>Ga0008833_1000053_pt1 | contig 179216 bp, 165 predicted proteins | sample HotLakConsoUCCLE_FD_62216 | JGI IMG/M metagenome (GOLD analysis project Ga0008833, IMG submission 62216) | Hypersaline microbial mat communities from Hot Lake, Washington, USA - Hot Lake Consortium UCC-LE | ecosystem: Environmental > Aquatic > Non-marine Saline and Alkaline > Hypersaline >... | reverse complement strand
GCGGTGAAACAGACGCCAGCGGTGCCGCACGCCCGCTCTACGCCGCCGCACGCAGCAGTGGCGTCAAGCTCGCACCGAGAGGCGCCCAACCGCATCGCCGTGAATAAGAGAGGTTAGGAAGCCAAGAGCCGGCTGCGAGTTTGCTTCGCACGGCGAATGGCAAGCAGTTCGGCACAATCCTCGCCGATCCGCCGTGGCAGTTCCGACGGCGTATCGAGAGCGCGGTTAAAGCATAGCAAAAAATGTCTGGCAAATGGCGTGAGGCAGTATGGGCGGCGGTAAATCGTCGTGCGCGCGACGGCATTGTGACCCGTGCGGAACTGATAGAGTTTGAACTTGATCGCATCGTAGCTGAAGTTGGTTCAAAAGGTCGGACGCCTCACCAAACGCTTAGTCGCGAGCTACAAGAACTCCGTGACGCTGGCGTGCTTATATTCGACGGCGATGGTAATTACCGTATTGCGTCAGGTTTGACTGGCAAGAACGCGGACGAAGCGATTGCGACAGAGGTCTGGCGATTACAAAGGGCGCGACGAGGGCAAGGCTCATTCCGTGATCAAGTCATGAAATATTGGCACGGAGTTTGCCCACTAACAGGCATACAAGAACCCGAATTGCTAAGGGCCTCCCATATTATCCCGTGGAATCGTTGCGAGAGAGAGGCTGACCGGCTTAATCCAGACAACGGCTTGCTTTTGTCATCTCTATGGGACGCAGCTTTTGATCGCGGCCTTGTGAGCTTTAGTGACGACGGTGAGGTGATGCCTGCACCAGAATTATCAGAGCTTTCCTTTCTTTGCCTCTGCGGCGGCATGTCAGTATGTATTTATGGCCTCAATGCCCAACATAGAGAAAATTTAGCATGGCATCGCGCAAATCGGTGGCGCCAATCCGACATGCCTTCCCTTCCAGAGTTTAGCCATGATTGTTGAATTTGTCTGCGCCAAGTGTGGAAGCGCAAATATCACGAGCGATACTATCGCCAAGTGGGATTTTCAGAAACAAGATTGGCTCATCGTTGGCCATTACGACTCAAGCGAGTGCTTGGATTGTGGAGATGATACCAGACTTAAAGCAAGAGAAGTCATTTCTCCGCCAACGGCAGTTTGATCTAAGGTAATTTCGCCCTCGCCCAAGTCCATAAAATATTGACGTAGGCGTGATCATAACGCGTCGCTCAGAGCTTCAACAGATATTTGACGCACTCGGCAAGGCTGCAAGTTACGGAAACTCGACAACGCATATGAACAAACTCTTACCGCGTTGGCAAGGTGGCTCAGGTGGCGGATGTCCGATTGTGGTTTTTGGCATAAGTCCTCGGCTTTATGTCGAGGATTAGCCGTCTTTCTTGCTCAATCCGAGGTGTGATCCGGGAGCAAGTGCCCTCTGCTTACTCTGGCTAAACAGGCGGTGGCACCGATCTTTCGGGGAGGGCGAATGCGGAAACCGAGGGTGTAGGTTCGTTCTTAGAAGCAGCGCCGGAAGCCTGATCCAAAAGCTCTCCGACGGAGCGCCCGCCTCAACACCACTCCCGCCGCGCGCCGCCGTATCGCTCGGCCAGTCCCTCGCGCAGCAGCACTTCGCCGAGATTCGCGCCGCCCCGCGTGACCATCATCAGGCTCCGCCCGTAGCGGTCGCGCGCGCGGCCTTCCGGGTTCGGCTCGAGGCTGAACGGTCCTGCGTTGAGCAGTTCCTGCAGCCGCCGCGTCGCGCGCTCGCCCAGCGCGGCCTCGCGCGGGCAGCCGGGGCTGAACACTTCGGGCGTGTCGAAGCCGACCAGCCGGATCTTCTCGCCCCGGTACCAGATCGTGTCCCCGTCGACGATGCAGGTGACGCGCCGGCCTCGCTCCGGGCACAGCGGGAAACGCGCCGTCTCGCGGTCGCTCGTCCGGGCGTGCGGGGCGAAGGCTTCGGCGGGGTTGCGCTCACCCAGCCCCGGCGCAAGCAGCACCGCGGTGAACGCCGCCGCCGGAACCGCGACCAGCAGCACCGGGAACAGCCGCGCCTTGCGCTTCTCCGGCACGCGAGAGGTGCGGGCTTTCGCCCGGGTCGACGCGCGGCTGCGGCGCCTGGCGGATTGAAAGCCGAAGACCTTTCCCATGCGGGCAAGCCTGCTGCGCCAGGTCTCAAGATCGCGCTAACACCGTCCCGAAACCCGGTTTTCCTACACCGGCCCGCGGCGCTAGTGTCCGGGCCGGCTCCTTCCGATCGTCGTCCCCCGCGCCCGCGCCGCATCGCCGGGCCAAGCGATTTCCGCCGCGCGCCCCGTGTCCGTCCGCTTCGCGCGGGCGCTGCCAAAGCCTTGATCCCAAACGTGAAATCGGCGGGAGGAAAAGTTTACAGGGTGTAACCTTTGTCACCTTTTCGCGGCCCTTCCCGAGCCACGCCGAAAGACTCGACCGCGCCGCCGCTCCCGCCCCGGCCCGCGGCGGGCGAATCCCTTTGATGCACGTCAAAGACGGCTTGCAGGCCCCGGCATAGCGTCCCCGTCACCACCAGAAGGGGAACAGGCCATGTCCGCTCACACGCCGCACGAACTTGCCGAATTCTTCGGTCGTCCGACCGAATCGCTGCTCGAGGACAGCTTCCCGCACGATGCCGACGTGCTCCACCGGCTGAAGATGGGCGACGCGCATTTCAACAACCTCGCCTCGCGCTATCACGCGGTGAACCGGGCGATCCACCGGATCGAAAGCGAGATCGAACCGGCCAGCGATGCCTATGCCGAGCAGTTGAAGCGCCAGCGCCTCGCCCTGCTCGACGAGATCGCGCTGATGGTGGAGCGCGCGGAAGGAAATCTGGCCCATGCGTGACCTGCTGCCCCGCCCGCGCGGACCGATCGGCCGGTTGCGCCGCCGCATCCGCCGCCATCGCCGCCGCACCGCGACGCTCGCCATGGTCGCCACCGCGCTCGCCCTGCGGCGGGCGGCGAAGGCCCGGCGCGGCTGAGCGCGGCGAAACCCGCCTTCCTCTCCCCGTCGCCTCGAACAGCGGGGGGTGTCCGCTTCCGTCAGATCCCACGGCAGCGGAAAACCGGCGAGCGGCGCATGAGGCGATGCGCCGCTCGCTCTGCCCGGAACCCGCGTTTCGCATTTGCGCGCCCGCCTGCCGCTGCGTTAGGGGTGACGGGCCAAGGAGGAGAACCATGATGACGCAGTCCATCCCCGCGCGCGCCGCGCTCGCGCTCGCCCTCGCCGCCCCCGCTCTCCTGCTCGCCGCCTGCGCGCAGGAAGAGGAGGAACGCAATTACGAAGTCGGCGCCGAAGACCTTTCCGGCGGCGAACTCCAGGTGCGCGAACCCGAAGAGGGCGAGGTCCCGGTCGACGTGCCCGAAGTCGAGATGACCAATGTCCCGGCCGAAGACGCCGAAGCGACGGAGGAAGACGCGGCCGAATAGGCCCGCCGCCCGCGCGCCCGGCAGCGCAGGGGCGCGGAACACGCGGCGGCGAGGGGCGTAGGGTCTTCGAAGGAGAAGACGATGACCCGCACCCGCCCGTCCCCCGCACCTCGCTCCGCGCCGCGCCGGATCGCGGGCCTCGCCGCACCGCTCGTAGCGCTGGCGGCGCTTGCCGCCTGCGAGCCCGATCCCGAGGAAACCGGGCCGCTGTCCGAGGAATCGCAGGACCGGATCATCGGCTCCGAACCGGTCGAGGACAACGAACCGGGCCGCTCGCCCGACGGGATCAACGATCCCGGGCAGGAACGCCCGCCGCTGACCAACCGGGCCGGGCCGGACGGCAAGGAGGACGACCCCAGCGAGGTCGAGATCAAGTAGGGCGCAGCGCCGGGCGGGCTTCGTCTTGCCCGCCGCCGGGATCGAGCCCGGCCGGGCGCGTCACTCGCACCAGTCGGCGTCCGCCGCATCCCGCCCACCGCGCACCGCCAGCCCGCGCGCGACCATCGCGTCGCCGAGGTACTCCGTCCCCTCCTCCGAAACCCGCCGCACCCGGCGCAGTTCGCGCCCGAAGCGATCGCGCGGCGGGTCGTCCCCGCCGTTCCATTCGAAGGCGCCGGCGCCGAGCCATTCGTGGAGCGCCGACCGCGCCCTTTCGGCGAGCACCCGCTCGCGCTCGCACGCCCCGTCCCGCTCGGGCGCATCGAACCCGGTCAGGCGGATGCGGCGGGACTCCTCGCCTTCGAACAGGATCACCGTGTCGCCGTCGATCACGCAGCCGCCCGCGCCGGCCTCGCGCTCTCCGCACAGGGCGAAGCGCGTGTCGACCGTCACCCATCCGCGCTCCTGCAGCACCGGACGCACGCCGAACCACCACGCCGCCATGACGATCCCGAGCAGGGCGGGCACGCGCCACAGCATCCACCACGTCAGCATCCGGGGCGAAGGCCCGGAGCGGGTCCGGCGCAGGCGGGAACGAAAGCGGCGGGGCGGCATGATTCGCGAGGGGCTAGCACCGCGCGCGGGCCTGCGCCACTCGCCCGCCCCGGCCGCCGCGCATCCATCCGCGCTATGCACGCGCCGCGCGAGCGGCTAGGGGGCGCTCCTCGCGAAAGGGAGTCGATGAGATGAGCGGGACCGATCTCGCCCAGAACCTGTCCAAGGCCGAAGTGCTGATCGAGGCCCTGCCCTATTTCCAGCGCTATGCCGGGCGTACCTTCGTCGTGAAGTACGGCGGCCACGCGATGGGCGACAGGGAGGCCGCGCGCGACTTCGCCGAGGACATCGTGCTGCTGAAGGCGGTCGGCATCAACCCGGTGGTGGTGCACGGCGGCGGCCCGCAGATCGGCGAGATGCTGAAGCGGCTCGGGGTGGAGAGCACCTTCGTCGACGGGTTGCGCGTGACCGACGAGGCGACCGCCAAGGTCGCCGAAATGGTGCTGTCGGGCGCGATCAACAAGGAACTGGTCGGCTGGCTCGCGGCGGCGGGGGGCAAGGCGATCGGCCTGTCGGGCAAGGACGGCGGGCTCGTCACCGCGCGCAAGGTCGAACGCACGACGAAGGACCCCGAAAGCCTGATCGAAAGCGTGGTCGATCTCGGCTTCGTCGGCGAGCCCGAGGCGGTCGACACCAGCGTGATCGACACCGCGGTCGCCGCCGGGATGATCCCGGTGATCGCGCCGATCGCCGCTGGCGCGGACGGGGCGACCTACAACATCAACGCCGACACCATGGCGGGCGCGATCGCGGCGGCGCTGGGCGCGGCGCGGCTGTTCCTGCTGACCGACGTTTCGGGCGTGCTCGATGCGGCGGGCGAGCTGCTGTCCGACCTCACCCCTGCGAACATCGCAGCCCTGCGCGAAGAGGGCACGATCAGGGGCGGCATGGTGCCCAAGCTCGAGACCTGCGTCGCCGCGGTCGAGGCGGGCTGCGAGGCGGCGGTGGTGCTCGACGGGCGGGTGCCGCACGCCATGCTGATCGAATTCTTCACCGCGCGCGGAGCCGGAACGCTGGTGCGCGCCGGGGCCAATCCCTAGTTAGGGGCGCATCTCCCCTTTCGCGGCACCGGCACAAGCTGTATTGCCCTTGCAACACGCTTCTCGAGCGGCGATCACCAGCGCAAGCAGGCGCACCAGACGGACAACAGGCAGGCCCATGCAAGGATTACTCGCAGTCTACGACATCATCTCGATCCTCACGAGCGCGCTCGTGATGATGATCATCATCCAGTTCGTGATCGGGCTGCTCTTCGCGTTCAACGTGGTGAGCCCCTCGAACCAGTTCCTGATGGCGTTCTACACCTCGATCAACAACCTGCTCGACCCGATCCTGCGGCCGATCCGCAAGGTGATGCCGGACACGGGCACGATCGACTTTTCCCCGCTGGTGCTGATCATCCTGCTGCAGATCCTGCTGAGGATCATCCAGGCGCTGATCCAGAGCGCGTATTGAACCGAAGCATGACGAGAGCGACCCGTATCGACGGCAAGGCCTTCGCCGCGCGCCTGCGCGAAACCGTGGGCGAACACGCGCTTTCCTTCGCGCGGCGCGCCGGGCGCAGGCCGGGGCTCGCCGTGGTGCTGGTGGGCGAGGACCCGGCGAGCCAGGTCTATGTCGGCTCCAAGGGCAAGGCGACGCTGGCCGCCAACATGGAAAGTTTCGAACACCGCCTGCCCGCCGAAACGAGCGAGGCGGACCTCGTCGCGCTGGTCGAGGAACTGAACCGCGATGAGGCGGTCGACGGCATCCTCGTCCAGCTGCCCCTGCCCGATCACATCGACGAACAGGCGGTGATCGCCGCGATCGATCCGGACAAGGACGTCGACGGGTTCCACGTCATCAATGCCGGGCGCCTTTCCGTCGGGCAGGCGGGCTTCGTCCCCTGCACGCCGCTCGGCTGCATCATGCTGCTGAAGGATCTCCACGGCGACCTGTCCGGGATGGAGGCGGTGGTGATCGGCCGTTCGAACATCGTTGGCAAGCCGATGGCGCAGCTCCTCGTCGATGCCAACGCCACCGTCACCATCGCCCACAGCCGGACCCGCGACCTCGCCGCCCACGTGCGCCGGGCGGACATCGTCGTCGCCGCGGTGGGGCGGCCGGAAATGGTGCGGGGCGACTGGATCAAGCCCGGCGCGACCGTGATCGACGTCGGCATCAACCGCCTCCCGCCCGAACCGGGCAGCGACAGGGGCCGGCTGGTCGGCGACGTCGCGTTCGGCGAAGCCGCCGAAGTCGCGGGCGCGATCACCCCGGTGCCGGGCGGGGTCGGCCCGATGACGATCGCGGTGCTGCTCAGGAACACGCTGGTCGCGGCGCACCGCAACGCCGGGCTCGCCCCGCCGGAGGGCGTGTGAGGCGGCGCGCCGCATTCGCCCTGTCGCTCGCCGCGGGCGCGCTGGTCCTTGCCGGCTGCGCCTCGAACCGGCCGCGCGGGCCGTCGGATGAGGTGATCGGCCGGGTCCTCACCGGCACCCCGGGCGAGGCCCAGCCAAGCCGCATCGTCGCGGTCGAAAGTGCCTATGCGAGGGCCGCGCGCGAACGCGGCCAGTTCACCGCGATGGGCGAATTCGCCGGGCCGACCGCGCTCCTCCATGGCCGCAACGGCCCCGTTTCCTTCGCCGCGCTGTCGGGCGCGCTCGAGGATCCGGAAGAGCCGGTCCAGTGGGCTCCGCGCACGATCGTGATGAGCTGTGACGGCGCGCTCGCGGTGAGCGCGGGGCGGTTCGTCGAACCCGGCGGCCTCGTCGGCACCTATGTCACGACCTGGGCCCGCCAGCCGGACGGCCGTTACAAGTGGGTCTATGACGTCGCCGGGCGCGACGACCCGCAGCCCCCGCCGCGGCCCGAGGCGGAGGAGGGCGACATCGTCGTCACCGCGATGGATTCGATCCTCGGCCTGATCGCGAGCTGCCCGCCCGCCGGGCTCGAGGTTCCCGCCCCGCCCCCCGTCCCGATCGGCGAGGGCGCGGGCGATGCCCGCCTGTCCCCCGACGGGACCCTGCGCTGGCGCTGGGAACACGGCGCGGAGGGAGCGAAACAGGTCGCGGTCGACTATTTCTACGAGGGCGAATGGGTGACGGCGATCGAGGAAAGCCTTGCATCCGGCCCGCTGGAATGATGAGGGGCGGCTCGCCCGCCAAGCATCCGAGGCCTGACACCGCGTGATCCTTTCCGAACTCTTCGTCTCGGCCTTCGTCACCCTGTTCGTGGTGATCGACCCGCCCGGCTGCGCGCCGATCTATGCGGGCCTGACCAAGCAGGCGACCACGGCCCAGGCGCGGAGCATGGCGCTGCGCGCGACCGGCATCGCGGCGATCATCCTCCTGATCTTCGCCTTCTTCGGCGAGCCGCTGCTTTCGGCCCTCCATATCGAGCTGGACTCCTTCCGCATCGCAGGCGGGCTGATGCTGTTCTGGATCGCCTTCGACATGGTCTTCGAGAAACGCACCCAGCGCCGCGAGGAACGCGCCGAGAAGATCGCCGCGCAAAGCGGCCCCGGCCCGGAGGTCGAGGACGTGTCGGTCTTTCCCATGGCAATGCCGATGCTGGCCGGCCCGGGCGCAATTGCGGCGATCATGCTGCTGATGAACGAGGCGACAAGCGCCGCCGAACGGATCGAGGTCTTCGCGGCACTCGGCGCGGTGCTCGCGATCACGGCGGCAGCGCTGATCGCGGCGGGCCCGATGATCCGGGTGCTCGGCGACAAGGTCGAGGCGGTCATCACGCGTCTGCTCGGCGTGCTGCTCGCGGCGCTGGCGGCGCAATACGTGATCGACGGGGTGAAGGGCAGCTTCGGTGGTTGAGTGAGGGGCCGTGAGCAGACTTTCCGCTCGCGGCCCCGTTGAAGCCAATCAGTCGGCTCATTTGCCGGTTAGGTTCTGGGGTCAATTCAAGGGATAAATCAAGGCAAGCTTTTGCCGTATTTACTCAAGCGCCTCCGTCCCCTGGATTTATGGCAGAGGGGCCAGCTTTAGTCTTCGCATAATCCGCCTCTGCCTTGCCCATTTGTGCTCTTCCGGTCTCGATATGCTTGAGAGCGGCTGCCCTTGAGGCGGATGCATCACTGATCTGTCGCTCTGCTTTTGCAAGCTCCTTGCGCGCCCGCTCCAAGTCTCGCTCGGCTTTGGCTCGGGTTCGATCGCTCTTCTTGATGGCTTGCTCTGCTTGCTCGACGCGTGCCTGCCCTTCCGACCAGACCGTGCCAAAGTCACGAATTTCGTTGCCTCTGTCGGATAGCTGCTCGCCCGTGCTTTTGGGGGAGCTACCCGTGGCGCAGGCGCCCAAGGACAGTGCAAGGCCAACCGCGATGATGACGGTTCTCATTGAGGCAACCGGCTTTTGCTCGGCGAACGGGATAATGCTCTTGTTTGATGCTTGAGACATGAAATGCTCCCTGGGTAAGCGGGAGCTCAAGGTCTCTCAGTCGGCGGCGCTTACAAGAAGGATGCCAAGCCGATACAACTTAAATGGGGTTTGTATCTCGCAATGCAATCGCAGTTCGAAGCAGGTGTGAAGCGGAGCGACCCAAGGGCGGCTTGTTCCCGCCCGCTTCCGGCATCCGACCCGCCAAGGAATCGCCCCAAAACCAGACGCCGCACACCCGCCGCTATTGCAGGGTCATGATCTCTTCGCCGCCATCGCGGCGGCCGTAGAACTGCATCAGCTGGACCAATAGCTCGCACCGCGCGGACAGGTTCTCCGCCTCCAGAAGGGCCTGTTTCGACGCCGGATCGAACGGGGCGATCTGGGAGACGCCGTTGATCAGCGACTGGTCGTCGAGCCGCTCTACCGAACCCCAGTCGACCGAATAGCCCTGGCTGTCGGCGAAATGGCGCGCCTCGCGCTCGAACCCGCCGCGCTGGGCGTGGGTCAGCGTCTCGTCCTCGTCGTCCTCGATCAGCTCGGCCTCGACCTGGCGGAAGGCGGTGGTCACGTCGAGTTCGCGGATCAGCCGGAAGCGCTGCTCGCCTTCGAGGATGAGGTTGTAGCGCCCGTCGTCCATCGCCTCGATCTCGCCGATCCGCCCGACGCAGCCGACGGTGTAGAGCGGCGCGCCCTCGAGCGGGCGCTGCGGCTGGATCATCGCGATCCGCCGGTCGCGCACCAGCGCGTCGCCGACGAGCGAGCGGTAACGCGGCTCGAAGATGTGGAGCGGCAGTTGCAGTCCGGGGAAGAGCACCGCTCCGGGAAGGGGAAAGATCGAAAGGCGGGTGGTCATCGCGCGCCCTATCCGAACAGCAGCCTGGACAGGCGGCGACGGGTGGCGACCACCCACGGGTCCTCTAACCCGATCGCCTCGAACATCTTGATGAGCTGCGTGCGGGCCGCGCCCTCGTTCCATTCGCGGTCCGTGCCGATCATGGCGAGGAGGGTGTCGGCGGCCTCGTCGCGCCTGCCCGCGGCGAAGGCGGCCTCGGCATAGGCGAGCTGCGCGTCCATGTCGTCGCGGTTCGCCTCGGCCTTGGCCTTGAGGTCGGCGAGTTCGCCCTCGTCCACTTTCGTGCCGGCAAGGTCGAGCGCGCTCTTCGCCGCGCCCATCGCCGGGTCGGCGGCGAGGCGGGGATCGTTCATCATCGCCTCGTAGACCTGGCGCGCCTCGTCGACCTGGTCCAGCTGCACGAGCGCGCGCACGAGGCCCGATGCGGCCTGCGCGTTGTCGGGCGCGAATTCGGTGACCTGGCCGAAGATACCCGCCGCGCGCTGCGCATCGCCGCCGGCGAGCGCTTCCTCGCCCATCGCCACGAACTGCGCGATCTCCTCGGGCGAGGGGCCCCCCTGCTGCCCGTCCGCACCGCCCGCGCCCCCCTCGACCGGCAATTGCGCGAGCAGCTGGTCGAGCACCTGGCGCAGCTGCGAATCGCTCCGCGCGGCCGTCAGGTCGGCGACCGGCTGGCCCTGAAACATCGCATAGACGGTCGGGATCGAGCGGACCTGGAACTGGGCCGCAATGAACTGTTCCTCGTCCACGTTGATCTTGGCGAGAACCACGCCCCTGTCGGCGTAATCCGCCGCGACCTTTTCCAGAGTGGGGGCGAGCGCCTTGCAAGGTCCGCACCATTCGGCCCAGAAATCGAGGATGACGAGCTTCGTCTGGGACGGTTCGACCACGTTCTTGCGGAAGCGGTCGACCGCCTTCTGTTCGTCGAGATTGAGACCCATGCTGGCCAAGGCATTGCTCCTGTCGTCTGGGGGATCGCGGCAATATGCCACAATGTGGTGGGTTTTGGGGGATTGTGAAGCGCGCATTTGCGCTGGAGCCTAGGCGGCATGCGATCAAGCGATTTTTGGGCTTGCAGGGCGCAAGGCCCGCTGCTAATCGCGCCGCCTCCCCGGCAGGGATGGCCATGCGCCCTCGCCTGTCCCGGCGCCAGAGCGGGCGTAGCTCAGGGGTAGAGCACAACCTTGCCAAGGTTGGGGTCGAGAGTTCGAATCTCTTCGCCCGCTCCATTCTCCCGCACCTCCTGCGTATCGGCGCCCGGGGCGACCTTGGGACGATCGGGCCGCGTCCCCTGCCCCGCCCGGGAATGTTGCAGAAATGCCGCACACCCGCGACCCGATGCATCCTCCGTCCGCGATTCGCCGCAAGGCTCCCCGCAAGGGGTTGATTGTGCAGTCGCAGCCTGTATGCGCGTGATACATTATCACATCATGTTTGATCGAGGACGGGCATTCCCATGAAATCCTTCACTTCCCGCATCGCGCTCGCCACGGCGCTGTCCTTCGCGCTGGCCGCGCCTGTTTTCGCCGAGCAGCCCGGAACCACTGCCGCGGCCCGGCAGGAACCGCGCGCGGACGAGCCGGAAGAGCAGCGCGACGTGCATGATCGCGGCGACATCCTCGTCTCGGCCGAGGGCCTGCGCGAACTCGACTTCATCGCCGGGCAGGACGTGCTGGAGGTCGCGGAAATCCAGCGCAACTTCGCCGGCCAGCTGGGCGAGTTGCTGATCAAGGTGCCGGGCGTTTCGGCGACCAGCTTCGCGCCGGGTGCCTCGCGCCCGATCCTGCGCGGTCTCGACGGCGAGCGCGTGCGCGTGCTGATCGACGGGATCGGCACCGCGGACGTGGGCAACACCTCGGCCGACCACGCGACCACGATCGACCCGCTCACCGTGCAGCGCGTCGAGGTGCTGCGCGGCCCCGGCGCGCTGTTGTTCGGCAGCCAGGCGATCGGCGGTGTCGTCAACGTGATCGACCGCCGCATTCCCGTGGCCGTGCCGGAGGAGACGATCCACGTCGATGCGCTCTTCGCCGCCGACACGGTGGCCGACCTTCGCAGCGGCGGCGCCTCGCTCGACGCGGCGGTGACCGAGAACATGGTGCTCCACCTCGACGGATCGTTCCGCGAGACCGGCAATCTGGAGATTCCCGGGTTCCAGGTCACGCCGGGCCTGCGCAACGAACTGCTCGCCGAAGCCGCCGAGGAGGAGGCCGAAGGAGAATTCGAGGAGGCCGAGGAATTCCGCGAGGCCGCCGCGCAGGAAGGTTTCATCCCCAACAGCGACCTGCAAACCTGGACCGTCAATGGCGGCGTGGGCTTCATCTTCGGCGAAAGCTCGTTCGGGGCCTCCGTCGGCTATTTCGACACGGATTACGGCGTGCTCAAGCGGCCGGGCAGCGAACACGCCCACGGCGAGGAAGAGCACGGCGACGATCACGATCACGACGAGGATCATGACCACGACGAAGATCATGACCACGACGAAGATCACGACGAAGATCACGATCACGAACACGGCGAGGAGGACGTGCGGATCGGGCTCGAACAGCTCCGCGTCGACCTGCGCGGCGACATCGCGCTCGGCGACGGGTTATTCTCCCGCCTGAAGCTGCGCGGCGGCTATTCCGACTACACCCACACCGAATTCGAGGGTGCGGAAGTCGGCACCGTGTTCGACAGCGAAACGATCGAGGCGCGCGCCGAGCTCGTCCAGCGCCGGGGCGGCATCGTCGGGGCGCAGTTCAAGACGCGCGATTTCAGCGCGGAGGGCGCGGAAGCCTTCGTCGCGCCGAACGAGACGACCCAGTTCGCGCTCTTCACGGTGCAGGAAATCGACCTCGGCGGCTTCCAGGTCGAGGCCGCGGGCCGCTATGAACGCGTGGACACCGAATCCGAACCGCTCGGCGTGGAGCGCGATTTCAACCTCTTCTCGGGCGCGCTGTCCGCCGTGGCCGAAACTCCGGGCGGGGTGCGCGCGGGCATCACCGGGTCGCGCTCACAGCGCGCACCGGCGAGCGAGGAGCTGTTCGCCAACGGTCCGCACATCGCGACCCAGGCTTTCGAGATCGGGAATGTCGACCTCGAGACCGAAACCGCGTGGGGCGTGGAAACCTTCGTGCGCGGCGATGTCGGCGCCATCTCCTTCGGCGCCTCGCTCTATTTCCAGGCCTTCGACGATTTCATCTACCTCTCCCCCACCGGCGAGGAGGAGGACGACCTGCCGGTCTTCGTCTTCCTGCAGGACGATGTCGATTTCTTCGGGTTCGAGGCCGATGTCGCGCTGCCGCTCGTCGAACGGGACGGCTTCGCCCTCCTGACCGACCTGCGCGCCTCCTACGTCCAGGCCGACCTCGACGGCCCGGGCGAGCTGCCCCGCATCCCGCCGGTCAGCCTGTTCGGCGCGCTCGAGGCGCAGTTCGACGCCTTCGACCTGCGCGGCGAGGTGCAGTGGTTCGGCGAGCAGGACGAGATCGCGGAATTCGAAACCGCGACCGATTCCTTCGCCTTCGTCAACCTCTACCTCTCGTGGCGGCCGCTGGAGAACAACCGCAACGTCGTCGTCCAGCTGGCGGGCGAGAACCTGTTCGACGAAGAAGGCCGGCGCCACACCAGCTTCACCAAGGATTTCGTGCCCCTGCCCGGACGCAACATCCGGGCGAGCGTGCGGATGTCGTTCTGACCTAGATCGTCAGCGACCAGAACACGAGGGCGATGATCCAGCCCGCGTTGAACACGGCGAGCATGGTCCAGGTCGTGGCCTTGCTCGCCTGTTTGCGTCCCGGTCCGACAGCGATATCGGGTTCCCGCCTGAACAGCCGGGCGACGTCGCGGGCGTGGACCAGCAGCCAGGCCCCGCTGCCGAGCGTGACGACCCCGATGATGAAGATTGCGGCCTGCATGGTGATGAGCGGCATGTCCGCCTCCGTTGCAAATTGAAGCGCTTGCGAAGGACCAATGGGCGGATTTCGCCGCCGGTTCCGCAAAAGGTGGCGCGCGGGGCCGTCAGCCGCCGAGCGAGACGCGCAGCACGATCAGCACCTCTGCGCTCAGCGAGAAGCCGAACAGGGTGATCATGGCGCAGACCTGCCGGAAGCTCGCGAGGCGCTTGCCCTGCCCGGGGTCGATCGGCAGCACGTGGCGCAGCAGCAGCGCGACGTCGCGCGCGTGCAGCACCAGCCAGGCCGAGGAGAGGATGGAGGTCGCGCTGAAGATCATCAGCATCGCCTGCACCGAGGGGAGTGAAATGGGATTGTCTCCACGAATGCGGGGCCGTTCCCCTCCTGCCGTCAACCCCGGCGCCGCGATCGCGTTCCCGCCGCGCCGGCGGCCCGGCGGTCAGTCCTCGGCGGCGAAGGTGATCTCGGCGTGTTCCTGCAGGCGGTCGACCAGCGCCTTGCCGAGGAAGGAGCCGGGCGTGCCGATCCCGCCGTCCGCCTCGCAGGAAAGCAGCGCGATCCCCGTTTCGGCGAGCATCCGGCTGGTCGAGCCGTAGCCCGGATCGTACCTGCCCTTGACCCCGTAGCGCAGCGTCTCGCCCCCCGGCATCTCGGCGACGAACAGCACGTCGTAGAAACCGCTCTCGCGCTCCTCCTTCGTCGGACCCTCGCCCGGCTTGGGCGGATTCGCGCCGAAGGGGTTCTTCATCATCTCCTGCGCCGCCTCGGCCATCTTGCGGCCCGCCTCGCCGGGGCTGGTCAGCACCATCTCGTCATACTTGAAATCCTCGCCATAGGGATGGCCGAGGAGGAAGTTGGTGCGATGCACGTTCTTGGTGTTGATCGGCGCCATGACGAAGGGTGCGGCCCACTTTCCGAGGTCGTCCTCGTGCCGCGGCAGCAGGCCCGAAGGCTGGTCCGGCCCTTCGAAACCGGGGGTGAGCGCGAAGGGATCGCGCAGGATGCCGAGGATCGCGGGCTTCCGCATCGCCGCCTGCATGGTCGCGCCGAGGCTCGCCGCGGTGCCGCCGGAGAACGTGCCCTTCATCGCCCGCACCCGGCCGCGAATGCGCGGGGCGGGCCGGCCGAAACGCTCTTTCGCGGCCTCCTGCGCCATCATCACGCCGAGATCGAAGGGGATCGAATCGAATCCGCTCGAAAAGCAGATCCGCGCGCCGGTCTGCTTCGCCCTTTCGTGGTGCCGTTCGATCTTCTCTGCCATCCAGGCCGGTTCGCCGCACAGGTCCGCGTAATCGGTCCCGGTTTCGACACAGGCTTCGAGCAGGTTGTCGCCGTAGAGCTGGTAGGGGCCGACCGTGGTGAGCACGACGCGGGTGCGTTCGCACATGGCCTTCAGCGAGGCGGGATCGTCGGCATCGGCCACCACCAGCGGCGTATCGGCGGGCGCGCCGATCGCGTCGCGCACCGTTTCGAGCTTCGCCAGGCTGCGCCCGGCCATGGCCCATTTCGGCCCGTCCTCGCGGCTGCCGTAATGATCGCCCAGGTATTCGGCGACGAGGCGGCCCGTGTAGCCGGTCGCGCCGTAGACGATGATGTCGAATTCGGATCCTGTGCTCATGCTCGTGTCTCCCTCGCGGTTCTGCCGTCATGCAGGGCGCGCGGATGCAAGTCAAAGGCGGCAGGTCGGGCCGCGGACCCGTCGGGCAGAGCAATGCCGCGCCGGTCGATGCGGCCTTCCCATGCCGGACATGGCGTCTCATGCACGGTTCGTCATGTCCGCGCTTGATCTGCGGGTCCCGTTCCCGGACCCCGCGGCCTCGCCCGCAAATGACCTGATGAAAGGACGACCAGATGAACAAACTCCTCGCAGCGAGCGCCGCGATGGCTTTCGCCCTCACCGCCCCGGCAGTGGCCCAGGAGGGGATGCCGCCCGCATCTTCGGAGGCGAGCACCATTCAGCCCGGGACCGCGATCTACGGCTCCGACGGGGCGGAGGTCGGGACGGTCGCCGGCGCACAGGGCGACGTCGTGTTGCTCAAGGTGGGAGAAGAGATGATCCCGATCCCCAGCGCAGCGATCAGCCAGGGGGCCGAAGGTCCGCAGATCGACCTGACCCGCGACGCGCTCATGGCTCAGTTCGAACAGCAAAAGGCGGTTTACGAAGCCGAGTTCGATGCTGCCGTGAAAGAGGGCGCACCGGTGCAGACGGTCGACAATCGCTCGCTCGGCACGATCCAGACCGTTTCCGGCAACGACGTGACCGTCGAGGGCGACAATGGCCCCATGACGCTGCCGAAGGCGTCGCTGGCGCTGAACCAGCAGGGCGAGGTTACGGTTCGCGCGACCATGGCGCAGATCCGCGAAGCCATGAGCGCGTCGCCCGAGTCCCGCTGACCGTGCAAGGAAGGGGGCGCCCGACCGGAGCGCCCCCTTTTTCCGCAAGAACCACCTATCCGACGGGCATCAGTCATGCGTATTGCGACCTTCGCGCTGGTCATGTTGCTGGCTGCCTGCGGCAGCGATGAAAGTCCCGCATCGGAGCGGCCCCTTGCCCGCGCGTCGCAGGGCGACCGAGCAGGCGGCATCCGGCCACCCGGCGAAATCGCCTTTCGCGCCGCCTGGGTGGTGCAGTGCGAGGGCGTGGGCGCGGATGTGCGCGAGGCCTCCTGCGAAGCCGATGGCTCCGATGCGGGGCCTTTCTCGTGCGATTTCGCCTTGAGCGACGGCGGCGAACGCAGCGTCCACTCGGCGGAACTGCGGCGCAGCGGCGACGTCTGGGTCCTCGCCGACCCGCTCGACACCTGCGATGCCGCCGGTTCCTGACGGGCGCGCCCCTGCCCCCGCGACCCTAAAGCCTGGGCAAGGTCACCCCGCGCTGGCCCATGTACTTGCCCGCGCGGTCCCTGTAGCTCGTCTCGCAGCGTTCGTTGCCCTGCAGGAACAGGAACTGGCACGCGCCCTCGTTGGCGTAGATGCGCGCGGGCAGCGGCGTCGTGTTGGAAAACTCGAGGGTGACGTGCCCCTCCCAGCCCGGTTCGAGCGGGGTCACGTTCACGATGATCCCGCAGCGGGCATAGGTGCTCTTGCCGAGGCAGATCACCAGCACGTCCTCGGGCACGCGGAAATACTCGACCGTGCGGGCGAGCGCGAAGGAATTGGGCGGGATGACGCAGATTTCGGTTTCGCGGTCGACGAAGGAGTTGGCGTCGAAATGCTTGGGATCGACGATGGCGCTGTCGACATTGGTGAAGATCTTGAATTCGGGCGCGACCCGGGCGTCATAACCGTAGGAGGACAGGCCGTAGGAAATGCAGCCTTCGCGCCTTTGCGCTTCGACGAAGGGCTCGATCATGCCGTTTTCGAGCGCCTGGGTGCGGATCCACTTGTCGGAAAGAATCGCCATGGCTCATGGTCATTCCCCAAGCCCGCGCGCCCGGCAAGCGGTGGTCGCGGTTTATCCGGCGAAAGTCGCGGGTAGCCGGAGTTGTCTTATGTGATGGAACCTGCGGGCCGGATCGCCTAGCCTGCGGTTCGAAACGGATTGGGGGCGCCGGCAGTGGCGAAGCTCGAGGGAAAGAAAGTCATGGTGGTCGAGGACGACTACCTGATCGCGCTCATGCTCTGCCAGTCCTTCGAGGAGGAGGGCGCGGAGGTGCTCGGACCGGTGGGCCGGGTCGAAGCCGCGCTCGCCCTGATCGCGCGGGAACCGCGGATCGACGGGGCGGTGCTCGACATCAACCTTGCCGGCGACATGGTCTTCCCGGTGGCCGATGCGCTTCTCGCGCGGGGGGTCCCCTTTCTCTTTTCGACCGGCTACGATGCGGACGAATTGCCGCAGCTCTATCGCGAGGTGCCGCATTACCGCAAGCCGGTCCTCCCGCGATCGGTGTGCGAGGCGCTGTTCGCCTGACCACGGCCCAGGCGCGAGGCCACCGGGTTTCGTCCGCCATTCGGAGAGCGAATTCATGCTCGAACGATCCGGTTCCTCCGTCGTCCCCGACGACCTTCCCGGCCGCATCCTGCTCGGCGCGGGCGGGGCGGTGGGCGAAGGCTTCTTCGTCGAGGCGGCCAAGGCGCTGGCCGAGGTCTTCGGCGTGCGCTGGGTGCTGTTCGGCCACTATGCGCTTACTGGCGAGAAATCGGCCAACACGATCGCCTTCTGGGACCGGCGGCTGGCCGAGAACAACCGCTTCCCCCTCCGCCACAGCATCTGGGAACACCTGCTGGAGACCGGCGACTGCATCTTCGCCGACCGGCTGCGGACCTCTTTTCCCAAGGACAGCGCGATCGGGCAGATGGGCGCGGAAGGCTGCGTGGGCCGGCAGATCAGGGGAACCGACGGCGCCGTGATCGGCTTCGCCACCGTGCTCGACGACAAGCCGATCGCCGAACCCGAAGCGATCGAGCGTGCGCTCGCCCTGCTGAGCCCTCGGGCAGGGGCCGAGCTCGAACGCCTGATCGAACGCCCGCTGATGGAACGGCTCGGCCGGATCATCGAGGAATCGTTCAGCGAGGCCTATGTCTTTTCCGCCGACACCTTCCGGTTCGAGATCGTCAATCGCGGCGCGCGCGAGAACCTGGGCTACACGATGGAGGAACTGGTGCGGATGTCGCCGTGGGACATCAAGCCGGACCACACCGAGGAAAGCCTCTCCGCGCTGGTCGCCCCGCTGCTCGCGGGGGAGGACGAGGCCATCCGTTTCGAGAGCCGCCACCGGCGCAAGGACGGCACCTGTTACGATGTCGCCGTGCGGCTGCAATATTTCGCCCAGCCCGACCACGTCTTCTTCGCCTCGATCAACGACATAACCCAGCGCCGCGAGGCCGAGCGGCGCGAACGGGTGCTGATGGGCGAGGTCAACCACCGTTCGAAGAACATGCTCGCGCTGGTCCAGGCGATCGCGCAGCAGACCGCCAACGGCCCGCCCGGGGCATTCCAGGAACGCCTGGCCGCGCTCGCCGCGAACCAGGACGTGCTGGTGCGGAACAGCTGGCGGTGTGTCCCGGTGGCGTCGCTGGTGCGCTCGCAGCTCGGTTTCCTCGGGCCGCTGATCGACACGCGGGTCGAACTTGCGGGGCCTGCCGTCGCGCTCACCTCCCGCGCGGCGCAGGTGCTCGGCATGGCGCTGCACGAACTCGCGACCAACGCGATCAAGTACGGCGCGCTTTCTGGCGAGGCGGGGCGGGTGCGGATCGCGTGGGAGATCGGGGAGGGACTGTTCCGCTTCGCCTGGCGGGAGACCGGCGGGCCGAAGGTGCGCGAACCGCGGGCGCAGGGGTTCGGCTCCGTGCTCATGCTCGACCAGCCGCGCTACGCGCTCGCGGCCGAGGCCCGGTGGCGTTTCGAACCGGAAGGGCTGGCCTACGACCTTGCTGCGGCTGCGAACGTGCTGCTCGACACGGACGGCGCGGAGCGCGGCTAGGCGAGCGCGGGTTCGGTCGCGCGGGCGTGGGCGGCGATCTCGTCGGCAAGGCGGTCCGCCAGTTCGACCGGCAGGTCGTGGCCCCAGCCGGGGATCGTCACCAGCCGCGCGCCCGGAATCGCCATCGCCGTGTCCTCGCCCGCCTCGACCTTCACCAGCGGATCGGCCTCGCCGTGCAGCACCAGGGTGGGCGCGGTGATCCGGGCCAGCCGCTCGCGCCGGTCGCCGTCGGCGATGATCGCGGCGAGCTGGCGCGGCAGGCCGGGGGGATAGACGCTGCGGCGGACCGATTTCAGCACCCGTTCGCGCAGCGCCTCGTCGTCCGGGCGAAAGGCGGGGCTGCCGATCGCGCGCTGCACCCGCATCCCGTGCGCGACGACCGTTTCCTCGTCGAGCGATTCGAGCGGAGCGGTGAGCGCGTCCATCGCTTCCTTCTCGGCCTTGGGCAGTTTCGGATTGCCGGTGGTCGAGAAGATCGAGGTGAGCGACAGCAATCGCTCCGGATGATGCACCGCCATCAGCTGCGCGATCATCCCGCCCATCGAGCCGCCCACCACGTGCGCCCGCCCGATCCCCAGCGCATCGAGCAGCCCGATCGCATCGTCGGCCATGTCGGTCAGCGTGTAGGGCACGCGCGGGGGAAAGCCGAGCTTCGTCAGCAGCACCTGCCACACGACCTTGGGCGCCTTTTCCCCTTCCATCTTCTGGCTCAAACCGATGTCGCGGTTGTCGAAACGGATCACGCGAAATCCGCGCCCGGTGAGCGCCTCTACCAGTTCGTCGGGCCAGAGGGTGAGTTGCGCGCCGAGCCCCATGACCAGCAGCACCGGCGGGTGCGCGGGATCGCCGTGATCCTCGTAGAAAAGCTCGATTCCGGTATTGGGCGTCGTGATCGTGGGCATGGGCTCTCCTGTCTGGCGCCACCCAAGCCGATCGAGCGGATCAGTTCAAGCCTGCCGCCGCGTCATTCGTCCGGCCCGCGCCAGTCCGGCCCCATGATGACCGCGCCCTGGCCTTCGAGCATGTCGAGCACGCCGTCCGGCTCCGCCAGCACGCGCAAGGGGACGACCGCGACGGTGACGCCGTCCTCGCCCATGGCCTGCGTGATCGAATCGACCCAGATGCCGCGGATCTCCTCGCCCAATTGCGGATCGGCCCAGGGCCAGCACGATCCGAGCGCGATTTCGAGCGGGTTTTCCATCACGCCCGGAATGTCGAACCGGCGCCACGCGAGCCCTCGCGCCTCGATGATCTCGGGGCCGATCTCGGTCGCGGTCATCGCGGCTTCGAGGCAGGGAATGTGGCTGCGCGGATCGGCTTCGGAGAGGCTGTCGAGCAGGTCCTCGCCGCGGAAGCGGGGCGGGCGGATGATCTCCACATCGGCCTTCTTCGCCGCATCCTTCACCACTTCGGTTGCATCGTCGAGCGTATCGTCGTTGAAATCGAGCCTGCGGGCGAGCAGGTCGAACCCGGTCATCAGGAAGCTCGAACGGTCGTAGTCCTTGTCGTATTCTGCCTCCAGCGCGGCGAGGCGGGCGCGCTGTGCTTCGTCGAGGTAATCGCCCGCGACGCTCTTGTCCGGCAGTTTCAGGAACCGCCCGGCACGGAACATCACGCGGAAGAAATCGCCGGGCGAGAACTTGGGCCGCGAGCGCAGGATCACCCGCTGCGATTCGCTCACCGCCTCCTCGAGCCTATCGGGCCGCCACGGCGTCGCTTGCGGAACGGCGCGGATCTCGCCGACAAGGATGATCGCGCCTTCTTCGGTGTCGATCGTCCACATCGGCGCGCCCGAACGCTGCGCGGTGACGAGGATGGCGTTTTCGGATTGGGGAGCGGGGTCCTGCGCGGTGCCTTGTGCGCCAAGGGGGGCAGCGAGGGCTGCGAGCAGGAGAGCGAGGCAATGGCGGGTGCGCATGATCGAATAGGTATCCCTGCTATCCTGCATCGCGCTTGAACGCTCCGGGTCCCCGCGTTCGCGGGGATGACAGGAGTTACGGCACCAGCACCGTATCGCGCGGCTCCGCCCGCGTCTCCGGATAATCGAGCGTGTAGTGCAGCCCCCGGCTCTCCTTGCGGGCGAGCGCGCTTTTCACGATCAGTTCGGCCGATTGCAGCAGATTGCGCAGTTCGATGAGGTCGGTGGTGACGCGGAAGGAGCCATAATAGTCCTCGACCTCGCGCTTCAAGAGTTCGATCCGGTGCGCGGCGCGTTCGAGGCGTTTGGTCGTCCTAACGATGCCGACATAGTTCCACATGAAGCGGCGGATTTCGGTCCAGTTCTGCTTGATGACGACCTCTTCGTCCGAATCGGTCACGCGGCTTTCGTCCCACGGCAGGATCGCGGGCGGTTCGTCGAGCTCGTCCCACATGGTGAGGATGTCGCTCGCCGCCGCCTCTCCGAAGACGAAGCATTCGAGCAGGGAATTGGACGCGAGGCGATTGGCGCCGTGGAGGCCGCTTTCGGTGCATTCGCCCGCCGCCCACAGGCCGGGAAGGTCGGTGCGCGCGTAGAGGTCCACCACCACCCCGCCGCAGGTGTAATGCTGCGCGGGGACCACGGGGATCGGCCCCGTCGTCATGTCGATGCCGAGACCGGAAAGCTTTTCGTGGATGGTCGGGAAATGGCGGCGGACGAAGGCCGGGTCCTCATGGCTGATGTCGAGATGGACGTAGTCGAGGCCGAAACGCTTGATCTCGGCATCGATCGCGCGCGCCACCACGTCGCGCGGCGCGAGTTCCATGCGTTCGGGATCGTAATAGGTCATGAACCGCTTGCCCGTGCGCGGATTGATGAGGCGCCCCCCTTCGCCCCGCACGGCCTCGGTGATGAGGAAGTTCTTGACGTCGAGATTGTAGAGGCAGGTCGGGTGGAACTGCATCATCTCCATGTTGGAGACGCGCGCGCCCGCCCGCCACGCCATCGCGATGCCGTCACCGGTCGCGCCGCGCGGGGCGGTGGAGAAGAGGTAGCAGCGCCCCGCCCCGCCGCTCGCGAGCACGGTGGCGCGGGCGACGTGGCGCTCGACCCGGCCGGTCTCCTCGTTCAGCGCATAGACGCCCCAGACGTGGCCCGCGCCCGAATAGTGCTCGCGGTGGCGGTCGGTGATGAGGTCGATGCAGGTCCGCCCGGGCAGCAGGGTGATGTTGGGGTTCTTGCGCGCCGCGCTCAGCAGCGCGTCCTGCACCGCCCAGCCGGTCGCATCGTCGACATGGACGATCCGCCGATGCGAATGGCCGCCCTCGCGGGTGAGGTGGAGCGTATCCTCGTCACGGTTGAAGGGCACGCCGAGTTCGCACAGACGGTCGATGCTCGCGGGCGCACGCTCGATCACGAATTCCACCGCCTCGCGGTCGTTCAGGCCCGCGCCCGCCACCATCGTGTCGCGCACGTGGTTCTCGAAGGTGTCGCCCGCGTCGAGCACGGCGGCGATGCCGCCCTGCGCCCATGCGGTGGACCCGCCCGTAAGCGAGCCCTTGGCGAGCACCAGCACACGTTTCGAGACGGCGAGCGCGAGCGCCGCGGTCAGCCCCGCCGCGCCCGATCCGATCACGACCACGTCATGCCCGGCCACGTCCGGTTCGCCCGCCGCCGCGCTGGTTTCCCCTGCATTCGCCTCGTTCATCCTGCAGGCTTTGGCGCGCAAACCGGCGCCGGGCAAGGGAAAGCGCGCGCCGCGGGGGCGGTGCCCGGCGCCGGCGGGCGGGCCTCAGTAATCTCCAGGAGGTGCGCGCGGCGCGCCGCCGCCCTAGCTTCGCGGTGGATTGCCGGGGCGTTGCCCCTCATCGCTGCCGGCCGGAAACCCCTTTCCCAATCGCGGGGCCAAGACATGTCCTTCCTCTCGCCGATCACCTGCCTCCTCGGTCGCCACGAGCCGCTGCGCCGCTACGTCAAGTGGAACGGGCGCAAGTATGTCGGGGAATGTCGCCACTGCCGCACCCCGATCGAACGCATCGCGCACAGGCAATGGCGCGAACGGGAGGACGAGCCCGAGCGGCCCTGACCGCGGCAGGCGGGCCGGGGGCGTTCAGCCGGATCCGGTCAGCTGGACGAAGACATCCTCGAGATCGGCTTCGCGCGTGGTCACGTCCTCGATCCTAAGGCCCTGCTCCTGCAGGATGGCGAGGACCTGCCCTGCGTTCAGGCGATCCTTGTCATAGGTGATCTCGAGCGAGTGTTCCCCGGTCAGGTCCGAGCGGATGAAGGCCTCGTGCCGGGGCGCTTCGGAAAGTTCGCTCGCCACGGTCACCGCGACGACCTTCTCGCGCGCCATCTCGACGAGTTCGCGGGTCGGCTTGTTCGCGATCAACCGACCGTGGTTGATGATCGCGATGCGGTCGCACAATTCCTCCGCCTCCTGGAGGTAGTGCGTGGTGAGCACGACGGTCACGCCCTCGCGGTTGAGTTCGGCGACCAGTTCCCACAATTGCCGCCTCAGTTCGACATCGACCCCGGCGGTCGGTTCGTCGAGCACGAGGATCGGGGGCGAATGGACCATCGCCTTGGCCACCAGCAGGCGCCGCTTCATGCCCCCCGACAGCGTGCGGGCATAGGCGTTGCGCTTGTCCGCGAGGCGCACCGCCTCGAGCAGTTCCATGCTCCGCCGGCGCGCCTTGGGGATGCCGTAGAAACCGCCCTGGTTCTCCAGCACCTCGAAGGGGGTGAAGAACGGGTCGAACACGATTTCCTGCGGCACGATGCCGATCGCCCGACTGGCGTTGCGGCGGTGTTCGTCGATGTCGAAGCCCCAGATCTCGGCCCGGCCGGAGGTCTTGTTGACCAGCCCTGCGAGGATGTTGATCAGCGTCGACTTGCCCGCGCCATTGGGGCCGAGCAGGCCGAAGATCGAACCTTCGGGCACGTCGAAGCTGACCCCGGCCAGCGCGAGCTTGCCCTCCGCCTCCTCCGCGCTTTTCGCGCCCTTGACCCCCTTGGGCGGGGCATAGCGCTTGACCAGGTTGTCGATCCGGATGGCGGGCTCGGCGGACATCGCCCCGTCCCATGAAAGATCGCGCCCGGCAAAGCAAGCGCCGCAGCCGGGCACGATGGGCGATTGAGCTTGCCCGCAAGCTGTTATAGAGGACCGGCCCATGAACACGCCCCCTCCCGAAGTCCTGCTGGTCGATACGCGCCGGGTGAGCTGCGACGGATCGAGCGGCATCCGCGGCGGCGCCGGCTATCGTCCCGCCGCGCTCGGCCATCCGCGCATCTATCTCGAGATCGACGAGCACGGCTATGTCGATTGCGGCTATTGCGACCGGCGTTTCGTCCTCAGGGGCGGGCCGGCGGACGGGGTGGACCAGGCCGCGCTCAAGGACATCAGCGAAGGGGCCGACCCCGGGCACCGCTGAAACCGGCCGCGGGGGCCGCTCTCAAAGCATTGTTAATCCATCGCGTCTAACAGGCTTGGACCACGCAGGACCAGGCGAGGCCAGATGACCGGATTTTCGAGACAGGGGCGGGCCGCGCAGGTCTTCGCTCCCGCCATTTCGCGCCTTTCGCGCATTTGTTCACGCGCCGGCTTGCTGCGGGCGATCGCCGCCCTGCTGGCGGCCGTCCTGGGCACCGCGGCAGCGGCGCAGGACGGCGACACCAGCGCGAGCGACGCGCGCACCCTCGTCCTGACGCCGCTTTCCTTCGTCAAGGACACCGATCTCGATTTCGGGGGCATCATCGCGGGGCAGTCCTCCGGCACGGTGACGATGGACACCAACGGCAACATGGCGACCACCGGCGGGGTCACGGCGGCCGGCGGCGATCCGGGCCCGGCGCTGTTCTGGGGCTACGGCACCTTCAACCAGACCCTGCTGATCAATGTCGATCGCAACAATTACATCCTCACCCGCGACGGCGGGGGCGAGACGATGCGGCTCGACCGGCTCTCGATCGGGAGCGTGCCGCCGGTGCGGATCCGCACCAATCCCGCCCGCTTCCGGATCGCCAATCCCGACGGCTACTTCGCCTTCACCATCGTCGGCCGGCTGCGCGTGGGGGCGAACCAGACGCCGGGGATCTATCGCGGCGAATTCACGGTCAGCCTCGAATACGAGTGAGCGGGAAATCGGGCCGGGCGGATGCTCATGGCCGGTTCAGGCAGGACGGGGTAATCCTGCGGCCATGTCTGACAGGAACGCAGCCGTGAAACGACCTTTCCGCATGACGCGCGCGATGTTCGTCATCGGCGCCGCCTTCGCGCTCGCGGCCCCGGCCGCGCTCCAGGCGCAGGACGATCCGCCCCCGGCCGAGGCGGAGGAGATGACGAAGGGGGAAAGGCAGCTCGCCAGGCTGCTCGAGGGCAGGGTCCGCGGCGAGCCGGTCGACTGCATCCGCGTCTTTCCCAACCAGTCGATGCGCACGATCGACCGCACCGCCTATGTCTACGGGCGAGGCAAGACGATCTATGTCCAGCGCACCGCCAATCCCGAGGACATCGACCGCAGGCAGGCGCTCGTCACGCAGCGTTTCCGGGCGAGCGAGCTGTGCCGGCTCGACGTCGTGACCACGATCGACCCCATCCTCGGCTTCTTCACCGGCACGGTCTTCCTCGAGGACTTCGTGCCCTATACCCTGGTCGAGGACGCCGAGGAGGGCTAGGGCGAAGGGTTGCAACGACGGGGGCGCCGACGGCGTCAGGCCGCGACGCGCGCCCGGCTCATCGCGTTCATCCGCTCGAGTATCTCGTCCGCCTCGCGCATGATCCGGTCGATCAGCTCCTTGCAGGTCGGGATGTCGTGGATCAGCCCGGCGACCATGCCGCAGGACCACGCGCCCTTGTCCATCTCGCCCTCCAGCATGATCGCGGGGTAGACCCCGGCGACCTCGGGTAGGATGTCCTGGATCGTGATCGCGTCGCCCAGTTCCTGTTCCTTTTCGAGCAGCCGCTCCACCGCGGCGTTGGTCATCACCCGCTCGGTGTTGCGCAGCGGGCGCATGACGAGGCGCGTGTCGAGTTCGCTCGCCTCGACGATGGCGCGCTTGACGTTCTCGTGTACGGGCGCCTCCTTGGTCGCGATGAAGCGCGTGCCCATGTTCATGCCCTGCGCGCCCATCGCGAGGCTGGCGACGAGGCTGCGCCCGTCGGCCATCCCGCCCGACGAGACGAAGGGGATCTCCAGCTCGTCCGCCGCGCGGGGCAGCAGGATGAAATTGGGCACATCGTCCTCGCCCGGATGGCCGCCGCATTCGAACCCGTCGACGCTGACCGCATCGCAGCCGATCTCCTGCGCCTTCAGGGAGTGGCGCACGCTGGTGCACTTGTGGATCACCTTGATGCCCGCGTCCTTCAACGGCCCGAGCAGGTCGATCGGGTTGCGCCCGGCGGTTTCGACCACCGGCACGCCGCCGTCGATCACCGCTTTCACCAGACCCGGATAATCGGGCGGCGTGAGGGTCGGCAGGATGGTCAGGTTCACGCCGAAGGGCTTGTCGGTCATGTCCTTGCAGCGCGCGATCTCGTTGGCGAGCTTTTCGGGCGTGCCCTGAGTCAGGCCCGTGATGATGCCGAGCCCGCCCGCATTGGAAACGGCGGCCGCCATTTCGGCGAACCCGACATAGTGCATCCCGCCCTGGATGATGGGGTGCTCGATGCCGAACATTTCGGTGATGGCGGTCTTCATGTGGCTCTCCCTCGAAGGCGTGTTCGCGCCCAAGACAAGCGGAGTTGGGCGCGGCTTGCAAGCCCGGTCTTGGCAAGGCCGCCGAGGGGCGCGCCTGCCGTAGCGTCGCGGGGGCTTCCGGCGGCCCCGGAGAAGCTGTATGACACGTCGCGAAAGGGGCGATGGTGGACCGGAATGCAGGCGAGCGGCCGGGAATCGGCCGCATCTTCGTCGCGAACCTGGTCGCTTGCGGCCTCGTCTTCCTCGTGCTTCTCGCCTTCGCCTTTGTCCTCGCCCTGATCGAGGCGGGCCCCGAGGCGGCGTTCGATGTCCTCCTGGTCGGCGGCTTCTACGGCCTGCTGTTCACGGCGGCCGCGGCGGTGTGCGTCATCGCTCCGCTCGGGACGGTCCTCGTGCTCGTCTTTCTCGGGCTCGCGGGTCCGGCGCGATGGCTCGGAGCGGCGATGGGCGGGGCGATCGGCTTCGGCTTCTTCGCCTTGTTCCTGTTCGGTTTCGCCCCGCCGGGCGTGATGAACGGCGGCGGCGACTATCTCGCGCTGGCGCTCGTCGTCGGGGTCGCGGCCCTCGCCGGGCACACGGCCCAGCGCATCGTCCTGCCCCGGCCGGGACGATAGGCTTCAGGCGTCGGCCGCGCGCCCGATCGGGCCGGTTTCGCAGATGTCGCAGACCACGCAGGCGTCGCACCTCGGCCTGCGCGCCCGGCACACCTTCTTGCCGAACTGGATGAGCCAGAAATGCCCCTCGCCAAGCGCCCACCGGGGGCTGCGTTCCTCGAGCTGGTGCGCGGTCTTCTCGGCGGTCTTGGCCCGCGTCAGCCCGATCCGGTTGCACACCCGGTGGACATGGGTGTCGACCGCGATCACGTCCTTCCCGAAGGTGAAGCTCAGCACGATGTCGGCGCATTTCCGCCCGATACCGGGAAGCGCAAGCAGCCCTTCGCGGGTGTCGGGGATGATCCCGTCATGCTCCTCGATCAGCGTCTCGCAGAAGCGGCGGATGTTCTTCGTCTTCATGTTGTAGAGGCCGCAGGGCCTGATCGCGTCGCGGATCGCGTCGTCCTCCAGTGCGAGCATTTCCCCGGGCGTTTCCGCGAGGCGGAACAGCGCCTTGGTCGCCGCTTCGGTGTTGCGGTCGAGCGATTGCGCGGAAAGCATGCAGGCGATGCACGAGCGGAAGGCGTCGGGCTGCCCCTTCGGCCCTTTCGCGCCCTTTCCGCGGCCCGGCATCGCCTCGGCGAGGCGGCGATAGACTTCCTCGACCTCGTCTTCGGCGATCATGCGCCCCGGTGCCCGGTTTCGCCCATGCGAAGGACAGCGAACAGGCCCCCGGCCCGGTTCCCGTCACCCTGTCCGGCCCGTCTCGCACAGCGCGCGCACCGGGCACCCGCCGCAACGGGGCGCGCGCGGGCGGCAGGCGGTCTGGCCGAGCGACTTGAGCAGCAGGTGATGTTCGTCCATGTCCGCGGCGCTCCATTCGGCGGGCACGAGCGGCATCAGCGTGTCGAAGGTCCGCGCGGTGTCGGCGCGGGCGGGGACGATCCCCATGCGTTGCATGATGCGGCGGTGGTGCCCGTCGATCACCATCGCGCGGCGCTCGAAAGTGCTCGCGTTCATCACTCCCGCCGAAACCTTGCGCGCGATGCCGGGCAGGCGTTCGAGCCAGGCCATCGCCTCCGCCGTCGGAACGTTCGAGAGGTGCCTCAGGTCGACGCTCCCCCGCTCGGCGATGATCGCCGCGAGGCAGGCCTTCAGCCGCCCGGCCGCGACGGCGGGAAAGGTCTGACGGGCGAGGCGCGCTTCGAGTTCGGCCACCGGCGCGGCGGCGACCGCTTCCCACGATCCGTATTCGGCGAGAAGCGCGTCGGTCGAGGCGTTGGAGGCCGCGGTCCTAGTCTGCGCTCCGATGACGCCGTGAACCAGGACCCATTCGGGCGTGCGGCGCTTGTCCGGCGGACGCACGATCCGGCCGAAGCGCGCGATCAGCGCGGCCTGCATCGCGCGCAGGATGTCGCTTCGCGGATCGGGGCCGAGATCGAGCTCCATCGGCGCAGGAATGGCCGAGCGCCCGCCCCCGTGCAAGAGCCACTCCCGTGCAAGTGCCCGGCCAGGCGGGGGTCAGGTCTTGCCGACGCCCGGGATCTGACGCGCGATGAACCAGGAGGCCGGAACCGACAGCACGAAAGCGACGAGCGCCGCAATCGCGATCGGTTGCATCCCGGCCTGAAGGTCCATCGTCAGCACGGCAATTACGGCGATCCCCATCAGGGTCGTCGCGATCATGGGAAACAGGACAAGTGCGATCTTCAACATTGTTTCGCTCTTACGGTCTTGCGGAAGCGACCGCGAACCTGCCCGGCGGTGCAGGGCCGCGCATTGACGGCGATCAATCGGCTGTGGGCGATTCCTCGCGTTCGAACGCCAGCGCGAAGGTCACGGGGACCGCCGGGGTGATCGAAGGCAGGTCCGCGAGCTCGCGCAATTGTTCGATCCCCTCGCCGAGCCCGAAGGCGTCGGCATAGACGAGCACCGGTTCGCTCGAAACCGCCGTCACGCGGTCGGGAGCGGTGCGGGTCACGTCGACCTGCGTGTCGATCTGCCCTTCGACGCCCTTGAGGTCGAGCGTCGCGGCGAGCGGCTGCACCCTCGTCTCCCCGATCGCGAGATCGGCGAAGGCTGCGGGATCGATCTCGGCGGTGACGGTGGCGGTCGGATGGTCGGCGATTTCGAAGAACAGGTCGCGCATCCGCTGGTTGCGGATGTCGACCCCGGTTTCGAGGGTCGAAAGGTCGATCGTCACCGTCGCCGTGCCGTTCTCGCTGACCGAGCCGGCGAGGCCGGTGAAGCGATTGGTCTCGAGCACCTCGCCCGACTTTACCGAGACATAGGTCAGGCGCGAGGCCTCGGGCACGATCCGCCATTCGCCGGTATTGGCGGGCGGGGCTTCCTCTGCCTGTGTCCCGCAGGCGGCCAGCGCGAGGCTCGCGGGCGCAGCGATGGCGAAAGCGGCGGTCTTCGAAATCCGGTTCATGTCGACTCCCCCGGTGGAACTGTTGCAGTCAAATGCGTTCACTGCGGGCCGGTTGCGGCCCTTGCGGTCATTCCCATTCGATCGTGCCTGGCGGCTTGGATGTGATGTCGTAGACGACGCGGTTGATGCCCCGCACCTCGTTCACGATGCGGGTCGCGACCTGGTTCAGGAAACCCGCGTCGAAGGGATAGACGTCCGCCGTCATGCCGTCGGTCGAGGTCACGGCGCGCAGGCCGCACACGCTGTCATAGGTTCGCCCGTCGCCCATCACGCCCACGGTCTTGACCGGCAGCAGCACCGCGAATGCCTGCCAGATCGCGTCGTAGAGCCCGGCATTGCGGATCTCCTCCAGATAGATCGCGTCGGCCTTCCTGAGGATGTCGCAGCGCTCCTTCGTCACCTCCCCCGGGATGCGGATGGCAAGGCCGGGGCCGGGGAAGGGATGGCGGCCGACGAAGGCTTCGGGCAGGCCCAGTTCGCGGCCCAGTTCGCGCACCTCGTCCTTGAACAGCTCGCGCAGCGGCTCGACCAGCTTCATGTTCATGCGTTCGGGCAGGCCGCCGACATTGTGGTGGCTCTTGATCGTGACGCTCGGCCCGCCGGTGAAGCTGACGCTTTCGATCACGTCGGGATAGAGCGTGCCCTGGGCGAGGAAATCCGCCCCGCCGATCTTCTTCGCCTCGGCCTCGAACAGGTCGATGAAGGCCTTGCCGATGAACTTGCGCTTCGCCTCGGGATCGGTGACGCCGGCGAGGCCTTCGAGGAAGGTCTCCTCCGCGTCCACCGCGACGAGCGGGATGTTGTAGGAATCGCGGAACAGCGAGACGACCTGTTCGGCCTCGTTCATCCGCATCAACCCGTGGTCGACGAAGACGCAGGTGAGCCGGTCCCCGATCGCCTCGTGGATGAGGACCGCCGCGACCGCCGAATCGACCCCGCCAGACAGGCCGCAGATGACCTTGCCGTCGCCCACCTGCGCGCGGATCTCCTCGATCTTGGTCTTGCGGAACTCGGCCATGGTCCAGTCCCCGGCGAGCCCGCAGACATGGCGCACGAAATTGGCGAGCAGCTTGCCGCCGTCGGGCGTGTGGACGACTTCGGGGTGGAACTGGGTGCCGTAGAACCGGCGTTTCTCGTCCGCGATCACCGCGAAGGGCGCGCCGTCGGATGTGGCGACGATCTCGAAGCCGGGGGCGAACTCGGTGACCTTGTCGCCGTGGCTCATCCAGACCTGGTGCCGCTCGCCTTCGCGCCAGAGCCCGTCGAACAGGGCGCAATCCCTGGTGACGGTGAGGAAGGCCCGGCCGAATTCGCCGCCTTCGCCGGTTTCGTGGCCGGGCCGGACCTCGCCGCCGAGCTGCTGGGTCATGACCTGCTGGCCGTAGCAGATGCCGAGGATCGGCACGCCCGCCTCGAAAAGGGCCTGCGGTGCGCGCGGGCTGCCGTCTTCGGGCACGCTGGCGGGAGAGCCCGACAGGATGATGCCCCTGGGGTTCAGCCGGGCGAAGGCCTCCTCGGCCTTGGTGAAGGGGGCGATCTCCGAATAGACCCCGGCCTCGCGCACGCGCCGGGCGATGAGCTGGGTCACCTGGCTGCCGAAATCGACGATCAGGATCGAATCCGGATCGGAAGGGGTCGCGTCGTCCTGCATGGCGCGCAGTTAGGCGCGGCATGGCGGGGCTGTCCAGCGTCCTTGCGCGCGCCTTTGCCAGCGGCCCCGGGCAGACGCGGGAGCCCGGGAGCGCCGGAGGCCCGCATCGAAATCGGTTCCCGCAAAAACCCGCCGCCATGTTGCAAAGAATGGAACGATATTGGAGGTTTTCGCATTTGCGAAATGATTTTGTGCGGTGCACCATGGTTTCAAACAGCAACTGAATGCCGGTCCGCGGCATCGCAACCTCTTCGAACCAAGGAACCCGACCAATGCGTTTTACCCTGCCCATGATCGCCCTCGCAGCCCTCTCCGCCGTCGCCGTTCCGGCCGTCGCCGCGCCGCAGGGCACCGACGAAACCGTCGAGGTGCGGATCTCCTACGACGATCTCGACCTCGCCAAGGCCGAAGACCGCGCCGCGCTCGAACAGCGCGTCGAGGCCGAACTGCGCCGCGCCTGCACGATGTCCTCGCGCCCGGCCTATGTCGTCGGCCCGCTGGTCGACGAGAAGTGCGTCAAGGAAGCGCGCACCGTCGCCCTCGCCGAGGTCGAGCGTCTCGCCGCCGCCGAAGCGCGCCGCGGCCGGACCGTCGCCGCCAACTGAGCGGCTTCGCGCCCGCCCGATGCCGAAACGGCCGCCGGACCCGCGTTCGGCGGCCGTTTTGCATCTGCGAAACAAAGGTCTTAAAGATCAGGCGTTTGTTCAAAAGATTGCAATAATAGCAATATAATTACGCATTTTCGCATTTGCGTTTCGCGCAACCCGGCGCCATTCAGGCGCTGCAGCGCGGCGAGGCTCCTCTCTCCTCCTCGCCCGATGCAGGCCTTCCGGCGGACCGAAAACGGCCGCCCGGAGGCAGTCTGCTGGCCCCGGCAGGCAGCCCGGCGTACCCCGCGCCCTGGCTGTCCTTCGCGGCGAAGAGACGGATGACGGATCGCCGAACGCTTCCCCGAGCGTCTCCCCGCGGCCATCCGCCCGCCTTCGCACCGCCGCCCGGGCCATCAGCGAGCGAGACGCGGCCGCCCCATTCCTCCCCCAACCCGAAAGGCGGCCGCGTCTCCCACCGCTGATCCGCAAGCGTCCGGTCGGCCCCTCCGATGGCGGCCGGCATCGGATTTTTCGATTGCGGTAAGCGGTAACTTTCGTGCCAAAAGGAGTAACTAAATAACTCCGCAATGCTATTTCCCCCTTGCGCCGGACGGCGCTCGCAACGGCATCCGCCGCGGCGCGCCGCCGGCCTTTCTTGAAGGAGCAATGCCATGGGTGCCATCAGCGAAAAGATGGTCGCGTTCGTCCTCGCGCTCGCGATCACCGGTACCACGCTCAACACGATTCTCGTCTGAGCGGACCGGCCACGGATCGAACCGTGCGAAAGCGCGCGCCGCGACCTGCGGCGCGCGCTTTCGTGTTTCCGGGGCCTATGCGACGCCGCCGAGCCGCTCGGCCGTCTCGCGCAGTTCGCTTTTCAGGAGCTTGCCGATATGGCTGCGGGGCATCTCCTCCACCCGGTGCAGCGCGGCGAGGCGCTGGGTCTTGCCGAGCCGCCGGTTGACCGCTTCGAGGATCGCCCCCGGCTCGCGCGCCCCCGCCGCCAGCCGCACGAAGCCGACCGGGCTTTCCCCCCAGCGCCGCGAGGCCGCGCCGACGACCGCGGCTTCGACCACTTCCGGTTCCTTCATCAGCTCGGCCTCGAGATCGCTGGGATAGATGTTGAACCCGCCGGAGATGATCATGTCCTTGGCCCGCCCGACGAGTTCGACGAAGCCGTCCGCATCGACCCGCCCGATATCGCCCATCCGCATCCAGACCTCGCCGGTCGCGGGATCGGTCCACTGCGCCTCGAGGGTCTTGTCGGGGCGGTTCCTGTAGCCGAGCATCATCGTCTGCGAGCGCCCCACCAGGTGCCCCGGCGTGCCGGGAGGCACCTCGCGGTCCTCGTCGTCGAGCACCTTCAGCTCGCTCCCCGGGGCAGGCCGGCCGACCGTGTGCAGCTTGTCGGGGAATTCGTGCGCGGGCAGGAGGCACACGACGCCGCCCTCGGTCATCGAATAGATCTCGATCAGCCCGCCCGGCATCCGCCGCAGGACCTCGCGCTTGAGCTCGGGCGAGAAGGGCGCGGAGGTGCAGTATTTGAGCGCCAGGGCGGAAAGGTCGAATTCATCCAGGCGCTCGAAATCCATCAGCCGCTGGTATTGCACCGGCACCAGCATCGTCACCGTGGTCCGGTCGGCCGCGGCATGATCGAGCCAGCGCGCGGGATCGAACTTGCCCATGATCCGCACCGTCCCCCCGGCAAGCAGCACGGGGAGGAAGGCGACCATCGTGGTGTTCGAATAGAGCGGCGTCGAGGCGAGCGAGCGGACCTCGATCCCGGCGCCGAGATAGGACAGCGCGGTCGCGGCGAACTGGCGCCAGCGCATCCGGTGCGAATGGACGATCCCCTTGGGAATGCCCGTCGTGCCCGACGAATAGATGATGTTGAAGGGATCGCCCGGCGCGGGATCGATCGCGGGCGCGCGCGCGCCCGGGGGCGCCATCCAGCGCTCGATCTCCTCGAGCGGGACGCGCTGCATTTCCGCCATGAAATCGGGGCCGAGCTCCGCCGCCTTGCCCGCGTCGATGAAAAGGTGCCGTGCGCCCGAATCTCTTGCCATGCCTTCGAGCTGGTCGCGCGAGGCGCTGGTGGTGAGCGGCGCGGCGACTCCCCCCGCCCGCACCGCGGCAAGGAAGACGAGCGCGTATTCCACGCTCGACGTGCCGAGGATCGCGACCGACTGCCCGCGTTCGAGCCCGGTTTCGACCAGCCGGGCGGCGAGCCGCTCGACGAGGCCGACGAGCTCCGCCCAGGCAATGTCGCGCCGGTCGTCGACGAGCGCGGTCGCGTCGGGCTGCGCGCGCGCCCAGTCGATCAGGATGTCGGTGAAGGACCCGAACTCCTCGGCGAGGCGGGCCGCGATGATCTCTCTCTCCATGGCCACAAGCAATAACCGCCCCGCGCGGCGCCGCAAGACCTCGCCGCGCCCGGGCGGCTTTACCCGGGCGGGAGGATGTGGGAACGCCCGGCGCGGCCGAAAGGGCGAAAGGGCGCAGGAGAAGGACGCGATGGGCAAGGCATGGGGTGCGGCGGCGACGCTGCTGGCCGGGATGGCGGTCTGGACGGGAACGGCCGGAGCGCAGGAGGATCGCCCCCGGCCGGGGCCGCGCGATCCCCTGGAGGCGCGAAGCATTCTCGTCGTGCTGGCCCATCCCGATGACGAGCTGGTGGTCGCCCCGGCGCTCGCCGCGGCGGTGCGCGAGGGCGTCCGGGTGCGGATCCTCTATGCCACCAGCGGCGATGCGGGACCCGGCGTGAGCGAATTCGAACCCGGCGAGGCGCTCGGCCGGGTGCGCCGCCAGGAGGCGCGATGCGCGGGCGATGCGCTGGGCGCCGAAATCCGCTTTCTCGGCGGGATCGCAGACGGGACCCTCACCGAAAGGCCGCGCGCCGAAGGCAGTCCGGCAAGGCGTTTCATGGACCTGTTCACCTCCGCCTTCCTCGAAACCGTGCCCGACACGGTCATCACCTGGGGGCCGGAGGGAGGCTATGGCCACGGCGACCACCGGATGGTGAGCGCGCTCGTGACCGAGGCCCTGCAGACCTTGCCGGCGGGTGATCGCCCGGCGTTGCTCTACCCGATCATCGTCAACGCGCCGCTGCCCGCGCCCTTGATCGAACAGGGCTGGTCCCCCGCCGCGTCCGACCTCGCCTCGGTCCGCGTCGCCTATGACGAGGCCGACCTCGCCGCCGCCGATGCCGCCGCGCGGTGCCACGCGACCCAGTTCGACGAGGCGACGCGGGCCATGATCGCGCCCGGTTTCCACGCTGCCGTGTGGAAAGGGGAGGTGAGCTTTCGCAACGCGTTCTGAAGGCGCCCTTCCGGTGGAAAAGACTTCGCCGAAACGGCGCCGGAGTTTGGGTTTCTCCCCGGCAGCGCCTATATAATCGACATGGACGAAAACACGCCTGCAACACCCCCCGCATCGCCCGAAAAGCCCCGCCAGAACGGCGAATACGGGGCGGATTCGATCAAGGTCCTGAAAGGCCTCGACGCCGTGCGCAAGCGGCCCGGCATGTATATCGGCGACACCGATGACGGTTCGGGCCTCCACCACATGGTGTTCGAGGTTTCCGACAACGCCATCGACGAGGCGCTGGCGGGCCATTGCGACCTCGTCCTGATCGAGCTCAACCCGGACGGCTCGGTGAGCGTCGAGGACAATGGCCGCGGCATCCCCGTCGACATGCACAAGGAAGAGGGCGTTTCGGCGGCCGAGGTCATCATGACCCAGCTCCATGCGGGCGGAAAGTTCGAGAACACCTCGGAAGACAACGCCTACAAGGTTTCCGGCGGGCTCCACGGGGTCGGCGTGTCGGTGGTCAACGCCCTGTCCGAATGGCTCGAACTGGTCATCTGGCGCGACGGCAAGGAGCACTGGATGCGTTTCGAGCACGGCAACGCCGTCGCCCCGCTCGAAGTGCGCGGGGACGCGCCGCCGGTGGCCGGCAACGGCGACGAGAACGGGCTCAAGAAGGGCACCCGCGTCACCTTCAAGGCGTCGGAGGAAACGTTCAAGAACGTCACCGAATTCGATTTCGACAAGCTCGAGCATCGCTACCGCGAACTCGCCTTCCTCAATTCGGGCGTCCGCATCCTGCTGCGCGATCGCCGGCACGAGGACGTCGCCGAGCACGATCTCTATTACGAGGGCGGGATCGCCGCCTTCGTCAAGTGGCTCGACCGCAACAAGCAGCCGCTCGTTCCCGAACCGATCGCGGTCGCCGCCGACAAGGACGGGATCGGGATCGACGTCGCGTTGCAGTGGAACGACAGCTATTACGAGAACGTGCTGTGCTTCACGAACAACATCCCGCAGCGCGACGGGGGCACGCACCTTGCCGCCTTCCGCGCGGCGCTGACCCGCACGATCAACAACTACGCCGACCGTGAGGGCTTCCTCAAGAAGGAGAAGGTCAGCCTGTCGGGCGAGGACATGCGCGAAGGCCTGACCGCGATCGTCAGCGTGAAGCTGCCCGACCCCAAGTTCGGCAGCCAGACCAAGGACAAGCTCGTCTCCTCGGAGGTCCGCCAGCCGCTCGAAAGCCTGATGAGCGAGAAGATGACCGAATGGCTGGAGGAAAATCCCGCCGACGCCAAGGCGATCATCCAGAAGATCATCGACGCCGCCGCCGCGCGCGAGGCCGCGCGGCGCGCGCGCGAAATGAGCCGCAAGGGCGCGATGAGCGTCGCGAGCCTTCCGGGCAAGCTCGCCGACTGCCAGGAACGCGACGCGACCAAGGCCGAGCTTTTCCTGGTCGAGGGCGATTCGGCGGGCGGCTCGGCGAAACAGGGCCGCGACCGCAAGACGCAGGCGATCCTCCCGCTCAAGGGCAAGATCCTCAACGTGGAACGCGCCCGGTTCGACCGGATCATCTCGTCCAAGGAGGTCGGCACGCTGATCCAGGCAATGGGCACCGGCATCCGCGATGAATTCGATCTCGAGAAGCTGCGCTACCACAAGATCGTCATCATGACCGACGCCGACGTGGACGGCGCGCACATCCGCACGCTGCTGCTGACCTTCTTCCATCGCCAGATGCCCGAGATCGTCAAGGCCGGGCACCTCTTCATCGCCCAGCCGCCGCTCTACAAGGTCGCCAAGGGCCGGAGCGAGGTCTATCTCAAGGACCAGGGCGCGCTCGACCGCTACCTCGTCGATGCCGGGCTGCAGGGCCGGATGCTCGAAACCGTCGCCGGGGCGCGCTCGGGCGAAGACCTGCGAAGCCTCGTCGAACACGCGCTGCGGTTCAGGAACCTGATGGCCTTCGTGCCGCGCCGCTATGATCCGGCGCTGGTCGAGCAGATGGCCCTGTCGGGCGCGCTCGACCCGGCGCTGTCGGATGAAGCGCGCGAGGACAAGCTCCAGGCGACCGCGCAGCGGCTGCAGGCAAGCGATCCCGACACCGAATGGACCGCGCGCGTGCTCGAGGACGGCAAGGTCCGGTTCTCGCGGCTGTGGCGCGGCGTGACCGACGTGCACGAGATCGACGGCCGCTTCCTCAGCTCGACCGAGGCGCTCAAGCTCCACGGTCTCGCCATGGCCCAGGCCGAGACCTATTCGGCGCCGATGCGGCTGGTGAAGGCGGGCGATGCCCCGGTCGAGAGCGAGGAGGGGGCCGCGGGCGACGACGCCGAGGTCGAGGAACTGGCCCGCGACGCCGACGACGCGATCAACCGGCCGACGCAGCTGCTCGACGCGATCCTCGCCGCCGGGCGCAAGGGGCTGTCGGTGCAGCGCTACAAGGGCCTCGGCGAAATGAACGCCGAACAGCTCTGGGAGACGACGCTCGATCCCGAAAACCGCGCCCTGCTTCAGGTCAAGGTCGAGGACGCCGACGTCACGGACGAGATCTTCACCCGCCTGATGGGCGACATCGTCGAGCCGCGGCGCGAATTCATCCAGGACAACGCCCTGAACGTGGCGAACCTCGATGTCTGAGCGCGTCGGCCACCGGGCCCCGCGCGGCTGCGCCCGAGGGCGCCGATCGCGATGCCCGAACGGCGGGCGCGCCGGGGCGTCGCACGGCGCTTGATCTGCGGACGATAACGGGCGAGAGGACGCGAATGCAGAGCGAACCGCGCCCTCACATGGATCTCGAACAGGCCAGTTTCCTGCTGATCCTCGCGGGCGTGACGATCATGCTGGCGGTGATCGCCTGGCCGTTCGCCACCCCGCTGCTGTGGGCCGCGCTCGCCGCGATCATGTTCCAGCCGCTCTACCGCTGGTCGCTCAGGATCACGCGCGGCGGGCGCAACATGGCCGCCTCGCTCTCGCTCATCATCATCTTCTTCGCCGTGCTCCTGCCCGCGCTGTGGATCGGGTCGATGGTCGTCGAACAGGCGCTTGGCCTCATCACGCTGCTGCAGGCGCAGCCGATCGATCTCGCGGCGACCTTCGACTGGGTCTATGGCGCGCTGCCAAGGCCCCTGCGCGAAGCGGTGGACGAGCGCGGCTGGTCGAACCTCGCCGTGGTGCAGGACCGCCTGCAGGCCCTGCTCGGCGAAAGCGCGGGTTACATCGCCCAGCAGGCGGTTTCGATCGGGGGCGGGGCGCTCAACTTCGTGCTGAGCTTCACCCTAGCGCTCTACGTGATCTTCTTCCTGCTGCGCGACGGCGAGCGGATCGGGGAGACGATCCTCCATTCCGTCCCGCTGAAGCGCGACATCGCCGACCGTCTGGCGGACCGTTTCCTCGGCATCGTGCGCGCCACGATCAAGGGATCGGTGGTCGTCGGCATCGTCCAGGGGGCGCTCGCGGGGATCACCTACGTCATCGCGGGCGTGCCCTCCGCGCTGCTGCTGGCCGTGATCACCGCGATCTTCTCGCTCATCCCGGTGGTCGGCACGGTGGTGGTGTGGGGTCCGGTCGGGGTGTGGCTGCTGTTCGACGGCTTCGTATGGCAGGGGGTGTTCGTGCTCTTCTCGGGCTTCGTCATCGTCAGTTCGGCCGACAACGTGCTGCGCCCCATCCTCGTCGGGCGGGACACCGGCATTCCCGACTGGATCGTGCTGATCACGACGCTGGGCGGCATCAGCCTGGCTGGCTTTTCCGGCATCGTGCTCGGCCCGCTCGTGGCCGGGCTGTTCCTTGCGACCTGGTCGATCCTGCAGGAACAGCGCGCCCTGACCGCCGAGGCCAAGGCGCGCTATGGCCCGCGCGTCGGCCCGGACGGCCGCGCCCCGCGGCGGAAACGCCCGAAAAAGGCGGAGGCGGCGAGGGCCGAGGCCGAAGACACGACACCGATCGGGATCTGAGGGATGCGCTCGCTCGTCCAGCCGGGCAGCCAGGCCGAGATGGTCGGCCGCCTCTTCCTCGCGGTGATCGTGGTGGTCGCGCTGCCGGCGCTGCCCTTCGGCAATTACCTCATCTATCCCTTCATGATCCTCACCACCTGGTTCCACGAAATGGGCCACGGCCTCACCGCGCTGCTGCTCGGCCACCATTTCGAGCGGCTGGTGATTTATCCCAGTGGTTCGGGGGTCGCCGAAAGCTTCATCGCGGGGGACGCCTCGCGCCTCACCCGCGCGGCGATCGCGGCGGGCGGCCCGCTCGCGCCGAGCCTTGTCGGAGCCGTGCTGATCCTTGCGAGCGCCCATCCGCGCGCCTGGCGTCCGGCGCTGTGGGCGATGGCGGGCGCGATCGCGCTGTCGGTGCTGGTCTATGTCCGGTCGATGGTGGGGGTGATCGTCCTGCCTCTGGTCGCCGCGCTCATCGCGCTCATCGCCGCGCGCGCGCCGGCCGGGTTCGTGCGCTTCTCGCTGCAATTCCTCGGGGTCCTGGGGGCAATGAGCATGTTGCGCGATTTCGACTACCTCTTCACCGAACGCACGGTGATCGCCGGGCAGGCGATGCTATCGGACACCGGCCAGATCGAAGCCGCCCTCGGCCTGCCGCACTGGGTGTGGGCGGGGCTCATCCTCGGGGTCTCCGCGCTGATGATCGGGGCGAGCCTGCGCTATGCCCTTGCCGAAAAGCGCCTGCGCGCCGTGCCGAAGCGCCTGCCGCCCAATGTCGTGCGGTTCCGCCGGCCCCGGCGCTGATCGCCCGGACAAAACGCGGGAAGGCGGGAAACCGGCTCAGGAAGCGACCCGGAGCGTGTTGACCCCGCGCGCGCCCCCGCCGGTCTCGGCCGAGAGGCCGATGAACATCGTGTCGACGATCCGCGCGAGCTTTTCCTCGGTCAGCTTGTCGCCGAGATAGATCAGCGATTCGGGCATGGTGTAGGGCGAGACCATCTGGTTGATCAGCGACAGCGCCTCGTCGATCGAAAGCCCCGCGAAATAGCCGTCCGCCTGCGCCTGCACGATCAGTTCGCAAAGATAATGGTCGGCAAGGTCGACATAGGAGCGCACCCTCTCGAAATTGGCGGCGCCCATTTCGCACACGATGGTGAAATATTCCGGGTCCTCGCGAAACCGCTCGCGCGAGATGGTGAAGCGGCGGCGGAAGAATTCGTACATCTTGCGCGGCGGCGGAAGGTCGGCGTCGAGCACTTCCTCCATCACCTCGATGTGGCGGCGCAGCCAGATCTGCGCGATGGCATCGAAAAGGTCGTCGTAATCCACGAACAACTGCTCGAAACGGGCACGGGTAAGCCCGCTTTCGGCGACGGCGGTGTGGTAGGGAATCTCGGTTCCGCGCTGCTTGACGAGGTCGAGCACCATGCGCGCGATCCTGTGCCGTTCCGCCTCGCGGTGCTGCGGTGTGAGTGCCATGGTCGCCTCGCGCCTTGGTGGAGCCCGTTCGGACATAGGGCCATGAGGCGGCAGCTTAAAGGCAGGCGCGCAAAATTTGTGCGACGCAGCAATCCCGCGAGGCGCGCCTCAGCCCGCGGTGCGGTCTTCGCGGGGGGCCTTGGGCGGGAGCGGAAGGAAGGCCGAGGTGCGGCGCTTGTAATCGGCGTACTTGTCCCCCTTCGAACGGTCCATGCCCTTTTCGAGCAGGGTCACGCCCGACCATTTCGTGAGAGTGAACGAAAGGAAAAGCGGGCCGATGACCGTTGCCGCGGCGAACCCCCAGCCGACGCTGGCACAGACGAGCCAGATGCCCCACCACGCTGCGAAATCGCCGAAATAGTTGGGATGGCGGGTGTAACGCCACAACCCGCTGTCGAGCACATGTCCCTTGTTCGCCGGATCCGCCTTGAACCGGGCGAGCTGCCAGTCGCCGACCCATTCGAAGAATATGCCGACGCCGTAGAGCGCGACCCCGAGCCAGGTGAGCCAGGTCGGCGAGGCGGACGATCCGGCGGCGAGGATGCCGACCTGCGCCGGGCTCGACACCATGAACAGCAGCACGGCCTGCATGAGCCACACCTTGACCAGCGCGGCGAGGGCGAAATTGCCCTTCTCGCGGTCCTTCCTGAGGATCTGCCGGTAGCGCTTGTCCTCGCCCTCGCGCCGCCAGCGCAGGAAGAGGTATCCGCCGAGGCGGAAGCCCCACGCCGCGGTCATCACCATCAGCAGCGTCGCAAGCGGGCCGGGCTCGGCCAGTTGCCACCAACTCAGCACCGCGAGCACGCCCATCCCCGCGCCCCAGAAGGCATCCACGAAGCTGACATCGCCGATCCGCACCGAGATCGCCCATTGCCCCAGCACCAGCGCCAGCAGCACGCCCGCATTGACCAGCAGCGCCTCAAACATCGTTGCGGCCCTCGATGATCGCCCGGGCCTGCGCCTCCATGACCTTGAACCGCTCGTAATCGGGCAGTTTCGAGCGGAACCACTCGGCGAGCTTGAGCAGGTCCTCGCCGTAATTCCCGCTCGGCACCAGCGGTTCGCCGAAGCCGATGATCATGCGCTCGTTGTCGGCATAGGCGGGCACGATCGGCACGCCGGCGGCCTGGGCGATATGGTAGAAGCCCGATTTCCAGCGCCCGTCGCTTTTGCGCGTGCCCTCGCAGGCGATGACCAGCGCGAGTTCGTCGCGGCGGGCGAATTCCTCGGCCACCTGCTGGGTCGCGTTGGCCTTCTTCGTGCGGTCGACCGGGATGCCGCCCATGTCGAGCATGAAGTTCCGCATCGCCCCCGTGAACAGGGTGTGCTTGCCCATGAAGTTGGGGCGGATGTTTTCCCGGTGCGTCGCGCCGGCGAAGAAGACGAAATCCCAGTTCGACGTGTGCGGTGCCCCCGCGATGACGTATTTCCTGAGGTGCCTGGGCAGCGAGCCTTCGATCCTCCAGCCCTTCCAGGCATAGACCCACAGGATGATCCGCCGCACGACGCGCGAAAGCAGCGTGGGCTTGCGCGGCACATGCGCCGCCTCGACCGGTTGATGCAGCAAGTGTCCCTCCCAGAGCCGCCCTTTTGGCCTAACCTTTGTAAGTTACGCAAGGGAAAGCGGCAGGGTTTCAGACCCGGCAGCGTACCGCCGGTTACATCCGGAACACGCCGAAGCGGGGCCGTTCGGGAATCGGCGCTTCGAGGCAGGCGGAAAGGGCGAGGCCGAGCACGTCGCGGGTCTGCACCGGGTCCACCACCCCGTCGTCCCACAGCCGCGCGGTGGCGTAGTAGGGATTGCCCTCGTCCTCGTATTTTCGGCGGATCGGGGCCTTGAATGCCTCGGCCTCGCGTTCGTCCCACTTGTCGGCGTCGCGGTGGACGGTGGCGAGGACGGATGCCGCCTGCTCCCCGCCCATCACCGAGATGCGCGCATTGGGCCAGGTGAACAGGAAGCGCGGGGAATAGGCGCGCCCGCACATCCCGTAATTGCCCGCGCCGAAACTGCCGCCGATCACCACCGTGACCTTGGGCACGGTCGCGGTGGCGACCGCGGTGACGAGCTTCGCGCCGTGCTTGGCGATGCCTTCCGCCTCGTATTTCCCGCCGACCATGAAGCCGGAGATGTTCTGCAGGAACAGGAGCGGGATGCGGCGCTGGCAGGCGAGCTCGATGAAATGCGCACCCTTCTGCGCGCTTTCGCAGAACAGCACGCCGTTATTGGCGAGGATCGCGACAGGCATCCCCCAGATATGGGCAAAGCCGCAGACGAGGGTGGAGCCGTAGTGCTGCTTGAACTCGTGGAACTCGGATGCATCGACCAGCCGCGCGATCACTTCGTGCACGTCATAGGGCGCGCGCACATCCTCGGGGATGAGGGCGTAGAGGTCCTCGGCGTCGAATTTCGGAGGACGCGGGTCCTTCAGCTCCACATCCGCCGCCGCGCCGGTGTTCGCGCCGAGGTGCGAAACGATGTCGCGCACGATGGTGAGCGCGTGCTCGTCGTTCTCGGCGAGGTGATCGACCACGCCCGATCTCTTCGCGTGGAGGTCGCCGCCGCCGAGGTCTTCGGCGCTGATTTCCTCGCCCGTCGCGGCCTTCACCAGCGGCGGCCCGGCGAGGAAGATCGTGCCCTGGTTGCGGACGATCACCGTCTCGTCGGACATGGCGGGGACGTAAGCGCCGCCGGCGGTGCAGGAGCCCATCACGCAGGCGATCTGGGGGATGCCGAGCGCGGACATATTGGCCTGATTGAAGAAGATCCGCCCGAAATGGTCGCGGTCCGGAAACACCTCGGCCTGATGCGGCAGGTTCGCCCCGCCACTGTCGACGAGGTAGATGCATGGCAGGCGGTTGTCCTGCGCGATTTCCTGCGCGCGCAGGTGCTTCTTGACCGTCATCGGGTAATAGGTGCCGCCCTTCACGGTCGCGTCGTTGCACACGATCATGCACTGCCGCCCGGACACACGCCCGATCCCGCAGATGATCGAGGCGGCGTTGACATCGCCTTCGTACATGCCGTTGGCGGCGAGCTGCCCGATCTCGAGGAAGGGCGAGCCGGGATCGAGCAGCCGCTCGACGCGCTCCCGCGGCAGCAGCTTGCCGCGCGCGACATGGCGTTCGCGCGAACGCTCCGGCCCGCCCAGGGCGGCCTCGGCGACCTTGGCGCGCAATTCCTCGGCGAGCGCCTTGTTGTGCGCGAAGCGGGCCTTCGCCGGCGGATCCTCGCGGTCTAGTTTCGAGGTGAGGACAGGTGCGGCCATGTTCTAATCCTGAAGAATCCAGCGGAAGGCGCGGCGCAATTCCTGCGTGCCGTCCCGATCATACCAGCGACCATGCGCCAGAATCACGCGTTCGGGTTGCCAGGCGATCATCTGCCGCGCGACCGCGCGCAGGTCGCGGCGGCGACCGGCGAAACTCAGTCGCAGGTCGAGCGGAGCCTTGCCGTCGGGATCGCGGTTGCCGGCAAGACGCGACAGGGTGCGCCAGAAACGCGACCTCACCCGGCGGGGCTCGAAATTCTCGATCAGGTCCGTCAGGATCAGCGTGCGCGAGGCGCGGTGGAAGAAGACCGCTTCGTCGATCACCGCTCCGCGTGCGACGCGCTGGTCGATCTCGCCCGCCCAGCCGTCGGGAGCCGCGTCGCCGAGCACGCTTCCCGCGACACCCTTTTTCGCAAGGCCCTGCGCCATGAAGACGCGGGCCTGCGGAAAGGCCTCGTGCCAGGGCTTCACGAACAGGTGATGGAGGTCGTTCGGCGCGACGATGAACGCGACTGCGCCGAGCCGGGCGATCCCGGCGGCGAGCCCGTCGTGCCAGGCGATCGGCGAATGGAGCCAGAGGCGGCCCTGCGAGAGCCGGACGATGGTCATGCGCGTCGTGAAGGGAACCGCGAGCGGGCCGAACGGCATCCGCACTTCGCCGCCGTCCGCGATCCAGATGTCGTCCGCCACCGGCTTGAGCGTGTCGAGCGGCGCGTAGGGGACGAGCACGCTCATGCCGCCTCGATCCCGCCGAGCCGGCCCGGGGAGCCTTTCAGCAGGACCTTCACGCCGCCTCTCCCTCCGTTTCCGCACCGCCATCGCCGCGCCCCGCGATGAGATAGCGATAGACCCCGACGAGGTTGATCGCGAGGAGCCCGATGTTCTGCAAGCCGATCCCCTGCCCCTCGTCGTTCATGAACCCCCACGCGATCAGCGCGATCGAGGAGGTGACGAAGATCACGAAGCCCCAGCCGGTCGGCCGCGTGCCGAGATTGAGCGAGACGATGAAGGCGGCGACGAGCCCCGCGCCCGCGCCGTAATATTGCAGGACGGCAAGGAGGGTTTCGCTCAATGTGCCGCCCCGATCAGTTCGCGCCCGATCAGCATCCGGCGGATCTCGTTCGTGCCCGCGCCGATGTCGAGCAGCTTCGCGTCGCGCATATAGCGCTCCACCGGCCAGTCGGTGGTGTAGCCCGCCCCGCCCAGCGCCTGGACGCTTTCCGCCGCCACGCGGAAGGCGTTTTCGGAGGCGAGCAGGATCGCCCCCGCCGCATCGAAGCGGGTGGTGCGGCCCTTGTCGCAGGCCTTCGCCACGGCATAGGTGTAGGCCCGCGCCGATTGCAGCGCGACATACATGTCGGCGACCTTGGCCTGCATGATCTGGAAGCTCCCGATGGGTTTCCCGAACTGCCTGCGCTCGCGCAGGTAGGGAATGACCGTATCGAGGCAGGCCTGCATGATGCCGAGCTGCAATCCGGCGAGCACGACCCGCTCGTAGTCGAGCCCGCTCATCAGCACGCCGACCCCGCCATTGACCGGGCCCATCACGCGATCCTCGGGCACGTGGCAGTCCTCGAACACCAGTTCGGCGGTGGGCGAACCTTTCATGCCGACCTTGTCGATCTTCTGGCCGATCGAAAAGCCCTCGTCGCCCTTCTCGATCAGGAAGGCGGTGATGCCGCGGCTGCCCGCCTCGCTGTCGGTCTTGGCATAGACCACCAGCGTGTCGGCCTCGGGCGCGTTGGTGATCCAGAACTTGGTCCCGTTGAGGACATAGCCCCCCTGAACCGCCTCCGCCTTCAGCTTCATCGAGACCACGTCCGACCCCGCGCCCGCTTCGGACATGGCGAGGCTGCCGACGTGTTCGCCGCTGATGAGTTTCGGAAGATATTTCGCCTTCTGCTCGTCATCGCCCCAGCGGCGGATCTGGTTGAGGCAGAGGTTCGAATGCGCGCCGTAGGAAAGCCCCACGCTGGCGCTCGCCCGGCTCACCTCTTCGACGGCGATGACGTGTTCGAGATAGCCGAGCCCCAATCCGCCCCATTCCTCTTCCACCGTGATGCCGTGCAGGCCGAGCTCGCCCATCGGCTCCCACAATTCGCGCGGGAAACGGTCCTCGCGGTCGGTCCGCTCGGCAAGCGGGGCGATCCGTTCGTCGGCAAAGCGGGCGGTGGTGTCGCGGATCATCTCGGCATTGTCGCCGAGCTGGAAGTCGAAATCGGGGGTGGCTCGCATGGAAATCCTCGGGGTCTCTCTCGATGGGCGCTTACGCTGCCCATTCGCTCTCCCACGGCGCATAGCAACGCGGTGGGCAAAGGCAAACCGCGCCGAGGCGAGGCGGCGCGCGCCCGCTTTCGCCGGATGCGGCGCCGGTGTTTTGACGGCGGGCGGGCTTGTTGTATGCTCGGTCCAGGTGAACCGGCGCGAAGGATAGACGTCTGACCCATCCTGAGCCCTTTCCTTGGCCCGCCGGCACCCCGCCCGCCAGCGATTATTGCAGCGAAGACAGACGCTTGTGCGTCCTCGCCAGTTTCGAACTCGACGCGATCGACGGCGATCCCGAACTCGCGCGGCTCGCCCGCTTCGCGGCGCACCTGTGCGGGACGGAACAGGCGGCGGTGAGCATCGTCGAGGCCGAGCGGCAGTATTTCGTCGCCCGCACGGGCTGGGACGTCGACGCGACGCCGCGTTCGACCAGCATCTGCGCCCACGCGATGACCGGCGGGGCGATCTTCGAAGTCCCCGATGCGAGCGCGGATGATCGCTTCGCCGGGTTCGAGGCGGTCGCGGGCAAGCGGCAGATCCGGTTCTACGCCGGGGCGCCGCTGATCTCGGCCGAGGGCGCCCCGCTCGGCGCGCTCTGCGTCACCGACCGCGCGGCCCGGCCGGGCGGCCTCACCGACCTGCAGCGCGAAGGGCTCACCGTGCTGGCCGAAGCGGTCAAGCGCCGGATCGAGACCCATCGCCAGGCGCGCGAGAGCGTCGCCACCATCCGGGCGAGCGCCGACAGGCTGCAATTCATGCTCGATTCGGTCCCCGACATCGCCTGGTCCGCCTCGCCCGGGGTACAGTTCGATTACTTCAACGCGCGCTATGCCGAAGTCACGGGCCAACCCGCTCCGCGCACGGTCGAGGACTGGCGCGCGGTGATCCACCCCGAGGATTACGAGACCAGCCTCGCCAAGCTCTCCGAGGCGATGACGAGCGCGACCCTGTTCGAGGACGAATGGCGGCTGCGCGTCGCCGACGGGAGCTATCGCTGGGTGCTGAGCCGCGCGGTCCCCTCCTCGAGCGATCCCGCGACCGCGCGCTGGTTCGGGACGATCACCGACATCGACGACGCGCATCGCATATCGGAGGAACGCGAACTGCTCGCGGGCGAACTCGCGCACCGAATCAAGAACATCTTCTCGGTCATCGTCGGGCTGATCTCGCTTCACGCGCGGGGCGCGGCGACGCACCGCGAATTCGCCGAGGTGCTGACCGCCCATGTCAGGGCGCTGTCGCGGGCGCACGACTACGCGCTGCAACTGGGCGAGCATCGCTCGAGCGACCTGGCCGATCTCCTGCGCGTGCTGATGGCGCCCTATGGCGCGCCCGGCGCCGATGCGGTGGTGATCTCGGGCGAAACGATCGAGCCCGGCCGGCGGGCGGCGACCCCGCTCGCGCTCGCCTTTCACGAACTGGCGACAAATTCGGCGAAATACGGCGCGCTCGGCAGCGAAGGGGGGCAGGTGGCGATCCACCTTGCCGAGGAAGCGGGCCGGGTCGTCATCGAATGGACCGAACGCGGCGGCCCGGAAACCCGCCCGCCCGCGGACGAGGGGTTCGGCTCGCGGCTGATGAAGAGGGCGATCGAACGCCAGCTCGGCGGGACGATCGAGCAGGAATGGCGGCCCGAAGGGCTCGCCGTGCGGATTGCCGTCCCGCTCGAGCGGATCCTGCGCTAGGCCCGCGCGCACTTGGCGCGGCCGCGCTTCGGTTCTAGGCTTGCCCGGTCGTGACCCGGTCCAGCCCCCTCCTGCTTGTCGCCCCGCTCCTCCTCGTCGCCTGCGAAGGAGCGGAGGTGATCTCCCCGGCCGAGACGGCGCGGGGCGGCGGGGGCGACCGTGAGCGGAGCGAGGAAACCGGGGAGGAAACCCGCCGCGAAAGGCGGCCGGTCGAGCGCATCGCCATGGCGGAAACCGCCTGGCTGGTGATCGGCCGGGACGGGGCGGTCTACACCACCCAGTTCGACGGCGACGGGACCTATCGCGACTACCGCAACGGCGAATTCCTGCAGTCCGGCACCTGGCGGCGTCGCGAGGACGGGCTGCTGTGCTTCTCGCCCGCGAAGCGCGACCGGCAGGGGGCCTGTTGGGAAACGCAGGGGCTCGCAGAGGACGGGACGATGCCCGCGCTCGACCCCGACGGGCGGGCGATCGAACTGCGCCGGGTGAGTTATCGCCCGCCGCAGGCCGGCGAAACGGAAGAGACGGGCGCGGACGACGAGGACGGCGGGAACGGCGACGCGCCCGACGAAGAGACCGCAGGCTAGGCCCATCCGCATGGACGATATGCCATCCCGGCGCGGCGGCGCGCTGCTGACCTTCGAGCGTGTCGAGCGGCGCTATGGCGATGCGGGCGAGATCGTCGCGGTCGGCGGCGTCAGCCTCGAGGTCGCCGCGGGCAGCTTCGTCGCGCTGGTCGGCGCCTCGGGCTCGGGCAAGTCGACCCTGCTCAAGATGGTCAACACGCTGGTCGAACCCACCGCGGGCCGGGTCCTGTTCGCGGGCGAGGATGTCGCCGGGGCGAGGCCCGCCGCCCTGCGCCGGCGGATCGGCTATGTCTTCCAGGGGATCGGCCTGTTCCCGCACATGCGGGTGGGCGAGAACATCGCGATCGGCCCGCGCCTTGCCGGCGAGACCCTGCCCGAAGACCGCATCGCGGACCTCCTCGGCCTCGTCGAACTCGATCCCGGGATGGCGCAGCGGATGCCCGACGAGCTGTCGGGCGGCCAGCGCCAGCGCGTCGGGGTGGCCCGCGCGCTCGCCGGCGATCCCGAACTGCTGCTGATGGACGAACCTTTCGGCGCACTGGACCCGATCACGCGCGATGCGCTGGGCGAGACGGTGCGGGCCCTGCACGACCGGCTGGGCCTCACCACCGTCATGGTCACGCATGACATGGCCGAGGCCCTGCTGCTGTCGGACCGCGTGCTGGTGATGGACGAAGGGCGCGTGGTCGCCGACGAAACGCCGCAGGCCCTGCTCGCCGGGGAAGGGGGCGCGGTCGCGCAGGGCCTCGTCGCGGTGCCGCGCGACCAGGCGGAAAAGCTCGCCCGGATGGAGCGGGGGTAGTGGAGGGTTTCGCGGGCATCCTGCTCGGCCTCGGCGACAAGCTCGCCGCCCATGTCGTGCTCGCCGCGAGCGCGATCCTGCTCGGCATGGCGGTCGCGCTCCCGCTCGCGGTCTGGGCCAGCCGGTCGCGCCCGGTCGCGCGCATCGCGCTCGGCTTCGCGAGCCTCGTCCAGACGATCCCGGCGCTCGCCCTGCTCGCGCTGTTCTTCCCGATCCTGCTGTCGCTGCGCGCGGTGCTGGGCGAGGACCTGCCGACCCTCGGCTTCCTCCCCGCCCTGCTCGCGCTCGCGCTCTACGCCCTGCTGCCGATCCTCAGGAACGCCGTCACCGCGCAGGCCAATCTCGATCCCGGCGTGCTCGAGGCGGCGGACGGCGTCGGCATGACGCCGTGGCAGAAGCTTGCCCTGGTCGAGGCACCGCTGTCCGCGCCGTTCGTCATGGCCGGCATCCGCACCGCGAGCGTGTGGACCATCGGCGCGGCCACGCTCTCGACCACGATCGGCCAGCCGAGCCTCGGCGACCCGATCTTCGCCGGGCTCCAGACCCAGAACTGGGCGCTGGTGCTCGCCGGCTGCGTCGCGAGCGCGGGGCTGGCGCTGGTCGCGGACAGCCTGCTCGGGCTGATCGAGACGGGCCTTGCGAAGCGCCGTCGCTGGATGTGGGGGGCAGGGCTCGTCGCGGTCGCGCTGGGCGTGTTCGCCGCGCTCGCATGGCAGAACGCGGGCGAGGACGAGGACACCGTCGTGATCGCCGCCAAGCAGTTTTCCGAGCAGTACATCCTCGCCCAGCTGGTCGGATCGCGGCTCGAACAGGCGGGCTACGGTGTCGAATATCGCGACGGGCTCGGCTCGGCCGTGGTCCACAGTGCGGTGGCGAGTTCGGACGTGGACATCTCGATCGACTACACCGGCACGATCTGGACCAACGAGATGAAGCGCACCGGCAGCGTCCCGCGCGACGAAATGTTCGAACGGATCAGGCAATGGGACATGGAAACGAACGGCGTGCTGGTGCTCGGCCGGCTCGGGTTCGAGAACGCCTACGCCTTCGCCATGCGGCGCGACCGGGCGGAGGCGCTGGGCGTCGAAACCCTTGCCGACCTGGCGCGGGCCGCCCCGCGCCTGACCGTCGGCGGCGATCCGGAATTCTTCGAGCGGCCCGAATGGATCGCGGTGCGCGAAGCCTACGGAATGCGCTTTGCCGAGACGCGCAATTTCTCGCCCACCTTCATGTACAACGCGCTGGTTTCGGGCGAGGCCGACGTGATCAGCGCCTACACCTCCGACGGGCGCATCGCGGCCTATGACCTCGTCGTGATCGGGGACCCGAAGGAGGCGCTGCCGTCCTACGACGCGATGCTGATGCTGAGCCCGCGCGTCGCCGGGGACGAGCGGCTGAAGGCCGCGCTCGAACCGCTGGTCGGCGCGATCGACGTCGAGGCGATGCGCCGGGCGAACTTCATGGTCGACCGCAAGGACGAGGACAAGGCGAGCCCCGCCCAGGCCGCCCGCTGGCTGGCAGGCGAGATCGGGCCTTAGCGGGCGCGGGTCCAGACCTGCGTTTGGCAGAGGAAGGCGATGCAGCCCTTGACCTCCAGCCGGTCGCGCCCCTTGCGGCGGATGACCGAGCGATAGCTCCTGCCGCGGAGCCTGCACGATGCAGGCTGGGCGTTCACCGCGCGCGCCGCGCCGTTGATGGCCATCTGTACCGACGTGGTGGCCGTCGGTCGGCTGCGCTGGTTTCCGCCTCGCGGGCGTCCGCTGCGCAAGCCGGGCGAGGATTACGCAGCATACAGAAAGCGGGCCGCCCGGCATGTGAAGCCGAGCGACCCGCCGAGCGATTGCGCCTGGTACCGGTTCGACGCGCGCCCGGAAACGCGCCCGTTCGTGGAGCATACCCCGCCCCGGTTCCACTTCCGGCCCTGCGACTTGCAGGGCGAAGCGGGATATGGCAGCACGGGCGCGAATTGGTGAGGAAGTCCTATGCTCGCAATGCTTTTGGCAATAATGGCGGCACCCGATCCGATGCAGGATTGGGCCAATTGCATCTATCGTGAGGCGCGCGCGATGGCCGCTTATCCAGAGCCAATCAGCGAATTGGCAGATGCGGTAGTCGCCTCGTGCGGCAGGGAAGAAACCGCGTTCCTTGCCGACCTGGAGCGCCAAATTCGTAGCTATTCCGCGCCCGAAATCATGGCAATGCGCCGCGAGTTTAGAGAGGATGCACGGCGCAAGGCATTGCTGGCACTGGTTGAAGCGCGTCACCGTCCTTCGCCATGATTGCGATTAGCCGCTGTCGCCGCCGTGGTGTGGTCTGCTGACATCGCCAGCAAAAGCGCGGTGTCGGCGCGGGGCTGCCGCCGCGCCGGAGTGGGCGCAGGGCAAGGATGTCGGCGCATTCCAGCTGTTCGACGAGGCGGCGCGCCCATGCTTCGGCGTCGGCCTGCTTGCCGCACTGCTTGTAGGCGATGGCCTTTGCGAGCGAGCGAGAAACTTCGGAACGATCTACCATTTTTCGGCCTCCTTTGCCGGTTTCGAAGCGAGCCGGTCGCCCGCTCCGTGCCTAAGATTATAACTCTCGATTCTTGGGATCGTAGATCCGCCCGCGCCAGAGGTCCTCCTCCTCCGAAAAGCCGGAGAGCACGGGGAGGCCGAGGAGCCTGCGGCGGCGCAGTTCGGGGTCGGGGTTGTTGACGTCGCGCTGGTCCGCCCCGTCGGGCGGCGGCACGAGGAAGCGCGCGATCCGCCCGCAGGTCGACCTGCCGCAAGCGCCCACGTCGATCACCGCATCGCGCTCCTCGGTCACCCAGCGCCCGGCGATGGGATCGGCGGCGTTCGCCGGGGCGGCGAGGAGCAGGAAGGGGAGCAGGAAGGGGAGCAGGGCGGGAAGCAGGGCGGGAAGCAGGGCGGGGACGGGGGCGCGAAGGGGCATGGGCACGCCATAGCACGCATCCGGTGCGTCAGTCGAAACCCGCGCCCAGCGGCCAGCGCCTGCCGCAAATGCCGAGCACCTTGAACAGCAGCCCCATCTGGTCGTCCCCGGTCAGCCGCGCGTGCTGGCGCGCCAGCACCTCGGCCTGGCCCGGGTTCCTGCGCTGCAGCGCCTCCAGCCGGGTGTCGATGCCGAGCTGGCGGAGCCATTCGCCCTGGGTCTGGAGGCCCATCACCTCGGCCCCGTGCTTGCCCGCGACCAGTTGCAGCAGTTCGAAATCGACATGGGCGGTGAGGTCCGCCTCGCCCGGATGTGCCAACACGTCGACCTTCTCGTGCGCGCGGATCGCCTGCAGGGTCGATCCCGCGCGCAGTTCCTCCGCGCCGTAATCGATGACGAGCGCCGCGCCGCCCTGGTCCTTCAGCCGGGTCGCGATCTCCCCCATCAGCGCGACCGCGGCGGGGCTCGTCTCGATCATCGTGCCCTGCGCGGCGGTGGTCCAGCTCGGCGGGACGGCCGCGTCCATCGGCTTGTCCCCGGCGACGAAGACGAGCTCGTCCCCGTCGAGCCCGACCATGCGTTCGTGCCAGCCCTGCGCCGAACGGACGAGCTGGTGGATCGGCAGCGCGTCGAAGAACTCGTTGGCCACGAACAGCAGCGGGCAATCGTCGGGCAGGGTCGAAAGATCGTCGTGATGGTGGCAGTCGGGGAAGGCTTCGCGCTGGATCTTCCGCAGGGCGCGCGAACCTTCGACGAAATGGACCGCCGGTTCGAGCCCGTAGCGCCCGGCGGCACGCAGCGCATCGCTCGCCAGCGTGCCGCGCCCCGGGCCGAGCTCGACATAAAGAGGTTGCCGCCGGGTCCCCATCTTGACCCAGAGATCGGCGAGCCACAGGCCGACGAGTTCGCCGAACATCTGGCTGACTTCGGGCGCGGTGATGAAATCCGCCTCCTCGCCCAGCGGGTCGCGGCTGGCATAATAGCGCGCGTTGCTTTCGCCCATGTACTGCGCGAGGCTGATCGGGCCGGTTTCGCGGATGAGCCGGCGGAAGGTCTTGCCGAGTTCGCGCGCGGCTTTCCGGTCGGCGAGCAGGCGGGCCTTTTCCTCGGCCTCGGCGCGGGCTCTGGCCTGCGCTTCCCTGCGGGCTTTTTCCTCCGCTTCGCGGCGAGCCTTCTCCTCGGCAAGGCGCCTTGCTTCGGCTTCGGCGCGGGCCTTCTCCTCGGCTTCGCGGCGTGCCTTTTCCTCGGCCTGCTTGCGGGCGCGCCGCTTCGCTTCCTCGCGCGCCTTCCTTTCCGCTTCGGCCTTCGCCCGCGCCTCGGCCTCCCTGCGGGCCTTCTCCTCCGCTTCGCGCCGTGCCTTCTCTTCGGCAAGGCGCCTTGCTTCGGCTTCGGCGCGGGCCTTCTCCTCGGCTTCGCGGCGTGCCTTCTCCTCCGCTTCGCGGCGGGCCTTCTCTTCGGCCTCGCGCCGCGCCTTGTCCTCGGCCTCGCGGCGCGCCCTCTCTTCGGCCTCGCGGCGCGCGCGTTCCTCGGCCTCGCGGCGAGCCTTTTCCTCGGCCTCGGCCTTCGCCTTCGCCGCCGCTTCTTCCCGGGCGCGCCTTTCGGCTTCCTCGCGGGCCTTCGCCTCGGCCTCGGCGCGAGCCTTCTCCTCGGCCTGCCGGCGGGCCTCGTCCTGCGCCCTGCGCTTCGCCTCGGCCTCGGCTGCGGCCTTCAGGCGCGCGGCTTCCTCGGCCTCAGCCGCGGCCTTCAGGCGCGCGGCTTCCTCCGCCTCGCGCCGCGCCTCCTCAGCGGCCGCGCGGCGATCCTCGCGCGGCTCCCCGCCGACGAGCGATTCGCTGCCGTCCGGTTCGATCAGCAGCAGCGCGCGCGGGCGCCATTCGTTGTCGTTCAGGCCGTGCGCTTGGCGTCCTTCGCCGCGCCGGTCCCGACCGGCTTCCGCGTCACGGCGTAAAGCGTGACAATCAATCCAATCACGATCAGCGGTATGGTCAGCCATTGCCCCATCGAAAGTCCGGTTCTAGCCGCGAATTCAGCAAGTTGTGGGTCGGGTTCGCGGAAGAATTCGTTAATGAAACGGGCCGCCCCGATGCCCAGTGTGAACACGCCGACGAGCAGGCCGGGACGATAGCGCGCGCGGGTCTTCCAGAACAGTGCCATCAGCACCAGCAGCAGGACCAGCCCTTCGAGCCCGGCCTGGTAGAGCTGGCTGGGATGGCGCGGGATTTCGCCGGCGCCGGGAAAAACCATCGCCCAGGGCACGTCGCTCGGCCGGCCCCAGAGTTCGCCGTTGACGAAATTGGCGAGCCTTCCCAGCAAGAGCCCCATCGGCACGCTGACCGCGACATAGTCGCTCACGCGCAGGAAATCGAGCCCGCCGCGCCACGCCACGAAGGCCATCGCGACCATCACCCCGACGAGCCCGCCGTGGAAGGCCATGCCCCCGTCCCACAGGCGGAGCAGTTTCCAGCTGACGAAGCCGTCGCCCGAGAAATCGGTGAAGGCCGAGGGGATGCCGGTGTCGCCGCCGGTGTAGAACGCCGCATAGCCGAGCCGTCCGCCGATGATGACGCCCAGCGTGCAGTAGAAGAACAGGTCGTCGACATGGCGCTGCGCCATCGGCGCGCCGGGCTGGCGGATCATCTTCGAGGTGTGCCAGTAGGCGAAGATCACCCCGATCAGGTAGGCGAGCGAATAGAAGCGCAAGGTGAAAGGGCCGATCGGGATGCCGGGAAAGAGCCCGAGATCCGACCAGTAGATCGGATCGGCAGCGCCGCTTGAAGCAAGTGTCGACAGCACCAGGGGAACCTCTTAAAAGATGTTATGCCGTGTCGGCGCCCGGCGCCTTGCACGGCTCTTTGGCACAGCGCGTGTTCGCAGGGAAGGGTCCGTCCGGGCCGTTTCGGGAGAGCGGACGCGGGCCGTCTTACGGAATGAGCCGGCAGCCGCCCCCCCACGGCAGCCGACGCGAATTTGGGATCGAGAGGAGAGGTTTTCGCACATGCCCACACAGCTGGACAATGCGCTCGAGGCAATCATCGGCGAACTGACCAAGGACGGTCAGCCCTTCGCCACCGTGCCGTTCGAACGCGACGGGATCACCATGCCCGCCTTCGCCGGCGCCCCGCCGAGCCTGGCGCATTATTTCGCCCATTTCTGCAACGAACACAAGGACGTGCCCTTCCTCGTCGACGGCGACGTGCGGCTGACCTTCGGCCAGAGCTGGGCGGCGGCGACCTGCGTCGCGGAAAGCCTGGTGCGCGATCACGGCATCGCAAAGGGCGACCGGGTCGGCATCGCCGCGCGCAATTCGGCCAACTGGATCATCGCCTACATGGGCACGATCATGGCGGGCGGCTGCGCGACGCTGCTCAACGGCTTCTGGTCGGGCGATGAGCTCGCCTACGGCATCCGTCTTGCCGAATGCACCCTGGTCCTCGCCGACGAGCCGCGCGCTGCTCGGCTCGAAGGGACGGACCATCCGGCGCGGATCGTCCTGTTCGACCACGGCAACGCGCCGTCCGAAGGGCTGGGCAAGGTCTGGAAGGCCCCGGCCGAAGGCGAGACCCCGGTGGCGATGGCGATGCTCGGCCAGCTCGGCCCGGACGATCTTGCGACGATCCTCTACACCTCGGGCTCGACCGGCCAGTCGAAGGGCGCCTGGTCCGACCATCGCGGCGTCGTCCACGGCACGATGAGCTATGTCAGCCAGTCGGCGATGGCCAAGATCCTGCTCGAAGGCCAGGGCCAGGAACTGACCGACCAGCCCTGCGCGCTCGTCGCCGTGCCGCTGTTCCATGTCACCGGCGAAGTGCCGCTCTTCCTCCAGTCCTACGCCATCGCGCGCAAGCTCGTGCTCATGCCGAAATGGGATGCGGGCGAGGCACTGCGCCTCATGGCGGAGGAAAAGGTGACCTATTTCGTCGGCGTGCCGCTGATGAGCTACGAGATCGCCAACCACCCCGACCGCGCGAACTACGACCTGTCGGCGTGCAAGAGCTTCGCCGCGGGCGGCGCGCCGCGTCCGGTCGAACACGTCACCCGGATCAAGGAGGCCTTCCCCGAAGGTTTCCCGCTGCTCGGCTACGGCCTGACCGAGACCAACGGCGTGGGCTGCGGCAATTTCAACGAGAACTACCTCGCCAAGCCCGGTTCGACCGGCCGCCCGAGCGTGCCGATGGTGGACCTGCGGATCCTCGACGATGCGGGCGAGGAACTGCCGCAGGGCGAGGTGGGCGAGATCTGCATCCGCTCCACCGCCAATTTCCGGGGCTACTGGAAGAACGAGGAAGCGACGAAGGCCGCCTTCACCGACGACCTGTTCTTCCGCACCGGCGATCTCGGCTATCTCGACGAGGACGGCTATGTCTTCATCGTCGACCGCAAGAAGGACATCATCATCCGCGGCGGCGAGAACATCGCCTGCATCGAGGTCGAGGATGCGATCTACGCCCATGACGACATCGCCGAATGTTCGGTCTTCGGCATCCCCGACGAGCGTTTCGGCGAAGTCCCGGCGGCGGTCTTCAACGTCAAGGAAGGGCGCGAGCCGCTGAGCCCGGCGGCCCTGCGCGAATTCCTGCTCGGCCGAATCGCGCCGTTCAAGGTCCCGCTCGAGGAGCACATCTGGATCGCGACCGAGAGCCTCCCGCGGCTCGGCACGCAGAAAATCGACAAGCGCACCGTCCGCGCGATGTTTGCAACCCAGCGGGTCGCTGCCTAGATCGGGGGCGTGGCCCGACCCGATCCCAACCCGACGCAGCCGGGGACGCCGTGACCGCACCGCGCGTCCCCGGCCAGCGCGCCATCATCGACCGCCGCGAGCTTGCCGAGCGGATCGCGGCGCTCGCCGATGAGCACGGCGCCCGGGCGCGGCCGGAGGTGGTCGAAGCCCTGCGCGGCGCGCTCGACAGGGGCCGTGCCGAGCTCGCCCGGCGGCTCGCGGAAAAGCCTTCGGCCGGGCATGAATGCACCGCGGGCCATGCCTTCCTGATCGACCAGCTGCTGCGGGTGATCCACGATTACGTGATCGCCCATGTCTATCCCGTCCCCAACGCGACCTCGGGCGAACGGCTCGCGATCCTCGCGGTCGGGGGGTACGGGCGGGCCGAGATGGCGCCGCATTCCGACGTCGACATCGCCTTCATCACCCCCATGCGCCGCGCGCCGTGGTGCGAGCAGGTGATCGAGGCGATGCTCTACATCCTGTGGGACCTCGGCCTCAAGGTCGGCCATTCCTCGCGCACCATCCCCGACACGGTCCGGCAGGCGCGCGAGGACCTCACCATCCGCACCGCCCTGCTCGAAGGGCGGCTGGTGTGGGGCGACGGCGGGCTTTACGAGGAACTGCGCCAGCGGTTCTGGCAGGACGTCGCGCGCGGGACCGAACGCGATTTCCTGACCCGCAAGCTCGCCGAACGCAGCCAGCGGCACAAGCGGATGGGCGATTCGCGCTATGTCGTCGAACCCAACGTGAAGGACGGCAAGGGCGGTCTGCGCGACCTCCAGACGCTCTACTGGATCGGCAAGTACATGCACCGCGTGGAAACCGCCTCGCAACTGGTCGACGTCGGCCTTTTCAGCGCCTCCGAATATCGCAGCTTCCGCCGGGCCGAGCGCTTCCTGCTCGCCGTGCGGTGCCACATGCACGTCATCACGGGGCGGGCGGAGGACCGGCTCACCTTCGACCTGCAGCGCGAGGTCGCGGCGGCGATGAATTTCGCCGAGCGCCCGGGCAAGAGCGCGGTCGAGCGGTTCATGCAGTACTATTTCATGCAGATGAAGCGCGTGGGAACGCTCACGGGCATCTTCCTCGCCCATATTGACGACGAATTCGCGCGCAAGGCGACGCGCAGCGGCTTTTTCGCCGGCTGGACCCAGCGCCCGCGCAAGCTGAAGGGCTACACGGTCGAGGCCGGCCGCATCCGCGCGCCGGGGGAGGACTGGTTCGCGCAGGACCCGGTGCGGCTGGTCGAGATCTTCCAGCTGGCCGAGGCCGAGGGGCTCGAGATCCACCCGCAGACCCTGCGCCAGATCGACCGCGACGCGAAGCGGATCGACGCGGGCGTGCGCGAGAACCGCCAGGCCAACTCGCTGTTCCTCGACCTGCTCGCCGGGCGCCGGGATCCCGAAACCGCGCTCAGGTGGATGAACGAGGCGGGGGTGTTCGGCCGGTTCGTGCCCGATTTCGGGCGGGTCAACGCGCAGATGCAGTTCGACATGTACCACCACTACACGGTCGACGAGCACACGATCCGCGCGATCGGCCTGCTCAGCGAGATCGAGCGCGGCCTGCTCGAGAAAGACCATCCGCGCGCCACGCGCGAGATCGGCAAGGTTTCCTCGCGCCGGGCGCTGTTCGTGGCGGTGCTGCTGCACGACATCGCCAAGGGGCGCGGCGGTGACCATTCGGTGCTCGGCGCGGAGGTCGCGCACCGGCTCTGCCCGCGCCTGGGTCTGGACGGGAAGGAGACCGAGCTCGTCGCCTGGCTGGTGCTGAACCATCTGTTGATGAGCCGGGTGGCGCAGAAGCGCGATCTCACCGATCCCAAGACGATCGAGGATTTCGCGGGCGAGGTGCGAACCCTCGACCGCCTGCGCAATCTCGCGATCCTGACCGCGGTCGACATCCGCGCGGTCGGCCCGGGCGTGTGGAACAGCTGGAAGGGGCAGCTGCTGGGCGAACTCTACGATGCCACCGCCGAACGCCTCCGGCTCGGCCACAAGGAAAAGGGCCGCGCGCAACGGGTCGCGGCGAAGAAGGACGCGGTCCGCGCGCTGCTGGGCCTGCGCGCCGGCCTGGTCGACGAGGTCGGGTCCAAGCTGGGCGATGCCTACTGGATCGCAGAGCCCGACGACATCGCGATGCGCAACCTCGTGCAGTACGCCGAGGCGAGGGCGATCGAGGACCGCCTTTCGATCCATTGCGAGGTGGACGAGGACCGCGGCGCGACCCTCGTCAGCGTGATCGCCCCGGACCACCCCGGCCTGTTCTACCGCATGGCGGGCGGCATCCACCTTGCGGGCGCGAACATCATCGATGCGCGCATCCACACCACGGCGTCGGGCTATGCGATCGACAATTTCCTCGTCCAGGACCAGCACGGCGGCCCGTTCCGCGAGGACGCGCAGATCGAACGTCTGAAGAAGGGCATTCGCGACGCGCTCGCCGGGACCGGCAGCCTCGTGCCCAGGCTCGCCGCGCGACCGCTGGCCCATTCGCGGGCCAAGGCCTTCCACGTCGCCCCGCGGGTCGATTTCGACAATTCGGCGAGCAACCGCTTCACCGTGATCGAGGTCACCGCGCGCGACCGGCCGGCCCTGCTCAACCGGCTCGCCCATGCCCTCTACGAAGCGAACCTGATCGTGCAGTCTGCGCACATCACCGCCTATGGCGAGAGCGCGGCGGACACGTTCTACGTGACCGATCTCACCGGCGGCAAGGTCACCGCCCCGGAAAGGCTCGCCGAGATCGAGGCGAAACTGCTCGAGGCGGGCAGCGACCGGCGCCAGCGCGAGCTGGAACAGTCGGGCGCCTGATTGCAGCGGCTGCCAGCCGGAAATGCAAAAAAATCAAACCTCACCCAGGTTGCAATTCGGAGACGCGGGAGTAATGCGGACGGCCGTTTCAACTGGGAGAGTTGTTGATGACGTTCCGTACCCTCTCGCGGCGCTCGATCGCGCTGCTCCTCTGCTCGTGCGCGCTGACCCCCTTCGCCGCCCAGGCGCAGGATACCGATCCCGAATTCGAGGCGGCCGAAACCGCCGCGCAGGCCGATGAGGAAGCCGATGAGGAAGCCCCTCGCCGCCAGGGCACGCTCGAAGGGCTGAACGCGATCGTCGTCACCGGCACCAAGACCCAGAACGTCGAGAACGTGCAGGAGGTGCCGCTCGCCGTCACCGCCTTCAACGAGAACACCCTCGAGGCCTACAAGATCCGCGACATCCAGGGCCTGCAGTTCCAGGCGCCGAACGTCAGTCTCGACCAGATCGGGACCAGCCGCGGCACCGCGAACTTCTCGATCCGCGGGCTCGGCATCAATTCCTCGATCCCCTCGATCGACCCGACGGTGGGCGTGTTCGTCGACGGCGTCTATCTCGGCATCAACGGCGGCGTCGTGTTCGACCTGTTCGACCTCGACAGCGTGGAAATCCTGCGCGGGCCGCAGGGCGTGCTGTTCGGCCGCAACGTGACCGGCGGCGCGGTCGTCATCAACACCGGCAACCCGACCGAGGATTTCCAGGGCAAGTTCCGCGCGGCGGTCGACGGTCCGCTGGTCGATGGCGGGCGCGGCGGCGCGAACTACACGACCAGCGCGGTTCTTTCCGGCCCGATCATCGAGGACAAGCTGCTGTTCAAGGTCGGCGCCTACTACAACAACGACGAAGGCTACTTCACCAACCTGTTCGACGGGTCGAACCACGGCCAGGCGGAAACCTACATCCTGCGCGGCGCGCTCGAAGGGCGTTTCGGCGACCTGACGATCCGCGCCAAGGCCGACTATTTCGACAGCGAAGGCGACGGCCCCTCGGGCCAGAACCGCGGGCTTTTCGAACGCGACACCTTCGATTTCTCGATCGACGAACCGGGCTTCTACGACACCGAGATCTGGACCGGCTCGCTCACGGTCGACTGGGACCTCGGCCCGGGCACGCTGACCAACATCTTCGGCTATCGCGACTATTCCGCGCGGACCCGCGGCGACATCGACGCGTCGCCGGTGTTCCTGTTCCACTCGAACACGCTGAGCGACCAGGAACAGTATTCGAACGAACTGCGCTATGCCGTCTCGACCGACCGGCTCGACGTCACCGTGGGCGGGTTCTGGTTCGACCAGACGCTTGCCTATGACGAAGGCCGCGAACTGCCGGCGGTCACGTCCGCGGAGTTCTTCGGCGGCGGGCGCCAGGACCACGAAGTGATCGGCGTCTTCGCCAATGCGGAATGGGAATTCATCGACGATCTCTCGCTGCTTGCCGGCGTCCGCTGGAACCAGGAGACGAAGGACGGGGCGGTCACCTACATCCTGCCGCGCGCGCCCTGTTCGGTCGTGGCCGGGACCTGCCCGACCGGCACCCAGCCGTTCGACCCGGCGACCGAGACCGACGGCTTCACCGACAGCGTGCGGTTCCGCAACCTCTCGCCCCGCGTCGGCCTGCAGTACGAATTCGCCAACAGCCAGATCTACGGTTCGTGGAGCCGCGGCTTCCGTTCGGGCGGCTACAATTTCCGCGTGACCAGCGTCCCCGGCTTCAACGCGGCCTTCGCGCTGACCGACACGCTGTTCTTCGACGAGGAGCAGGTCGACACCTTCGAGATCGGCGGCAAGTTCCAGACCTATGACGGGGTCTTCACCCTCAACGTCGCGGGCTACGTCACCAAGATCAAGGACATGCAGCGCGAGGTCAACGTCGCCGATCCGGGCGCGGGCGTGGTGCAGAACATCCTCAACACCGCGGATGCGACGATCAGCGGCTTCGAGGCCGAAAGCACGATCCGCCTGTCCGACTCGCTCGTCTTCAACGCCAATGTCGGCATCATCGACGATCAGTACGACGAGATCCTGTTCGACATTTCGGGCGACGGGATGATCGACCAGGCCGATTTCGACCTGCGGATCCCGCGCATCCCGGCGGTGACCTGGGGCATGGGGGTGATCCACGAGCTGTTCCTCGGCGACAGCGAGATCGTGACGCGGGTGAACTACCAGTACCGCGACGAATTCGCCTTCACCGACGACAACCTCGGCTGGATCCAGGACATCTCGAGCCTCGAGGCGAACGTGACCTGGGTGACCCCGCTCGACGGCCTCTCGCTGTCGGTCTACGGGCGCAACCTGTTAGACCAGGTGCAGGCGGGCGGCGACACGCAGCTGCCCTTCGGCGGGCCGCTCAGCACCGGCGTGCGTCAGCCCTTCGGCAACAACCCGACCGCCGGCACGCTTTCGCCGCTGCAGCGTGGGCGCAACATCGGCATCGAGGCGATGTTCGAGTTCTGACGAGTCTCGCGGGGCGATCGTCCATCCGGGCGATTGTCCCCGCCGGACGCGCAGCAAGGCATCGGGATCAAAGGGGCGCCCCGCCAGGGCGCCCCTTTCGCGTGTCAGGGCTGGCCGCGCACGCCGAACAGGGCGGTGCCGACCCGGACATGGGTCGCGCCCAGCTGCACCGCGGTCTCGTAATCGCCGCTCATGCCCATCGAAAGGCCGGAAAGGCCATTGTCGCCCGCGAGCTTCGCCATCAGGGCGAAGAAGGGCGCGGGCTCCCTGTCGGCGGGCGGGATGCACATCAGTCCGGCGAGCGGGATATCGGCCGCGCGCACCTCGTCGAGGAAGGCGGGCACATCCGCGATCGGGCAGCCGCCCTTCTGGTCCTCGTCGCCGATATTGACCTGCACGAAGCACGGCACGCGCCTGCCCGCCTTGTCCATCGCCTTCGCCAGCGCCCTTAGGAGGCTCGGCCGGTCGAGCGAGTGGATGCAGTCGAACAGCGCGACCGCGTCCTCGGCCTTGTTCGACTGCAATTGCCCGATCAGGTGGAGTTCGACGTCGGGCCAATCCTCGCGCAGGGCGGGCCACTTGGCCGCGGCCTCCTGCACCCGGTTCTCCCCGAAGATTCGCTGCCCGGCTTCGAGCAGGGGCACGATGCGCTCCGCCGGGTGGGTCTTGGAAACCGCGATCAGGGTGACCTGCGACGGATCGCGCCGGGCAGGCTTGCAGATGCGCGCGATGTTGGCTTCGATTTCGGCGAGACGGGAAGATGCATTGTCCATGGCCCTGCGCTATAGCGCGACGGTGCGCGGTTCAACGGTCCTTCCCGCAATCTGGCTCGTCTCCGATGCGCGCAACGACGCGAGGCTCGAGGCCGCGCTCGAACGATTGCCGCGCGGGAGCGGGTTCATCTACCGCCACTACCATCTCCCCGGGCCGGAGCGGCTGGCGCAGTTCCTCGCCCTGCGCCGCATCGCGCGGGCACGCGGGCATGTCGTGATCCTCGCCGACAGCGCGCTCACCGGGGCCGAGTGGGGCGCCGACGGCATCTACGCGGCGCCGCGCGCGCTCTGGCCCCGGCGCGCAGGGCTGCTCCACCTCGCGACCGCGCACGACCTCGGCGAGATCGGCCTCGCGAATCGCCTCGGCGCGGACGCGGTGCTGCTCTCGCCGGTCTATCCGACCCGCTCGCACCCGGGCGCCAAAACCCTCGGCCCGGTCCGCTTCCGCCTGCTCGCGGCCCGCTCCAGGGTGCCCGTCATCGCGCTCGGCGGGATGGACGAAAGGGGCGCGCAAAGGCTCGAATGGCCGCGCTGGGCGGCGATCGACGGGCTCACCAGAGCGCCTCGACCCGCCGCACGCGGCTTGACCGGGAGTCGCCGAGGATTCATGGTCCGTTCCCATCAGGAGGCGAACCCGTGGCCAGCCGCGCGATGACGACCCGCAAATCCGATGCCGAATGGCGCGAAGGCCTGCGCCGCAGCCTGCGCCGTGCCGCGCAGATGACCGGCGCCGCCGTGCTTTTCGCGGGCTTCGTCTTCCTCGGCCTCGCGCTGGCGAGCTACACCCAGACCGATCCGAGCCCCTCTACCGCCGCGGCGAGCGACGATGTCGCCAACTGGATGGGCGCAGCCGGCGCCTTGGTCGCGGACCGGGTGCTGTTCCTGTTCGGCCTGCCGGGCGTGCTGCTGCTCCCCCTGCTCTACGTCTCCGCCCGGCGGCTGTGGCGCGATGTCGAGATCGACGACGAGGCCGAGAAACGGACCCGCTGGTGGCTGCCGGCGGGCCTGCTGCTCGCCGCCATGGTGCTTCTGGGCGCGCTGCTCGCGCTGCTGTTCGACCGGCCGACCGGCACGTTGCCCGCGCAGGCGGGGGGCGTCTCGGGCCTGCTCGGCGCGGCGGCGATCCGGGCGGTCGCGGCCCGGTTCGGCGAGGACATGGCGGGCTGGGTCACGCTCGGCCTTGCCGCCGCCTGCTTCCTCGGGGCGGCGGCGCTGCTTACGCGCGTCTTCGCGATCGACTGGCGGATGCTGCTGTCGCTGCCGAACTTCCTCGGCGGGGCTTCGCTCGGGCCGCTCATCGCGGCGCGCCTGCCGGGCTTCCTGCGGCGGGACGCGAAGCGGACGGAATGGGAGGACGGGGAGGGCGACGGCGAGCCCGCACCCGCCCCGCGCGCCCGGCGACAGGCGCCCGCCCCCGAAGCGCGCCCGCAGCCCGAGGCCCCGCCGCGCCGCGCGCCCGAGATCGTCGATCCCTCCGCCCCGCCGAGGCGCGCCGCTGCCGCCGCCACCCGAGCGAGCCAGCGCGACATGTTCGCCGCCTTCGAACTGCCCGGGCTCGACCTGCTCGAGGATGCGCCCGAAAACGCCGCGCCCAGGCTCGACAAGCTCGCGCTCGAACGCAACGCCCGCCTGCTCGAGAACGTGCTCGACGATTTCAACGTCAAGGGCGAGATCACCGCGGTCCGCACCGGGCCGGTGGTGACCATGTACGAACTCGAACCCGCCCCGGGCATCAAGGCGAGCCGCGTGGTCGGCCTCGCCGAGGACATCGCCCGCAACATGAGCGCGGTTTCCGCGCGCGTCTCGGCGATTCCCGGGCGCACGGTGATGGGGATCGAACTGCCCAACGCGGAACGGCAGATGGTGTCCTTGAAGGAACTCGCCGCCTGCGCCGCCTTCGTCGAGGCCAAGGGCAACCTGCCCATCATCCTCGGCAAGGACATCGCGGGCGAACCGGTCATCGCCGACCTTGCCGCCATGCCCCACCTGCTGGTCGCCGGGACGACCGGATCGGGCAAGTCGGTCGGGCTGAACTGCATCCTGCTCTCGCTGCTCTACACCTTCACCCCGGCCGAGTGCCGGCTGATCCTGATCGATCCCAAGGTGCTGGAACTGAAGAGCTACGACGACATCCCGCACCTGCTCTCCCCCGTCGTGACCGAGCCGCACAAGTCGGTGCGCGCGCTCAAGTGGGCGGTCGAGGAGATGGAGCGGCGCTACCGCATGATGAGCTCGATCAATTCGCGCAACATCAATTCCTTCAACGAAAAGGTCCGCGCCGCGATCGCCAAGGGCAAGCCACTGGGCCGCCGCGTGCAGGCGGGCTTCGACCCCGAGACCGGCGACGAGATCTACGAGGAGGAACAGCTCGATTACGAACCCCTGCCGCAGATCGTCCTGATTGTCGACGAACTCGCCGACCTGATGGTGACCGTGGGCAAGGAGATCGAGGTCCTGATCCAGCGGCTCAGCCAGAAAAGCCGCGCGGCGGGCATCCACCTCATCATGGCGACGCAGCGACCCTCGGTCGACGTCATCACCGGCGTCATCAAGGCGAACCTGCCGACCCGCATCAGCTTCAAGGTGACGAGCCGCATCGACAGCCGCACCATCCTCGGCGAACAGGGCGCGGAGCAGCTGCTGGGCAAGGGCGACATGCTCTACAAGCCGAACACCGGCGCGATGGTGCGCGTCCACGGGCCGTTCGTCAGCGACGAGGAGGTCGAGCGCGTGGCCGATTTCTGGCGCGCGCAGGGAAGCCCGCAATATGTCGATGCCGTCACGGAAGAGCCCGAGGACGGTTTCGGCCTCGGCTTCGAGGACGAACTGACCGCGTCCGACAACCCCGAAGAGCGCAAGTACCGCCAGGCCTGCCAGATCGTGATCGAGAACCAGAAGGCGAGCGGCTCGTGGCTCCAGCGCCAGATGGGCGTGGGCTACAACACCGCGGCGAAGTGGATCGAACGGATGGAGAGCGAAGGCCTCGTGGGTCCTGCCAACCATGTCGGTCGGCGCGAGATCTTCCGCGACCAGGACGGCAACCCGCTCTAGCTTCGCCCCCCGCCGCCGCCTTGCGGCTCCGGCAGCGCGCGGGCGATGCACAAATGCCACGTCACGCAATTGTAAGCCGGACGTCATCGAGCCGACACTTCGCAGTCGCAGCATCGTCATTGTGCAGTGCCACGGGGACCCCGGTTCCCCTTTAACTGCAAGGATGCTTCTCCATGCTCCGCACGACTTTCCGGCACGCCGCCCCGGCACGTTCCGTCTCGCTCCTCGCACTCGCCGCGTCGCTGACCGCGCTGCCCCAGGCGGCCATCGCCCAGGACGCCCCGGACGCCGAAACCGCCGAGGACGGCAACCGGGGCAACCAGATCATCGTCACCGCGCAGAAGGTGGAGCAGCGCGCGCTCGACGTGCCGATCACCATTTCCGCGACCAGCGGCGAACGGATCGAGGAACTCGGCGTCACCGATCTCGACGAGCTTTCGAACTACGTCCCCGGCCTCAACATCCAGGAACAGAGCGCCAACAACCCCGGCATCGTGATCCGCGGGATCACCTCGGACTCGGGCTCGGCCCAGCAGGGCCCGCGCGTCACGCTCTATTACAACGGCGTCGACATCTCGCGTTCGCGCGGCTCCTACCAGGCGATCTACGACCTCGAGCGGGTCGAGGTGATCAAGGGCCCGCAGGCGACCCTGTTCGGCACGGCCAGCGCGGTCGGCGCGATCAGCCTCGTCTCGGCAAAGCCGCGCGAAGGTTTCTCGGGCGAGATCCGCGGCGGCTACGGCAATTTCAACCAGACCCTGCTCGGCGGGCACATCAACGCGGGCTCCGACGTGCTGGCGGGCCGCATCGCGTTCGAATGGCGCACCCGCGACGGCTATGTCGAAAACCTCAGCCCGAATCAGGAAGAGGACCTCTACGCGCAGGACCAGCTCGGCGTGCGCGGCTCGCTGCGCTACACCCCGAACGCGGACGTGACGGTGGACCTCATCGCCACCTACGACCAGCAGAGGAACGGCGGCACGCCCTTCATCTCGGGCTTCTTCCCCGCCTTCGCCGGTGCGCCGGGCGGCCCGGCCAATGCGTTCGAGGATGCCAATCTCGGCGGCAACCCGGCGGGCGCGGCGGTGCTGGGCGACGACCAGCTCGGCCTCGACCGCGAGGTCTATGACCTCAACCTCACCGCCGAATACGCCTTCTCCGACGACTGGACCTTCACCACCGTCAACGGCTACCGCGAGTTCGACAGCCGCGAAGTGTTCGATGCCGACGGTACGGCCGCGCCCTTCCTCGAATTCACCGAGATCGCCGAAGGCTGGCAGGTCAGCCACGAAGGCCGGTTCACCTACACGGGCAGCGAACTGCGCGCGAGCCTGGGCTGGAACCTGTTCATCGAGGACGGCCTCCAGAACGTCCCCTTCGCCAGCGAGGAAGGGCTTTTCCTGCAGTGCGCCTCCTTCACTCCGGTCGGCGAGGCCTTCGGCATTCCGCAGCTCATTCCCGACCTCGACTGCATCGCGCCCGACGGCAGCGTTCCCGCGACGGCGGTGACGGGGCTGCTGTCCTCGCTCGGCGTTCTGCCTCCCGGCCTGGAGGCTCTTCCCTATGCGTCCGTGTTCGAGAACCAGGGCCGCAACGAAGCCTATTCGGTGTTTGCCGACGCGACCTGGATCCCGACCGACAGCCTCGAACTGACCGCGGGCGTGCGCTTCCTCCAGGAATATCGCCAGTCGGGCTTCCGCGCCGACGTTCCCGACGGCCTGCTGGCCGGCGGGCCGCTGATCCCGGGACAGGCGGACACGAACGGACAGACCCTCACCGGCGAAGGGCGGTTTCAGGCGGTGCTGCCGCGTTTCAACGCGCTCTATCGGGTCACCGACGGCGTCAACGTCTTCGCCACCGTCTCCAAGGGCCGCCGTTCGCCGGTGGTGCAGGTCGATGCGGCAGGCGCCACGACCATCCCCGAGGAAGTCGTGTGGAACTACGAGGGCGGCGTGAAGTTCGCGACCGGCCCGCTCTCCGGTTCGCTCGGGGTCTATTACCAGGTCTATGACGACTTCCAGGTCTCGATCGCGCAGACCGACGAGCAGGGCAACCCGACCGGTACCTTCATCACCGCGAGCGCGGGCAGCGCCAAGAACCTCGGTGTCGAGGGCGAGCTCGCGATCGAGGTCGCGGACTGGCTGCAGGCCTTCGGCAATTTCGGCTTCATCGATGGCGGCATCGACGAGGACGGCGCCTTCTCGCCCGCCTTCTCGGGCGCGCGCTTCCGTCTCCAGCCGGAATGGCAGGCCTCGGGCGGCTTCACGGTGGATTACGATTTCGCGGGCGGCGTGCGGTTCTTCGCCACGCCCAGCGTGACCCATCGCAGCCGCATCTTCTTCGAAGTGCCCAACAACCCGCTGATCTCGCAGGGGCCGGTGACGCTGGTTAACGCCCGCGCCGGGCTCTCCTTCGCCGACGAGCGGTTCGAGGTCGCGGGCTTCATCCGCAACGCCTTCGACGAGGAATACCTGCTCGACGCGGGCAACACCGGCGGAGCGTTCGGCATCCCGACCTTCATCCCGGCCGAACCGCAGTTCTACGGTATCCAGCTGATCGCGCGCTTCGGCAACTGACGCGCCGGGCACCGGCATACGGAGGGGCGGGGGCCGCGCGGAGCGGCGCCCGCCCTATTCGCCGGTCCCGGGATCGCGCATGATCGGCGGGGCGGTGGGTTCGATCCGTTCCTCCGCGCCTTCGCCCCGTTCCGCATCGCCCGGCGGGCGAAAGCGGATGTCGACCGGGGCGAAGCCGCCGTCGGGGCGCTGACGCAACCGCACGATCGCGCGCATGTCCCTGTCGAAGAACTGGCGCTCGATCTGCCGCGCGCGGTCCTGCCCGACATAGAGCCGCCCGGTGCGCAGCCCCGCCCGGCCATAGACGGCGCCCGGATCGGCGATGACCGGGTGGGCGCAGGCGTCCAGGGCGGCCTGGTCGAGCGGATCGAAGGGCACGGCCGCGGCGATCGCGGGGGGAATGCCGGACAGGCACAGCGCCTGCGGGGGCGGGCGGACATCGCGCGCGCCCTTTCCCGGGCTCGGTTCGGGCAGCGGCCAGTCATAGGTGAATTCGACATAGTGCCCGCGCAGCAGGTCGCGCGGGTCGTAGCCCTCGACCGGGACTTCCCATTCGGTGCTTTCGCGCGCGCGCTGCTCGCTCCACGCCCAGGCCGCGGCAAGTCCGGCAAGCGGCAGGATCGCCGAGGCGAGGCGGACGAAATTCACGCTGCCTCTTCCCGCCGGGGCGCGAAGCTGCGGCTCACTCGCCACGCGGCCCATGCGATGGAAAGCACGAGGACGCCGGCAAGGATCAGGCCGAAACCGCTCAGCAGCAGGTCGCTCGCCAGTTCGAAACTGAGCGCGATCAGCCGCAGCGCGATCACCGCGACCGCGAGCTGGAATACGCCGCGCCACCCGGCGACCAGCGCGGCCGCCGCGATCCCTACCCACAACGCCATGAACAGCGCGGCTGCGAGGACGGCGATGCCGTTGGCCCCGGACACGCCCGCGACGATCAGGCCGGCAAGCGCGATGATCGCACCCGCCATCCGGCCCGATACGCCCGGACGCAGGACCGCGACGAGCGCCCCGGCGACGAGGCCCACCGCCGCGCGGACCAGCTGGTTCGCCAAATCGAGCGGACCCGGTCCGCCCTCGAACGCCCCGACGCCCGCCAGCGCGGCCAGGATCGAAGTCCCCGCCACGCCATAGGCGAGCGCGCATTGTTCGAGCCGGCGCCAGAACGCCGGGCGGGAGCTGCGGGCGCGCAGGAAGGCCCCGAGCGGCGCGAACAGGAGCGGGAGCGCGGTAACGAGGGCGAGCGTCGTCCAGGGCGCCTCCTCGCCCCCCTGGCGCCGAACGAGTTCGCCGAGCGCGAAATTGTACTCCCACGCGGCATAGATCGCCCCGCCCACCAGCGCCGCCGCGACCGGCCAGCCGCGCCCCGACAGCAGCATCAGCGGCCCGAACAGGAGCAGCCACGTCGCCAGCGGCTGCCACAGCGGCGCGCTCGTCTGGTAGACTTGGCCGAGATGGCCGAAGAAGGTGAGGCCGAGCGCGGCGGTGACGAAGACCAGCGCCTCCACCGCCCAGGGCGAGCCCGCGGCGATGCGCTGCTCGCGCAGCCAGATCGCCCCGAGCGCGCCCGCGACAAGCGCCAGATGGAGCGCAAGCCGGACCCGGCCGGGCACCGCTTCCCAGTTCGCCGCGACCAGCGAGACGATCCCGAGCCCGATCGCGAGCGCACCGATGCCGAACACCGCCCACAAGGCGACCGGGCGGGCGTGCTCCGCCTCGTGGGCGAGGAGCCGGTCGCGCGTTTCCGCGTCGATCAGCCCGGCTTCGTGCCAGCGCGCGATCCTTCCCGTGACCATCCTTGCGGAGTTACGCCCGGGAAGGATCCGAGGCGAGAGCTATTCGAGATCCCCGGCGGTCAACACGGTGAGATTTTCCACCGCCGCGGCGCTCTCCTCGCGGGTTTCCCCGGTCGCGGGAACCAGGCCGATCTCCGCGAGCGGCCCGTCCTCGCCCCAGCTTTGCGCCCACTGCGCCAGGAATTCCTCGAGCCCCGGGGTCACGCCGACATGCGCCTTCTTGACGTAGATGTAGAGCGGGCGCGAGGCGGGATAGGATTCGTCTGCGATGGTCTCGGCCGTGGGCATGACCCCGCCCATCGACACCGCCTTCACGAGGTCCTGGTTATCCTCGAGGTAGGAATAGCCGAAGATGCCGACGGCGCGCGGGTTGTTGGCGACCTTGCGGACGATGAGGTCGTCCTTCTCGCCCTGGTCGCTATAGGCCTGGTCCCCGCGCAGCGCGTCGCAATTGCGGATGAAGGCGGCCTCGTCGCTTTCCTCGAGCGCGGCCATTTCGGGGTTGGAGATGCAGCCGCGCTCCATCACCAGCTCCTGCAGCGCCTCGCGCGTGCCCGAAGTCGCCGGCGGGCCATAGACGATGATCGGCGTATCGGGGAGCGAGGGATCGACGTCCGACCAGTTCTCCGCCGTCTGCTCCTCGCCGAAGGGATTGGCGGCGAGCGCGCGGTAGACGATCTCCGGCGTCAGTTCCAGTTCGACCCCCTCGTCCACCGCCGAGACGAAGACGATCCCGTCGCGGCCGATCTTGATCTCGACGATCTCGTCGATCCCGTTGGTCTGGCAGCGGTTGAATTCGTCGAGGTGCATCCGGCGCGAGGCGTTGACGATGTCGGGCGTGTCGGGGCCGGTCCCGGAACAGAACGCCTCGATCCCGTCGCTCGTGCCGGTCGATTCGATCAGCGGTTCGGCGGCGCCTTCGTGCGCGGCGACGTAATCTTCCGCGACCTTCTGGGCGAAGGGATAGACGGTGGACGAACCGACGATCTCGATCGCCTCCGGCCCGGTGTCCTCCTCCTCGCCTCCGCAGGCGGCGAGCAGGGCGAGCGAGGCGGCGGCGAGCAGGGTCCGGGTGCGGAAAGGCATGGTGGTCACGGCTGTCTCCGAAAGATGTGGCGAGATGGGATGATTACGCGCCCGCTTTGCGTGCGGGCCGTCCGGTCACTCGGCGGACGCATCCTCGGCGGGTGCGTTTTCCCCGGCGAGGTCTTCGCGCGTCAGGGTGAAGAGTTCGTCGACCTTGCGGGCGTTGCGTTCGCGCTCTTCGGGCGGCGAGGCGACGAGGCCGCCCCGCGCGAGCAGGCCGCCCTTGTCCCAGTTGCGGACCCATTCCTGGAGATATTCGCTGAGGCCCGGGATCGCCCGCATGTGCGCCTTCTTGACGTAGAGGTAGAGCGGCCGCGCGCCGGGATAGTCGAAGCTCGCGATGTTGTCGTAGGTCGGCTGGAGCCCGTTCATCGGGAGGCCCTGCACCTTGTCGAGGTTCTCCTCGAGGTAGGAATAGCCGAACACCCCGACCGAGCGCGGATTGGCCTCGATCTTCTGGACGATGAGGTTGTCCTGTTCGCCCTGGTCGGAATAGGCCCCGTCGGAGCGGACCTCGGTGCAGACCTGCTGGTGACGGTCGGGATCGCTTTGCTTGAGCGCCTCCATCGCCGGATCGCTGTCGCAGCCGGCTTCGAGCACCAGTTCCTTGAGCGCGTCGCGCGTGCCGGAGGTGCTGGGCGGGCCGTAGACGAGGATCGGCACGTCGGGCAGCGAGGGATCGACATCGGCCCATGTCTCGGCCGTCTGTTCGCGGCCGTAGGGACTGGCGGCGAGTGCCTCGTAGACGATCCTGGGCGACAGGTCGAGGTCGATCCCGCCCTTCTTGGAGGCGAAGGCGATTCCGTCGAGGCCGACCTGCACTTCGACGATGTCCTCCACCCCGTTGGCCTGGCACTTCTCGAATTCGCTGAGCTTCATCCGGCGCGAAGCGTTCGCGATGTCGGGCGTGTCCGCGCCGACGCCCGAACAGAACAGCTGGATTCCGCCGCCGGTCCCGGTCGATTCGATCAGCGGCGACTTGAAGTCGGGATAGGAGCGGGCGAAGCTTTCGGAGACGAGCTTGGCGAAGGGATAGACGGTCGACGAGCCGACCGCGCGGATCGAATCGCGTGCGCCCGAACCGCCGCCGCCTTCGCAGCCGGCAAGGGCGAGCAGCGCGCCGACGAGCGCGGGGGCGAGAAGCGCGCGGGCGGCGCGAAGCGGGCGATGGGGAGCGGGATCGAGGGGCATGGTTTTTTCGTAGCCTGGTTCGTTTCGGGCAGTCCAGAGCGGCGCTAGGAGCGGGTTGTGACACGCCCGTGACGTGAGCGGGCGCGGCCGGCGCATAGCCGCTCGTGACCCTCGGGTAAACGGCTGTCCTGCGGGCGGAAAGGGCCGCTTGCGAACGCCGCCCGGCTTAAGAGCATCGTAAGGCGTTCGCCCCTATTCGCGGGCCATGGGAATGGTATCCTTTCGGTGGAAGCTGGCCGCGATTTTCGTGGCGCTGTCGGTGCTGCTCGCCGGGCCGATCCATGCTGCCGCGGAAGATGGCGCCGCCGCGGGAGTCAAGGCTATGGTTTCCGACCATCCCGGCTTTGCCCCGACCTGCCATGCCGCATCGGGCGAAGGGACGAGCATCCGGGCGATGGCGCGGAACGGCGCATGGGTGTGCGACGATCGGACCCCGCGCGCGGACCTGCCGGTCGCGTGGCTGCGCTTCGATGCGGAAAGCTGGGCCGGAGAGGAGCGACCGCGGCATTTCTTCACCCGAACCGCGCGTCACCAGGCGATCGCCTTCGCCGCGCTCGACGCCGACGGGACGCTGCGGACCCGGTCCTTCACCGAGGCGGAGGCCCGCCCGCTTCCCGCCGGGCCGATCTTCGCCCTGCCCCTGCCCGAGATCCGCGAGGAGACGCGCGCGCTGATCGTCAGGGTCGAGCGGCCGCATTCGGTCCCGCTGCTGAGCGAGGCGCGACTGATCTACGACGTCGAGGACGCGGGATGGTCCGAACACGCGATGATGCTGCTCGCCATGGTCATCGGGATGCTGATCCTGCCGCTGTTCTTCGACCTCAGCTTCTTTGTCGTGCTGCGCGAGAAATTCGTCGCGCTGCACGCGGGGATGGTGCTCTCGATGATGACCTACGTGCTGTTCGCGGGCGGGCTGATCAGCGTGTTCTGGACCCTGCCGGTGGCGGTCGGCGCGGTGATCGGGCCGCTGTCCTACGCGATGGGATGCGGGCTGTCGGCGCTGTTCCTCGCCGAATTCCTCGAACGCGACGCGCAATCGCCGGCCATGCGCCGGCTGATGGTCGCGGTCGGCGTCTGGACGATCCTCGTGCCCGGGTTCTTCTCGCTGCAATGGCACGCGACCCAGGCGATCGATGATCGCGGCTATTTCCTCGCCATGCTGGTTGCCGCCTTCTTCACCAGCTTCGCGATCCTGCGCGCGATGTGGCGCGGCAGCCGTTCGGCGCGCTATCTCGCGCTCGGCTGGTTTCCGCTGATCGCCGCCTCGATCGAGCGGTCGCTGCGCGGGCTGGGCCTCTATGTCGGCCCCTCCAGCCTCGACCAGATGCTCTATGTCGCGACCGGGATCGAGGTGATCGTGATGAGCCTCGCCATCGCCGACCGCTTCCTTGCGCTCCGGCGCGAACGCGACGCCGCGCTGACCGAGGCGCGGATGCTCGAGCAATTGTCGTCGCGCGATGCGCTGACCGGGCTGATGAACCGCCGCGCGCTGGAATCGCGCTTCGGCGAATTGCTGGCGCAGGGTTTCGACACCTTCGCGCTGGTCGATCTCGACCGGTTCAAGTACGTCAACGACCGTTATGGCCACCAGGCTGGCGACGGCGCGCTGATCGCCTGCGCGGCCGCACTGAGCGGGAACGACGAACGCGATGCGGTCGCGGCGCGGCTTGGCGGGGAGGAATTCGTCGTCCTGCTGCGGGGCAAGCGCGCGCTCGAACGGGCGGAGAACCTGCGCCGCGCGATCCCCTTGCGGATCGCCTCGGAAGTGCCCGGCCTCGACCAGCCGGTCACGGCGAGCATGGGGGTGATCGAACTGCCGCGCGCTTCGGCCCATGCGCTGACCTTCGAGGATTTCTATTCGCGCGCCGACACGCTGATGTACGAGGCCAAGGCTTCGGGCCGCAACCGGATGAGCTACGAGAAGCTCACCATGTTCGACAGCGCACCGCTCAGCCGGGCGGAGGCCATGGCTGAAACCGGGACCGGGCTCGGGGCGGAACGGGCACCGGCCGGGGAGCCGCGGACGACGGGCGCCCGGGCGGCCTAGGGCGATTTCCGGCGCGGCGGAATGACCGCGAGACCCCGGGAAATCGCGGCAGGCCAGGGAATTCTAGCCGCCCGGTGCGCGGAACGGCGCGATGATCTCGTCCCGCACGCGGGCGAGCCGCCCGCTCTCCCGGTCGAGCATGGCCCAGGTCGTCGCCGCGCTCACGATCTTCTTGCCCGCGTCATCGGTGAATTCGACGTGGCGGACCGATTTCGCGCCTTTGGGTTCGCCCCCGATCCAGGTTGCGCCATGCGCGACCTCTCCTTCGGCGATGTTGCCGCGGTAGTCGATCTCGTGCCGGATCACGACCCAGAAGAAGGCGGCGACGTGTTCGGGCCGCGCCGCCGCCTCCCAGTGCGCCGTGGCGAGGTCCTGGATCCACTGGACCCAGACGGTGTTGTTGACGTGGCCGAGCTCGTCGATGTGCTGCGGCCCGGCCACGAAGGTGCGACGGAAGACGGGCGCGGCGGTCATCCGCCCTGCTTCTCGCCCGTCTTGGGCGCCATGCCCATCTGCCACAGGATGAAGGCGAATTCCTCGGCGGTCTCGTAGAGCGAATTCCACCGCCCCGACTTGCCGCCATGGCCCGCGCCCATGTTGGTCTTGAGCAGGAGCACGTTGTCGTCCGTCTTGGTGTCCCGCAGCCTGGCCACCCACTTGGCCGGCTCCCAGTATGTCACGCGCGGATCGTTGAGCCCCGCCGTCACCAGCATCGGCGGATAGTCCTGCGCCTTGACCTGGTCATAGGGCGAATAGGACAGGATATAGGCAAAGGCCTGCTTGTCCTCGATCGGATTGCCCCATTCCTGCCATTCGCCCGGCGTCAGCGGCAGGTCCTTGTTGAGCATGGTGTTCAGCACGTCGACGAACGGCACGTGCGCGACGATCGCGCCATATTGCCCGGGGTCCTGGTTGACGATCGCGCCCATCAGCTCGCCGCCGGCCGAACCGCCGCTCGCCGTGACCATGCCCTCGGCGGTGTAACCCTTGGCGATCAGGCCGCGCCCCGCATCGACGAAGTCGTTGAAGGTGTTGGTGCGCTCGAACAGCTTGCCCTGCAGGTACCAGCGCCGCCCGAGATCGTCGCCGCCGCGGATATGGGCGATGGCATAGGCGAAGCCGCGATCGACGAGGCTGAGGCGCGTCGTCGAAAAGCCCGGCGGGACGGCATAGCCGTAGGCGCCATAGGCATAGAGGTGAAGCGGCCCCGGTCCCTCGATGCCCTGTTCCTTCAGGATCTCCGCGCGGTCCTTGCGCATCACCACGCTCACCGGCACCATGGTCCCGTCGCGCGCCTCGATCGTCAGGCGCTCGGTGACGTATCGCGCAGCGTCGTAGCCCGACGGGATTTCCTGCTGCTTGAGCAGTTCGAGGCTGCCGCTCGCGACGTCGTAGTCATAGACCGTCGCGGGCGTGACCATGCTTTCGTAGGACAGGCGCAGTTTCGACTGGTCGTATTCGGGATTGTTCGAAAGGCCCGCGACATAGCTCGCCTCGCCGAAGGCGATGGGCTGCGCCTCGCCGATCGCGTCGTAGGAGCGCAGCTGGATCTGGTCGAGACCGTCGAGGCGCCCCTCGGTGACGAGGAAGTCCCTGAACAGCTCGAAATCGGTGAGGTAGAATTCGGAGGATCCCGCGATCACCGTCTCCCATTCGCCCGGATTGTCGAGCGTCGCCCGGGCGAGGCGGAAATTGACGTGTTCGTCGTTGGTGAGGATGAAAAGCTCCCCGTCGCGCACGTCGACCTCGTATTCGACGCCCTTCGCCCGGGGTTTGACGAGGATCGGCTCGGCGGTCGGATCGTCGGCGGGGACGAGGCGCACCTCGCTCGTCTCGTTGTCGCCGGTTGCGATGATCAGCCAGTCCTCCTGCGCCGAAAGGCCTGCGCCGACGCCGAAGCTTTCGTCCTTCTCCTCGTAGAGCGTGACGTCGTCCTCGACCGGCGTGCCGATGACATGCAGCTTCGCCTCGAGCGTGCGCCATTCCTCGGTCGAGGGGCCGTAGACGAGCGCGCTGTCGTTCATCACCCAGGTGAGCCCGCTGCGAAGGTTCGGAATTTCGTCCGGCAGGAGTTCGCCGGTCTCGAGGTCCTTGATCCGCCCGACATAGCGTTCCGACCCGTTGGTGTCGGTGGCATAGGCGAGATAGCGCCCGTTCCTGCTGATCGAGAACGCGCCGAGGCGGAAATATTCGAACCCTTCGGCCAGCGCGTTCTCGTCGAGGATCAGCTGCGCTTCGCCCCCGGCGACGGGCTTGCGGTAGTGCTTGCGATACTGGGCGCCTTCCTCGAATTCGGACCAGTAGAGAAAGTCGCCGTCCTTCTGCGGAACGGTGCTGTCGTCCTCCTTGATCCGCGCGCGCATTTCGGTGAACAGCGCTTCGGTGAAGTCCTTGCGGGCCGCCATGTTGGCCTCGAACCAGGCGTTCTCGGCTTCGAGGTAGGCGAGCACGTCCTTGTCGTCGACCTGCGGATAGGACTTGTCGTAGAGCCAGTCATAGGGGTCGGAAATCGTGATCCCGTGCCGGGTGTAGCTGTGTTCGCGCTTCTCGGCGATCGGGGGGGAGGTGGGCGCGCTCTTGTGTGCGGTCACTTGGGTCTCTTCCTTGCTGGCTTGGGCGGCCTCGCGCGCACTGGCGGGCGCGAGGGACATCGCGGCGGCGGCGGCGGCGGCGGCGGCGATCAGGGCGAGGCGGGAAATCGTCATGGCAGGCCATCCTGTGCTGGAAACCGGCCCCGGGACCGGGGCACGGGTGGAAAGCCGCGATCTCGCGGGCTATGTCGGTATCTAGACGAACACGCCCGCGCGGCAAGGGCGCGCAGCAAGTGATCGCGCCCGCGGAAAGGACAGGAATTCGCCAATGCTCATGCAAACCCACGAAGCGCGCCTCAAGGCGCTGCGCGAGGAACTCAAGCGCCGCGACCTGGGGGGCTTCATCGTGCCCATTTCCGACGAGCACATGAGCGAATATGTCGGCGACTATGCCCAGCGGCTGCACTGGCTGACCGGCTTCGGCGGCTCGGCGGGCTTTGCCGCGGTGACGCTGGCCAGGGCCGCGATCTTCGTCGACGGGCGCTACACCGTGCAGGTGCAGGGGCAGGTCGATGGCGCGCTGTTCGAATATCGGGGCATCCCGAAGGACAGCCTCGCCGACTGGCTCAGGGGTGCCGCCGAAAAGGGCGAGCGGGTGGCCTATGATCCCTGGCTGCACACGCAGGGCTGGGTGGACAGGCTGGAGCGCGCGCTCGAGGGCAGCGGGATCGAACTGGTCGCGGCGGACGGGAACCCGATCGACGCGGTATGGGCCGACCGGCCCCAGCCTTCCCCGGCGCAGGCGATCGTCCACGACGAAACGCTCGCGGGCCGCTCCTCGGCGGAAAAGCGCGGCGAGGTCGCCGACTGGCTGGCGCGGGAGGGCTTCGACGCGGTCGTCGTCCCGGCGCTCGATTCGGTCGCCTGGCTGCTCAACATCCGCGGGTCCGACGTGGCGCACACGCCCGTCTCCCACGCCTATGTCATCGCCCATGCCGACGGCCACGCGGAACTCTTCATCGCGCCGGGCAAGGTCACGGGCGAACTCGTCAAGCATCTCGGCAACGCGGTGACGATCAGGGACCGCGCCGAATTCGAAGGCGCGCTCGCCACGATGAAGGGCAAGCGGGTCAGCGTCGATCCCGATTTCGGCGTCGCCGGCATCGCCCAGGCCCTGCGCGCGGGAGGGGCGAGCGTCGCCTTCCGGCAGGACCCGACGATCCTTGCCAAGGCGATCAAGAACCCGGTCGAACAGCAGGGCCACCGCGACGCGCAGGCCGCCGACGGGGCGGCGGTGTCGCGCTTCCTGCGCTGGATCGAGGAGAACGCGCCGGGGGGCGAGGTCGACGAACTCTCCGCCGCCGCGCGGCTCGAAGCCTTCCGCCGCGAGCATGGCGACCTGCGCGATACGAGCTTCGACACGATCTCGGCCGCCGCGGGCCACGCCGCGCTGCCGCATTACCGGGTGGACGAGGACAGCAACATCGCCATCCCGCCGGGCTCGATCTACCTCGTCGATTCGGGCGGGCAGTATCCCGCCGGCACGACCGACATCACCCGCACGGTGTGGGTGGGGCCGGGCGAACCCACGGCGGAGATGAAGGACCGCTTCACCCGCGTCCTGAAGGGGCACATCCAGATCGACCGCGCGATCTTCCCGCAGGGGACCAGCGGCGGCCAGCTCGACAGCTTCGCGCGGCAATATCTCTGGGAAGCGGGGGTGGATTACGCCCACGGCACCGGCCACGGGGTCGGCAGCTTCCTCGGCGTGCACGAAGGCCCGCAGCGCATCGCCAAGCATTCGGGCGGGCAGGCCGGGACCGGGCAGGAGCTGTTCGCGGGCATGATCTGCTCGAACGAACCGGGCTATTACAAGGCCGACGCCTTCGGGATCCGGATCGAGAACCTCGTGCTGATCGTGGACAAGCACATCGAGGGCGCGGAAGGCGAATGGCTCGGCTTCGAAACGCTCACCTTCGTGCCGATCGACCGCCGCCTGATCGAACCCGCGCTGCTCACCGAGGTCGAGATCGACTGGCTCGACACCTATCACGCAAGGGTGCGCGAAATCGTCGCCCCGCGCCTGTCGGGCGAGGATCTCGCCTGGCTCGAACGCGAGACCGGGCCGCTGCTCGGGTGATTGCCGCAGTCTCCGTGTTCGCGTAATGTTCCACGTGGAACGAGTCGCCCGCAAGGGGCGCTCGTCGATCGGAGGACACGGACATGATCGGCTACGTAACGCTCGGCACCAACGACCTCGAACGCGCGGCGCGATTCTACGATGCGCTCGCGCGGCACTGGGGCGTTGGGCGGATGATGGAATTCGACCAGTTCATCGCCTGGGGCGACATGGAATCGCCGCAGGCCGCGATCGCGGCGACCAGGCCGTTCGACGGCAACGCGGCGAGCGTCGGCAACGGCACGATGGTCGCGCTGATGGTGGACAGTCCGGAAAAGGTCCACGCGGTCTACGACACCGCGCTCGCTCACGGCGGGACCGACGAGGGCGCGCCCGGCCCGCGCGGGGACGACGGTTTCTACGCGGGCTATTTCCGCGACCCGGACGGGAACAAGCTCAACGTCTTCTGCATGACCGAGCCGGCCTGAGGCTTTCGCCCGGGTGAACGCGGCCGCGTGCGCGATACAAGCCGCGACACATTCGCCTTCGCCCGGCAAAATCCTGCGACATCCGCGCTCTAGAAAGGTCCCGTCGAAACCCTTTCGGAGAATGACGATGAACAAGCTTGCCCTCACCTTTTCGAGCGCCGCGCTCGCGCTCGCCCTCGGCGTCGGCGGCATCGCCCTTGCCGCGCAGGACGGGCCGCGCCCGGGCGGTGCCGACAGCGACGGCGACGGGCTGGTCACGCTTGCGGAAGCAAAGGCCCGCGCGGCCGAGCGGTTCGAGCGGATGGACGCCAACGGCGACGGCGTGATCGACGCCGAAGACCGCGCCGCGCGGCAGGCCGGGCGTTTCGCCAGGGCCGATGCCGACGGCGACGGGGAAATCACCGCCGCCGAGATCGCCGCGATGCGCGAGGCGCGTGAGGCGCGCCGCGCCGAACGCCGCGAAGCCCGGCTGGCCCGCATGATGGAACGCTTCGACAGCGACGGGAGCGGCGGCCTGTCCGAGGCGGAGCTCGCCGCCATGCGCGAAGCGCGTGCCGAAATGCACGGCGAAGGCCGCGGCCGCGGGATGGGCCACGCCCGCCGCGGCGGCGGGATGCACGGCATGAAGATGCACGGCACGAAGATGCTGGCCCGCGCCGACACCGATGGCGACGGGGCGGTCAGCCGGCCTGAGTTCGATGCGATGGTCGAGGCCCGCTTCGCCGCGCTCGACACCGACGCCTCGGGCACGATCAGCGCCGGGGAACGCGAAGCCGCCCGCGCGCAGAGCAAGGCCCGGATGATGGAACGCCTCGCCGCCCCGCCCGCCGAATGAGATTTCCTGCCGCATGAACCAGAGGCGATGACCCCGGCACCCGACAGACCCCGCATCCTCCTCGTCGACGACGAGCCGGACCTGCGCGAACCGCTCGCGGAATATCTCGCCGGGCAGGGCTTCGCCGTGACCGAGGCCGAAAGCGCCGCGGCCGCGCGCGCGCGGATCGCCGAAAGCACGCCCGATCTCGTCCTGCTCGACATCATGATGCCGGGCGAGGACGGCCTCTCGCTGTGCCGCCATCTCGTCGAGACGCGCCGCCTGCCGGTCATCTTCCTGACCGCGCGGAGCGAGGCGACCGATCGCATCGTCGGGCTCGAACTGGGCGCGGACGATTACGTGGTCAAGCCGTTCGAGCCGCGCGAGCTCGTCGCCCGCATCCGCACCGTGCTGCGCCGGGTCCTGCGCGGGGCTTCGCCGCAGGAACGGGCCGAGGACTGGCATTACCTCTTCGAAGGCTGGCGGCTCGACCCGCTCAAGCGCAAGCTGACCGATCCCGAAGGCGTCTGCGTCCCCCTTTCGACCGCCGAATTCCGCCTGCTGCGCGCCCTGCTCGACCATCCGCGCGCCGTGCTCGACCGCGACCGCCTGCTCGACATGGTGCAGGGCCGCACCGCGCACCTGTTCGACCGCGCGGTCGACAACCAGATCAGCCGGCTGCGCCGCAAGGTCGAGGCCGACAGCCGCAACCCCCTGCTCATCCAGACCGTGCGCGGCGGCGGCTACCGCCTCGCCGCAGAGGTGCGTCGCGTGCCGCCGGACAGCGCCCCTTGAAGCGCCTCCTTGCGCAGGGCCTGCCGCCGCGAAGCCTCCTGGGCCAGGTCATGGCCGTGTTCGCCCTTGGCCTGCTGATCGCGCAGGCGATCTCCGCCGTGCTGCTCTACCGCGCCTCGGAGGAACGGCGGGAGGCCGCGATCGTCAGCTCGCTCGCCTACCGCCTGATCGCCGAGGCCGGGCGCTCGCCCGAAGAGCTTGCCCGCCGCGCCGAACGCCGGGCCGAACGCAGCGCCGGGCGCCGGGCCGCGCGGGAAGCCCGCCGGGCGGAGCCGGACGCGGGCGAGCGCCGCCGCCTGCCCGGGCGCCCGCCTTTCGCCGGACCGGCCCGCATCCCCGCCGAACGCACCAACGCCCCGCCCCCGCTTGCAGGCGATGCGCGCAGCAGCGCCTACGAAGACGCGCTCGCCAGGGTGCTCGCCGCGCAGGACATCGCCGCCGGCCGCATCCTCGTCGCCGAGCGGCGCGCGGGCGAGGATCCCTTCCTGCGCGCGCTGGTCGAACGCCGCCCGCGCCGCACCGCGCCGGGATGGGAGGAGCGCAGCATCGTCATCGCCGCGATCGAGCGGCCGGGGAGCGGCGAATGGCTGACCGTGCGCCTGCCTGTGCAGGAGCGGCCGCGCGGCGGGCTCGCCACGATCCTGCTGCAGACCGCGGTCATCTTCGTCGTCGTCGTGCTGCTGCTCTATTTCGTGCTCAGGCGCATCACCCGCCCGCTCGCCGCGCTGACCGCGCGGCTGGCCGATTTCTCGCGCGCGCCGGGCAAGGCGCTGGTCCTCGCCGAAAGCGGCCCGGCCGACACGCGGCGGCTGATCGCGGCCTACAACCGCATGGCCGCGCGGATCGCCGCCCTGCTCGACGAAAAGGACGTGATGCTGGGCGCGATCGGGCACGACCTCAAGACACCGCTCGCCGCGCTGCGCGTGCGGATCGAAAGCGTCGCCGACGAGCGGCAGCGCGAACGCATGGCGGCGGGCATTGCCGACATCACCGCGACGCTCGACGACATCCTCGCGCTCGCCCGGGTCGGCCATGCGGGCGGGCCGGCCGAAGCGGTCGATCTCGCCGCGCTCGCGGGGGCGGTGGCGGAGGAGTTCGAGGACCTCGGCGCGCCGGTCGAATGGGTCGCGCAGGACGGACCGCGAATCGTCGCGAGGGTGCGCGAAACCTGGGCGAAGCGGGCGCTCCGCAACCTCGTCGCCAATGCGGTGCGCTATGGCGGCGGGGCGCGGGTGGTCCTGCTGCGCGAGGACGGCGAGGCGGTGCTGGCGGTCGAGGACGAGGGGCCGGGCATCCCTGCGGACCGGATCGAGGCGATGATGCAGCCCTTCGCCCGCGGCGAGGCCTCGCGCAACCGGGCGACCGGAGGGGCAGGGCTCGGCCTGACGCTCGCCCGCGCGATCGCCGAAGCGGAGGGCGGCAGCCTGCGCCTTGCGAACCGGGCCGGGGGCGGATTGCGGGCGGAGCTGCGCTTCCCGTTCGGCTGAACCCGCTTGCCGGGCGCGGGGCGCTTGCTAAGTCATCGACCCATGAAGGCGCTGTTGTCCTGGCTGGCGCGGACCGCCCTGCTCTATGTCCTGCTGGCGCTGGCGATCGGGCTGGCGCTGACCCTGCCCGCCGACCTTGCCGGGTACCTCGCGCGCGAGACGGCGAGCTTCGAGGAGGTCCGCGCCGAGATTGCCGAAGAGCGCGCCGCCGCGCAGGAGCGGCTCGAACGCCGGGCCGGAGAGGTCGCCGCGCTCCCGCTCGCGGCGCTGGAGGAGCGGATCGCCGCCCTCGCCGCGCGGCGGGAGCGGATCGGGCGCGAGATCGACCGGCTCGAGGGCGGCTTCCTGTCGGCCTATCGTCCCTCGCGCGTGCTCGCGCGCAAGCGGGCCGAGCTGGAACTGGCCCTCGTCGAAAGCGAACTCGAACTGCTCCGCGCCGCGCGCGAACCCCGGCGCGAACTCGACCGGGCGAGCGCCTGGCTCGAGCGCAACCCGACCATGCCCACGAAAGACGCGATCGCTGCCGCCCGGAGCCGCTGCACGCGCGACCGGCAGGGGCTTGCCGCGTTCGACCGGCGCTGGCGGATCGACCGGGAGGCACGCGAGATGCTGCTTTCGGAGCGCAGCGAACTCGTCGCGGCGGTCCGGGCGAGCTGCCGGCTTGCCGAAACCCTCGCCCGGCGCCGCGAACGCGCGCTGGCCGCGGGGGTCGAGGCCGGCCGGGCGCGCGGCGCGCTCGAAGCGCTGAGGCCCCGCGACCTGCCGGATGTCGCGCAGGGCATCCCCCGCACGCTGCTGCGCGACATCCTCCTCAAGGCGCTTTACGCCCTCCTTGCGCTGCTCCTCGTCCCGCCGGCGATCCGGGTGCTGCTCTATCACGTGCTCGCCCCGCTCGCCGCGAAATGGCCGCCGATGCGGTTCGGCGGGGAGCGCGGCGGCAACGCGGACGCGCCCGCCTTCCCGCCGGCCGGGGAAAGCCGCGTCTCGCTGGCGATCACGCTGGGCGAGGGCGAGGAGGCGCTGGTCCGGCAGGACTACCTCCAGTCCTCCTCGCTCAGCAGCGCCAAGCGCACGCACTGGCTGCTCGACTGGAGCCATCCCGTCGCCAGTTTCGCGAGCGGGATGCGCTTTCTCACGGCCGTGCGCGGGACGGGCGAGGACGTGCTGGTTTCGCCGGTCAAGGACCCGCTCGCCGAACTCGCCGTGCTCGAAATCCCGCGCGGCGGCGCCGCGGTCGTGCGGCCGAGCGCGCTCGCCGGGCTCGTCCGCCGGACGGGCGAGCCGGTGCGGATCACGACCCGCTGGCGGCTGTTCTCGCTGCCCGCCTGGCTCACCTTGCAGCTGCGCTATTTCGTCTTTCACGGACCTGTGCGGCTGGTGCTGAAGGGCGGGCGCGGCGTGCGGATCGAACCCGCGCAGCGCGGGCACATCGTCGGGCAGGGCCAGCTGATCGGTTTTTCGACCGACTGCGCCTATTCGGTGATCCGGACCGAGACGTTCTGGCCCTATTTCCTCGGGCGCGAACCGCTGCTCAAGGACCGGATCGAGCAAGGTCGCGGCGTGCTGCTGGTGGAGGAGGCCCCGCTCGCCGGGCGCTCGGGCCTGAGGCGCGGGTTCGAAGGCGCGTTCGACGCTGTCCTCAAGCTGTTCGGGGTCTAGTCGGGGTCTAGCGCCCGGCGGCGTTCCCGCGCGCTTCGAGCAGGCCCTGCGCCCTGCCGACCAGTGCGATCTCGCGCGGATCGAAGCCGCTCGCCCCCTCGGCGCCGATGCGGGGCGGGACCGCGGTGACGAAATAGGCGAGCCCCTTGCCGCTCTCCGGATCGAACCACAAGCCGGACCGCAGGCCATAGGCCTCGCCCGCGTGGCCGAATCGGGGAATGCCGTCGGCGAAAAGCGGGTCGATGCAGGGGCGCCCGGGCATTTCGATCGCCTGCACCCCGAGCCCGTAGCCGCAGAAGAACGCCTGGCCCTCGACCCGGGGCCGGGCCGAGGCGAGCATCGCGGCGAGGCTTTCGCCGCTCACCACCCCTTCGCCGCCGCGCACCAGCGCCTGGCCGAGCCGGGCGAGATCGACCATGCCGATCCGCACCCCGCCCTGCGGGCTGAACACCGAGGCATTGCTGCCCGGCACGTAGCCGGAAAGGTCGCAGGCCGCGCCCTCGGCCACGGGGATCGCGCAGGCTGGCGGCAGGTCGCCGGGAAAATCGCGCGCGGGTTCGCCCGTGTCGCGGTAAAGCGCCACCGCGCGGGCGATGCGGCCGGGCGAACAGCGGGTCCAGTTGACGCAGGCCTCGATCCCGAGCGGGGCGAAGACCAGCCGTTCGACCAGATCGTCGTAGCGTTCGCCGCTTGCCGCCTCGAGCACGCTGGCAACCAGCGGCGAGCCGAGATTGGCGTATTCGAACGGCGCCTCGCCCGGCGGGGCATCGCGATACCAGCTGCGCGGGTCGGCAAGCCGTTGGCGCAGGCTGTCGCCGAGCGGAATGATGTAGCCGCCCGCATCGCGCAGCCCCGCGCGGTGCGAGAGGACCTGCGCCAGCGTGACCGGCGCGTCGGGAAACCCGGGCGCGCGCAGTTTCCAGCCGAGATGGTCCGACACGTCGTCGTTCAGATCGACCACACCTTCCTCGGCAAGCCGTAGCGCCGCGAGCGCCATCACCAGTTTGGAGATGCTCGCGATCCGCACCGGGTCGTTGGCGGCAACGGCGCGCCCGCTGGCGCGTTCGGCCACGCCTTCGACGATCAGCGGCTCGATCCGCTCTCGATCGAAGGCGACGACCACGCGCGCCGGTGCGGGGGCCTGTTCGGGGGCCTGTTCGGGGGCCGGTTCGGGGGCGCCTTCGGGCGCAGAGGCTGCGGCCGGTCCGGCCACGGCCAGCGCCAGCCCCGCCAGCGGGCGCAGCAAGGCAAGCCGCACGCCTGTCATCGCATCAGCCCGCCGATGAGATTGCGCACGAATCGCCCCGCGACCGGCCCGGCGAGATCGGTCGCGATCAGGCCCGCTGCCGAACTCAATCCCGAGGCGACCGGGTTCGCGCGGCTGCGCTTGCCGATCACCCTGGCCGCCGCCGCCCCCGCGAGGCTGCCGGCGGCGACCCGGGTCCCGCGCGAAAGCGCCTTTTCCCAGATCGAGGGGGACTTGCGCGGGCGTTTCCTCACCTCCTCCTCGCCCTGCGCCTCGACTTCCACGGCGGTGGCGGCGGCGTCCTCGGCCTTGGCGAGGAGGACTTCCTCGGCGCTCTCGCGGTCCACCGCCTCGTCGTATTTCCCCGCGAGCGGGCTGACCGACTGGATGATCGCGCGTTCCTTGGCATTGACCGGGCCGAGCCGCGAGCGCGGCGGCTTGATCAGCGTGCGCTGCACCACCGAAGGCGCGCCCTCTTCATCCAGGGTCGAGACGAGCGCCTCGCCGACCCTCAGTTCGGTGATGACCTGTTCGGTGTCGAGCGACTCGTTGATGCGAAACGTTTCCGCCGCCGCCCGGATCGCCCGCTGGTCGCGCTTGGTGAAGGCGCGCAGGGCGTGGAGCACGCGGTTGCCGAGCTGCCCCGCGACCCGTTCGGGAATGTCGATCGGGTTCTGCGTCACGAAGAACACGCCCACACCCTTGGAACGGATCAGGCGGACGACCTGCTCGATCTTGTCCTGGAGGGCATCGGGCGCGTCATCGAAGAGCAGGTGCGCCTCGTCGAAGAAGAAGACCAGCCGCGGCTTGTCGGGATCGCCGACCTCGGGCAGGCTTTCGAACAGTTCGGCGAGCAGCCACAGCAGGAAGGTCGCGTAAAGCTTGGGGCTTCGCATCAGCCGGTCGGCGGCGAGCACGTTGACGAAGCCGCGGCCCTGTTCGTCCAGCTTGAGGAAATCGTCGATCTCCAGCGCGGGCTCGCCGAAGAAATGGTCCGCCCCCTGCGCCTCGAAACTGAGGAGCTGGCGCTGGATCGCCCCGACCGAGGCGCGCGAGACATTGCCGTACTTGCCCGACAGTTCGCCCGCGTTCTCGTTCGCCCATTGCAAAAGCGCGGTCAGGTCCCCGAAATCGAGCAGCAGCAGCCCGTTCTCGTCGGCGTGGCGGAACACGATCTGGAGCACGCCCTCCTGCGTCTCGTTGAGGTCGAGCAGCCGGGCGAGCAGCAGCGGCCCCATTTCCGAGATCGTCGTGCGGACGGGATGGCCCTGTTCGCCGTAAAGGTCCCAGAAGATCACCGGGTTGTCGGAATAGGCATAGTCCTCCATGCCCAGTTCCTTCGCGCGGCCTTCCAGCTTGTCGGCGTGCTTGAAGGTCGGCGATCCCGGCATGGCGATGCCCGACAGGTCGCCCTTCACGTCGGCGACGAAGACCGGCACGCCCCGCGCGGAGAAACTCTCGGCAAGGCCCTGCAGCGTCACCGTCTTGCCCGTGCCCGTGGCGCCCGCGATCAGGCCGTGGCGGTTGGCGCGCGACAGCGCGAGATGCTGCATCTCGCCATTGCCGCCCAGTCCCAGAAAGATCCCGCCCATCGCGCCGCCCCTTGCCCGCCTGTCCTGTTTCGCCTGCTGCGGTGTTTGGAAGCCCGCCGCGCGGGGGTCAAGCGGCCAGAACTCTCCCGGCACCGGCCCGGCGCCCGACCGCCTGCTGCCTCTCGACTTGGCGCGCGTATCGGGTAAGGCATCACCTGCAATGGCCGACCAGAAGCCTCCCACGCCATTCGTGCTGCTCGACGATGCGCGCGCAGCCGGCAGCGATCCGGCGGACGCGCTGTTCTTCGAGGCCCCGCGCGCCGTGTTCCGCGCGGTCCGGCCGGGCGAGGTCGCAGGCGCGCTCGAAGCCGCCGATCGCGCGCTGCGCGAGGGCGGCGGGACGCTGGCCGGCTACGTCGCCTATGAGGCGGGCCTTGCGCTGGAAGGGCGGCTGGCGGACCTCGCCGCGCGCCGTTCCGGGGCAGCAGGGCCGCTCGTCTGGCTCGGCCTGTTCGATCCGCCCGAAAGGATCGCCGCGGGCGAGGTTCCCGGCTGGCTCGAGGCGCGGCGCGAAGCCGGCGGCGGATCGGGAAACGAGGCGCGGATCGGCCCGCTCGAACCGCAACTCTCGCCCGGCGGCCACGAAGCGGCCTTTGCGGCGCTGCGGGAAAGGATCGCGGCGGGCGACATCTACCAGGCGAACCTCACCTACAGCCAGGCCGGGTCCTATCGCGGCGATCCGGTCGCGCTCTATGCCGCGCTGCGCCCGGCGGCGGGTGCGGGGCACGGCGCGCTGGTGTTCGACGGGTCGCACTGGCTGCTGAGCTTCTCGCCCGAACTCTTCTTCGCGCTCGACGGCCGCGAAGCGCGGGTGCGGCCGATGAAGGGGACCCGTCCGCGCTCCGCAGACCCGGCCGAGGACGCCGCGCTTGCCGAGGATCTCGCCGCTTCGGTCAAGGACCGGGCCGAGAACCTGATGATCGTCGATCTGATGCGGAACGACCTTTCGCGCGTCGCCGTGCCGGGGAGCGTCCGGGTCGAGACGCGCTTCGCGGTCGAGACCTATCCGACCGTCCACCAGATGGTTTCCGGGGTGCGCGCCGAACTCGCCGAAGGCCGCGGCGCGCTCGATCTCGTGCGCGCGCTGTTCCCCTGCGGGTCGATCACCGGCGCGCCCAAGATCCGGGCGATGGAATTGCTGGGCGAGGTCGAGCGCGATTCGCGCGGGCCCTATTGCGGGGCGATCGGGCGGATCGATGCGCCGGATGCCGAAGGGCGATCCTCCGCCGCGTTCAGCGTCGCGATCCGCACGCTGCGCCTGACCCCGGTCGAGAACGGGCAGGGCGAGGCCGTGCTCGGCGTCGGCTCGGCGATCGTCGCGGACAGCGAAGGGCTGGCCGAACGGCGCGAATGCGAGGTCAAGGCGGGTTTCGTGCGCCGGGCCGCGCCCGATCTCGCGGCGCCGGCCTGCGACCTGATCGAGACCATGCGCTTCGAGCCGGAGAGCGGCATTGCCCTGCTCGAAAGGCATCTCGCCCGGATGAAGCGCAGCGCGGCAGAACTCGGCTTTTCCTTCGACCGGCACGCGGCGCGCAACCAGATCCAGGCGCTGTGTTTCGAGCTCGAGGAACCGGCGAAGCTGCGCCTGCTCGCCTCGCGCGGGGGGGGCATCGCGCTCGAGAGCGCGGGCCTGCCGCAGCCGCCGGGGGAACCGATGGCGGCGATCGCCCTGCCGCTGCCGGTCGATCCGTCGGACTGGCGGCTGCGCCACAAGACCTCCGACCGCGGCTTCTACGAGGACGGGCTCGAGGCGGCGCGCGCCATGGGGGCGGGCGAATGCCTGTTCGTGCGCGAGGACGGCCTCGTGACCGAGGGCTGCTTCACCACCGTCTTCGCGGAACGCGGGGGCGAACTGCTTACGCCCCCGGCGCGGCTCGGCCTGCTGCCGGGCGTCCTGCGCGAGGCGCTGATCGAGGAAGGCCGCGCGCGCGAGGCGGAGCTGACGCTGGACGATCTCGCGGACGGTTTCCTCCTCGGCAATGCGGTGCGCGGGCTGTTCCCGGCGCGTCTCGCATGACTATCCCGATCCTCTACGAGGACGCCGAGGCGCTGGTGATCGACAAGCCCGCCGGGCTCCCGGTCGACCGCCCCAAGCGCGGCGGGCCGTGCCTCGGGGACCGGCTGGACGAACTGAAGCTCGGCTTCCAGCGCCCGCCCGTCCCGGTTCACCGGCTCGACACGGATACAAGCGGCTGCCTGCTGCTCGCGCGCAATCCCAAGGCGCTCAAGCGCTTCAACCGCGCGTTCGAGGCGCGGCTGGTGGCGAAGACCTATCTCGCGGTGCTGGCGGGTCATCCCCCGGGCGAGACGGGCACGGTCGAACTCTCGCTCGCCAAGGTCAGCTCGGCCGAGAAGGGCTGGCGCATGATCGCGGCGAAGAAGGGCAAGTCGGCGATCTCGCACTGGGAACTGGTCGAGCTTCTGGGCGAGCACAGCCTGGTCCGTTTCCGTCCCGAGACGGGGCGCACCCACCAGTTGCGCGTCCATGCGCTCAAGGGCCTCGGCGCGCCGCTGCTGGGCGATCCGGTCTATGGGGCGGGTGCGGTGCCGGGCGCTGCGCGGACCATGCTCCACGCTGCCGGCATCACCGTCCCGCGCGAGGGCAAGCCGCCGGTCGAGGCCCGCGCGCCGCTCCCGGCCGATTTCCTCGCGCTCGGGGCGAGCGGTGGATAGCGGCCTGCTCGACCGCGCTCACGCGCTCGCCGAGGAAAGCTTCCTCGCGGGATCGGGGCCGGGAGGGCAGAACGCGAACAAGGTCGCCACCGCCGTGCAGCTGCGCGTCAACGTCCATGCCCTGCGCCTGCCGCCGCCGGTCTTCGCCCGGCTGCGCGAACTCGCCGGCTCGAAGCTGACCGCCTCGGGCGACCTTCTTGTCACGGCACGCCGTCACCGCACGCAGGAGGCGAATCGGGCCGAGGCGCGCGAGAAGCTGGGCGAACTGCTCGAACAGGCGCATCGCCGCCCGCCGCGGCGCGCGCACACGCGGGTCAACCGGATCGGCAAGGTGCAGCGGCTCAAGGCGAAAAAGGCACGGGGGCAGGTCAAGGCGAAGCGCGGGAAGATCGACCGGTCGGACTGGTGAGGCGCAGGGGCTCGCCCGTCGCCGATCGCTTGACTTTTGCCCGCGATTCGCGCAGTGGCGCGCGCTGACAGGCGGCGCGGGACGCGTCGCCCTTTGTTTTTGGTGGGCCCTTTGTCCCCGGAGGGCCGACCGGCCCCATTCTGGAACTCAGGAACCCGCCATGGCGAAGCCCGCAACCGTCAAGATCCGGCTCGTGTCGACCGAAGGCACCGGCTTTTTCTACGTTACGAAGAAGAACCCGCGCAACATCACCGAGAAGATGACCTTCCGCAAGTATGACCCGGTCGTGCGCAAGCACGTCGAGTTCAAGGAAGCGAAGATCAAGTAAGGCGCTCGGCGTCCGCGCTCTCGTGCAGTTCACGCCCGGTTCAATGCCTTGCTCCTAACCCGCGAGGCATGATGACATTTTTCTTTTCCGGTTTCCGGTTCCGCCCGCGTTCGGTCGCCGCGGCGCTCGCGCTCGGCCTTGCGGGGGCCTTTCCCCTCGCCGCGCCGCTTGCCCCTGCGGCCCATGCCCAGCAGGCCGGGCCGGGCATCGACGCCGCTGTCGCGGCGCTGCGCGGCATTTCGACCATGCGCGCCGATTTCACCCAGATCGACCGCGACGGCCGCCGCGTCTCGGGCACGATGACGCTGAAACGCCCGGGCAAGATCCGCTTCGACTATGGCAGGGATTCGGATTTCCTCGTCGTCTCGAACGGCAAGTCGCTCTATGTCGTCGACTACGAGGTCAAGCAGGTCGAACGCTACCCGATCAGGCGCTCGCCGCTCGGCGCGCTGCTCGATCCCTCGCGCGATGTCGCCAAATACGGCAAGCTCGTGCCGACCGCGCGCGAAGACGTGCTGAGCGTCGAGGTGCGCGATCCTTCGCGGCCGGAATTCGGCGTCATCACCATGATCTTCGTGAAGAACGCCCGCGCCCCGGGCGGCTGGGAGCTCAACAGCTGGGTCGCGCTCGACGCGCAGGACCACCGCACGACGGTGCGCCTGTCGAATCATCGCTACGGCCTGTCGGTCGCCGAAAGCACCTTCGATTTCGACGATCCGCGGCCGGCATCCCGTCGCCCGCGCTGAACGGCTGGTCCGCGCGCAGTTGTAGAAATGCGACAAACCTAGGCCGCCGTTCATTTACCGGAAAGCCATTCTCGCGTATCCCACTTCTCGACAAGGCGGCTGAAGGCGGGTTTCCCCCCTGTTGCCCTTCCCTTCGAGAAGGCCGTCTTGCACAAGCGTGACGAACGCTCACAACGGACCCCTGACCCATCGCCCCCGGGTCAGGGGTTTTTTGTTGGCTGTCGTGCCTGTTTCGCGCGGCGCGGATGCGCCGGGCCGGTCACCGGCTCCAGCCGAGCGCCTTGCGGATGATGTCGTAGATCACGTTCTGCTCGATCACCCCGCGCGCACGATCGGCGCCCGGCCCGGTGGCGTAGAGCGCGACGTCCTCGCCCGCATGGGTCTCGCCGCCGAGCGGGACCGTCGCCTGCTGCCGCGCCCCGACACCGGTTTCGGGCATCGGCCGTTCGGCCATCCCCGCGATCGCGCCCGGGCCGTTGGCATAGCCCAGCGTGGTGTAGGGCCTGCCGTCGCCCGCGATGATCGGCTCTTCCTCGCTATCGGTTTCGTCCCCGGGCGGCACGACCAGCCCGAGAATGTCGTTCCCGCGCCGGGGATAGCCCGCGATGGTCAGGACGTGGCTGTGATCGGCCGTCACGAGGATCAGCGTCTCGGCCGGATCGGTGTTCTCGACCGCGTAACGGATCGCGCGGGCGAATTCGACCGTTTCCTCCAGCGCATAGCCGGCCTTGCCCGCATGGTGGGCGTGGTCGATCCGGCCGCCTTCGACCATCAGGTAATAGCCGTCGGGATCGCGCTCGAGCCGTTCGATCGCCTGCGCGGTCATGCCGGTGAGCGTCGGTTCCTTCGAATCCTCGCCGCGGTCGGCGACAAAGGTCAGGTGGCTCGGCGCGAAGAGGCCGAGCACCGGCTTGTCCAGCGGCGCAGCGGTCAGCCCGGCCGCGTCGCGCACGAATGTCCCCCCGGTGCGCTCGGCCCATTGCGCGGGAAGGTCGGCGGCGCTGTCCCCGGGTCGCCGCCCGCCGAGCTGCGCACCGACAAAGGAGCCAAGACCCCCGCCCAGCGCAACGTCCCATTCGGCCTCGACCATCTGGGTCGCGATGTCCTTGCAACCGTGCTGCGCTTCGGCCTCGGGCACGCTCGCCTCCCAGTCGCGGTCGGCGCTGCGTGCATAGACACTGGCCGGAGTGGCATGGGTGAGCCGCGTGGTCGAGACGATGCCGAGCGCGAGGCCTTTCTCCTTCGCTTCCTCGCCCAGCAGCGGGAGCGGGTGGGCGAGCGCGTCCCGGCACGAACCGCGCGCCGCCTCCGGCCCGATGCCGATCACGCCGATCCGGGTCTTGCTGCCCGAATGCATCGCGGTCGCGGTGCCGGCGCTGTCGGGGACCTGGGCATTGGTGTTGTAGGTCTTGACCAGGGCGACATTGGGGAAGGTTTCGAAGGAGAGCGTGTTCTCCTCGCCCGTCTCCCCGCGCTTCTGCCCGTCGTAGATCCGCGCGGCGGTGATGGTCGAAATGCCCATGCCGTCGCCGATGAAGAGGATGACGTTCTTCGCCTTCCCGCCGCGCAGCGCCGCTTCATCGCCCCCGGCGGCCATGGTGCCGGTCGCGGAGCGGGCGGCGGAATCGGTGGTCGTGCAGGCCGCGATCGGCAGGGCCGCGGCAGCGGCGAGCAGAACGGCGAACGGGCGGGTCAGGGGCATCGGCGTATCTCCTTTTGTGCGTGCGCTATCCTCCACGAATGTGACGGTAAAGGGACGCGGCGTGCAAAGTGCCCCGTCCTCCCCCGCGCACGCTTCGCCGCTGGATTTTGCCGGCGCGCGTCCCTAAGTCCTCGCTCCATGCTGTCCGTCGCCACCTGGAACATCAATTCGGTCCGCCTCCGCCTGCCGCTGGTCGGGCGCTACCTTGCCGAACACGCCCCCGACATCCTCTGCCTGCAGGAGATCAAGTGCCAGGAGGACCAGTTCCCGGCCAAGGCGCTTGCCGAAATGGGTTACGAATACCAGGCGATCAGCGGGCAGAAGGGCTATCACGGCGTCGCCACGGTCAGCCGCGTCCCGATCCGGGAGATTTCCCGCCGCGACTGGCAGGACAATGGCGAGGCGCGCCATGTCGGGGTCGAGGTGGTCGGGCGCGACCTGTTCCTCGAAAACGTCTATGTCCCCGCCGGCGGCGACGTGCCCGACCGTGAGGTGAACGCGAAATTCGGCCAGAAGCTCGATTTCCTCGAGCGCATGGCGCGCTGGGCGGATGCGGTGGACAAGCCCACCCTGATCGTCGGCGATTTCAACATCGCCCCGCTCGAAAGCGACGTGTGGAGCCACAAGCAGCTGCTGAAGGTCGTCAGCCACACCCCGATCGAAGTGGAGGCGCTGGACCGGTTCCGCGACGCCCACGGCTGGATCGACATCGGGCGCGAACACGTGCCGCACCCGGAACGCTATTACAGCTGGTGGAGCTATCGCAATCCCAACTGGAAGACGAACGACAAGGGGCGCCGGCTCGATCACATGTGGGCTTCCCCCCCGCTCGCCGCGCAGGCGAGGGCGCACCGCGTGCTGGAAGAGGCGCGGGAGTGGGAGAAGCCTTCGGACCACGTCCCGCTCGTCACCGGGTTCGACGTGTGAACGAACCCCCGCCGCCCCGGCCGTCGGCAGAGCGGCGCGCCGCGCAGGCGGTCGATGCGCTGCGGCACGGCTGGCCGATCGTCTTCGGGGCAGGGACGGCCGGGGCGCTGACGCTGCTCCCGGTCGAGACGGCGAGCGCGAGCGGGGCCACGTCCGCGCGCCTCCTCATTTCCGCCGCGCGCGCCGCGACCCTCAAGCTCGCCAACCAACGCGAGGCGGCGGTGCCCCACGCGCCGGTCCTGATCCGCGGGGGCGAGCCGTTCACACTGGCCGATGCGACCCCGATCGCGGATCCCGCACTCGACCTTGCCAATCCCCTGAAAGGCCCCTTTCGCGCCGAACCGCTCGCGTGGGAGGCCACTGCCCGCGCCGCGATGGAGCTTGCCCGGATCGCCGGGATCCTGCCCGCCTTCATGGTCGATCCGGCCGATGCGGGGGAGGCGCACCCGGTCGAGGCGGGCGACCTCGCCGCATATGGCGAGGCGGCGCGGCTGCGCATCGTCACCCGCGCGCGCCTGCCGATTGCGGCGAGCGAGACCTGCGAAATCGTCGCCTTCCGCTCTCCCGCCGACACGCGCGAGCACGTCGCGCTGGTCATCGGGCGGCAATCGGGCGAGCGCGCGCCGCTGGTGCGGCTCCATTCGGAATGCCTGACTGGCGACATCCTCGGCAGCCTGAAATGCGATTGCGGGCCGCAGCTCGACGCCGCGCTCCACGCCATGGCGCAGGAGGCGGAGCGCGGCGGCTGGGGCATCTTGCTCTATCTGAGGCAGGAGGGGCGCGGGATCGGCCTCGTCAACAAGCTGCGCGCCTACCGGTTGCAGGACCAGGGCTTCGACACGGTCGAGGCGAACCAGCGGCTCGGCCTGCCCGACGAGGCGCGCGATTTCCCGACCGCGGCGCGGATGCTCGACCTGCTCGGCGCGGGGGCGATCCGGCTGCTGACCAACAATCCGGCGAAGGTCGATGCGCTCGCGGCGGCGGGGATCACCGTCGCCGAAAGGGTCGCGCACCAGCTCCCCGAAAACCCGCACAACGCCCGCTACCTCGCGACCAAGCGCGACCGTTCGGGGCACCTGCTGACCTGACGATCCCGCCATCCGGCCCGCCATCCGGCCCGCCTGTCCCGGCTGCGCGAGAGGGCGGCGCGCGCCTGCGATCCGGCGGAGAATCGAGCGGCGGCTAGCGTCGCTCGTAGCCCCTGATCCCTTCGCCAAGGCGATTGCCCGCCAGCGTCACCTCTTCCCCCGTCCAGTCGGCGAGGAAGGCGCTCGACCGCCTCAGCCCGGGCACGAAGCGCGCCTCGTTCCCCGCGATCTCGAGGCCCGATGAGGGATGCAGCCGATCCTCCGCGCCCAGCGCGATGAAGGCGGAATAATTCTCCTTGTCGCGGCCCTGCACGAACCAGTTGCCCGCGATTCGCCCGCGCGTGCCGGCGGGAAGGTCGATCATGTAATTCGTGCCGCTGCCGGCGGAATCGTCGAAGGAGTTGCCCTCGATCACGTTTACCGCCGCGCGCGATTTGAGGTAATGCCCGCCCGTGCCCTTCTCGAAGCGGCTTTCGCGCACCGTGAGTTCGGGCACGTCGCCGACATAGATCGAATGCGCGCACCCGGCCGAATTCTCGCAGGTGCCGAGCCGGGTGAAGGTCGAGCGGGTGATGTAGATCCGCGCGTTCGGGACGACGCCGGTCAGCAGCCCCTGCTGGCTGTCGGCAAAGGTGGTGAAGGCGACGTTGAGCGCGCCGTTCTCGAGCCGGATCCCGGCCCCGTTGCCGTCGCCGACATTGATGTCCCGCAGCACGAGGCCCCGCACCTCCGCGCCCGTCCCGCGCAGGACCAGCGCCGCCTTGCCTTCGCAGGCGCGCCCTTCGAGCACCGCCGTGCCGTATTCGCGCGCGACATAGGTGACGACGCCCGCTTCCTGCACGGCGCACTGGTCATAGCGTCCGGGCGCGATCGTGACCGTGCCGCGGGCATTGCCGATCGCGTCCACGGCCCGTTGCAGCGTAGCATAGGAACGCCCGGTTTCCTCTACCGTGAACGGCCCGCGCGGCGCCTGCGCCAGGAGCGCGGGGAAGGGAATGGCCAGCACCGCCAGCGCCGCGGTCAGCGCGATGGCGATGGCGATGGCGAGGGCGGAGGGCCGGGCGGGCGGCGCGATGGCGGGTCCGATTGTCATCGTCCACGATCTAGCGGCGAGAGGTTAATCGCCGTCTAACCCCGCGGCCCGGCGCCTGCGCGGCGCCGGAAGGTCAATTCGCGCTTGGCGTTTGCGGGCGGGCTTGGCTACACCCTCCCGCGCCCGCTGCGGAGCGGCGGGACAGTCATCTGGAGGAGAATGACGCAATGAGGAAATTCGTGGCGCCCATGGCGGCCGCCTTTCTTGCGCTCGCGCTGGCGGCCTGCGGCGGCACCGACAACGCGGCGGAGGACGCGACTGCCGAAACCGTCGAAGGCCCGGCCGAGGAAGCGCTTTCCGACGTGACCGAGGAGCCGGTCGCCGATCCCGCCATCGAGGAACCGGTCGCGGAGGAAACCTCCGACCCCGTGAACGAGCAGACCGCCAAAGAGGCCGGTGACAACGCCGCCGATGTCGCTGCGGAAATCGAGGCGGCCGAAGCGATGCTGGGCGATGTCGAAGCGGCCGCCGCTGCCGCCCGCGACGACCTCGAGAACGAGTAGGCCCGCCATCTTTCGCGCCCTTTCCCTGCTGCTCGCGCTCGTCGCCTGCCCCGCGCTTGCCGGGTGCGACGGCGAGGCGGGCGAGCCTCCCGCCGGCGTCAGCGAGGGCGAGGCGCAGGCGCTCGAGGACGCGGCCGAGATGCTCGAGGCGGAGCGCCTGCCCGAGGGCGTCCTTCCCGAAACCGCGCCCCCGCCGGGCGAAAGCGGCTCCGAAACCGCGCCCGATCCCGCCGCGTAGCCCTGATGCGAAACCGAACCCGAAAGACAATCGAGACCGAACCATGAATGCCCCCATCTCCAATCCCGCCCGCACCAATCCCGGCATGGACGAGGAAAGCTTCGAACAATTCGCCGAGCAGCTTCAGCGCTATGTCCGCGAGCGGCTGATCCCGGCGGAAAGGGACGTGATCGAAAACGACCGCGTCCCCGACGACATCCTGAACGAAATGCGCGAGATGGGCCTGTTCGGGATTTCGGTGCCCGAGGAATATGGCGGGGCCGGGCTCAACACCCGGCAATATGCGCGCGTCGTCAACATCATGAGCTACGCCGCGCCCGCCTTCCGTTCGATCTTCTCCATCAACATCGGCATGTTCGCGAGCGCGCTGAAGAATGGCGGGACCGAGGCGCAGCGGCAGGAGTGGTATCCCAAGCTGATCGAAGGCAAGATCGCCTGCTTCGGCCTGACCGAGCCGGGTTCGGGCAGCGACAGCGCGGCGATGCAGACCACCGCCGTGCCCGATCCGGACGGCAACGGCTGGATATTGAACGGCTCGAAACGCTACATCACCAACGCCCCCCACGCCGATGTCGCGCTGATCATGGCGCGGACCGAGAAGGAGGCGCTGCCCAAGAACGCGCACGTCTCCGCCTTCATCGTGCCGATGGACACGCCCGGCATTTCGACCGGCAGCCCGGACAGGAAGATGGGGCAGGCGGGCAGCCACATCTCGGACATCATGCTCGACGACGTGAAGGTGCCGGGCGACGCGCTGCTCGGCGGGGAGACCGGCCAGGGCTTCCGTTTCGCCATGCAGAGCCTCGACAACGGGCGCATTTCCGTGGGCGCGGCGGCGACCGCCTATGCCCGCCGCGCGCTCGATTCGGCGCTGCGCTATGCCAATGAACGCAAGGCCTTCGGCGAGCCGATCGCCCGCTTCCAGCTGATCCAGGCGATGCTCGCCGACAGCGAGACCGAGATCTACGCCGCCGAATGCATGATGAAGGACGTGACCGAGCGGGTGGACAGGGGCGAGAACACCATCGCCAAGGCCGCCGCCTTCAAGGTCTTTGCCTCCGAAATGTGCGGCCGCGTGGTCGACCGTGTGGTCCAGATTTACGGCGGGGCGGGCTACCTTGCCGAATACGACGCCGAACGGTTCTATCGCGATGCGCGCATCTACCGCATCTACGAAGGCACGACGCAGATCCTCCAGCTCCAGATCGCCAAGCACATGCTGCGCGAATGGGAGAAGGTTCACGGCTGATCTCGCCCGTGTCAGTCCCGCGAACGCGGGAACGCGGATTCCGAAAGTCCGGCGGGCGGCCCTGGGTCCCCGCCCGTGCGGGGATGACGACGATTGTATAACCTCCTGTCCGACCTCTCGATCATCGAAGTCTCGAGCTTCGTCGCCAGCCCTACCGCGGGGCTTTATTGCGCGCAGCTGGGCGCCGAGGTGATCCGGGTCGATCACAAGGCCGGCGGGCTCGATTACGACCGCTACATGCTCACGAAGGAAGGCCGCTCGCTCAGCTGGGAGAACCTCAACCGGGCAAAGAAATCGGTCGCGCTCGACCTGCGTTCGGGCGAGGGGCGCGAGCTGTGCGTCGAACTCGCGGCGAAGACGGGGCAGCTCATCACCAACCTGCCGGAGAAGAGCTTTCTCGGCCACGATGCGGTCAAGGCGAGGCAGCCCGCAGAAGCGCCCGATCTCGTCTCGGTGCGGATCATGGGCTGGCACGACGGGCGCCAGGCGATGGATTTCACCGTCAACGCCGCCTCGGGCTATCCGCTGATGTGCGGGCCGGAGGATTGGGAGATGGAAACCGCCCCCCCGGTCAACCAGGTGCTGCCTGCGTGGGATTTCATCACCGGGGCCTATTCCGCCTTCGCGCTGCTGGCCGCGCTGCGCCACCGCGACGCGAGCGGCGAGGGAAGCGAGGTGCGCGTGCCGCTGGGCGATGTCGCGATCGGCACGCTCGCCAATTCGGGAACGATGGCGGAAATGCTCTATCGCGGGGCCGATCGCGAACGGCTGGGCAATGCGATCTGGGGCGCGTTCGGGCGCGATTTCCGCTCGAAGGACGCCGTGCGTTTCATGGTCGCCGCGCTTACGCCGAAACAGTGGAACGGCCTTGTCGAAGCCTTCGGGCTCGAAACGCCGATCGCGCAACTGGAAGCGGAAGTCGGGGTGAAATTCGCCGATGGCGACCGCCCCCGTTTCGAGCACCGCCACCGCCTGTTCGACCTGTTCCAGCGGGTTGCGGGCAGCCACGATTACAAGGCGCTCGAAGCGCGCATGGCCGCCCACGGCTGCACCTTCGAACGCTACCGCACCGCGCACGAGGCGGCGAACGATCCCGTCCTCGTCGCCGACAACCCGCTGTTCGGCCCGTCGCCCGCCAACCCTTCGGGCTTCGCATATCCCGCCACCCGCAGCTTCGCCAACCTGCCCGGCAGGCAGCCGGGCGACCCCGCGCCGGCCCCCTATCTCGGCCAGCATTCGGAAGAAGTGCTCGCCGAGCGGCTGGGGCTGTCGTCCGGCGCAATCGGCAAGCTCGTCGATGCGGGGACCGTCGCGCTTTCGGACGCAAATTCGAAATAGGGACAGGAAATGACCAGAAGAGCCGCCATCTGCACCCCGCTTCGCACCCCTGTCGGCAAGTTCTTGGGGGGACTCTCCGGCCTCGACGCGGGGCAATTGGGCGCCGTCATCCTCAAGGCGCTGGTCGAGCGTTCGGGTATCGACCCGGCGCGGGTGGACGACGTGGTTTTCAGCCAGGGCTACGGCAATGGCGAGGCGCCCGCGATCGGGCACTGGTCGTGGCTCGCCGCGGGCCTCCCGCTGGAGGTGCCGGGCTTCCAGCTCGATCGGCGCTGCGGGTCGGGCGTGCAGGCGGTCGCGACCGCGGCGATGATGGTCGAGACCGGGATGGCCGACATGGTCGTCGCGGGCGGCGTGGAAAGCATGTCGAACGTCGAGCATTACACGCTGGCCGGGCGCGGGGGGCAGCGGATGGGCGACATCACCCTGCATGACCGCCTTTCGCGCGGCCGCGTCCGCAGCCAGCCGATCGAGCGTTTCGGCGTCATCACCGGGATGATCGAAACGGCGGAAAACCTCGCCAAGGATTACGGCATCACCCGCGAGGAGGCCGACGCATACGCCGTGCGCTCGCATCTCAACGCGGCCAAGGCGTGGGACGAGGGCCGGTTCGACGCGCAGCTCGTCCCGGTCGAGGTCCCGCAGCGCAAGGGCGACCCCGTCACCTTCGCGAAGGACGAGGGTTTCCGCCCCGACGCCTCGATGGAAACGCTCGGCGCGCTGCGCCCCATCGACGCTCGCCGCGATCCCGACGCCATCGTCACGGCGGGCAATGCCAGCCAGCAGAACGACGCGGCCGCCGCCTGCCTCGTCGTGGCGGAGGACAAGCTCGCCGAACTCGGTCTCGAACCGATGCTGTGGTTCGGCGGCTGGGCGGCGGCGGGGTGCGATCCCTCGCGCATGGGGATCGGTCCGGTCCCTGCGGTCGAGCGCCTGTTCGAACGGCGCGGGTTTTCGTGGGACGACATCGGCCTCGTCGAACTCAACGAGGCCTTCGCGCCGCAGGTGCTCGCCGTGCTCAAGGGCTGGGGCTGGTCGCAGGACGATTCGCGCCGCGCCATCCTCAACGTCAACGGGTCCGGCATCAGCCTCGGCCATCCGATCGGCGCTACCGGGGGGCGCATCCTCGCCGACATGGCGCACGAGATGCATCGGCGCGACGTGCGCTACGGGCTCGAGACGATGTGCATCGGCGGCGGGCAGGGCATCGCCGCGGTGTTCGAGCTGGCGAAATGAACTTCGATGCGTGGATCGGGCGCGAGACGCGCAGCAGGGACACGCTGACCCCGGCGCTCGCCGCCCGGTTCTTCGCGACCTTCGACCTCGATCCGCCCGCCAGCAGGCTCATGCCGCAGGGGATCCATTTCTGCCTGTGCACGCCCGAGGCCCCGACCGCCATGCTCGGCCCGGACGGGCACCCGGCGCGCGGCGGCAGGGGAGAGGACGGCCCGGCGAGCTTCCTCCCGCCCCTGCCCATGGAGCGGCGGATGTGGGCCTCCAGCACCATCGAGTTCCGCGTCCCGCTCACGATCGGCGCGGCGGTGGAGCGGATCAGCCGGATCGTCTCGATCAGGCAGAAGGAAGGATCGAGCGGGCCGCTTGCCTTCGTCGATGTCGCGCACGAAACCCGCGCCAATGGCACGCTGTCGGTGATCGAGACGCAGACGCTGGTCTATCGCGAGGCGGCTGCGCCCGATGCGCCGCTGACGCCGCCCGAACCGGGCGAGGCCCGCTTCGACAGGTCGGCATGGGACGCGCACGGGGCGCTGACGCCGGACCCGCGCCTGCTGTTCCGCTATTCGGCGCTCACCTTCAACACGCACCGCATCCATTACGACGCGCCCTATGCCCGCGGGGTCGAACGCTATCGCGGCCTCGTCGTCCACGGGCCGCTCACCGCGAGCCTGCTGCTCCGCCTGGCCGCGCGCGAACTGGGCGAGAACCGGCTGCGGATGTTCGCCTTTCGCGGGCTCTCTCCGGCGATCGCGGGCGATCTCCTGCACCTTGCGATGCGCGAGGGCGAGGAGGGTTGCGAACTCGGCGCCTTCGCGGCGGACGGGCGGCAGGTGATGAGCGCGTCGGCGAAGGCCTGACGTCAACCTGCCCCGCGGACCGCGTCAATCGCTCGACTGTCCGTCGGGATCGTAGGGCGCGATCGGGGCGAGCACGGCGTAGCTTTCGACCTTCGGTTCGCGGTCGAGGTCGGGAAAGGCGATCGGGGCGGGTGCGACATTGGTGTCGGGCAGGCGGTCGAGCAGGTCGCGGATCAGCGTCAGCCGCCCGCGCTTCTGGTCGTTGAAATCGACCAGCGTCCAGGGCGCATGGCGGGTGTGGGTGGCGCGCAGCATCTCCTCGCGCGCGTCGGTATAGGCGTCGTATTGCTCGCGCGCGGCAAGGTCGACGGGCGAGAGCTTCCAGCGTTTCAGGGGATCCTCGAGCCGCTCCTTCAGGCGCTCCTCCTGCCGCGCCTGATCGGTGGCGAGCCAATACTTGAACAGCAATATCCCGTCATCGACCAGCAGCTTCTCGAACTCGGGGACCTGGCGCAGGAAATGGGCGACCTGCTCCTCGCTCGCATAGCCCATCACCCGCTCCACCCCGGCGCGGTTGTACCAGCTGCGGTCGAACAGCACGATCTCGCCCGCGCCCGGCAGGTGGGGGACGTAGCGCTGGAAATACCACTGGGTGAGCTCGTCCTCGCTCGGTTTCGAAAGCGCCACGGTGCGGCACTGGCGCGGGTCGAGCCGGTCGCGCACGGCGCGGATCGCGCCGCCCTTTCCGGCCGTGTCGCGGCCTTCGAACAGGACCACGATCCGCGCGCCCGTCGCCTTCGCCCAGCGCGCCATGCAGACCAGTTCCGCGGTCAGCGGCGCCAATGCCTTGCGATAGTGCTTTCCCTTCAGCCTGTCCGCCACATGCACCCCTTTCGTCCTATTGTCCTTGCACGAGCCCCGATTTGGTATCAGGTGCAACCATATGGCCACGCTCGCAGACACCAAGCCCGATTTCACCACGCTGCCCGAACTGCCGCGCGATGTCTTCACCGCGCCGCTCGCCCGGCCGCCCCATGTCGGCGAGGACTGGCTGGAGAAGCGGCAGACCGACTACACGAGCGAGGACAACGCGGTCTGGAACGACCTGTTCGCGCGCCAGATGGAAATCCTGCCGGGCCGAGCGTGCAGCGCCTTCATGGAAGGGCTCGACAAGCTCGACCTCGGCCGCGGCGGCGTGCCCGAATTCGGCCGCCTGTCGCAGGAACTGGGCGCGCTCACGGGATGGAGCGTGGTGCCGGTGCCGATGCTTATTCCCGATCACGTCTTCTTCTGGCACCTCGCCAATCGCCGCTTCCCGGCGGGCAATTTCATCCGCACGCGCGAAACCTTCGACTACATCGAGGAGCCCGACGTCTTCCACGACGTGTTCGGCCATGTCCCGATGCTGACCGATCCGGTCTATGCCGACTACATGCAGGAATATGGCCGCGCCGGGTGGAAGGCGATGCGCTACAACCGGCTGAAGGCGCTCGGCGCGCTCTACTGGTACACGGTCGAATTCGGCCTGATCGAGGAGGAGGCGGGCATCCGCGCCTATGGCGCGGGCATCCTCTCCGGCCCGGCGGAGGCGCGATTCGCGGTCGAGGCGGAAAGCCCCAACCGCATCATGCTCAACGTCGACCGGGTGATGCGGACCGATTACGTCATCAGCGACCTGCAGCCGACCTATTTCGTGATCGAGAGCTTCGAGGATCTCTACCGCCAGACGGTCGAGCGCGATTTCGACCGGCTCTACCGCAATCTCGCGCCGGGTTTCACCTATGCGAATTCGGCGGTGATCGACGTCGACAACGTGGTCCACCGGGGCACGCTCGAATACCACCTGCGCGGCGGACGCGGGAGCGGCGCGGTGCCCGTCTGACGGGCGCTAAAGCTCGATCTGCCTGCGGACGACCGCGTGGTAGAGGACCAGCACGCCCACGGTCGCGGCCAGCGCCGCGCCGAGCGCGACCAGCGACAGCCCGCCGAGCACGACCCCGCCGTTCACCAGCACCCCGGCAACCAGCGCGACCAGCAGGCCGGCCATCACCTGGCGCAGGATCTCGCCCGGCTCTTCGGTGCGGGCGATGATCGAGGACAGCCAGCCCAGCGTCGTCCCCAATACGATCAGCACCAGTAAAGCCATGAGATGAGATTTGCCTCTTTCGTCCTGTTCCGTCGGCACGCCGCCGACCGGAGTATTGGTTGCGAAACCCCCACGGAGCGGCTTCGGTTCCCCTGCGACGGGCGAAAAGCCGTGCAAGTCAGAAGAAATAGAACAGGGCTGTGCCCATAAGGACACGGTAGAAGACGAAGACCATCATCGAGGCGCGCTTCAGGAAATTCATCAGGAAGGCCATCGTCGCGAAGGCCGCGACAAAGGTCAGCGTGCCGGTGACGATCGCGTCCATCAGCAGTGCCCCGTCGGCTTCGAGCAGGTCGGGCACGATCAGCACGCCCGCCCCCGCGACCGCCGGGATCGAGAGCAGGAAGGAGAACCGCGCCGCCTCGAACCGGCCATAGCCGAGCAGGCGTGCCGCCGTCATGGTGACGCCCGACCGGCTCGTGCCGGGAATCAGCGCGAGAGCCTGCGCGCAGCCGACGATCAGCCCGTCGCGCCAGGTCATCTGCTCGAAGGTCTTTTCCTGCCGCCCGAACCGGTCGGCAAGGCCGAGCAGCACGCCGTAGAGGATGAGGTTGGTCGCGATGAGATCGGTGAAGCGGATCGAGGCGAGCAGGTCTTCCTCGATGATGCGGATGCCGAAGGTCGCGCTCACGACGTCGTTCAGGAACCCGAGCTTGATCGCGAGCCCGAACAGGACGGCCGGGATGGTGCCGAGCACGATCCACCAGAACAATCGCCGCTGCTCCGGCGCCTGCCCGATCCCCACGCTGGCGAACCCGCCCCGCGCGAGGCCGGCCACGTCCCTGAAGAAATAGACGATGATCGCAAGCAGCGAGCCGACATGGACCGCGATGTCGATCATCGGCCCCTGATCGGGGAAATCCGTCAGGAAGGGGATGAGGATGAGGTGCCCCGACGAGGAGATCGGCAGGAACTCGGTGATCCCCTGCACGACCGCGATCAGGAGCATCTGGAAGAAGGTCATGGACGAGCGCCTTTGGCGGGCCCCGCCTGCCTGTCAAGCGCTATGCTGGCCCCTCCTCCTCGCGGGGCGAAGGTTCGCGACCGGCTCCTCCATCGCCGCCTTGTCCTCCGGCGGGAAGTAGCGGCTGACATAGGATGCGCCGATGAGTTCGCCGAGCATCCCCGCGGCCGCGCCTTCCGATGGCAAGTGCGCGGGCCCAAGCGGGCAGGGCGAGGGAAAGGGCGAGCGCGCGGGCGCTGGCCCCGGCAAGGGCGGTGCGGCGGATCATGGTGCGAAGCCCCGTTTTGCGTGCTGGCCCGCACCCTGGCCTGCCCGGCCTTGCGGTGCGATGTGCGGTCCCGATAGGCAGCCCGCAGGTGAAGCCGCGCCCGCTCGTCCGGCCGCGACCGCCATTCGCCGGAAAGGACGCGTTCAGGCGGCTTCGATGTCGGCGAATTGCAGGCTGGCGAGCCTTGCGTAGAGCCCGCCCGCACTGGCGAGCTGCACGTGGCTGCCCTGCTCGACCACCTCGCCCTTGTCGAGCACCACGATCCGGTCGGCGGCGCGGACCGTTGCCAGCCGGTGCGCGATCACGAGCGTCGTGCGGTCCGCCATCAGCTTCTCGAGCGCGTCCTGGACCAGCCGCTCGCTCTCGGCATCGAGGGCGCTCGTCGCCTCGTCGAGCAGGAGGATCGGCGCATCGCGCAGCAGCGCGCGGGCGATGGCGACGCGCTGCTGCTGGCCGCCCGACAATTGCGTGCCGCCTTCGCCGAGATAGGTGTCGAGCCCGTGCGGCAGTTCGCGCAGGAAGGTTTCGGCATTGGCCGCGCGGGCCGCTTCCCAGATTTCCTCGTCGCTCGCGTCCCACTTGCCGTAGCGCAGGTTGTCGCGCGCATCGGCGCTGAACAGCACCCCGTCCTGCGGCACCAGCGCCAGCCGGTCGCGGATCGCCGCCGGATCGGCCCTGGTCAGGGCAACCCCGTCGATCCGGATCGTGCCGGCCTGCGGATCGTAGAACCGTTCGACCAGCTGGAAGATCGTCGACTTGCCCGCCCCCGAAGGCCCGACGATCGCGACCGTTTCGCCCGGCTCGATCTCGAGCGTGAAGTCCTTGAGCGCCGCGACCTCGGGCCGGGCGGGATAGCGGAAGGTGACGTTGCGGAACGAAAGACTGCCGCGCGGCGGTTCGGGCAGCTGCTCGGGCTTTTCGGGCGCGGCGATGGCGGGCTTCGCGTCGAGCAGTTCGGCCAGCCGGCTTGCCGCGCCGGCCCCGCGCAGGAGATCGCCATAGACCTCGGTCAAGGCCCCGAAGGCGCCCGCGACGATGGTCGCACCGACGATAAAGGAGAGGATCGTGCCGCCGGTGATGTCTCCCGCGGCGACGCCTTCCGCCCCGCGCCACAGCAGCAGCACGATCGAGCCGAAGATCGCAAGGATGATGAGCGCCGTCATCGCCGCGCGCAGCACGATCCGCCGCCGCGCCGTGTCGAAGGTGCGCTCCGCCGCCGCGCCGAAGCGATCCGCCTCGCGCGCCTGCTGGTTGAAGCTCTGCACGATCTTCATCGCGCCGAGCACCTCGGTCACCATGGCGCCGACATCGGCCACCCGGTCCTGGCTGTCGCGCGAGATCGAGCGGATGCGCCGGGCGAACAGGACGATCGGCAGGATGATCGCCGGGATGCCGACCGCCAGCCAGATGGTGAGTTCGGGCAGCAGCCAGAACAGGTAGACCGTCCCGCCGATGCCGAGGAAGATGTTGCGCAGCGCGACCGACACCGTGGTGCCCACCACGGTTTCGATGATCGCGGTGTCGGATGTCATCCGGCTCGAGATTTCCTTGGGGCTGTTCGCCTCATAGAAGCTGGGCGACAGGCGCATCAGGTTCGCGTGGACCTTGCGGCGGATGTCGGCGACGACCCGTTCCCCGATCCAGCTCACGTAATAGAACCGCGCCGCCGTGCCGAGCGCGATGACGACGACGATGACCATGAGATAGCGGAACCAGCGCCCGATATCGCCCGCGCCCTGCGTGCCCGCTCCTTCCAGACCGGTGCCGCCGAAGCCGCGATCGACGATCAGCTGCAGCGCCGCCGGTATCGCCAGCGTGCCCGCTGCGGTGATGGTGAGCGCGGCGAGGGCGAGCAGCACCTGGCGCGGATATTTCGCCGCCTCGCGATAGACCATCCGCAGCGGGGCGAGCGAGCGCGGCTTCTTCGCCGGGTCGAGTTCGGCCTCCTCGCCGATCTCGCGCGCTTCCTCGGCTTCCGCGTCGGACCCGGCGCTGTCTTCGCCGTGGAGCTGCGGGGGCGCGCTCCGTGCTGTCATGTCCCCGTGCATAATGGGGCGATCTAATGGCACAGCCGCGCGATTTCACGTGTAAAAAGTGCACGGGCGCGGGTGATGCGGAGGTTTTCGGGACCATTTCGCGAGGATTGTGCGTTGCACAATGGTCGGGGAGGGGGCAATTAGCAGGCGCCGGGGTCCCGCCCCATTCGATTCACGCGCCGCGCGAAGGGGAACCGCGCGGCATCTCAAGCGACGGGAACAACATGCTTTACCAGGCCTACGAACTCCAGCGCAGCTGGCTCAACGGCGCGAGCCTGTGGGCGACCATGAGCATGGAGGCGCTGACCAACCCCGCCAATCCGGTGGGCTACACGCCCTTTGCCGGGATCGCCGCCAATGCGCTCGACGTGTTCGCCCACGCGACCGCGACCTATGGCAAGCCCGCCTTCGGCATCACCGAGGTCGAAAGCGGCGGCAAGGCCTGGCCGGTGATCGAGGCCACGGTCATGAACAAGCCGTTCGGCGATCTCAAGCGGTTCCGCCTCGACGGGATCGAGGAAGCCGAGGGCAAGCCGCGCCAGAAGCTCCTCATCGTCGCGCCGATGAGCGGGCATTTCGCGACGCTGCTGCGCGGCACGGTCCGGCGGATGCTCGAAAGCTACGAGGTCTACATCACCGACTGGGCCGACGCGAAAATGGTCCCGCTGCACGAAGGCAGCTTCGATCTCGACGACTACATCGACTACCTGATCGAGTTCCTCGAATACATCGAGCAGGTCAATCCGGGCCAGCGCCCGCACATGATGGCGGTGTGCCAGCCATCGGTGCCCGCCTTCGCCGCGACCGCGCTGATGAACCTCCACAAGTCGCCCGCCACTCCGAAAACGCTGACCATGATGGGCGGGCCGATCGACACGCGGGAAAGCCCGACTTCGGTCAACGACCACGCGATGAAGCGCCCGATCGAATGGTTCCGCCAGACCGTCATCGCCACGGTCCCGATGAACTATCGCGGCGCGGGCCGCCGGGTCTATCCCGGTTTCATGCAGCTTTCCGCGTTCATGAGCATGAACCTGCAGAGCCACATGATGAGCCATTACGAGATGTTCAAACACCTGACCGCGGGCGACGAGGAAAGCGCGCAGGCGACCAAGGATTTCTACGACGAATATCGCAGCGTCTGCGACATGACGGCGGAATTCTACCTCCAGACGGTCGAGGAGGTGTTCCAGAAGCATTCGATCCCCAATCGAACCTTCGAACACAAGGGCGAGATTGTCGACATCGCCGAGATCACCGACACCGCGCTGCTGGCGATCGAGGGCGAGCGCGACGACATCTCGGGCCTCGGCCAGACCAGGGCGGCCCTGAAACTGACCCCGAAACTGCCCGACGACATGAAGCGCTACTACATGGCCGAGGGTGCCGGGCATTACGGCATCTTCAACGGCAGCAGGTGGCGCAGGAAGATCGCGCCGGTGGTCGAGGAATTCGTCGCGGCGCATTCCTGATTTGTGTGCGCCCGTCCGGGCGCACTCCTCGCTAGACGCGCAAGGCCCTTGTCGGCCTATCGCTCCGCTGCTTGAGGCCGGATGCTGCGCCCCTTGCGCGAACGGCGCCGGTCAGGCCCGGCTCGGCGGGGGCCGGAACAGCTGGCGGGCGAACAGGAACAGCCCGCGATAGAACAGGTAGGTGAGCGCCCCCGCGAGGACGGGCAGCCCCGGCGCATCGAAGGTCATGGCCTCGTCCCACAGCAGGCTCGCCCACAGCGGGCCGGTCAGCAACAGGTGCGCCGCGATGGCGAGCGCGACGCCCGCCGTGTCGGCGGCGAGCTGCGGGATCGGGAGCCTGCCCAGCAGCCATGCAAGGCCCCATGCAAGCGCGCACAGCGTCGCCGTGCTCGCCAGCGTGTAACCCAGCCATGCAAGCGGCGCCGCGGCAAACGCCGATCCCTCGCGGCTCACATCGCCCCAGTAATCGAACGCGGCCGACACCGCGACCAGCGCGAACAGCCAGAACCAGTGCGAGGCGAGAAGGGAGACCCTCGCGCGCGTCTCACCGGTTCCGGCTTCGCTGGTCATCGCCGTGTGCGCCTCAGAAGACCTCGAACAGCCCGGCAGCGCCCATGCCGCCGCCCACGCACATGGTCACGACGACATACTTGGCGCCGCGACGCTTGCCTTCGATCAGCGCATGGCCGGTGCAGCGCGCGCCGGTCATGCCGTAGGGGTGGCCGATCGAGATCGAGCCGCCGTTGACGTTGAGGATGTCGTTGTCGATGCCGAGCTGGTCGCGGCAGTAGAGCACCTGCACCGCGAACGCCTCGTTCAGTTCCCACAGCCCGATGTCGTCCATCTTGAGGCCGGTGCGTTCAAGCAGCCTGGGAATCGCGAAGACCGGGCCGATGCCCATCTCGTCGGGCTCCGTCCCCGCGACCGCCATGCCGACATAGCGGCCGAGCGGTTCGAGGCCCTTCTTCTCGGCGAGCTTGGCTTCCATCAGCACGGCAGCCGAGGACCCGTCCGAAAGCTGCGAGGCGTTGCCCGCGGTGATGAACTTGTCCGGGCCCATCACGGGGTTGAGCGACTGGAGGCCTTCGAGCGTGGTCGAGGGGCGGTTGCCCTCGTCCTTGGCGATGGTGACTTCCTGGCTGGAGACTTCGCCGGTTTCCTTGTCCTTGACCATCATCGTGGTGGTGACCGGAACGATCTCGTCGTCGAACCGGCCCGCCTCCTGTGCGGCGGCGGTGCGCATCTGCGACTGGAGCGCGTATTCGTCCTGCGCTTCGCGGCTGATGCCGTAGCGCGCGGCGACCGTTTCCGCCGTGCCGAGCATCGGCATGTAGATGTCCTTGTGCATCGCGATCAGCGAGGGATCGGGCGCGACGCGCATTTCCGGCGTCTGGACCATCGAGATCGAATCCTGACCGCCGCCGACGACCACATCCATGTTGTCGACCGTGATCTGCTTCGCCGCGGTGGCGATCGCCATCAGGCCGGAAGAGCACTGGCGGTCGATCGTCTGGGCCGCGACCGTAACCGGCGCGCCGCCGCGCAGCGCGACCTGGCGGCCGATATTGCCCGACTGGGTGCCCTGGGTGAGCACGCATCCCCACACGACATCGTCGATTTCCGCCGGGTCGATGCCGGCGCGTTCGACCGCGGGCTTGAACGAATAGGCGCCGAGCGTGGCGCCGGGGGTGGCGTTGAAACCGCCCTTGTAGGCGCGGCCGATGGGAGTGCGGGCGGTGGAGACGATGACGGCTTCACGGGTCATGGGAGGGGTCCTTTGTTCAGGTGCGAGTCCCCGCGCAGGCGGGGACCTCGTGAGGTGGTGCGCTTCAGGGCCTGAGGTCCCTGCCTTCGCAGGGACTCATGCGTCACATCGCGTCAAACGAAATACTGCGTGATCCATTCGCAGATCAGCGCGGGCTTTTCCTCGCCCTCGATCTCGATCGTGATCTCGGCGGTCTGCTGCCACTGGCCGGGGCGCTTCTCGATCATTTCGAGCAGTTTCCAGTGGCCGCGAATGCGCTTGCCGACGCGCACGGGCGCGATGAAGCGCGTCTTGTTGCCGCCGTAGTTCACGCCCATTTTCACGTTGTCGATCCTGGGCATGTCGCTGTTGGCGCCAAGATAGGGGATCATCGACAAGGTCATGAAGCCGTGCACGATCGTGCCGCCGAACGGCGTCAGTTTGGCCTTTTCCTCGTCGACATGGATGAACTGGTGGTCGCCCGTCGCATCCGCGAACAGGTTGACCTTTTCCTGCGTCATTTCGACCCATTCGCTGGTGCCGATGTTCTCGCCGACCTTCGCGGCCAGTTCTGCGGGGTTCATGGGGCTTTCCTCGTCCTCTCGAAACGTCCTGGTGAATTGCGCGGGCTTCATGGCGCATGAGGCCGCCGGTTGCAATCGCCCGAACGGGACGGATCAGCCTGCCGCTACGGCGCCGCCGGAAGCCGCCGCGCGCCGTGCACGGCCCGCCCCGCCGCGCGCGCTGCGCTCCAGCCCGGCCCGCGCCGAATCGAGCCGCCTGCAATAGGTGTGGAGCCCGATCTGCAGGCCGATGATCATCAGCATGACCGGCTGGTAGCCGATCCCCTGGAACAGCGCGCCGACGACATAGACGAGGCTGGCGAGCTGCAGCGCCACCGCCATCGGCGCGATCCAGGCCTCGCGTTCGTCCCCGGCGCCCTTCCAGCGCCGGATGATGCGCTCCATCTGCCACACGCCGAGCCCCTGCAGGGCGAGCCAGATCGCGAGCCCGGGCCAGCCTTGCTCGCCCAGCAGTTCGAAGATCGCGGAATGGTAGGCGCGGCCCTCGTCGGTGACCTGCTTGTAGGTGACCGAGACGGTGTTCCCCTCGCCCTCGCGCACCGGCATGACGTAGGTGAAGGAGTTGCCGCGATAGGCGTCGAACCCGCCGCCGAAGGGGTTTTCCCCGGCGTAGTCGATGGTCCATTCCCACACCGCCACGCGGGTCGAGGCGCTCTCGTCCCCCGAAGGTGCGGTGATCGTCGCCATGCGCTCGTAATAGCTCTGCGGGAGGAAGGGCAGCGCCATCAGCCCGGCGAGCCCCGCGGCGGCGACATACAGCACCCGCCGCTTGACATAGCGCAGCAGCAGCACGCCGAGCACCGCGATGCAGACGAGCCCGGTGCGCGCCTCGGTCCCGATCGGCACCATGAGGCAGGCGAAGATCAGCAGCACCGCGAAGGTCGTCACCGTCCAGTGCGGGCGGAACACGGTGCCGAACCGGGTGAACCACCAGATCAGCGGGGTGAGCGCGATCGCGACCGTGGCCAGCGTCGAGCTTTCGTAGATCCCGCTGTTGTCGTTGACGAAGAAATTGAGGTTTTCATAACCCCCGCCGCCCAGCACGGTCTTCATCCCCGTCCCGATCACGATGGTCGCGACCGACAGGACGAGGGTCAGCGCCAGCCCCTCGATCCGGGCGCGCGTCGTCAGGGTGAAGGGCAGGAAGATCGCGAACAGCAATGCCTTCCACACCCAGTCCCACTTGGTCGCGGCTTCCTCGGGGAAATCGGCATTGCCGGTGGTCCACCAGCAATAGGCGAGCAGCATCACCAGCAGCGCCTGCCGCACGGTGAAGCGCGCGCCCTCCTTGCGGTCGAGCACGATCCATCCGCCGAACGCCGCGGCGAAGGCGATCAGCGATACGGGCAGGCTCGTGATCAGCGAATAGCCGATCCGCTGCGGGGCGATGATGTCGATGTAGACATAGAGCAGCACCCACACGAAAGGCCGCCTGATCCCGAGCAACAGGACATAGGCGATGAACGCGAGGAAGACGAGGTCGATCACCGGCCTTCCCGCTCCGCCCGCCGCGCTGCCTTGCGGCCCGCGGGGCTCGCCGCCCGGCGCTTGTCCGCGGCCTCGTCCTTCAATTCCTCCACCAGCGGATCGGCATCGACATCGCCCCTCAGCGCGAGCCGCAGCAGCGCGAGAGCGAGGAGGCCGTGGCCTAGGGCAAGGGCGATCTGGTCGATCATCAGCGTCGGGTCCGGTTGCGACAAGGCGTGGGCTCGCCTTCCCGCGTGTCGCACGGCCCTACAGGCGGGCAGTTGACGGCGCGTTAAGCACGCCTGCGCTAGGGACGGCGGCATGACCCGCGTGCTCCACGTCCTCGACCACTCGCTGCCGCTGCACAGCGGCTACACCTTCCGCACCCGCGCGATCCTGAAGGCGCAGGAACGCCTCGGGCTCGAGGTGCGCGGCATCACCGGGCAGCGCCACAATATCGAGCCGGGCGCGGGCGGGGGCGAGGAAAGCCCCGAATCCGCGGACGGCCTCATCTTCCATCGCACCCCGGGCTTTCCCTCCAGCCGGGCCGGGATCGGCGTGGCGGGCGAGATCCGCGCACTGGCGCACGCGATCCGCCGCCTCGCGCGGGACTGGCGGCCCGCCATCCTCCACGCCCATTCGCCCGCCCTGGGCGGTGCCGCGGCGCTGGTCGCGGGGCGCGCGCTCGGCATTCCGGTGGTCTACGAAATCCGCGCCTTCTGGGAGGACGCGGCGGTCGGCAACCGCACGGGCAGCGAAGGTTCGATCAAGTACCGCCTCACCCGCGCGCTCGAGACGCGGGTGGCGAAACGGGCCGATGCGCTTTTCACCATCTGCGAGGGGCTGAGGGCCGACATGGCCGCGCGCGGCATCCCCGAAAGCCACATCGGCGTCATGCCGAACGGCGTGGACCTGTCGCTGTTCGGCGAACCGCCCGCGCGCGACGATGCGCTGGCAGCCGAACTCGGGATCGCCGCGGGCGCGCCGGTGATCGGCTATATCGGCAGCTTCTATGCCTATGAGGGGGGCGACGACCTCATCGCCGCCATGCCGCTGCTGCGGTCGAGGCATCCCGGCGCACGCCTGCTGCTGGTCGGCGGGGGCGAGATGGACCGCGAATGGCGCGCGGCCGCCGCCCGCCTGCCCGAACCGGGCGCGGTGATCTTCACCGGGCGCGTGCCGCATGGCGAGGTGGAACGCTATTATTCGCTCATCGACGTGCTCGCCTATCCGCGCAGGAAGCAGCGCCTGACCGATCTCGTCACGCCGCTCAAACCGCTCGAGGCGATGGCCCAGCGCCGCCTCGTCGCCGCGAGCGATGTCGGCGGCCACCGCGAGCTCATCCGCGACGGCGAGACCGGCACGCTCTTCGCGCCCGGCGATCCCGCCGCCTGCGCCGCCGCGCTCGCCGGGCTGCTGGACACGCGCGAGGAGTGGGAGACGATGCGCCGCCGCGCCGCCGAGCACGTCCGCACCCGGCACGACTGGCAGGCCAATGCGCGTCGTTATCTCGCCGTTTACCAAGCGCTGCTAGCCCGGGATTCGCGCCCGGCCGGTGCACGCGGCGGGCACGGGTCCGGGGCGGGGCTGCGGGCCTGATCCGGGTCGTCGCCGGGCGGAGCGTGAGGATATCGGCGCCATGAGGTTTCGCAGGACAGGGACGCAAACGCAGGCCGAAGCGGAGCGGGAGACCGCGCCGCCGCCGCGTCCGCGCGGCACGCCGCGGCGCAAGGGCGGACGCAGCGGCGCCCGCGGCCTTGCCGCGCACCCCGCCTTCGTCCCGCTGGTGGGAGCGTGGGGCGCCGCGCTTGCCGGGCTGGCGGTGTTCGTCCTGCCCTTTGCGGCGACCGCGCGCATCGCCATGCTGACCGGCCTGAGCGCCTTCGAACACGCCGCGCATTTCATCCTCGCCGCGCTTGCCGCGCTGGTCGGCGGCGCGCTCGCTGTCGGCATCGCGCGCGCCCTGTCGCACACGGCGCGCCGCTCGCGCGAGATCCCGATCGCCGCCGAGGTCGGGATACGCCCACTCCACCCGGTGCGCGATCTCGGCAGCGAGAGCTTCGACGCGCCGATCGAGACGATGCCGCTGGGCATGGCGGCGGGAGACTGGGTGGACGGGCCGGCCGATGGGCTGGCCGGTGATGGCGCAGCGGGCAAGGCGGACGCGGCGGAGCAGCCGGACGCGCCCGGTTCCGCGATCCGGCGCCGTCTCTCGCGCGCGCTGGACGAGGCCGAGGCCGCACGCCGCCCGAGCGGGACCCAAGCGGAGCCTGCGCCCGAACCCGAACCCCGGCCGGAACCCGAAGAGGAGCCGGTGCCCGCCGAGCCCGACGGCATCGCCGCAGATTCCCCCGCAGCCGAACCGCTCGCGCTCGACCTTGCCCAGTTCGGCGCGCTTCCCGGCCGCAACGCGGTCTGGGTCGAGGGGGCGCTGCCGGAGGAACTCGCGCGGCCCGCCCCCGCCCCCGCCGCCCCCGACCCGCGGCCCGCCCCGATCCGGCACCAACCCGCCGCGACCCTCCGCCTGCGCGAGATGCCGGCGGAGGAGCTCAGCCTGATCCAGATGGTCGAACGCCTCGCCGCGGCGCTGCACGAACGCCAGGCGGCCGATCATGGCGCCGATCCGTTCCCGGATGCCCCCACGGCCCGCCCGGGCGATCGCGACGCCGCGCTGGCCGAGGCGCTGAAGGCGCTCGGGATGCTTGCGGGCGACACCGCAAGCGCCGGTGCCGACGGCGCCGGGGACGATTCGGACCGGCTGGCCGAGCGGGGCGGAACCGGCGAACTGCGCGCCGCCCTGGCCAAGTTGCACGACATGCGAGGCGCTGCCTGAAATCGCGCATGGCGCGCAACGAAGCGCGGTTACGAACAGGCGCGGGAAACGAACGGATAGCCGATCTTGGGGCGGGCGAAATATTGCTTCGCCTTTCGCGGTTGCAAAATCGCTTTTGCATCGCCATTAGGTTGCTGACCTGCACGGGGCGGGCCATGTCGCCTGCCTCCGTGCCGAAACGCCTGCCGGCAGACCCCTCGCGTCCGGCCCCGACCGACACGGAAAAGGGCCTGCGAGCCGGCATCTGACAGAGTGGACCTGAGCCATGGGATATCCAGCTTCCCAGGGTCTTTACGACCCGCGAAACGAACATGACGCCTGCGGTGTGGGCATGGTCGCCCATATCAAGGGCGAGAAAAGCCATGGCATCATCGAACAGGCGCTCGAGATCCTCGCGAAGCTCGACCATCGCGGCGCGGTGGGGGCCGACCCGCTGCTGGGCGACGGCGCGGGGCTGCTGATCCAGATTCCCGACCCGCTCCTGCGCCGCTGGGCCGGGGAGAATGGCCACGATCTGCCGCCGCCGGGCGACTACGCGGTGGCGATGTGCTTCATGCCGCAGGACGCGGCGGCGCGCGACTATGTCGCGGAAAGGTTCGAAACCTTCACCGAGAAGGAAGGCCAGCGCTTCGTCGGCTGGCGCGACGTGCCGGTGACGCTCGACGGGCTCGGCGACGCCGTGATCGCGTCCATGCCGGTGATTCGTCAGGCGGTGGTCGCGCGCGGGGAAGGCTGCACCGATCAGGACGCGTTCGAGCGCAAGCTCATCGTGATCCGCAAGCAGGTGCAGAACCCGCTCGCCGAGCTCGAGGTGAAGAAGGGGCTTCCCGGCCTCACCGAAACCTACCTGCCGAGCTTCTCGAGCCGGACCATCGTCTACAAGGGGCTGCTGCTGGCGACGCAGGTGGGCAGCTTCTACGACGACCTGCGCGATCCCGATTGCGTCTCGGCGCTGGGCCTGGTCCACCAGCGGTTCTCGACCAACACCTTCCCGAGCTGGCGGCTCGCCCACCCCTACCGGTTCATGGCCCATAACGGCGAGATCAACACGGTGCGCGGCAACGTGAACTGGATGAACGCGCGCCGCCGGACGATGGAAAGCGAGCTGCTCGGCCCCGATCTCGACAAGATGTGGCCGATCATCCCGCACGGCCAGTCGGACACGGCCTGCCTCGACAACGCGCTCGAACTGCTGCTGGCGGGGGGATATTCGCTGCCGCACGCGATGATGATGCTCATCCCCGAAGCGTGGGCGGGCAACGAGCTGATGGATCCCGACCGCCGGGCGTTCTACGAATACCACGCCGCGCTGATGGAGCCGTGGGACGGCCCGGCCGCCGTGTGCTTCACCGACGGGCGCCAGATCGGCGCGACGCTCGACCGCAACGGCCTCCGGCCCGCGCGCTACTGCGTGACGAAGGACGACCTCGTCTGCCTCGCCTCGGAAAGCGGCGTGCTGCCGTTCGCCGAGGAGGAAATCGTGCGCAAGTGGCGGCTCCAGCCGGGCAAGATGCTGCTGATCGACCTCGAACAGGGCCGCATCATCGAGGACGAGGAGCTGAAGGCCGACCTCGCCAGGGCGGAGCCGTTCGCCCAGTGGCTCAAGCAGGCGCAGTTCAAGCTGGCCGACATCGACCATATCGAACCGGACCATGCCGCCGTGCCGGATGGGCCGACCAGCCTGCTCCAGCGCCAGCAGGCCTTCGGCTACACGCAGGAGGACCTTGCGCGCTTCCTCGAACCGATGGGGACGAGGGGCGATGATCCGGTGGGCTCGATGGGGACCGACACCCCGCTGGCCGTGCTGTCGGACCGTTCGCGCCTGCTCTACGACTATTTCAAGCAGAACTTCGCGCAGGTCACCAATCCGCCGATCGACCCGATCCGCGAGGAACTGGTGATGAGCCTCACCTCAATGATCGGCCCGCGCCCGAACCTGCTCGGCCATGACGCGGGCACGCACAAGCGATTGGAGGTCGACCAGCCGATCCTGACGAACGAGGACCTCGCCAAGATCCGTTCGGTCGAAGAGGCGCTGGACGGCGCGTTCCGCTGCGCCACGATCGACATCACCTGGGACGCGAGCGCCGGTGCCGAGGGGATCGAGCTGGCGCTCAAGGAAATGTGCTGGGCCGCGACCGAGGCGGTGCTGCAGGATCACAACATCCTCGTCCTGTCCGACCGCGCGCAGGGCGAGGACCGCGTGCCCATGCCCGCGCTGCTGGCCACGGCGGCGGTGCACCACCATCTCGTGCGGCAGGGCCTCAGGATGCAGACCGGCCTCGTCCTCGAAAGCGGCGAGCCGCGCGAGGTGCATCATTTCTGCGTGCTCGCGGGCTACGGGGCGGAGGCGATCAACCCCTATGTCGCGCTTGAGACGCTGGAGGACCTGCGCGCGAGGAAGCACCCCGGGCTTTCCGCCGAGGAGGTCGCGAGGAACTACATCAAGGGCGTCGGCAAGGGCATTCGCAAGGTCATGTCCAAGATGGGCATATCGACCTACCAGTCCTATTGCGGCGCGCAGATCTTCGACGCGGTCGGGCTGAGTAGCGAATTCGTCGAGAAGTATTTCACCGGCACGGCGAGCATGATCGAGGGTATCGGCCTTGCCGAAGTCGCCGAGGAGGCGCTGCGCCGCCACGCGCAGGCCTATGGCGACAACCCGCTCTACAAGTCGATGCTCGATGTCGGCGGCATCTACCAGTTCCGCCTGCGGGGCGAACGCCACGCCTGGACGCCGGAGAACATCGCCAGGCTGCAGCACGCGGTGCGCGGGAAGAAGCACGCCGACTACGAGGAATTCGCGCGCTCGATCAACGAGCAGTCCGAACGCCTGCTGACGATCCGCGGCCTGCTGCAATTCAGGAAGGCGGATGAGCCGCTGCCGCTCGACGAGGTCGAACCGGCGAGCGAGATCGTGAAGCGGTTCTCGACCGGCGCGATGAGCTTCGGCTCGATCAGCCACGAGGCCCATTCGACCCTCGCCATCGCGATGAACCGCATCGGCGGGCGCTCGAACACGGGCGAGGGCGGGGAGGAGCCGTTCCGCTTCAAGCCGATGGACAACGGCGATTCGATGCGCAGCCGGATCAAGCAGGTCGCATCGGGCCGCTTCGGCGTCACGACCGAATACCTCGTCAATTCGGACGACATCCAGATCAAGATGGCGCAGGGCGCGAAGCCCGGCGAGGGGGGGCAGCTGCCGGGGCACAAGGTCGACAAGCGGATCGGCGCGGTGCGCTATTCGACCCCGGGCGTGGGCCTCATCTCCCCGCCGCCGCACCACGACATCTATTCGATCGAGGATCTCGCCCAGCTGATCCACGACCTGAAGAACGTGAACCCCGAGGCGCGCATTTCGGTCAAGCTCGTGTCCGAGGTCGGCGTCGGCACGGTCGCAGCGGGCGTATCCAAGGCGCGCGCGGACCATGTCACGATCTCGGGCTATGACGGGGGCACGGGCGCTTCCCCGCTCACCAGCCTGACCCACGCGGGTTCCCCGTGGGAAATCGGCCTCGCCGAAACGCAGCAGACGCTGCTGCTCAACGATCTCAGGAGCCGCATCGCGGTGCAGGTCGACGGGGGCCTTCGCACGGGCCGCGACGTCGCGATCGGCGCGCTGCTCGGCGCGGACGAGTTCGGCTTCGCCACCGCGCCGCTCATCGCGGCGGGCTGCATCATGATGCGCAAGTGCCACCTCAACACCTGCCCGGTCGGCGTCGCGACGCAGGACCCGGTGCTGCGCGCGCGCTTCATGGGCCAGCCCGAACACGTCGTGAACTACATGTTCTTCGTTGCCGAGGAACTGCGCCAGATCATGGCCGAAATGGGCTTTCGCACCCTCGACGAGATGGTCGGCCGGGTCGACCGGCTCGATTTCACCCGGATGGACGGCCACTGGAAGGCGCGCGGGATCGATCTTTCCCGCATCCTCCACCGCGTCCCGCTCGCCGACAATGCGAGCCTGCGCAACACCGCCACGCAGGACCACGGGCTCGACGCCGCGATGGACAAGGTCCTGATCGAGCAATGCCGCGAAGCGATCGCCAAGGGCGCGCCGGTCGAACTGCGCCACGAGATCCGCAACGTCAACCGCACGGTCGGCACGATGCTTTCGGGCGAGATCGCGCGCCGTCACGGCCACGAGGGCCTCGCGCCCGACACGATCCGGATCAACTTCACCGGCGTCGCCGGGCAGAGCTTCGGCGCGTGGCTGGCCCATGGCGTGACGCTGGACCTCGTGGGGGATGCGAACGACTATGTCGGCAAGGGCCTGTCGGGCGGCCGCATCGTCGTGCGCCAGCCCGAGGGCGTGCCGCGCATCGCCTCGTCGAACATCATCGTCGGCAACACCGTGCTGTATGGCGCGATCGCGGGCGAGGCCTATTTCGGCGGGGTCGCGGGCGAACGCTTCGCGGTCAGGAATTCGGGCGCGATCGCTGTCGTGGAAGGCACGGGCGACCATGCCTGCGAATACATGACCGGCGGGGTCGTCGTGGTGCTTGGGGAAACCGGGCGCAATTTCGCCGCCGGCATGAGCGGCGGGCTCGCCTATGTCTACGACCCCGAAGGCACGTTCGCGAAGCTCGTCAACCACGCGCAGGTCGATCTCGTGCCCGTCAGCGCCGAACCCGACCGCGAGGAAGGCACCGGGCGCCCGTCGCAGCGGGCGCGCTCTGTCCACGACTACGGGATGGGCGACATGCTGCGCCACGATGCGGAGCGGCTGCGCGTCCTCGTCGAACGGCACCAGCTGCACACCGGCAGCGCGGTCGCGGGCGAACTGCTCGCCGACTGGGACAAGGCGGTGGCGAATTTCGTCAAAGTCATGCCGCGCGACTACCGCCGCGCGCTCGAAGCGCTCGAGATCGAGCGGATCGAAGCCGCGAGCGTCGCGGCGGAATAAGGCTCAAAAGGGCAGGAACATGGGCAAGGAAACCGGATTTCTCGAACTGGATCGGCGCGACCGCGACTATCTCGATCCCGCCGAGCGGGTGAAGAACTACCGCGAATTCGTGGTCCCGCCGGACGATGCGACGCTCGCGGCGCAGGCTTCGCGCTGCATGGATTGCGGGATTCCCTATTGTCACAACGGCTGTCCGGTGAACAACCTGATCCCGGACTGGAACCACCTCGTCTACGAATCCGACTGGAAGAACGCGCTCGACCTGCTGCACAGCACGAACAACTTTCCCGAATTCACCGGCCGCATCTGCCCCGCCCCGTGCGAGGCGAGCTGCACACTCAACCTCGTCGACCAGCCGGTCACCATCAAGTCGATCGAATGCGCCATCATCGACCGCGGCTGGAAGGAAGGCTGGGTCACGCCGCAGCTGCCCGAGCGCAAGACCGGCAAGTCGGTCGCCGTCGTCGGTTCCGGCCCCGCCGGGCTCGCCTGCGCGCAGCAGCTTGCGCGCGCGGGGCACTCCGTCACGGTGTTCGAGAAGTCGGACCGGGTCGGTGGGCTGCTGCGCTACGGCATTCCCGACTTCAAGATGGAAAAGCACCTCATCAATCGCCGCTGCGTGCAGATGGAGGCGGAAGGGGTGACGTTCCGGACCAACAAGGAGGTCGGCGTCGACATTTCCTTCAAGACCCTGTCCGAGAACTTCGACGCCATCGTGCTCGCCGGCGGGGCCGAGGATGCGCGCGCGCTTGCGATACCGGGCGCGGAAATGCCGGGCGTGCGGCTCGCGATGGAATTCCTCACCCAGCAGAACAAGCGCGTGGCGGGCGACGACGAGGTCCGCGCCGCACCGCGCGGGAGCCTGCTCGCCACGGGCAAGGACGTGGTCGTGATCGGCGGCGGCGACACCGGATCGGATTGCGTCGGCACCTCCAACCGGCAGGGCGCCAAGAGCGTCACGCAGCTCGAAATCATGCCGAGGCCGCCGGAAAAGGAGGACAAGGCGCTGACCTGGCCCGACTGGCCGCTGAAGCTGCGGACCTCCTCCAGCCACGAGGAAGGCGCCAACCGCGACTGGGCCGTGCTGACCAAGCGCGTGATCGGCGACGGGGAGAAGGTCACCGGGCTCGAATGCGCGCGGGTCGAATGGGTGAACGGCGAGATGCGCGAGATCGTCGGCAGCGAATTCACCATACCCGCCGATCTCATCCTGCTCGCCATGGGCTTCACGGGGCCGAAGAAGGCCGGCCTGCTCGAACAGGCGGCGGTCGAGCTGACCGATCGCGGCAGCGTCAAGGCCGACACCGAAACCTACGCCACCAGCGTGCCGGGCGTGTGGGCCTGCGGCGACATGCGGCGCGGGCAGAGCCTCGTCGTCTGGGCGATCCGCGAAGGCCGCCAGGCCGCGCGCGCGGTGGACGAGGCGCTGATGGGCGCGTCGCAGCTGCCGCGCTGAACGGCGCGGGGTCCCTTCAGTCGAGCGGCTCCGCCTGAAGCTGCGGGTTCATCGCCATGACGTGGTTGAGCCATTTCTTCGGCCGCCGCAGCATGTCCGCGGGGTAATCGACCTTCAGGCCGAGGATCTCCGCCATGCGCCCGACGAAATGGATGCAGTTGCGCTTTTCAAGGTCGTAATACTTGCCCGGCGCGTTCTGCCACGCGTTCACCTCGGCGATGATCCGGCGATATTGGCGATCGGTCAGGACCAGGGTGAAGTGGCGGTTGGTGTTCTTCACGTTCTTCTCGCTTTCGGCCAGCACCATGTGCTCGACCGGACCGGAGAGGATCGCGGGCGTCACCTTGCGCGCGGAAAAGCCGTAATTCTCGTTCACCGGCTCGCCCGTCCGGTCGAGCGTGCCTTCGAGCACGATGAAGGTGTGCGGATAGCGGCCCCACAGCACCGATCCGTCGAAGCTGTGGAAGTGGATCCGCACCTCGGCCAGCGCCGCGCTGCTCCACGCGAACAGGACGAGCGCGAGGAGCCGGGCGAGGAAGCGGGGCAGGCGAACGGCGGCGATGCGCGGCATGGTGCCGGGCATACCGCCCCCCGCGCACCGAAGGCAAGCCGCCTCAGGCCTGGAGCAGGCTCGCATTGCCGCCCGCCGCCGTGGTGTCGATGCAGACCGCGCGCTCGACCGCGAACCGGGCGAGGTAATGCGGGCCGCCCGCCTTGGGTCCGGTGCCGGACAGTCCCTCGCCGCCGAAGGGCTGGCTTTCCACGACCGCGCCGATCTGGTTGCGGTTGACGTAGAAATTGCCGACCCGCGCGCGTGCCTCGACGAACCGCCGGGTCGCCGCGATCCGGCTGTGGAGGCCGAGGGTGAGGCCGTATCCCGTCGCGTTGATGTCGGCGATCACCTGCCCGAGGTCCTGCGCCCTGAAGCGCGCGACGTGGAGCACGGGTCCGAAATTCTCGCGGGTGAGGTCGAGGATCGAATCGACCTCGATGATGGTCGGCGCGACGAAGCAGCCCTTCGCGGTTTCCTGCGGCATGGCGCAGCGCATGACGCGGCGCCCGCTCGCCTCGCTGCGCGCGACATGGCGTTCGAGCGCGGCCTTGGCGTCGGGATCGATGACCGGCCCGACATCGGTCGAAAGCCGCGCGGGATCGCCCACGTTCAATGCCTCGAACCCGCCGCGGATCATTTCGAGCATGGAATCCGCCACGTCTTCCTGCAGGTAGAGCACGCGCAGGGCCGAACAGCGCTGGCCCGCGCTCTGGAAGGCGGACGCGACGACATCGCGCACGACCTGTTCGGGAAGCGCGCTGGAATCGACGATCATCGCGTTCTGCCCGCCGGTTTCGGCGATGAAGCTTGCGATCGGGCCTTCGCGCCCCGCCAGAGTGCGGTTGATCGCGCGCGCGGTTTCGGTCGAGCCGGTGAAGGCGACCCCTGCGAGCCGCGGGTCGGCGGTGATGAGCTGGCCGACCTCGCCCGCGCCGGGGAGTAGCTGGAACGCCTCGGGCGGAATGCCCGCCTCGTGGCACAGCTTCACCGCGAGGGCGGCGATCAGCGGGGTCTGTTCGGCCGGCTTGGCGATCACCGCATTGCCCGCGGCAAGCGCGGCGGAGGCCATGCCGGTGAAGATCGCGAGCGGGAAGTTCCACGGCGAGATCGTCGCGAAGACGCCCCGCCCGTGGAGCGAAAGCCGGTTCTCCTCGCCGGTCGGACCGGGCAGGCGGACAGGCTCGGCGAACTGGCGGCGCGCCTCGGACGCGTAGTAGCGCAGGAAATCGACCGCCTCACGCACCTCCAGCACGCCGTCGAGCAGGGTCTTGCCCGCCTCGCGCGTGGCGAGGCTGAGGAATTCGGCCGTGTGCGCCTCGAACAGGTCGGCGGCCTCTTCCAGCAGGAGCGCGCGCTTTTCGCCGCCGAGCGCGTCCCAGCCGGGCTGGATCGCGCTGGCGCGGGCGAAGGCGTCCTCGATCTCCTGCGCGGTCGCGTCGCGGCGCTTGCCGACCACGCTGGCGAGGTCGTGCGGCATGGTGATCGGGGCGATCTCGCCCGGCTCGGCACCGGGGAAGGTCGGCCCGGCATACCATTGCCGGTCCGCCAGCCGGTCGAGCTCGGCCTGCAACGGGCCGAGCACGAGCGGGTCGGAAAGATCGACGCCCGCACTGTTGAGCCTGCCGCCGCGATCGGCGCCGAAAATGTCCCTCGGCAGCGGGATCGCCGGGTTGCGGCGCAGCGAGAGCGCGGCGAGTTCGGCGACCGGATCGCTCACCAGTTCCTCGGCCGGGATCTGGGCATCGCCCATGCGGTTGACGAAGCTGGTATTGGCCCCGTTCTCGAGCAGGCGGCGCACGAGATAGGCCAGCAGTTCCTTGTGCCCGCCGACCGGCGCGTAGATGCGGACCGGCGTCCTGTCATTGCCTTCGAGTTCGTGAAGCGCCTCGAACACCTCCTCGCCCATGCCATGCAGGCGCTGGAACTCGAAATTGCGTCCCGCAGCCAGCTCCTTCACCACCGCGACCGTGTAGGCGTTGTGGGTGGCGAAGGCGGGGTAGATCACGTCGTCATGCTCGAACAGGCGCGCGGCGCAGGCGAGATAGGACACGTCGGTCGCGATCTTGCGGGTGAAGACGGGATAATCGGTGTAGCCGCCGACCTGGCTGATCTTGATCTCGCTGTCCCAATAGGCGCCCTTGACCAGCCTCACGAACAGCTTGCGGCCATGGCGCCGGGCGAGCTTGGCGATCCAGTCGCACAGCGGCACGCCGCGCTTCTGGTAGGCCTGGATGGCGAGGCCGAAGCCTTCCCAGCGGCTCCCGTCCGCACGGGCGAAAATATCGTCGTCGCCGACCAGCGCCTCGATGATGTCGAGCGAGACTTCGAGCCGCTCGGCTTCCTCGGCGTCGACGGTGAAATGGATGTTCGCATCGCGTGCCTGGATCGCGAGCTGCTTGACGATCGGCGTGATCTCGGTGCGAGCCTGCTCCTTGTGGAAATGCGTGTATTTGGGGCTGAGAGCGGAGAGCTTCACCGAAATGCCGGGGGAAGTGCCGACCCGGCCCGATGCCTCCCGAGCGAGGCGCTGGATCGCCTTCTCGTAGGCAACGCGGTATCTTTCGGCATCGGCATAGGTCATCGCCGCTTCGCCGAGCATGTCGAAGCTGTGGGTGATCCCCTTCGCGCGGTCGGGTGCGGCGCGCTTCAGCGCTTCCTCGATCGTGCGGCCGAAGACGAATTGCCCGCCGAGTATCCGCATCGCCTGCAGGGTCGCGCGGCGGATGACGGGTTCGCCCAGGCGGTTCAGCGCGCTCTTGAGCTTGCGGCCCATGCCCTTCTGGTGTTCCTCGGGCCGCTCGAGCACCTCGCCCGTCAGCATCAGCGAGAAGGTCGCCGCGTTGACGAAGGTGGACGAGCTTTCGCCGAGATGATCGCCCCATTCGATCTCGGCGATCTTGTCGCGGATCAGTGCATCGGCGGTGCGGCTGTCGGGCACGCGCAGCAGCGCCTCGGCAAGGCACATCAGCGCGATGCCCTCCTCCGTGTCGAGCCCGTATTGCTGGAGGAAGGCGTCGATCCCGCTCGCCGACTTGGCGCGCGCGCCCTCGATCAGCCGGGTCGCCAGCGCCGCCGCCTCGCCCGAGACCCGCCGCGCCGGCGCGGCCTGTTCGAGCCGCTCGGCAATGCAGGCCTCTTCCTCGGCGCGGTAGGCGCGGCGCAGGTCGGACCGGTCGAGCATGTGGGTCGCGGGGTGCGGGATGTCGGGGGTGGTCAAGCTGTCTGGCTTTCGTGGTTGGCGCGGAGTCGCGCAGGGCCGATGCAAAATCGCACAGCGCCCGGGGCGCGATCAAGCCTTGTGGATGGGAAGCGTTTGAGCCGGATCAAGGTTTCCGGCACCGGAACGGGCGATCCTGATGCGGCATTGAACAGCGGGACATTGACAAAGACGTCGCTTCGGGCGAAATTTGTCCGGACAACTTCACAGGTGACACCATGGCCAGCGATCTTCCTCCTCCCTACACTGCGCTCACCCGGCACGAGATGATGCCGCGCACGACTCACGACGAGGCGGCCCGGTTCAACTTCCTGACCCATTTCAACCGCTACCTGTCGGGGACCGTCGGGGCCGGGAACAAGCTCGCCTATGAAAAGCGCGTCCTTCCCGCCTTCCGCGCCGAACACGGGCGCGATCCCGAACATCGCTACGAGATCCGCGACGCGATGAACAAGGACCAGTGGCACCGCATGTGGTCCGCGCTCAAGCGCAATTCGATGGAGATGCGCCAGCATTTCGGGCGGCAGGTGGTGCTGCGCCAGATCGACGAACTGGACGCGATGGCGCGGCAGTACAACGAACATTCGGGGATGCTCGAACTCGATCCGGCGGTGGAGCAGCCCGAATACCAGACCGCCGTCGACATCCATTGCCAGCCCGGCGGCTATCACGGCGGGGAACGCGCGGACGATGTCACCGTGGGGGCCAATTACGATGTCGGCCTGTTCGCCACGACCGGCGGCGCGCTGGGCGGGTTGAACGATGGCGGCGGGCAGGCCGTGGTCGAGTGGATCAGGGCCGAACGGCCCGACTGGAAGCCGCGCCGCATCCTCGATATCGGCTGCACGATCGGCCACAACGCGGTGCCGATCGCGCAGGCCTTCCCGGATGCCGAAGTGATCGCGATCGACACCGCGGCGGCTTCGCTGCGCTACGGTGCGGCGCGCGCGGCGGCGCTGGGGGTGAGGAACATCCGTTTCGTGCAGGCCTCGGGCGAGGACCTGTCGCGCTGGGCGGACGGGCATTTCGACTGGGTGCAGACGACCATGTTCCTGCACGAGCTTTCGGCGCAGGCCATGCCGCGCATCCTGTCGGAAGCCAACCGCGTGCTCGCGCCGGGCGGGCTGATCCTGCATGTCGAGCAGCCGCAATATTCGGACGAAATGCCGCTGTTCGAACAGTTCATGCGCGACTGGGACGCGTTCAACAACAACGAGCCGTTTTGGTCGGCGATGCACGGGCTCGACCTGAAACAGGTCATGGCCGATGCCGGCTTCCCCCGCGACGCGCAGTTCACCGCCGGGGTGCGCGCGGTGGTCGACCCGGAGATATTCCCGCCCGCGCCCGATGACGGGGAGGAGGATTTCGGCCGCGCCGCGATCTGGAACGCCTATGGCGCCTGGAAGCCGCTCGCACGGGAAGCGGCCGCGTGAGCGGTTCGGGCGGGGAGCCGTTCGACTGGGTCGCGGCCTCGGGGCGCAAGGCCAGGGGCAGGCGGCCCGAATATTTCGACGATCCGGCGCTCGACCGGCTCTATTCGACCGTGTTCGCGCTCGCCGCCGAGGTTTCCGCCCTGCGCGAGCGGCAGGACACCGTCGAACGCCTGCTCGACGAGAAGGGCACGCTGAGCCGCGCGGACATCGAAAACTATGCGCCCGACCGCGCCGCGGGCGAGGAGCGCGGGCTCGCCACGCGCGCCTATGTCGCGCGGATCATGCGCGGCTTCCAGCAGGAGGTCGAGGCGATGGAGGCATCCGATCCTCCGATCATGGACATCGTGGAGAAGCTCTCACGCGAATAGGCGCCCCCGCGCCTGCCGCACCTTCATCGTTCGCCTGGGGAGGGGGACATGGAATTCCTGTATCTGAACGAATTGTCCATCCTCCGGTGGATCCACATCCTCGCAATGGTCTACTGGCTCGGCGGGGAATGGGGCGTCTTCCAGACGAGCTACCATGTGACCAATCCCGCGCTTTCGCTGGAGGAGCGGCGGCGGCACATGGAAACCGCCTATCGCATCGACATTCTCGCGCGCACGGGGATTGTCCTGCTGCTTCCGCTGGGGCTGCACATGGGCAAGATCTACGGCTTCGTGCCGCTGCTCGAGGGGGCGGGCGTGTGGGTGATGTGGCTGTTCTTCGCGATGTGGCTGGCGATGACCTGGACCGCCTTCCTCAAGCGCGAGACCGATCTCGGCATCAAGGTCACCCGGGCCGAGGAATTGCTGCGCTATCCGCTGATCGCCGGGCTCTTCGTGCTCGCCGCCATGGCCTTTGCCGGGACCGGGCCGATCCGGTCGGGCGAGGGCAATGACTGGTATCCCGCGAAGATGGCGCTCTATGCCTTCGCGCTCGTCATCGGCCTTTTCCTGCGGCTCGTCATGCGCCGATGGACCGAACGGTTCCGCGTCCTCGCGCACGGACCGGACGCCGCGCAGGAGGCGGCGCTCGCGAAGGAAATCGGCCTCGCGCGGTGGTCGGCCTATGTCTACTGGATCACGATCGCATCGGTGTGCTTCCTCGGTGCGGTGAAGCCCTTTTGAGAAGGAGCCTGTCATGCCCGCCTACATGATCGTCATCGCCTCGATCCGCGACCGCGAGGCCTTCGTTTCGGGCTACGGCGCGCGCGCGGCGGAGCTGATCGGGCAGTTCGGCGGAGAATACCTGCTGCGCGGGCCCGGCGCCGAATGCCTCGAGGGCGATTTCGGGGACGGCGCGAGCATGGTGATTTCCAGGTGGCCCGACCGGGAAGCCGCCCGGCGGTTCTGGAACAGCCCCGAATATGCCGAGGCGAAGAAACTGCGCGAAGGCCTTGCCGAGGTGCAGGTGCTGCTGATCGACGGGCCCGATCTCAGTCCAGGATCTGGTTGAGCTCGATCAGGATCCCGTCGGGGTCGAAGAAATTGCACCCCTTCACCCGAATGTCCGCACCCCCGTCGCGGCCGGGATAGACCTGCAGGCGCGGCTCGGCGGTGAAGGTGACGCCGGGGATTTCCTTCGCCCTGGCGCAGCGGCCCTCGACATCGTCGGTGTTGAGCACCAGCACGACATCGCCCGGCCCCATGCGCCGGGGATAGTCGCCAGCCGGGATCGCCGGATCGATCCATTCCATCAGCCCGATCCAGCCCACCCACGGATCGTTCGCGTTGAGCAGGACCAGCCGCGCGGTCGCCCCCGGCTCGCCCGCGGGCAGGGCCACGCCGCTCGTCTCGACGGTGGTGTCGTAGTTCACGGCAAGCCCGATCACGTCGCGATACAGGCGAAGCGAGTTCTCGATGTCGCGCACGATGATCGTCGCGCGGCGCACATCGGTCGGCAGGCGTTCGGCGGGAGCATCGACTCCGGCCGCTTTGGGCCCGGAGGCGGCGTGCGGGGTCTCCTGCGCCATCGTCCCGCTGCATCCGGCCAGCAGCGCGGCCAGCAGTGCCGTCACCCTCACGCGCTCTCTCCCACCGCGCCGCCCGCGATCAGCGCGGCGATCCGGTCCTCGTCATAACCCAGGCCCGCCAGCACTGCGCGGGCATCGCGGCCCGGTTTCGGCAGGTGCTGGAGGCCGCCGATCCGCTTGCCGCCCATCTCGAGCGGGATGGTCGGCAGTCGCACTTCGGTGCCGTTGTCGAGCGTCACGTCCTCCAGCCCGCCCTGCTGCAGATGCGGATCGTCGAACATGTCTTCCGGCCTGCCGATCGGCGCGAAGGGCAGGCCCGATCCGTCGAGCTTCGCGATCACCTCCGCGCGCGTCATGGTGGCGACGAGTTCGCGGATGACGGGCAGGATGCGGTCCCTCGCCTCCACGCGCGCGTTGTTTTCGCGCAGGGATTCGTCGGCCCACAATTCGTCCAGGCCGAACAGCTTGCAGAACTTCTCCCACAGCGCATCGGTGACGACGCCGATGAAGACGGGTTCGTCCTTCGTTTCGAACACGTCGTAGATCGCCCAGGCGGATACCCGCGCGGGCATGGGCGCCGCAGGGGTGCCGGTGACGGCATATTGCGCCATGTGCTGCCCGACGAGGTAGATCGTGGTCTCGAACAGGCTCGCCGTCACCTTCTGCCCGCGCCCGGTGCGGTGGCGTTCCTCGAGCGCGGCAAGGATGCCGATCACCCCGAACATCCCGCCCGTCACGTCGATCACGCTTGCGCCCGCGCGCAGCGGCCTGCCCGGAGGGCCGGTCATGTAGGCGAGCCCGCCCATCATCTGCGCGACCTCGTCCAATGCCGTGCGCTGTTCGTAGGGGCCGGGAAGGAAGCCCTTTTCGCTGCAATAGATCAGCCGCTCGTTCGCCCGGGCGCAGCTTTCGTAATCGAGCCCGAGCCGGTCGAGCGCGCCGGGCCGGAAATTCTCGACCAGCACGTCCGCGCCCGCGACCAGGTCCCTCGCGACCGCCATTCCGTCGGCGCTTTTCAGATCGAGGCAGATCGAGGCCTTGCCGCGATTGTACATCGGGAAATAGCCCGCGCCCGACCCCTTGAGCCGGCGCGTGCGGTCGCCGCCGATCGGCTCGACCCGCACGACTTCCGCGCCGAGCCCGGCAAGGATATGGCCCACGGTCGGCCCCATCACCATGTGGGTGAATTCGACGACCTTTATCCCGGCGAGCGGAGCGGGCGCGCTCATCCGGCGACCCTCTGCCTGTAATCCAGCATCGGCCCCGCATCGGGGGTGAAACCATAAAGCGGCTCGCCCGGCAGTGCCTCGGCCAGGATGGCGCGCACCTCGAGCAGTTTTTCGAGGTCGATCCCGGTCTTCAGCCCCATCGCATTGAGCATCAGCACGAGATCCTCGGTCACGAGGTTCCCGCTCGCGCCGGGTGCGAAGGGGCAGCCGCCCAGCCCGCCTAGCGAGGCATCGAAGGTCGTGATCCCCTCCTCCAGCCCCGCGACGACATTGGCAAGGCCGAGCCCGCGCGTGTTGTGGAGGTGGAGCGTCGTGAGCCTGTCCGCGCCCACCGCCGCCCGGACCTTGCGGGTGAGCCTGCGGACCTGCGCCGGGTCGGCATAGCCGGTCGTGTCGGACAGCGAGAGTTCCCCGGCCCCCGCCTCGACCGCCTTTTCGGCAAGGCGCACGACCTGATCTTCGGGCACCGCGCCTTCCATCGTGCAGCCGAAGGCGGTGGACAGGCCGACCGCGAAATGGATGCCGTGTTCGCGCGCGATGGCGGAGGCCGCCGCGATTTCCGCGATCATGGCGGGATGGTCCTTGCGCACGTTCTTGATCGAATGGGTCTCGCTCATCGAGAAGGGGATGGACATGGCGTGCACGCCCGCCTCGGCGGCACGCTCCGCGCCTTTCGCATTGGGCACGAGCGCGACCACGGTCAGCCCCTCGATCCCGCGCGCGAAGGCGACCAGTTCGGCCGTGTCGGCCATCTGGGGCAGGAGTTTCGGCGGCACGAAGCTGCCGACCTCGATCTCCTTCACGCCGGCGGCCGCTTCGGCCGCGATCCAGCGCTTCTTCGCGTCGAGAGGCATCACCCGGTCGATCGATTGCAGCCCGTCGCGCGGGCCGACTTCGGATACGAGGATGTCGGTCATGCGTGTGTCTCCAGATAGACCCAGGGCCGCGTCCTGCGATCGGCTTCGGTCCATTTCTCGATCGCCGCAGCCTGCGTCAACGTGAGGTCGATCGCGTCCAGTCCCTCGGCCAGCATTCGCTTCGCCTCGGGATCGATCTCGAAAGCGTGGACCTCGCCCCGGCAGCGGACCTCCTGCGCGGCAAGGTCGATCTCGACCGCTTCGCCCGCGATCCGTTCCAGCACCGCGCGCGGAAGGGCGACGGGGAGTAGAAAATTGCGGATGCAATTGCCGCGGAAGATCGGCGCGAAGCTTTCGGCCAGCACCGCCCGGAACCCGTATTCGGCAAGCGCCCAGACCGCGTGTTCGCGGCTCGACCCGCAGCCGAAATTGGACCCTGCGACAAGGATCGCGGCGTTGCAGTATTCGGGGCGGTTGAGGACGAAATCGGGATCGGGCGTGCGCGCATCGGCATCGCTGTAGCGCCACGGCGCGAACAGGCCCTCGGCCAGTCCCGTGCGTCCGGTCGAGCGCATTTCGCGGCTCGGGATGATCGCGTCGGTATCGACATTGTCGGCGAGCCCGCTGACATGGAGCGGCGCGGCGATCCCGGCGAGCGGTTGGGGAAAGGAGTTCATGCCGGCTCCTCCAGCCTCGCATATTCGCGCGGGTCGGCGATTCGGCCCGCGATCGCGCTCGCCGCGACGGTTTCGGGTGAGGCGATGTGGGTGCGGATGCCGGGGCCTTGCCTTCCTTCGAAATTGCGGTTCGTGCTGGATATGACGCGCGAGCCTTCGGGAAAGCCCTCGCCGCCCGCGTAGAAGCACAGCGAGCAGCCGCTCATGCGCCATTCGAACCCGGCGGCGGCGAACACCGCGTCGAGCCCCTCGGCCTCGGCCGCGCGCTTGACCGAGAGCGAGCCGGGGACGACCAGCGCCTTGCGGATCGACGGCGCGATGCGGCGACCTTTCAGGATCGCGGCGGCGCGGCGCAGGTCGGACAGGCGCGCATTGGTGCAGCTGCCGATGAAGGCGGCATCGACGGGCGTTCCCGCAAGCGGCGTGCCAGGATCGAGCCCGATATAGTCATGCGCGCGCGCCGGACCCTGCGGCACCACCGCGGTGACGGGAACGGCGTGTTCGGGGCTCGTCCCCCAGCTCACCATCGGGGCGATTTCCGCGGCGTCGATGACGATCTCGCGGTCGAACCTGGCGTCCTCGTCCGAACGGAGGCTGTTCCAGTAGGGGTCATCGAAGCTCGCGGGCGCATAGGGCCGACCTGCGAGATAGTCGAACACCGTCTCGTCGGGCGCGATCAGGCCGGTCATCGCGCTGAATTCGGTTGCCATGTTGCACAGGGTCATGCGCGCTTCCATGTCGAGCGCGCGCACCGCCTCGCCCGCGAATTCGACCACGTGCCCCGCGCCCCCGCCCGCGCCGTGGCGGGCGATGAGGGTGAGGATCATGTCCTTCGCCGTCACGCCGGGCGAAAGCGCGCCCTTGAACGTGACGCGCATCGTCTTCGGCCGGTCGAGCCGCAGCGTTCCCGTCACCATCGCGTGTTCGGCCTCGGACGAACCGATCCCCCAGGCGAGCGCGCCGAAGGCCCCTTGCGTGCAGGTGTGGCTGTCGGGCGCGACGAGGGTTAGTCCGGGCAGGACGATGCCCTGTTCGGGGGAAATGACGTGGACGATCCCCTGCGCGCTGTCATTGACGTCGAACAGGGTGATCCCGGCCTTGCGGCAGGCGGCGCGGGTTTCGGTGATGAAGCCCTCTCCGCCCGGCATCAGGGTCCCGTCGCCCCGGCCCGGCCGCGTGTCGACGATGTGGTCCATCACCGCGAAGACCCGCGCGGGATCGCGCAGGCGGCGGCCCATCTCGGCCATCCGCGCGAGGGCGGCGGCGCCGGTGCGTTCGTGCAGGAACACCCGGTCGATCGCGACCAGGGCCGCGCCGCCCGCCGTTTCGGCGACCATGTGCGCGTCCCAGATACGCTCGAACAGCGTGCGTCCCATGTGCTCCTCAGGCGCCGTGCCGGGCCTTCATTTCCGCGTCGACCTTGCGCCAGTCCTTCGTCACGAAGACCTCCTGGATCGCGGTGCGCGTTTCCAGCTTGCCGTCGCGGATCCAGTGCCAGGTGCGGCAGCGGTTCTTGCCGTCGTCCGAAATCTGGATCTGTTCGTAGAGATAGAGCGTGGGATCGCCCGTGCGCTGCCAGTAGAGCATCATCGTGCGGTTCCTGTCGTCGAGCGGGACTTCGGCCGCCCAGCCCTGGATCAGTTCGTTGTCCCACCAGATGCGCCCGTCGCGAAAGGTCGCGGGAAAGTCGCGCACTTCGGTCCTGCCGTCGGGCCAGGTGTAGTGATTCGTCTGATGGTAGGGAATCTCGTCGTCGCCCGTGATCCGGCAGAGCAGGCGGCTGGCGTGTTCGTCGACCTTTTCGTTGTCGGCGTTGAAATAGGTGTAGGTCCCGTCCCACACCCCTTCGTGACGGGCGAGCAGCGGCATTTCCTTGGCCATGTCGATCATTCGGTCTCTCCTTCGATTTCGGCGAGCGTGTCGTGCCACCGGCGCGCGGCGGCTCCGGCGCGGATCCGGGCGAGGGCGCGGGCGTGGACCGCTTCGGTCGCGATTCGCCCGGGCGCGAGCGGGATCGCGTGCGCCGCGTCGGCCTCGTACCACGGTGCGAAATAGGCCTCGGCGCGGGCCACCTGCCAGGCGCGGTGGAGGTAGAGGCCGAAACGGTCGGGCGCCATGTCGGGATACAGGCGGTCGGCATCGCCCGCGGGAAGGGCGGGCAGTTTCATTTCGGCAAGGTCGAAATGGGCCATGACCTGTCGCAGCGTCCCGCGAATGTCGCCCGGATCGTCCGACTGGCCGTGGCCGGGCAGGTCGATCGCCAGTTCGCCTTCGCCCGGTTCCCCGAGTTCGCCGGCAGGAGCGTGGAGGACGAGATGCCGCGCCCCGCGCGTCCCCCGCCAGTGGACGAGGCCGCCTTCGAGCTGCAACCAGCCTTCCTGCCCGTCCTCGGGCAGGTCGCCGCAGGGGTCGGCGCCGGCGTGCTCCATGAGGAAGGCGAGGCTTGCGGCCTGATGTTCCCCGGGCGTCGCGACCTTCCGCGCGCTCCAGTTGGCGGGCATTTCGCCCAGCCGGTCGATATGCGCCTGCAGCGGGTCGCCGTCATAGGCGCTGATGAGGCAGGGCGGGACTTCGGCATCCGCGGGCGGAATGTCGCGCGGCGCGCGCAGCACCGCGCCATAGCCCGCGCGGTAGGCATCGCCCGCATCGAGCATTTCGGAAACGGTCTGCGCCACGTGCGCGACATCGGCATGGGCAATGGGCAGGCGCGCTTCCTCGCGCGTGTCGAACCACGGGAAGACCCAGCTCTGTTCGAGAATGCGGTTCCAGATCCAGGCGAAATGCTCACCATAGGGTTGCGGGCGGAATTCCGGCAGGTAGCTCTCGCCGAAGATGCGCCGCTCCTCCTCGGTCCAGATCGCATAGCCGCCGACCGCGAGGCAGCGGAACGCATCCGGCCGCCGCTTCATCGCCGTGACGAGGATGATGCCGCCAGAATGAAAGCCGTAGGCAGCGCAAGGGGTGATGCCGAGCGCGTCGGCGAATGCGAGGATCGCGTCGGCGAAGTCGTCGATCTCGGGTTCGCCGGGAAGCGGATCGGACTGGCCGAAACCGGGCGTGTCGGGCGCGATGCAGGTGAACTGCGCGCCCCATTCGCGCATCAGCGCGGCGTATTCGGCAGAGGAGCGCGGGCTCTGGTGGACCATCAGCAGCGCCGGGCCGGTCCCGCAGCGGCGGTAATGCACCTTGCGCGCCGGTTTGCCTTCCATCGCGGGAATGGTGAGGACGTGGCGGGTGATGACGTCGGGCTGGCTCGGCAAGACTGATCCCTTTCGCGGCTCGCGGGCTCAAGTTGTCCGGACAAATTTCACTCGACATGGCCTTACGCGGCTTTATTGTGCGCTGTCAAAGCGTAAAAACCGCCAGTCGGACACGCACGGGGCGTGCCTCGTCCGCGGGCCGGGCACGCGCCTGTCGCGCCGCCCGGTCACTGGCCGGAAAGGGGAACCAGATGACGGATCTCGTGGGCACGAAAATGGTCGAGGACGGGCGCACGGCGCGGGCGATCTTCGAGGAGGTGATGGCCAATCCGGCGCGCAGGAAATTCGGCTTCGGAGAGAAGCTCGCGGTCGTGAATGTCGACGTGCAGCAGGCCTATACCCGCACCGACCTGTTCAGGACCGCCTATGAGACCGATCCGAGGCAGATCGAATACATCAACACCATCAGCAAGCTGGCGCGCGAAAAGGGGATGCCGGTGATCTGGAGCCGCGTCGCCTACAAGGACGATGCGGGCGATGCGGGCGTGTGGGGCACGCGCACGGACACCGAGGATTCCCTCCAGAACATCAAGTACGAAAGCGAGCGCCACGCCTTCGACCCGCGCTGCGAGATCGACGAGAACGACCTGCAATATACGAAACGTATGCCGAGCGCCTTCTTCGAAACGCCGCTGGCGAGCTATCTCGTCTGGCACAAGGTCGACACCGTCGTCGTGACGGGCGGCTCCACCTCGGGCTGCGTGCGGGCGACGGCGGTGGATGCGCTTTCCCACGGATACCGCACGATCGTTCCGATCGAGACCTGCGCGGACAAGCACGAAAGCTACCACTTCGCCAATCTCACCGACCTGCAACTGAAATACGCCGATGTCGAGCCGGTCAAGGCGGTGATCGACTGGCTGGAGGCGCGCTGATGCAGGAGGGCGCGCCCGATCCGGGCCTCTACGATTACCACCCCTACAAGGGTCGCCCGAAGATCGCGTGGCCCGGCGGAAAGACCTGCGCGGTCTGGGTCGCCCCCAATCTCGAATATTACGAGATCGACCCGCCGATCCACCCCAAGCGCAATCCCTGGCCGCATCCGGCGCCGAGCGTCGTGGGCTATTCCCACCGCGACCATTCGAACCGGGTGAGCCACTGGCGCATGGCCGAGGTGATGACCCGCCACGGCTTTCCCGGATCGGTCAGCCTGTCGGTCGCGCTGTGCCAGCACCACCCCGAAGTGGTGGCGGACGCGGCCGCGCGGGGCTGGGAGTTCTTCAGCCACGGCATCTACAACACGCGCTATTCCTACGACATGACCGAGACGCAGGAACGCGCGATCATCGAGGACTCGATCGCCACGGTCGAGGCGGCGACCGGCCAGCGCATCCGCGGCTGGCTCGCGCCCGCGCTGACGCACACGCCGCGCACCTTGGACCTGCTCGCCGAATACGGCTTCGACTACACCTGCGACCTCTATCACGACGACCAGGTGCAGGAGGTGAAGGTGGCCAGGGGCCGCCTGGCCTCGATCCCCTACAGCCTCGAGGTGAACGACCATTACGGCTTTTTCGTCTACAACATGAGCGGGCGCGAATATGCCGAAACGCTGGTGAAGCAGTACGAACGGCTGGCGGAGGAAGGCGAGGCGTCGGGCACGGTGATGTGCATACCCCTGCACGCCTACCTGATCGGCCAGCCGCACCGGATCGGCCCGTTCGAGGAGGCGCTCGAACACATTGCTAAGGACGGCCGCGCATGGCTGGCGACGGCGGGTGCGATTGTCGATGCGTGGCGGGAGCAGGTATCATGAACACGCTTCCCGACAGCTACACGCAATATCCCCGCCGCCGGAAAGGCTATGATCACGACCTCTACCAGTGGTCGAACCTCCACCAACGCGCGCCGGTTCGCTGGCCGGAAGGATCGGTCGCGGTGTGGCTTTGCGTCAGTCTCGAATGGTTTCCGATCGTCCCGGGCGGCCCGTTCAAGGCGCCCGGCCACATGGTCACGCCCTATCCCGATTATCGCCACTACACCGCGCGCGACTATGGCAACCGCGTGGGCGCGTGGCGGATGCTCGAGGCGTTCGGGAAGGCCGGGGTCAGGGCGAGTTTCGCGACCAATGCCGCGATCGCGGAGCGCTATCCCGAACTGGTCGAGGCGATCGAGGCCGACGGGCACGAGATCATCGCCCATTCGACCGACATGAACGGTACCATCGATGCGAGCCTCGGCGAAGCGGCGGAGCGCGCGCTGATCGGCGATGCGATGACGCGGCTGGAACAGGCGACCGGCAAACGGCCGAAGGGCTGGCTTTCCATCGCGCGCCAGCAGAGCTTTGCGACGCTCGACATCCTGAAGGACGAGGGGCTCGCCTATTGCTGCGACTGGGTGAACGACGAACTGCCCTATCGTTTCTCGAATGGCCTGATCGACCTGCCCTTGAACCACGAATTGTCCGACCGCCAGATCGTCACCGTCCAGCAGAAAAGCGCCGACAGCTGGGCCGAAAGCATGACCGATGCCTTCGACTGGCTGGCGCGGGAGGCCAAGGGTAAGGGCGGCGGGCGGATGCTGCCGATCCACCTTACCCCCTACATAATGGGCCTGCCCTATCGCATCCACGCGCTCGAGGCGCTGCTCGCCGGGCTCGGTCGGCGCGAGGAAGCCTGGTTCGCCCGCGGGGAGGATATCGTGTCCGTCTGGGAGCAGCAGCAATGAAGGCCCGCAACCCCCGCACCGGCGAGGAGGATTACGACTTCCTCGAAAGCTCGCGCGAGGAGGTGGCCGCGACCGCCGCGACCCTGCGCGCGGCGCAGGCGAGCTGGGAGGATATCGGCCCCGCCGGACGCGCGGTGGTCCTCCATCGCTTCGCGGACGCGATCGACGCCCACGCGCCGATGATCGTCGAGGCGCTGTCGGTCGACACCGGACGCGGAACGGTTTCCATGATCGAGGTGCAGGGCTGCGCGGCGAACATCCGCCGCTGGGCGCAGCGCGGGCGCGAATTGTTCGACCGGCTCGATGTCGGGGCGCATCCTTCCGCGACACCCGGGGTCGAGATCGTCACGACCTATTCAGCCTTCCCGCTGTTCGGCGCGATCGCCCCGTGGAACTTTCCCGTCATCCTGTCCCATATCGACGCCGTTCCTGCCCTGATGGCGGGCTGCGCGGCGATGGTGAAGCCGTCCGAGGTCACGCCGCGCTTCGTCGAGCCGATGCGCACCGTGCTCGCGGACATTCCCGAACTGCCGCTCGCCTATGTCATGGGCGGGCCGGAGGTCGGGCAGGCCTTGATCGAGGAGGTGGACTATGTCTGCTTCACCGGCTCGACCGCGACGGGCCGCAAGGTGGCCGAGGCCGCCGCGCGCGCGCTCATACCGGCGAACCTCGAACTGGGCGGCAAGGACCCGATGATCGTCACCGCCAATGCCGAGCCCGACTGGGCGGCGGGCGTGGCCCTGCGCGCGAGCGTGGTGGCGACCGGGCAGGCGTGCCAGTCGATCGAGCGGATCTATGTCGCGCGCGAAATCGCCGAGGCTTTCCTGACAGCGCTCGTCGCCGCCGCCGAGCGGGTCGAACTGACCTGGCCGGACCCGGCCAAGGGCCATCTCGGCCCGTTCATCTTCCCCGCGCAGGCCGACAAGGTGCAGGCCCATATCGACGATGCCCGCAGCCACGGCGCGCGCGTCCTGACCGGCGGCGAGGTCGAGACGCTGGGCGGCGGGAAATACCTCCGCCCGACCTTGCTTGCCGACGTCACGCCTGAAATGAAGGTCATGCGCGAGGAAACCTTCGGCCCGGTCATCCCGGTCACGGTCTTCGACGACCTGGAGGACGCGATCGCGCAGGCGAACGACACCGAATACGGGCTGTCGGCGGCGGTGCTGGCAGGCTCGCTCGACGAGGCGACGGCGATCGGCGTGCGGCTCGATGCCGGGGCGATCTCGCTTCAGGACGGGGCGATGACGAGCTTTGTCGGCGATGCCACCAACCAGTCGCGCGGCTGTTCCGGCCTCGGCCCTTCGCGCATGGGCGATTCGGGGATGCTGCGCTTCCTGCGGGAGAAGGCGCTGATCCGCCAGACGGGCGATCCGCTGCCGATCGACGCCTATGCCGAACGGGGCGCGCCGTGACCGGCAACCGCGCCGAACTTCATGCGGCGATGCCCGCCATGCTCCTCCACGAAGGCTGGTGGGACGGTTGGTATCGGCATTACGATGCGGCCGGCACGCTGGTCGACGCGCACCGGGTGAGGACCCATTGCGAATTCCCCGATGCGGGCGAATGGCATTACGTGCAGCACAACTGGCTGACATGGGAGGATGGCCGCAGCGCGGCTTACGAATTCGGCGGCACGCTCAGGGGCGACCGGCTGTTCTGGCAAACCGATCGCTTTTCCGGCCATGGCTGGCAGACGGCGGAGGACACGCTGTTGCTGAAACTCGACCGGCTCGACGTGCCCGGCGCCTATTACGTCGAGATGATCAACATCGCGCCCGATGCGAACAGCCGCGCGCGGACCTGGCAATGGTTCCGGGACGGGCGGCCATGGAAACGCACCTTGTGCGACGAGGAAAGGATCCCCGCCCCATGATCGCCGCCGCCGCCCTTGTTTTCCTGCAATCGGCAGGCGTCGAGGCAGGCGCCGCCCCGCCTCCGCCGCAGTCGACCTGCGACGCGCCGGTCTACATGGTGGTCGAGGGTCGCACCTTCGACCGCGAGCGGATGATCGCCTATGGCCGCGCGATCGCGGAAAGCAGGCTCTACGAGGAACTGGGCGGCTATTACGTCACCGTGCCGCGCCCGCTCGAAGTGTTCGAGGGCGAGGTCCCGGCGGACTACGTCAACCTCACCGTGCGTTTCCCCTGCATCGCAAACGCGCGCGCCTTCTGGAACAGCCGCACCTATCGCGAGGAGATCCTCCCGCTGCGCCGGGATCCTCCGGCGGGCGATTACACCGTTACCATTTATGCCGAGGCGCCCTTGCGCGAGGATATGGTAGGAAAGGTGGGCGACAACCGTTTCACCGCCGATTTCGCGGACCCGCAGGTCGAGCAGGTGGATGAGCCGGCGGCCGGGCCGGACAGGAAAGGAGACAGCGAATGACCGTCGAACTCCAGCACCCCATGAAGCCGCAATCGACCCTTGACGAAAGCGCGCGCGGGCGCTTCGTCTCGGGGATACGCAGCCTCATTCTCAACGACCTCGCCGCCGATCTGGGCGAAGCCTATCGGAACCGCGCCGCCCCCGCCTTCCGCAAGGCGCACGGGCGCGACCCCGAAACCAGCCGCGAGGCGCACGAGGCGCTGCGCGGGGACCCCGCCTTCAACATCTATTCCGCCATGCGCGTGCAGGCGCAGAAGATGGTCTGGGCGAGTGTTTCCGACAGCGTCGAGCGCGAGGCGGAGCGGCTTGCGCAGGAGGCCGCGAAGGCCGACGGGCCGGGCTCGCTGACGCTCGATCCCGCGCTCGACGTGCCGAGGAACGTCCACGCGATCGACGTCCACCTGATGCCCGGCAGCTATGTGCGCGGTGCCGACAGCCTCGAGGCGGGCGCGGTCTACGACCGGGGCCTTGCCGTGTTCTCGATGGGGCTGATGGGGGCCAATCTCGACGATATCGGCCTTTCGATGAGCCAATATGTAAAGCAGCGCTTCCCCGATTTCGCGCCGCGGCGCATCCTCGATACCGGTTGCACGGTTGGCCACAACACGCTGCCGTGGAAACAGGCCTACCCCGATGCCGAGGTCATCGCGATCGACGCCGCGCCGGGACCGCTCGCCTATGCTTCGGCGCGGGCGAAGATGCAGGGCCAGGAAGTCCATTTCAGGCAGATGTGCGCCGACGATCTCGCCTTCGAGGATGAAAGCTTCGACGTCGTGTGGTCGAGCATGTTCCTCCACGAACTCTCGAAGAAGCAGCGCGCGAAATGCTTTGAGGAGGCCTATCGCGTGCTTCGCCCCGGCGGGCTGATGGTCCACATGGAACTGCCGCCGAACGAGCAGATGGGCGCGTTCGAGGGGTTCTATCTCGACTGGGACAGCTATTACAACAACGAGCCCTACTACAAGGGCTTCCGCGACGAGATCCCGCGCGACCTGTGCGCCCGGGCCGGGTTCGGCGAAGAGGACTTCTTCGAATTCGTCGTGCCCTCCATCGGCATCTATGGCGAGCAGGCGGTGAGAGACGCAGCGAAGGGCGACCGCGCCGAAGGCGTCGGCCAGCAGACCACCGGGCGGCTTGCCGAAGGTGTGATGTGGTACGGTTTCGGGGCGTTCAGGAAATGAGCGGGCCACTCCGCCCCGAGGATGCGCCGCCCAGCCTCTACGACGAGCACGGCAATCCGCGCTTCTTCGCCGATCCCGCGATGGACCGCTTCGTCGCGGTGGTGATGAACCTCGCGCAGGAGGTCTGGGTGCAGGAGGAACGCCTGCTCGCGCTGGAAGAGGCGAAATCGGGCGAGGCGATCGACCGGGACGCTAAGGCGAAGGAATTCATCGACCGCGTCTTCGCGCCTATCCGCAGGGCGTAGGGCCATGAAGGCCTGGGAAATCGGCCCGAGAGGCGGCATCGACAGCCTGCGCCTGGCGGAGCGCGACGATCCGGTCGCGGGGCCGGGCGAGGTGCTGGTGCGCGTGACCGGGGCCGGGCTCAACTACCGCGACCTGATGATCCTGCGCGGGCACTATGGCTCCGACCTTCCCGAGACGCGCATTCCCCTGACCGACGGGGTCGGCGTGGTCGAGGCGCTGGGCGAGGGCGTCGAGCATCTTGCCCCGGGCGACCGCGTGGTGGCGGCCCATTTCGTCGACTGGGACCCGCAAGGCCCCTTTGGCTTCCACGTCTTCGGACGCGATATCGGCGTGACGATGGACGGCTGGCTCGCCGAGAAGATCGTCCTGCCCGCCAAGGCGGCGATCCCGCTGCCCGATGCCGTGTCCGACCGCACGGCCGCGACGCTCGCCGTGGTCGCGGCGACGGTGTGGCACGCCATGATCGCCTTCGGGAACGGCGGGTCCGCCGATCTTTCGGGCAGGCTCGTGCTCGCGCAGGGCACGGGCGGGGTCGCGGTCCATGCGTTGCAGCTGGCCAAGGCGCTGGGGGCCGAATTCGCGATCACTTCGTCGAGCGACGACAAGCTCGCCCGCGCGCGCGCAATGGGCGCTGATTACACCGTCAATTACCGCACCCGGCCCGACTGGGGCACCGCGCTGCTCGAGCAGACCGGCGGGCGAGGGGCGGATATCGTGGTCGACACGCTCGGTTTCGGCGAATTCGCGCAGACGCTGGAAGCGACGGGGATCGAAGGCCGGATCGGGACCGTCGGCGCGCTGTCGGGTTCGCCGCAGGACAGGGCCGATTTCGCGCAAGGCCCCGTGCTCGGCAAGAACATCACGATCAAGGGCATCACCAGCGGCCATCGCGGGATGTTCGAGGCCGCGCTTGCCGCGATGGCGGAGCGTGGGGTCGAAACCCTCGTCGATGCGGACTTCGCCTTCGCCGATGCGCCCTCGGCCTATCGCCACCTCGAAGCGGGCGCGCACATGGGCAAGATCATGGTGCGCGTCGCTTGACTAACGCTCCAGCTCGACCAGTTCGTAGCGGTTCATCATGTACCCATCGATCGATCCGTAGACGAGCACGTTGTCCTCGTCCGCCGTCACCCACATGTCGTAATCGGGGTGGGTCGTGCCGCCCATGCCTTCGGGCGCGTCGTCGACGAAGCGGAAATGGCGGCATTGGAAGGTCCCGGCGGCGACGGTCTTCTCCTCCTCGCCGACATATTCGAGGGTGATGAACACTTCCGAGATCTGCGGCGGGGTCGCCCCGCGATGGTCGGGAGAGGGCAGGAAGACGCGCAGGCGGCGCTTGTGCGGACCCCTGGCGACATCCATGATCCTGGTCAGGAACCCGTCGCCCACCACCGGATGCGTGCCGAAACCGTCGAATTCGCCCACGTCCTCGCGCAGCTGCGAATTGCGCCCGATCGAGGGGCCGTAGCTCTCGCAGGAGATCGTGCCGGCCTCGGCATCATGCCGCATCCAGCCCGAGCCGAGGAATTCGTCGCCCAGCGTCAGGTGCACCAGCAGGTTCTGCGGCACCATGCCGGGGCCGATGTGATAGGTGATGTTGCGCAGGACCGTGGGGTCGGGTTCCTCGATCTCGCACTGCGCGCTCATGATGATGGACCCGTCCGCGTGGTGCGAGAAGTTGAACCATTCGCGCCCGCGCTCCTTGCCCTGCCATTCGGGCTTGGTCGAGGTGTAGCTGATCTTCCCCCGGACGTTCCTGTGCTTCATCCGATCACTCCTGCCTTCATCAGCCGCTCGATCACCCGTTCCTGCGCCCGGGCGAAATGGTCGCGCTGTGGGATCGCCGCCTTGCCCTCGTTCATCATCCCGTCCGGCCCCTGGAAGGGTTCGGCCGCCGCGGCATAGGCCTCGGCGAAAAGCGCGGGCCGCTGGCGGGCGAGGTAATTCGTCATCGCGGGCGTGCGCCGGGCGTCGCGCAGGCCGCCGAGATCGAGCGGGGCGAAGGCGGTGAAGGTTTCCCCGTCGCCCGACTGCGCGATCACGCGGCCCTTCCAGTCGACCACCTGGCTGTTCCCCTCCGCGCTCGACAGCGGCATCGCCGTGCCCGAGATTCCGGCCGTGTTCGCGCTGACGACATAGGCAAGGTTCTCGAAGGCGCGGGCCTGTTTGGCGATGTCCTTGTTGGTCGCCAGCGGGGAGCCGATCTCGCTCGACGAGTGGCAGAAAACCTCCGCCCCGCGCAAGGCGAGGGCGCGGGCGATCTCGGGATAGAGGATTTCTTCCGAGGCGATCGCGGCGAGATTGCCGATCTCGGTCCGGGCGACGGGGAAGACCCCTTCGAGGCCGTAAGCGTCGAGATAGGCTTCCCACACGTCATGCGGCGAAGGCGCGAACATCGACAGCAGCCGGCGATAGCGCAGCACCACGTCGCCGCTGGGCGCGACGATGAAGCAGGTCTGGAAATAGAAATCGGGAAACGCCGCGTCGGTCTCGTAGGTGTTGCCGGCGAGGAAGATGCCGAGCCGCTCTGCGACGCCTCCCAGCGCCTCGTATTCCGGGCCGTCCGCCGCGAAGCCGACCCTGCTCGCGAAATCGGGAATGGAGATGCGCCCGGGATAGGAGGTGAAGAGGTATTCGGGCAGCACGACCAGCTTCACCGGTTTTCCGGCATAGCCCGCGACGAAGATCGCGCTGGTCCTGATCTGCCCCTCGACCTCGGCGATGTGATCGAGGATCGCCGCGCGTGCCTCGTCCGCGCCGAGCCGTTCGAGCGAGCGCGCGGTCAATTGCATCGCCATGGCCGAATAGGTGCCGGTCTGCGTCACTTCGCCTCCTTCTGCTGCCCCGAGCGGCGCGTGCGCCGCGATCGCCGCGCACAGGCCGGCGGCCATCGCCCGCCTGCGATCGAGACCCGTTGCCATCTACAATCCGAGCGAGCCGGGATTCATCAGCCCCTTGGGGTCCACCTGCCGCTTGAGAGCCTCGAGCATCGCCCAGCCCTGCGGATCGTGGCTTTGCCTGAGCGGATAGGTGCGCGCGACCTGCAGGTGGATCGCGCCCAGTTCGCGGAAGATCGCGATGACCTCGCCCTTGAGCCTGTCCACCAGCGCGTTCGCATCCGGGCTGTCGGGGCGCGAGGGGAGCTTGGCGAGGTGGTCCGCCTCGACCGCGTGGCGATGCAGCGGGTTGTGTTCGCCCGGCCAGAAGAACACCGGCTCGATCAGGCAGGAGGTCCGCCCCGTCGCGGCGATCAGCGCGCCGGTCTCGACCTTCAGGCGCTCCATCTCGCCTGCGTTCGCGGCCCAGAGCGCCTCGAGCCGCTCCCACGCCGGCACCAGCTTCGAATGGGGCAGGAAGCCGTGGACCGGGACCCAGCGCTCGCCCTCGGGACCGAGCATGGAATTGGGCGGGGGGAAGGGATTGGCGCGCAGGATCTTGGGGATCGAGTTCTCGATCGACTCGCCCCCCTGTTCGCGGACGATTTCGGCGATGCGCTTCATGTCGGCATCGACCGCACCCTGGTGGCGGCCTTCGGCGATGCAGTGCAGGCTGAAGGGCACGCCGTCGAGGAAGGAGCGCCCTGCCATCGCGACCTTCGCGCCTTCCTTCAGCGCCTTGAACACCCCGCCCGACCTGGCCTGCGATTTCAGCATGTTGCCGAGCTGTTTCGCATCCTTCACCAGCGTGTCGCGCTTCATTCGTTGCGCCTGAAGGAAGGGATCGAAGGCGAAGCTCTCGCTCGCGAGTTCCGCCCGCGCGATCTCGCTCATCGCGCCCAGAAGCGCGGCGTGGCTGCCGAAGCTGAACGAGCCGTAGGCGAACGCGCTCGCCTCGCGCACCAGCCTCAGGGTCACCCGCGCCTTGACCCCGAAGGCCCCGCAATCGGCGGCGAACAGGCCGGTGAGGTCGGGGCCGTAGGGGCGGAAGAAATCGGAACCGGTGGACATCACCGTGCCATCGGCCAGCACCACGTCGAAACTGATCGCGCTGTCCGCCGCGGTGCCTCTTGCCGCGCCCCAGAACACGCCGTTCTGGCTCATCCCCCCGCCCACGCTGGCGCGGATGCCCGAAAGCGTGCCCCATGCCATGACGCGCAGGCCTTTCGGCGCAAGCGCGCGGCGCAGCGCATCCCAGCTGATCCCGGCCTCGACCGTCACGGTCATGTCGGTCTCGTTCACCTCGATCACGCGGTCGAGCGCGGCGGTGTCGACCAGCAGGAACGGCCCGCCGGAATAGAGATAGCCGCCGGTATAGCTCATGCCGCCCCCGCGCGGGACGATCGCCATTCCTGCGCCGGTCGCCGCGCCGATGCCCGCCGCCAGCGCCTCGACGCTGTCCGGGCGGAACACGGCGAGCGGCTCGGCGCCTTTCGCGAGCACGTCATGGCTGTAGAGCGCGAGGCTGTCGGCATCGGTCAGCAGCGGCGCGTCGCCGACCGCCTGGCGGACCGGGGCGAGGGGATTGTCTGATGCGAGCGTTGCCATCAGGCGGGCTCCATTTCTGCCTTGGGGGTGTCTTCTTCGGCTTCGGGGAAGCTTTCCGGGTAGCGCCCGAGCAGCAGCAGCAGCGCACCGCCCATGATGAAGGCGAAGATCGAGAGTTCGAGGATCGGATCATAGCTTCCCGTGCGGTCATAGACCTGCGCGTAGATCACCGGCGAGGCGGCGCTGAGCAGGCCGAAGGGCATGTAGAGCATCCCGTAGATCTTGCCGTAATTCGCCATCCCGAAATAGCGCCCCGTCAGGTAGGCGATGAGATCGCTTTCCGCCCCCGCCGCGAAACCGAGCAGGAAACCCGCCAGCGCGGCGGCCGGGAAGGCGAGGCTGTCGCCCAGCAGCAGCCATGCCGAAATCGCGGGCAGGCACAGCAGCGGAAAGGCGACGAAGCCCTGCCAGAACCGGTCGAGCAGCGCGCCCGTCGCCAGCCTGCCGACGAAGATGCCGATGCCGAGAATGCCCATGACGGTCGCGGCGGTCTGCGCCTCGACTCCGCGCAGGCGCAGCATGGTCGGCATGTTGATGAAGGCCCCGCCGAAAGCGCCCGCGATCAGCGCGATCGACAGCCAGATCACCCAGAAGCGGTAATTGGCGAGCGCCGATCCGAGCGTGACCCCGGTCAGCCGCCCCCGCGCGCTCTCGATCGCCCTTGGCCGTTCCTCGGGCCGCGGTTCGCGGAACAGGAAGAAGGCGACCACCAGGGCCGCCGCCGGAAACAGCGCGACCGCCGCGAACATCGATCTCCAGCCGTAATTCTCGATCGCGAAGACCGCGAACTTGGGCACGACCATCGCCGCGATGCTGGTCCCCATCAACAGGATGCCGAGAGCAAGGCCGCGATGCTTGAAGAACCACAGGTTGATCGCACGGCTCCACGTCACCGGGGTCGATCCGATCCCGACAAGCCCGACCACGACCCAGAAGCCGTAATAGATGTAGAGTGTTTCGGGCTCGTTCGCCCTTGGCGTGAGCGAGATCGCGGCGAAGGCGAGGCCGAAGGCCGCCAACGACCACAGCGCGACGGGCCGCACCCCGAACCGGTCGGCCATCCAGCCGAACACCGGCGCGAGCAGGGCCGCGATCACGCCGAACAGGGTGATCGGCACGAGGACCTGGGTCTGGCTCCACCCGAATTCGGCCTGCAGCGGCTCCGCGGTAAAGCCGATCACGTTGTAGGGAATGGGCGATGCCCCGCACATCACGCCGACCACGCCGGCCAGCAGCACTTTCCAGCCTTTCGCGAATTCGCCGCTTGTCGCGGGCTCGGTCACGGGGCTGGACGTCACTTGGGCTTCTCCTCGGCGCTCGTGCCCCGCCATATCACATTGGGCAGCACCGCGTCGTCCCATGCCGCGGGCCATTCCCGCCCGAACCGCACGACGACCAGGCGCCTGTCGGGCATGACGTAGACGCGCTGGTTGCCGTGGCCGTTCAGGATCACGACCTGCGGCGCGGCGAATGCTTCGCTCTGCCACGGCACCAGCGGCACCAGCGGGGGGCGTTCGCCGCCGATCTGCTGGTTGCCGATCCACACCTGGTAACCATAGCCGCGATAGGCCGGCGAGGGCGCGAGCATCTGCGCGATCCACGCCTCGGGCACGATCTGTTGCCCCCGGTAGCGTCCGCCGTTCACGAACAGCCCGCCGATCCGCAGCCAGTCGACCGGGCGCGAAAGGATGCAGCAGCTGCTGATCGCCATCCCCCCTTCACGGTCCAGCGGGATCGCGGCGTCGGCAAGACCGAGCGGTTTCCACAGGCGCCGGGACAGCAGCGTTTCGTAGTCCTCGCCGCTCGCCCGTTCGAGCGCGATGGAGAGCAGCTGGTTGACCTGGTTGTTGTAATCGAACGTTTCGCCCGGCGCGCCGACCGGTTCGAGCGAAAGGAGCAGCCGGGTGTAATCGCTGCCCAGGCTGTGCCGCACCACCGGGTTGTCGCGCGTCACTTCGTAGCCGTAGCCATCGTCGCCCTGTTCGAGGCCCGCTGCCATCCACAGCATCTGCCGGAGCGTGATTTCGCCGCGCTCCTCGCCCTGCCATTCGGTGACATAGCGCCCGATCGGATCATCCGCCGAGCCGATTTCCCCGCGCTCGATCGCAATGCCGACCAGCAGCGCGAGCACCGTTTTCGACATGCTTTGCGGGTTGAAGCGCGTGTCGCGCCCGCTGCCCTGCCAGTACCGTTCGAACACGAGCTTGCCGTCGCGCGCAACCAGCAGCGCGGCCGAATTCTGCGATTCGGCCCAGCTTGCCGCGGCGGCGAGTGCGGTCGGGGCAACGTGGTCCTCCGGCCTCTCGGCGCGTTCGACCGGCGTCGGCGCGCCGGCCACCGGGGCGACGGGATCGTACCATTCCGGGGGAATGGAGAGCGGGTCGCCATATCCCCCGTCGAGCAGGCTTTGCCAGCGCCGTTCGAACTCCGGGTCGTTCTCCCGGGCCGCGAGAGGCGCCGCGACCGCGGCGGCAAGGGTCGCAAGCGCGGCGGCAAGAAGGTCAGTCCGCATCGTAGAATTCCGTCAGGTTGCCGTCGGGATCGCGGAATGCGGCGATGGCGACCGTCCCGAGCCCGGGGATCGCGACATCGTCCGCGCCGTATTCAGGTTCGAGCCCGCGCGCGGCGAGCGTGCCGAGATAGGCACCGAGATCCTCGACCGGGTAGCGCACCGACAGGATGCCGAGATTGGGCGGCGATGCGTGGGCGGAGAAATCGCGGCCCTCGAATCCCTCGAACGCCATCACCTCGATCCGGCCCGTCTCGCCCGGAAGGACCGGCTGAGCCACCGCGGCCCGGCGCACGAGGGTGGTGGCGAGATTGGCGGGGACCGAGAAATTGTTCACCCGCGGCTCGGGATCGGTGAAGGGCGCATCGAACAGCACGCCGAAGCCGAGAAGGTCGCGGTAGAAGGCGAGGCTGGCGGGCTGGTCCTTCACCATCCGCATGGCGTTGAAGGCGCGGCTGAGCTTGCCGACCGGGAAGGAATCGAACGGCGGCGACTTCCTTTCGTAGAGCGCGTAATTGACCCCGTGCGGGCCTCGCACCACGACATTGACGAGGTCGGAGCCGCCGAATTCGAAGGCGTAGGGCTGGCTTTCGGCCCACCACCCGCGCGCGATCGCGGCGTCGAAGGCGGCGGCGGCATCCTCGCTCCGCAGCATGATCGAGAAGATGCCGCCCGTGTCCCACGGCCTTGCCGCGAGGCGGATCGGGCGCTGGTCTTGCGCGCCGTCGAAGCGGACATAGCGGATGCAGCCTTCCGCGGCTTCGGGCGCGCAGATCTTCAGGAACGCGCCGGTAACGTCGCGGGGCAGCTTCCAGTAGGCGATTTCCGAAGCGTCGAGCGTGCCCCTTGCCACTTCGCGCCAGTCGCCGTGATCGACCAGCCAGCCGGCGCTCTCTTCAAGGTCGGTGACGCTGACGACCGCTTCGGTCCACGGCGCCACGCCGTCATCGGCAGCGGGCTGGGCGGCGAGCGGCGGGGAAAGAGGAAATGCGGCGGCGACGGCCACAACCGCCGCCGCCACCGTTTGTCGAACCATCAGAAATCGTACCTGGCCCTGACCATCCAGGTGCGCGGCGGGTTGAGATAGGCGAAATCGGCGAGCGAGCTTTCGACCGCTTCCTCGTCGAAGCAGTTGCGGCATTCCGCCGTCAGCGCCCACCCGCTCACGTTGCGAAGGGTGAGCGTGCCGTTGACGATCCAGCGCGCCGGGCTGAACGAACCGGTCGCCGGGTCGATCGGATCGCCGAGGCCAAGCGTGTTGGTCGGATAGACCGTGCCCGAATTGCCCGTCACCGACTGGTCGAAGAAGGTCACCTGGCTGGTGCCGACATCGCTGTCGCTGCGCCAGTTGGCGTTGACCGCCGGGGTCAGCGTGAAATCGCTGCCGAGGCCGATATCGTAGCTGCCGCCGAGCGAGACCGTCCAGTCGGGCGTGCGCACCGGGGTCGAGATCGACCCGTCGGGCGAAACGATGCCGACCCCGCAGGCGCCCGCTTCGTCCGGCCCGCCGCCGATATTGGGCAGCAGTCCGGCGGCGAGCTGGGCAAGGCAGTCCTGCTGCTGCGCGGCGACCGACTGCACGCCGAATTCGTCGAGCGCGGGGGCATTGGGATCGATGTCGTACCGATCGTCCTGGTAACCGATCGCGGCGAACAGGTTGAGCCCTTCGATCGGCGCCGTGGTGATCTCGACCTCGACGCCCTTGTTCTCGTAGTCGGCGAAATTGCGCGTGATGAAGGTGAGCGCGCCATCGGCCGCGACGAAAGCCGACGGGGTCTGGAGATCCGCCACGTCGAGCCAGAAACCGGTGACGTTGAACCGGATCAGGCGATCGAACAGCTCGGTCTTGGCGCCGACTTCGTAGCTCCACGCGGTTTCCGGGCCGAACGGAAGCAGCAGGCTGGCCGTGGTGCCGCGCGCGTTCCAGCCGCCCGACTTGAAGCCGCGCGTCGCGCTGGCGAAGAGCAGGATGTCGTCGTTCGGCGAGTAGTTGATGGCGAAGCGCGGGGTCCACAGGTCGACCGATTGCTCGGTCGGGATCGCCGCGCCGTTGCTCGCGACGAGATTGGCGTCCTCGATGCAGGGCGACGGGCCGAACTGGTTGGGCGCGCTGCACAGGTTCGTGCCGTCCACCCGCGCGCGGTTGTCGCGGATCGAGAAGGTCTTGGTCTCGTCGGTGTAGCGGATGCCCGCCGTCAGGGTCAGCTCATCGGTGATGTTGAGATCGGCCTGGAAATAGCCCGCCCAGGCTTCGGCCGTGTTGGTGAGCGTGCGGTCGGCGAGAAGCAGCGGAAAGCCGTCCGGGGCCGGCGCGATGGGAAGGGTGAAGATGTCCGCGAAATCGGTCGTGTTGTCCTCGTAGAAGTAGAACACGCCGCCAACGACATCGAGCAGGCCGTCCGCGATCGAGCCGGTGAACTTCACTTCCTGCGTGAACTGGGTGTGATCGCCGTCACTGATGATGTCGAAGCCGCCATAGGTCCAGCCCACCACCGGCGGAACCGGGTTGGAGGCGTCCGGCAGGGATCGGCCATCGGCGAAATCGAGCGCGAACTGCTGCCCGATATCGACGAAGCCGGTGATGAAATTCACGGTCCAGTCGTCATTGATGTCGATTTCGAGATTGGACGAGATGAAATCCATCGTCGCTTCGTTGCCGAGGCCGAAATTGGCCTTTTCGCCGCTGACCAGCGGGCCGAAGGCAGGGCTGATGAAATTGCCGTCCTTCGTCAGGCCGGTCGCGGTGAAGCGTCCGTCGCAATTGGTCGGATTGGTCGGGTCGCAATCGAAATTGAGCAGGTTGACCGCTTCCGACACGGTGTGGATGTACGAGCCCGTCCAGCGCACGCTGTCCGACAATTCGCCGCGCATCCCCAGCCGCACGCCCCAGCCGTCGTTCTCGTTGGCGCGTTCGCCGGTAACATTGTTGATCGCCCAGCCGTCGTCGTCCTGCCAGTAGCCCGAGATCTTGACAGCGAAGCTGTCCGCCAGCGGGATGTCGACCGAGGCACGGGCGAGATATTGTTCGTAGGAGCCATAGCCCGCTTCGACATAGCCGGCGAATTCGTCGCCCGGTTCGGACAGGAAGACATTGATCGCGCCGCCGGTCGTGTTGCGTCCGAACAGGGTGCCCTGCGGTCCGCGCAGGACCTCGATGCGGTTGACGTCGAACAGCGACAGGTTGTTCGCGTTCTGGCGCGAGAGATAGATGTCGTCGACATAGGTGCCGATCGGCGGATCGAAGGTCGCGATGCTTTCGCTGTTGCCGATCCCGCGCAGGTAATAGGCATTCGCCGTGCCGAGGCCCGTGTTGTTGAGCCCGACGAGGTTGGGCACGAACTGCGCCACGTCGAGCGCGGTGAACGCGCCGCGGGCCTGCAATTCCTGCTGGTCGAAGGCCGAGATCGGGATCGGCACGTCCTGCACGCTTTCCTCGCGCCGCTGGGCGGTCACGATGATTGAGGTCACCCCGCGCTCGGGTTCTTCCTCGACGACCTCCCGGTCGGGGTCCTGGTCGAGGTCCTGCGCGTGGGCGGTCGCGGGGAACGCGGCAATGGCGAGACTCGATGTCATGCCGAGCAGCGCGAGCTGCTTCGAAGTGCGAGAAGTCATGCGGATTTCCTCCGTGGGCAAAGGATGATGCCGGCCCCCTGCCGGTCTGTCGTTGCCTACCTGCGAGGCGAAAGTTGTCCGGACAACCTATTGCTTGTCAAGCAAGGAAATGCGAATTGTCCGGACAAATTGTCCGATTCCATCAATATGCGTGCCGTTTCGGCAACAGTTCCGCTTGCAAGGGGGTGTGCGTGTCCGATTTCGCCTATCCGGTCCTGGTCTATGTCCACCTGCTGCTGTTCGTGCTGTGGCTCGGCGCGGACGTGGGCGTGTTCGTGCTCGGCCAGCATTTCAGGAAGCGGGAGAAGTGGTCGCTCGACCAGCGCATCGCCCTCCTCACCCTCCTCGTCGAAATCGACATGGTCCCGCGCAGCGCCTGGGCGCTGATGGTGCCGCTGTCGCTCAGCGTGGTCGATGCGGGCGGCTGGTGGGACGTGCCGGCCTGGTTGCTGCTGGCGGCCTGGGCGGTGGGGCTGTTCTGGCTCGCGCTGGTGTGGGATTCGCACTGGCACGACCAGACCCCGCGCGCGGCGCGCAACCGCCGGATCGAAGGCGTCCTGCGGTGGGTGATCGGGGGATTCTATCTCTGGCTCGGCGGGCAGAGCCTGCTGCTGGACGCCCCGCTCGCGCCCGATTGGCTGGCGTGGAAGGGACTGCTGTTCGGCCTGATATTCGTCGCCGCGATCATGATCGACGTGACCTTCAAGCCGGTCGGCGCGCAGCTCGCCGCGGTGCTGCAGGAAGGATCGAGCGACGCGACCGAGATCCCTCTGCGCCGGACGATGGACCGCACCCGGATCTGGGTTTGGGCGGTCTATGTCCTGCTGGCCGTCACCGCCTTCCTCGGCAACGTCAAACCGTTGCAATGATCCCTCACCCGGACCCCGTTCGGAGGCGGCGAAAAAATTTGTCTGGACAAATTGCGGACATCGGGCAGGAATAAAGCGGGGTCATATTGTTACGCGGGCGCCATGAGCGACGCAATTAACGGGAGGGGATTCATGGGGAAACTTGCCTGTTCGGCCCTGCTGGCAGCGACCATGCTGACGCCGAGCGCGCTTCTGGCGCAGGAGGCGGACGAGGAAGAGGTCAGCATCGCGGAGCGCGACGCGCCGATCATCGTCACCGCGCGCAAGCGTGAAGAGACGTTGCAATCGGTCCCGTCGACCGTTGCCGTCGTCACCTCCGAGACGATCACCGAACTCGCGCTCGACAATCTCGAGGAGATCGCCAACACCACGCCCGGCCTGTTCTACGACGAGAGCCTCGGGCGCGGCGGCGGCGCCGCATTCCGCCCGGTGATCCGCGGCCAGGCCAACATCCTCGGCGAATCCGGCGTCGCCTTCTTCATCGACGGGATCTACTACACCGGCAGTCTTGCCGATTACGACGTCGACACGATCGAGCGGATCGAGGTCGTGAAGGGTCCGCAGAGCGCGCTCTACGGCCGCAACACCTATTCGGGCGCGATCAACATCATCTCGAAGAAGCCGGGCGACACGTGGGAAGGGCGCCTTGCCCTCGATGCCTCGACACAGGATCGCTACGAGATCACGGCGGGCATCCGCGGGCCGATCACCGACGGGCTCTCGCTCGGCCTCAACGGACGCTATTACGATTTCGGCGGCGAGTTCACCAACCAGTTCGACGGGACCAAGATCGGGAAGCAATCCTCCTGGTCGGCTTCCGGCGTGCTCGACTGGGACGATGGCGGGCCCTTCACCGCGACTTTCCGGGCCTATTACAACCGCACCGACGACGGCCAGCCGGCGCTGTTCCAGCAGGACGCGAACCAGAACAACTGCTTCTTCGACAATGGCTCGCTCTACGGCGGGCGGGGGCGCTATTTCTGCGGGCGGATCGACGCGCAGCCGATCAGCACCGACTACACCCGCCAGTTCATCAATCCCGCGGACGTCGGGATCGAGGCGGACACCTACAACGTCTCGCTGCGCATGGCATATGAATTCAGCGACAGGCTCAGCCTCGTCTCGCTGACCGGCTTCAACGACCGGACCGAATCGCAGCTTACCGACGGGGACTACAGTCCCGAAAGCTTCCAGACGGCCGTCTTCGCGCGGTTCCCGATCGGCGCGCCGGTCGGCTTCGGCCCGGCGGGTCCGGTCTTTCCCTTCGGCTTCGTCGGCAGCACGGTCGACTTCTCCTTCGCCGGGCGGAGCGAGCTGACCGACTGGTCGCAGGAATTGCGGCTCAACTACGACGGCGACGGGTTCGACCTCGTGCTCGGCGGCTACTTCTTCGACCAGAGCGACGACAATTTCTCGATCCGCGAGGTCCCGGCCGACGCGCTGGCGCGCGCGGGGGCGAGCTTCGGCGCGCGGTTCGCGGAGGAGCAGGCGGGCTGCGCGGCCAATCCGGCCTGCGCCTCGATCGTGCCGCTGTTCGGTCCCTCCCTGCCCGAGATGCGCGACGAGACGCGGCGCAACATCGAGAACATCGCGGTGTTCGGCGCGGTCAACGTCGAACTGACGCCGACGCTCAACCTCTCGCTCGAAGGGCGCTATGCCGAGGAGACGATCGAGCAGGTCCTGTTCGATTTCGACGAGGGGCAGCAGCGCCCGGCAGGCGAGGTGTTCGAACCGCAGAAGTTCACCTCGTTCACGCCGCGCGTCACGCTCGACTGGCAGGCGACGCCCGACAACCTGATCTACGCGGTCTATGCCGAGGGCATCAAGCCGGGCGGCTTCAACAACGTGCTGGCCCGCAATGCCGGCCTCGCGGCATTCGAAGAGGAAGAGAACAAGGCCTACGAAATCGGCTTCAAGAATGCCTTCTTCGACGGGGCGATGATCTTCAACCTCGCGGCGTTCTTCACCGATATCGAGGGTTACCAGCTCTCGCAGAATGTCGAGGGCGGCGGCCAGACCTTCAGCGCCACCGTCAACGCGGGCGCGGCGGAAATCTGGGGCATCGAGGCCGAAATGGTCGGGCGGCTGGGCGATTTCACCCTGACCGCGAATTACGCGCTGGCCGACACCGAGTTCGTCGAAGGCTTCGACGAACAGCAGGGCATTCTCAACGATGTCGCCGACGACGGTCTCGTCAACTGTTCGACCGGGGACCAATTCCCCGACATCCCGGATTGCCAGAGCCTGTTCGGCTCGATCGCGGGCAAGGACATCCCGCGTGCGCCCGAACACCGCGTGTTCGCGGACCTCGCCTACCAGACGCCGCTCGGCGGTGGCATGGAGGAATGGAGCTTCTTCGCCGGGGCGAACATGACGTACACCTCGAGCTCCTTCGCGCAGGTCCACAACGAGGCCTTCAGCGGCGATGCGACCGAGGTCGATGCGCGCATCGGGGTCGAGAACGACCGCCTGCGCATCCAGTTCTATGCCGAGAACCTGTTCGAAGAGGACGCCGTGCGCCAGATCCTGCGCTTTGCCGACGGCAACAACGATTTCCGCCGAAGCTTCGTCGCGGCGCCGCGGCCGGGCCGGCGGGTCGGGCTGCTGGTCGTCTCGACCTTCTGACAGGGCCGGTCGGCCGACCGGAAAAGGGGCGGGAAGCCCGTCGCTTCCCGCCCCTTTCGCGTGGCCGATGCCGAAGGGTCAGTGCCCTTCGTGGCCTCCGGCGGCCTTGTCGGCCTTGCCTTCGGCGCGCGCCCGGTCGGTCAGCAGCTTGAACTTGGTCCAGGTCGTCTCGTTGGGGCGCATGTCGTCCTTGGGCGGGGCGTCCTCGTAGATCGGGAAGTTCGCGCGGATCTCGCTTTTCAGCACGTCGGGCAGTTCCTCGAACCCGCCCGGCAGCTTGCGCCCCATGGCGTTGAAGACCATCTGGCCCGGCCGGCCGCCCATCTTCATCCAAGGGGCCCAGGGCGAGATGCGGACCCAGCTTATCAGCGGATAGGCGGTGGGCAGCGAGGCATCGAACAATTCGTCCCTGTCGGCGGCGAAGTCGAAGATCTCCATCGCGTGATACCTGTTGCCGACATATTCCTGGTATTCCCCTGCGAGCGGGTTGGGATAGAACAGCGGCGCCTCGAACGGCATGAAGACGTAATCGCCCTCGATCCTGAGGCTGGACAGTGCGAAGGGCGAGCCGTCGGGCCGCACCGGGAAACTGGGCGGCTGGTTCACGGGGTCATTGTGGATATGCATCACGTCGACCGTCTCGCCGGTATAGGGGTTCTCCCAGCGGTTCACGACCTCGCCGGTCCGGGGGTCGAGCATGAGCATGAGTTCGCGGCTGATGAGCCGCCAGCCCTTGCCGCGTTCCGGGTCCTCCACCTCGACGCAGCGGCGGATGTTCATGCCTTCGCCCTTGAACAGCAGCTTGTCGCGGATTCCCGGCGCACGGCCGTAGATGTTGCCCGACCAGTGGAACACCGCCGGCTCGTCGGCGGAGACCCCGCACTGCATCCGCTTCGCGATCTCGACGGCGTCCTCCGGGTCGGAAGGGTCGAGCATCTGCGCCGCGGCAGGCGCCGCAAGCCCCGCGGTGCCTGCCAGCATGGTCGCTGCAACCAAAACGGCCTTGATCGATTTCATGGTTCTCGCCTCCCCTGCGGGCATCCATCCGTCGGATGGCCGACCCGTTTGTCCGGACAAATCAGCAATTCCTCCTTGACTTTAGATTTGTCCGGACAAATTGTGAACCCTGAAATTGCCCGATCGCCGGGCCGCAGCCGGGATAGCCTTCTTCAGCATGTTCGTCGCCGCCAGCCTCCTTTTCGTGCCCGGTTCGCGGCCCGACCGTTTCGCCAAGGCGAAGGCGGGCGGCGCCGGCCTGACGGTGATCGATCTGGAGGATGCGGTCGCGGTGGGGGACAAGGCGAGCGCGCGCGGCGCCGCCCTGGCGCAGGTCGCGCAGGCGCCCGCCGGTTGGGCGGTCCGGATCAACGGCGTCGCGACGGCCTTCGGCGTGCGCGACCTTGCCGCGCTCACCGAATGCGCCACGCTTCCCGAAACGCTGCTCGTCCCCATGGTCGAAAGCGCGGCCGAGCTTGACGTGGTCGCGGGCGCGCTGGGGGAGAGCTGTCCCGCCCTCGTTCCCCTGATCGAGACCCCGCGCGGGCTGCGTCACGCGCTCGAAATCGCCGCGCACGCCCGGGTCGCGGCGGTGATGTTCGGCGGGGGCGATTTCTCGGGCGAACTGGGCGTCGATCTCGCCTGGGAGCCCTTGCTCGCCGCGCGCCACCACGTGATCCTGGCCTGCGCCGAAGCGCGCAAGCCCGCGATCGACGTGCCGTTCATCGCGCTCGAGGACGAGGCGGGCCTTGCCGACGAATGCGCCCGCGCGCGCGGACTGGGATTCTCCGCAAAGGCCGCGATCCATCCGCGCCAGGTCCCCGCGATCAACCGGGCCTTCGCTCCCAGCGCGGCCGAGGTGGCCGAGGCGCGCGAGGCGCTGGACGCTTACGAAGCGGGTGGCGGGCGCGCGATAAGGTTCAAGGGGCGGATGCTCGAGGCCCCCTTCATCAAGAAATACCGCGCCGTGATCGCGCGGCACGAACAGGGTTTCAGTGGGGAGCAGATGAATGCGTGACAGTTACATCGAGGTATCGCCGGGCCGCTTCCGCGAGGTCCAGGGGCGCTATTTCGAGGATTTCGAAGTCGGCCATGTCTATGAACACCGCCCCGGGCGGACGATTACCGATGCCGACAATGTCTGGTTCACCCTGCTGACGATGAACACCCACCCGGCGCATTTCGACTACGAATTGTCGAAGGACACCGAATTCGGAAAGCCGCTGGTGGTGAGCCCGCTCACCATTGCGCTGATGACCGGCATGAGCGTGTCCGACACAAGCGGCAAGGCGATCGCCAATCTCGGCTGGGACGAGGTGCGGATGACCAAGCCGCTGTTCGTCGGCGACACGCTCTATTGCGAAAGCGAAGTGCTTGAAAAGCGCGAGAGCAAGAGCCGCCCCGAACAGGGCATCGTCACGTTCAAGACCACCGCGAAGAACCAGCACGGCGACGTGGTCGCGCATTACAAGCGCACCGTGCTCGTCTGGAAGCGCGGGCACGGCAATCTCGACGACTGAACCCCCAAACTCCCGAGGAAATTCCCATGGCAACCGCCGCGAAGCTCGAAGGCCAGGTCCGCACGATCGATCCCGAGGAAGAACGCGCCTTCATGGACGCGATCGACCGCTGGATGGAACGCGAGGTCATCCCCGTCATCAAGCACCACGATCACAACGATCTGTGGCCGAAGGAACTGGTCGACCAGATGGCCGAGATGGGCCTGTTCGGCGCGACGATCGGCCAAGAATACGGCGGGCTCGGCCTGCCTGCGACGACCTATGCCAAGATCGTGATGAAAATCTCGAGCCACTGGATGGCGATCACGGGAATCTTCAATTCGCACCTCATCATGGCCGCTGCGGTCGAACGGTTCGGCACGGCGCAGCAGAAGGCGAAATGGCTGCCCAAGTTCGCGACCGGCGAAATCCGCGGCGGCCTTGCTCTTACCGAACCCAATGCCGGGACCGACCTTCAGGCGATCCGCACGGTCGCGCGCAAGGACGAGAACGGGGACTACATCCTCAACGGGACCAAGACCTGGATCTCGAACGCCCTCAACGGACAATGCTTTGCGCTGCTCGCCAAGACCGATCCCAAGGCCGAGCCGCGCTACAAGGGCATGAGCCTGTTCATCGCCGACAAGCGGGACGGCCTTTCGACCGGCAAGAAGTTCGACAAGCTCGGATACAAGGCGATCGACAGCGCCGAACTGGTGATGGAGGACTACCGCATCCCCGCCGACCAGCTGATCGGCGGGGTCGAGGGCCAGGGCTTCTTCCAGGCCACCGGCGGCCTTGAACTGGGGCGCATCAATGTCGCGGCGCGCGGCGTCGGCCTTGCCGAAGGCAGCCTGCGTCTCGCCACCGAATACGCCCAGCAGCGCGAGACCATGGGCAAGCCCATCGCCCAGCACCAGGCGATCCAGCTGAAACTGGGCGAAATGGTTACCCGCGCACGGGCCGCGCGCCTCCTGACGCTCGATGCCTCGGAAGCCTATGACCAGGGCGAACGCTGCGACAAGGAAGCGGGCATCGCCAAGTATTTCGCCTCCGAAGCCGCGGTCGAGAACAGCCAGGAGGCGATGCGGATCTTCGGCGGCTATTCCTATTCCAAGGAATACGACATCGAGCGGTTCTATCGCGATTCCATGCTGATGTGCATCGGTGAGGGCACGAACGAGATGCAGCGCATCATCATCGCCAAGCAGCATCTCAAGGAAAACCAGATCTGAGCGGGGGCGGCGCGGTGCATTGCCCCCCGGATCGCCTGCCCCTGAGAGGCTTTCGCGTCATCAGCGCCGAGCAATATGGCGCGGGTCCCTACGGCACGATGTTCCTTGCCCAGATGGGCGCCGAGGTCATCAAGATCGAACCCCCCGGCACGCCCGGACCCGACGGCAGGCGCCGCGGGGGCGGGGACACTGCGCGCGCGGTCGGCCCGCATTTCCTGCGCCCGGGGGAAAGCACCTATTTCCAGAGCTTCAATCTCAACAAGCGCTCGCTCACGCTCGACATGAGGACGGACGAGGGGCAGGCGATCCTGAGAAAACTTGCCGCCGAAAGCCACGTCGTCGCCAACAACATGCGCGGCGACCTGCCCGCGCGGCTGGGGCTCGACTATGCTTCGCTCAGGGAGGTGAACCCGGCGATCGTGTGCGCCCACCTGTCCGCCTATGGCCGCGACAACGAGCGTGCGAAGTGGCCCGGCTACGACTACCTCATGCAGGCCGAGGCGGGCTATTGCCGGATCACCGGGGAGCCCGGCGGCGATCCCCAGCGCATGGGCCTTTCCATGGTCGATTTCATCACCGGCACGATCTTCTGCATCGGCCTGCTCGGCGCGCTGATCGACGCGCAGCGCACCGGCGAGGGGCGCGATGTCGACACCGACCTGCTTTCCGCGGCGATCCACCAGACGAGCTATCCCGCGCTCTGGTTCATGAACCATGGCGACGAAACCCAGCGCACGCCGCGCAGCGCGCACCCGACCGCGACGCCGAGCCAGATGTTCAAGGCGGCCGACGGCTGGATGTTCGTGATGTGCCAATTGCCCAAGTTCTGGGACATCCTCGTCACCCGCATGGGGCGCGAGGATCTGAAGGACGATCCGCGCTTTGCCGACAACGCCGACCGGCTGGCGAACCGCGAGGCGCTGACCCGCATTCTCGACGAGGAATTCGCGCAGCGGCCGATGGCGCACTGGCAGGAACTGCTCGCCGGGCACGTGCCGGTCGCGCCGGTCTACACGCTCGGCGCGGCGCTCGACAATCCGTGGCTGCGGACCGTCGGGATGCGCGAGGAAATCGCGCATCCCGACAAGCCCGATCTCCAGATCCTCGCCAGTCCGCTCAAGTTCGACGGCAAGCGCCCGCCCAACCGCGCCGCACCGCTGCTGGGCGCGGACAGCGATTCCATCCTCGCCGATCTCGGCTATGACCCGGACGCCATTGCGCGGCTGCGCGAAAGCGGCGTGGTCTGAACGCGGGCGAGAGGGGAGAGGATGGGCAAGCTTTCAGGGATAAGGATCGTCGATCTCACGCAGTTCCTGCCGGGTCCGATGATGACGGTGATGATGGCCGATCACGGGGCCGAGGTGATCAAGGTCGAACCCGCCGCGGGCGATCCCGCGCGGGCGCAGGCCCCGTTCGACACCTATGGCGGCGAGCAGCATTCGGTCTGGTTCGCCAATCTCAATCGCGGCAAGCGCAGCGTCGTGCTCGACCTCAAGAGCGAGGAGGGCAAGGCCGCCTTGCGCGACCTGATCGCGGGGGCGGATGTCTTCGTCGAGGGGTTCCGCCCCGGCGTGATGAAGCGGCTCGGCTTCGATTACGCGGCGGTGCGGGCGATCAGGGCGGACATCATCTACTGCTCGATCTCCGCCTTCGGGCAGGACGGCGCACTCGCGCATCATCCCGCGCACGACATGGCGGTGCAGGCGCTCGCAGGGTTTCTCAGCGTGAACGACGGGCCGGACGGAACCCCGGTCGTCCCCGGTGCGCCCAGCGCCGATCTCGCTGCCGGGCTGACGGCGCTGTCGGGCGTGCTGATGGCGCTGGTCGCGCGCGAACGGACGGGCGAGGGTGCCTATCTCGACTGCGCGATGTTCGACAGCCTGCTGCCGTGGTGCGTGCACACCGCGGGGAGCGCGATCGCGGGCGGAGAAAGCCCCACGTCGGCCACGCAGCGCAGCCTCGGCGGGGCGGGCTTCTACCAGGTGTACCGGACCTCGGACGGGCGCCACGTCGTGCTCGGCGGGCGCGAGATCAAGTTCGCGAGGAACCTCCTGACCGCGCTCGGGCGCGAGGACCTGCTCCCGCTCGCCGAGGCACCGGCGGGCGAACAAGGCGAACTGATCGCCTTCCTGCGCGAAACCTTCGCCACGAAGACCCGCGCCGAATGGGTGGAATGGTTCGCCGACAGGGACGTCGCCTTCTCCCCGGTGCTCGATTTCCGCGAGGCCTTCGACGAACCGCATGTCGCCGAACGCGGCCTCATCGTCGAGGCCGAGGGCGGCGGGCGGCACATCGCGCCGCCGATCCGCTTCGCCGGAGAGGAGTGGAAGCCCGCGCCCGTGCCCGCGAAAGGCGGCCGTCCGGAATGACGGCCCAGCTACCCCTCGACGTCGATGTGCATGGCGTAGGCGAAGCGGTCGCCGGGGTGGTGGCTGACCGAGATTTCGAACAGGCGCCCGTCGGGATCGAAATAGCAGCGCAGGATGCGCAGGACCGGGCTCGCCTCGTCGATGCCGAGCGCGCTCGCCGTGGCCGCGTCGGCGGGAATCGCCTGGATGTCCTGCGTGACCTTGCCGATCCGCACGCCCGCCAACCGTTCGATCTGGCTGAACAGCGTGCCCGCCGAAAGATCGAGCTCGCGCGGGGCTTCCCCGAGATATTCGTGGAAATAGGCGTCGGTCACCGCGATCGGCAGGGCGTCCTCGGAATGGCGCCGGGTGCCGCGAAAGCACATCCATTCGCCCGTCACCGGCACGCCGATCTGTTCCGCCACCCTGTCCGGCAGCGCGCCGCTGGCGACCTCTTCGTAGCGCACTTCGCTGTCGCGGGCATATTGCAGCAGTTCGCCCACGTTCGAAAGCGGCTGGTGCAGCGCCCCGCCGCGCGCGGCCGCCGGCTGGACCGTGGTGCCCGACCCGCGGCGGCGCTGGATCAGGCCTTCCGCCTCGAGCCTTCGCAGCGCCTCGCGCACGGTGAAGCGGCTGACGTCGTAGCGCGCGCACAGGGCGGTTTCGGTGGGGAATTGCTTGCCGCCCGAAAACTCGCCCTGGAGGATCGCCTCGCGCAGTTCGCCCGCCAGTTGCAGGTAGCGCGGGGTGCGCTGTCTTTTCTTGTCCGTCGTGCTGGCAGTGCTTGCCAAGTCTTGCTCCATCGACCCTTCGCCAGGCCCGGAGCGGCGCGATGAGCGAACCGCTATTGGCCTTGCTTGCCGCGACCCTAGCGCGGCCTCCTTCCGAAAGCGAGCGGCGACGCGCGCGGTTCCACCTGCTCGACTGGTTCGCCTGCGTGGCGGGAGCCCGGACGAGCGAGGCGGGCGCGCTGGGGGCCTCGATCTCCTCGCGCGGGTGGGAGCGGGCGACCTATCTCGGCAACGTGCTCGAGATGGACGACGTGCACCGCACCAGCCTGCTCCATCCCGGGCCGGTGGTGTGGCCCGCCGCATTGAGCCTTTCGACCGCCGACATGGCGCAGCGGCTCGATGCGGCGGTGCGCGGCTACGAGGCGATGATCGCGATCGGAGCGGCGTTCGATTCGCATCACTATGCCCACTGGCACCCGACCGCGACGATGGGCGTGTTCGGGGCCTCGGCGGCGTTCGGCTCGCTGCTCGGCTTCGCCCCGATCGAATACGCCAATGCGCTGGGCAATGCGGGATCGGTCGCGGGCGGGCTGTGGCACATGCGGCACGACGACGTGCTGACCAAGCAGTGGCACGTCTTCCACGCCGTTCGCACGGGCCGCGATGCGGCGCTCCACGTCCATTACGGGGCGACGGGGCCGCAGGGCCTGCTCGAAGGGCCGCAGGGGCTGTTCGCTGCGATGACGAAGGAGCCGGGCGAGCTTGCATCGAACGGGCCAAGGGAGGAAAACGCCTGGCTGATCGACACGGTGAGCTTCAAGCCCTTCGCCGCCTGCCGCCATGCCCATCCGGCGATCGACGCGGCGCTGGAACTGCGGCGCTCCGGACAGCTCGAGCCGCCCTTCACGGTCGAAACCTTCCGCGATGCGCTGACCTTCTGCGACCGGCCCGATCCGGCGAACGAGCTGGAGGCCAAGTTCTCGCTCCAGCACGCCGTGGCCGTGATCGCGGACGGGCGCGATGCGGAGCCGGAGGACTTCACCAGGGAAGCCATCGCGGCGCTCGCCGACCTGCGCGCGCAGGTGAGCGTCGCGGAAGGCGCGGACTTCACCGCCCGCTATCCCGCGCATTTCGGGGCACGCGTCAACGGGTTCGAACTGGTCGACACGCTGGGCGATCCCGAACGCCCGGTGAGCGAGGAGCGGATCGTTGCCAAGATGCACAGCCTCGCGCGCTGGGGCGGGTTGCCGGAAAGCGAAGCGCAGCGCGCGGTGCGCCTCGCGCTCGAAGGCGACGATGCGGCCGAGATCGACGCCATGCTCGAGGACTGGATCCGGTGAGCGCCCCCGCAAGCCCCACCGCCGCCCTTCTCGCCTTCGCCGGTGCGGACCATGTCCTGCCCGATGCCGCCCGTGCCGATGCCGCGCGGCTGCTGGCGGACACGCTCGCGGTCGGCGCGGCAGGGGCGATGGCGCCCGGCGCTGAGGCGATCCGCACCACGGCCGAGGCAATGGGGGCGGGCGGCGATGCACGGCTGATCGGCTCGCCCGGCCGCCTGCCCGCGCCCGCCGCCGCCTTCGTCAACGGCTACCGCGTGCATTGCCTCGAATGGGACGCGGTGCACGAACCGGCCGTGGTTCATGCGCTCAGCACGGTCGTTGCCGCACTGGGCGCGGCGATCGACCGGCGCGGCGGGTGCGAGCCGGACGAGGCGCTGGTCGCGCTCGCGGTCGGGGTGGACATCGCCGCCGGGCTCGGCCTTGCGGCGACGAGCGGGCTGACCTTCTTCCGCCCCGCCACGGCCGGGGTGATCGGCGCGGCGCTGGCCGCGGCGCGGATCGACGGGGCGCCGTTGGACGACACGCTGGGGCTGGCCTATTCGAGCGCGGCGGGCACGATGCAGCCCCATGTCGAGGGCCTTGCGACGCTTCCCTTCCAGATCGCCAATGCCGCGCGCGCGGCGATCACGGCGAGCGATCTTGCCAGGGCTGGCTTTCCCGGCCCCAGGGACCCGCTCGAGGGCGAATTCGGTTACTTCCGCCTGTTCGATTCCGGCGATCTGGCCAGCTACACGCGGGGTCTCGGCAAGGTCTGGCGCATCGGCGAGGTGAGCGTGAAGCCCTTCCCCTCGGGCCGGGCGAGCCACGCGGCGCTCGGCAAGCTGCAGGAACTGGCACTGGCTCCGCACGCGGTGGACCGGATCGAGCTCGCCTGCCCGCCGCTTGTCCGCCGGCTCGTCGCGCGGCCTTACAGGCCAGGCATGACGCCCGCCTACGCCCGGCTCTGCCTGCAATGGCTCGGCGCGCTGATGCTGGTCGACGGGGTGGTGGACCCGCGCCGCTTCACGCCCGCGCACATGGCGGACGAACGGCTCGCCGGGCTTGCGCGTCGCATCGCGCTTGTCCCGGACGGCAACGAGGACCCCAATGCGCTCTTTCCGCAGCGCCTCACCGTGACCTTCGCCGACGGGCGCCGGGAAAGCCACGATATCGCGCACACGCTCGGCAGTCCGGGCAATCCCCTCACCCGGGCGCAGGCGCAGGCGAAGCATGACCTCGCCCGCGATCTCGCGCCCGCCGATGCCGATCCGCGCATCTTCGACGATCCTCTCGCCTACTTCACGGGACAGCCATGACCTATCCGACCTATTTCGAAGCGCTCGACCATGAGCAGCTGCTGAAGGACTACCCCGTCGGGGACGCCTTCACCGCGCGCTATGCCGCGATGAGCCGCGACGAGCTGTTCGCCCTGCAGGACGCGCAGTTCCGCCGCCTGATGGAGCGCGGCTGGCAGGTGCCGTTCTACCGGCGGCTATGGGGCGAAAAGGGCATCGAGCCGGGCGATATCCGCGGGCTCGAGGACATCACCAAGCTGCCGGTCTATGACAAGAGCGACCTCATGGCCTCGATCGCGCAGTACCCGCCCTATGGCGATTTTCACGGCATGGGCGATCCCGCCAGCCGCCCGCCGACGATCTTCCACACGACTTCCGGCACGACCGGCAAGCCGCAGACGCTGATGTTCGGGCCGAAGGGGCGCGAGGTCGGCAACCTGCTGGTCGGGCGGATGTATCGCTGGATGGGGCTGGAGCCGGGTGACGTGGTCCATTCGGTCTATGGCCACGGCATGATCAATGGCGGGCATTACATCCGCGAGGCGGTGACGCATTTCACCAACAGCGTGTTCCTGTCGGCGGGCACCGGGATCGAGACGCGCAGCGTCAACCAGGTCCGCCTGATGGCCGATTTCGGCGTCACCACCATCGTCGGCTTCGTCGACTACATCCGCAAGCTCGCCGCCACCGCCGAGGAGGAAGGCCTGTTCGACAAGATCGCCATCCGCATGATCATCGGCCATCTCGGGACCGAGGACCGCGCCTCGACCGAGGCGGCGTGGCATGGTGCGAAAGCCTATGACTGGTACGGCGTCGGCGACACCGGCACGATCGCGGGCGAAGGGCCGGAGCGTGACGGGATGTATGTCTGGGAGGACGCGCAATATCTCGAACTGCTCGATGTCGACACGGGCGAACCCGTGGCACCGGGCGGCACCGGGGACATGGTCGTCACCTGCCTCTACAAGGACGATATCGCGCCCTGCATCCGCTTCAACACGCATGACGTGACGCATGAACTCGACGGCCGCGGCGAGATCGTGTTCAAGCGGATCGCGGGCTTCAAGGGGCGCAGCGACAACATGGTCAAGCTGCGCGGGATCAACGTCTTTCCCCACGCGATCGGCGCGATCATCGAGAACCGGGCGGACCTAACCGGCGAATATGTCTGCCACCTGCGCCGCGATGCGAGCCAGAGGGATGCGATGACCGTGACGCTCGAAAGCCGGGGCGGGAGCGACAGGGCGGAGCTCGCCGAGACGCTGCGGCGCGGGCTGGGGGTCGAAGTCGAAGTCGAACTGGTCCCGCCCGGCGGCACGGCCGGGGCGACCGAGATCGACACCCGCCAGAAGCCGCTGCGCCTGATCGACGAGCGGGGGCTTTAGGGCCGTGCTCGACCGCTTCAACGCCTTCCTCTTCCGCGACGAGACCGCGACCGGCGGCGAAGGCGCGCTTGCGGGCATGACCATCGGGGTCAAGGCGAACATTGCGGTGAAGGGGATGCCCTTCCACGCCGGGATCGGGGCGTTGAAGGACCGCGCGGCCGACGGGGACGCGGCCGCGGTCAAGGCCCTGCGCGCTGCGGGCGCCATCATCACCGGCATTCTCAACATGGAGGAGGGCGCGCTCGGCGCGAAGAGCGACAATCCGCATTTCGGCCCCGTCCACAACCCGCACCGCCACGGATACTCCCCCGGCGGTTCTTCCGGCGGGAGCGGCGCGGCGGTCGCGGCGGGACTTTGCGACGCGGCGCTCGGCACGGACACGATGGGCTCGGTCCGCATCCCGGCCGCGCATTGCGGGGTCTACGGGTTCAAGCCCGCGACGGGCCGCGTGAGCCAGGACGGGCTCGAACCCGCCGACCTCTCGCTCGACGCGATCGGGCCGCTGGCGCGCGATCTCGACACGCTCGAGCGGGTCGCGCGGGTGATGAGCGATTTCGGCGAGGACCGGATCGAAGGCGCGGGCGCGACGCTTGCCGGGCATGGCGTGGAAATCCACCGCGAGGTGCTGCGGGTCTTCGCCAAGGTCGTGCACGACATGGACGCCGAGCCCGAGGTGGCGAGCCTCTCCCATCCGTGCGGCCGCATCCGCTTTGCAGGCTTCATCGGAGTGTCGCAGGCCATGGCCGCGCATCTCGAAGGGGTCGCCGTATCGGACCATCTTGCGAAGCTGCTGACCTACGGGCCGAAGCGCAGCGCCGAGGATCGGGAGGAGGACCGCGCGATCCTCCAGACGACCCGCGACGAGGTGCGCGCCGTGGTCGAGCGCCACGGCTTCCTGGTCCTCCCGACCGTGCCCAACCCGCCTTTCCCCCACGCCGCGCAGGAACCCGCCGCGCAGGCCGATTTCACCTGTCTCGCCAATATCGCGGGGCTCCCGGCCTTGAGCCTGCCCGCCGGATGGACCGGGGACGGTCTGCCGATCGGCGTGCAGATCGTCGGGCCGGAGGGCGCCGAGGCGGGGCTGTTCGCGCTTGCCCGCACACTTGACCAGCAAATGGGCGCATACCGCCCGCCCCAGGAAGGAGCCTGATCCATGCGCATCATCTGTCTTTTCAACCTCAAGCCCGGCACCAGCGTCGCCGAATACGAGGAATGGGCCAAGACCCGCGACATCCCGGCGGTGAACGCCCTCGGCTCGGTCACGAGCTTCACCGTCCACAGATCGGTCGGCGTGTTCGGCGACGAGAACGCGAAACCGCATTTCGATTACATCGAGGTCATCGACGTGACCGGCATGGACGAATTCGTCGCCGACATCTCGACGGAGGATTTCCAGGCCGCCGCCGCACCGTTCCAGGGCTTTGCCGACGCGCCGCAGTTCATCCTCACCGAGGACCTTTGACATGGCGCGCTTCGAGGGCAAGACCGTGGTCGTCACCGGCTCGGGCAAGCACCGGGGGCTGGGGCAGGGCATCCTCCAGGCCTTCGCCGACGAGGGCGCGAACTGCGTCGTCTCGGACGTGACCATCGACGCCGAGGCCGGGGAGGTCGCCGAGGAATTGCGAGCGCGCGGGGCCAGGGTGCTGACGGTCGCCTGCGACGTGTCCGACGTGGAGCAATGCCGCGCCCTGGTCGCAGCGGCGGTCGGGGAATTCGGCGGGGTCGATGTCTTCGTCAACAATGCCGGGATCGGCTTCAGGATGAAGCCGCTGCTCGAAGTCGACACGGCGGAGGAGTGGGACAAGGTGATCGCCGTCAACCTGTCGGGCGCGTTCTACGGCACGCAGGCCGCCGCGCGCGCGATGGTCGAGCGCGGGCAGGGGGGGCGGATCATCAACATCGCCTCGCAGGCGGCGAAATCGGGTTTCCCGCACCTTCCCGCCTATGTCTCCTCCAAGCACGGCATGGTCGGTCTCACCCGCGCGGCGGCGATCGAACTCGGCGCGCACGGGATCACGGTGAACGCGGTGTGCCCCAACCACGTGACGACCGGGCTGGGCGCGAAGCAGAACGAATATTTCTCCAGGCTGCTCGGCTTCGACAGCGTCGAGGCCTATCTCGCCAACATGAGCGCGAAGAACCCGATGGGACGCCCGGGCCTGCCTTCGGACACCGCGGCCGCCTGCCTGTGGCTGGCGAGCGAGGATGCCTTCTACGTGACGGGCGAGGCCTTGAACGTCTCCGGCGGCGAGGAGATGCACTGATGCCTCTGGAGGAGGAACGGATCGACTGGCCCGGGGGCGCGAAGGTGGCGCTTTCGGTCGTCGTCAATGTCGAGGAAGGCAGCGAGATGACCATCGCCCGCGGGGATCGCGGGATGGAGCCGGTCGACGAGCTGGGCGTCTTCGTGAAATCGAAGATGCGTAATTATTCGAATGAATCCAATTATCTCTACGGGATCAAGGCGGGTGCGCCGCGGATCGTCAAGCTGCTGAAACGCTACGACATCATGGCGAGCTGGACGGTCGCCGCGCTCTCCCTCGAAAACCATCCGGAGATCGCCGAGGCCATCGTCGAGCTGGGTCACGAACCGGTCAGCCACGGCTGGCGCTGGGTCCACCAGTTCAAGATGGACGAGGAGGCCGAGCGCGACTTCATCCGCAAGGCCGTCACCAGCATCGAACGGACCTGCGGCCAGCGGCCCCACGGCTGGCTTTCGCGCTACCTCCTCACCGACAACACGCGGCGGCTCCTGTCGGAAGAGGGGTTCACCTATCACATGGACGATTATTCGGGCGACGTGCCCTTCTGGGACCGCGACACGGTGCCGGGCAAACCGATGTGCATCGTCCCCTACCAGCTCGACAACAACGACATGAAGATGTGGACCGACCCCGCCCTGACCCCGCATCAATGGCTCGACTACGCCAAGGCCAATTTCGACCAGGTCTATCGCGAGGGCGAGGAGGGGAACCCCAGGATGATGAGCCTTGGCCTGCATCTGCGAATCATCGGGCGGCCCGGGCGGATCTGGGCGCTCGAGGAATTCTTCCGCCATGTCCGCGCGCACGAGGACGTGTGGATCGCGACCCGCAAGGCCATCGCCGATCATTTCATGAAGGAAAACCCGGCATGACCCTGCGGCTGGAAATCGACGGGCCGCTCGCCAATCTGCTGATCGACCGCGCGGACAAGCGCAACGCCTTCGACATGGCGATGTGGGAGGCGCTGCCCGGCCTGCTCGACGAGGCGGCGGCGAACCGCGACCTGCGCCTGCTCGTCGTGCGCGCGGCCGAGCCGGGCGGGGCCTTCTGCGCGGGCGCGGACATCCGCGAGCTGCTCGCGAACAAGGACGATGCCGATTGGCGCGCCGCCAACCAGAAGGCGATCAACCGGGCGCAATACGAACTCGCCCGGCATCCCCTGCCGACGCTCGCCTTCGTCGAGGGCGACTGCATCGGCGGCGGCTGCGGGATCGCGCTCGCCTGCGATCTCAGGCTGGCGACGGACCGGGCGCGGTTCGGCATCACGCCGGCGAAGCTCGGCCTCGTCTATCCGCTGCATGACGTGAAGCTGCTGACCGATCTGGTCGGGCCGGGCCAGGCTAGGCGCATCCTTTACACCGGCGCCCTGCTCGACGCAGAGGAAGCCCTGCGGATCGGGCTGATCGAAGTCATGGCCGAAACGCCGGACGGGCTGATCGAACAGCTCCTCGCCGCGAGTCCCCATTCGATCCGCGAGACCAAGCGTTTCGTGCGCCGCGTGCTCGACGGGCAGGCGGAGGACGATGCGGACACGCTGGCGATCTTCGCCGCGGCCTTCACCGGCGCCGATTTCATCGAGGGGACCAGCGCCTTCGTCGAGAAGCGCAAACCGGAGTTTTGACGCGCTGCGGAATGCGAAGCGTTCCGGAGCGTCAACCCCCGCGCAGGCGGGGGCCGAGAAAAACAGGAAGAGGAACCGGACGATCATGACCCTTCCCCACGGCACGATCCTGGGCGGACTTTCGACCGTGCCCGATCTCGCGCGCGGCATAGCGGCCTATCGCGACGTGCTCGGCCTCGAGCTCGTCGAAGAGGGCGCGCTGTCCGAAGCGCTCGCGGCAAGCTGGGGCTGCCCCGCCAATGCCGGATCGCCCCATGCCGTGCTGCGCCCCGGAAGCGGGGAGCCGTGCTGGTTCCGCCTGGTCGAACAGCCCGATCATCCCGATTTCAAGCCGACCACCACCTATGGCTGGGCCGCTTTCGAAACCACGGTCGAGGATGTCTGGCGCTGGCCCGATGCGCTGCCGCAGGACCTGTTCGAAATCGTCGGCCCGCCCAAGGTGCTCGAGAACATCGAGCCCGCCTTCATCCCGATGCAGGCACTGGGGCCGGGACGGGAGATGGTCTATTTGAACCAGGTCCTCGGCGACCTTCCCGACACCGACCTGCCGCGCGCGCGATCGCCGGTCGACCGGATCTTCATCGTGGTGCTGGCGACCCCCGACCGCGAGGCGAGCATCGCGTGGTATTGCGAGCGGCTGGGCCTCGCGCGGGGCGAGGACTACACCTTGCCCTACAGCATGATCAACGATGCCTTCGGCCTCGCGCCCGACACGCAGACGACGATCACCATGGTCAGCCATGGGCGGATGCCGATCGTCGAGGTCGACGATTATCCCGCGCAGGCGACCCCGCGCGCGCGGCATGACGGGATGCTGCCGCCCGGCAACGCGCTGGTGACGCTGGCGGTCGACGACCTCGACGCCTGCACCGCCCGCTGGCTTTCCGCGCCCGCGCCGCGCGATGGCGCGATCTATCAGGGGCGCCGCGCCGCGACCGCGATCGGCGCCGGCGGAGAACTCGTCGAATGCGTCGAGGTGGGGGCATGAAGCTCTACGCCTTCCATTGCCGCGACGGGGAAAGGGGCGAGGAATTGCGCGGCCGCCTGCTGGCCGATCACCTCGCCCATGTCGAAGCCAACATCACCCGTTACGCGGTCGCCGGCCCGCTAAAGCAGGACGGGGTCACGGTCGGTTCGCTGCTGGTCATCAAGGCCGATGACGAGGCCGGCGCGCGCGCGATCTTCGAGGCCGATCCCTATTTCCGCGCCGGGGTCTGGCAGGCGATCCGGGCGGACGAATTCCTGGGCGTCGCGGGCGACTGGGTCGGCGGGGCCGCGTGGAAGAAGTGATCCGGACCTTGCGCTAAAGATCGCGCGGCGCGGCGTCGGGGGCGAGATTGTCGATGTCGCGCCACAGCTTCCACATGCCGTCCTGCCACCTGTAGACGAGGAAACTGCGCCCGGCGACCATGCTCGGCTCCTTCCCGGGAAAGGCGATGTCCATGCGGTATTTCGCCGTGACGAAGCCGAGATCGCCCTCCACCAGCGCCTCTTCGGGTTCGAAGCGAAAGCCGACATCGGCGCCGGAACCGGACAGTCGCCGGAGAAAGGCGAGGATCGCGTCGGCGCCCTCGATTTTGGGCTGGCCCTGCGTCATCAGCACGGCATCGTCGGCGTAGAGCCGGCGCAGTTCCTCCCATTCGCCCGCTTCGTAGAGCACCTGCCAGCGCGCGCCCGCCTCGATCAGCCCCGCGCTCGAGCGTTCGTCGGCCGGTGTCGCGGCGAGCGGCGGTTCCGCGGCACAGGAGACGAGCGCGAGCGCGGCAAGCGGGGCAAGGAGGCGGGCCGTTCTCATGGCATCAGCACCGTGGAGCCGGTCGTGCGGCGCGCCTCGAGATCGCGGTGCGCCTGCGCGGCCTCGGCCAGCGGATAGGTCTGGCCGACCGTGACCCTGACCTTGCCGCTGCCGATCATGTCCCACACCCGGGCCATGCCCGCCTCGCGCTCCCCGGCGCCCGCGTAATAGTGAAAGAGCGTGGGGCGGGTAACGAAGAGCGATCCCTTCTGCGCCAATATGCCGAGATTGACCCCGTCGACCGGCCCGCTCGCATTGCCGAAACTGACCAGCAGCCCGCGCGGGGCGAGACTGTCGAGCGAGGCCGCGAAGGTGTCCTTGCCCACCCCGTCGAGCACCACCCGAACGCCCGAATCGCCGGTGATCGCGCGCACGCGCGGGGCGATCTCCTCCTCGTCATAGCGGATGACATGGTCGCAGCCCGCCTCCCGCGCGAGGTCGGCCTTGGCCCCGGTCGAGACGGTCCCGATCACGCTCGCCCCGATCGCCTTCAGCCATTGCACCATGATCAGCCCGACCCCGCCCGCGGCGGCGTGGACCAGCACGGTGTCGTCCGGCTGCACCCTCGCGCAGCGATCGACCAGGGCTTCGGTCGTCGCCGCCTTGAGGATCGCGGCGGCCGCGACCTCGTCGGAAATTCCGTCCGGCACCTTGAACAGGGCCGAGGCGGGCATGACCCGGTGGGTCGCATAGGCGCCGAGACCGGGGCCGAGATAGGCGACCCGGTCGCCCTCGGCGTAATCGGTCACGCCCTTGCCGGTCGCGACGATCCGGCCCGCCGCCTCGAGCCCCAGCCCGCTCGGCAGGTCCACCGGATAGAGCCCGGTGCGGTGATAGGTGTCGATGAAATTGAGCCCGACCGCGCCGTGTTCGACCAGCACCTCGCCCGGCCCGGGCGCGGGGGCGTCCTCCTCGACGAAGGCGATGACCTCGGGGCCGCCATGCTCGCGGATTTCGGCGCGGGTCGATTTCACTGTCGGGCTCCTTCTTCGTCACGAAAACGGCTGGCCTGCATCCGGCGCAGGGCGATGCGACGGACGCGCGCGTTCCGATCGCGTTGCGACGCGCCCGCCGGCCTTATTCCGCCGCTTCGGCGAGATCGCCCCATTCGGGTCGGCGCGGCGCGGGAAGGCCGGTTTCCGCCTCGCAGGCGGCGCGCAGGGCTTCGATGCCGGGGCCGTAATCGAACAGCGCAAGCTCCCCGCGCGACGCCTTCATTTCCTCGCGCAGCCTGGCCGTCGCCTCGGCATCGACCGTACCCCTGTCGTCCGCGACCACGCCATAGGCCTTCGCGCCTTCGGAGGTGACGAGGCCCTGGCGGATTTCGAGGCCGACGAGTTCGGGATCGCGCTCCAGCGGGTCGCCCCAGCCGCCGCCGCCCCAGGTGATGAAATGAAGCAGGTCTCCGGCACGCACTTCGACATCCTCGACCTTGTTGCCGACGATTTCGGTGGTGCCGTCGACCCGCTCGATCACCTTCCTCGCGCGCATCCCGGGATGGCCGCCATTGACGCCCCAGGGCGGCACGAACCAGCGGTCATCATGGATCGCGATGTTGCCGTCGGCAAGGAAGCGGTAGGTCATGTGAATGCCGTTGCCGCCCCGGTGGAGCCCCGCCCCGCCGCTGTCGGGCTCGGTCGAATAGCGTTCGATCCGCAGCGGGAAATAGCGTTCGAGGAATTCGTTGGGCACGTTGGTGAAGCCCGGCCACAGCGAATGCCCGTCCGGTCCGTCGCCCAGCGGACGGCCCGGAATGCCGCCGAAACCGATCTGGAAGAGCTGGAACCATTCGCGCGTGTTCCGGCGCGTGTCCCAGCCCGAATAGAACAGGTGCGGGCTCGACGAGAATCCGGCGGCGTTGAGGAATTCCGGCGTCTTCTGGCCGAGCAGCCCGCCGAGGATGTCGAAGATCCGCCCCAGCGCATGGGTCCGTCCCGACAGCGCGGCGGGGAATTTCGGCTTCAGCAGCGATCCTTCGGGGATGCGGACCTCGATCAGGTCGTAGAACCCGTCATTGAACATGATCTGCGGGTCGAACACCATGATCATGTAGATGCCGAAGAACATCTTGAACATGTTCTCGTTGAGGTAGAAATTGATCGAGGCCGCGCTCTGCGGGTCGGTGCCGTCGAAATCGAGCACGACCTTCTCGCCTTCGCGCCACATCGTGCACTTGATCCGGTAGGGACCGAAGCCCTTGCCGTCGTCGCAGATGTAATCCTCGAAGCTCACCGGCTCCTCGGCCACGGCCATGGAAATCAGCGCCTTCATCGCGCGGTGGTTGCGATCGAGCAGTTCCTGCGTCGCGGAATAATAGACGTCGTCGCCGAAACGTTCGGCCATCTCGATCACGCGGCGGCTGGCGACGCGGCAGCTCGCGATCAGCGCGTTGAGATCGGCCTGGCACCAGTCGGGCTTTCTCGTCTGGTGCATGACGAGCTTCATGAGGTCGTGATTGTATTCGCCCTGCTTCCAGAGCTTGACCGGCGGGATCCGCACGCCTTCCTCGAAGATCGAGGACGCGCCGATCGGCATCGAGCCGGGGACCATCCCGCCGATGTCGGACTGGTGGCCGAACATGGCGGTGTAGGCGATGAGCCGCCCGTCCTTGAACACCGGGAGCAGGACGAGCCAGTCGTTCGAATGGCTGATCGCGCCCTCGCAGGAATAGGGGTCGGACAGCAGGATCAGGTCGCCGTCCTCCAGCGTGTCGTCGAAGCCGCGCAGGAACCCGTCGATGAAGCTCCCGAACTGGCCGACGATCATCTTGCCCGCCGGGTCGGCGATCATCGGGAAGGCGTCGCCCTGTTCGCGGATGCCGGGCGACATGGCGGTGCGAACCAGCGTCGCGTCCATCTCGATCCGGGCATTCCTGAGCGCGTTCTCGATGATGTCGAGCGTGACGGGGTCGATGGCGACCTTTTCGAACGGCGTGTCGTTGGTCTCGACGATACGTGCAGGCATGATGTCAGCCCTCCGGATTGATGAGAATATTGCCGACCTTGTCGATCGTGGCAATGCAGCCGCTTTCGACGAGGGTGGTCGAGTCCATCTCGGTGATGATGGCAGGGCCGGGGATGCGGTCGCCTTGCCTCAGCTTGGAGCGGTCGTAGATCACGGCGTCCTGCTCGCGCCCGTCCATCCACAGCGTGTGGTCGCGGATCCTGGCGGCCGAAGGATCGCCGTCGCCCCTCGGCAATTCGGCTGCGGGAAGGGAGGGCGGCCGGCCCAGCGCGACGGCGCGCAGGTTCACGATTTCGTGCGGGGTGTCCATGTTGAAGGTGAACAGGCGCAGGTGCTCCTCGTCGAACCGGGCGAGGATCCCCTCGATCCCGTCCTTTTCCAGCACGGCCTTGTCGATAGCGAGCGGGACTTCGAAGGCCTGCCCGGCATAGCGGATGTCGACTTCGAACCCGGTCGTGATGTGGTCCTGCGCGATCCCGTCCGCGATCAGTTCGCCGCGCGTCTGAGCGGCCATTTCGTCGAGCACGGCCACGAGGTCGCCGATCGCGGTGTCCCTGGCGAGGCGCGAGAAGCTGCGCGCGGTTTCGGTCCGCATCCGCGTCGTCGCATCGCCCAGCGCGCACAGCACGCCGGGGGAAACGGGCGAGACGGCGGGCCAGCTCCCCATCAGCCGGGCGACCGCGTTGACGTGCAGGGGGCCGGCCCCGCCAAAGCCCATCAGCGCGAATTCGCGCGGGTCGTAGCCCTGCTGCACCGAAATCATCCGCAGGGCGCCGAACATGTTTTCGTTGACGATGTCGATGATCCCGCGCGCGGCCTCCATCAGGCTGACGCCGAGCGCGTCGGCGATGGTCTGGACCGCCGCTTTCGCCGCCTCGCGGTCGAGCCGGAAGCTGCCGCCGAGCAGGTCCTCCGGCAGGTAGCCGAGCACCACGTTCGCATCGGTCACGGTCGGCACCTCGCCGCCCTTGCCGTAGGCGACCGGGCCGGGGACCGCGCCGGCGCTTTCCGGGCCGACGCGCAGCGCCCCGGTCAGTTCGGGCACGTGCGCGATCGAGCCGCCGCCCGCACCCACCGTCTTCACGTCGAGCGAGGAGGCGCGCACCGACAAGTGTCCGACATCGGTCGTGCGCTCGCGCCGGGGCTCCAGCCCCTCGATCAGCGCGACGTCGGTCGAGGTGCCGCCGACGTCGAGCGTGAGGATGTTGGTCAGCCCCGCGTTCTTCGCCACCCAGAGCGCGCCGGTGACCCCGCCGGCGGGACCGGACATGAGGATGTTGACCGGGTGTTCCTCGGCCTTCTCGCTGCTCATCAGGCCCCCGTCGGAGCGCAGCAGCGAGAGGCGCCCGCCGAAGCCTTCGTCCGCGAGCTTGGTCCTGAGGTTCGAGACATAGCGGCTCACCACCGGGCGCACGGCCGCGTTGGCGACGGTCGAGAGCGTGCGCTCGTATTCCTGCATTTCGGGCAGGACTTCGTGGGACAGCGAGACGGGAATGCCCGGCAGCTCCTCGGCGGCGATTTCCCCGATGCGCCGTTCGTGCGCCCCGTTGACGTAGGCGTTGATCAGGCTGACCGTGAGCGCCTCGATCCCCTGTCCCCTGAGCCTGGCGAGCGCCGCGCGCACCGCGTCCTCGTCGAGCGGGCGGACCTCGTTGCCGTCGGCGTCCATCCGGCCCGGCACCTCCACCGTGTCCTCGAGCCGGGCGAGCGGCTGCGGCTTGGGCCAGACGATCCACGCGGCGAGCCCGCCGGGGACGAAGCTGCGCGCGATCTGCATCACGTCGCGGTAGCCTTCGGTCGTCACCAGGCCGACCTTCGCGCCCTTGCCTTCGAGCACGGCATTGGTCGCGACCGTCGTGCCGTGGAGGAAATAGACCACGTCCTCTAGCGCGACGCCCGCCTGTTCGGTGATCGCCCTGACCCCGTCGAGGATGCCCTCCGAACTGTCATGCGGGGTAGAGGGCGTCTTGTGCCGCCAGAAGCGCCCGCTCTCCTCGTCGAACAGCAGCAGGTCGGTGAAGGTCCCCCCGACATCGACGCCAAGCCTGTAAGTCATGCAGTCTCCCCTGTTGCCCTTCGGCAGGGCGGTAACGTGTTCCCCTAGGCGGCGCGCGCGACCCGCGAGGGCAGTTCGCGCCCCAGGACCTTCGCGAAAGCCCGGTTCGCGGCGATGGCCCGACCGAGATCGACATTCGTGGGCACGCCCGACCTGTCCATCATGTAGACGAGATCCTCGGTCGCGATGTTGCCGGTGGCGCGCGGGGCAAAGGGGCACCCGCCGAGCCCGCCCAGCGACGCGTCGAAGGTCCGCACGCCTGCCTGGTAGGCCGCCCACGCATTGGCGATGCCGGTGCCGCGCGTGTCGTGGAAATGGCACCGCATGGGTATCCGCCCGCCGAGCAGTTCCGCGAGCCTGCCGAACAGGTCGGCGACCTGCGCCGGGACCGCGACGCCGATGGTGTCGGCCAGCGCGATCTCGGCCGGGTCCTCGGCGGCGAGTTCCTCGGCGATGGCGAGCACGGTTTCGGGCTTCACCTCGCCTTCGAAGGGGCAGCCGAACGCGGCGGAGACGGTCACCTGCGCGCTCAGCCCCTCTGCCTTGGCGAAGCGCAGCATGTCGCGGGTTTCCGCGATGCCTTCGGCGATGGTCTGGCCCTGGTTCTTTCGGCCGAAGGTGTCGCTCGCGACGATCACGCAGCCCGCCTGGTCCACGCCGCGCCCCTTGCCATTCCCGGCGCCGCCTTCGCGCGTGGCGAGCGCGCGCATGATCCCGCGCTTGTTGAGGGTGAGGCCGATATACTGCACGTCGGCGCGGTCGGGCAGCCCGGCGATCACGGCTTCCGCATCGGCCATCTGCGGCACGCGCTCGGGATGGACGAAGCTCGCCACTTCGAGCCGCCGCGCGCCGTAGCCGATCATCGCCTCGATCAGCGCGAGCTTGTCGGCGGTCGAGACGATCTCCGCCTCGTTCTGGAGCCCGTCGCGGGGGCCCACTTCGAGGATGTTGACGGGATCGGACATGAGGGTCTGCTCGCTCGCTCGGCTGGAATCGGTCATTCGGTGATCGCGCAAATTGTATACAAATCGATCTGCGCTCTGTATAGGCCCGTTTCGCAGCGCGGGTGCGGTTACGGGCTTCCCCGCGACGACACGCTTTGCCACCGGACGAAAGGGATCACATGGCTGAGGGCGCGCTTTCCGGATTGCGTTTGATCGAGATGGGCCAGCTCATCGCGGGGCCGTTCTGCGGCCAGCTGATGGCCGATCACGGGGCCGAGGTGATCAAGATCGAACCGCCCGGGGTCGGCGACGCCATGCGGAACTGGGGGCAGGGCATCCCGCTGTGGTTCTCCGTCGTCGCGCGCAACAAGAAGTCGATCACGCTCAACCTGCGCGAAAAGGAAGGCCAGGCGATCGTCCGGCAGCTTGCCGCCAGGGCCGACTTCCTGCTCGAGAATTTCCGCCCGGGCACGCTGGAACGCTGGAACCTCGGCTGGGACGAGCTTTCCGCGATCAACGAGGCGCTCATCATGATCCGCGTATCGGGCTACGGCCAGACCGGGCCCTATTCCGCGCGCGCCGGCTATGGCGGGATCGGCGAGGCGATGGGCGGGATGCGCTACATCGCCGGCGAACCCGACCGCCCGCCGAGCCGCGCGGGGCTTTCGATCGGCGATTCGCTCGCCGCGACCTATGCCTGCCTCGGCGCGCTGATGGCGCTCGAACACCGGCACCGGACGGGCAAGGGGCAGGTGGTCGATTCGGCGATCTACGAAGCCGTGCTGGCGATGATGGAATCGACCGTGCCCGAATACACCGTGGCCGGCCACATCCGCGAACGCACCGGTTCGATCCTGCCCAAGGTCGCGCCCTCCAACGTCTATCCGACCAGGGACGGCAGCGTGCTCGTCGCCGGCAACCAGGACAGCGTGTGGAAACGCTTGGCGGCTATGATGGGCGTGCCCGAACTGGGCGACGATCCGCGCTACAACAGCCATGTCGCGCGCGGGGAGCGGCAGGCCGAACTCGACGAGATGATCGGCGAGTGGACGAAACAGCGCACCAGCAGCGAAGTGCTCGAACTGTGCGAGGAACACGGCGTTCCGGCGGGCAATATCTACCGCGCGCCGGAAATGCTGGCCGATCCGCATTTCGCCGCGCGCGAGGCGATCGTGGACGTGCCGCATCCGAAATACGAGAATTTCCGGATGCAGAACGTCGCGCCCAGGCTCTCGGCGACGCCGGGCGGCATCCACTGGGTCGGGCCGGAACTCGGCCAGCACAACGAGGAAGTCTATGGCGAACTGCTCGGCATGGACAGCCGCGCCATGGCCGACCTTGCCGAACGGGGCATCATCTAACCTCTCTTATTCACGGCGATGCGGTTGGGCGCCTCTCGGCGCGAGCTTGACGCCACTGCTGCGTGCGGCGGCGTAGAGCGGGCGTGCGGCACCGCTGGCGTCTGTTTCACCGCGCT
>Ga0008833_1000033_pt1 | contig 207252 bp, 200 predicted proteins | sample HotLakConsoUCCLE_FD_62216 | JGI IMG/M metagenome (GOLD analysis project Ga0008833, IMG submission 62216) | Hypersaline microbial mat communities from Hot Lake, Washington, USA - Hot Lake Consortium UCC-LE | ecosystem: Environmental > Aquatic > Non-marine Saline and Alkaline > Hypersaline >... | reverse complement strand
GATGCCGCGCCCGCGCCCTTTTCAGCGCGCCGCATTCGGGGCAGGGTACCACCAACGGAAGGAGCCAGCATGACAGAGCCGCAGTTTCTCGACACGCCCCAGGGACGCCGCATCGCCTATCACCGCACCGAAGGGCAGGGCCCGGGCGTGGTCTTTCTCGGCGGGTTCATGTCCGACATGGAGGGCACCAAGGCGGTGCATCTGCAGTCCTGGGCCGAACGCACCGGCCGGGCCTTCCTGCGCTTCGACTATTCCGGCCACGGGCAGAGTTCCGGCGCCTTCGCCGACGGGGCGATCGGCGACTGGGCCGAGGATGCCATGGCGGTGCTGGACGCGCTGAGCGAGGGGCCGCAGGTTCTGGTGGGCTCGTCCATGGGCGGCTGGATCGCGCTTCTGACCGCGCGGCGCGCGCCCGAGCGGGTGGCGGGGCTGGTGAGCATCGCCGCCGCGCCGGATTTCACCGAGGACTCGATGTGGGCCGGCTTCGACCGTGGCCAGCGCGACACGCTGGAGCGCGAGGGCGTGGTGCATCTGCCCTCCGACTACGGCGCGCCCTATCCGATCACGAAGCGGCTGATCGAGGATGGCCGCGCCCATCTGGTGCTGCGCGGCGCGCTGCATCTGCCCTTTCCGGTGCGGTTCCTGCAGGGCACGGAGGATGCCGATGTGGACCGAGCGGTGGCGCTGCGCCTGCTCGACCACGCGACCGGGCCCGACATGCGGCTGACGCTGGTGGACGGGGCGGATCACCGCTTTTCGGATCCCGACTGCCTCGCGCTGATCGAGGAGAGCGTCGAGGCCGTGCTGGCCCGCGCGGGCCGCGCGCATGGCTAGGCTGGCACGGATGCTGGGCGCGCTGCTGATCCTGGCCGCGCTGGCCGTCGCGGGGCTCTGGGTCTTCGGCCCGCGCGAGGCGGTGCCGGTGAAGGCGGGTTTCGACCCGGCCGATCTGGGCGACGACCTCGACGCGTATTTCGCCCGCGCCGAGGCCGGTGTGCCCGACCTGCGCGAGGGGGTCGAGAAGCGCGTGATCTGGGCCGGGGCGCCGGGCGCGCGGACCGATCTGGCGGTGCTCTACGTGCACGGCTTCTCCGCCACGTCGCAGGAGATCCGGCCGGTGCCAGACCGGGTGGCGGCGGAACTGGGCGCCAACCTGGTCTTCACGCGGCTCGGGGGGCACGGGCGCGACGGGGACGCCATGGCCGAGGCCAGCGTCGCCGACTGGATGCGCGATATGGCCGAGGGGCTGGCCGCCGCCCGGGCCGCGGCCGACGAGGTGATCGTGATGGCCACCTCCACCGGGGGCACGCTGGCCACGCTGGCCGCCGCGGACCTCGCCCTGATGGAGCATGTGCGGGGCCTGATCCTCGTCTCGCCCAATTTCGCGGTGAACAACCCGCGCGCGGCGATGCTGACCTGGCCCGGCGCGCGCTGGTGGCTTCCGCTGGTTGCGGGCGCCACCCGCAGCTTCGCACCGCTCAACGAGGACCACGGCCGCTATTGGACCACCGAGTATCCCACCCTGGCGGTGCTGCCGATGGCGGCGCTGGTGGCGCATGTGCGCGCGATGGATCATGGCGCGCTGGAGGTGCCGGCGCTGTTCTGGTTCTCCGATGCCGACCGGGTGGTGCGCGCCTCGGTCACGCGCGAGGTGGCGCAGGCCTGGGGCGGGCCGGTCACGCTGAACCCGGTCAGCCCCGGCCCGGATGACGATCCCTTCGCGCATGTGCTTGCGGGCGACATCCTGTCGCCCGGCCAGACCGCGGCCGCCGTGGCCGGCATGACGGGCTGGATCCGGCACGTCACCGAGCAGGAGTGAGCCCGGGTGTCCTGGTCGTTGTTGGTGCTGGGCGTGGTGATCGGGGCGAACAACCTCGCCGTGTCGCTGGCGCTGGGCGCGCTGGGCCAACAGTCGCGCGCGCTGCGCATCGTCGCCGTCTTCGGGCTGTTCGAGTTCACGGTGCCGCTCATCGGCATCGCGCTGGGGCGCGAACTGGCGGACCGCTTCGCCATGGCGCCGGGCTGGCTTGCCCCCGTCCTGCTGATCGGAATGGGCGGCTGGGCCGTGGTCGCGGCGCTGCGCAAGGACATCGACGCCGAGGCGCTGGCGCGGCGCGCCGCCACCTGGGGCGGCCTGGCGCTGCTTGCGGCCAGCCTGAGCGGCGACAACCTGCTGATCGGGCTGTCGCTGGGCCTGGGCCAATACGCGCCCCTGACGCTCGCCGCGGTGATCGCCACCTGCTCGATGCTGTTCAGTTGGGGAGGGCTGCGCCTTGGCGGTGTCTTGCGTGCGGCGCACAGGCGTCTGGCCAATGTCGGGGCAGGGCTGCTACTGCTGGCCGCAGGCGTCGCCCTGGCGGGCGGCGTGCTGTGAGAGGGCAGGGCAGGCAATGACCGAACCGGTGGTGTTTCTTCCGGGGCTGATGTGCGACACGCGGCTGTTCGCGCCGCAACTGGTGGCGCTGGGGCGCGACCGGCCGGTGATGGTCGCGCCGATCACCGGCGGCGAGCGGATCGAGGAGATCGCCTCGGGCCTGCTGACGCTGCTGCCGGCGAAATTCGCGCTGGCGGGCCTCAGCATGGGCGGGATCGTGGCGATGGAGATCCTGCGCCGCGCGCCGGACCGGATCACCCGCCTCGCGCTGATGGATACCGAGCCGCTGGCCGAGACCCCGCAGGTGGCGGCCTGGCGCGAGCCGCTGATCGTCAAGGCCCGGTCGGGCGCGCTGGACGCGGCCTTGGCCGAGGTGCTGCGCCCCGAGCACCTGGCGCCCGGGCCGCGACGGCTGGACGTGCTGGCCCAGATGCGCGACATGGCCCACGGGCTGGGAGCCCAGGCCTTCGTCAAGCAGATGCGCGCGCTGCAACGGCGCCGCGACCAGCAGGCCACGTTGCGGCGGCTCAAGGCGCCGACGCTGGTGCTTTGCGGCGCCGAGGACACGCTGACCCCGGTCAAGCGGCACGCCTTCATGGCCGAACTGATCCCGAACGCGGTGTTCCGCATCATCGAGGGCGCGGGCCACATTCCCACGCTGGAGGCGCCCGAGGCCACTTCGGACGCCTTGCAGGAATGGCTGGGACAGCCCTACGTGCTGCGCTGAAGCCCGCGGCCGCGGCGCCGTACGGGCTTGATTGCGCTTGACCCGCCCGGCCCCAGCGCCCACCTTCCGCCCGATCCGACGGAGACAGCCATGGCCCGCACGCCCCCCCCTTTCGCCGCGTTCGAATGGATGATCGCCTGGCGCTACCTGCGCGCCCGCCGGGCCGAGGGCGGCGTCAGCGTGATGACCTGGATCAGCCTGATCGGGATCACCCTGGCGGTGTTCGCGCTGATCGCCACGCTGGCGGTGCGTTCGGGCTTCAGGGCGGAATTCGTCGACACGATCCTGGGCGCCAACGCCCATGTCAGCGTCTACGCCCAGGCGGTGCGGCAGGAGAACGGACAGGTCAGCCGCGAGATCGAGGATTTCGACGCGCTGGCAGAGCGGCTGCGCGCGGTGCCGGGCGTGACCCGCGCCGCGCCGCTGATCCGCGGGCAGGTGATGGGCTCGGCCAACGGCCGCAATGCCGGCGTCGAGGTGTTCGGCATCGCGCCGGACGATCTGGCCGGCCTGCCGCGCATCGCCGGCCCGGAGACCTCGCAGGGCAAGCTGGCCGATTTCCCGCAAGGGGTTGCGGTGGGCTCTGGCGTGGCGCGCGAACTGGGGCTTTCGGTGGGCGACCGGATCCGGCTGATTTCTCCCGACGGGGTCAAGACCGCCTTCGGAACCAGTCCGAGGATCAAGGCCTATGACGTGACCTACATCTTCACCGCCGGGCGCTACGACATCGACCGCACCCGCGTCTACATGCCCTTCGCCGAGGCGCAGGGCTATTTCAACCGCGAAGGCGCGGCGGACGAGATCGAGGTGATGGTGACCGAGCCCGAGGCGGTCGACCGCCTCGCCGGGCCCATCCTTCAGGCGGCGGGGCCGGGGATGCTGGTCTGGACCTGGCAGGACGCCTCGGGCGGGTTCCTGCGCGCGCTGGAGGTGGAGGACAACGTGATGTTCGTGATCCTGTCGATCCTCGTGCTGATCGCGGCGATGAACATCGTCTCCGGGCTGATCATGCTGGTGAAGAACAAGGGCCGCGACATCGGCATCCTGCGCACCATGGGCCTGACCGAGGGCGCGGTGCTGCGTGTCTTCTTCATCTGCGGCGCCTTCACCGGGCTGATCGGCACCGCGGCGGGGGTGGTGCTGGGCTGCCTCTTCGCGATCTATATCGACCCGATCTTCTCCTTCGTGAACTACGCCATGGGCGGCGGGGTCTGGGATCCGTCGATCCGGGGGATCTACGCGCTGCCCGCCAGGCTGGAGCTGGGCGACGTGCTGTCGGCGGTGGCGCTGTCGCTGGGTCTGAGCTTCGTCGTCACCATCTTCCCCGCGCGACGGGCCGCGCGGCTGAACCCGGTGGAGGCGCTGCGCTATGAATGAGCCCGCGCTGCGGCTGACCGGGGTCGCCAAGACCTACAACCAAGGGCTGGAGTCCGAGGTCGCGGTGCTGCGCGGCGCGGATCTGGCGATCGCGCCCGGCGAGGTCGTGGCGCTGGTGGCGCCTTCGGGCGCGGGCAAGTCCACGCTGCTGCATATCGCGGGGCTGCTCGATGTGCCCGACAGCGGCAAGGTGGAGATCGGCGGCCAGGACATGACCGGCCGGCCCGACCGCGCCCGCACGAGGGTGCGGCGGCGCGAGCTGGGCTTCGTCTACCAGTTCCACCACCTGCTGCCCGAGTTCACCGCGCTCGAGAACATCGTGCTGCCGCAACTGGCCGAGGGCACGCCCCGCGCCGAGGCCGAGGCGCGGGCGAGGGGTCTGCTGGCCTCGGTGGGGGTGGAGGCGCGCGCCGCGCACCGCCCCGCCGCGCTGTCGGGCGGCGAGCAGCAGCGCGTGGCCTTCTGCCGCGCGCTCGCCAACGCGCCGCGGTTGCTGCTGGCGGACGAGCCCACCGGAAATCTCGATCCCGAAACCTCGGACCGGGTCTTCGCCGCGCTGATGCGGCTGGTGCGCGAGACGGGGCTCGCCGCGCTGATCGCCACCCACAACCTGGAGCTCGCCGCCCGGATGGACCGGCGGCTGCGGCTGGAACACGGCCGGGTCGTGCCCGCCTGATGCCCGGCCCGAACGCCCCCGACGCGCCCGGCCCCGAGGCGACGCGCGCGCTCTTCACCCGCGCCGATGGCCGCTATCTCTTCGCGCGCTGGGGCCGGCCGATCGCGCCCGTGGTCTTCGGGGTCGAGGAGAAGTCGCTGGGCACCGTCAAGGGCGCGCTGGAGGCGGTGGTGACGCTGGCGGGCCACAGCATGGCCGAGACGGATCCGGAACTGGGCGCGAACCTCATGGTGTTCTTCTTCCGCGATTGGGAGGAACTGCCGTACGTGCCTGGGCTCGACCGGCTGGTGCCGGACCTGGCGCCGCTGGTGGCGCGGCTGGCGCGGGAGGGGGCCAACCAGTATCGCCTGTTCCGCTTCGATGAGGCCGGCGCGATCCGTGCCGCCTTCGTCTTCCTGCGCATGGATGCGGAGCTTTCCGCCGTCCCCGCCGAGACCCTGGCGCTGAGCCAGGCGGTGCAGACGATCCTGCTATGGTCCGACACCGCCTTCCTGGGCGCCTCGCCGCTGGCGCGCGCCCCGGGCGGCGCCACGCTGCTGCGCCCCGAGATCGCCGCGGTGATCCGCGCGGCCTACGATCCGGTCCTGCCCGCGGTCGCCACCGATCCCGCCCATGCGCTGCGTCTGCATGCGCGCCTGTCCCGACCGGGCTGAGCCGTCATCGTTCCGAAACCATCCCGGGGGTGACCGGGCCGAAGGCCGCAAGGGGCTGGCGGGCCCGGTCCCCGGCGCCCGCCGCCTTGTCCATCGCTCCGGGCGCCTTGCCGGGCCGCCCGACCCGGGCCGCCCGGCGCAAGAGCCGGCTCAGCCGATCTCGGCCAGACGCTCCAGCGCGGCCTCGATCCGGCTGGCCTCGTCTTCCTTGGCGGCCAGCGCCTCGCGGGTCTCCTCGACCACCTCCTCGGGGGCGCTCTCGACGAACTTGGGATTGTTCAGCCGTCCGCGCAACCCGCCCAGCTCCTTGCCCAGCTTGCCCAGAACCTTCTCCAGCCGGGCCTTCTCGGCGCCCACGTCGATGATGTCGGCCATCGGCAGGCCCAGGCTGCCGCCCTCCACCGCCACGGTGATGGTGCCCTTGGGGAAGTTCTCCACCTCCGCCAGGCTCTCGATCCGCGCCAGTCGCCGGATCAGCGCCTCGTTGCGCGCCCAGGCCTCGCGGCCGGCCGCGTCGAGCTCGGTGGCGAGCATCGGCACGTAGAGCCCCGCCGGCACATGCATCTGCGCCCGCGCGCTGCGCACCTCCTCGATCAGGCCGATCACCCAGCCCATCTCGCGGTCGGCCGCGGGATCGGCCAGCTCGGTGGCGGTGTAGCCGGGCCAGTCCGCATGCACGAGCATCTTCTGCCGCTCCGCCAGCGTGCCCCACAGCTCCTCGGTGACGAAAGGCATGATCGGGTGCAGCAGGATCAGGCACTGGTCGATCACCCAGCCCATCACGGCCTGCGTCTCGGCGCGCAGCGCCGCGTCCTCGCCCTGCAGGAGCGGCTTGGAGAATTCCACGTACCAGTCGCAGACCTTGCCCCAGACGAAGGCATAAAGCGCGTTGGCCGCATCGTTGAAGCGGAACGCCTCGAGCGCGGTGTCCACCTCCTCGCGCACCCGCGCGGTCTCGCCCAGGATCCAGCGGTTCACGGTGGCGGTGGCGGGCGGCACGCGGCCGTCGCTGCCCACCGCGCCGTTCATCTCGGCAAAGCGCGCGGCGTTCCAGAGCTTGGTGCCGAAATTCCGGTAGCCCGCGATCCGGTCCCTCGACAGGCGCAGGTCGCGCCCCATCGCCGCCATGGCGGTGAGGGTGAAGCGCACCGCGTCGGCGCCGTATTCGTCGATCAGCTCCAGCGGGTCGAGCACGTTGCCCAGCGACTTGGACATCTTCTTGCCCTTCTCGTCGCGGACCAGCGCATGGACATAGACCGTCGAGAACGGCTTCTGCCTCATCACGGCGTATTGCATCATCATCATCCGGGCGACCCAGAAGAAGATGATGTCGAAGCCGGTGATCAGCACGTCGGTGGGGAAATACCGGCGCAGCTCGTCCGTGTCGCCGGGCCAGCCCAGCGTGCCGATGGGCCAGAGCCCGGAAGAGAACCAGGTGTCGAGCACATCGGGATCGCGGAACAAGGGAAGAGGAGGGTTTGACGAGTCATACTTCTGATCAAATAATTCTGCCGCCTCTTTTGCGTCATTTACAATCGTAATCTCGCCGTTCCAATCGGTGTTTCTATAGTGAGTTTTTGCTGCTGCAATTGCATCTGTTTCCGTTGGAGCGCAGAAACGTTCCCATTCAGACACTCGAGCACGGTCATCGGGATCACTGATCGGTAAATCGATACTTGAGCCGTCCCGAGAAAGCTTCGGCCCATACCACACCGGAATCTGGTGGCCCCACCAGAGCTGGCGCGAGATGCACCAGGGCTCGATATTCTCCAGCCAGTGGAAATAGACCTTCCGGTCGCCCTCCGGCAGGATCCGGGTCTCGCCCGAGCGCACCGCCTCCAGCGCGGGGCCCACGATCTTCTCGGCATCCACGAACCACTGGTCGGTCAGGTAGGGCTCGATCGCCACTTTCGAGCGGTCGCCATGCGGCACCATGTGCCGGTCGGCGTCGATCCCGTCGAGCCAGCCCTCTTCCTCGGCGATGCGCACGATCCAGTCGCGCGCCTCGTAGCGGTCGAGCCCGTCCAGCGCCTCGATCGCCCGTGCCACGCCGTCCGCGTCGCAGCCCTCGGCGAAATCGGCATTGTCGCGCAGCCACATCCCCGCCCGCGGGTTCATCACGTTGATCGCGGGCAGCCCGGTGCGGCTTCCCACCGCCCAGTCGTTGAAATCATGCGCCGGCGTCATCTTGACCGCGCCAGTGCCCTTCTCGGGATCGGCATAGGCATCCGCCACGATCCGCAGCCGCCGGCCCACCAGCGGCAGGATCGCCTCCTTGCCCACCAGGTGCGCATAGCGCCGGTCCTCGGGATGCACCGCGATGCCGGTATCGCCCAGCATCGTCTCGGGCCGGGTGGTGGCCACCGTCAGGTAATCGCGGGTCTCGGTGGCGGTGACATTGCCCTCCTCGTCGAACTCGGTGGGGTGCTCGTAGGTCTCGCCATCGGCCAGCGGGTAGCGCAGGCGCCACATGTGGCCGTCCACCTCCACCTGCTCCACCTCGAGATCCGAGATCGCGGTCTCGAAATGCGGGTCCCAGTTCACCAGCCGCTTGCCGCGATAGATGTAGCCCTTGCGATACATGTCCACGAAGACGCGCATCACCGCGTCGTGGAAATCGGGGCTGTTCTCGTGCCCGGTGCGCGGATCGCCCGGCGCGCCCGCCATGGTGAAGGCGTTGCGCGACCAGTCGCAGGAGGCGCCCAGCCGCTTGAGCTGGGTCACGATCGTCCCGCCCGATTGCGCCTTCCACTCCCAGACCTTCGCGATGAAGTCCTCGCGGCTGAAATCGGTGCGCCGCTTGCCCTGCCTGGCCAGTTCGCGCTCCACCACCATCTGCGTGGCGATGCCGGCATGGTCCTGTCCGGGCTGCCACAGGGTGTCGAAGCCGCGCATCCGGTGCCAGCGGATCAGGATGTCCTGCAACGTGTTGTTGAAGGCATGCCCCATATGCAGGCTGCCCGTCACGTTGGGCGGCGGGATCATGATGCAGAAGCTTTCCTCGCGCGAGGCATTGGCCCCGGCGGCGAAGGCGCCCGCCGCGTCCCAGGCCTCGTAGATCCGGCGCTCGGCCTCGGCGGCGTCGAAAGTCTTTTCCAGCGACATCTCTCACCCCTTGCGGTTCCGAGCCGTGCAATAGCGAAGCGCGCGCCCGAGGGGAAGCCGCCACGCCGTGGAATCTGCCTCCCGCCCGATGCCGCCGCCGGGCTTCTTCTGGCTTCGAATATCCCCGCCGGAGGCTCCTGCCACCTGCCGTCAGCGCGTCCGGTCGAGTTTCGTGGCCAGGTGGATCAGGCTTTCCGAGCCGCGCACGCCGCGGGTCTCGCCGATCCGGTCCAGCGTCTCGTCCAGCGCCTCGGTGGAGCCGGCCGAAAGCTGCACCAGCAGGTCGCACCGCCCCGAGGTGGTGTGCACCACCTCCACGGCGGGCAGGGATTTCAGCCGCGCCAGCACCGCCGGCCCCGCGCGCGGCTCGATCGACACCAGCACCGTGGCGCGCAGGGGCGGGCGCAGCGCGGGGCCGGGGCGCAGGGTGTAGCCCGCGATATGGCCCGAGCGTTCCAGCCGCTCGATCCGCGCCTGCACGGTGGAGCGCGCCAGCCCCAGCCGGCGCGCCAGCGTGGCGGCGGGGGTGCGGGCATTCTCGGCCAGCGCGGCCATCAGGGCCTGGTCGGTTTCGTCCATTCGCAGGCAATCTCCGGCGTTTCGACGAAAGATACAAGGGAATCGGCGAAACCGACAGGCGGAATCGGCGGCAAGACACCCGAGTCTTGGAAAAAAATCGACAGGAGGTGCATCGATGCAGACCAACTCCGCCCCGTGGCCCGATCCCGAAACCTGCCTTGCGCGGTCCCGCCCCGACCGGCCGGTGGCCTTCTTCGTGCCCGACATGCTGCGGCAGACCGCGCGGCGCTTCCGCGCGGGCTTTCCCGGCCTCGTGACCTATGCGGTCAAGGCCAATGACGCGCCCATCGTGCTGGACACCCTGGTCTCCGCCGGGGTCACGGCCTTCGACGTGGCCTCGCCCGCCGAGATGGCGCGGGTGCGTGCGGCGTTGCCCTCGGCGGTGCTGCATTATCACAACCCCGTGCGCTCGCCCGCCGAGATTGCCGAGGGCCGGGCCCTGGGCGTGGTCTCGTGGTCGGTGGATTGCCGGGCAGAGCTGGACAAGCTGATGCCGCTGCCGCCCGGGGCGGAGGTGGCGGTGCGCCTGCACCTGCCGGTGCCGGGCGCGGCCTATGATTTCGGCGCCAAGTTCGGCGCCGGGCCCGAGGCTGCGGCGGCGCTTCTGGCCGAGGTGGCGCGGCGCGGCCTGTCGCCCTCGCTCACCTTCCATCCGGGCACCCAATGCGCCGATCCGGAGGCCTGGGCCGCCTATATCGCCACCGCGGCGCTGGTCGCGAAAAGGGCGCGCGTCCGGCTGTGTCGTCTCAACGTGGGCGGTGGGTTCGCGGCGCATCGATGCGCCGCGCCCGCCCCGGACCTCGAGGCGGTCTTTAGCCGGATCGGGCAGGCGGCGCGGGCGGCTTTCGCGGGCGATCCGCCGCCGCTGGTATGCGAGCCGGGCCGTGCCATGGTGGCCGAGGCCTTCACGCTGGCGTTGCGGGTCAAGGCGCTGCGCCCCGACGGGTCGGTATTCCTCAATGACGGGATCTATGGCGGGCTGGCCGAGCTGCGCGACCTGCCGATGACCGAACGGCTCCGGGTGCTGCGGCCGGACGGCGCCGCGCGCCAGGGCCCCGCGCGGCCGCGCGTCGTGTTCGGGCCCACCTGCGACAGCCTCGACCGGCTGCCCGAGCCGGTTCCGCTGCCCGAAGACATATGCGAGGGCGACTGGCTGATCTTCCCCGGCATGGGCGCCTATTCGCTGGTCACCTCCACCGGGTTCAACGGGTACGGGCTGACCGATATCATCCCCGTCACGCGCCCGGCGGCCTGATCCGGTCCGATCCGGCCGGTTCGGGGCTGGACACCGGCGGCGCGACGGATAGGTTCCCTGCAAGAACTCAGCAGGGGGCCATCGCCATGGAAAAGTTCGGACGCAGCCAGCCGGTCACGCGGGTGGAGGATATCCGTTTTCTCACCGGGCATGGCCGCTACGTCGATGACATCGCGCCCGAGGGCGCCCTGCACGCGGCCTTCCTGCGCTCGCCGGTGGCGCATGCGCGCATCATCGGGCTGGATCTCGAAGAGGCACGCGCGGCCGGGGGCGTGCACGCGGTCTATGCCGCCGACGACCTTGCCGCGCTGGGCCTCAGGCTGGAGATGGGTGCCACGCTGGTCACCAACCGCGACGGCAGCAGCGGCGCGAAGACCGAGCGCACGGTGCTCGCGCGCGGCCGGGTGCGCCATGTGGGAGAGCCGGTGGCCGTGGTGCTGGCCGAAACCCGCGAGCAGGCGCGCGACGCGGCCGAGCTGATCGGTTTCGACTACGAGGAATTGCCGGTTCACATGGAGATCGGCCCGGGGGGCACCTCGCTGCATGACAGCGCGCCCGACAATCGCGGCTACGACTGGGAGATCGGCGACGCAGCCGCGACCGAGGCGGCCTTTGCCGCGGCCGCCCGCACCGTCCGGCTGGAGGTGGAGGACAACCGCGTCATCATCAACGCGATGGAGCCGCGCGGCTGTTTCGCCGAATGGCAGCCGGATGGGCGCCTGCACCTGACCTTCGGGGGGCAGGGGGTCTGGGGCATGAAGGCCCAGCTTGCCAGGAGCTTCGGGCTGGAGCCCGACGCGGTGCGCGTCACCATCCCGGATGTGGGGGGCGGGTTCGGCATGAAGGTCGCGCCCTATCCGGAATATTTCGTCGCCGCCGCGGCGGCGCGCGCGCTGGGCCGGCCGGTGCGCTGGATGTCCGAGCGCACCGAGGCCATGCTGAGCGACCAGGCGGGGCGCGACCTGGTCTCCACCGCCGAACTGGCCTTCGACGCGGACAACCGGATCCTGGCCTATCGGGTGCATACCCGGTCCAACCTGGGCGCGTTCAATTCCAATTTCGGGCAACTGATCCAGAGCAGCCTGTTTTCCAAGGTGCTGACGGGGGTCTACGATATCCCCGCCGCCTACCTGCGCGCCGAGGGCTTCTATACCAACACCACGCAGGTGGACGCCTATCGCGGCGCCGGCCGGCCCGAGGCGATCTATGTGCTGGAGCGCCTGATGGACCGCGCCGCGCGCGAGCTGGGCGAGGACCCGTGGGACTTGCGGCGCAAGAACTTCATCTCGGTGGACCGGTTCCCCTATCTCACCGTGGTGGGCGAAACCTACGATGTGGGCGATTTCGCCCGCGTGCTCGCGCGGGTCGAACGGGAGGCCGACCGGGCGGGCTTCGCGGCGCGCAAGGCCGCCAGCGCCGCGCGCGGCAAGCTGCGCGGGATGGGGCTGTGCTATTACATCGAAAGTATCCTGGGCGATCCCTCGGAAGGCGCCAGGGTGGTGTTCGAGGAGGGCGGCACCGCCAGCATCTATGTGGGCACCCAGTCGAACGGGCAGGGGCATGAAACGGTCTATGCCCGCTTCCTGTCGGACCAGACCGGCATCCCGATGGAGAAGATCCGCGTGGTGCAGGGCGATTCGGACCTGATCGAGAAGGGCGGCGGCACGGGGGGCTCGCGCTCCGTCACGGTGCAGAACACCGCCACGCTGGCCACGGTGGAGAAGATCGTCGCGGCCTTCTCCGGCTACCTGGCCGGGAAGATGGGCGTCGCGGCCGATGAGATCGGCTTCGACGACGAGCGGTTCCGCGCCCCCGGCTCGAACCTGACGCCCACGATGCTGGAGGTGGCCGAGATGGCCCGCGCCGAGGGCCGGACCGAGTTGCTGAGCCACGAGGCGCGCACCACGCTGCCGGCGCGGTCCTTCCCCAACGGCGCGCATGTGGCCGAGGTGGAGGTGGACCCCGAGACCGGCGTCGTCACCGTGGACCGCTACACGGTGGTGGACGATTTCGGCAATCTCATCAACCCGCTGCTGGCCGAGGGGCAGGTGCATGGCGGGATCGCGCAGGGGCTGGGCCAGGCCCTTCTGGAGCGCACGGTCTTCGACGCGGATGGCCAGCTGCTGACCGCGAGCTTCATGGATTACGCGATGCCGCGCGCCGGGGACGTGCCGATGTATCGCTTCCGCAGCGAACCCGTCCCGTCCACAGCGAACGTGATGGGGATGAAGGGCTGCGGCGAGGCGGGCACCGTGGGGTCCATGGCCGCGGTGTCGAACGCCGTGCAGGATGCGCTGTGGGAGCGGGGCGTGCGCCGGGCCGACATGCCCTTCACGCCGAACCGCGTCTGGTCGATGCTGGGCGAGACCGCGGCCCAGACCGCGGGCGCCGCGTCAATAAGCTGACGGCCCGCGCCGGATCTCGCCGGTGTCGAGCACCGGGGAGGCGTCGAGTTCCGACGCGTTGAGCATCGCCGCCACGCGCTCCAGCGCGGCGACGATCATGGCCTGTTCCCAGTCTTCCAGCGCCTCGAACGCCTTGACATACTGCTGTTGCAGCGGATCGGGCGCGCGCTCGATCACGTCGCGCCCCTTCTCGGTGGGAACGATATTGGTCTGACGGCGGTCGGCTTCGGACCGTTCGCGCCGGACCACGCCCTTCGCCACGAGCCGGTCGATCAGGGTGGAGATGGTGGCCTGGCTGACCCCCATCTGCGCCGAGATCTGCTTGGGCGTGACGCTGCCATGGGCCGAGACGATCTGGAGCACCCGTATCTGCACCGGCGTCAGCCCGTGGGTGCGCGCCAGATCGCGGCCGTAGAGTTCCGTCGCGCGCAGGATCCGGCGGAGGGCGATCAGGCTTGTATCGGTGCGGTCCAAGTCCGGCCTCATCAGCTGATGAATCGTCATCTGTCTGTCAACCTTCCTGGTTCCCGACAAGATAAATTTATATAGCATAACTAAATATTCATGCCAAGACGGCCAGGAAGACGCGGCTGATCAATGGCCAGAGTACGATACAAATAACTGAAAAATAACAAATAAAATAAAGAGATAAGTTTATTGCTTAGCTTAGTTGATATTCTCCTGTAATCCGATATATTGCAGACAAACAAATGAACAAGAGGGAGAAGACCTTGTCCTCCGTCCGTCAGATCGATCCGCGCGCCAAGCGCGACACCGTCGTCTTTCGCAAGCCCGTCTCGTCCGACGGCGCTGCCGTCTGGGAACTCATCGCGGCCTGCAAGCCGCTCGACGAGAACTCCATGTATTGCAACCTGATCCAGTGCGATCACTTCCGCGATACCTGCATCCTGGCCGCGAAGGATGGCGAGCCGCTGGGCTGGATCTCGGCCTATATCCTGCCCTACGATCCGGAAACGCTGTTCGTCTGGCAGGTCGCCGTGTCCGAGAAGGCGCGCGGCCTCGGGCTGGGCAAGCGGATGCTGGCCGGCCTGCTGGAGCGGGACGAGTGCAAGGGCGTCGCGCGGCTGCAAACCACCATCACGCGCGACAACGATGCCAGCTGGGGCCTGTTCAAGAGCTTCGCCCGCCAGCAGGAGGCGCAGCTGGACGCCCAGGCGCATTTCACGCGCGACACCCATTTCCGCGGCTACCACGCCACCGAACACATGGTGACGATCAAGCTGCCCGAGGCGCTGAAGAAGGCCGCGTGAGCGCGGCCGCCGCCCGGAAACCCCCCCAGACTCAAGAGGTACACGCCATGTCGACTGATCCGTCAGCCGAAAAGAAGATCTTTGAAACCCGCGAATCCGAGGTGCGCAGCTATTGCCGCAGCTTCGATGCCGTGTTCGCCACGGCCAGCGGGTCCACGCTCACCGACACTGAGGGGCGCAGCTATATCGACTTCCTGTCGGGCTGTTCGTCGCTGAACTACGGCCATAACGACCCGGACATGAAGGCCGCGCTGATCGAGCACATCGCCGCCGATGGCATCGCCCACGGGCTCGACATGTATTCGCGCGAGAAGGGCGCCTTCCTGGAGGCGTTCGAGCGGATCGTGCTCAAGCCCCGTGGCATGGACCACAAGGTGATGATGACCGGCCCCACCGGCACCAATGCGGTGGAGGCCGCGATCAAGCTGGCGCGCAAGGTGACGGGCCGCACCAACGTGGTGGCCTTCACCAACGGCTTTCACGGCATGACGCTGGGCGCGCTGGCGCTGACCGGCAATGCCGGGAAGCGCGCGGGCGCGGCCGTTCCGCTCGATAACGTCACGCATCTGCCCTATGACGGGGCGCTGGGCGAGGGGGTGGACACGCTGCCCCTGATCGAGGCGATGATCGAGAACGGCTCCAGCGGGGTCGATCTGCCGGCCGCCTTCGTGGTGGAGCCGATCCAGGGCGAGGGCGGGCTGAACGCCGCCTCGGGGAGCTGGCTCAAGGGCCTGGCCGCTCTGGCCAGGAAGCACGGCATCCTGCTGATCGTGGACGACATCCAGGCCGGGATCGGCCGCTCGGGCAGCTTCTTCTCGCTCGACGGGATGGGGATCGAGCCCGACATGATCACGCTGGCCAAGTCGCTCTCGGGTTTCGGGCTGCCCTTCGCGATGGTGCTGCTCAAGCCCGGGCTGGATATCTGGAAGCCGGCCGAACACAACGGCACGTTCCGCGGCAACACCCACGCCTTCGTCACCGCCCGCGTCGCGCTGGAGAAGTTCTGGGCCGACGATGCCTTCAAGGACGAGATCGCCGAAAAGGCGCAGGTCCTGACCGCGCGGCTGGAGGCGATCGCCGCCGACATTCCCGGCGCGCGCCTCAAGGGGCGCGGCATGATGCAGGGCGTCGATGTGGGCTCGGGCGATCTGGCCGGCGAAATCTGCGCCGAGGCGTTCGAGAACGGGCTCATCATCGAAACCTCGGGCGCCGGCGACGAGGTGGTGAAAGTCCTGGCGCCGCTGACCACTCCGATGGCGCAATTCAAGCAGGGACTTGATATCCTGCACCGGGCGGTACGCGCCCGGATCGACGACAACAACAAAATCGCTGCGGAGTGACAGCCAGATGATCGTTCGGGATTTCGAAGACCTCAAGAACACCGGTCGCACGGTGAGCAATGCCAACTGGACCAGCGTGCGGATGCTGCTGGCCGAGGACGGGATGGGATTCTCCTTCCACATCACCTTCCTGGAGGCCGGCAGCGAGCACACGTTCCATTACAAGCACCATTTCGAGAGCGTCTACTGCATGTCCGGCACCGGCTCGATCACCGACCTGGAAACCGGCGAGACGCACGCGATCCGGCCCGGCGTGATGTATGCGCTGGACAAGAACGACAGGCACACGGTGCGCGCCGATGCGGCGGCCGATCTTGTCATGGCCTGCGTGTTCAACCCGCCGGTCACCGGCCACGAAGTCCATCGCGAGGACGGATCCTACGCGCCGGCCGTCGAGGCCTGAGCCGATCGATCCCGCGCCGCGGCCGCGACCCGGCCGGATCGCACGACCCATCACGCCGGCGGCACCGCGCCGCCGGCCCGAAGACAGAGGCGCCCCGCAGCAGGGGCGGAAACCCATGACCCGACAGACCCATACCGTCGAGAAGATCGGCGGCTCGTCCATGAGCCGCTCGCGCGAATTGCTGGAGCCGCTTTTCCTCAATGGCGGCGACGATCCCTATCACCGGGTGTTCGTCGTCTCCGCCTATGGCGGCATCACCAACCTGCTGCTGGAGCACAAGAAATCCGGTGAGCCGGGGGTTTACGGGCTGTTCGCCAACGCCGAGAACGATCACGGCTGGTCGGAGGCGCTGAACCGCGTGGCCGACGCCATGAAGGCCGCGCATCGCGAGGTCCTGGAGGCGCCGGGCGACATCTCGGATGCGGACGATTTCGTGCGCGAACGGATCGAGGGGGCACGCTCGTGCCTGATCGACCTGCAGCGCCTGTGCTCCTACGGGCATTTCCGGCTGAGCGCCCATATGGGCCTGATCCGCGAATTGCTGTCGGGCCTGGGCGAGTCGCATTCGGCGCAGGTGACGGCGCTCCTGCTGCGCCGCGCGGGGGTGAACGCGCGGTTCGTGGACCTGTCGGGCTGGCGTGACGAGGCCGAGCTGAGCCTGGAGGAGCGTATCGCCCGCGGCTTCGAGGATGTGAACCTGGCCGAGGAACTGCCCATCGTCACCGGCTACGCGCAATGCGCCGAGGGGCTGATGAAGTTCTACGACCGGGGTTATTCCGAGGTGACCTTCGCCCGGATCGCCGCGCTGACCGGCGCGGGCGAGGCGATCATCCACAAGGAATTCCACCTCTCCTCCGCCGATCCGAAACTGGTCGGGCTGGAGAACGTGCGCAAGCTGGGCCGCACCAATTACGACGTGGCCGACCAGCTGTCGAACATGGGGATGGAGGCGATCCACCCTTCGGCGGCAAAGACCCTGCGCCAGGCGGGCATCCCGCTGCGCGTGACCAACGCGTTCGAGCCGCGCGACCCGGGCACGCTGATCGACGATGCGCCGACCGACCGCCCCGGCGTGGAGATCGTGACCGGCCTCGACGTGATCGCGCTGGAGGTTTTCGAACAGGACATGGTCGGGGTGAAGGGCTATGACGCCGCGATCCTGGAGGCGCTGACCCGCCACAGGGTGCGCATCGTGGCCAAGTCCTCGAACGCGAACACCATCACCCATTACGTGGACGCCTCGCTGAAATCCGTCCGCCGGGTGGAAAATGACGTGGCCGACCGGTATCCCGGGGCCTCCATCACCACCAGCGGCCTCTCGGTGGTTTCGGTGATCGGGCGCGACCTGAAGGGTCTCAAGGCGCTGGGCCGCGGCCTTGCCGCGCTGGAGGAGGCCGGTCTGGAGCCGGTGGCCATCAGCCAGGGCCCGCGCAATGTCGACATCCAGTTCGTGATGCCCCGCGATGCCAGCGAGGCGGCCGTGAAGGCACTGCACCGCGCGCTTGTCGAGGAGCGGGCCGGGAAGAAGAGCAAGGCCCGCGCCGATCAGGGCGCAAAGCTGGCGGCCTGACTCACGCACAAGTCACAAGAAGGTGAGATTCCCTTAAAGGATCCTGTGTGGCACCTAGATGTCACAGTGAGGCGGCGCTTCGGAACTTCGCCGTCTCACTTCACTGTCCCTCGTTCCGAGACTGGCGCCCAGACCTAGATCTGGGCGCTTTTTTCTTGGACGGGCTCGGACTAGTCTGGCGCCATGACCGAAACCTATCCCGATCCCTGGCTCCGGCAGATCCTCACCCGCACCCGTGTCGTCGCGGTGGTGGGCGTGTCGATGAACCCTGTGCGCCCCAGCTATTTCGTGGCGCGCTACCTCTCGCTCAAGGGGTTCCGGGTGATCCCGGTCAACCCGGGCCATGCGGGCGAGCGGCTGTTCGGCGAGACTGTGCGCGCCGGCCTGTCCGAGATCGACGCCAGGGTGGACATGGTTGACATCTTCCGCCGCTCCGAGGCGGTGCCCCCGATCGTGGACCAGGCGCTGGCCGCCTTCCCCGACCTGGGCACGATCTGGATGCAGATCGGGGTGGAACATGCCCAGGCCGCGGAAGAGGCCCGCGCGGCTGGCGTGGACGTGGTGATGAACCGCTGCCCCAAGATCGAATACCAGCGCCTTTTCGGCGAGCTTCGCATGGGCGGTTTCAATACCGGCGTGATCTCCTCGAAGCTCTGAGGCAGGACGCGGGACAGCGAGATTTCTGTGGAACATTCCCTGAACACGGCTTTCGCCCGCGCGCGCGGCGCGCTACACTGTGGCGCATGAACGGTTTCGACGATCACGACGCCTTCGAGGGGGCCTCGCTTGCCGCGCGCGCCATGGCGGCGCGCTCCGCGCCCTATCTCGACGATCTCAACCCGGCCCAGCGCGAGGCGGTGGAACGGCTGGACGGCCCCGTCCTGATGCTGGCGGGGGCGGGCACCGGCAAGACCAAGGCGCTCACCACCCGCATCGCCCATCTGCTGAACACCGGCCGCGCGGGCCCCGGCGAGATCCTGGCCGTCACCTTCACCAACAAGGCCGCGCGCGAGATGAAGATGCGCGTCGCGCGCCTGCTGGGCCAGTCGGTGGAGGGGATGCCCTGGCTGGGCACGTTCCACGCGATCGGCGTCAAGCTCTTGCGTCGGCACGCGGAACTGGTGGGGCTCAAGTCCGGTTTCACCATCCTCGACACCGATGACCAGTTGCGCCTGCTCAAGCAGCTGGTCCTGGCCGCGAATATCGACGACAAGCGCTGGCCCGCCCGGCAACTGGCCTCGATCATCGACAACTGGAAGAACCGCGCCTGGACACCCGAGTCGGTGCCCGCCGCGGAGGCCGGCGCCTACAACCAGCGCGGGGTGGAGCTTTACGCCCAATACCAGGCGCGCCTGCGCGAACTGAACGCCGCTGATTTCGGCGACCTGCTGCTGCATGTGGTGCGGATCTTCCAGGAACATCCCGACGTGCTGGAGACATACCAGCGCCGGTTCCGCTATATCCTGGTGGACGAATACCAGGACACCAACGTGGCGCAATACCTGTGGCTGCGCCTGCTGGCCTCGGCGCATCGCAACATCTGCTGCGTGGGCGATGACGACCAGTCGATCTATGGCTGGCGCGGCGCCGAGGTGGGCAACATCCTGCGCTTCGAAAAGGATTTTCCCGGCGCGCATGTGGTCCGGCTGGAACAGAACTACCGCTCCACCCCGCATATCCTGGCCGCCGCGTCGGGCGTGATCGCCGGCAATGCCAGCCGGCTGGGCAAGACGCTCTGGACCGAGGCTGAGGCCGGCGAGAAGCTTCGCCTGATCGGCCATTGGGACGGCGAGGAGGAGGCCCGCTGGGTCGGCGAGGAAATCGAAGCGATGCAATCGGGCACCCGCGGGATGCGGCCCTTCGGCCTCGACCAGATCGCGATTCTCGTGCGTGCCTCGCACCAGATGCGCGCCTTCGAGGACCGTTTCCTGACCATCGGTCTGCCCTATCGCGTGATCGGCGGGCCGCGCTTCTACGAGCGGATGGAGATCCGCGATGCGATGGCCTATTTCCGCATCGTCACCTCGCCCGCCGACGACCTCGCGTTCGAGCGGATCGTGAACACCCCCAAGCGCGGCCTGGGCGACAAGGCCCAGCAGAAGATCCAGACCACCGCCCGCGCCCATGGCGTGCCGCTGGTGGAGGGCGCGCGCATCCTGCTGGAGGAGAAGGGGATCACCGGCAAGGGCGCCGCGGAACTGGCGCGGCTGCTGGACGGGATCGCCCGCTGGGGCCGGATGGCCGGCGACGTGGATCTGGGCCATGTGGAACTGGCCGAGATCATCCTCGACGATTCCGGCTACACCGCCATGTGGCAGAACGACAAGACGCCCGAGGCGCCGGGCCGGCTGGAGAACCTCAAGGAACTGGTCAAGGCGCTGGAAGGGTTCGAGAACCTGACCGGCTTCCTGGAGCATGTCAGTCTCGTGATGGACAACGAGTCCGACGCCGAGGGCGAAAAGGTCTCCATCATGACGCTGCACGCCGCCAAGGGGCTGGAATTCCCCGCGGTGTTCCTGCCGGGATGGGAGGACGGGCTGTTCCCCTCTCAGCGCTCGATGGACGAGCAGGGGGTGAAGGGCCTCGAGGAAGAGCGGCGGCTGGCCTATGTGGGCATCACCCGCGCCGAGGAGCTGTGCACCATCTCCTTTGCCGGCAATCGCCGGGTCTTCGGGCAGTGGCAATCGGCGCTGCCCTCGCGCTTCATCGACGAATTGCCCGAGGATCATGTGGAGGTGCTGACCCCGCCGGGCCTCTATGGCGGCGGCTATGGCGCCGCGGCGCCTGCAGCGGGCATCGAAAGCCGCGTTGCCGCGGCCGATGTCTACAACTCGCCGGGTTGGCGACGGATGCAGGCGCGGGCGGACGAACGCCCGCTCAGCCAGCCGCGCGAGTCGCGCAGCCAGGTGATCGACCTGCAGGCGGTGTCGTCGCACACGGTGGGCGAGCGCGTGTTCCATCAGAAATTCGGCTATGGTCTGGTGACCGGCATCGAAGGCGACAAGCTGGAGATCGATTTCGAGAAGGCGGGCCTCAAGAAGGTGGTGGCGCGCTTCGTGACCGGGGCGAATGACATCCCGTTCTGAACCTCGCACCACATTTCCGCTTTCCCCACGCATGGAATCGGCTACCCTGCGCCGGTCAGGGTGCCGCCCTTAACGGGGCGGAGAATTGGGAAGCCGGTGAGAGCCCGGCGCTGCCCCCGCAACGGTGAGGGCGGGTTGCGGCAGGCAAGGCCACTGGGGCGGATCGTCCCGGGAAGGTGCCCGCCGCAGGCCATATGGCCACCCGCCCCAAGCCCGGAAACCAGCCTTGGCGCAACGTCGAACCGCGGGTGGCGGGGCAGGCGGGGTGCGCCGGGCCCGAGCCTTGCGCCTTCGTCGCCGAGTCGTCCGCCCCTGAACGCCGCGGGGCGCGGCGAAGGACCGGAAGAATGGACTATCTCCCTTGGCACGAGGCCGCGCGATGACGGCGCGGCAGATCATGGAGGGGTTGCAGGCGCTGCCCCGCGAAGGCGCGCCCGCGCGAGAGGCCGCGCGGCTGGGATTCCTCGAATGGGTGTTCTCGCTGCCCGAGGAGGCGAACGCCCCGCAGGCTGCGGCGCGCGCGGTGGCGCAGATCGGCCCCGACCCGGAGGCAAGCCCCGCGGCGGCGTTGTTCCTGGGCTATCTCTGGGAGGCGGCGAGCGCGGGCCTTGCGGCCCCGTTTCGCCGTGGCGGCGCCGCGGCGCGCCGGCGTCTGCATTGAGGCTGCGCCTGCACTGAAAGGGCCTGAAACGCGAACGGCGGCGCCCGGGAGGAGGTGGACGCCGCCGTCGCTTGCACGGACCGACCCAGGGAGGAGGAGAGGGCCGGCCCGTATCCTTGGGCGAACGGCGGCGTCCGGGAGGAGGTGGACGCCGCCGTCGCTTGTGCGGACCGACCCAGGGAGGAGGAGAGGGCCGATCCGAAACCTGTGGGCGAGCGGCGGCGCCAGGGAGGAGGAGAGGCGCCGCCGCTGCCGTTCACGAAAAGCCCCAGGGAGGAGGAGCGGAGCTTTCCGAACCGTCGCCCCTCGCGGGGCTTGTTCAAAAGGGCGGCGGCACCAGGGAGGAGGAGAGGCGCCGCCGCCAGAAGACAGAAAACCCAGGGAGGAGGAGAGGGTTTCCTGATCTCGTTGTTACTTGCCGTGGGCGGCCTGCCAGGCCACCCGGGTGATCATCGAGCGGTGCAGGCCAAGGTCCGCCAGTTCGCGGCTGGACAGGCTGCGGAGTTCGTTCACGGTGCGGCGGAACAGCCGGTGGCGGGCGTAGCGCTCGGACAGATCCCGTGCGAGGATCCGGAGCTTGCCGACCATGCCGGTGCGGGTGCCGCTGAGGTCTTGTGCGTAGGCCATTGTTCTTTTCTGCTTCTTTGTTTTCGCGTGTTTCGGTCGGAGGCATCATGCCCCGTGTTGTGACCATTATTTACGTCGATGCTGCGACTGCACAATCCCCGGCATGCTCAATGCTGCCATGCAGAAAATGCATATGAGTTGCTGACCTAAATTTCATCATCCCGCCTGTTGTTTCGGCAAACCTTGTGCTCGGGCCGCCCTCGCGGCGCAGGGTGCCGAATAATGCGCCGGTCATGCGTGGCGCGCGGGCAGTGCGGCGACGCGGCCGCCCACAGGCGCAGGGCTCGCAACGGTGCAGAGGAGCTCTTTGTCTGGTTCCGCCGGTGCGATCCTGATTCGGTTGCTGCGCTCGGGCGGGCGCTGTCCCCGGCGCCGCATCGTGCCGCAAGCTGCGGGCGGGTCCACGCCCGCGGCGCGTCGCGCGCAGGCCGGCATCCTGCTCGACCCCAACCGCTCCCGGCCGCTGGCGGCGCGAGGCACGACGCGGCGCAAGAACGGTGATCCACCCGCGGACCGGGCAGGGATGCGATTTCCTTTCGCCTGGGGTGGGCGGGAACTCGCGGGCCGCATGGGAAATCATGGCACTTCCTCATCCGAACCGGGCTGACCGGCGCGCCCGCACGAATCAAAACCGCTTGATTCGTCCTGATTCCGCCTGTTTCGAGCCTGGATCCGTCGCCTGAAACGGCCCCGCCGGGCTGTTTCCGCAAGGCTGCCGGGCCATTTCGGAAAATTTCCGGGAATTCATGGGCTGAACTTTTCCACAGCAGAGGCACGCTATATTTAGTGTAATCCGGACATTACGCCCCAAAATTTTGCGAGAATTATCCGAAAATCACCCCAAGATCTTGTTCGAGAGCACCCTTCTGGGCAACATCCTGTGTCGAAAACCGTATCTTTTGAGTTGATTTCCATAAATTCCCATGGCATCCCTGTAACCACGATGAGGGACGGGAACAAAGGGGCGCCAAAGACCCCGCGCGACACTCCCGAAAAGTCAGGTTTCATACAGGCACCCGCTTTCATCGTGAAAAGAGAGATCCGATGCGCGGGCGAGCAGACATCCCCCCAGGTGGCTTGCGACATCGGACACCCCGGCGACGGGACGAGGGCGGCGGATCGGGCACAGGCAGCAGCTCGGTCCGCCGTTTCTCGTGGAGAAACTTGAATTTTGGGGGCGGGTGACGAGAGGACCATAGGGACAGTGGTTCGCAGGTTCAGAGGCGAAAGCCGCCACAAGGTGGACAGCAAGGGCAGGGTGTCGATTCCCGCGTCCTTCCGCCGTGTACTGGAAGCCGGCGATCCGAACTGGACCGAGGGGCTCAACCCCGAACTGGTGATCGTCTATGGCGACCACCGCCGCAAATACCTCGAATGCTACACCATGGAAGCCATCGGCGAGGTGGACGCCAAGATCGACGCCAAGCCGCGCGGAACGATCGAGCGCAAGATCCTCGAGCGCCTGTTCCAGGGCCAGAGCCTTCCCACAAATGTCGACGAAACCGGCCGCCTGGTGCTGCCCGCGAAGCTGCGCCAGAAGATCGGCCTGGAGGACGAGGCCTTCTTCATCGCGGCGGGCGACACCTTCCAGATCTGGAAGCCCGAGACCTACGAGGAAGAAGAGCTGTCCAAGACCGAGGCCTGGCTGGAACAGCTTCCCGAGGATTTCGATCCGCTCGCGCTTCTGGATGGCGGCACGGTGGAGTAGATGATGGCCGAGCCCGATGCCCGCTCCGCCGCACCGCATGTCCCCGTACTGCTTGCGCCGCTCCTGCGCGCCGTGGCCCCGGTGCGGGGGACGTGGCTCGATGGCACCTTCGGCGCGGGCGGATATACCCGTGGCCTGCTGGAGGCGGGCGCCGAAAAGGTGATCGCGGTGGACCGCGACCCGCTGGCCTTCGAGCTGGCCGCCGGCTGGGCGGCCGACTACGGCGACCGGATCGAGATGGTCGAGGGCGTGTTCTCGCGGATGGATGACTACGCCACCGGCCTTGACGGCGTGGTGCTGGACCTCGGGGTGTCCTCGATGCAGCTCGATCGCGCCGAGCGGGGGTTCTCCTTCATGAAGGAGGGCCCGCTCGACATGCGGATGAGCCAGGCCGGGCGCTCTGCCGCGGAGCTGGTGAACGAGTTGCCCGAGGCGGACCTGGCGGAGATCCTCTATGTCTACGGCGAGGAACGCGCCAGCCGCCGGATCGCCCGTGCGATCCTGCGCGCCCGCGAGGAGGCGCCGATCGAGACGACGACCCGCCTTGCCGGGATCGTGGAAGCCTGCCTGCCGCGCGCGAAACCCGGCCAGTCCCACCCGGCGACACGCAGTTTCCAGGCGCTGCGCATCGCGGTGAACGACGAATACGGTGAGCTGTTCGCGGGGCTGATGGCCGCCGAGCGGGCGCTTGCACCGGGCGGCCTGCTGGCGGTGGTGAGCTTCCATTCCATCGAGGACCGCATGGTGAAACGCTTTCTTCAGGCCCGCGCCGGCCAGAGCGGTGCGGCCAACCGGTATGCGCCGGCCGCCGAGGTGGTGGCGGCGCGGTTCGAGATCCTCACCCGCAAGGCGGTGGGGCCGGACACGGACGAGCTTGCCGCGAATCCGCGCGCGCGCTCGGCCAAGCTGCGGGTGGCCCGGCGCACCGACACGCCCGCCGGCAGGGTCACACCGCAGGATATCGGAATGCCGCAACTGAGGGGGAAGGGCTGATGCGAACGCTGCTTTTCGCGTTGACCGCGCTGTCGGTCATCGCGCTGGCCTTCTGGGCCTATCGCGAGAACTACCGTACGCAGGAGGCCATCGCCCAGACCGAGGCGCTGCAACGCGAGATCGCGCAGGCGCGGGCCCGGCTGGGCGTGCTCAAGGCGGAATGGGCCTATCTGAACCGGCCCGACCGGCTGCGCGAGCTGGCCGAGATCAATTTCGACCGGGTGGGGCTGCTGCCCTTCCGGTCCGAGCAGTTCGGCCGGATCGACCAGGTGGCCTATCCGCAGCCTGAACTGCCCCCGATCACCGAGCCGATCGAGCTGTCGAACATGACCGACCGCGAGGAGGCCCTGCCATGATCCGCACGCCGCTGCGCCCCCTGGCCCGGATCCTGGAGGCCCGCGCGCGGGGACAGAACCCCGACGCGATCGAACGCGAGAATATCCGCCTGCGCCAGGAAGAGATGCGCGACCGGTCGCGGGTCCGCGCCGAGGGCCGCCTGCTGGTGCTGGGGATCATGTTCATCTGCTGCTATGCCGTGGTGGGCGCGCGGATGGGCCATCTGGCCGCCTCCGAGCCGACGGAGCCACGGGTGCAGGCCTCGGGCGCCTCGATCCTCGCGCAGCGCTCGGACATCGTGGACCGACGCGGACGGGTGCTGGCCACCAACCTGGAGACCCACAGCCTCTACGCGCAGCCACCGCAGATGGTCGACCCGGCCCACGCCGCGCGCGAACTGGCCCGGATCTTCCCGGATCTCGACGAGACGGAGTTGCTGGCGGATTTCACCGGAAGCCGCAAGTTCATGTGGATAAAGCGGAAAATAAGCCCGGAGCAGAAGCAGGCGGTGCATGACATCGGCGATCCGGGCCTGCTGTTCGGCCCGCGCGAGATGCGGCTTTACCCCAACGGCCGGCTGGCCGCGCATGTGCTGGGCGGGGCGAGTTTCGGCCGCGAAGGGGTGCATGCCGCGGAGGTGATCGGCGTGGCCGGGGTGGAAAAGACCTTCGACGACTTCCTGCGCGATCCCGCGAATGCGGGCGCGCCGCTGGAACTGGCGCTGGACCTGACGGTGCAGGACGCGGCCGAACGGGTGCTCGACGGCGGCATGAAGCTGCTGAACGCGAAAGGCGCGGCCTCGGTGCTGATGGATGCCCATACCGGCGAGGTCATCAGCCTTGTGAGCCTGCCCGATTTCGACCCGAACGACCGCCCCGCCTCCGCGGTGGAGGGCAATCCCTCGGACAGCCCACTGTTCAACCGCGCGGTGCAGGGGGTTTACGAGCTCGGCTCCACCTTCAAGATCTTCACCACCGCGCAGGCGATCGACCTCGGGCTGGTCGACGCCGGGACGATCATCGACACCTCCGGCCCGATGCGGGTGGGAGGCCATCACATCGGCGAGTTCCAGGGCAAGAATTTCGGCAAGATCAGCGTCTCGGACGTCATCGTGGAAAGCTCCAACCGGGGCACCGGGCGCATGGCCTTGCAGATCGGCGTGCCGCGTCAGCAGGACTTCCTGCGCAAGCTGGGCCTCTTGGAGCCGGTGCCCTTCGAGATGGTGGAGGCGGCGGGCGGCGTGCCGCTGCTGCCCCGGCGCTGGACCGACCTGTCGGCGGTGACGATCTCCTATGGGCATGGCATCTCGGTGACCCCGCTGCACCTCGCGGCGGGCTATGCCGCGATCGCCAATGGTGGCCATGCCGTGCAACCCACGCTGCTGCGCCAGGGCGGGCCGCGGCTGGGCGAGCGGGTGATGTCGGTGCGCGCCGCGCGCGAGTCCCGGGACATGCTGCGGCGGGTGGTCACCGACGGCACCGCCAGCATGGGCGAGGTGCGCGGCTACGCGGTGGGCGGCAAGACCGGCACCGCCGACAAGCCGCGCGAGCGCGGCGGCGGCTATTACGAGGACAAGGTGATCGCGGTCTTTGCCACGATCTTCCCGGCGCATGATCCGCGCTACGTGCTGGTGGTGGCGCTGGACGAGCCGGTGGAGACCTCGGGCGAGGAACCGCGCCGCACCGCGGGCTGGACAGCGGTGCCGGTGGCCGCCGAGATGATCCGCCGCGTCGCGCCCCTCCTGGACCTCAGGCCGCAGATTGAACCCCCCGCGCTCGCTGGTATAACGCTCACGTCGCAGTGAGGGGCGTGCGGCGCCGCGCGGCGCCGCGCCTCCGGCGGGCGTATTTCGGGAACGAGGAAGGGGGCGGGGCGGTCGAGATGGCAAACTGCAGCAAGAGCCTCGCGGAGCTGGGCCTGGCCGCGCGCGGCGGACGCTCGGCGCGGGTCACCGGCCTGTCGGTGGACAGCCGCGATGTCCGGCCCGGGCATCTGTTCGCCGCGATGCCCGGCAGCCGGGTGCACGGGGCCGGCTTCGTGGAGCCGGCGCTCGAGAAGGGCGCGGCGGCGGTGCTGACCGATGCGGAGGGCGCGCGCCAGGCCGCCGGGGCGCTCGAGCGGGCGGATGTGGCGCTGGTGATCAGCGACACGCCGCGCGCGGCGCTGGCGAAGGCGGCGGCGCGCTGGTTCGGCGCCCAGCCCGGGACGGTGGTGGCGGTGACCGGCACCAACGGCAAGACCTCGGTGGCGAGCTTCCTGCGCCAGATCTGGATCGCCTGCGGCGAACGCGCGGTGAACCTGGGCACTACCGGGGTGGAGGGCGCATGGGCGCACCCGCTGGCCCATACCACGCCCGAGCCGATCACCCTGCACCGCGTCCTGGCCGAAGCGGCGGCGGCCGGCGTGACCCATGTGGCGATGGAGGCGTCGAGCCACGGGCTGGACCAGTGCCGGCTGGACGGGGTCCGGCTGGCGGCGGCGGGGTTTTGCAGCTTCAGCCAGGATCACCTCGACTACCACCCGACGCTGGAGGAGTATTTCCGGGCCAAGGCCGGGCTGTTCGCGCGGGTGCTGCCGGTGGAGGGTATCGCCGTCGTCAACCTCGACGCCGTGCGCGGGCCCGAGATGGCCGGGATCGCCCGCGCCCGGGGCCAGCGGGTGATCGGCGTGGGCCGGTCGGAGGAGGCGGATCTGCGCATCCTCGCGCAACGCTGCGACACCACCGGGCAGGAGCTTCGGCTCCGGTGGCAGGGCCGGGCGGTCCAGCTGCGGCTGTCGCTGGTGGGCGATTTCCAGGCCTGGAACACGACGCTCGCCGCCGGGCTGGCGCTGGCCTGCGGCGCCGAGGCGGAGCGCGTCTTCGCCGCGCTGCCGCGCCTTGCCACCGTGCGCGGGCGGATGCAGCTGGCCGCGACCCGGGCCAATGGCGCGGCGGTCTATGTGGATTACGCGCACACGCCCGACGCGGTGGCCACCGCGCTGCGCGCGATGCGCCCCCATGTGATGGGCCGGTTGGTGGCCATCGTGGGCGCCGGTGGCGACCGTGATACCTCCAAGCGCGCCCCGATGGGGCGGGCGGCGGCGGATCACGCCGATCTCGTGATCGTCACCGATGACAACCCGCGCTCGGAGGATCCCGCCGCGATCCGCGCCGCCGTGCTGGCGGGTGCGCCCGGCGCGATGGAGGTGGGCGACCGGGCCGAGGCGATCCTGCGCGGTGCCGCCCTGCTGGAGCCGGGCGACGCGCTCCTGATCTGCGGCAAGGGGCACGAGACCGGGCAGACCGTGGGCGACACGACGTATCCGTTCGACGACGTGGAGCAGGCCAGCCTTGCGGTGGCCGCGCTGGACGGGAGGATGCCATGAGCCTCTGGACCGCCGCGGAGGCCGCCGCCGCCACCGGCGGGCAGGCGCGCGGAACCTGGGTGGCCAGCGGCGTCTCGATCGACACCCGCACGCTGGAGCCGGGCGATCTGTTCGTCGCGCTCAAGGCGGCGCGCGACGGCCACGAATTCGTGGCCCGGGCGCTGGCGCAGGGGGCGGCCGCGGCGCTGGTCTCGCGCCGGCCCGAAGGCGTTGCAGAGGACGCGCCCTTGCTGGTGGTCCCTGATGTGCAGGCGGGGCTCGAGGCGCTGGGCCGCGCCGCGCGCGCGCGCACCGACGCGCAGGTGATCGCGGTGACGGGCTCGGTCGGCAAGACCTCCACCAAGGAGATGCTGCGCTGCGTGTTTTCGGGGCAGGGCCGCACCCATGCCTCGGCCGCCAGCTATAACAACCACTGGGGCGTGCCGCTGACGCTGGCGCGCATGCCGGCCGAGACGCAATACGCGATCATCGAGATCGGCATGAACCATCCCGGCGAGATCGCGCCTCTCGCGCGCATGGCGCGGCCGCATGTGGGCATCGTCACCACCGTCGCGCCCGCCCATCTGGAGGCGTTCGAAGGGATCGAGGGCATCGCCCGCGAGAAGGGCGCGATCATGCAGGGGCTGGAGCCCGGCGGCACCGCCATCGTCAATGGCGACGTGGGCACCGCGGCGATCCTGCGCGCCGCCGCGCGCGATGGGCGCGCGCGCCGGGTCGTCACCTTCGGCGAGGCGCCAGCCAACCATCATCGCCTGCTCTCGGCCACGATCCAGGACACCGTCACCGTGGCCGAGGCGCGCGCCTGGCGCAGCCCGGTGCTCTACAAGGTTGCGGCGCCGGGGCGGCATTTCGCGGTGAACGCGCTGGCGGTGCTGGCGGCGGCCTGGGCGCTGGGGCTGGACCGCGCGATGGCCATCGGCGACCTTGGCCGCTGGCAGCCCGTCACCGGGCGCGGCGCGCGCGAGGTGATCCGGCTCGACCCGGTCGAGACCGATCTCGCGATCGAACTGATCGACGAATCCTACAACGCCAACCCCGCCTCCATGGCGGCGGCGCTCGAGGTGCTGGCGGGCGCGCGGGTGCGCCACGGGGTGGGCCGCAAGGATCGCGGCCGTCGCATCGCCTATCTGGGCGACATGAAGGAACTGGGCCCCGAGGCGGAGGCCCTGCATGCGGCACTGGCGGATCACCCGGCCATGGCGCGGATCGACATGGTGCACACCGTGGGCCCGCTCGCCCGCGCGCTGTGGGAGGCGCTGCCGCCGGCCAGGCGCGGGCGTCATGCGGCGACGGCGGGGGAGATGGCGGCCAGGATCCGCGCCGACCTGGACGCGGGCGACGTGGTCATGGTGAAGGCGTCGCTTTCCACCGGGCTGAGCGCGGTTGTTGACGCGGTGCGCAAACTGGGGCATCCCGCCGCGCAATCTTTTTCGGGGGACGAGTAGATGCTGTACTGGCTGACCACGCTCAGCGACGGCGGGGATGTGTTCAATCTTTTCCGTTACATCACCTTCCGCGCGGGCGGGGCTTTCCTGACGGCGCTGATCTTCGGCTTCCTGTTCGGCCCGCCGCTGATCAACGTGCTGCGCCGCAGCCAGGGCAAGGGCCAGCCGATCCGCAGCGACGGCCCGGAAAGCCATGCGGCCAAGGCGGGCACGCCCACCATGGGCGGGCTGCTGATCGTCGGGGCGCTGCTGAGCTCGACGCTGCTCTGGGCGCGGCTCGACAATCCTTTCGTCTGGATGGTGCTCTTCGTCACCCTGTCCTTCGGCCTGATCGGCTTCGCCGACGATTACGCCAAGGTCAGCAAGCAGAACGTCAAGGGCGTGCCCGGCCGGCTTCGGCTGGCTCTGGGCTTCGCCATCGCGGCGGTCGCGGCGGTCTGGGCGGCGTGGTTCCATCCGCCGGAACTCGCCCACCAGCTCGCGCTGCCGGTTTTCAAGGATACCCTGGTCAACCTCGGCTGGTTCTTTATTCCCTTCGCGATGTTCGTGATCGTGGGCGCGGCGAACGCCGTGAACCTGACCGACGGGCTGGACGGGCTCGCCATCATGCCGGTGATGATCGCGGGCGCGACGCTGGGCGTGATCTCCTACGCGGTGGGCCGGGTGGACTTCACCGAGTATCTCGATGTCCATTACGTGCCGGGCACCGGCGAGATCCTGATCTTCGCGGCCGGGCTCTTCGGCGGCGGGCTGGGCTTCCTGTGGTACAATGCGCCGCCCGCGGCGGTGTTCATGGGCGATACCGGCAGCCTCGCGCTGGGCGGCGCGCTCGGCGCGATCGCGGTGGCCACCAAGCACGAGATCGTGCTGGGCATCGTGGGCGGGCTCTTCGTGGCCGAGGCGCTCTCGGTGATCGTGCAGGTGCTCTACTTCAAGCGGACCGGCAAGCGTGTGTTCCTGATGGCGCCGATCCACCACCACTACGAAAAGAAGGGCTGGGCCGAGCCCACCATCGTCATCCGCTTCTGGATCATCTCGCTGATCCTGGCGGTGATCGGGCTGGCCACGCTCAAGGTGCGCTGAGCCGCGCGCCGATGTTCGGGCGTCTTCCGGCCCCGGATGTGCCGGGGGAAGCGCCCGGAACGGGCGACGGGGGCGCAGCCCCGTCTCTCGCCGACTGCAGGAGGCTGAACGCATGATCCCCGTGAAAGGTCTGGAAGGTGCGCGCGTCGCGGTGCTGGGGCTGGGCCGATCGGGCCTGGCCACCGCGCGGGCGCTGGCGGCGGGCGATGCGGTGCCGCTGGCCTGGGACGACAACCCCGAGGCCCGCGCCCGCGCCGAGGCCGAAGGCTTCGCCATCCACGATCCGGTCCGCCCGGGCGGGTTCGAGGCGGTGGCGCGGCTGATCGTCAGTCCCGGCATTCCGCATCTCTATCCGGCGCCGCACCCGGCGGTGGCGGCGGCGCTGGCCGCCGGCATCCCCGTGGACAACGATATCGGCCTGTTCTTCGCTTCGCTCGCGGGCGGCGACTGGGACGCGTTCGACACGCCACCGCGCGTGGTGGCCGTGACCGGCTCCAACGGCAAGTCCACCACCGCCGCGCTGATCCACCACCTGCTGCGGCAGGCGGGCCGGCCGGCGCAACTGGCGGGCAATATCGGGCGCGGCGTGCTGGATATCGACCCGCCGGGCGAGGCGGAGGTGATCGTGCTGGAACTCTCCTCCTACCAGACCGAACTGGCCCGGGCGCTCACCCCGGATGTGGCGGTCTTCACCAATCTGAGCCCCGACCACCTGGACCGGCATGCGGGCCCGGGCGGCTATTTCGCCGCCAAGCGGCGGCTCTTCGCCGAGGGCGGGCCGGACCGGGCGGTGATCGGGGTGGACGAGCCCGAGGGCCGGTTCCTCGCCGGTCAGATGGCCGAGGCGCCGGGCGACGACCGGGTGATTCGGATCTCCTCGGGGCAGAAGCTCGCCGGCCCGGGCTGGGCGGTCTTCGCGCGCAAGGGCTTCCTTGCGGAATGGCGCAAGGGACGGCAGGTGGCGGCGATCGACCTGCGCGCGGTGCGCGGCCTGCCCGGGGCGCACAACCATCAGAACGCCTGCGCGGCCTATGCGGCGGTGCGCGCCCTGGGCCTGGGCCCGCGCCAGATCGAGGAGGGGTTCGCCAGTTTCGAGGGCCTGCCGCATCGCAGCCAGATCGTGGCCGAGGCGGGCGGGGTGCTCTACATCAACGATTCCAAGGCCACGAACGTGGACAGCGCCGCCCGCGCGCTGCAGGCCTTCGACCGGATCCGCTGGATCTGCGGCGGGCTGGAGAAGGAGGGCGGCCTGGAGGCGCTGCACCCGCATCTGGGCCGGGTGGCCAAGGCCTATGTCATCGGCCGCGAGGCCGCCGGTTTCGCACTCCAGCTTCCGGGCATCGAGGCCGAGCCCTGCACCACCATGGCGCGGGCCGTCGAACGCGCGATGGCCGAAGCTCGGCCGGGCGAGACGGTGCTGCTGGCTCCGGCCGCGGCCAGCTTCGATCAGTATGACAATTTCGAGCAGCGCGGCGCGGATTTCATGGCCGAGGTGCGGCGAGGTCTCGGACAGGGCTAGGCATGCCGGTCCGGCCCGGCGCGGTGGATCGTTCGGCCACCGGCCGGCGCAGCGCCAGATGCAGCCGGTCGCGCACCGCCTCCGGGTGGATCACCCCCAGCTGCACGGGGATCTCGGGCAGGTGCAGGATCCAGGCGATGGCGAATCTGTGCGCCCCGCCGCCAGCGCGCAGCAAGGTGCCGTCGCGGGCCACATGCACCAGGATGCCGCCATGCTCGCGCCGGAAATAGTCCTGCAACTCGCGGCGCGGGCTCAACCGCCCGGTCCGCCGGGCCAGTTCGAACAGCCGGTCCAGCTCGGCATAGCGCGCCCGGATGTCCTCCTCTGTTCTGCATTCGTCCGGGATCTCGCCGGCCGCGATCTGGCGTCTTTGCTTGTGGATCAACGGGGTCTCGTCCCAGGGCAGACCCTGTTCGAAATGCATCCGGCAGCTTTGCAGCTTGTGGTTCGTCTCGACCGGGACGCGCGAAAGATCCCAGTCGCCGGGCACCACCTTGCCGCTCTGGCGTCGGCGGAAATTCGGCGCGCCGGCGGCGGGATCGTGCCTGTAGTAGAAGCGGATCGCGCGGGGATCGACGAACAGCAATTCGTCGCTTTGCGGCGCATCGGGGCCGAAGCGCAGGCGATTGCCGATATCCCGCAGGACCTTTTGGGGCACCTGCGCCGCAAGCTGGCGGCGGATCCGTGACAGGGGCGACACTCGGGGGGCTGGGCGTGACGTTTCTTCCATGGCGGAGAACAGTGTAACATTCCTGTGACGTTTTCAAGAAGGTTACATGACGCATGGGGCCATGCGGTTGTCCGCGGACAGCCTCAGCCCGGCCCCGCCCGTCGCGCCCGAAGGGCCTGGCCTGCGGCCCAGCCCGAGGCCCAGGCCCACTGGAAATTGTATCCGCCCAGCCAGCCGGTCACGTCCACCGCCTCGCCGATGAAGTAAAGCCCCGGCACCGCGCCGGCCTCCATCGTTTGCGAGGAAAGGCCGTCGGTCGCCACTCCGCCCAGCGTCACCTCCGCCGTGCGGTAGCCCTCCGATCCCGCGGGGGTCAGTTCCCAGCCGTGCAGCCGTGCCTCCAGCGCCGCCAGGGCCGCGTCAGGCTGGTCGGCGAGGTTGCCCGACAGGTCCATCTCGGCCGCCAGGTGCTCCACCAGCCGCGCGGGCAGGAAGCGCGCCAGTTCCGTGGTCAGCTTGCGCCGGCCGGTCTCGCGCTTGCGCGCGCGCAGCGCCTCCGCAAGCGCGACCGCTGGCAGCAGGTCCAGCGCGATCGGCTCGCCCTCGCGCCAGTAGGAGGAGAGCTGGAGGATCGCCGGGCCCGACAGGCCGCGATGGGTGAACAGGACCGCCTCGTCGAAGGAGGCCCGGGCATTGCCCGCGCGCGCGGGCACCGAAACGCCCGCGAGCGGCGCGAACCGCCCCTCGGGGAAGGTGAGCGGCACCAGCGCGGGGCGCGTCTCGGTCACCTTGAGGCCGAAGCGGCGGGCAATGTCATGGGCCAGTCCCGTGGCGCCCATCTTGGGGATCGACTTGCCGCCCGTCGCCACCACGAGGTTCGCGGCGCGCACGAGGCTGCGCCGGCCCTCCTGTTCCAGCGTGACGGCAAAGCCCGCCTCGTCCCGGTCGATCCCAGCCACCGAGGTCCGCAGGCGCAGCTCGGCCCCCGCGGCGCGCATCTCCTCCAGCAGCATGTCCACGATCCGGGTGGACCGATCGTCGCAGAACAGCTGCCCCAGCGTCTTCTCGTGCCAGCCGATGCCGTGGCGCCCGACAAGCTCGATGAAATCCCACTGGGTGTAGCGCGCCAGCGCCGACTTGTGGAAATGCGGGTTCTCGCCCAGGAAGTTCTCCGGCCCGCACCAAAGGTTGGTGAAGTTGCACCGCCCGCCGCCCGAGATGCGGATCTTCTCGCCCGGCGCGCGGGCGTGATCCACCACCAGCACCCGGCCGCCGGCATGGGCCGCGCACATCATGCCGGCCGCGCCGGCGCCGAGGATCAGGGTGTCATACTGCATCCTCCCCGGTTGCCCCGGCGCGGCGGGATTGGCAAGGGGGCGGTTTGTTGTGGCGCGACGGCGCGGATTTGGGTAACCTTCTGCACAGACCCCGACAAACGGGGCAGCATCGAGGCAGTGATCGGCGGTAGGTTTCCATGACGGAAATGGTGTATGGCTCCTTGCCCGCGCGGCAGGGAGAGCCTGTTCTCCCCAAGTGGTGGCGGACGGTCGACAAGTGGTCGATGTCCTGCATCTTCATTCTTTTCGGCATCGGCATCCTGCTGGGCCTTGCCGCCTCGCCGCCGCTGGCGGCGCGCAACGGTTTCGACCCGTTCCACTATGTCGAGCGGCAGGCGGTCTTCGGCTTCGCCGCGCTGGCCGCGATGCTGGTGGTGTCGATGATGGGCCCGTTGCTGGTGCGCCGGCTGGCGGTGCTGGGCTTTCTCGCGGCCTTTGCGGCGATGGCGCTGCTGCCCTTCTTCGGCACCGATTTCGGCAAGGGCGCGGTGCGCTGGTATTCGCTGGGCTTCGCCTCGCTGCAACCTTCGGAATTCCTCAAGCCCGGCTTCGTCGTCGTCGTCGCCTGGCTGATGGCCGCCAGCCAGGAGATCAACGGCCCCCCGGGCAAGACCTGGTCCTTCGTGCTCACGGTCACCCTGGTGCTGATGCTGGCGCTGCAGCCCGATTTCGGACAGGCCGCACTTGTGCTGTTCGGCTGGGGCGTGATGTATTTCGTGGCCGGCGCCTCGCTGATCCTGCTGGTCTGCATCGCCGCCGCGGTGGTGGCGGCGGGCACCGTGGCCTACAATCACTCCGAGCATTTCGCCCGCCGGATAGACGGCTTCCTGAGCCCCGAGGTGGATCCGACCACCCAGCTGGGCTATGCCACCAACGCGATCCGCGAGGGCGGTTTCTTCGGGGTCGGCGTGGGCGAGGGGCAGGTGAAATGGTCACTGCCCGACGCGCATACGGATTTCATCATTGCCGTCGCGGCCGAGGAATACGGCCTCGTGCTGGTGCTGGTGCTGCTCGCAATCTATGCCAGCATCGTGGTGCGGTCGCTGCTGCGCCTGATGCGCGAGCGCGACCCGTTCATCCGGCTGGCGGGCACGGGGCTTGCCTGCATCTTCGGCGTGCAGGCGATGATCAACATGGGCGTGGCGGTGCGGCTGCTGCCCGCCAAGGGCATGACGCTGCCCTTCGTCAGCTACGGCGGCTCGTCGATGATCGCCACCGGCATCGCCGTGGGGATGCTGCTCGCCTTCACCCGCACCCGCCCGCAGGGCGAGATCGGCGACATCCTGCGCGGGCGGTTGCGGTGAGCCGGTTTTCCGCGCAGAAGGCGGGCCGGATTGTCGAAAGAGACCGTTTCGCGCGCCCGGGCGCCGGAGCGGACCAGGAGGAGATGTGAGCGCACCGCTTCTCGTCATCGCCGCCGGGGGCACCGGCGGCCACATGTTCCCGGCGCAGGCGCTGGCCGAGGCGATGCTGGCGCGCGGCTGGCGGGTGCGGCTGTCCACCGATGCGCGCGGCGCGCGCTATATCGGCGGCTTTCCCCATTCGGTGGAGGTGGAGCAGGTCTCTTCCGCCACCTTCGCCCGCGGCGGGCCGCTGGCCCGCGCGGCGGTGCCGTTCCGGATCGGGGCGGGGGTGCTGTCGGCGATCCTGCGGATGCGCCGAGACCGTCCGGAAGTTGTGGTGGGGTTCGGCGGCTATCCCACCATCCCCGCGCTGGGCGCTGCGGTGGCGCTGGGCCTGCCGCGCATGATCCATGAACAGAACGGCGTGCTGGGCCGGGTGAACCGGCTGTTCGCCCGCCGGGTGGACGCGGTGGCCTGCGGCACCTGGCCCACCGCCCTGCCCGAGGGGGTGGAGGGGCTCCATGCGGGCAACCCGGTGCGCGGCACCGTGGCGGCGCGCGCCGGCGCGGCCTACATCACGCCGGGAGACTACCCCATGTCGCTGCTGGTGATTGGCGGCAGCCAGGGCGCGCGCATCCTGTCGGACGTGGTGCCCGAGGCGGTGGCGCGCCTGCCCGGGGCGCTGCGCACCCATCTTCGCGTGAGCCACCAGGCCCGCGAGGAGGATGGCGCCCGGGTCGCGGCCTTCTACGCCGAGCATGGCATCGATGCCGACGTGCAGCCCTTCTTCAACGACGTGCCGCGCCGGATGAGCGAGGCGCAACTGGTCATCAGCCGGGCGGGCGCGTCCTCCATCGCCGACATCTCGGTCATCGGGCGGCCGGCGATCCTGATCCCCTATGCCGCGGCGGCCGAGGATCACCAGTCGGCCAATGCGCGCGGACTGGTGGAGGCGGGCGGCGCGATCCGCATCCCCGAGGCGCGGCTGTCGCCGGAGGTGCTGAGCGAGCAGATCGCGGCGGTGCTGGAGAACCCGAAAGGCGCCTTGCAGATGTCACAGGCTGCCTTGTCCTGCGCAGTGCCTGACGCCACCGAGCGGCTGGCAAGCATGGTCGAGGAACTTGCAGCGAAGGGGCGGCGATGAACGCGGCGACGAAACTTCCCACCGATATCGGCCCGATCCACTTCGTGGGGATCGGCGGGATCGGCATGTCCGGCATCGCCGAGGTGCTGCTCAATCACGGCTATGACGTGCAGGGCTCTGACCTCAAGGCCAGCCCCATCACCGAGCGGTTGGCGGGGCTGGGCGCGCGTGTCTTCACCGGCCAGCGCCCCGAGAACCTGGACGGCGCCGAGGTGGTGGTGATCTCTTCCGCGATCAAGCCGGGCAACCCGGAACTGGACGAGGCGCGCAGGCGCGGCCTGCCGGTGGTGCGCCGCGCCGAGATGCTGGCCGAACTGATGCGGCTGAAATCCAACGTCGCCGTGGCCGGCACCCATGGCAAGACCACCACCACCACGATGGTCGCCACGCTGCTGGACGCGGGCGGGCTGGATCCCACGGTCATCAATGGCGGGATCATCCACGCTTACGGTTCCAACGCGCGGATGGGGCAGGGCGAATGGATGGTGGTGGAGGCCGACGAGAGCGACGGCACGTTCAATCGCCTGCCCGCCACCATCGCCATCGTCACCAATATCGACCCGGAGCACATGGAGCACTGGGGCGATTTCGACACGCTGCGCCAGGGCTTTCACGAATTCGTCTCGAACATCCCGTTCTACGGGCTGGCCGTCTGCTGCACCGATCACGACGAGGTGCAGCGTCTGGTGGGCCGGATCACCGACCGGCGCGTGCTGACCTACGGGTTCAACGCCCAGGCCGATGTGCGCGCGGTGAATCTCCGCTACGCCGGCGGGGTCGCGCATTTCGACATCGCCTTGCAGGCCGAGGGCCGGATGATCGAGGGCTGCAGCCTGCCGATGCCGGGCGATCACAACGTGTCGAACGCGCTCTCGGCGGTGGCCGTGGCGCGGCACCTGGGCATGAAGGCCGACGAGATCCGAACCGCGCTGGCGGGCTTCCGGGGCGTGAACCGGCGCTTCACCAGGGTGGGCGAGGTGGGCGGCGTGACCATCATCGACGATTACGGCCACCACCCGGTGGAGATCACGGCGGTGCTGAAGGCGGCGCGCCAGGCCTGCGAGGGCCGGGTGATCGCCGTGCACCAGCCGCACCGCTACACCCGGTTGTCGAGCCTTTTCGACGAGTTCTGCGCCTGCTTCAACGAGGCCGACGTGGTGGCCATCGCCGAGGTCTATGCCGCGGGCGAAGAGCCGATCCCGGGCGCCTCGCGCGACGACCTGGTGGCCGGGCTGATCCGGCACGGGCACCGCCACGCCCGCGCCATCCGCGACGAGGACGACCTGGAGCGCCTGGTGCGCGAACAGGCGGGGCCGGGCGACATGGTTGTCTGCCTGGGCGCGGGCACGATCAGCGCATGGGCCAACGGGCTGCCCGCAAGGCTGGAGGGCAAGGGGTGAGCCTTACCGTCCAGGCGCGGCTGCCGGCAAGGGCCCTGCGCCCGGTCGGGCGGGACGCGCGTGGATGTGTCCTGGCCCTGGTGCTGGCGGGGGGCTGCGCCCTGCTGCCACTGCCGGCCGCGGCCTCCGTGCTCAGCCTGCATGCCAGCACGGTCATGCCGGGCAAGGCGATCCTCGCGGTGGGCTGCCTGGTGCTGTCGGCGCTTGCGCTCTTCTTCACGCGCGGACTGGGCACGCGGCAGGCGGCGACCTTCTTCCTGTTCTGTGGTGCGGGGGCGGTGCTGGCGCTTTTGTTGCCCATGCTGGTGGGCCTGGGCCATGACAGCCTGTTTGTCACCTATGCGCAGTTTCTCGGGGTGATGCTGCGGATCCTGGGCGAACTGGCGCTGCTGGCGCTGCCGGGCTTCGCCATCGGCGCCCTGTGGAATCTGCGCGGCCCGCATTACCGCAAGGACGATCCGGTGGGGAGGCGGGGATGAGCGAGCATCTGAAGCGCCGCATCGGCCTGGGCCTGCTTACCGCCTATGGCGTGGGCGTCATGGTGGGGGCGGGCATCTACGTGCTGGTGGGCGCGGTGGCGGCCGAATCCGGCGTCTGGGCACCCGTGTCCTTCCTGCTGGCGGGGCTGATCGCGGCGCCCACGGCGCTCAGCTATGCGGAATTCTCCACCCGCTACCCCGAGGCCGCAGGCGAGGCGGCCTTTGTCGAGAAGGGGCTGAACAGCCACGCGCTGGCGCTTGTTGTGGGGCTGGCCATCGTCGCGGCGGGCACGGTCTCGGCCGGGGCGGTTCTGCGCGGGGGCACCGGCTATCTGGCCGCCGTGCTGGACGTGCCGGTGAGCGCCGCCGCGGTGGTGCTGGGCCTGGCGCTGACGCTGGTCGCGGTTGTGGGCGTGCTTGAAAGCCTGGCGTTGGCGGCGGTGTTCACCGTGATCGAGGTGATCGGCCTGGTGCTGGTGGTCTATGCCGGCAGTACCGCCGAGCCGGTGGCCGCAACCGCAGCCCTGCCAGAGGGCACATTGCTTTGGTCCGGGATCGCGGCGGGGGCGGTGCTGGCCTTCTTCGCCTTCATCGGCTTCGAGGATATCGTGAACATGGCCGAGGAGGTGGACCGCCCCGAGCGCACCCTGCCGCGCGCCATCCTGCTGTCTCTGGTGATCACCACGGTGATCTATGCCGCCGTGTCCTGGGCCGCCGTGCGGGCGGTGCCGGCGGAGCGACTGGCGGCCAGCGAGCAGCCGCTGGTGCTGGTCTGGCAGGCCGGGCCGGGGGGCGATGCGCGCTTCCTGTCGGCCGCCGCCGTCTTCGCCGCGCTGAACGGCGTGCTGGCGCAGATCGTCATGGCCAGCCGCGTGCTCTACGGGCTAGGCAAGCGCAGCGCCGCGCTGTCGGTGTTTCACCATGCCCATCCGCGTTTCGGCACGCCCGCGCTGGCCACTGCATTGATCGGGGCGCTGGTGATCGCGGGGGCGCTGGCGCTGGAGGTGGCGGTGCTGGCCGAGGCGACCTCGTCGATCCTGCTGTTCGTCTTCGTGCTGGTGAACGCCGCGCTCATCGCGATGAAGCGCCGCGCGCCGGATGCGGTATTCCGCGTGCCCATGGCGGTGCCGGTGGTGGGCCTGCTGCTGGCGCTGGCCGCCCTGTTGGCCAATATCGGGGCCTCGCTATGAGCCTGTCGCTGATCCTCGCCTGTGTCTGGGCCGTCACCGCGAATGTCGCCGCGATGATCCCCTCGCGCGACAACCACTGGCGCCGGGCCTATGCGCTGATCGCCGTGGGCGTGCCGATCCTGGGCTACGTCACCTACCAGAACGGCCCCTGGGTGGGGCTGGCGGTGCTGGTGGCGGGAATGAGCGTGCTGCGCTGGCCGGTCTTCTACCTGTGGCGGCGCGTGATGCGGAGGCAGCCGTGAACGACCTCTCCCCGATCATGGCCTATGCCACCTGGCTGCTGGCGCCGGTGATGGCGTGGCAGGCGCTTTCCGCCGGGCTTGAACGCCGCGGGCGCGGCTTCGCGCTGCTGTTCGGGGTCTACACCGCGCTGGTGGCGGCCACGGCTGCGGCGCTCACCACGGCGCTGGCGCCCTCGCCGCTGTCGGTGCTGATCCCCTGGGCTGGCGTGACTGTGCTCTCGGGGGCGCTCTACGCGCTGGGCCGACGCACGGGAGGCGGGCCATGAGCGCGCTGCCGCAGGTGCGCGGCCGGCTGACGCCCGACTGCCCGCTGTCGACCCTGACGTGGCTGCGCGTCGGCGGGCCGGCCGACTGGCTGTTCCAGCCTGCGGACGAGGCCGATCTTGCCGCCTTTCTCGCGGCGCTGCCGCCCGAGATGGCGGTGTTCCCGATGGGTGTCGGCTCCAACCTGATCGTGCGCGACGGCGGGGTGCGGGCGGTGGTGATCCGGCTCGGGCGGGGCTTCAACGGGATCGAGGTGGAGGGGCGGCGGGTGCGTGCGGGAGCCGCGGCGCTCGACGCGCATGTGGCGCGCAAGGCCGCCGCCGCCGGGCTGGACCTGACCTTCCTGCGCACCATCCCCGGCGCCATCGGCGGTGCGGTGCGGATGAACGCGGGCTGCTACGGCACCTACCTGGCCGACCGCTTCGTGGAGGCGCGCGCCGTCACCCGCCAGGGCGAGACCGTCACGCTGAGCGCCGCCGATCTCGATTTCCGCTATCGCCAGACCGATCTGCCGGAGGGCTGGGTGATCGTCGAGGCCCTGCTCGAGGCGCCCGAGGGCTGCCCGGAGGAGCTGGAGGCGCGGATGGCCGAACAACTGGCCCGCCGCGATGCGACCCAGCCCACGAAGGACCGCAGCGCCGGGTCCACCTTTCGCAACCCGGCGGGGTTTTCCTCCACCGGCCGGGCCGACGATACCCACGAGTTGAAGGCCTGGAAGGTGATCGACGACGCCGGGATGCGCGGCGCCACGCTGGGCGGGGCGCAGATGAGCCCCAAGCATCCGAATTTTCTGGTGAATACCGGCGGCGCCACTGCCGCCGAGCTGGAGGCGCTGGGCGAGCAGGTGCGAAAAAGGGTTTTCCAGTCCGCCGGAATAGAGTTACACTGGGAAATCATGCGGGTGGGCGAACCGCTTCCCGCGCCGGGCAGACAGGACAAGGCCGAAAACGGCTGATTTTCCGGGGCGATGCGCGCCGGATGCGTTTAACGACAAGGGCCGAAAACGGCCCGGATAACGAGGCGGAACTGGGTATGTCGAGCAGGACAGACCCGACAGTTGCGGTGCTCATGGGCGGCTTGTCCGCCGAGCGGGAGGTGTCCCTTTCATCGGGGCGCCAATGCGCGGCCGCGCTGCGGGATCAGGGCTACAGGGTGATCGAGGTCGATGCCGGCCGCGACCTTGCCGCGCGTCTTTCCGAACTCTCGCCCGACGTCGTCTTCAACGCGCTGCATGGCCGCTGGGGCGAGGATGGCTGCGTGCAGGGCCTGCTGGAATGGATGGGCCTGCCCTACACCCATTCGGGCGTTCTCGCCTCGGCGCTGGCGATGGACAAGACCCGCTCCAAGGAGGTGTTCGCCGCCGCCGGGCTGCCCATCGTGGAAAGCCGGCTGGTGGCCCGCTACGAGGCCTCCGCCCGCCACGTCCTGCCGCCCCCCTATGTGGTCAAGCCCAACAACGAGGGCTCGTCGGTGGGCATCTACATCGTGGACGAGGCCGCCAACGCCCCGCCGCGGCTCGATGCCGACATGCCCGAGGTGGTGATGGTCGAGGCCTTCGCGCCGGGGCGCGAACTGACCACCACGGTTGTCGGTGACCGGGCGCTCACCGTCACCGATATCCTGACCGACGGCTGGTATGACTACGAGGCGAAATATGCCGAGGGAGGCTCGCGCCATGTCGTGCCTGCCGAGGTGCCCGGCGAGGTGTTCGAGGCCTGCATGGATTACGCACTGCGTGCGCATCGGGCGCTGGGCTGCCGGGGTGTCAGCCGCACGGATTTCCGCTGGGACGAGACGCGCGGCCTCGAGGGGCTGATCGTGCTGGAACTGAACACCCAGCCGGGCATGACCCCGACCTCGCTCAGCCCCGAGCAGGCGCAGGCGGTGGGCATCGGCTTCGGCGAGCTGTGCCGCTGGATGGTGGAGGACGCATCATGCGGGCGTTGAGGGGCACGTCGCGGCGCGCGGCCGATCCGGCGCCCTCGCGCTGGGCGTACCGGCTGGAGCGGCTGCTGCTGACGCCGATCTATCGCCGGACACTGAAGCTGGGCGTGCCGATGCTGTGCGGGCTGGGCGCGGGCTGGATCTATTTCTCCGACGCCGACCGCATCGAGGCCGTTCTGCTGTCGCTCTCGGACATGCGCGCGGCGTTCGAGAGCCGCCCGGAATTCCAGGTGGAGCTGATGGCGATCGATGGGGCGGGGCGCGGCGTGTCCGAGGACATCCGCGAGATCCTGCAGCTGGATTTCCCGGTCTCCAGCTTCGACCTCGATCTCGACGTGATGCGCGAGACGGTGACCGGGCTCGACGCGGTGAAATCCGCCAGCCTGCGCATCCGGCCGGGCGGGGTGCTCCAGATCGAGGTGGTGGAGCGCACGCCGGTCGTGGTCTGGCGCCATGCCGAGGGGCTGGAACTGCTGGATGCCGAGGGCGTGGTGGTGCGTCCGATCGAGAAGCGCAGCGACCGCGCGGACCTGCCGTTGCTGGCCGGTGAGGGCGCGCGCGAGGCGGTGGGCGAGGCTCTGGCGCTGGTGGCTGCGGCCCAGCCCCTGCTGCCGCGCCTGCGCGGGCTCGTGCGCGTGGGCGAAAGGCGCTGGGACGTGATCCTGGACCGGGGGCAACGCCTGCTGCTGCCGCCCGAGGCGCCGGTGCAGGCGCTGGAACGGATCATCGCCATGGACCAGGCGCAGGACATGCTGGCGCGGGATGTTGCGGTGGTGGACATGCGCCTGTCGCGGCGGCCGACGGTGCGGCTGAACGAGCCGGCGGTGGGGGAACTGCACCGCATCCGGCAGATCGAATGGGGAGAGACGGACTAGGATGATCGAGCTCTACGAATCCCAGCGCGCGATGCGCAACATGCGCAAGGCCGCCATGCAGCGCGGGGTCATCGCCATTCTCGACGTGGGCAGTTCCAAGATCGCCTGCCTCGTTCTGCGCTTCGACGGCACCGGCACGACCGCGGAGGGCGACGGCGTGGGCTCCCTCGCCGGGCAGACCGGCTTTCGGGTGATCGGCGCGGCCACGACCCGCTCGCGAGGGGTGCGCTTCGGCGAGATCTCGGCCATGCAGGAGACCGAGCGCGCGATCCGGACCGCGGTGCAGGGCGCCCAGAAGATGGCGCAGGTTCGGGTGGATCACGTGATCGCCTGTTTCTCGGGCGCGGAACCGCGCAGCTACGGGCTTGCGGGCGCCGTCGAGGTTGCCGATCACGCGGTGAGCGAACAGGATGTGGCGCGGGTGCTGTCATCCTGCGATGTGCCCGATTTCGGCGAGGGGCGCGAGGTTCTGCACGCGCAGCCGGTGAATTTCGCGCTCGACCACCGTTCGGGGCTGAGCGACCCGCGCGGCCAGGTCGGCAACCGCCTTGCGGTGGACATGCACATGCTGACCGTGAGCGGCCAGGCGCTGCACAACCTCGCGCATTGCGTCAAGCGCTGTGACCTGGAGTTGGCGGGCCTTGCCTCCTCGGCCTATGCCAGCGGGATCTCGGCGCTGGTCGAGGACGAGCAGGAGCTGGGCGCGGCCTGCATCGACATGGGCGGCGGGGCGACCGGCGTCTCGCTGTTCATCAAGAAACACATGATCTACGCCGACACCGTGCGGATGGGCGGCGATCACGTTACCGGCGACATCTCGATGGGGCTGCAGGTTCCCACCGCGACGGCCGAACGGATCAAGACCTTCTATGGCGGCGTTGTCGCCACCGGCATGGACGACCGCGAGATGATCGACATCGGCGGCGATACCGGCGACTGGGAGCACGACCGGCGCACCGTCAGCCGCGCCGAGCTGATCGGCATCATGCGGCCCAGGGTGGAGGAAATCCTGGAGGAGGTCCGCGCGCGTCTTGATGCGGCGGGCTTCGATCATCTGCCCAGTCAGCAGATCGTCCTGACCGGGGGCGCCAGCCAGATCCCCGGACTGGACGGGCTGGCCAGTCGCATCCTTGGACAGCAGGTCCGGCTGGGCCGGCCGTTGCGGGTGCACGGGCTGCCACAGGCGGCGACGGGTCCGGGCTTCGCCTCTGCCGTGGGGCTTTGCCTGTTCGCGGCGCATCCGCAGGACGAGTGGTGGGATTTCGAGATCCCCGTGGAGCGGTATCCGGCCCGGAGCCTGCGCCGCGCGGTGAAATGGTTCCGGGACAACTGGTAATCGCTAGATATGGTGAAAGTGGCGAAATCACGCGAGAAACCGCCGAAACTGGGCCATATTTTGGGGTAATTTGACGTTTTTTTCGTGACGAACTAGCCGAGTCCCGGTAAGGTCGGGACTGAACAGGCAGAAAAACGGCCCTCGGCGGGGCTCGCAAAAAGCAGGCGGACAGATCCATGACACTCAACCTCTCGGTGCCCGGACAGGACGAACTCAAGCCGCGCATCACCGTTTTCGGTGTGGGCGGGGCCGGCGGAAACGCCGTGAACAACATGATCGAGAAAGAGCTTGGCGGCGTCGATTTCGTGGTGGCGAACACCGATGCCCAGGCGCTTCAGCAATCGCGGTCGGAAAGCCGCATCCAGCTCGGGGTCAAGGTGACCGAGGGGCTGGGCGCGGGGGCGCGCGCCTCGGTCGGCGCCAAGGCGGCCGAGGAATCGATCGAGCAGATCGTCGATCACCTCGCCGGCACGCATATGTGCTTCATCACCGCAGGCATGGGCGGTGGCACCGGCACCGGCGCCGCCCCCATCATCGCACAGGCTGCGCGCGAGCTTGGCGTGCTGACCGTGGGCGTGGTGACCAAACCCTTCCAGTTCGAAGGCGCCAAGCGGATGCGTCAGGCCGAGGAGGGCGTCGACGCCCTGCAGAAGGTCGTGGACACGCTGATCATCATCCCCAACCAGAACCTGTTCCGGCTGGCCAACGAGAAGACCACCTTCACCGAGGCCTTCTCCCTGGCCGACGACGTGCTCTACCAGGGCGTGAAGGGCGTGACCGACCTGATGGTGCGCCCGGGGCTCATCAATCTCGATTTCGCCGACGTGCGCGCGGTGATGGACGAGATGGGCAAGGCCATGATGGGCACCGGGGAGGCCGAGGGCGAGGATCGCGCCACCCAGGCCGCCGAGAAAGCCATCGCCAACCCGCTGCTGGACGAAATCAGCCTGCGCGGCGCGAAAGGAGTGCTGATCAACATCACCGGCGGGCATGACCTCACGCTGTTCGAGCTGGACGAGGCCGCCAACCGCATCCGCGAGGAGGTGGATCCGGACGCGAACATCATCGTGGGGTCCACGCTCGATACCGACATGGCGGGCGTGATGCGCGTCAGCGTCGTGGCCACCGGCATCGACGTGACCGAGCCGGTCGAGATCCCGCGCCCGCATCGCGGGCTGCGCGAGCCGCTCAACCAGGGCAAGGTGCACCAGCAGATGGAGCAGGAACCCGAGCCGCTGCCCATGCCGGAACCGGCGCAGGCCGAGGTTGCCATGGCCGCCGAAGAGCCCTCGCTGTTCGGTCACATGGAGACCGAGCAGGCTGCCGCGGAAGACCAGATGGAGGACATCTTCGACGACCGGACGTATGGCCAGCCGATGCAGCACGAACTGCCCGCCCCGGCCTACCAGCCGCAAGTGGCCAGTTTCGAGCCCCGCTACGCGGCCGAGGAAGCGGAGGCGGAGGCCTTCGTCGCGCCCCGCGCGCCCTCTGCCGGAACACCCTCGCCCGAGGCGATGGCCCGGCTTCAGGCCGCGGTGCAGCGTGCCCCGGCCCGCGGCTACGATGCCGATGAGCAGGAGCCCGAGGCGGTGGAGCGTCCGCGGTTCGGCATCAACAACCTTATCAACCGCATGACGGGCCATGACGCCGCCGAGCGCACCCAGGCGCGGCGCCAACCGCAGATGCAGCAACCCGCCGCGCAGCCGCGTCGCCCCGCGCCCGAGCCGCAGGCGCAGCACCAGGACGATCCCGAGCAGGAGCGCATCGAGATCCCCGCTTTCTTGCGGCGTCAGGCCAACTGATACGGGATTTTTCCCGAGCCAGCGAAGCGGGCCGCCCTCTGGCGGCCCGTATTCGTTTGGGATTGTGAAGTGACTTCAAGAGGTTGCGTGAGCGTTTCGAGGTTGGGCGGGTTCTTGCCGCCGGGCTTGGGCGCATGTTTCAACTCGTTACAAAGATTGAGTTGTTTGCGCCAACGCCGGGCGTTAACACCATGGCAACCCTGTGTCAGTGACCCGGGGATGGCAGGGCCACGGATGGGAAACGGCGTGCAGACCACCTTGAAATCCAGCGTGCGCTTCGACGGGGTCGGGCTGCATTCGGGCCGCAGCGCCCGGATGGTTATCCATCCTGCCTCGGCCGAGCAGGGCATCTGGTTCCGCAGGACCGACATTCTCGTGGGCGACTCGCTCATCCCCGCGCGTTGGGACGTGGTCGAACAGACCCCGCTCTGCACGCGGCTGGTCAACCGCGCCGGCGTCTCCCTGTCCACCGTCGAGCATGTGATGGCCGCGCTGGCGGGCTGCGGCATCCATAACGCGCTGATCGAGGTGGACGGCCCTGAGCTTCCGATCCTCGACGGCTCCTCGGCGCCCTTCGTGCAGGCGATCCTGTCTGCGGGTGTGCGGGCTCTGCCCGCCCAGGTGCGCGCGTTCGAGGTGAGCCGTCCGATCCGGGTCGAGACGAATTCCGGCTGGGCGGCGCTCGCCCCCTCGGACCGTCTGGGCATCACCTTCCACATCGATTTCCCCGATGCGGCCATCGGCGCCCAGGACAAGGCGCTGGACATGTCCAATGGCGCCTTCGTCCGTGAACTGTGCGACGCGCGCACCTTCTGCCGCCGGGCGGATGTGGATGCGATGCGCGCCAACGGGCTTGCACTGGGCGGCACGCTTGAAAATGCCGTGGTCGTCGATGGCGATGCGGTGCTCAGCCCCGGTGGCCTGCGCCATGCCGACGAGGCGGTGCGCCACAAGATGCTGGACGCGCTGGGCGACCTGTCGCTGGCAGGTGCCCCGATCATCGGTCACTACACGGGCCACAGGGCCGGCCATGCCCTGACCAACATGTTGCTGCGCGAGGCTTTCGCCACCCCCGGGGCGATGCGCATGGTGATCTGCGACGCCGGCATGGCGGCGCGGCTGCCGGGCGTCGGCGCGGCGCTGGACGAAATGCCCGCGGTGGCCTGACAAGGCCGGTTCCGGAGCGGCACGCGGTGTCGCGTCTGCGCGTGGCGTTTCCTCCGCAGACCCACGGCAACACCGCCCCCCGCTTTTTCCGCAAAGGCGTTTTGCACCGGATTTTTCTGTGCTAGGACCGACGGGACGCACGGGGTCCGCGCCCCGGCCGTGACGCGAGAAGGATGATCGAGCATGACGGGCAAAGCTGGGCGGGGCAGGGCGATCGCGGCGCTTCTCGTGGTGGCCATCCTTGCCGGGTGCGGCGGCGGCGGACAGGACGAACGCCGCGACGGCATCTTCGGCGACAGCCGCCCGATGGAAAGCTACACCGCCGAACAGATCTTCGTGCGCGGCGAATACGAGCTGGAACGCAACCGCCCCGAGGACGCGGCCTTCTATTTCGGCGAGATCGAGCGGCTCTATCCGTATTCGGACTGGGCCAAGCGCGCGCTGATCATGCAGGCCTTCGCCTGGCACAAGGCCAAGGATTACGAATCCGCCCGCGGTGCCGCGCAGCGCTATATCGATTTCTATCCGGCCGAGGATGACGCGGCCTATGCGCAATACCTTCTCGCGCTCAGCTATTATGACCAGATCGAGGAGGTGGGCCGCGACCAGGGGGTGACCTTCCAGGCGTTGCAGGCGCTGCGCCAGGTGATCGAACGCTATCCCGACAGCGAATATGCGCGCTCGTCGATCCTGAAATTCGATCTCGCCTTCGATCATCTCGCCGGCAAGGAGATGGAGGTGGGCCGCTATTACCTCAAGCGCGACCACTACGCCGCTGCGGTCAACCGTTTCCGTGTCGTGGTGGAGGATTTCCAGACCACAACCCACACCCCCGAGGCCCTGCACCGCCTGGTGGAGGCCTACCTGTCGCTTGGTCTGACCGACGAGGCGCAGACCGCCGGCGCGATCCTGGGTTACAATTACCAGGGCAGCGAATGGTATCAGGACAGCTATGCGCTGCTGACCGGCCGCGGGCTGGAGCTGAAACCGCGCGGCGACAACTGGCTCAGCGCGATCTACCGCCAGGTGATCCGGGGCGAATGGCTTTGAGGGGTGCCGGGGCACCGCCCCGCCTGACGGACAGAGCCTGACCCGATGCTGCGCAGTCTCCAGATCCGGGACATGCTGATCATCGACCGGCTGGATCTCGATGTCCGGCCGGGCCTCAACGTGCTGACCGGCGAGACCGGCGCGGGCAAGTCGATCCTGCTCGACTGCCTGGGCTTCGTGCTGGGCTGGCGCGGCCGGGCGGAACTGGTGCGCGACGGCGCCGAGCAGGGCGAGGTCACGGCGGAATTCAGCCTGCCAGAGGGGCATCCCGCCCGCGAGGTTCTGGCCGAGGCCGGGCTGGAGGCGGGCGAGGAGCTGATCCTGCGCCGCGTCAACCGCACCGGCGGGCAGAAGACCGCCTGGGTCAACGACCGGCGCGTCTCGGGCGAGGTGCTGCGGCAATTGTCCGATACTCTGGTGGAACTGCACGGCCAGCAGGACGATCGCGGACTGCTCGATCCGCGGGTGCATCGCCGGCTGCTCGACACGTTCGGGGGGCTGGAGACCCTGGTGGCGCAGACCCGCGCGGCCTGGGGCGATCTGCGCGGGGCGCGTCGCGCGCTGGAGGAGGCGGAGACGGCGCTGGAGGCGGTGCGGTCGGAAGAGGATTTCCTGCGCCACGCGGTGGCCGAGCTGGACGAGCTGGCCCCCGAGCCCGGCGAGGAGGAGGCGCTGGACGCCAGCCGCCGGATGATGCAGGGCGCCGAGAGGATCCGCGAGGATGTGGCCCGCGCCCATGCGGCGCTGGGCCCGGACGGGGCCGAGGGGGCCATGGGCGACGCTCTGCGCTGGCTGGAGGGCGCGGCGGATCGCGCCGAGGGCCGGCTGGAGGAACCGCTGGCCGCCCTGTCGCGCGCGATGGTCGAGCTGGGCGAGGCGGTACAGGGCGTCGAGGATTGCCTGGAGGCGCTGGGCTTCGACCCGCTGGAGCTGGAGCGGGTGGAGGAGCGGCTGTTCGCCATTCGCGGCCTGGCGCGCAAGCACCAGGTGATGCCAGACGCGTTGCCGGGCCTCGCGGACGCGCTGCGCGCCCGGTTGCAGGCGCTCGATGCGGGCGAGGGCCGGATCGCCGAGCTGCGCGGCGCGGTCGGGCGGGCGGAGGCGGAATTCGACGCGGCTGCGCAGGCGCTGGGAGCGGCCCGGCGCGAGGCGGCCGGGCGGCTCGACACGGCGGTGATGGCGGAACTGGCGCCGCTGAAGATGGAGCGGGCGGTCTTCTCGACTCGGGTGGAGGACGGCCCGGCCGGTCCCGAAGGCCGCGAGGCGGTGGCCTTCGAGGTGGCGACCAACCCGGGCGCGCCGGCGGGGCCCTTGGCCCGGATCGCCTCGGGCGGGGAGTTGAGCCGTTTCCTGCTGGCGCTGAAGGTCTGCCTTGCCGCGCCCGATGGCGGGGTGACCATGATCTTCGACGAGATCGATCGCGGCGTGGGCGGGGCCACCGCGGATGCGGTGGGCCGCCGGCTGCGGGCGCTGGCCGAGGGCGGGCAGGTGCTGGTGGTGACCCACTCGCCCCAAGTGGCCGCCCAGGGCGGGCATCACTGGCGGGTGGAGAAGCGCGTCGCCGACGAGCGCACCCTGTCCACCGTGGTGCCGCTGGAGGGCGCCGAGCGGGTGGACGAGATCGCGCGCATGCTGTCGGGCGACCGGGTGACCGAAGAGGCCCGTGCCGCCGCACGCGCGCTGCTGGCGACCTGAGGCCTTCGACGGGTCGGCTGGCTGGTGGGGGCTCCGCGCCCGTCCGGCTGCGCCGGCCTCCCCGGGGATATTCGAGGCCAGAAGAAGGGGCGGGCGCGAGGAGGGCCGGCACGGGCGAGGAGCATTTCAGGGCCTCAGCGCTCCGGCAGTAGCTTGCCCGGATTCAGGATGTTGCCCGGATCGAGCGCGGCCTTGAGCGTGCCCATCACCGCCCAGCCCTCGCCGTGTTCGGCTGCCATGTAGGCGGTCTTGCCCATCCCCACGCCATGCTCGCCGGTGGCGGTGCCGCCCAGCGCGAGGGCGCGTTCCACCATCCGGTGCGACAGTGCCCTGGCCTCTTCCAGTTCCTCCGGGCGGGCCGGATCCACCAGCAGCGTGGCGTGGAAATTGCCGTCGCCCACATGGCCCAGGATCGGCCCGGGGATCGAGGCGCGCGCGATGTCGGCGGCGGTTTGCTCCACCGCCTCGGCCAGCCGCGAGATCGGCACGCAGATATCCGTGACCAGCGCGCGGGCGCCGGGGCGCAGGGCGAGGATCGCGTAATAGCCGTTGTGGCGCATGGTCCAGAGCGCGCTGCGCTCTTCCGCCTTCGTGGACCAGCGGAAATCCCGCCCGCCGTGATCGGCGAGGATCGCGCCGAAGGTCTCGGACTGTTCGGCCACCGCCGCGGGCGAGCCGTGCAGTTCGACCAGCAGATGGGGGCATTCGGGCATGCCGGCGCCGGCATAGGCGTTGAAGGCGGCGGCGGTGGCGGCGTCCACGAATTCGATACGGGCCATGGGCAGGCCCATCTGGATCGTGTCCATCACGCAGGCCACCGCGTCCTCCAGCCGGTCGAAGGCGCAGATTCCCGCCGAGATCGCCTCTGGCTGGCCGTGCAGCTTGAGCGTGAGTTCGGTGATCAGCCCCAGCGTGCCCTCCGAGCCCAGCATCAGCGCGGTCAGATCGTAGCCCGAGGCGGATTTGCGCGCGCGGGTGCCGGTGCGGATCGCGCGGCCGTCGGCCAGCACCGCCTCCAGCGCCAGCACATTGTCGCGCATCGAGCCGTAGCGCACCGTGGTGGTGCCCGAGGCGCGGGTCGCGGCCATCCCGCCCAGCGAGGCGTTCGCGCCGGGATCGACCGGGAAGAACAGGCCGGTGTCGCGCAGCGCGCGGTTCAGGTCCTCGCGGGTCAGGCCGGGCTGCACGGTCACGTCCATGTCCTCGGGACGGATCGCGAGCACCCTGGTCATCCGCGAGAAATCCACCACCACGCCGCCGCGCACTGCCAGCGCGTGGCCCTCCAGCGAGGTGCCGGTGCCCCAGCCCACCACCGGGCAGCCCTGAGCGCCGCAGATGCGCAACAGCGCCTGCACCTCGGCGGTGGTTTCGGGATAGGCCACCGCGTCCGGCGGGGTGAGCGGGAAATGCGACTCCGACCGGCCATGCTGCTCCAGATCGGGCTTGGAGCGGCTGAGCCGTTGGCCTAGTAAGTTGGACAATGCGTTCAGGGCCTCGGGGATCGGCATGGCGGTGCTCCGTTGTCTTGGATGAAGCCTAGCCCGTCGCCGCTGGTGGCGAAAGCCGACGGAACGTGAACATCGTGGACAGCGAGGGGAAACAGCAGCGCTTCGCCCTTCCCCTGACAACGGGCGTGGCGCAGATCGCCGAGATGCGGCGCGCGCTCTCCCGGGGCTGGCAGCTTCTGCGGCATCGCGGTCCCGGGCAGATCCAGTTCTGGTTCATCGGCTTCTGATCGGGATCGCCGCGGGCTTTGCCGCGCTCTTGTTCCGCAAGGCGATCGACGCGCTTCAGAGCTTCGTCTACGGCACCGATGACGTGCTCGCGCTGCACAGTTTCGCCGAGACGCTGGACTGGTGGTGGGTGCTGATCGTGCCGGTCCTGGGCGGCCTGGCGGTGGGGGTGCTGCTGCATCTCTTCACCCCGGACGGGCGGGTGCGCTCAGTGGCCGACGTGATCGAGGGCGCGGCGCTGAACGACGGGCGGGTGGAGCGGCGCGCCGGTCGCACCTCGGCGCTGTGCTCGCTCATCACCCTGTCCACCGGCGGATCGACGGGGCGCGAGGGGCCGGTGGTGCATATCGCCGCGCTGATCTCCACCTGGGTGAGCAACACGATCCGGGCGGACGGTATCACCGGGCGCGACCTGCTGGGCTGCGCGGTGGCGGCCGCGGTCTCTGCCAGCTTCAACGCGCCCATCGCCGGGGCGCTCTTCGCGCTGGAAGTGGTGCTGCGCCATTTCGCGCTGCATGCCTTCGCGCCGATCGTGGTGGCCTCGGCCGCCGGCACCGTCATCAACCGGCTGGCCTTCGGCGATGTCACGGAATTCGTGCTGCCGGGCACCTCGGCGCTGGAATTCTACATCGAGCTGCCCGCCTTCCTGATGCTGGGGCTGGTCTGCGGCCTGGTGGCGGTGGTGATGATGCGGGCGATCTTCTGGGCCGAGGATATCGGCAACGCGGTGCAGCGACGCACCGGCATGCCGATCTGGCTGCGCCCCGCGGTCTCGGGGCTGATGCTGGGGGCGCTGGCAATCGGCTTTCCGCATATCATCGGCGTGGGCTACGAGACGACCTCGGCGGCGCTGACCGGCCAGCTTCTGCTGCACGAGGCGGTGGTTTTCGCGATCCTGAAGGTGACCGCCGTGGCGATCACCATGGCCGGGCGGATGGGCGGCGGGGTGTTCTCGCCCTCGCTGATGATGGGGGCGCTCACCGGGTTGGCCTTCGGGCTGATCGCCACCTCGGTCTTTCCCGAGGTCTCCGGCAGCCACACGCTCTATGCGCTGGCGGGCATGGGCGCGGTGGCGGCGGCGGTGCTGGGTGCGCCGATCTCCACCACGCTGATCGTCTTCGAGTTGACGGGCGACTGGCAGACCGGGCTGGCGGTGATGGTGTCGGTGTCGCTCTCGACCGCGCTGAGCTCGCGGCTGGTGGACCGCTCGTTCTTCCTGACGCAACTCGAACGGCGCGGCGTGCACCTGGCGGCCGGGCCGCAGCAATACCTGCTGGGCATGTTCCGTGTGGCGGGGGTGATGCGCGGGCCGCTGCACGACCAGCCCGCCGACCCGGACCGCTGCTGGGAGCTGATCGAGAGCGGCATCTACGTGGATGCCAACGCCACGCTGGAGGCCGCGATGCCGGTCTTCGACAAGTCCGGTGTTCCCTTCATCCCGGTGGTGCGGCTGACGGGCGAAGGCAACGCGCCCGAGCTTCAGGGCGCGTTGTTCCATGTGGATGCGCTGAAGGCCTACAACCGGGCCCTGGCTGCCACCGCCGAGGAGGAGCACTCCTGAAGCGCGCGCGGCGCCTCAGAGCTGCTCCACCGTCACGTCGTCGCTGTTGTAGAAGGCCAGGTGCCCCCGAATGGCGGCCACGGCCTCTTTCGGGTCCTCGTAGCACCAGGCGGCGTTCGGGATCGTCTTGGACTTGGTGACGATCGAGAAATAGCCGGCATCGCCCTTGTGCGGGCAATGGGTGGCATGGTCGGTCGGTTCGAGGAAGGCCATGGCGATGTCCTCGCGCGGGAAATAGATCACCGGGGCATGCCCGGGCTCCTCCAGTTCCAGCGCGTCGGAGCTTTCCACCAGCACGGCGCCACCGGCGCGCACGCTCCATGTTCCTTCGGCCTTGCGCACGGAAATACCTGTCATCGCTCGCCCTCCCTTTCCTTCTGTGACTGTCGGGTGCTCTGGTGCCCCCCGGATGTGACATCGGCGTGTCAGATCGGGGCGGCCGCGGCATCCAACCATGTTTTCGCCCGGTTGCCCAGACGCGGACCGATCTTGCTGCGGCAGAGCGCGTGATAGGCGTTCAGCCAGGCCCGTTCCGGCCCGTGCAGCATGTCGGCATCGACCAGGTGCCGGTCGAAGGGCACATGGGTCAGCGTCTGGAAGCGCAGCATCCGCGCCACGTTGCCGCCCGGCAGTTCGGGCGCCTCCTCCACCACCACGAGGTTCTCCAGCCGGATGCCGAAGGCGCCCTCGCGGTAGAAACCCGGCTCGTTCGACAGGATCATGCCGGGTTTCAGCGGCTCCTCCCCGGTGCGGGCCAGTCGTTGCGGGCCCTCGTGCACCGACAGGTAGGCGCCCACCCCGTGGCCGGTGCCATGGGCATAGTCCTGCCCTGCCAGCCACAGCGGCATGCGCGCCAGCGCGTCCAGATCGCGCCCGGCCAGCCCCTCGGGCCAGCGCAGCCGGGAGACGGTGATCAGCCCCTGCAACACCCGAGTATAGCAGGCGCGTTCCTCCGCCCCGGGATCGCCGATCGCCACGGTGCGGGTGATGTCGGTGGTGCCGTCGAGATACTGCCCGCCGCTGTCCACCAGGTAGAGCTCGCCCGCGTTGAGCGGCCGGTCGGTCTCCTCGGTGACGCGGTAATGCACGATGGCGCCATGCGGCCCCGCGCCCGAGATCGTGTCGAAGCTGATGTCGCGCAGCTCGCCGGTGGCGCGGCGGCACTCCTCCAGCTGCCTCGCGGCGCCGATCTCGGTGAGGCTGCCCGGCGCCTGCTCGTCGAGCCAGGCCAGGAATTCGCACATCGCCGCGCCATCGCGCAGATGCGCCTCCTCGGCCCCGCGGATCTCGGCGCGGGTCTTGGTGGCCTTGGGCAGCAGGCACGGGTCGCGCCCGTGGTCCACCTCGGCGCCGCCATGCTCCAGCGCCCGGGCCACCGCGACGGGCGCGCTGGCCGGATCGAGCCGCACCCGGCCGCGCAGCGCGCCGAGCGCCGGCAGGAACGCCTCGGGGGCCTGCACCTCCACCCCGTCGCCCGGCGCCACGCCCGCCAGCTTGGCCGGCGCCATGAACAGCGCCACGCGCCCGTCGTCATGCAGGATCGCGAAGCCATGCGCCACGGGGATGCGCGGAATATCCGTGCCGCGGATGTTCAGCAGCCAGCACAGCGCGTCCGGCAGCGTGATCACCGCCGCCCGGTGTCCGGCCGCGCGCAGATCCTGCGCCAGGCGCGCGCGCTTGTCCGCGGCGCTCTCGCCGGCCAGCGCGTCGGGATAGGGCGTCACCGCGCCCTCGGGCGGGGCGGGCTGGTCCTCCCAGATCCGGTCCACCAGGTTGGCGCTCTCGCGCAGGGTGATGCCGCTGCCCTCCAGCGCCGCGCGCAGCCGGGCGATCTCGTCCACGGCGTGCAGCCAGGGATCGAACCCCACCGCGCCGCCATGCGGCAGGTGCTCGCGCAGCCAGGCGCCCGGCCGCGTCGCGGGCCAGTCCACCGGGGTGAACACCTCCGCCAGCTGCGCCCTGGCCTGCACCGTGTAGCGGCCATCGACGAAGACGCCGGCCACCTCCCGGAGCACCACGGCGAATCCCGCCGAGCCGGTGAAGCCCGTGAGCCATGCCAGCCTTTCGTCGCGCGGGGCCACGTATTCGCCCTGGTGCGCATCGGCGCGCGGCACCAGGAACCCGTCCAGCCCCTCGCGCGCCATCTCCTCGCGCAGGGCACGCAGCCGGGGCGGTCCCTGTTCGGGCCGGGTCGTGGCCTTGAATGACTGATACATCGCTCGCTCCCAGATGCCGCGCGGGCGCGGCTTCATTGTTCTCCAAATACGCCCGCCGGAGGCAGGCGTCCTCAGGACGCCTTCCGGATGCCCATCAGCCGGGCACGGGCGCGCGGGTCCGAATCGAACAGGCCGGCAAGCTGCTCGGTCATGGCGCCGGCCAGCTGTTCCACGTCGGTGATCGTCACCGCGCGCTGGTAGTAGCGCGTCACGTCATGGCCGATCCCGATGGCGATCAGCTCCACCTGCCGTTTGCGCTCGACCATGGCGATCACGTCGCGCAGGTGCTTTTCGAGGTAGTTGGCCGGGTTCACCGACAGGGTGGAATCGTCCACCGGCGCCCCGTCCGAGATCACCATGAGGATCTTGCGCGCCTCGGGCCGCCCCACCATGCGCCGATGGGCCCATTCCAGGGCCTCGCCGTCGATATTCTCCTTCAGCAGCCCTTCCTTCATCATCAGGCCCAGATTGTCGCGCGCCCGTCGCCAGGGCGCATCCGCATGCTTGTAGACGATGTGGCGCAGGTCGTTCAGGCGCCCCGGCTGCTGCGGGCGGCCCTCGTTGAGCCAGGTCTCGCGGCTCTGCCCGCCCTTCCAGGCCCGGGTGGTGAAGCCCAGGATCTCGACCTTGACGCTGCAGCGCTCCAGCGTCCGCGCCAGCACGTCGGCACAGATCGCCGCGATCGAGATCGGCCGGCCCCGCATCGAGCCGGAATTGTCCAGCAGAAGCGTCACCACCGTGTCGCGGAACTCGGTATCCTTCTCGACCTTGAACGACAGCGGCGTGGTGGGGTTGGCCACCACCCGCGCAAGCCGTCCGGCGTCGAGGATCCCCTCCTCGCGGTCGAATTCCCAGCTGCGGTTCTGCTGCGCCTGCAGGCGGCGCTGCAGCTTGTTGGCCAGTCGCGAGACCGCGCCCTTGAGCGGCTCCAGCTGCTGGTCCAGATAGGCGCGCAGGCGCTCCAGCTCCACCGGCTCGGCCAGCTCGGCGGCGCCGATCTCCTCGTCGAAACGGGTTTCGAACACCTTGTAGCCCGGATCGGCCTCGGAGACGGGCGCGGGCGGGGGCGGCTCCAGCGGGGCCTCGCCCTCCGGCATCTCGGCCTCCTCGCCCAGTTCCTGGTCGGCCAGCTCGTCCATGCTGACCTGCGCCTGGCTGTCGTCCTGGGTCTCGTCCTGGGACTGCTCGGGGCTGGCCTCGGCCTCTTCCTGCTGGTCGTCCTGGCCGGTGGAATCGGGCTCTTCCTCTTCCTCCTGGCCCTCCTCGGCCTCGTCCTGCTGGTCCTCGTCCATCTGGTCGGGGTCGTCGCCCAGCTGGTCGCCGTAACCCAGGTCCTCGATCACCTTGCGCGCGAATTTCGCGAAGGCGCCCTGGTCGGCCAGCTTGTCCCGCAGCCCCTCCAGCGTGCCCCCCGCCTGTGCCTCGATATAGCCGCGCCACAGCTCCATCACGTTCTGCGCGCCGGGCGGCAGGTCGCGGCCGGTGGCCAGATGCCGGATCAGGTAGCCCGCCGCCACCGGCAGCGGCACATCCGCCGGCTGGGTGATCTGGGAATAGCCCTTGCGTTCGGCCTCCTGGCCGATCTTGGCGTCGATATTGACGGCGGTGCCGGGCATGTCGCGCGCGCCCATCGCTTCGCAGCGGGCGGTCTCCATCGCCTCGTAGAGATCGCGCGCCATGTCGCCCTGCGGGGTGTAGCGGGCATGGATGCCGTCATCGTGGTAGCGGCGGTGCAGCGCCAGCGCGTCGGCGGTGCCGCGCGCGATCAGCACCTCCTCGCGGGTCATCCGGCGGCTCACCTGCGGCAGGCGCATCATGTCGCCCGACAGGCCCGAGGGATCGACCGAATAGGTGACGTTCAGATCCGGGTCATGGGCCATGACCTTGGTGGCCTCGGCCAGCGCCTTCTTGAACGGATCGGCGGGGTTGTCGGAGGAGCTGCTGGTCATTTGCTCACTTTCTCGGTGCGCGATCCAACACGCCTACTTTGCAGCTTGCGAAGTCCCATCGTCTGCCAGCCCATAATGTTATCCCATAGTGTTGCAGGGCCGAAGGAAAGTGAAAAGCGGTTTGACGTTCCTCCGTCAGCCGTGGCAGTGCCTATTCTAAACATTGACGCCATATGAATTACACCTGCCAACTGAGCGGTTTCGTGACCCCTCCAAAACTCGGTGTCATCTCTCTGATCTCCAGTAGGCACGTATGGAGGTGCTGGAAAAACGAAAGAAGCGGATACCTGACTATCAGCAAAAACACCGAAAGAAATTGTTGAGTCTACGTAGTCATGTGCTTGCTTGAATACGTGAGTCCACTTCTGAAAGTTCCGGCAACTTGCCGATTTCACCTCAAATGCTAGCGGGAACTTTTGATGCTCTTCTGACCGAGACACTGCTACTAAATCTGCGCGGACCTTTTTACAGTTCAGTGTGCGCAATTCAACTTCTTCACTGACGAAGAAATCGCTTTCCAAGTGGCTCCTGAGTGTTTCCCGTAGGCGCCGCTCAATATCCATGTATTGAAACTCACCCCAGGCTCGCGCTTGCCGCGCTCTCGGGCAGTTCCTCGTCGAAGCAGCGCTGGTAGAATTCCGCCACGGTCTGGCGCTCCAGCTCGTCGCACTTGTTGAGGAAGGACACCCGGAAGGCATAGCCCACGTTGCGGAAGATCTCGGCGTTCTGCGCCCAGGCGATCACGGTGCGCGGGCTCATCACCGTGGACAGGTCGCCGTTCATGAAGGCGGTCCGCGTCAGGTCCGCCACGGTGACCATCTGGCGGATGGTGCGGCGGCCCTTCTCGGAATTGTAATGCGGCGCCTTGCTGAGCACGATCGAGGTCTCGGCGTCGATGCTGAGGTAGTTCAGCGTCGCCACCAGGCTCCAGCGGTCCATCTGGCCCTGGTTGATCTGCTGGGTGCCGTGGTAGAGGCCCGTCGTGTCGCCCAGGCCCACGGTGTTGGCGGTGGCGAAGATGCGGAAATACTTGTGCGGGGTGATGACCTCGTTCTGGTCCAGAAGCGTCAGCTTGCCGTCCACCTCCAGCACGCGCTGGATCACGAACATCACGTCGGCGCGACCCGCATCGTATTCGTCGAACACGATCGCAGCGGGGTTGCGCAGCGCCCAGGGCAGGATGCCCTCCTGGAACTCGGTGACCTGCTTGCCGTCCTTCAGCTTGATCGCATCCTTGCCGATCAGGTCGATCCGGCTGATATGGCTGTCGAGGTTCACCCGCACCGTGGGCCAGTTCAGCCGGCTGGCCACCTGTTCGATATGGGTGGACTTGCCGGTGCCGTGGTAGCCTTGGATCATCACGCGGCGATTGTGCGAGAACCCCGCGAGGATCGCCAGCGTGGTGTCCGGATCGAACTTGTAGGTGGAATCGAGATCCGGCACGCGGTCCGTGCGGTCGGCGAAGCCCTTGACCGCCATGTCGGTGTCGATCCCGAAAACGTCACGGACCGAGATTTCCTCGGTGGGTTTCGCGTTGATGTCGATGCTGCCGTCCGCCATGCGCCCCTTCATCCTTCTCGCTCGCGGGCGCACCCGCGCCTGCGTCGCCCGTGGTGCAACATATTCCGGCAAGGGGCAAGGGTAACCCGAGTTCGACAGTTCGGGCCCTGGTTTCTGGCGACCGCATCTGGCGGGTTTCGTGATTTCGACGGGTTGGGTGCCTGCCTGTTGGTGGGCTCGGCGGCATCTGTCATCACGCGCGACCGATGAATGGTACATTGAGATGCCTGCGCTTCGCTTTATACCGTCGCCACATAATGTACGCGCGCATCACCAGGACCGGAGGCCGCCAGTATCTGCAGCTGGTCGAGTCCTTTCGAAACGACAGCGGCAAGGTCCGCAAGCGCGTCGTGGCCAACCTGGGGCGCCTCGACCAGATCACCCCCGGGCAGCTCGACCCGCTGATCAACGGCCTCGACCGGGCTGTCGGTCGGGCCGAAAACACGGCTTCCGAAGTGATACAGGAGCCCGGGCTGGGCTTTGGCGACGTGTTCGCGCTTCACGAACTCTGGCGGGACCTCGGCTTCGACAAGGCCCTGACCCGCGCCCTGCGCTCGGGCCGCCGCAAGACCGTTGTCGAGGCGCTGGTTCGCGCGATGGTTTTCAACCGGTTGTGCGACCCCGCGAGCAAGCTGGGCTGCCTGAGCTGGCTGGAGACGGTTGCCATGCCTGCGATGCCGGACAGCGTCACCCACCGGCACCTGCTCCGCGCCATGGATGCGTTGATGGCTCACGCCGATGCCGTCGAAGGCGCGCTGGCCAAACAGATCCGTCCGCTGGTTGACCGGGACCTGGCCGTGGTCTTCCATGACCTGACCACCATGCGCATTCATGGCGAGGGGGATGTCGATGACGGCATCCGCGCCTATGGTATGAACAAGGAAACTGGCGGCATCGCCCGGCAATTCGTGCTCGGTGTCGTGCAGACCGCCGACGGCCTGCCGCTGATGCACACCGTCCATCCCGGCCATGTCGGCGAGACAAGACCCCTGCAGGGCATGTTGCAGACGGTGTTGCAACGCCTCCCCGCCCAGCGCGTCATCCTGGTGGCTGACCGCAGGCTGCTCAGCCTTGACAACATTGACGAATTGACCGCCTCGGCCGACCGGGACGGCCGCAAGCTGGAGTTCATCCTCGCCGTGCCTGCCCGTCGCTATGCCGATCTGGCCGAGACCTTCCGCGGTCTTGCCTTCGACGAAGGCGGCCTGGCGGAAAGCAGCTTTGCCGGCCACCGCCTGATCGTCGCCCATGACGCCGTTCGCGCCGCAGACCAGTCTGCCCGGCGCCGCGCGCGCCTCGCTGAGCTTGAAGCCCAGGCCGAAAAGATGGTCACCAGGCTCGACGCGCAGGACGGCGGCAAGACTGCCCGCGGCCGCCGCGCCTGCGACCGGGGCGTCTATGGCCGGTTCACCCGCGCCGTGGCCGAAGCGGAAAGACCCGCTTCCTCAAGGCAGACCTGCAGGCCGACCGGTTCAGTTGGAGCGTCGAGGAAGATGCCGTCGCGCGCGCGGAACTCTTCGACGGCAAGCTCGCGCTCCTGACCCATGCCCCCGACCTGACGCCCGCCGAAACCGTGGCCCGCTACAAGTCCCTCGCCGATATCGAGCGCGGCTTTCGCGTGCTGGAATCCGACATCGAGATCGCCCCGGTCCATCACCGGCTGCCAGATCGCATCCGGGCGCACGCCCTGATCTGCTTCCTGGCGCTGGTCCTCTGCCGCGTCATGCGCATGCGCCTGGAAGCGAACGGCCATGACGCCAGCCCCCGCCCCGCGCTCGACCTGCTCGCGCGCATCCAGAAACACGCCGCCCATATCGGCGGGCGCAGCTTCAACGGCACCAGCAAGACCACCCCGGAGCAACTCGACCTCTTCGACGCCCCGAGACTCCCCAGACCGGCCTGAAGGCCCGATGTCGTCACACAAACGCAAATCCGGCGTTAATGATATCAATGATTTATCGCTCCAGCTGTCGAACTTGGGGTGGTAAGGCACGATCCCGGCCCGATTGCCGCGCGCCGCTCCGGCGGCTTGTGCGCGGGGCAAACGAAAGGACTGCGTATTTGAAGAACGATGAACGGGCCATGGCGCGCCCGGTGCTTCATTGTTCCCCAAATACGCCCGCCGGAGGCGCCCTCGCGTGTCAGCGGCGCTGCACGTCCCGGCAGGGCGCGGCACCCGCCGCACGCGCGCAGAAGCACGATGCGGCAAGCCGCGCATCGGCGCGCGCAAGGGCGATGTCGAGTTTCTGACGGATCGGCGCGATCTCTGCCTCGGGGGCGGTGCGCGCGGTCAGGCAGTCGTGCAGACCGCGCAGCGACCAGACGTTGTCCGGGTGGATCTGCGCGCGCGGCAGGGCGCCGCCCAGCCCCAGGTCCGCGCGGTAGACGGCCTCGGCCTCCTCGATCCGGCCCTGCTCCAGCAGCAGCGCGCCCAGCGCGTGCCGGCTGGGCTGCATCCAGCCCCAGGGCTCGTCATAGGGCAGGGCGTCCTCGGCGGCGACGGCGGCGCGCAGGTGATGAAAGGCTGCGTCATGCGCCCCCTTGCGGTAGAGGATCTCGCCGCGCAGCATCTCTCGGGCGATCCGCATCAGGTCCAGCACGCGGTTGTTGTGGAGCAGCCGGGTCTCTGGATAGGCGGCCAGCCGGTCGAGAAAGCGGGCCTCCTCGGCCTCCGCCTCGGCCACGCGGCCCAGTGCCGCCAGCGCCACGCCGCGGGCGTAGATCAGCGTGATCTCCTGCGTGCAGTAGAGCGCCGGATTCTTGGGGAAGGGCAGGGCCAGGATCTCGTCCCACTTGCCGAAGCGGATCAGCACATGCGCCTCCATCGCCAGGTAGGATTCGAAGTAATCCGCCATGGGGGGCGATTCGAGGCGCAGCAATTCCTCTGGCGTGGTGTCGGCCATGCCGCGCACCGCGCGCAGGGCGGGCTCGATCCTGCCCAGGAACAGCGCGCCGTAGATCACGAAGTGATAATCGTGCTGGCGGTAGCCCGTGTAGATGTTCATCGCCCCTTCGCGGGCGAGGTATTTCAGGTCCGCCTCCACCGCGCGCTCGTTCCAGTGCACCACGTCGTGATACTGTCCGCAGAGCATGTCGATATGGGTGGGCATGTGCACCAGGTGCCCGGCATCGGGCACCATCCGGCGCAGGGCGTCGGCGCTGTGCAGCGCGCGTTCCGGGTGGGGCGACATCTCCATCAGGTGGACATGCAGATGGGTGAGCCCGGGATGGTCCATCCCGCCCGGTCGCGCCAGTGCCGTCTCCAGCACCGCCATCGCCTCTTGGGTGTCCGCCCCGTCTGCCGGGGTGCCGCGGCGCAGGTCCCACATCTTCCAGGGGGTGCGGTTCATCAGCGCGTCGGCGAGGATCGCCGCGATCTCGGGATCCTCGGGATGCGCCGCATGGGCCGCGCGCATGGCATCGGCGAAGGCATCGTCCCAGGGCGACTGGTCCTCGATCGGGTCGCGCTGCGGGTAGCGGGCGGCGAGTGCCGCGATCAGCGCCGCCTCCGGCGGGCTGGCGCGCCCCGAAGCCTGCCGCGCCTGCTCGGCCGCATCGAAGGCGCGGGCCAGCGCCCGGGCCTTGCCGTCCGCGTCGAAGATCGACCAGGGCATGTTGTAGTTGGGGCCCGCCCCGTAGGCGATGCCCCAATGGGCCATGGCGCAGCCGGGGTCATGCTCCAGCGCGCGGGTGAAACAGGCGATGGCCTCCTCGTGGTTGAACCCGTAGAGCCAGGCCAGACCCCGGTCGAACCAGCGCTGCGTCGCCGGGCTGTCGGTGGTGACGGGCCTCGAATAGGTGCCCAGGTCGTATGGGTAGTCGTCCATCGCGGCCTCCGCTGCTGTGGCGCGATCCTAGCAGCGGGCCGGGCGGGATGCACCTTTGCCGTGGCGCTCACGCGGCTGTGCGGCCTGCGGGCTTGCAAGCCTGTGGCCCGCGCGTCACCCTGAGGGCGATCAGGAGGTTCCGCGATGCAGAGACGATCCTTCATGTCGGTGACGCTGGCCGCTTTCGGGCTGGGGCGCGGTGGCGGTGCGCGGGCCTCGGGCGGGTTCGAGATCACCCGCAGCGAGGCGGAGTGGACGGCGATGCTGTCGCCGGCCGAGTTCCGGGTGATGCGCAAGCATGGCACCGAGCGGCCCTTCACGTCCGCGCTCAACGACAACAAGGCCAGGGGCACCTACCTGTGCCGGGGCTGCGCGCTGCCGCTCTACGCCTCGGAGCACAAGTTCGACAGCGGCACCGGCTGGCCCAGCTTCTGGCAGGCCTTGCCCGAGGCGATCGGCACCCGGGCCGACCGGTCGCTCTTCATGTTGCGCACCGAGTGCCATTGCCGCCGCTGCGGCAGCCATCTGGGGCACATCTTCGACGACGGCCCGCCGCCCACCGGCAAGCGGCATTGCATCAACGGGGTGTCACTGAGCTTTCGCCCGGCCTGAGCGGGTGGGGCGCGGCGCCCCCGTCGGGGGCGCGGCGCGCTCACTTGAAGTTGCGGCTGTCCTTGATCTGCTCCCAGGCCCACATGACCTGTTGCAGTTGCTCTTCCTGGCTGCGGTCGCCGCCGTTCATGTCCGGGTGCAGCACCTTGATCAGCGCCTTGTAGCTCTTGCGCACCTCGGCCTTTGTCCAGGTGTCGCGAGCCTCGAGGATCTCGATGGCGCGGCGTTCGGTGGGGGGCAGGCGGCGGGTATGCCCGTCGCGGCTGCGGCCCGGGTTGCGGGTGGCGTTGTCGCCCAGCACCTGGTGCGCGTCCTCGATGCCCAGACGGGCCCAGGCCCGCGCCTCGGGGTCGCGGAAATCGCGGGTCTGGCGCTCCCACACCTTGTCCTTGGTCATCTGGGCGTTCAGTTCGGCTTCCGTTGTGCCGTCGAAGAAATTCCACTTCAGGTTGTATTCGCGCACATGGTCCTTGCAAAACCAGAAGAAGTCGTCGAGCACGTCGGGTGCCTTCGGGGCGCGATAGAGGCCCGCCTCCTGGCAGCCCTCGTGCTCGCAAACACGGGTCGAGGTCTCGGAGGCGCCGGACATGCCGCGCTTGCCCTTGGTGTTTTTCTTCTTGGCTGCGGACACGGAAATGTCGAAACCGAAGGGATCGGGTCTTGTCATGTTCTCACCTTTCCGACTCGGACGGCTGAGTTTAGACTTTTGGCCAGCAAATTGAAGACATCGGAGCAGAGAATTTGAACCGCACTGAGGAAATCCGCAGCGTTCTCGAACGCACCTTCTCTCCTTCCGCGCTGGAAGTGGTGGACGAAAGCGAAAGTCATCGTGGCCACGCCGGTTACCAGGAAGGCGGCGAAAGCCATTTCCGGGTGACGATCCGGGCCCCGGCCTTCGAGGGCCAGTCGCGGCTGGCCCGTCACCGGCTGGTGCATGAGGCGCTGGGCCGCGACCTGATGGGCCGGATCCACGCGCTTGCCTTGGATATCGGGGCCTGAACGCATCCGGTCAAGGCCGGGCCGTGCCGGTTTCTTCCTCGCGCTGCGCGCCCTCGGGTCCGGCCTGGTGCCCCCCGTCCTGATCCGCCGGGGCGGGCGCCTCAGGGCCGTCATCGGGGCCGGAGGCCGGGACGGCCGGCGCGGAGGCGACGTGCGGCGCGGTCAGCGGCGGCTCCTGGGGTCCGGTGACCGGCAGCGCCGCGCCCGGCGCAAACGCCGGCCCGGCCGATATCTCGGTGAACGGCGTGTCCAGCAGCCGGGGATGGAAGGCCTCTGCCTCCTCCTCCTCGACGTCGCGGGGGCGGCGGAACACCATCACCGTGCGCCATTGCGTCGCGGTGGAGGCAAGCCCCGCCCGTTCCTCGCTGGGAAGGGTCTCGGAGCGCAGGAACTCCCAGCACTCGGCGGCCATCTCGTTCATCAGCGTTTCCACCGCCAGCGCAAAGCGCGCCTCGGGCGTCTTGACGCCGCGTGCCTTCACCCCGCGCGTGGGGGCGGGGACCACCTTGTATTCGTAACCTGACGTCATCGGCCTGCCTGTTTCGCCTCGAAGCGGTCGCACCTTACCAGACCGGCGCGGGCGCGTCTGCCCCCGATGGCCGATCCGGCGCGCCTTCGCTCAGAGACCGAGCCTCGCGCTGACGATCTCGTTCACCGCCTTGGGATTGGCCTTGCCGCCGGTGGCCTTCATCACCTGGCCCACGAACCAGCCCGCGAGCTTGGGGTTGGCCTTGGCCTTCTCCACCTGCGCGGGGTTTGCGGCGATGATCTCGTCCACCGCGGCCTCGATCGCGCCGGTGTCGGTGACCTGCTTCATGCCGCGCTCTTCCACGATCGCGGCCGGCTCGCCGCCCTCGGTATAGACGATCTCGAACAGGTCCTTGGCGATCTTGCCCGAGATGTCGCCCGAGGCGATCAGGTCGATGATCCCGCCCAGCTGCGCGGGGCCGACAGGGCTGTCGGTGATCTCCAGGTCGTCCTTCTTGAGCCGGCCGAACAGCTCGTTGATCACCCAGTTGGCGGCCTGCTTGCCGTCGCGGCCCCCGGCCACCTGCTCGAAGTAATCCGCCGCGGCCACGTCCGCCGTCAGGACGCTGGCGTCGTATTCCGACAGCCCCAGAACGGTGACGAAGCGCGCCTTTTTCGCGTCCGGCAGTTCCGGCAGCGAGGCGGCGATCTCGTCCACCCAGGCCTGCTCGATCTCCAGCGGCAGCAGGTCGGGATCGGGGAAGTAGCGGTAATCATGCGCCTCTTCCTTCGAGCGCATGGAGCGCGTCTCGCCCCGGTCGGGATCGTAGAGGCGGGTTTCCTGAACGATCTCCCCGCCCTCCTCGAGGATGCGGATCTGGCGGCGGGCCTCGTAGTCGATGGCCTGCTGGATGAAGCGCATGGAGTTCATGTTCTTGATCTCGCAGCGGGTGCCGAGACGGCCGAAATCCTGCGTCTCCTGGTATTTCTCGTACTGGCCGGGCCGGCAGACCGACACGTTCACGTCGGCGCGCAGGTTGCCGTTCTGCATGTTGCCGTCGCAGGTGCCGAGATAGCGCAGGATCTGGCGGAGCTTGGTCAGGTAGGCGGCCGCCTCTTCCGGGCCGCGGATGTCGGGGCGGCTCACGATCTCCATCAGCGCCACGCCGGTGCGGTTGAGATCGACGAAGGACATCGCCGGGTCCATGTCGTGGATCGACTTGCCGGCGTCCTGCTCCACATGGATGCGCTCGATCCGGACCTTGCGGGCGATGCCCGGCTCCATGTCCACAAGGATCTCGCCCTCGCCCACCAGCGGGTGGTAGAGCTGCGAGATCTGGTAGCCCTGCGGCAGGTCGGGATAGAAATAGTTCTTGCGGTCGAAGGCCGAGACCAGGTTGATCTTCGCCTTCAGCCCCAGCCCGGTGCGCACCGCCTGCTCGATGCAGAACTCGTTGAGCACGGGCAGCATTCCCGGCATCGCCGCGTCCACGAAGGCGACGTTGGAATTGGGCTCGGCGCCGAAACGCGTCGAGGCGCCCGAGAACAGCTTGGCGCGGGAGGCCACCTGCGCATGCACCTCCATGCCGATCACCAGCTCCCAGTCATGTTTCGCGCCGGCGATGACCTTGGGCTTGGGCGGGTCGTATGTGAGATCGAGCATGGCACACCTGCGTTCCGGGATCGGAGACAGGCATTAGCCAAACCCGCGGCAGGTTGCAATCGCCGGGCTTACCCCGCCGGGCGGCGGCGGAACGGGGGCAGGCGCCTGCGGCCGGCGGTCAGGGCGGGGGAAGGTGCCTTCTCGCCGGAGGGCGGGGCGATGCCCAGCGTGGCCTCGGCGCGGGCGCGGCCCAGCGCCTTGCGATCCTGCACGTCCTGCGCGGCGCAGGGCGCCGCATCCGCCCAGGGCAGCGGATGTATCTCGCGCAGGTGGTCGCCAAGAAGCCAGTGGCGCGCTTCGTGCAGCGCGGCGCGCTTGCGCGCGGCGGAGGCGTCGTTGCCCGGCTCGGCGGCGGGCGGTGCCATCGTCACCGCGCACCAGGCCGCGAGCAGGTTGACCAGGTGCTGGTCCTGGTGCCGCATCACGATGTCGCGGAGACCCTGCCGGAAACGATCCAGGTCGAGCCGCCCGAAGGCGCGCGGCTCGCGCGGCAGCGTGTCGAGATGGCACCAGACATAGCCGCCTTCGCCCCAGATGTCGGCGGTGCGCCGCGCGGTGGCGCGCGCGCTGTGTTCCAGCAGGTCAAGGCTTCCGCCCCGGCGCGGCAGCAACCTGCGGCCCATGGCCCGCATGTGCAGCGGGCTGGCGGGGTCGAGGTCGATCAGGTCCTCGTGCTCCTCGGCGATCCGGGAGGCGGGCTCGCCCTGGCCCGCAAGGATCGCGCAGCGCGCGGCGGCCAGCGACGGGCTGTCATGCTCCAGCGGGTGATGGGGCGCCAGCAAGGCATGCGCGCGGCGCAGTTGCGACATCGCCGCCTCGCGCGCGCGCAGTCCGGGCTGGCCCGGCAGGTCCGCCTCGGTGCGCCAGCGCCTTGCGGCGGCCAGCCGCGCGCTCGCCGCGACAAGCGCGGTCCCGTAGCTTGCGGAGTCCTGCGCCAGCGCGGCCTCCATCTCTGCCAGCCCGTGCTCGGCCACGGCCGCGCCGCCGGGCATCGCGTCGAACAGGCCCGTCACGTCGCCCGAGGCGCCCTCGGCCATCAGCGCGGCAACGCTGTATCCGCCCGGAGTGGCCACACGGTTGGCGTCGGTCTCGGTGATCAGGCGCGCCAAGGTGTCCCAATCCTCCTGCCGGGCAAGGAACAGACCTTGCCGTCGTGCCGCCTTCGCCTCGCGGTCCTCGGGTGGATTGTCCACGAATGGCGGCGGGGCCAGCGGTGCTTCGCCCTTGCGGGGCAGCGCGCCGAGATGGTGCAGAAGAGTGGTCAATGCTGTCATGGCGGGCCGGTTTTCCGGTTTGTGTTGGAATGCGTGGTGAATGCAGGATGAATATGCTTTCGGGCGCGAAGATGGCGTCTTTCGGGAGGGTTCTGGATGAATTGCGGCCGACTTCCGCGGCTTGCGCCATCCCGTTCCGCCCGGAATACTGGTTCCGATGAGATCGCTGTTGCTGTCCCTCGTGTTGCTGTCGCTTCTGCTGCTCGCGGCGGGTGCCGGCGAGGTGCCCTTGCGCCCGGTTGCGCGGCCCGCCCCGCCGCCGCCGATGGCCTGGGATCACGTGCCCGGCGCGCAGGCCTGGACGCGGGCCGCGATGGCCGCGTTGCGGGCGCATGGCGCGCCGCTGGTGGCCATGGTGCCGCGCGATATCGGCGCGTGGTGCCCGGCCTATCCCGGGGCGGACCCGGTGACGCGGCGCGCCTTCTGGGTGGGGCTGCTCTCGGCGCTCGCCGAGCATGAAAGCACCTGGCGTCCGGGCGCGGTGGGCGGCGGCGGGCGCTGGCACGGGCTGTTGCAGATCCTGCCGGCCACGGCACGCGGCTATGGGTGCCGGGCGCGCAGCGGCGCTGCGTTGCGCGACGGGCCCGCGAACCTGTCCTGCGCGCTGCGGATCATGGCCGTGACGGTGCCGCGCGACGGGGTCATCGCCGAGGGCGGGCGCGGCGTGGCCGCCGATTGGGGACCGATGCTGAGCCGCGCCAAGCGCGCGCGCATGGCGGCCTATACCCGCCAGCAGGACTATTGCCAGCCGCGCGGGTCGCTGCGCCCGAAGGCGCGTCCGGTCAGTGTGAACTGAGCTGCCGGATCCAGGAGGGCCGGCGTGTGTTGTCGACCAGCGACACGGTCGGCGCGTGCGGTCCGCCCAGCGCCAGCGTGGCGCGGCGCATCAACTCGATCCCGTCCTCGGATTTCGCCGGCAGCGAGCGGGGCGAGATCTGCTCTCCCACGGTGATTCGGAACGGCTGGCGATGCTTGTTCAAGGTCTCGTGGAACAGGGTGATGTCGCGCAAGGTGGGGTGGATGAAGTCAAACAGATAAAACAGCAGCGAATTGCGCGCGCGGATGTTCACGGGAATCACCGGCAGGTCGAATTTGCGCGCGATCATCGCGGCGGACGCCATCCAGGGCCGCTCGTGCAGCGACAGCCCGCGCCGCTTGGCCAGCCGCCCGGCGGGAAAGATCACGCCCAGCCGCCCGGCCTCCACCGCGCGGCGGGTATAGGCCATGGTCTCGCGGGTCTTGGCGTGGCTGCGTTTTTCCTGCCGCCATTCCACGGGCGCGATCATGTCCTCCATCTGCGGCATCACCCGCAGGATGTCATGGTTGGCGAAGTAGTAGCTGTCGGGGCGCAGTTCGGCCAGCAGGCTGTGCAGGATGATCCCGTCGGCGATGCCGGTGGGGTGGTTGGCGACGATCAGCGCAGCGCCCTGCCGGGGGATGTTGTGCAGCCCCGACGTCTCGACATCGCGGGCCAGCAGCGCGCCCATCCGGCGCATGATCTCGGCCGAGGGCGCGTCGCGCAGCTCCCGCGCCAGGCGTAACGTCTTGTCGTATCCAAGCATCCGGTCCAGCAGCGCGCGTGCCGGACGCACGGCGAGTCTTCCGGAAAAGAGCCAGGGGGCTCGTTCTGCGATCAGGGGGTCGATCCGGTCCTTCATGGCGCCCTTCAATTCAGATGAACATAAATATCATATGACAACGGGTTCAGAATTGCACGTCAGCCGCCATGTGCAAGCCCCGGAGGCGGAATTCGGCGTATCCCCGCCGTCCTCATATCAAGGAGAAATGATGCCGTTCGGTGACAAGCCCGCGCGCCTGCAGCTCGGTTTCGAGCCGCTTGTGGGGGGGCAGGCAGTGGTAGGGAATTCGAACCCTCTTCCCGTTCCGCAGGATCAGCGTGACGCGCACCGAGAAATCCAGCCGGGTGTCGAAACGCACCTTATCGATCTGGCCGAACACCACCTCCCGCCCGGTCCGTCCGCTGTGCCAGCGAATCGCATCCGGGCCCAGCACCAGCCCGGCGCGTGTGTCGGCCAGGAATTCCCAGAGCGCGGGCAGAGTTGCCAGGGCCGGCAGGGCCAGCACCCAGAGCGCCGCGTCCAGCACCAGCCATAGCCCTGCCAGCGCGGCCCAGACCGCCGCGACGACGAGCAGCATGCGCGGGGTCCGGCCCTGCCGTTCCCAGGCGAAGGGCTTCAAGGCGTCAGCCCAGCATCCGGCCCACCATCTCGGCCATGTCGCGGCTGAGCCCCGGCGCGGCTGCGATGCGCTCCAGCGCGGCGCGGGCCTGCGCGCGGCGGGTCTCGTCGTAGCGCGGCCAGGTCTGGAAGGCGCTCATCATCCGCGCGGCGGTCTGCGGGTTCACCGGATCGAGCTTCAGCAGCCAGTCGGCGACCAGCGCATAGCCCGCCCCGTCGGCGCGGTGAAACCCCGCGTGATGCGCGCCCAGCGTGCCCAGCACGGCGCGGAAGCGATTGGGGTTCTTCCAGTCGAAGGCCGGGTGGCGGGTCAGCTCTCCGGCGATCTCGGGGGCGTTTTCGGGCCCGGCCTGCGCCACCTGGAGGCCGAACCACTTGTCCATCACCAGCCGGTCGTCCTGCCAGCGATCGTGGAAGGTGGCCAGCTCGGCCCGGCCCTGGCCCGCGCGCAGCAGGCAGCCCAGCGCGGAGAGCGACAGCGTCATGTTGTCGGCCTCGGTGAACTGCCGGGCGGCCAGCGCACCTCCGTCGCGGCGCGAGATCAGCGCCAGCATCGCGCCCGACAGCGCGCGTTTGCCCGCCTGTTCGGCATCGGGGGAATAGGGCGCATCCACCCGCATCGCCGCGTGGAGTGCCGGTGCCAGGTCGGCCAGGTGCGCGGCCATCGCGTCGCGCATCCGCTCATGCGCGTCCCAGATCGCCTGCGGGTCCGGCGTGGTGCCGGCCTCGTGCAGCGCCTGGGCCAATTCGGCCTGGCCGGGCAGCCCGGTGACCTGCGCGCGGAAGGCCGGATCGAGGCTGTCGTCGCGCAGCAGCGCCCGCAGCCCGTCCAGCCAGTCGACCCCGGGCGCCGCGCCCTCGCGCACCATGTCCATCAGGCTTTCGCGGGCCAGGCTGCGCCCGGCCTCCCATCGGTTGAACGGGTCCGTGTCATGGGCCATCAGGAAGGCCCGCTCGGCGCGCGGGGAGGCGCGCTCCAGCACGACGGGGGCCGAGAAATCCCGCAGGATCGACGGCACCGGGCGCGCCGCGAGCCCCTCGAAGGCAAAGCTCTGGCGGGCCTCGGTCATTTCCAGGATGCGGGTGGGGGCGACCTCGTCGCCATTGGGGCCCAGCAGGCCCACGGCCACGGGGATCACCTGCGGCGCCTTGTGCGGCTGGCCGGGCGTGGGCGGGGTGTGCTGCTCGAAGGTCAGCGTGTAGGTGCCGTCCTCCCAGGCCTCCTCCACCTTCAGGCGCGGTGTGCCGGCCTGCGCATACCAGCGCCTGAACTGCGACAGGTCGCGCCCGGTCGCGTCCTCGAACACCTTCAGCCAGTCCTCGATGGTGCAGGCCTGCCCGTCATGGCGCGTGAAATAGAGATCGAGCGCGCTTGCATAGCCCTCGTCCCCCACCAGCCGCTTGAGCATCCCGATCAGCTCGGCGCCCTTTTCGTAGACGGTGGCGGTGTAGAAGTTGTTGATTTCCTGAAAGCTCTCGGGCCGCACCGGATGCGCGAGCGGGCCCTGGTCCTCGGGGAACTGGCGTGCGCGCAGCATCGCCACGTCGTCGATCCGCTTGACTGCGGCCGAGCGCATGTCGGCGGTGAACTGCTGGTCGCGGAACACCGTCAGCCCCTCCTTGAGGCACAGCTGGAACCAGTCGCGACAGGTGATGCGGTTGCCCGTCCAGTTGTGGAAATACTCGTGCGCGATGATCGATTCGATCCGCTCGAAATTGGCGTCCGTGGCGGTGTCGGGGCTGGCCAGGACGGCGGCGGAGTTGAAGATGTTCAGCCCCTTGTTCTCCATCGCGCCCATGTTGAAATCGTCCACCGCGACGATGTTGAACAGGTCGAGATCGTATTCGCGGCCGTATCTTTCCTCGTCCCAGCGCATGGATTTCTTCAGGGCCTCCATGCCCCAGGCGCATTTGTGCTCGTCGCCGGGGCGCACCCACAGCGCCAGGTCCACCTTGCGCCCGGACATGGTGGTGAAGCTGTCGCGATGCGCCACGAGTTCGCCTGCCACCAGCGCGAAAAGATAGGCGGGCTTGGGCCAGGGATCGTGCCATTCGGCCCAGCCCGCGCCCGAGGCGCCGGGGTTGCCGTTGGACAGCAGCACCGGCAGATCGCCCTCGATCCGCACGCTGAAGGGCGCCATCACGTCGGGCCTGTCCGGGTAATAGGTGATCTTGCGGAAGCCCTCGGCCTCGCATTGCGTGCAATACATGCCCCGCGACATGTAGAGCCCCTCCAGCGCGGTGTTGTCCTCGGGCGAGATCTCCACCTCCGCCTCCCAGGTGAAGGGCGTGGCGGGCGCGGCCAGCGTCAGCCCCTCCTCGGTCAGTTCCGGAGTGACGGGACGCCCGTCGATACTGGCCGAGATCAGCCTCAGATCCTCGCCATGCAGGAAGAAGTCGCGCGAATGCGCCTCGGGGTTGGGACGGAACCGGATCCGCGAGAGCACCCGTGTCGCGCGCGGGGCCAGCCGGAAGGTCAGGTGGACCTCGTCCACCAGGTAGGCGGGCGGCGCATAGTCGCGCAGGTAGATCGTGACGGGGGTTGCGTCTTTCATGGAAAACTCCTGCCCCGCGGGGCTTTTCGGAAACCGGATCGGTCCTAGAACAGTTATGCCCCTGAGGAACCGGCCGCAACCGGCCGGACTGACAACGGAGGCGAGATGTCCGCACCGAAGACGAATATCGAGACCGAGAAACGCCGCCATCGCGGCCCGCTGGTGGTGATGTTCCTGTCGGTTGCGGCGGTTCTCGCCCTGCTGGTGCTTCTGGTGGGCTGGCTCTGGCTGCGCACCGACGGGCCCGAAGGCGCCGATACACAGGTGGACGTGCCCCCGCCGGGGATGGAGGAGACGGAGTAGATGGACAGGCCCGGATGACCAGCGCGGCGCTCGTGTGGTTCAAGCGCGACCTGCGCGTGAGCGATCATCCGGCGCTGGCCCGCGCCTCGGCGCTGGGCCTGCCCGTGCTGCCGCTCTTCATAGTGGAGCCCGAGGGCTGGTGCCAGCCCGATGCCGCCGCGCGTCACCACGCCTTTCTGCGCGAGTGCCTGGATGATCTTGCGCCGCGCCTCTCGGCGCTGGGCGCGCCTTTGGTGCTGCGGGTGGGCGAGGCGACGACAGTGCTCGAAGAGCTGCGGGCCCGCCACCGCATCACCCATCTGCTGAGCCATGAGGAAACCGGCAACGGCTGGTCCTACCGGCGCGACCGCCGCGTGGCCGCCTGGGCCCGCGCGCAGGGCGTGAGCTGGCTGGAGCTGCCGCAATCGGGTGTGGTGCGGCGCCTGCGGGGGCGCGATGGCTGGGCCGCGGCGCGTGACCGTTTCGTGTTCGCCGACCCGCTTCCGGTGCCCGACCGGCTGGAGGGCATCGCCGCCCGGTCCGACCCGTGGCCCGACGCGGCCGCGCTGGGCCTTGGCCCCGATCCTTGCCCGGAGCGACAAAGAGGCGGCCGCGCGGCGGGCCGCGAGATGTTGAAGAGCTTTCTGGTAGAGCGCGGGCAGGATTATCGTCGCGCCATGTCCTCGCCGCTGGACGGTGCGCGCGCCTGTTCGCGCCTCTCGCCGCACCTGGCCTGGGGCAGCTTGTCGGTGCGCGAGGCCGCCCGTGCCGCCGCCGCGCGCCAGCGCGAAATGCGGGGCAGGCGGGACGGCTGGGCCGGAAGCCTGAAAAGCTTCCAGTCGCGACTGGCCTGGCGCGACCATTTCATCCAGAAGCTGGAGGACGAACCGGCGCTGGAACACCGCTGCCTGCATCCCGCCTACGAGGGGCTGCGCCCCGCCGCGCCCGATGCCACGCGGCTTGCGGCATGGGAGGCCGGCGAGACCGGGCTGCCCTTCGTGGATGCCTGCATGCGCTCGCTCGCGGCCACGGGCTGGCTGAATTTCCGGATGCGCTCGATGCTGGTGGCGGTGGCCTCCTATCACCTCTGGCTCGACTGGCGTGCGACGGGGCCGATCCTCGCCCGCCGCTTCACCGATTACGAGCCGGGGATTCACTGGCCGCAGATGCAGATGCAATCGGGCACGACCGGCATGAACACGATCCGCATCTACAACCCGGTCAAGCAGGGGCACGACCAGGACCCGGCCGGCGCCTTCACCCGGGCCTGGTTGCCGGAACTGGCCGAGGTGCCGGACGCCTTCCTGCAGGAGCCCTGGCGCTGGGAGGGCGCGGGCCGGGTTCTGGGCCGGGCCTATCCCGCGCCCGTGGTCGAGATGGCCGCCGCCGCCCGTGCCGCGCGCGAGGCGGTCTGGGCAGTGCGCCGGGGCGCGGGGTTTGCCGATACCGCCGCCGGGATCGTCGAGAAGCACGCCAGCCGCAAGGACCGCGCGGGCCGCTTCGTGAACGACCGCGCGCCGCGCCGCCGCAAGCCGCCGCCGGGCGACGACCGGCAGGGGAGCTTCGGTTTCTGATGGGCCGGATGCGCCGCAAGGCCGACCTGCCGGTCAAGACCTGCGCCACCTGCGGCCGCCCTTTCACATGGCGCAGGAAATGGGCAAAGCTGTGGGACGAGGTGCGCTATTGCTCGGATCGCTGCCGCCGCGCGCGGCGCTGAGCGCAGCCGGGCCTTTCTCTCGCCCGGGCCATGGCCTATGTTGTCCAGGGCGCGAACCGAGGGGATCCCATGGCACGACCGATCGTCGGCATCATCGGCAACCATCACATGATCAACGACAGCTACCCGACGCATGCGGGCGGCACGATGAACTCCGAGGCGGTGTCCTGCGTGTCCGACTGCGTGCCGCTGGTGATCCCCGCCGATCCGCGTTTCGTGTCGGTGGCCGAACTGATGGAGGTGTGCGACGGCTTCCTGCTCACCGGCGGTCGGCCCAATGTCCACCCCGAGGAATACGGCGAGCCCGAGACCGGGGCGCATGGCGACTTCGACCGGGCGCGCGACGCGATCACCCTGCCGCTGGTCCGCGCCTGCGTGGAAAGCGGCCAGCCCCTGCTGGGCATCTGCCGCGGGTTCCAGGAAGTGGCCGTGGCGATGGGTAGCGCGCTGCACCCCGAGATCCGCGACCTGCCGGGGCGGATGAACCATCGCATGCCGCCGGACGGCACGCTGGAGGAGAAATTCGCCCTGCGCCATTCGGTGCGCTTCACCGAGGGCGGGGTGTTCCACCGGCTGATGGGCGCGCCAGAGGTGATGACCAACACGCTGCACGGGCAGGGGGTGAAACGCGCCGGGGCCCGCTTCGTGATCGACGGATGGGCGCCCGACGGCACCCCGGAGGCCGCCTATATCGCGGGCGCGCCGGGCTTTACCCTGTCGGTGCAATGGCATCCCGAGTGGAACGCCGAGAACGATCCGGTCTCGCGCCCGCTCTTCGAGGCGTTTGGCGACGCTGTGCGCGCCTGGGCCGCGGGCCGCGGCGTGCCGGTGGCCAAAAGCGCCTGACAGGTTGACAGGGCGCAAGGCGCAGATCGGCTGCGTGTGGCAACCTGGGGGCGAGTTGTGCCGGAGGTCCGCCCATGAAGATCCTGATCGCCTACGCCACCGCCGAGGGCCAGACCCGCAAGATCGCCCGCTTCGCCGCCGACCGGCTGAGCGACGCGGGCCACGCGGTCGAACTGCTGCACGTTGCCGATGCCGAAGGGCTGGACTGGTCGCGGGTGGAGGGGGCGATCCTCGCAGGCTCGCTGCACATGGGCAGGCTGCAATCGGAATTGCATGACTTCGCCGCCGCGCATGCGCCCGCGCTGAACGCCCGCCGCTCGGCGCTGATCCAGGTGTCGCTGGCCGCCGCCGGCGAGGATGCCGGGGAACTGGCCGAGATCGCCCGCATCGCCGAGGCGTTCTGCGCGACAACCGGCTGGAGCCCGGATGCCACGATGCAGGTGGCGGGGGCCTTCCGCTTCACGCAATACGATTTCTTCCGCCGCTGGGCGATGCGCTGGATCGCGGCGCAGAAGGGCGAAGAGGTGCGCGCGGGCGAGGACCGGGAATATACCGACTGGGCGGCGCTGGGCGCCGCGCTCGACGCTTGGGCCGCGGGCTGAGCTCGGCTCCAGGGCGCGGGCCCCTCGGTCAGGGCCTGGCCGAAGACGGTCTCGCGGTGCCAGCGCAGGTTCTCGGGATGCGGCCAGTCCCGCTCGATCTCGGGCAGCCGCAAGCGGCCATCGGCAACGATCGGCCGGTCCACCACCTCCGCCGGCACCTTTTTGCGCGACACCAGGATCGTGCGGGCATCCTCCGCCACCGAGATCAAACCGCGATCGAACATCCAGTGCAAAGTGCCCGACAGGGCCAGCCCGTTGCGGACCCAATCGCTGCCCGCTTGCTCGACGGGCCTGATATGCGCGGCCTGCACTTCCGGCCGTCCTCCACCATTTCGCAGCTGCAATCCCGACATTGCGCAGCGATAGCCACGGGCGGCGCGCAGCTTGCGCCGGAACGCCACGTCGCGGAAGGCGCGCAGCGACCGAAACCGCCGCGGTGCCGCGCCGGGGGCCGGGCGACACCGCGGGCATGTGCGGCGCCCGGTCAGAGGACGAAATCGAAGCGCTTGCCCAGCGGCAACTCGCGCGGGCGCTCGCCGGTGAGGTCGAAGACCGCGTTGGCCAGCGCGGGCATCGAGGGCGGCGTGGCGGGCTCGCCCACGCCGCCCATCCGCTCCAGCCCTTCCAGCACGCGCACCTCCACCTCGGGCATGGTGTGCAGCCGCAGCGCCTCGTAATCGGGGAAATTGCGCTGCTGCACCTCGCCGCCGGCGAAGGTGATCTCGCCATGCACCGCCGCCGACAGCCCGTAGACCAGCCCCGAGACCATCTGCGATTCGATGATCGCCGGGTCGAGCGCGATGCCCACGTCGCAGGCGATCCAGGCGCGGCTGATGCGTATCGCGCCATCCTCGTCCACCACCTCGACCACCTGCGCCACCGGCGTGCCGAAGGACCATGTGAAGGCCACGCCGCGCCCGGTGCCTTGATCTGTCGCGCCGGTCCAGCCCGACATCTCGCGCACCACCTCCAGCAGCGCCGCCGAGGGCGCGTGCGCCTCGCGGATCAGCTCCAGCCGGAACTCCAGCGGGTCGCGCTCCGCCGCATGGGCCAGCTCGTCGACGAAGCTCTCGTGGAAGAAGCCGTTGAACGACGCGCCCACCGCGCGCCAGAACCCCACCGGCAGCTTCATCTCGGCCAGGTGGCCGCGGATGCGGTAGTTGGGAATCGCGTAGGGCTGGTCATAGGCGCCCTCCACATGGCCCTTGTCCGGCCCCGGCGGCGCGAAGCCCGCGAGGCGCTGGGCAGACATGCGGGTGACCGATTGCGCGGCGATCGCCCCGTCCAGAAGCACCGCGCGACCCTGCCGCACCGCGCCGCGGAAGCGTGCCATGGCGCCGGGGCGCCAGTAATCGTGGGTCATGTCCTCTTCGCGCGACCAGGCGACCTGCACCGGCGTTCCCGGCATCTGCACGGCCACCCGGGTGGCGAGCACGGCGTAATCCACCTCGCCGCGCCGGCCGAACCCGCCGCCCAGCCACCTGGTGTGCACTTCCACCGCCTCCGGCTCCAGCCCGGCCTCGCGGGCGCAATGGTCGCGCAGGATGGTGGGACCCTGGTTCCCGCACCAGATCTCCAGCCGGTCGCCGGTGAAGAGCGCCGTGGCGTTCATCGGCTCCATCGTGGCGTGGGCCAGGTAGGGCAGGCGGTATTCGGCGGTGATCTCGGTGGCGCCCTCGGGGAGGGTCTCGGCGTCACCATCGTCGCGCAGGGTGGAATTGGCGGGCGCGTCGAAGGCGCGCGCGATCTCGGCGAAAAGGCCTTCGGTGTCGTCGGGATAGGGCGCTTCGGCCCAATCCACCTGCACGGCCTGCGCGGCCTGGAAGGCGAGCCAGGTGTTGCGGGCCACCACGGCGATTCCGCCGCCGATATCCAGCACCCGCTCCACCCCCGGCATGGCCATGGCCTCCGTCGCGTCGAAGCCGCGCATCGCCCCGGTCAGGCGCGGGTTCATCCGCAGGGTGGCGAATTTCATCCCCGGCAGCCGGACGTCGCTGCCGTATTCCGCGGTGCCGGTGGATTTCTCCAGCACGTCCAGCCGCTTCTGCGATCTGCCCAGCAGCCGCCATTCGGCGCGCGGGCGCAGCGCGGGCGTGCCGACCGAGACCCCGGCGGCCGCCTCGGCCAGCTCGGGATAGGGGATGCGGGTGCCATCGGGGGCGATCACCGCGCCGGCCTCGGTGCGCAGGGCGTCACGCTCCACCCCCAGCCGGTCGGCGGCGGCCTGTTTCAGCGCCTCGCGCGCGGTGGCGCCGGCGGCGCGCATCTTCTCGAACGCGTCGATTGTGGAGGTGGACCCGCCCGTAAGCTGCATGCCCAGCGCCTTGCCCGCGACACTCATGCTGTCCTTGATCATGTGCTGCAGGCTGCCCATGGCGTAATCCTTGAAGGGCAGGCCCAGCCCCGCCAGCGCGCCGTTGTAATAGGCATGCGAGGCGGGCCCGTGCAGCGTGCGGATCTGGTCCATCTCGACGTCCAGTTCCTCGGCCACCAGCGCGGCCAGAGTGGTGCGCACGCCCTGGCCCATCTCGGCGCGCGGCACGACGATGGACACCCCGTCCCGGTCGATGATGACATAGGGGTTGAGCGCCTGCGCCGCGCCCTCGGGTGCCAGCGGGTTCGCCACCGGCTTGCGGGCATACCAGGTTCCGAAGGCCACCCCGCCCGCCACGGCGACCGCGCCGATCAGGACGGTGCGGCGGGCGATCTTTCCAAGTGTCGACATGGCTCAGCCCTCCTGAAGGGTTTGCGAGGCGGCGTGGATCGCCGCGCGGATCTTCGGATAGGTGCCGCAGCGGCAAAGGTTGCCCTGCATGGCGTCGTCGATCTCGGTGTCGGTGGGGGCCGCGTTCTGCGACAGCAGCGCCGCTGCCTGCATGATCTGGCCGGACTGGCAATAACCGCATTGCGCGACCTCGTGGGCGACCCAGGCGGCTTGCACGGCATGCAGCGTCTCTGGCGTGCCAAGCCCCTCGATCGTGGTGACCTCGCCCCACACATCGCCCAGCGCCACCTGGCAGGATCGCACCGCCTCGCCGTCCACATGGACGGTGCAGGCGCCACAGGCGGCCACGCCGCAGCCGAACTTCGTGCCGGTCAGGCCGATCTCGTCGCGCAGCACCCACAACAGGGGCACCTCGGGGGGCAGGTCGATGTCATGCGCCGTGCCGTTCACGGTGAGGGAAATGGACATGGGTTGCTCCTGGTTTGAACATTGTGACAAAATAAGCCTAATATGTCATTGCGGCAATTGACAGGTTATGGCCATAGCGTCAATAGATGTCGCATGATCCAAGTGCCCCCCCTCGCCGTGCCCGACCCGAAGGCCCAAGCCATTCTCGCCGCTGCCTTCGACGCCTTTCGGCACTATGGCTTCCGCCGCACGACGATGGAGGACATAGCGCGTGGCGCGGGCATGTCGCGGGCGGCGCTCTACCTGCATTATGCCAACAAGGAGGCGATCTTCCGCGCGCTGATCCGCGCCTATTTCGAAACGGCCCAAGCGGGCGTTCGGCAGGCGCTTTCGCGCGAGCTGCCGATCGCCGAGGCGCTGGCGCAGGCCTTTGCCGCGCAGGCGGGCGAGATGTTCGAGGCGTTGCTCTCGTCGCCGCATGGCGCGGAGTTGCTGGACGCCAAGACCACCGCAGCCGCCGATCTGGTCGCCGAGGGAGACGCCCGCATCGTCGAGCTTTACGCCGGGTGGCTGGCCCGGGAGGTGGCGGCCGGACGTCTTCGGCCGGAGGGTATCGGCGAGCCCCTGCCGCTTGCGGAGACGATGATGGCGGCGCTTTACGGACTGAAGGCCACGAGTGGCGACTGGCAGGATTACGCGGCCTCCGCGCGGCGGCTGGCCGATCTTTTCGCGCGCGGCCTGTCCGCTTGAGCGTCCCCGTGCCTAAAGGTCCGTGCGCAGGTGCCACAGCTCGGGGAACAGCTCCACCTCCAGCATCCGCTTGAGGTAGCTGACCCCGCCGGTCCCGCCGGTGCCGCGCTTGAAGCCGATCACCCGTTCCACGGTGGTGACGTGATTGAAGCGCCAGCGGCGGAAATAATCCTCCAGGTCGACCAGCTTCTCGGCCAGCTCGTAAAGCTCCCAATGGGTCTCGGGCGCGCGGTAGACCTCCGTCCAGGCCGCGGCCACCGCCGCGTGGGCTTCATGGCGCTGCGCGGGGTCGCGCTCCAGCACCTCCGCCGGCAGCGAAAAGCCCGCACCGTCGAGCAGCCGCAGCGCCACGTCATAGAGCGAGGGTCGCGCCAGTTCCGCCTTCAGCAGCGCGGTCACCTCGGGCCGGTGCGCATGCGGGCGCAGCATCGCCTTGTTGCGATTGCCCAGCATGAACTCGATCTGGCGATACTGGTGCGACTGGAAGCCGGAACTCTGCCCGAGGCTCTCGCGGAAGCGGGTGTAGTCGCTGGGCGTCATGGTGCGCAGCACGTCCCAGGCGGAATTCAGCTGTTCGAAGATTCGCGTGACGCGGGCGAGCATCTTGAAGGCCGGGCGGGCGCGGCCGGCGGCCAGCTCTTCGCGCGCCGCCGACACTTCGTGCAGCGCCAGCCGCATCCACAACTCCGAGGTCTGGTGCTGGATGATGAACAGCAGCTCGTCATGCGCGTCCGACAGCGGGTGCTGGGCCGAGAGCACCTTGTCGAGCGCGAGATAGTCGCCGTAGGACATGCGCCCGTCGAAGGACATCTGCGCGCCTTCGCGGGCGGGGTCGTAGGGGTCTGTCATGGTCCGTGGTCTCCTGGAACGAGTGTAGGGGCGAAAGGCCGCCCGCGTCACCCGTTCAGGCAGGAGATCATCGCCATCCGCCGCCAGGCGGAGACCCAGCCGGCAGGCCGGCACAGGGGCAGGGCGGGGGCGCCCGTCACGTCACGCGGCCGCGCTGGCGATAGGCGTCGTCGTCCCACAGTTCGTTCTGCATCACGTCGCCGATGATCCCGGCCGCGCGGCGCACGTCATCCGCGTCGATGAAGAGCGGGGTGAAACCGAATCGCATGATGTCGGGCGCACGGAAATCGCCGATCACGCCGCGCGCGATCAGCGCCTGCATCGCGGCGTAACCCTCCTGGAAGCGGAACGAGACCTGGCTGCCGCGCGCCTGCGGATCGCGCGGGGTGGCCAGGTGCAGCATGGGGGCCTTCGCCTCCACCTGCTCGATGAAAAGGCCCGTCAGTTCCTGCGATTTCGCGCGCACCGCGTCCATCGTGGTCATGTCCCAGATGTCGAGCGCGGCCTCCAGCGCGGCCAGCGCCAGGATCGGCGGCGTGCCCACGCGCATCCGTTCGATCCCGCGGCCGGGGCGGTAATGCGGCTCGAAGGCGAAGGGCGCCTCGTGGCCCAGCCAGCCCGACAGCGCGGGGCGTGCATGATCGGCGTGGCGCGGCGCGACATAGATGAAGGCCGGCGCGCCCGGCCCGCCGTTGAGATACTTGTAGGTGCAGCCCACCGCGAAATCCGCGCCCGCGCCCGCCAGGTCCACCGGCGTGGCGCCCGCTGTATGGGCCAGGTCCCAGACCGTCAGCGCGCCCGCCTCGTGGGCGCGCCGGGTCAGCCGCTTCATGTCGTGCAGCCGGCCGGTGCGGTAATCCACCTCGGTGATGAGCGTCACCGCCACCTCCTCGGTGATGTGGGGCTCGATCTCCTCGGGCGCGACCACGCGCAGTTCCAGCCCGCGGTCCAGCATCCCGATCAGCCCCTCGGCCATGTAGAGATCCGAGGGGAAATTGCCGCTGTCCGACAGGATCACCTTGCGCCCCGGCCGCAGGTCGAGCGCGGCGGCCAGTGCCTGGTAGACCTTGATCGACAACGTGTCGCCCATCACCACGTGGCCCGGCTCGGCGCCGATCAGCCGCGCGATGCGGTCGCCCACCGATTGCGGGCGGTCCATCCAGCCGGCCTTGTTCCAGCCGGTGATCAGCATCTCGCCCCATTCGTCGCGCATCACGTCGGCCATGCGCCCGGTCGCCGCGCGCGGCAGTGGACCCAGCGAATTGCCGTCAAGGTAGATCATCCCCTCGGGCAGGTGGAACAGGGCCTTCGTCGCGGCGAAATCGGTCATCTTGCGCTCCGTTCGGGAGATGTTTCAGGCTTGAAGCATCCTTTGCCTTGCTACGCCTTCGGGCACGGCCTGTCTATACCTGCCCGCCGGCGATCTCGATCGTCTGGCCGTTCACGCTCTGCGATCCGGGGCCCACGAGCCACATCGCCGCCGCGGTGACTTCCTCGACGGTGATCAGCCGGTTGTGCCGGTTGGCGCTGACCATGAGTTTGAGCGCCTCCTCGGGGCTGATGCCCGCGCGCGCGGCGATCGAGTCGGTGTTGCGGGTGACGATCTCGGTCTCCACATAGCCCGGGCAGATCGCGTTGAAGGTGTAGGGCTTGCCCATGAAATCCTCGGACAGCGAGCGGATCAGCCCGATCACCCCGTGCTTGGAGGCGGAATAGGCCGCGGCCCCCTTCAGCCCGCGCACCCCGGCGATGGACGACACCGCGATCACCCGACCCCAGTCGGTACCGACCATCGAGTGCAGCGATTCGCGCATCGTGAGGAACGCGCCGTCCAGGTTGATCGCCATGATCCGGCGCCAGAACGCCAGGTCGGTCTTGTTGAGCGCCTTGCCCTCGGCGATACCCGCATTGGCCACGCAGATCTGCACCGGGCCGCGCGCCGCCACCGCGGCGGCCACGCCCTCGATCACCTGTGCCTCCTCGGTGACGTCCATGGCGAGCGCGTGCAGCCCGGTCGTGGCGCGCGCGGCCTCCTCCAGCACCTGCAGCCGGCGGCCCGTGATGGTCACCTGCGCGCCCCGCCCCGCCAGCGCCCGCGCGATACCCAGCCCGATCCCCGTGCCGCCACCCGTCACCAGCGCGTGCTTGCCTTGCAGATCCATGCGTTCCTCCCTGTTTGGGGCCGAGAATGGCCGCCGCCCGCACGCGGCGCAAGCGTGCCACGCGACTGTCGCGGCGTCAGGCGCTTTACAATCGTATTCGCATCAGTGAATTTGTGAGCGAACCAGCCTCGGGAGGAGACCATGAGGACATCGATCGCAACAGCGGTGGCGGCGCTGCTGGCCGCAAGCCTCGCGCAGGCCAGCGAGGACATTCCCGACAAGTATCCGCAATCGGAGCTTTACGACAAGCCGGTGGAAGTCATCCCGCATGTCTTCTCGGCCATCGGGGCCACGGCCCCCCCGACCTACGAGAACGCCGGCCACAACAACAACCTGTCCTTCGTCGTCACCGGCGACGGGGTGGTGGTGATCAATGGCGGCGCGTCGGCCCGGCTGGCCGCCGCGCTGCACGAGGAGATCGAGGCCGTCACCGACCAGCCGGTGAAGCTGGTGATCAACGAAAACGGCCAGGGCCACGCGGTCCTGGGCAATTCCTACTGGGTCGACCAGGGCGTGGACATCCTCGCGCATGTGGATGCGATCCACGAGGTCGAGGAGAATGGCGATTTCATCCTGCAGGGGATGCAGGGCTACAACCGCGACCGGGCCGAGGGCACGCGGATCGCGGTGCCCAATCTGAGCTTCGAGGACGAATACACCGTCGAGATGGGCGACGTGACCCTGAAGGTGCTGCACCTGGGCCCGGCGCACGGGCCGGGCGACACTCAGGTCTGGATTCCGCAATGGGATATCGTGATCGCCGGCGACATCGCCTTCCACGAGCGGATGCCGCCGATCTTCCAGGACACCGACACCGATGGCTGGATCGACACGTTCGACGGCCCCTTTGCCGATCTGGGCGCGACCTACGTGATCCCGGGCCACGGCCATCCCACCAACATGGCGCAGGTGACGCGTTATACGTCGGACTACCTCAAGGACCTGCGCGGCAAGATCGGCGCGCATCTCGAGGAGGGTGGTGACCTGGCCTCGGCCTTCTATATCGACCAGTCCGAATGGGCGCATCTGGACACGTTCGAGGAACTCGCCACCAGGAATGCCGGTCGCGTGTTCGAGGAGATGGAATGGGAGTGAGGAGATGAGCCTGCCGCGTCGCGACCAAAACTCTTGCAAGAGTTTTGGCAAGGATTTTGAAAAATCCTTGCGCGTCGGTGCCCCGGGCATGCGCTGGGGCGCCCGTCCGGGGCTGTGTTCCCTGACCGTCGGGCAGGGCGGAGCGGCCGGGTCAACGAAGTCACGAGAATCCGTCTCGGGGTCCTGGGGCGGCGCCCGGCCATGCTGAAATGGGTGGACATGCCGCCGGTCTGGCTGGCGGGCTTCGCGGTGGTCGCCTGGCTGCAATCGGCCTTCGCGCCCATGGGCCTGTCCTTCGGGCAGAGCTTCGTGCCCGACCTGCTGGGCGGGCTTCTGGTGGGGGGCGGGCTGTTGCTGATGGCGCTTGCCGTCTTCGAGTTCCGCCGCGCGCGCACCACCATCGTGCCGCATCGCACCCCCAGCGCCATGATCACCGACGGCATCTATGGCCGGACCCGCAATCCGATCTATCTCGGCGACGCACTGATCCTGGCCGGGCTCGTCCTGTTCTGGGACGCGGTGCCCGCGCTGGTGCTCGTGCCGCTATTCGTCTGGGTGATCGAGCGGCGGTTCATCCTGCCCGAGGAGGGCCGGATGCGCCGCACCTTCCGTGCGGACTTCGCGCGCTACGAACGCAAGGTGCGCCGCTGGGTATAGCAAAAATGCGACGGGACCCGGCCCGGACCCGACCCGTCGCTTGTGGTGCCCCTTCCGTCACGGTAGGGGAATCGTCTGGATGTCACACCGGGCAGCGCCATGACGCGGCTGCCCTGCAATCTGGGGGACGAGACAGGTGAAGATCGGAACACCCAAGGAGGTGCTCGAGGGAGAAGCGCGCGTCGCCATGACGCCGCAAAGCGTCCGCGAGCTTCAGAAACTGGGCCACGACTGCCTCGTCGAGGCAGGGGCCGGGGCGAAGGCGGGGTTCGCGGATGCGGATTACGCCACCGCCGGAGCGACCATGCTGCCCGATGCGGAGGCACTCTGGGCGCAGGCCGACATCGTCGCCAAGGTGCGCCCGCCCACCCCCGAGGAGGCCGCGCGCTTCCGAAAGGACCAGCTTCTGATCTCGTTCTTCTGGCCCGCCCAGAACGAGGACCAGATGAAGGAACTGGCCGGGAAGGGCGCCTCGGTCATCGCCATGGACATGGTGCCGCGGATCAGCCGCGCGCAGAAGATGGACGCGCTGTCCTCCATGGCCAACATCGCGGGCTACCGCGCCGTGATCGAGGCGGGCAACAATTTCGGCCGCTTCTTCACCGGCCAGATCACCGCGGCGGGCAAGGTGCCGCCGGCCAAGGTGCTGGTGGTGGGCGCGGGCGTCGCGGGGCTTGCCGCGATCGGCACCTCCACCTCGCTGGGCGCGATCACCTATGCGTTCGACGTGCGCCCGGAAGTGGCCGAGCAGGTCGAATCGATGGGCGCCGAGTTCGTCTACCTGGATTTCGAGGAGGATCTGGAGGACGGCTCCGCCTCGGGCGGCTATGCCAAGCCCTCCAGCCCTGAATTCCGCGAGGCGCAGCTGGCCAAGTTCCGCGAGTTGGCACCCGATATCGACATCGTGATCACCACCGCGCTGATCCCCAACCGCGAGGCCCCCGAGCTGTGGACCGAGGACATGGTCAAGGCCATGAAGCCGGGCAGCGTCATCGTGGACCTGGCGGCCGAGAAGGGCGGCAACTGCAAGCTGACGGTGATGGACGAGAAGATCGTCACCGAGAACGGCGTGACGATCATCGGCTACACCGATTTCCCCTCGCGCATGGCGACGCAGAGCTCGACGCTCTACGCCACCAACATCCGTCACCTGATGACGGACCTGACCCCGGGCAAGGACGGTGTCGTCAACCATAACATGGAAGACGACGTGATCCGCGGCGCGACGGTGGCCCATGCGGGCGAGGTGACCTTCCCGCCGCCGCCGCCAAAGGTGCAGGCGATCGCCGCGGCCAAGCCCAAGGACAAGCCCAAGGAGCTGACCGCGGAGGAGAAGCGCGCGCAGGAGATCGCCGCCTTCAAGACGCAGACCCGCAACCAGGTCGCGCTGCTCACGCTGGGCGCGGTTCTGGTGCTGGCGGTGGGCCTCGTGGCGCCGGCCAGTTTCATGAAGCATTTCATCGTGTTCGTCCTGTCGGTCTTCATCGGCTTCCAGGTGATCTGGAACGTCTCGCACAGCCTGCACACGCCGCTGATGGCCGTCACCAACGCCATTTCGTCGATCATCATCCTGGGCGCGCTGATCCAGATCGGGTCGAGTTCGGTCCTGATCACCCTGCTGGCGGCGCTGGCCGTGTTCATGGCCGCGATCAACATCTTCGGCGGCTTCCTCGTGACACGGCGCATGCTCGCCATGTTCCAGAAATCGTAAGGCGGAGGGGACGATGGAATACGGATTCACGATTGCGGCCTACGCGGTCGCGGCAGTTCTCTTCATCCTCAGCCTTGGCGGTCTGAGCGGGCAGGAAAGCGCCAAGCGCGCGGTCTGGTACGGCATCGCGGGCATGGCCATCGCCGTGCTGGCCACGATGATCGGGCCGGGCCAAGGCCTGTGGTGGCTCTCGGTCGTGCTGATCGCCGCGGGCGGCCTGGTGGGCTGGCAACTGGCCACCCGGGTCCAGATGACCCAGATGCCCGAGCTGGTGGCCATAATGCACTCGTTGGTGGGCCTGGCCGCCGTCTTCGTGGGCTTCAACGCCGATATCGAGATCGGGCGCGTCGCCGCGGCTTTCGCCGAGGCGGGCCATGCCTTCCCGCGGCCCGAGGTCTCCACCGCCGAGGCCACCGCCTTCGCCAGGGACTTCACCGGCTTCGCCTCGATCGTGGCCAAGAAGACCGCGGTGGAAATCAACATCCTGCGGGTGGAGCTGGTGCTGGGCATCTGGATCGGCGCCGTCACCTTCACCGGCTCGGTGATCGCCTATGGCAAGCTGGCCGGCAAGGTGGACACGGCCGCCAGGAAGCTGCCGGGCGGGCATCTGCTGAACGCGGCGGCGGCGGGTCTGTCGCTCTTGCTGGCGGCGCTCTATCTCGGCGATGCGGGCAGCTGGACGCTGGTTCTGCTGACGCTGGCGGCGCTCTTCATCGGCTATCACCTCATCATGGGCATCGGCGGCGCCGACATGCCGGTCGTGGTGTCGATGCTGAACAGCTATTCCGGCTGGGCGGCGGCGGCCATCGGCTTCAGCCTCGGCAACGACCTGCTGATCGTGGTGGGCGCGCTGGTGGGCTCCTCGGGGGCGATCCTGTCCTACATCATGTGCAAGGCGATGAACCGCTCCTTCGTCAGCGTGATCCTGGGCGGGTTCGGCGGCCCGGCGGGCGAGCAGATGGCGGTTGAGGGCGAACAGGTCGCCATCGACGCCGAGGGCGTGGCCGCGTCGCTGGACGAGGCCGACAGCGTGATCATCGTGCCGGGCTACGGCATGGCGGTGGCGCAGGCCCAGCAGGCCGTGTCGGAGCTGACGCGCAAGCTGCGCGCCAAGGGCAAGGAGGTGCGTTTCGCCATCCATCCGGTGGCGGGCCGCCTGCCGGGGCACATGAACGTGCTGCTGGCCGAGGCCAAGGTGCCCTATGACATCGTGCTCGAGATGGACGAGATCAACGACGATTTCCCCGAGACCGACGTGGTGATCGTGATCGGCTCGAACGACATCGTGAACCCGGCCGCGCAGGACGATCCGAACAGCCCCATCGCCGGCATGCCGGTGCTGGAGGTGTGGAAGTCCAAGCAGGTCTTCGTGTCCAAGCGCGGGCAGGGGACGGGCTATTCCGGCATCGAGAACCCGCTGTTCTACAAGGAGAACACGCGGATGTTCTATGGCGACGCCAAGGACAGCCTCACCAAGCTGCTGTCGCTGATCGACTGAGACGGGCGCTTTCGCGCCTCGAAGGGGCGGGCCGGCGGGCCCGCCCCTGGCGGCATATGTCGAAAACCGCCGTTCCGTCGGCCGCGCCGCGGCCGACATCGCGTTTCAAACCATGCTTGCTTTCGCGGGCGCGGCTTTCTTGTCGGGGGCCGCGCGTCGCGGCACATTGGCATCTGGCGGCGGCGCTTCGTCCGTCGCAGGGATGTGCCGGCCCGCATTGTCGCACGGAAACGGGGCAGTATACAGTCGTATCCATCTAAGTATTTGCGATATAAAGACTTTTCAATTGCAATCCGCTCGCGCTCCGCTATGTGACTGGATAAGCGACGAAGGACCGTCCCCAGATGCCCCCGATTCAGGATCATCCGCTGCGCTACAGCCTCGCCAACGAGCTGCACGCGCGCCCCTTTCCCTCGCTGGCCTCGGAGGCGCGGGCCGTCTACCTGGCGCTCAAGCGCCCGGACGGGGCCGAAAGCCGCGACCGCACGCACGACCTGGCGCATCTGGTCGCGCTGCTGGACCGGTACGGAGCGCCGCATCCGCAGCCCGGGGCGACGCACTGGTTCGGCCAGATCGGCAAGCACAAGCTGAAATGGGAAAGCCACACCGAGTTCGTCACCTACACGGTGTTCCTGAAGGGCGAGGGGGAACGCCCCTTCGACCCGGACGATTTCGAGGTCTTTCCCGAGGACTGGCTGGACGATGCGCCGGGCCAGCGCATCACCTCGGTCATGCTGCGGCTGGAACTCCGCCCGACCGACGAGGAGATCGCCGCAAGGGTGGCGGACTGGTTCGTCTCCGAAAGCGTCGCGGTCAGCCGGGTGCTCGATGACGGCGCGGTGGTGGCGGGCGATTTCCGCATCGACCCGGCCGGGCACATGCGGTTCGCCATATTCTGCGCGCCCGATACCGGCACGCGGCGCGTGGGCCGGATCGTGCAGCGCCTGTGCGAGATCGAGACCTACAAGACGATGTCGATGCTGGGCTTCCAGCGGGTCAAGGCGCTGTCCGGCCGGATGGGCGAGATCGATGGCGAACTGACCCGCCTGATGGCCGGCATGACCGATGGCAGCGCCCCGGCCGAGGAGACGCTCAAAGCACTTCTGTCGGTCTCGACCGAGCTGGAAGCGCTCTCGGCGCAGAGCTCGTTCCGCTTCGGCGCCACGGCGGCATACGAGGCGATCGTGAGCCAGCGGATCGAGGTGATGCGCGAGGAGCGCTTCCAGGGCCGCCAGACCTTCGCGGAATTCATGATGCGCCGCTTCGATCCGGCCATGCGCACGGTGAAATCCACCGAGAACCGGCTCAAGGCCATGGCCGACCGGGCGATGCGCGCGGGCGATCTGTTGCGCACCCGGGTCGATGTGGAGCGCAGCGCCCAGAACCAGGCGCTGCTGGAGAGCATGGACAAGCGCGCCGACCTGCAACTGCGCCTCCAGAAGACGGTGGAGGGCTTCTCGGTCGTGGCGATCAGCTATTACGCCGTGTCGCTGGGCGGCTACCTGCTCTATCCGCTGGCCGACACGCTGGGGGTGACCAAAGGATGGGTGACGGCGGGCATCACTCTGCCAGTTGTGGCTGCCGTGTGGTGGGCGATCCGGCGGATCCGCGGCCGGCTGGAGTGAGCCGGGGCAGGGCCGCGTTCATCGCCAGACCGCCCGCCGCGATGGCGCCCAGCGTGAGCAGCGCCGCCACCGACAGCGTGGGCACGCCCGACAGGCCCGCTCCCACGGTGCAGCCGCCCGCCAGCACGCCGCCGACGCCCATGAGCGCGGCGCCCGCAAGGTAGCGGCCGGTCTGGGCGGGGCTGTCGAAGCTCTGCCAGCGGAAGCTGCGGAAGGCCAGGGAGGACAGCAGGCTGCCCGCCAGCACGCCGCCCACCAGCCCCGCGCCGAAGCCCGCCGGGATCGAGGTGGAGGCCAGGACCCAGAACAGCGTGTCCGCCGAGGGCGCGGTGAAGGACAGGCTCTGCAGCGCGACGGGATCGAAATCGTCGAAGAGCACGAAGCCCGTTCCGACCCAGCCCAGCGGCACCAGAAGGCCCAGCGCGGCGGCCATGGCAAGCCGGCCCGCGCCGTTGCCCGAGCGCAGCGCCACGGCAAGCGCCGCCACGACGATCAGCCCGGTCCAGAGCGGCGCGCCGCCGGGCAGGGCGGCAAGGCTCACCGTGTCGCCCAGCGGCACGGTCACGCCGCCCAGGGCGGTGCGCAGCGGGGTCAGCGCGCCCTTCAGAGTCGCATGCGCCACGATGGCGAAGACCGCCAGCACCAGCAGGGCGCGCAGGTTTCCGGTGCCGCTCAGCACCGTCAGCCGCGAGACGCAGCCCCGGGTCAGCACCATGCCCGCGCCGAACAGCGCGCCGCCCAGCAGGATCGCGGCCAGCGGCAGCTCAGAGGCCATGAAGCGATGGTCGCCGAAGCCGATCCAGCCGGCCGCAACGGCGGCCTGGGTGCCGATTACCGCCGCGGCCAGCGCGGTCAGCCAGACGCCCGTCGCGGTCCGTCGGTCGCTGCCCACGAGGCTGCGACGAAAGCAGAAGCCCGTGCGCTCGGCCAGCAGGCCGAAGGCGAGCCCGAGGGCGAGGGCGAACAGCACGGACGCCTGCGGCGCGGTCAGGCTGTCGATGCCGAGCGAGGCATACATGGGCGGGCTCCATTCATAGCGGGTTCAGGGAATTGCAGTTCGATAAAGCGCCGAATACGGGGCGATCAAGCCCCTCGACGGCGCCGTTGGCCTGGTAGGGTGGGAAAATTTCCCACCCTACGCTGCGCTTGCGAAGGACTGTCCCGGCGCGCCCACGCTCGACGGTCCGCCGGTCCGCGCGGTGCGGGCCAATCAAGCGCCGCATCCTTTTTTCACGCCCGCCGGTTTGACACCCGGCCCGGCCCGGACGTAGCGTTGACGGCGACGCCGCTGGCGGCTCTACCCGCCCGGTCCCCCAGTTTCCAGGAGCACCATCCGATGCCTGTCAAGAACCGATTCGCCGAGTTGCAGGACGAAATCACCGCCTGGCGGCGGGACTTGCACCAGCACCCGGAAATCCTCTTCGAGACCTACCGCACCGCCGGGATCGTGGCCGAGAAGCTGCGCGCCTTCGGCTGCGACGAGGTGACCGAGGGGATCGGCCGCACCGGGGTCGTGGGCGTGATCCGGGGCCGAAGCAACGCGTCGGGCCGGGTGATCGGCCTGCGCGCCGACATGGACGCGCTGCCGATCCACGAACAGACCGGCGCGCCCCATGCCTCCACGATTCCGGGCGCCATGCATGCCTGCGGCCATGACGGCCATACGGCCATGCTGCTGGGCGCGGCGAAATATCTCGCCGAGACGCGCAATTTCGACGGCACGGTCGTGGTGATCTTCCAGCCCGCGGAGGAGGGGGGCGGCGGCGCCAAGGTGATGTGCGACGACGACCTGATGACGCGCTGGGGCATCCAGGAGGTCTACGGCATGCACAACTGGCCGGGCCGCCCGGTGGGCAGCTTTGCCATCCGTCCCGGGGCGTTCTTCGCCGCGACCGACCAGTTCGACATCGGGTTCGAAGGCAAGGGCGGCCACGCGGCCAAGCCGCACGATACGGTGGACACCACGGTGATGGCGGCCCACGCGGTCACCGCGCTGCAGACCATCGCCGCGCGCAATGCCGACCCGGTGGACCAGCTGGTGGTCTCGGTCACCAGCTTCGAGACATCTTCCACCGCCTTCAACGTGATCCCGCAATGGGTGCACCTGCGCGGCACGGTGCGCACGCTCAGCCCCGGGATGCGCGACATGGCCGAACGCCGCATCCGCGAGATCTGCGCAGGGGTCGCGGCCACCTTCGGCGGTTCGGTCGAGGTGGACTATCACCGGGGCTACCCGGTCATGGTCAACCACGAGGCGCAGACGGATTTCGCCGCCGAGGTCGCCCGCGCGGTCTCCGGCGGCTGCGACGAGGCGCCGCTGGTGATGGGCGGCGAGGATTTCGCCTTCATGCTGGAGGAACGGCCGGGCGCCTACATCCTCGTGGGCAATGGCGACACCGCGATGGTCCACCACCCGGAATACGATTTCAACGACGAGGCGATTCCCGCGGGCTGTTCGTGGTGGGCCGAACTCGTGGAGCGCCGCATGCCCGCGGCGGGCTGAGGGCGCGGGCTCTGGCCAAGACCGGCGCGCTGGGCTAGGGCAGGCGCATGAGCACAGCCGACGGGGCCCGCGCGCCCGCCAACATCTTCTGCATCAAGTGGGGCACGGTTTTCGGGCCGGAATATGTCAATCGCCTCTATTCGGGGGTGCGCCGCAACATCGCACGCCCGGTGCGGTTCTTCTGCATGACCGAGCATGCCGCGGGGCTGCACCCGGATATCGAGATCCTCGACCTGCCGCGCGAGCCCTTCCAGCCCGACATGGACCGGGCGCTGGCGGTGGCCAACCGGCAGGGCGCCATGCGCAAGGTCTCGCTTTTCCGCCCCGGCCTTGTGCCCGATCTCGAAGGGCCGGTGCTGGGCTTCGATCTGGACGTGGTGATCACCGGCGACCTGGAGCCGATCTGGGCGCTCGACGTGACGAAGGTGTCGATGCGGCACGATTGGGTCGAGGCGCGCAAGGGCCGGCCCACGGGGCATGGCTCCGTCTTCCGTTTCGATCCGGCACGGCATGGCTATCTCTACGAGGAAATCGCCGCGAATGCGCATCGGGAAGTGGAAAAGGCGCGCGGTTCGGAGCAGCGCTACACCTCGCACAAGGCGATGGACCACGGCGATTTCGCCTATATCCCGGGCGAATGGGTGGTCAGCTTCAAGCATGACTGCCTCGACCTGCCGCCACTGAACTGGATCCGCGCCCCGCACCTGCCTGCCGAGGCCCGGGTGGTCTGCTTCCACGGCCGGCCCAAGATGCCGGAAGCCGTCAAGGGCTATCGCGGCTCGATCCTGCGCTGGTCGCGCCCCTGCGCCTGGCTGCGCGAGCACTGGATCGACCGGGCGCGGGCCGACCTGGGCGAGCGCTGGGCCTGAGTCCCCCGGCGCGCCGCGCAGGTTTCGCCGAGGTCGCAGGGCAGCGGCGGGCGGAGCCACCCTTCCTGTGCGCAGCGCCGGGAAGAAAAGCGCCGCAGGCGCGGCCCTTGGGCACCTGAAGCTGATCAGCCGCCGGTATGGCTCATGTGGCGCGAGACCTGCCCGTCGGCGCGCTGGCGCGAATAGTCGAAATCGTGCCCCTTGGGCTTCATCCCGATCGCCCGCCGGATCGCCGCCTCCAGGGCGGCATCGCTTTCGGGATGGTTGCGCAGGGGCGCGCGCAGGTCGGCCATGTCCTCCTGGCCCAGGCACATGTAGAGCTCGCCCGTGCAGGTCAGCCGCACCCGGTTGCAGCTTTCGCAGAAATTATGCGTGAGCGGCGTGATGAAGCCGATCTTCTGGCCAGTCTCCTCCAGCCGGACGTAGCGGGCCGGACCGCCTGTGCGTTCGGGGAGATCGGTGACGGTGTAGCGCTCGGCCAGCCGGGTCCGCAGGTCGCTGAGCGCCCAGTATTGTCCCACGCGGTCCTCGTTGCCCAGGTCTCCCATGGGCATGACCTCGATCCAGGTCAGGTCCATGTCGCGCGCGGCGCACCATTGCGTGAGGCTGAAGAGCTCCTCCTCGTTGAAGCCCTTGAGCGCGACCGCGTTGATCTTCACGCGCAGCCCGGCGCGCTGCGCCGCGTCGATCCCCTTGAGCACCTGTGGCAGGCGGCCCCAGCGGGTGACGCGGGCGAACTTGTCCTCGTCCAGCGTGTCGAGCGAGACGTTCACGCGGCGCACGCCGGCGGCGAACAACTGGTCGGCGAAACGTTCCAGCTGCGAGCCGTTCGTGGTGAGGGTGAGTTCCTCGAGCGCGCCGCTCTCCAGATGGCGCGACATGGCCTCGAAGAAGGTCAGGATCCCGCGCCGCACCAGCGGCTCGCCCCCGGTGATGCGCAGCTTGCGCACGCCCAGCCGCACGAAGGTGGAGCACATCCGGTCCAGTTCCTCCAGCGTCAGCAGCTCCTTCTTGGGCAGGAAGGTCATGTTCTCCGCCATGCAGTAGACGCAGCGGAAATCGCAGCGGTCGGTGACGGAGACGCGCAGGTAGGTGATGGCGCGCTGGAAGGGGTCTGTCAGGGGCTGTGTCATGCCCGGAACCTAGGCTTCGCCGCCCGTCGCGGCAAGGCCGTTGATGTGCGCGGGCCAAGCGCCTAGGGTGACGGCATGAGACATGTCGCATTCTTCTTTTTGCTTGCCGTAACGGCGGCCTGCGCGGCCCCGGCTCCCGATCCGGACGAGGTGCCTTCGGAGACCGGCGAGGCCAACGGCCAGTTGCGCCCGCAAGCGCGGCCCGAGGCGCAGGACGCCGGGGCAGGGGCGATCGAGGCGCCGGCGGAGACCCACGCGCCGGCCGCGGGCGCGCTCGGCCTGACGGTGGCATCGCTGGGCGATCCCGGGCAGCCGGGTCTCTGGCTGGAGACGCCGCTCGTCTCGGTCGCGCAGCCGGGTCGGGTGGTGATGGCAGGAACGGGCCGTAGCGCCGAGCTGGAATTGCGCCCCAGCGGCGGGACGCCCGGATCGGGCAGCCGGATGTCGCTGGCCGCGATGCAGGCGGTGGGCGCGCCGCTCACCGGGCTGCCAGAGCTTCAGGTCTTCGCGCGCTGAAGGTATTTCGCGGCCTCCCGGCGCGCGAAGGGTTTCAGCCCGCTACCGGGGCCGTCGAGAAAGGCCGCAACCCGCGCCGGGTCGCGCTTTGAAAGGTCGCGCAGCCACCAGGCCACGGATTTCTGGATGAACCAGTCGCGATCAGGCACGTAGCTTTCGGCCCAGCCCAGGATCCGCTCGCGGCGGGCCAGGTCATCCGCTGACGGGTGCGTCATCCGCGCCAAGGGCAGGGTGATCACCAGCGCGGCGCGGCGGCTCCACATGTGGTCCGCGCGTGTCCAGCCCTCCACCTCGTCCAGCCGGTCCGGCGCCGCCATCACGCGGCGCTGGCCCGCCATGCTGGCGTGATCTGCGATGGCCCAGCTGTCGAATTGCGGCACCCAGGACGCGATCAGGCGCCAGACTTCCGCATCGGGGCGGATGCGCGCCTGGGTCAGCAGCTTGGCCGCGGCGATGCGTGCCTCGAAGAGATCCGTGTGCCACAGCCCGTCCGCCAGCGCGATGCGATCGTCCAGGGACAGCGCGTGCCGCCAGCCCTTGGCGAGGTCGTCCACCGCGCCGTTGGGCACCCCCAGCACCGGGCGCGTCTGCTTGTGATAGCGCGCCATCTGCTCGGCGCGGCCCGGTTCGGCCCGCGCGCGCAACTGGGCGAGCGCGGCCTCCGGGGTCATTCCACCGTGACCGATTTCGCCAGGTTGCGCGGCTGGTCCACGTCCGTGCCCTTCGCGACCGCCGTGTGATAGGCCAGCAACTGCGCCGGTATCGCGTAGAGGATGGGGCAGAGCATCGGGTCTGCGGCGGGCATGGTGATCGTGCTCCAGACGCCTTCGGCGGCTTCCCAGGCGCCGGCCGGATCGCTGATCAGCAGCACCTTGCCGCCACGGGCCATGACCTCCTGCATGTTGGAGACGGTCTTGTCGAACAGCCCGTCGCGCGGGGCCAGCACCACGACCGGCACGCTCTGGTCGATCAGCGCGATGGGGCCGTGCTTCAACTCGCCCGAGGCATAGGCCTCGGCGTGGATATAGCTGATTTCCTTGAGTTTCAGCGCGCCTTCCAGCGCCAGAGGATACATCAGGCCCCGGCCCAGGAACAGCACGTCGCGGGCCTCCGCCAGCTTGTTGGCGGCGTCCTGGATCGTCTCGTCCTCCTCCAGCGCGGCGTTGATCAGCGCGGGCAGGCCGCGCAGGGCCGACAGCCGGTCGGCAAGGGCCGCATCGTCCAGCCGGCCGCGCGCATGGGCCGCCTGCAGCGCCAGCATCAGGAGCACGGTCAGCTGGCAGGTGAAGGCCTTGGTGGAGGCGACGCCGATCTCCACGCCCGCGTGGATGGGCAGGTCCAGATCTGCCTCGCGGGCGATGGAGCTTTCGGCCACGTTGGTCACCGAGACGATCTTCGCCGCCTTGCCCTTGCAATAGCGCAGCGCGGCGAGCGTATCGGCCGTCTCGCCCGACTGGCTCACGAAAAGCGCCACGGTGCCGTCGGTCACCGGCGGCTCGCGATAGCGGAACTCCGAGGCGATATCCACTTCCACCGGCAGCCCGGCGATCTGCTCGAACCAGTATTTCGCGGTGAAGCAGGCATAGTAGGCCGTGCCGCAGGCCACCAGCACCATGCGCTCGACCCTGGTGAAGTCGATCTCGCCGGGCATCACGATGCGCCCGCCATCGGCCGAGAGGTAGCTGCGCACCGCCTCGCCGATCACCGTGGGCTGTTCGGCGATTTCCTTGGCCATGAAATGCCGGTGGCCGGCCTTGTCCACGCGGGCATTGTCCAGGCGGACGGTCTTGATCTTGCGCTCGGCCGGCCGGCCCTCGTGATCCACGATCGACACGCCCTCGCGGGTGACGACCGCCCGGTCGCCCTCGTCGAGATAGGTGATCCGGTCCGTGAGCGGGGCCAGCGCGATGGCGTCGGAGCCCACGAACATCTCGCCCGCGCCATGGCCAATGGCCAGCGGCGAGCCCTTGCGCGCGGCGATCAGCAGGTCTTCCTCGCCCTCGAAGAGGAACACCAGCGCGAAGGCGCCTTCCAGCCGGGCCAGGGTGGCGTCGGCGGCCTCGACCGGCGAGAGGCCCTTTTCCAGGTGCTTGCGGGTGAGCAGCGCGACGGTCTCGGTGTCGGTCTCGGTGACGAAGTCGATCCCGTCCCGCGCCAGTTCCTCGCGCAATTCGCGGAAATTCTCGATGATGCCGTTATGCACCACGGCCACGGGGCCCGCCTGGTGCGGGTGGGCGTTGTTTTCCGAGGGCGCGCCATGGGTGGCCCAGCGGGTATGGCCGATGCCGGACTTTCCGGTCAGCGGGCTGTGCACCAGCAGGTCCGACAGGTTCACCAGCTTGCCCACCGCACGGCGGCGTTCCAGCCGGCCGTCATGCAGCGTGGCGATGCCCGCGCTGTCATAACCGCGATATTCCAGCCGTTTGAGGGCCTCGACCAGCGTGGGCGCCACCTCGTGCGTGCCCAGGATTCCGACGATACCGCACATGGCTCAGCCCCTTGTCTTGCCGCGCGCTTTCCGCGCCTGCAGCATGTCCATCATCTTGCGCACGACGCCCTCGCGGTTGACCTGCTCGGGCCGCGCGATGGCCAACGCATCCGCCGGCACGTCGCGGGTGATGACCGATCCCGATCCCGTCAGCGCGCCCGCGCCCACGGTGACGGGGGCCACCAGCATCGTGTCAGACCCGATGAAGGCGCCTTCGCCGATCACGGTGCGGTGCTTCATCACGCCGTCATAGTTGCAGGTCACGGTGCCCGCGCCGATATTGGCGCCCGCGCCCACATCGGCATCGCCCAGGTAGGTCAGGTGATTGGCCTTGGCGCCTTCGCCGATCAGGGCGTTCTTGACCTCGACGAAATTGCCGATGCGCACGTCCTCGGCCAGTTCGGCGCCGGGGCGCAGCCGTGCATAGGGCCCCACCACCGAGCCGCGGCCCACATGGCAGCCCTCGAGATGCGAGAAGGCGCGGATCGTGGCGCCGGTCTCCACCGTGACGCCGGGCCCGAACACCACGTGGGGCTCGATCATCGCGTCGCGGCCGATCACCGTGTCATGCGAGAGATAGACCGTCTCGGGCGCCGTCATGGTGACGCCCAGCTCCAGCAGCTCGGCCCGGGCGCGGGCCTGGAAGGCGGCCTCCGCCACCGCCAGTTCCGCGCGCGAGTTGATGCCCATCGTCTCGGACTCGTCGCATTCCACATGGCGGGCCGAAAGCCCCCGGGCGCGGGCAAGGCCCACGATGTCCGTCAGGTAATACTCGCCGCTGGCGTTGTCGTTGCCCACCGCCTCGATCAGCGAGAACAGCGTCTCGGCATCCGCCGCCACCACGCCGGAATTGCACAGGTCGATCGCGCGCTCGGCCTCGGTGGCGTCCTTGAACTCGACGATCCGTTCCAGCGTATCGCCCTCGGTCACCAGCCGGCCATAGCGGCCGGGATCGGCGGTACGGAAGCCCAGCACGACGATATCGGCGGATTTGCGCGCCTCGGCCATGCGTTCCAGCGTTTCGGGACGGATGAAGGGCGTGTCGCCGTAGAGCACGATCGCGTCGCCGGAAAAGCCCTCCAGCGCGGGGCGGGCCTGGGCGACCGCGTGGGCGGTGCCTTGCTGCTCGGCCTGGATCGCGATGCTGGCCCGGTCGTCCCAGTCGCGCGCGGCGGCCTCCACCTGGCAGGCGCCGTGGCCGGCGACCACCACCATCCGCTCGGGCTCCAGCGCGGCTCCGGCGCGCATGGCATGGGCAAGAAGGGGGGCACCCGCGATTTCGTGAAGAACCTTGGGCAGGTCGGAGCGCATCCGCGTTCCCTTGCCCGCGGCGAGAATGACCAGGGCCGTCGGCATCAACAACTCACTTTGCAATTCGCTGTGCCCCGTTCTATCGGTCTTGTCGCAAGCTGCAAGCGGCGAATGCATCACGTTCGCTTACGCTTTGTGACAGGCTTGCGCGGGACCTTGCCGAGGAATGCGATGCGCACGGTGATCTTCGACCTGGACGGCACGCTGGCCGATACGAGCGGCGACCTGATCGCCGCCGCCAATGCCTGTTTCCGGGCCATGGGACAGGGCACGCCGCTGGATCCCGTGGCCGATGCCCATACCGCCTTTCACGGCGGGCGCGCGATGCTGCGGCTGGGGCTGGAGCGGCTGGGCCGCGCGGGCGACGAGGCCGAGGTGGAGCGGCAATATCCCCTGCTGCTGGAGGCTTATGCCGCCGCGATCGACACGCATACCGTGCTCTATCCCGGCGCCATGGAGGCGGTCGCGGCGCTGGCAGGCGCGGGCTACAGGGTGGGCATCTGCACCAACAAGCCCGAGGCGCTGGCGGAGCTGCTGTTGCAGCGCCTCGCGGTGCGTGCCGCTTTCGCCTCGCTGATCGGGGCCGACACGCTGCCGGTGCGCAAGCCCGACCCGGAGCCGCTGCGCGAGGCGGTGCGCCGCGCGGGGGGCGATCCGACCCGCGCCGTGCTGATCGGCGACACGGTCACCGACCGCGAGACCGCGCGGGCGGCGGGCGTGCCGTCCGTTCTGGTGGGGTTCGGGCCCACCGGCGCCGCGGTGGCTGCGTTGCAGCCCGAGGCGGTGATCGGCCATTACGACGAACTGCCCGCAGTGGTGCGGAGGCTGATCGGCTGATCGGCTGAGCGGCGGTTCCTGCGCGCCGTAACGGCGCGTCGCGATTGACGCCGGCGCCGGCCCGCGCCAGACATGGCCCATGGACGAGGTATTCAAGGGCAGTTTCACCCAGCAGGAGCCGATCCCCGAGCAGGGGATAGCGGCGGCGCTCGACGTGCTGCGCCATGGACGGCTGCACCGCTACAACCTGGCCGTCGACGAACCGGGCGAGGCGGCGCTGCTGGAAGAGGAATTCGCCCATGCGGTGGGCGCGACATATTGCCTGGCTGTCGCCTCGGGTGGCCACGCCATGAGCACGGCGCTGCGTGCCGCGGGCGTCAGGCCGGGCGACAAGGTGCTGTCCAACGCCTTCACGCTGGCCCCGGTGCCCGGCGCCATCGCCGCGGTGGGGGCCGAGCCCGTCTTTGTCGAGACCACCGGGGCGCTGACCATCGACCTCGACGACCTGGCGGAAAAGGCGGGGCAGGCGGATGTCCTGCTGCTCAGCCACATGCGCGGGCATATCTGCGACATGGATGCGCTGATGCGGGTCTGCGACGCGGCCGGCGTGCGGGTGATCGAGGATTGCGCCCACACGATGGGCGCAAGTTGGCGCGGGGTGCCCTCGGGGCGGCACGGCATCGCCGGGTGCTATTCCACCCAGACCTACAAGCACTTGAACTCGGGCGAGGGCGGGCTGCTGGTCACCGATGACGCGGAGCTGGCCGCGCGGGCCATCGTGCTGTCGGGGTCCTACATGCTTTACGGTCGCCACCGCGCCGCGCCCCCGCCGGAGGCGTTCGAGCGGGTGAAGTGGGACACGCCCAACATCTCGGGCCGGATGGACAACCTGCGCGCCGCGATCCTGCGCCCGCAGCTGCGCACGCTGGAGGCCCGGGTCGCCCGCTGGAACGAACGTTACCGGGTGGTGGAGGCGGGGCTGCGCGACACGCCGGGCCTGTCGCTGATCGACCGCCCCGAGGAGGAGCGCTTCGTCGGCTCCTCCTTCCAGATGCTGCTCAAGGGATGGGCCCCGGCCGCGATGCGCGAGGTGGTCTCGCGCTGCGCGGCGCGGGGGGTGGAGCTGAAATGGTTCGGCGCGGCAGAGCCCGTGGGCTTCACCTCGCGCTACGATTCCTGGCGCTACGCCGCGCCCCGGCCGCTGCCGCGCACCGACGCGCTCCTGGCGGGGCTGCTGGACATGCGCCTGCCGCTGACCTTCAGCCCGGAGGATTGCGCCCAGATCGCCCGGATCATCCGGGCCGAAGTCTCCGCCGTCTATCAGCGCGGCTGATCGCGGAATGCGACGCGGCCGTGCTCGCCGGTATCCGGCGTGGTATCCGACAGGTTGGCCTTGGCGATCTCGTAAAGATAGCCCGCCGCGCCGTCGGTGGCCCATACCTCGCCCTCATGCGGGGTGAACTTCACCAGCCGCACCGCCGGGTCGTCGCGCCCGCCCTTGAACCAGGCCGCGGCCATGACCGACCACATGTCGTCGAGCCGCTGCGAATCGCCCGATTCGTCCAGTCTCCCGTGGATGTTGGCGTAGAGATTCGCCTTCGGGTCGGCCACCTGGAAGCGGGCTTCGCCGCCGGACTTGGCCGCCCGGTCCGCGGCCGAACCCGCAGCGGTGATGAAATAGATCGTCTTCTCGCCCGCATCGGCCTTGGGCGACATCGGCACCGGGCGCTCGCCATCGGCATCCAGAAGTCCCGCCTGCACGTCGTCGATCCGGTTCCAGAAGGTGGTTTCGAGCTTGGTGTCATGCTTGGTCATCGCTGTGTCTCCTTTCGCTTGCCGGCCCAACTGCGGCCACGCGCCCCGGGTTCCTCGTGCTTGACCGAAAGCGCGTTGCGGCGTAGGATTTGAACAATTGTTCAATAACTCGGGAGGAGGGGCCATGTTCAACGCCGTGATGTCGTTCGACCTGGGCGAGGACGTGAACGCCCTGCGCGAAACGGTCCATCGCTGGGCGCAGGAGCGCATCAAGCCGCTGGCCGCGCAGATCGACCGCGACAACGTCTTTCCGCACGCGCTGTGGCGCGAGATGGGGGATCTGGGCCTCTTGGGCCTGACGGTGCCCGAGGATCTGGGCGGCACCGGCATGGGCTATCTCGCCCATGTGGTCGCGGTGGAGGAGATCGCCCGCGCCTCGGCCTCGGTCTCGCTCTCCTACGGGGCGCATTCGAATCTCTGCGTGAACCAGATCCGCCTGAACGGCAACGAGGCGCAGCAGGCCCGCTACCTGCCGCGCCTGATCTCGGGCGAGCATGTGGGCGCGCTGGCGATGTCCGAGGCCGGGGCGGGGTCGGACGTGGTGGGCATGAAACTGCGCGCCGAGCGCCGCAACGACCATTACCGCCTGAACGGCACGAAATACTGGATCACAAACGGGCCGGATGCCGACGTTCTGGTGGTCTACGCCAAGACCGACCCGGAGGCCGGCAGCCGCGGCATCACCGCCTTCCTGATCGAGAAGGAGATGACGGGGTTCTCCACCAGTGCGCATTTCGACAAGCTGGGCATGCGCGGCTCGAACACCGCCGAACTGATCTTCGAGGATGTCGAAGTGCCCTTCGACAACGTGCTGGGCGAGGAGGGGCGCGGCGTCTCGGTGCTGATGTCGGGGCTGGATTACGAGCGCGTGGTGCTGTCGGGCATCGGCACGGGGATCATGGCCGCCTGCCTCGACGAGATCATGCCCTACATGGCCGAGCGCCGGCAGTTCGGCCAGCCGATCGGGAATTTCCAGCTGATGCAGGGCAAGATCGCGGACATGTATACCAAGATGAATTCCGCCCGCGCCTATGTCTACGAGGTGGCCAAGGCCTGCGACCGGGGCGAGGTCACGCGGCAGGATGCGGCGGCCTGCGTCCTCTACGCCTCGGAGGAGGCGATGGTGGTCGCCCACCAGGCGGTGCAGGCGATGGGCGGCGCAGGCTTCCTCGCCGACAGCCCGGTGGCCCGGATCTTCCGCGATGCCAAGCTGATGGAAATCGGTGCCGGCACCTCCGAGATCCGGCGGATGCTGATCGGCCGCGAGATGATGGCGGCGATGGGATGAGACCGGCGCGCGCCCAGCCCGAGGCGGGGCAGTGATGCTGCCGCGCGCCGACAGCTGGGAGGCGCTGGTCGCCGGGTTCCGCTGGCAGTTGCCGGAACGTCTGAACATGGCAAGGCAAGCCCTTGACTTATGGGCAGAAACCGAGCCTGACAGGCTGGCGGTCCTGGATCTGTCGCAAGGCCGGGACGCCATCGGTTACGGCCGGTTGCGCGAGATGACCGACGGGCTTGCAGCGGCGCTTGCGGCGCGCGGCATCGGCCGTGGGGATCGGGTGGGCGTTCTGCGCGCGCAGGGCGGCTGGACCGCCGCCGCGCATCTGGCCTGCTGGAAGCTGGGGGCGATTTCCATTCCGCTTTTCAAGCTCTTCGGACCAGATGCCTTGACGACAAGGCTGGAGGATGCCGGCGCGGCGCTGGTGATCGCCGATGGCACTCCGCCGGCCGGTCTGGCGGACTGGGGCGGCCCGGTGCTGGTGCCCGAGACCGCGCGTCTCGGCACCGCGCCCGTGACGCCGGTGGAGACCGGGCCGGAAGATCCGGCCGTGCTGATCTACACCTCCGGAACCACCGGGCCGCCCAAGGGCGCGCTGCATGGACACCGGGTGCTGACCGGCCATCTTCCGGGGGTCGAGATCAGCCATGACCTGCTGGGCCGCGAGGGTGACTGCCTCTGGACCCCGGCAGACTGGGCCTGGATCGGCGGATTGTTCGACGTGCTGATGCCGGGGCTGGTGCTGGGCGTGCCCGTGGTGGCCGCCCGCCTGCCGCGTTTCACGCCCGATGAAGCTTTGAGGATAATCCGGGAAGGCGCTGTCCGTAATGTCTTTTTCCCGCCGACGGCGCTGCGGATGCTGAAAGCGGCGGAGGTTTCGGTGCCGGGGCTGCGCAGCGTCGCCTCGGGCGGTGAGCCGCTGGGCGCCGAGATGCTGGACTGGGGGCGGAGCGCCTTCGGGCTGACCATCAACGAATTCTACGGCCAGACCGAGTGCAACATGGTCGCCAGTTCCTGCGCCGCGCTGTTCCCGCCGCGTCCCGGCTGCATCGGCCGCGCCGTGCCCGGCCACGACCTCGCGGTAATCGATGCCAAGGGGCACCCGACATCCGGCGAGGGCGACATTGCCATAAGGCGCGGATCGGCGTCCATGATGCTGGAATACTGGAACAAACCGGAGGCCACGGCCGGCAAGTTCCGCGGCGAGTGGATGCTGACCGGCGACCGGGGCGCATGGGAGGGCGACTACCTGCGCTTCCTCGGACGCGAGGATGACGTCATCACCAGCGCGGGCTACCGCATCGGACCGGCCGAGATCGAGGATTGCCTGCTGACCCACCCGGCCGTGGCCACCTGTGCCGCCATCGGCAAGCCCGACCCGTTGAGAACGGAAATCGTGAAGGCTTTCGTTGTCTTGCGGGACGGGGTTGAAGCTTCCAATACCCTGTCGGAGGAACTTCAGGCGCATGTGCGGGAGCGTCTCGCAGCCCATTCCCGGCCAAGGGAAATCGAGTTTGTCCACAGCCTGCCCATGACGGTGACCGGAAAGGTCATCCGCAAGGCGCTGAAGGCCCGCGCGGCCGCCGAGACGGAGGACACGGCATGAAGATCGAGAGCAAGGCGCTACCCGGCTCGGAGCAGTTCCGCGCCAACCGCGAGGCCCACCTCGCGGCGCTGGAGGAGATCCGCGCCGCGGCGCGGGAGGCCGCCGGGGGAGGTGGCGCGAAGGCCCGCGAGCGGCATGCTGCGCGCGGCAAGATGCTCCCGCGCGAGCGGGTGGCCAACCTGCTCGATCCCGGATCGCCCTTCCTCGAGGTGGGCGCCACGGCGGCGCATGGCATGTATGACGGCGCGGCGCCCTGCGCCGGGCTGATCGCGGGCATCGGGCGGATCCACGGGCTCGATTGCATGGTGGTCTGCAACGACGCCACCGTGAAGGGCGGCACCTATTACCCGATGACCGTCAAGAAGCACCTGCGCGCCCAGGAGATCGCCGAGGCGAACCATCTGCCCTGCATCTACCTGGTGGATTCGGGCGGGGCGAACCTGCCGCAGCAGGACGAGGTCTTTCCCGATCGGGACCATTTCGGCCGGATCTTCTACAACCAGGCCAACATGTCCGCGAAGGGCATCCCGCAGGTGGCGGTGGTGATGGGCTCCTGCACCGCCGGGGGGGCCTATGTGCCCGCCATGTCCGACGTGTCGATCATCGTGCGCGAGCAGGGCACGATCTTCCTGGCCGGCCCGCCGCTGGTGAAGGCCGCGACGGGCGAGGTGGTCAGCGCCGAGGAACTGGGCGGCGGGGACGTGCACACTCGGCTGTCGGGGGTGGCCGATTACCTGGCGGAGGACGATGCCCATGCGCTGGCCCTGGCGCGTCGGGCCATCGGCAACCTGAACCGGCCCCAGCCGCCGCGGGTGGAATGGCGCAGCCCCGAACCGCCGGCCTACGACCCCGAGGAGATCCTCGGCGTCGTGCCGCCCGACCTGCGCACCCCCTACGACATCCGCGAGGTGATCGCGCGGCTGGTGGACGGCTCGTATTTCGACGAGTTCAAGCCGCGCTTCGGCGAGACGCTGGTGACCGGCTTCGCCCATGTCGAGGGCTGCCCGGTGGGAATAGTGGCCAATAACGGCGTGCTGTTCTCGGAATCCGCGCAGAAGGGCGCGCATTTCGTGGAACTGTGCTCGCAGCGCCGCATCCCGCTGGTCTTCCTGCAGAACATCACCGGCTTCATGGTGGGCCGGAAATACGAGAACGAGGGCATCGCGCGGCATGGCGCCAAGATGGTGACGGCGGTGGCCTGCACCCGGGTGCCCAAGATCACGCTGCTTGTGGGCGGTTCCTTCGGGGCGGGGAATTACGGAATGGCCGGAAGGGCCTACAGCCCGCGCTTCCTGTGGACATGGCCCAATTCGCGGATCAGCGTGATGGGGGGCGAGCAGGCCGCGGGGGTGCTTGCCACGGTCAGGCGCGACGCGATGCAGCGCGCGGGCCAGGACTGGCCGGCCGAGGAGGAGGCGGCGTTCAAGCGCCCCACCATAGTGATGTTCGCGCGCCAGTCGCACCCGCTCTACGCCGCGGCGCGGCTTTGGGATGACGGGGTGATCGACCCGCGCAAGAGCCGCGAGGTGTTGGCGCTTTCGCTGCGCGCGGCGCTCAACGCGCCGATCGGGGAGACACGCTTCGGCGTGTTCCGGATGTGAGGCGGGGGTTGCAGGGGGGTGCATCTGGGGCGCTGCCCCGGAACTCCCGGGATAGCTGGGGCCGGAAGAAGGAGGGGCGCGCGTGTTCGACACGATCCTGATCGCCAATCGCGGCGAGATCGCCTGCCGGGTCATCGCCACGGCGCGCCTGATGGGCCTGCGCACTGTGGCCGTCTTCTCCGATGCGGATGCCGGGGCGCGGCATGTCGCGATGGCGGATGCGGCGGTGCATATCGGCGGGGCCGCGCCGGCGGAGAGCTACCTGCGGGGCGAGGCGATCATCGCGGCGGCGCGCGCGACGGGCGCGCAGGCCATTCACCCGGGCTACGGGTTCCTGTCGGAGAACCCGGATTTCGTGGCGGCGGTGGAGGCGGCGGGGCTGGTCTTCGTCGGGCCCTCGGCCGCGGCGATCCGGGCGATGGGGCTGAAGGACGCGGCCAAGGCGCTGATGGAGAAAGCGGGCGTGCCGGTGGTGCCGGGCTATCACGGCGCGAGCCAGCAGGATGAACACCTGGCCGGGGCGGCCGACACCATCGGCTACCCGGTGCTGATCAAGGCCGTCGCGGGGGGCGGCGGCAAGGGCATGCGGCTGGTGGAGCGGCCGGGCGATTTCGCGCAGGCGCTGGCCTCGGCCCGGGCCGAGGCGCGCGGGGCCTTCGGCAACGACGCGGTGCTGGTCGAGAAATTCGTGGCCAAGCCGCGCCATATCGAGTTTCAGGTCTTCGGCGACGGGGCGCGGGCGGTGCATCTGTTCGAGCGCGACTGCTCGCTCCAGCGCCGGCACCAGAAGGTGATCGAGGAGGCGCCCGCCCCGGGCATGACCGACGAGATGCGCCGGGCCATGGGGCAGGCGGCGGTGCGCGCGGCCGAGGCGATCGGCTATCGCGGCGCGGGCACGGTGGAATTCATCGTGGATGGCTCGGAGGGGCTGCGGACCGATCGATTCTTCTTCATGGAGATGAACACACGCCTGCAGGTCGAGCATCCGGTGACCGAGGCGGTGACCGGGGTGGACCTGGTGGAATGGCAGCTGCGGGTGGCCGCAGGCGCGCCGCTGCCGATGTCGCAGGAGGAGTTGCGCCTGTCGGGCCATGCCTTCGAGGCGCGGCTTTATGCCGAGGACGTGCCGGCGGGTTTTTTGCCCGCCACCGGACGGCTGGCGCACCTGGCCTTTCCCGAGGGCGCGCGGGCGGATACGGGGGTGCGCTCGGGCGACGTGATCTCGCCCCACTATGACCCGATGATCGCGAAGGTGATCGTGCACGGCCCCACGCGCGAGATCGCGCTGCGCCGGCTGGCACGCGCGCTGCAGGGGTGCGAGGTGGCGGGCACGGTGACCAACCTGGCCTTTCTGGGCGCGCTGGCGCGGCACGAGGGCTTTGCCGCGGGGGACGTGGATACCGGGCTCATCGCGCGCGACCTGGAGCGGCTGGCCGCGCCGCCCGTGGCTTCCGATGCGGTCGTGGCGCAGGCGGCGCTGGCGGCGCTGGGACTGCTGGACAACGGCACGCCCGACACGGGATTCGCCCTTTGGGCGCCGGTCCCGCGCACGGCTCTGCTGCGCCGGGGCGGGGAAGAGATCGCGGCGCGGGTGCTGTGTCACGGGCCGGACCGGCACGAGGTGACGCTGGAGGGCAGGCCGGTGGAGGCGCGGCGCGAGGGCGGGTGCTGGCGGATCGGCGGCGCGCCGGCGCCGGGATGGCTGCTGCATGGCGGCCGGGTGACCGTGTTCGCCGATTACGGCCAGGTCTTCGAAATCGTCGATCCGCTGGCGCGGGCTTCCGGGGCGACTGGCGGCGCCGACGTGATCGAGGCGCCGATGCCGGGGCTTGTGCGGGCCATGCTGGCCGCGCCCGGGCAGACCGTCGCCGCCGGCGAGCGGCTGGCGGTGCTGGAGGCGATGAAGATGGAACATGCGCTCGTCGCCCCGCGCGACGGGATCGTGGCCGAGGTGATGGCCGCCGAGGGCGCGCAGGTGGAGGCTGGCGCGGCGCTGATCCGGCTGGAGGAGGCGGGCGATGCCTGACCGGGTCGAGATCTTCGAGGTGGGCCCGCGCGACGGGTTGCAGAACGAGGCCCGCCAGATCCCCGCGGCGGAGAAGATCGCGCTGGTGGACTGCCTGAGCGGGGCGGGCTTCCGGCGGATCGAGGTGGCCAGTTTCGTGAGCCCCAGATGGGTGCCGCAGATGGCGGATTCGGGCCAGGTGCTGGCGGGTATCCGCCGCGCGCCGGGCGTGTCCTACGCCGCGCTCACGCCCAACATGCGCGGTTTGGAGCGCGCGATCGTCGCGCAGGCCGACGAGATCGCGGTGTTCGGCGCAGCCTCGGAAGGGTTCTCGCGCGCCAACATCAACGCCAGCGTCGCCGAGAGCCTGGAGCGGTTCCGCCCGGTGGCGGAGGCCGCGGCGGGGCTGGGGCTGCCGGTGCGGGGCTATGTCTCCTGCGTGACGGATTGCCCCTATGACGGGCCGACGCCGCCGGGAAAGGTGGCGGAGGTGGCCGCGGCGCTGGCCGGCATGGGCTGTTACGAGATCAGCCTGGGCGACACGGTGGGGCAGGGCACGCCCGAGCGGGTGGACGCGATGCTGGCCGCGGTGCTTGAGGTGCTGCCGCCGGACCGGCTGGCAGGGCATTTCCACGATACGGCCGGGCGCGCGCTCGAGAATGTCGAGGTCGCGCTGGCGCGCGGGCTGCGGGTGTTCGACGCCGCCGTGGGCGGGCTGGGCGGCTGCCCCTATGCGCCGGGCGCGGCCGGCAACGTGGCCACCGAGGCGGTGCATGACCGGCTCATCGCGCTGGGCTGGGAGACCGGGCTGGACCGCGCGGTGCTGGAACAGGCCGCGCGCATGGCGCGCGCGATGCGGGGCTGAGGCGGGCGCGCCTTGGCACTGCGCCAGGACAGGCAAGAGGAGAGACCGCGATGCAGCAGACCATCCGGATAGAGCGCGACGGGCGGGGTGTGGCCACGCTCTGGCTGGCGCGGGCGGAGAAGCACAACGCCCTGTCCGCGGAGATGATCGCGGAGCTGACCGAGGCGGCGGGCATGCTGGGCGCCGACGCGGCGGTGCGGGTGGTGGTGCTGGCCGCCGAGGGACGAAGTTTCTGCGCCGGGGGCGATCTGGGCTGGATGCGCGCGCAGTTCGAGGCCGATCCGGAGACCCGGCGCGACGAGGCGGCGAAACTGGCCCATATGCTCGAGGCGCTCAATGCGCTGCCCAAGCCGCTGATCGGTCGGGTGCAGGGCAATGCCTTTGGCGGGGGCATCGGCATGATGGCCGTCTGCGACACGGTGGTGGCGGTGGAGGAGGCGGTCTTTGCGCTGACCGAGACGCGGCTGGGGCTGATTCCGGCCACCATCGGGCCCTATGTCGTGGCGCGAATGGGCGAGGCAAAGGCCCGGCGCGTGTTCATGTCGGGTCGACGGTTCGATTCGGCCGAGGCGGTGGCGCTGGGCCTCGTGGCGGAGCTTTGCGCGCCGTCTGATCTGGAGGCGGCGGTGGAGGCGCAGGTGGCGCCCTATCTGGCGTGCGCCCCGGGTGCCGTGGCCCGCGCCAAGGCTCTTCTGCGCGCGCTGGGCCCCCGGATCGACGAGGCGGTGATCGCGCAGACCATCGACGCGCTGGCCGAATGCTGGGCCGATGGCGAGGCGCATGAGGGGATCGCCGCGTTCTTCGAGCGCCGCCACCCCGGCTGGCAGGAGTGAGCCCCGCGCGCCCGGCGCGGCAGGGCGAAATGCCGCAGCTGCGAAGACGGCCGCGCCATTTCCGGCATACCGCTGCATACAGCCGGGAAACCGGCACGCCTGCGGCAAGCTGAATGTGAGCGGGTTTGGTTGACCCTGAAAGGGCGCGGGGATAAACCACGGCCTCATGAGACGCAGTCGCGCGCGTGGCCCTGCCTGCGCGCCGGGAAGGAGATTTCCGTGGACGACATGCTGAGGGAGTATCTCCCCATCCTCGTGTTCCTGGCCGTCGCCATTGGCCTGGGGCTGGTGCTGATCCTTTCCGCCGTGGTGCTGGCGGTGCGCAACCCCGACCCCGAGAAGGTCTCGGCCTATGAATGCGGCTTTGCCGCTTTCGACGACGCGCGGATGAAATTCGACGTCCGGTTCTACCTGGTGTCGATCCTGTTCATCATCTTCGACCTTGAAATCGCCTTCATGTTTCCCTGGGCGGTGGCGTTCAAGGATATCAGCATGGTGGCCTTCTGGTCGATGATGGCCTTCCTCGCGGTGCTGACCGCGGGCTTCGCCTATGAATGGCGCAAAGGAGCGATGGAATGGGAGTGAGCACGGGTGCCAACTCCGCCGGCCCGGATCGCGAGCACGCGACCCAGGCGCTGAACTGCGAGTTGCAGGACAAGGGGTTCCTCGTCACCACGACCGAGGACATCATCAACTGGGCGCGCACGGGCTCGTTGCACTGGATGACCTTCGGTCTGGCCTGCTGCGCGGTCGAGATGATGCATACCTCGATGCCGCGCTACGACGCCGAACGCTTCGGGGTGGCGCCCCGCGCGTCCCCGCGCCAGTCCGACGTGATGATCGTGGCCGGCACGCTGACCAACAAGATGGCACCCGCGCTGCGCAAGGTCTACGACCAGATGCCGGAACCGCGCTACGTGATCTCGATGGGCTCCTGCGCCAATGGCGGCGGGTATTACCACTACAGCTATTCGGTGGTGCGCGGCTGCGACCGGATCGTGCCGGTGGATATCTACGTGCCGGGCTGCCCGCCCACGGCCGAGGCGCTGCTCTACGGGATCCTGCAGTTGCAGCGCAAGATCCGCCGCACCGGCACCATCACCCGCTGAGGCGGGCGGCGACAGAGGAAGGAAGCCTGATGACCCAAGCGCTGAACGAGCTGGGCGCCCATATCGAGGCAAAGCGGCCCGACTGCGTCCTGTCCTGGGCGGTGGAGCGTGGCGAACTGAGCATGGAGGTGGCCCCCGCCAACATCGCGGGGCTCGTGGAGTTCCTCAAGACCGACGCCTCCTGCCACTTCTCGACCCTGGTGGACATCACGGCGGTGGACTGGCCCGACCGGCCGCGCCGCTTCGACGTGGTCTATCACCTGCTGTCGATGTACCAGAACCATCGCATCCGGCTGCGGATGGCCGTGCGCGACGACGAGACGGTGCCCTCGATCATCGGCGTACACCCTTCGGCCAACTGGTTCGAGCGCGAGGTGTTCGACATGTTCGGCATCCTGTTCTCGGGCCATCCGGACCTGCGACGCATTCTCACCGATTACGGCTTCCGCGGGTATCCGCTGCGCAAGGATTTCCCCACCACCGGCTATACCGAGGTGCGCTACGACGAAGAGCAGAAGCGCGTCGTCTACGAACCGGTGAAACTGGTTCAGGAATACCGCCAGTTCGATTTCATGTCGCCCTGGGAGGGCGCGGACTACATCCTGCCCGGCGACGAGAAGACCGAGGGGGCCAAGGGCTGATCCATGGCCGAGGCGGTGCTGATGTTCGGGCTGGGCGCGACGAAGGCGGGGAGCAGTTGGCTCTACCGTTTCCTGCGCGGGCATCCCGACTGCCACTTGCGGGCGGTCAAGGAACTGCACTGGTTCGACACGCTCGCAGGCAACCGCCGGCCGCGCCGGATCGCGCGGCTGGAGGCGCGGGTGGCCGAGCTGCGCGCGGAGGCGGAGGCGGGCACGCTGACGGTGCGGCGCCGGCTGGGCGACCACGCGGCACTTGCCGAGGCGATGGCTCGGGGAACCGATGCGGATTACCTCGCGTTCCTCAACGAGGGCCGGGCCGACCGGCCGCTGGTCGGCGACATCACGCCGGCCTACGCCACGTTGGGCGAGGACTGGCTCTCGCGAATGGCGGCGCTCGCGCCGGGCAGCCGCTTCGTCTACCTGATGCGCGACCCGCTGGCCCGGCTCTGGAGCCATCTGCGCATGCTGGCCCGGCGCGATGCGCCTTCCGCGGCGGCGATGCGCGCCCATGCGGAAGGGCTGATGGACGCGGCGATCGGGGGCGGCGCGCAGGACGTGATTGCGCGGGGCGACTACGCCGGGGTGATCGGCCGGCTGTCGCGCGCGGTGCCCGAGGGAAGGGTTTTCCTGGGCTTCTTCGAGGAGCTGGTCTCGGGCGAGGCGGTGGCGCGGCTGTGCGATTTCCTGGGCATCGCCCGGGCCGAGGCGCCGCTGGGCAAGGCGGTGCATCAGGGGGTGCCCCTGCCGCTGGACGAGGGTCGCCGGGCCGCCGCGTTGCGCCTGCTGGCCCCGCAATATGACTTCGTTTCGGCCCGGATGGGCCGCCTTCCCGCCGCGTGGGAAGCCAACCTTTCGAGGGTGTGACATGGACGGCTCCAAGTTCGACGACGTGCTCACGGGCGAGCAGAAGATCCGGAATTTCAACATCAATTTCGGGCCCCAGCACCCGGCGGCGCATGGTGTGCTGCGGCTGGTTCTGGAACTGGACGGCGAGATCGTGGAACGCTGCGACCCGCATATCGGGCTGCTGCATCGCGGCACCGAGAAGCTGATGGAAAGCCGGACCTACCTGCAGAACCTGCCCTATTTCGACCGGCTGGACTACGTGGCGCCGATGAACCAGGAACATGCCTGGTGCCTTGCCATCGAGAAGCTGACCGGCGTGGAGGTGCCGCGCCGCGCCTCGCTGATCCGGGTGCTCTATTCCGAGATCGGGCGCATCCTGAACCACCTGCTGAACGTGACCACGCAGGCCATGGATGTGGGCGCGCTGACGCCGCCGCTCTGGGGCTTCGAGGAGCGCGAGAAGCTGATGATCTTCTACGAGCGCGCCTGCGGGGCGCGGCTGCATGCCGCCTATTTCCGCCCCGGCGGCGTGCATCAGGATCTGCCGCCCGCGCTGCTGGACGATATCGAGACCTGGGCGCAGGAGTTTCCCAAGGTGCTCGACGACATCGACGGGCTGCTGACCGAGAACCGCATCTTCAAGCAGCGCAACTGCGATATCGGCGTGGTCACCGAGGAAGAAATCCAGCAATGGGGTTTCTCGGGCGTGATGGTGCGCGGCTCGGGCCTGGCCTGGGATCTGCGCCGCGCGCAGCCCTACGAATGCTACGACGAGTTCGAGTTCCAGATCCCGGTCGGCAAGAATGGCGACTGCTACGACAGGTATCTCTGCCGCATGGAGGAGATGCGTCAGTCCACCTCCCTCATCCTTCAGGCCATCGCCAAGCTGCGCGCGCCCGAAGGGCAGGGCGAGATCATGGCCCGCGGCAAGATCAGCCCGCCGAAGCGCGGCGAGATGAAGACCTCGATGGAGGCACTGATCCATCACTTCAAACTCTACACCGAGGGGTTCCGTGTGCCCGAGGGCGAGGTCTATGCCGCCGTGGAGGCGCCCAAGGGCGAATTCGGGGTCTACCTTGTGGCCGACGGCACCAACCGGCCTTACCGGGCCAAGCTGCGCGCGCCCGGATTCCTGCATCTTCAGGCCATGGACCACGTGGCCAAGGGCCATCAGCTAGCCGACGTCGCGGCCATCATCGGCACGCTGGACGTCGTTTTCGGGGAGATCGACCGATGACAATCCGTATCGTTCCGGCTTTGGCCGTGGCCGGGCTGTTGGCCGCCTGCGCCATGCCGCCCGAAGGCACGACCGAGCAGGACGTGAGCAATTTCAACGAGGCGGTGGCCTCGATCGGCTGCACCTTGCGTGGGGAAGGCGATTTCCAGGCGGTCGAGTTGCAGACCGGCCTGAGCCGCGAGCAGGTGACGGGCATGGCGCAATACAGCCTCGAAAGCGAGCAGTCGGTCCGGCAGGAGGATGGCGGGCTGCGCCTGATGGTCGGAGAGTGCGCCTGATGCTGAGACGTCTCCATCACGACCAGCCCGAGAGCTTCGCCTTCACGCCGGCCAACCAGGCCTGGGCGGAGGCGCAGGTCACCAAGTATCCCGAGGGCCGGCAGGCCAGCGCGATCATCCCGCTGCTGTGGCGCGCGCAGGAACAGGAAGGCTGGCTGTCGCGCCCCGCGATCGAGCATGTCTGCGACATGCTGGGCATGGCCCATATCCGCGGCCTAGAGGTGGCGACCTTCTATTTCATGTTCCAGTTGCAGCCGGTGGGCAGCGTGGCGCATGTGCAGGTCTGCGGCACGACCTCCTGCATGATCTGCGGCGCCGAGGACCTGGTGGCGGTCTGCCGCGAGAAGATCGCGGCCAACCCGCACGAACTGTCCGACGACGGGAAGTTCTCGTGGGAGGAGGTGGAGTGCCTAGGCGCCTGCGCCAATGCGCCCATGGCCCAGATCGGCAAGGATTATTATGAGGATCTGACCGCCGAGAAGCTGGCCGGGCTCCTCGAGGCGCTGGCGCGCGGCGACGTGCCGGTGCCCGGTCCGCAGAATGGCCGCTATGCCTCGGAACCGGCGGGCGGGCTGACCAGCCTTGCGGCCTACGAGCAAGGCCGCGCGCCTGGCAACGCGTCGGTCGACCTGGCCACCCGCATCGGCGACACGGTCAAGCGAATCGACGGCACCGAAGTGCCGCTGCTGGCCCCGTGGCGTGACCGCTCCCGCAGCAAGGGCGATGCCGAGCCCGATCCGGAGGGCCCCGTCCTGTCCGAGGGCAGGCCTGCGGACGGAACGGGGATCGACCGCCGCGAGGCGCCCGTGATGGGCAAGGGGCATCCGGAGACGGGTGCGCCCGTCCCCGAGAAGGCCGGTGCCCCGGTGCCGCCCGCCACACCGGTCGTGCCCGAGGCGGTGGGGGTGAAGCCCGCCGGTCTCGACGCGCCGCGCGACGGCAAGGCCGACGATCTCAAGCTTATCAAGGGGGTCGGTCCCAAGCTCGAGATATTGCTTCACCGCCTCGGATTCTTCCATTTCGACCAGATCGCCGAGTGGACGGCGGACGAGATCGCCTGGGTGGACGCGAACCTGGAAGGGTTCCGTGGACGCGTCACGCGTGACCACTGGGTCGATCAGGCGCGTCAGCTTGCCGCCGGGGACGAGACTGAATTCTCCGAGCGTGTTAAGAAGGGGGACGTCTACTGACGTCGCAGCGAAAGCACCTGAGGGGGACATGGTATGAATAAAGGCGGTAAGAACGACAATTGCGTGGTGATCTGCTGGGGATTGTCCGCGTTGGCGGGGATCGGCGTGCTGATCATCGCCATGAAGTCGATGTGGTTCATCGTGGCGCTTGTTCTGGGGATCGTCTTCGCGGTGGCCATGGGGCTGCTGCTCCAGCGCAAGATCTGCGGGATCTTCGACAGCCCGCTGGAGGGCACGTCGATCGGTGAACTGACGGGTCTTGGCAAGATTCCGCATGAAAAGCTGGTCGCCGCCGACATGATCGAGACGGAGGCACCGGCGCCGGCACCGGCCGAGCCTGCGCCGAAACCTGCCGCCGCGACGCCCGCTGCCGCGACGCTTGCCGCTGCGCCGGCCGTTGCCGCGACGCCCGCTGCCGCCCCGGCCGCCACCCCGACACCTGCCGCTGCGCCCCTCCCCGAACCGGCGAAGCAGGCCGCGCCTTCCGCCGCAGCGACCAGCAGCGCGCCGACCGGCGAAGGAACGCGGCCCGCCAGCCTCGATGCGCCGCGCGGCGATGCCGCCGACGACCTGAAGAAGATCAAGGGCGTCGGGCCCAAGCTGGAGGCGCTGCTGCACCGGCTGGGGTTCTTCCATTTCGACCAGATCGCGAACTGGACGGCCGATGAGGTCGCCTGGGTGGATGCGAACCTGGAAGGTTTCAAGGGCCGCGTCACCCGCGACGACTGGGTGGCGCAGGCCCGGCAACTCGCCGATGGCGGCGAGACCGAATTCAGCAAGCGCGTCGGCAAGGGCGACGTTTACTGAGATGGGGACAGAATGAGCGGCAATCAGGACCGGGACCGGCGGATCGCGCGACAGGGCCGCATCGTCGCGCTGGTGATCGCCGGGGCCGGCCTTGCCGCCATTCTCGCCCCCTGGATCGTCTCGGCGACCGGGTTGCCGGTGCGGTTCGAGATGCTGATCTACCTGGCCTCCATGGGCGCCTTTGTCTGGGCGCTCCTGGTGGCCACAAGACTGTGGCGCAGCCGCGACCACTAGGGGCGGCAAGGCGGAAAGGACGCTGCGATGCTGAAGGACGAGGACCGTATCTTCACCAATCTCTACGGGATGCATGACCGCACCCTGGCGGGCGCGAAGGCGCGCGGCCATTGGGACGGCACCGCGGCCATCCTCCGGAAGGGGCGGGACTGGATCATCGACGAGATGAAGAAGTCCGGCCTGCGCGGCCGTGGCGGGGCGGGCTTTCCGACCGGTCTTAAATGGTCCTTCATGCCCAGGGAAAGCGACGGGCGCCCCGCCTACCTGGTGGTGAACGCGGACGAATCCGAGCCGGGCACCTGCAAGGATCGCGAGATCATGCGGCATGATCCTCACACGCTGATCGAGGGCTGCCTGATCGCGTCCTTCGCCATGCAAGCCCATGCCTGCTACATCTACATCCGCGGCGAATACATCCGCGAACGCGAGGCGCTCCAGGCCGCCATCGACGAATGCTATGACGCGGGCCTGCTGGGCCGCAACGCCGCCGGCTCGGGCTGGGATTTCGACCTCTACCTGCATCATGGCGCGGGCGCCTATATCTGCGGCGAGGAAACCGCCCTGCTGGAAAGCCTGGAGGGCAAGAAGGGGATGCCCCGGATGAAACCGCCCTTCCCGGCGGGGGCGGGGCTTTACGGCTGCCCGACCACGGTTAACAACGTGGAATCCATCGCGGTCGTGCCCACCATCCTGCGGCGCGGGGCCGAATGGTTCTCGGGCTTCGGACGGCCGAACAACACCGGAACCAAGGTCTTCGCCATCTCGGGCCATGTGAACACCCCCTGCGTGGTCGAGGAGGAGATGTCGATCTCCTTCGAGGAGCTGATCGAGCGCCATTGCGGCGGCATCCGGGGTGGCTGGAGCAATCTCAAGGCGGTGATCCCGGGCGGGTCGTCGGTGCCGCTGCTGCCCGGCCACATGATGCGCGAGGGCATCATGGATTTCGACTGGCTGCGCGAGAACCGCTCCGGCCTGGGCACCGCGGCGGTGATCGTGATGGACAATTCCACCGACATCATCAAGGCGATCTGGCGGCTGTCGAAATTCTACAAGCACGAGAGTTGCGGCCAGTGCACGCCCTGCCGCGAGGGCACCGGCTGGATGATGCGGGTGATGGACCGGCTGGTCACCGGCGAGGCGGAAGTCGAGGAAATCGACATGCTGCTCGACGTCACCAAGCAGGTGGAGGGGCATACGATCTGTGCCCTGGGCGACGCGGCGGCCTGGCCGATCCAGGGCCTGATCCGGCATTTCCGCGACGAGATAGAGGACCGCATCAAGCACAAGCGCGGCCCCCGCGGCGCCACCGTGATGGCGGCGGAGTGAGCGCGATGCGGATGCTTCTCATCCTGGCGCTCGCGCTGCCCGCGCTGTCGGCCTGCGGGCCGCGCGACAACGACCGGGTCGCCTTCGAGGGCAAGGTCTACCGGGCCAAGCTGTCCCGGGTCGAGGGCGACCGGCGCGAATTCGCCATCGATGTGAGCTCCGCCAGCGAGGGGCTGGAGGGCGCGCGCGAGGCCGGGCGCTACGAGGCCACCAAGTATTGCATCCGCAATTTCGGGTCTTCCGCCGCGAACTGGACGATCGGCCCGGACACGCCGGCCGAGTCGCTTGTGTTCGAGGGGGACACGCTGCGCCTGCGCGGGGCCTGCGCGGCGTGAGCGAAGGGGCGCGCATATCCGGAAGGAAGGCGCGGTGTTATTGCATGACACCGGCGTTCCTGGGCCGTTTCGGGCCACTGGGGGCGGGTCTTCGCCCCCGTGGACCGGAAGGAGACCCCCCGTGCGCTCGATGACCCTTGCCCTCATGGCCGCGCTGGCCGCCCCCGCCCTCGCCGAGGCCCGCCCGCCATTGCGCGACGTGGCCGAGATCGACCAGGGCCTGCTGGCGGTGGGCATCGCCGATGCCATCCGCAAGCAATGCGACGCGATCGAGCCGCGGATGTTCCGCGCGCTCGGCTATATCAGCCAGCTGGAGCGGCGCGCCCGCACGCTGGGCTATACCGAGGACGAGATCGACGATTACGTGAACAGCAAGGCCGAGAAGGCCAGGATGCGCCAGCTGGGCGAGGCCTATGTCCGCCGGCAGGGCGCCAGCCTGTCCGACCCGGAGTCCATGTGCGCGCTGGGCCGCCGAGAGATCGCGCGCGGCAGCCAGATCGGCGCGCTTCTGAAGGAAAAGTGAAAGCCATGACCGACCTACGCAAGATCATCATCGACGACCGGGAGATCGAGGTCGACCCGGCGATGACGCTGATCCAGGCCTGCGAGGAAGCGGGGATCGAGATTCCGCGCTTCTGCTATCACGAGCGGCTGTCGATCGCGGGCAACTGCCGGATGTGCCTTGTGGAAGTGGTGGGCGGCCCGCCCAAGCCCGCGGCCTCCTGCGCGATGCAGGTGCGCGATCTGCGGCCCGGCCCCGAAGGCCAGCCGCCGGTGGTCAAGACCAACTCGCCCATGGTCAAGAAGGCGCGCGAGGGGGTGATGGAGTTCCTGCTCATCAACCATCCGCTCGACTGCCCGATCTGCGACCAGGGCGGCGAATGCGACCTGCAGGATCAGGCCATGGCCTATGGCGTGGATTTTTCGCGCTACCGCGAACCCAAGCGCGCGACCGAGGACCTGGATCTCGGCCCGCTGGTCGAGACGCACATGACGCGCTGCATCTCCTGCACCCGCTGCGTGCGCTTCACCACCGAGGTGGCGGGAATCACGCAGATGGGCCAGACCGGCCGCGGCGAGGATGCCGAGATCACCTCCTACCTGGGCCAGACGCTCGATTCGAACCTTCAGGGCAACATCATCGACCTGTGCCCGGTGGGCGCGCTGGTGTCCAAGCCCTACGCCTTCACCGCGCGGCCCTGGGAACTGACCAAGACCGAGAGCATCGACGTGATGGATGCGCTCGGCTCCAACATCCGGGTGGATACCAAGGGCCGCGAAGTGATGCGCGTCCTGCCGCGCAACCATGACGGCGTGAACGAGGAATGGATATCGGACAAGACGCGCTTCGTCTGGGACGGGCTGCGCCGCCAGCGGCTGGACCGGCCCTATCTGCGCGAGAACGGCAAGCTGCGCCCTGCCAGCTGGGGCGAGGCGCTGGGCCGCGCGGCCGAGGCGCTGAAAGGGGCTGCGAAGCCCGCGGGGCTCGTGGGCGATCTGGCCCCGGTGGAGGCCGCCTTCGCGCTGAAACAGCTGATCGAGGGGCTGGGCGGTGTCGTGGAGTGCCGCACCGATGGCGCCAAGCTGCCCGCGGGCAACCGTTCGGGCTATGTGGGCACCGCGACGATCGAGCAGATCGACAGCGCCGATTACGTTCTGCTGATCGGCACCGATCCGCGCCGCGAGGCGCCGGTGCTGAATGCCCGGATCCGCAAGGCCTGGTCGCATGGCGCGAATGTCGCGCTGGTGGGCGAGGCGGTGGACCTGACCTACGACTACACCCATCTGGGCAGCGACCGGGCCGCGCTCCGGGCGCTGCTGGACCGCGACCATGGCGACGTGACGGATGCGGCCTCCGTCGTGATCGTGGGGCAGGGCGCGCTGACCGGCGAGGATGGTGCGGCCGTCATGGCCGCCGCGCAGGCCGTGGCCGAGAAGACCGGATCGGGCCTTTTGGTCCTGCACACCGCCGCCGGCCGCGTGGGCGCGATGGATGCGGGCGCCACCTGCGAGGGCGGCCTGGCCGAGGCGCTGTCGGGCGACGTGATCTGGAACCTCGGCGCCGACGAGATGGACATTCCCGCAGGCCCCTTCGTGATCTACCAGGGCAGCCATGGCGACCGCGGCGCGCATCGCGCCGACGTGATCCTGCCCGGCTCGGCCTATACCGAGGAGCAGGGCCTCTTCGTGAACACCGAGGGCCGTCCGCAGCTTGCGTTGCGCGCCTCCTTCCCGCCGGGCGAGGCCAAGGAGAACTGGGCGATCCTGCGCGCCGTCTCCGAGCAGGCCGGGGCCACGCTGCCCTATGACAGCCTGCCGCAACTGCGCAAGGCTCTGGTGAAGGCCGCGCCGCAACTGACGCGGATCGACCAGGTGCCCGAGAACGACTGGCAGCCGCTCGCCCCCGGCCCGCTGGGCGAGGGCGCGTTCCGCAGCCCGATCGGTGATTTCTGGCTCACCAACCCGATCGCCCGGGCCAGCGAGCTGATGGCCGAGCTGTCGGCCCGTGCGGATGCTCGCGCGGCGCAGAAGATCGCGGCGCAATGAGGTCTGAGGCGCGCATAACCCTCCCGGCCGTCATGGCCGGGCTTGCGCTGGCGGGCTGCGCGCCCGTTCCGGCAGGCGAAGAGGTGTCGCGTGCCGTGCCGCAATACGAGGGCGTCGAGACCCGCCTGCTGGATGACGACCTGGTGAATTTCCACGTGCGCATCCGCGACGCGGCGTCGGCGCGCGACCTTGAGGATTACGCCGAATGCGCGGCCGCGCAATATGCGCTGATCCGCGGCTACGGATTTGCCCGGCATTTGCGTACAAATGTACACCGAGAGGGTGGCCTCTGGCACGCGGATGCTGTTTACACCATCTCGGCCGCGATTCCGCGGGGACTGAGGACGATCGATGCCGAGGTCGTCGCCGCCGCCTGCGCCGAGAACGGAATACCGACGGTATGAGGACCTGATGGCAGACTTCTTTGGCACCCCTCTGGGAACGCTCATGATCGTGCTCGCGCAATGCCTTGCGGTCCTGGGCTTCGTGATGGTCTCGCTGCTGTTCCTCGTCTATGGCGACCGGAAGGTCTGGGCCGCCGTCCAGATGCGGCGCGGCCCGAACGTGGTGGGCCCGTTCGGCTTGCTGCAAACGGTGGCCGACGCGCTGAAATACGTCCTGAAGGAGGTCGTGGTGCCCGCCGGCGTCGACCGGCCGGTCTTCATACTCGCGCCGTTGACCAGTTTCGTGCTCGCGGTGATCGCCTGGGCGGTGATCCCGTTCAACGAGGGCTGGGTGCTGGCCGACATCAACGTGGCCATCCTCTATGTCTTCGCCATGTCCTCGCTGGAGGTCTACGGCGTCATCATGGGCGGCTGGGCGTCGAACTCGAAATACCCGTTCCTGGGCTCGCTTCGGTCCGCCGCGCAGATGATCTCCTACGAGGTCTCGATCGGCCTCGTCATCATCGGGGTCATCATTTCCACCGGCTCGATGAACTTCTCCTCCATCGTGGCGGCGCAGGATGGCAGCTACGGCTTCTTCTCGTGGTACTGGCTGCCGCATCTGCCGATGGTGTTCCTGTTCCTGATCTCGGCCCTGGCCGAGACGAACCGCCCGCCCTTCGACCTGCCGGAGGCGGAATCGGAACTGGTGGCGGGATACCAGGTGGAATACTCCTCCACCCCCTTCCTGCTGTTCATGGCCGGAGAATATATCGCCATCTTCCTGATGTGCGCGCTGATGAGCCTGCTGTTCTTCGGCGGCTGGCTCTCGCCGATCCCGGGCCTGCCGGACGGGGTGCTGTGGATGATCGCCAAGATGGCCTTCTTCTTCTTCATCTTCGCCATGGTGAAGGCCGTCACGCCGCGCTACCGCTACGATCAGCTGATGCGGCTGGGCTGGAAGGTGTTCCTGCCCATGAGCCTTGCCTGGGTCGTGTTCGTGGCCTTCGCCGCGAAATTCGACTGGTTCTGGGGCAGCTATGCCCGCTGGGCCACGGGGGGCTGAGATGCAGGAGTTGAAGGCCGCGATCCTGAATGCCCGCTACATCGACCTGATCGACCTGGCCGCCACGCTGGGCGAGGCGGCCGAGCGGGCCCCGAAAGACGACACCGAGCTTGCCGGCCCCCGCGCGCAGGCCATCGCCGCCGCGCTGTTTCGCTGGGCCGCCGACGACATCGAGGGAGAGCCGCGATGACCAATTCGAACTTTGTATTCGATCTTTCAACAGAAGACGAAGTAGCAGAGTTGGCGCGCAGCATAGCGTGGCATTTGCCTAGTCTCGTCGAAAGTGTTGATGACATAGATGAAGGCGTCCTCACCCAAGCTCTTGAGAGCGTTGTGAGTGACCTCGTCAAGGAGGTTCAGCCGCGATGACACAGATCGACTATGGCCGCGCCGCGAAGTATTTCCTGCTGGCGGATTTCTTCCAGGGCTTCAGGCTGGGCCTGAAATACTTCTTCGCACCCAAGGTCACCCTGAACTACCCGCACGAGAAGGGCCCGCTCAGCCCCCGCTTCCGGGGCGAGCACGCGCTGCGCCGCTACCCCAACGGCGAGGAACGCTGCATCGCCTGCAAGCTGTGCGAGGCGATCTGTCCCGCGCAGGCGATCACCATCGATGCCGAGCCGCGCGACGACGGCAGCCGCCGCACCACGCGCTACGACATCGACATGACGAAATGCATCTATTGCGGCTTCTGCCAGGAGGCTTGCCCGGTAGATGCGATCGTGGAGGGTCCGAATTTCGAATTTGCCACCGAGACCCGCGAAGAGCTGTTCTACGACAAGGCCAAGCTGCTGGAGAACGGCGACCGCTGGGAGGCAGAGATCGCCCGCAACCTCGAAATCGACGCGCCCTACCGATGACCGAGCCCACCCCCACCCCCGTGGTCTCCGAGCTGCGCGCCCTCAGCGAAGGCATTGCCGCCCTGCGCGGCGAACTGGCCGCGCTTCGCGACGAGGTCGCGGCGCTCGATCGCAAGATGGACGACCTGACCGTGCGCATGACGCTGATGTCGGGCGAATTGCACGAGGTGGAGGAAGGCGTCGAGGACCTGGAAAAGGGGTGGCGCCGGTGACCGATCCGAAGAACCCCTTCGAGGAGATGATGGCGCGCGCGCAGGAAATGGCCCGTGCCTTCAATCCCGCGCTGGAAAGTTTCTCTCCCAAGGGTTTCGAGGCCATGTGGCCCACCATGTCGAAAGACTGGATGGAAATGGCCTTCGGCAATGCCTTCAACAAGGGTGGGCTGGATGCGAAGACGCGGCTGCTGCTGACGCTGGCGGGGCTGACCATGCAGGGCGCGCAGGCCGACACGCAGATCCGCATGACGGTGCGCCACCTGGTCGAGGCCGGGGCCACGCGCCAGGAAATCGTGGAAACAATCGGGATGACGTCGCTGTTCGCCGGCATCCCCGCCATGACCCGCGCCATGCAATTGGCGCAGGAGGTCATGGAGGACAAGGAGGACCGGGAGACATGACAACCGCGACGTTCGCCTTCTACCTCTTCGCGCTGAGCACCGTGGCAGGGGGGCTGTTCACGGTCGTCAGCCGCAACCCGGTGCATTCGGTGCTCTGGCTGATCCTGGCCTTCCTCAGCTCCGCGGGGCTCTTCGTGCTGCTGGGGGCCGAGTTCGTGGCCATGCTGCTCATCATCGTCTACGTGGGTGCGGTTGCGGTGCTGTTCCTCTTCGTGGTGATGATGCTCGACGTCGATTTCGCCGCGCTCAGGGCGGAGATGGCGAAATACCTGCCGCTGGGTCTTCTGATCGGGGTGGTGCTGCTGATGCAGCTGGCGCTGGCGCTGGGCGCGTGGCAGTCCAGTTCGGTGGCCGAGAGTCTGCGCATGCAGCCGATCCCGGGCGACCGCCACAACACCGAGGCGCTGGGCATGGTGCTCTATGACGAATATTTCCTGCTGTTCCAGCTGTCGGGCCTGATCCTGCTGGTGGCGATGATCGGCGCGATCGTTCTGACGCTGCGCCATCGCTCCGACGTCAAGCGCCAGGACGTGCTGGCGCAGATGTATCGCGATCCGGCCAAGGCGATGGAACTGAAGGACGTGAAACCGGGGCAGGGGCTCTAGCCCCGGCCGACCGAACGAAAAGCCGCCCGGCGACAAGACGCCGCCGGAGACGGAAGACCGACGACGGGACAGAGAGATGATCGGACTTGAACATTACCTGACGGTGGCGGCCGCGCTGTTCGTCATCGGCATCTTCGGGATCTTCCTGAACCGGAAGAACATCATCATCCTGCTGATGTCGATCGAGCTGATCCTGCTGTCGGTCAACATCAACCTGGTGGCTTTCTCGGCGCATCACGGCGATCTCGTGGGGCAGGTCTTCACCCTGTTCGTGCTGACCGTCGCCGCCGCCGAGGCCGCCATCGGGCTTGCCATTCTCGTCTGCTTCCACCGCAACCGCGGCACCATCGCGGTGGAAGACGTCAACATGATGCGGGGCTGAGCCAATGGAGACGATCATCCTTTTCGCGCCCCTCGTGGGCGCGCTGATCGCGGGCTTCGCCTGGCGGATCACCGGCGAGCGCGCGGCCATGTGGATCACCACGGGGCTGCTGTTCCTGGCCTGCGGACTGTCCTGGGTCGTGTTCCTGGGCTTCGACGGCGAGACCCGCAGCGTCCCGATCCTGCGCTGGATCGAGAGCGGCTCGCTGTCCACCGACTGGGCGATCCGGCTGGACCGGCTGACGGCGATCATGCTGATCGTGATCACCACGGTCTCGGCGCTCGTGCATCTCTATTCCATGGGCTACATGGCCCATGACGAGAATTTCCGCGAGGGCGAGAGCTACAAGCCGCGCTTTTTCGCCTACCTGTCCTTCTTCACCTTCGCGATGCTGATGCTGGTGACGGCGGACAACCTGGTGCAGATGTTCTTCGGCTGGGAGGGCGTCGGCCTCGCCTCCTACCTGCTGATCGGCTTCTACTTCCGCAAGCCCAGCGCCAATGCCGCCGCGATCAAGGCCTTCGTGGTCAACCGGGTGGGCGATTTCGGCTTCGCGCTGGGGATCTTCGCGCTGTTCTTCCTCGTGGATTCGGTGCGGTTCGACGACATCTTCGCCGCGGCCCCGCAGATCGCCGAGACGCAGCTGACCTTCCTGTGGGCCGAGTGGAACGCGGCCGAGGTGGTGGCGGTTCTGCTGTTCATCGGCGCGATGGGCAAGTCGGCGCAGCTGATCCTGCACACCTGGCTGCCCGACGCGATGGAGGGCCCGACCCCGGTGTCGGCGCTGATCCACGCGGCCACGATGGTGACGGCGGGCGTGTTCCTCGTCTGCCGCATGTCGCCGGTGATGGAATTCGCCCCGAACGCCATGGCCTTCGTCACCTTCCTGGGCGCCACCACGGCCTTCTTCGCGGCCACGGTGGGGCTGGTGCAGAATGACATCAAGCGGGTGATCGCCTATTCGACCTGCTCGCAGCTGGGCTACATGTTCGTGGCCGCGGGTGTGGGCGTCTACTCGGTGGCTATGTTCCACCTCTTCACCCATGCCTTCTTCAAGGCGATGCTGTTCCTGGGCGCGGGCTCGGTGATCCACGGGATGCATCACGAGCAGGACATGCGGAACTATGGCGGCCTGCGCAAGAAGATGCCCTATACCTTCTGGGCCATGTTGATCGGCACGCTGGCGATCACCGGCGTCGGCATCCCGCTGACCGGCTGGATCGGATTTGCCGGCTTCGCCTCCAAGGATGCGGTGATCGAATCCGCCTATGCGGCGGGCCCGATGGGCTATGCCTTCTGGATGCTGGTCGTCGCGGCTCTGTTCACCAGCTTTTACTCCTGGCGGCTGATGTTCCTGACCTTCTGGGGCAAGCCGCGCGGCGACAAGCACACGCATGAGCACGCGCATGAATCGCCCACCGTGATGCTGGTGCCGCTGGGGGTGCTGGCGCTGGGCGCGATCTTTGCGGGCGCCATCTGGTATTCCAGCTTTTTCGGCAAGACCAACGAGGTGGTGAAGTTCTTCGGCGGCGCCTATGGCGAGCCGAGCGCGGAGCTGGTCGAACAGGTGGCCGAGCGCAGCCCCAAGGCGTCGGAGCTGAACTACGTCATGGAAAGCGCGCCGGGCGAGGCGGCGATCTACATCCGCCCCGAGAACACCATCCTGCACGAGGCGCATTACGTGCCGACCTGGGTGAAGCTGTCGCCCTTCGTGGCGATGCTGATCGGGCTGGGCGTCGCGATCTGGTTCTACCTGGTCAATCCCGCGCTGCCCAAGCGGCTGGCCGAGGCGCAGCGCCCGCTGTACCTGTTCCTGCTGAACAAGTGGTATTTCGACGAGATCTACGATTTCCTGTTCGTGCGGCCCGCGCGGGGCCTCGCGGACCTGTTGTGGAAGCGCGGTGACGGGGCGGTGATCGACGGCACGATCAACGGCATCTCGATGGGGGCGATCCCGTGGCTGACGCGCCTCGCGGGGCGGGCTCAGTCGGGCTACATCTTCTCCTACGCGCTGGCGATGGTGCTGGGCATCGTCGTGCTGATCACCTGGATGACGCTCGCCGGGGGGGCGCGGTAATGGACAACCTGCTTTCCATCGTCACCTTCATCCCGGCGCTGGCGGCGCTGATCCTCGCGCTGTTCCTGCGCGGCGAGGACGAGGCCGCGCAGCGCAACGCCAAGTGGCTGGCGCTGATCGCCACCTCGGCCACCTTCCTGGTGTCGCTGTTCATCCTGGCGCAGTTCGACCCGCGGGATACCGGCTTCCAGATGGTCGAGGAAGCCGAGTGGATATTGGGCCTGAACTACAAGATGGGCGTGGACGGCATCAGCGTGCTGTTCGTGATGCTGACCACATTCATCATGCCGCTGACCATCGCCGCCAGCTGGAACGTCACCACCCGGGTCAAGGAATACATGATCGCCTTCCTGGTGCTGGAGACGCTGATGCTGGGCGTCTTCATGGCGCTGGACCTGGTGCTGTTCTACCTGTTCTTCGAGGCCGGGCTGATCCCGATGTTCCTCATCATCGGGATCTGGGGCGGCAAGGCGCGGATCTACGCGGCGTTCAAGTTCTTCCTCTACACCTTCCTCGGCTCGGTGCTGATGCTGGTGGCCATGGTGGCGATGTATGTGGATGCGGGCACCACCGACATTCCGACCCTGATGCGCCACCAGTTCGGCAGCGACAGCTTCAGCCTGCTGGGCGTGCATGTCGTGGGCGGGGCACAGACGCTGATGTTCCTGGCCTTCTTCGCCTCCTTCGCGGTCAAGATGCCGATGTGGCCGGTGCATACCTGGCTGCCCGACGCCCATGTGCAGGCGCCGACCGCGGGCTCCGTCGTGCTGGCGGCTATCCTGCTGAAGATGGGCGGCTACGGTTTCCTGCGCTTCTCGATCCCGATGTTTCCCGTGGGTGCCGAGGTGCTGACCCCGCTCGTCCTCTGGATGAGCGCGATCGCCATCGTCTACACCTCCCTGGTGGCGCTGGCGCAGCAGGACATGAAGAAGCTGATCGCCTATTCCTCGGTCGCGCATATGGGCTTCGTCACCATGGGCATCTTCGCGATGAACCAGCAGGGTGTGGACGGGGCGATCTTCCAGATGATCAGCCACGGCTTCATCTCGGGCGCGCTGTTTCTGTGCGTGGGCGTGATCTACGACCGGATGCACACCCGCGAGATCGACGCCTATGGCGGGCTGGTGAACCGGATGCCGGCCTATGCGCTGATCTTCATGCTGTTCACCATGGCGAATGTGGGCCTGCCGGGCACCAGCGGTTTCGTGGGCGAATTCCTGACGCTGATGGGGATCTTCCAGGTCAACACCTGGGTGGCCGCGGTGGCCGCGACCGGCGTGATCCTGTCGGCGGCCTATGCGCTGTGGCTCTACCGGCGGGTGGTGTTCGGCGACCTGATCAAGGAAAGCCTGAAATCCATCACCGACATGGACCGCCGCGAAAAGGCGATCTTTGCCCCGCTGGTGGTGATGACACTGCTGCTTGGGGTCTATCCCAGCCTCATCACCGACATCATCGGCCCCTCGGTCGAGGCGCTCATCGCCAACCACGAAACCGCGCTGGCGCAGCACGAGGCGGCCACCATGGTCGCCCGCGCGCAGTAACGGAGCATTCCGGACATGATCCAGGCAGATCTGAACATCATCCTCCCCGAGATCCTGCTGGCGGTCTACGCCATCATAGCGCTGGTGGGGGTGGCCTATACCGGCAAGGACCGGTTCGCGGCGCCGCTGGTCTGGCTCACGGCGGGCCTCTTCGTGCTCTTCGCGGCGTGGATCGGGCTGTCGGGCGAGGGTACGCAGTTGGCCTTCGGCGGCATGTTCGTCGATGACGGCTTTGCCCGCTTCGCCAAGGTGGCGATCCTGCTGGCGGCCGCCTCCGTGCTGGTGATGAGCCAGGACTACATGAGCCGGCGCGGCATCCTGCGCTTCGAATACCCCGTGCTGGTGGCGCTCGCCGCCGTGGGCATGATGGTCATGGTCTCGGCCGGGGACCTGATGGCGCTCTACATGGGGCTGGAGCTGCAATCGCTGTCGCTCTACGTCGTGGCCAGCTTGCGGCGCGACAGCGCCAAGTCCACCGAGGCGGGCCTGAAATACTTCATTCTCGGCGCGCTGTCCTCCGGCCTGCTGCTCTATGGCGCGTCGCTCGTCTATGGCTATGCCGGCACCACGCTGTTCGCCGGGATCGTCGAGGCCGTCGGCGAGGACCGCGCCGGGCTGGGCCTGCTGATCGGGCTGGTGCTGGTGATCTCGGGCCTGGCCTTCAAGGTCTCTGCCGTGCCCTTCCACATGTGGACGCCCGACGTCTACGAGGGCGCGCCCACGCCGATCACCGCCTTCCTGGCCACCGCGCCCAAGATCGCGGCGATGGGGCTTTTCGCCCGCGTGCTGCACGACGCCTTCGGCGGCGCAGTGGCCGACTGGCAGCAGGTGGTGGCGCTGTTGTCGGTGCTGTCCATGTTCCTGGGCGCGATCGCCGCGATCGGGCAGACCAACATCAAGCGCCTTATGGCCTATTCCTCGATCGCCCATATGGGCTATGCGCTGATGGGCCTGGCCGCGGGCACCGCGCTCGGGGTGGAGGCGATGCTGGTCTACATGGCGATCTATGTCGCGATGAACGTGGGCACCTTCGCCTTCATCCTGTCGATGGAGAAGGATGGCCGGCCGGTGACGGATATCGCCGCGCTCAACATGTATTCGAAGGCCGAGCCGGGCCGGGCGCTGGCCATGCTGATCCTGCTGTTCAGCCTCGCGGGCGTGCCGCCGCTGCTGGGCTTCTTCGGCAAGCTCTACGTGCTGCGCGCCGCCTATGACGCGGGTCTTGCCTGGCTGGCGGTGGCGGGGGTGATCGCCTCGGTGATCGGGGCGTTCTACTACCTGCGCATCGTCTTCTACATGTATTTCGGAGAAGACCGGGCCGAGGCGCTGGATCGTTCGAAATCGCCGGTGCTGTGGGGCTTCCTGATGGTCAGCGCGGCGGTCATGCTGCTGGGCATCATCAACATGTTCGGCGTCGAGGGTGCGGCGCAGGCGGCGGCGGCGACCCTTGTCAACTGACGCGCCCCGGCCCGCCCCGTCCTGGCCCGAGGGCGTGGACAGGGTGGTGCTGGACCGTGTGGACAGCACCATGGCCGAGGCGATGCGCCGCGCGCCCACGCTGTCCGGCCCCTGCTGGATCGTGGCCCACGAGCAGACCGCCGGGCGCGGGCGTCGCGGGCGCGCCTGGACAGCCGGGCAGGGCAATCTTGCCGCAACGCTGGTGATGCAGCCCGAGGGCACGGCCGCGCAGGCGGCGCTGCGCTCCTTCGTGGCGGCGCTCGCGCTGCACGAGGCGCTGGCGCAGGTGCTGGGCACCGATGCTCCGCTGTCGCTGAAATGGCCCAACGACGTGTTGCTGAACGGCGGAAAGGTGGCGGGTATCCTGCTGGAAAGCACCGGAACGGGGCAGGGGGTGTCACACCTGGCCGTCGGCATCGGGGTCAACCTGCGCGCCGCCCCGCCGGCAGATGCGGTGGAGCCGCGCGCCCTGCGCCCGGTCGCGCTGGCCGCCGAAACCGGGCTGGAGATCGCGCCCGAGGCGTTTCTGACCCATCTGGCGCATGCCTTCGACGGGCAGGAGCGGCGTTTCGCCACCTGCGGTTTCGGCCCCGTGCGCGCGGCATGGCTTGACCGAGCCACCCGTCTGGGCGAGGTGATCACCGCGCGCACCGCGCGCGAGGAGACCACGGGCACCTTCGAGACCGTGGACGAGGACGGCAACCTGGTGTTGCGCACCGCCCGGGGGCGCGTGGCGATCCCTGCGGCGGATGTCTATTTCTGAGGAGGGCTGGCCGTGCTGCTTGCTGTCGATTGCGGCAACACCAATACCGTGTTCTCGATCTGGGACGGGGAGCGCTTCGTGGCGACCTGGCGCATGGCGACCCAGCACCAGCGCACCGCCGACGAATATTACGTGTGGCTCTCCACGCTGAAGGCCTTCCAGAAGATCGAGTCCGACATCACCGACGTGATCGTGTCCTCGACCGTGCCGCGGGTGGTGTTCAACCTGCGCGTCCTGGCGGATCGGTATTTCAACGCGCGCCCGCTTGTGGTGGGCCGGCCCGATTGCCTGCTGCCGGTCGATGTGCGGGTCGATGCGGGAACCCAGGTGGGGCCCGACCGGTTGGTGAACACCGTGGCGGGGCACGATCTTTACGGCGGCGACCTGATCGTGGTGGATTTCGGCACCGCAACCACCTTCGACGTGGTGGACACCGACGGGGCCTATGTCGGCGGCGTGATCGCGCCGGGCGTGAACCTGTCGCTCGCCGCGCTGCACGAGGCCGCCGCCGCCCTGCCGCATGTGGACATCTCCAAGCCGCAGCGAGTGGTGGGCACCAACACGGTGGCCTGCATGCAGTCGGGCATATTCTGGGGCTATGTCGGTCTGATCCGCGAGATCTGCACGCGCATCAAGGCCGAGCGCGACCGCCCGATGCGCGTGGTGGCCACCGGCGGGCTGGCGCCGCTCTTCCAGCAGACCGAGGCGCTGTTCGACGCCTTCGATGATACGCTTACAATGCACGGGCTGACCGTGATCCACACATACAACAAGAGGAAGGAACAAGAACAATGAGCAGCGAGAGACTGATCTACCTTCCCTTGGGCGGCGCTGGCGAAGTCGGCATGAACGCCTATGTCTACGGCTGGGGCAAGCCCGGCAAGGAACGCCTGATCCTGGTCGATCTCGGCGTCACCTTTCCCGACATGGACAGTTCGCCCGGGGTGGACCTGATCTTTCCCGATATCTCCTGGCTGAAGGACAACCGCGACCGGCTGGAGGCGATCTTCATTACCCATGCGCACGAGGATCACGTGGGCGCGGTGGGTCACTACTGGGATCAGCTGGGTGTCCCGGTCCATGCCCGCCCCTTCACGGCCGCCATCGCAAGGCTGAAGATGGAAGATCACGGCCAGCCGGCCCGCGCCGTGCATGTGGCCGAGCCCTGGCCCGCCACCATCACGGCCGGGCCCTTCAGCGTGGGCTTCCTGCCGGTGTCGCATTCCATCCCGGAAAGCAGCGCGCTGGTGATCGACACGCCGAAGGGCCGGGTGATCCATACCGCCGATTTCAAGATCGACCGCACGCCGGTGGTGGGCGAGGCGTTCGACGATGCGCTCTGGGCCGAGGTGGCCAAGCCGGGCGTGCAGGCGCTGATCTGCGACTCCACCAACGTGTATTCCCGTCATCCCGGCCGCTCCGAGGGCACGCTGGGCCCCGAGATCGAGGCGCTTGTCGCCTCCTCCCGGGGGATGTTCGTGGCGACAACCTTCGCCTCCAACGTGGCCCGGCTCAAGACGCTGGCGGAGGCCGGCGAACGCGCGGGCCGCTCGATCTGCCTGATGGGCCGTGCCATGCGGCGGATGATCGACGTGGCGGAGGAGACCGGGGTGCTGACCGGCTTTCCCCGGGTGGTCAGCCCCGAGCAGGCGGCGGACATCCCGCGCGAAAGCCTGATGCTGCTGGTGACCGGCAGCCAGGGCGAGCGGCGCGCGGCCTCGGCCCAGCTGGCGCGCGGGCGATACCAGGGCATCGAACTGAAGGAGGGCGACACCTTCCTGTTCTCCTCCAAGACGATCCCGGGCAACGAGCGCGGCGTTTTGCGGGTGGTCAACCAGTTCTCCGAAATGGGCGTGGACGTGGTCGATGACAGTTCGGATCGCTACCACGTCTCGGGCCATGCCAACCGCCCCGACCTGGAGGCGATGCACAAGCTGACCCGCCCGGCGATGCTGATCCCGATGCATGGCGAGCACCGGATGCTGCGCGAACATGTCAAGCTGGGTGCCGAACAGCGCATCCCCGGCCTGGTCGCGGTGAACGGCACCATGGTCGATATCGGCGGCGAGCAGCCCCAGGTGGTGGGCCATGTTGAGGCAGGGCGCGTCTATCTCGACGGCGCGGTGAAGGTGGGCGCGCTGGACGGCGTGGTGCGCGACCGGATCCGCATGGCGCTGAACGGCCATGTCACCGTCACCGTGATCCTCGACGAGGAGGACGAGCCGCTGGGCGATCCCTGGTGCGACGTGATGGGCCTGGCCGAAACGGGCCGGTCGCACACCCCGCTGGTGGAGGTGCTGGAGGAGGCGCTGAGCCACTACCTGAACCGCGCCGGGCGCAAGGTGCTCAAGGACGACGACAAGCTTGAGGAAGGGCTGCGGCGGGTGGTCCGGCAGGCCGCGCTGGACGAGATCGGCAAGAAGCCCGAGGCGACGGTGGTGGTCAGCCGCCTGAGCTGATGCGTCCTCGTCACAAGGGCATCCTCGGCGCGGCCGCTCCCGGGGCAGTCGCCTTGCAATGGCGCCGGGAGCGGCAGGTCGAGCGGAATATCACGCGGGACTGTGCGAGGGGCCGTCGATGATCGCCCCTGTCGTCTTCGATCTCGACGGCACGCTGATCGACAGCCTGCCCGGCATCGCATGGGCGGCGAACGAGACGCTGGCTGCGTTCGGGACCGGGCCCTTGCCGCAGCCGCGCATCGCCGGGTTTGTCGGGCATGGCGAGCAGGTTTTCGTGGATCGGCTGATCGCCGCATCCGGGCTTGCGGCCCCGCGCCCCGAGATCATGGCCCGGTTTCTAGGGTTCTACGCGCAGGCGGCGGAACGCACGACGCTGTTTTCCGGCGCGCTGGAGGCGCTGGACTGGTTGCGCGGGCAGGGGGTGCCTGTGGGGCTGTGCACCAACAAGCCCTCCGGTCCGCTGGAGCCTGTCCTTCGGGTGCTGGACCTTGCGGCGCGCTTCGACGTGATCGTCTCGGGGGACAGCCTGACCCTGCGAAAGCCCGATCCGGAGCCGCTGCGGCACGCGTTGCGCGCACTTGGCGCGGAGCGGGGCCTTTACGTGGGCGACAGCGAGGTGGACGCGGAAACCGCGCAGCGCGCGGGGCAACCCTTCGCGCTCTTCACCGAGGGGATACGCCACTCCCCGGTGGAGGCGCTGCCGCATGACTGGACATTTTGCGACTTCGGCGCATTCCCGGAGGTTTACGAGGCGTTCCTCGCGCGCTGATCGGGCCGATTCGTGGGGCTATCGGCCCTATCGCGCGGCACGGCCCGCGCTCAGGCGGCCTCTGCCACGATCCGCTCGACGGTGTCGCGCAGCCGTTCGGTCAGTGGCCCGGGCAGCCGTTCCGACAGCCGGTCGGCCAGTTCGCGGTAATACCACAGCGTGCCCTCGCGCCCCGCGGTGAAGCGGTCGAACACTGCCGGGCCGTCGCTGCGCAGGTCGGTCAGGATCGCCGTGGCATTGTGCAGCTTGTCGCAGGCCGTCACCAGCACCGCATCCGCGTCCTTCATGGCGAGGCTGCCGAGATAGTCCAGCTTGCGGGTCTTCCACGGCGCCTTCTGGCCGTCGTCGCTGTCCGAACAGGCCAGCACGATCCGCGCCACCCGCGCGCCGTAGCGCGCCTCGATATCGCGAGCGGCCTCCAGCCCGCCCTGGTCCTCCACCGCGTCATGCAGCAACCCGGCGATGGCCTGGTCCTCGTCGCCGCCATGTTCCAGCACCAGCGCCGAAACCGACATGAGGTGCGCGATATAGGGGATGCCCGAGCCCTTGCGGCGCTGCTGCCGGTGCAGCCGCGACGCGTGGGCAAGCGCATCGTCGAAACGATGTGTCAGCATGGGTCTTCCGATTTTTCAGGGGAAAGGTGTGACCTTTCGGGTCACGGGGGAAAGATAGGGCGTCCGGCGATGCCGCGCAAGGCCCATGACTCCGATCAGCCGGCCGGGCGCTCGTCGCAGCTCGGCGCGATGACGCTCGGCAGGTGGTCGCCATGAGTGAAGGCGATCATCAGTCGGCTGGAGGAGACAGGACGAAATCGAGATTGCGCGCCTCGCGAATGTGCATCCCCCACATCGTGCCAGTGCCTTCGAAACGGGCGCGCTGCGGCCAGTCGGTATTCGGATCGACGATGAAACCGAAATATCCGTCATCGACTATCACGCGGGAAAACGCGTCCGGATGGCGGGAAATCACAAGATACTCATGCTCGCGGGCCGCGCGTCCAAAGCGGCATTGGTGCGTCTCGAACAGGCACATCTGACCGTGGCGGATATTGATGATATCGCGCTCGACGCTCATCGCCGAGCCTGCAAACGCCGCAATGACCAGCGGGACGATCCGGAACATCACGGCGCCCGCGAAAACAAGCGTGAAGAAGGGCGAGGCGAACGCGAACAGGGCTGATCCGATCGCCGTCAACCCATTCGACTTCATATGCGGCAAAATCCGAATCACAGGCAGACCGACCCAGATATGCAGGATGGTCACGGTGCCAACAACGATCCCGCCGATCACCGTCGGGATACGGGTTTGATACGGATCGACAAGAACTGAAACGGGGGAATACCACGAAATCAGCCACAGGAAGGCCAAGGCAAAGAAGGCAACGAAATAGCGGCGTCTCGGGGCGGCCTCGCCACGGTTCGTCATGCGCCAAGCGGCGTGGTTCGCCACGGCTTCATGCGCTCGTCGAGCCGGATCACCCCAAATGGGGTCCAGCCGCCTTTCCGATTTGCCCGATCGTCCGAAGTGGCCCGCAATGCAACTGGGCTACAGGCGCAATCGGGACATAGTTGGGCAAGACAGTGACGATGTGCGGCGGTCAGCCCGTACTGCGCTCCTCGAAGCTGAGCGCGATGAAGCTGGGAAGGTGATCGCCCATGCCCACCACGTTGTTGGCGGGCTCCCGGCGGCCACCGGACCTGCGCGCGCTGTCCTTCGGTTTCGCCTCGGGCGCGGGCACGCTGGCACGAGGGGCCGGGGCTGCCTCGGGGGCGCGCGCCTCGGGTTTCTGGGGCTCCGGTGTCGCACCGGGTTTCGCACCGGCCGGTTTCGCGGAGCGCGACGAAGAGCGCCGCGCGCGCGAGGGCTTGCGCTCTTCCGTCTCGTCCGCCGGCTCGGCCTCCGCCGCCACGCTGCCGAGCGGGTTTTCCACCCGCGGGATCTCGCGCTGGATCAGCTTTTCGATATCCGCGAGGTTGCGATCGTCCTTCGCTCCGCAGATGGTCAGCGCCTTGCCCTGCCGGCCGGCGCGGCCGGTGCGGCCGATGCGGTGCACGTAATCCTCGGCATGGGAGGGCACGTCGAAGTTGAACACGTGGCTCACCGCCGGCACGTCCAGGCCCCGCGCCGCCACGTCCGAGGCGATCAGCAGGCGCAGCGTTCCCTCGCGGAACGCGTCCAGCGTCCGGGTTCGTTGCGACTGGTCCAGGTCGCCATGGATCGGCGCGGCGTCATAGCCGTTTTTCTTCAGGGACTTGGCGACGACATCCACATCCACCTTGCGGTTGCAGAAGATGATGGCATTCTTGCAGGCCTCGCCCTCACCGTCGATCAGGGCACGCAGCAGCGCACGCTTCTCGGTGGCTTCCCGGTCGCGGCGCGAGCCCCTGAACATCACCACACCCTGCTCGATCGTCTCCGACGCGGTCGCCTGGCGCGCCACCTCGACGCGCACCGGCCCTTGCAGGAAGGTGTTGGTGATCCGCTCGATTTCGGGCGCCATGGTGGCCGAGAAGAACAGCGTCTGGCGCGTGAAGGGCGTCAGCGAGAAAATCCGCTCGATATCCGGGATGAAGCCCATGTCGAGCATCCGGTCGGCCTCGTCCACCACCATGATCTGCACGCCGGTGAGCAGCAGCTTGCCGCGTTCGAAATGGTCCAGCAGCCGCCCCGGGGTGGCGATCAGAACGTCGACACCCTTGTCGATCAAGGCGTCCTGTTCCTTGAAGCTGACGCCACCGATCAGCAGCGCCTTGGTGAGCTTCACGTATTTGGCGTAGGTGTCGAAATTCTCTGCCACCTGCGCGGCCAGTTCACGGGTCGGGCAGAGCACCAGGCTGCGCGGCATCCGCGCGCGGGCACGGCCACGGGCAAGCTGCGTGATCATCGGCAGGGTGAAGCTGGCTGTCTTGCCGGTGCCGGTTTGGGCAATTCCCAACACGTCGCGCCCTTCGAGCGCGGGGGGAATCGCCCCCTCTTGGATCGGGGTCGGCGTTTCGTAGCCGGCTTCCTCGACGGCCTTGAGAACCTTCGGATTGAGGTTTAGCTCGGAAAATTTTGTCATAGGTATCCGTAGTTTACGGACACTTCCGGCCCGTAGCATCTGGGTGTTGGCCGGGCCCGGACGGCCCCGTGGTTTTTCCACATCTGCGGCCCACGGCCGCGATGTAGCCGAAAACCCCCGCCAAGGTCAATGCGGTCGCATGATCCCGGGCGAAAACCGGCCGCTTATCGCCCCAGCCTGTCGCGCAGCGCATACCAGCTCATTGCCAGCACCAGAAGCGGGCCGCGCAGGTGGCGCCCGCCCGGGAAGGGCCGGGCGGGCAGCGCAGCCATGGTGTCGAACCCCTCGGCCTGTCCCGCGACCGCCTCCGCCATCAGCCGGCCGGCATGGGTGGCGCTGCCGACGCCGTGGCCGGAATAGCCCGAGGCGGAGAGCATGTTCGGGGCCAGCCGCACGAGATAGGGCATCCGCCGCATGGTGATCGCCAGCGTGCCGCCCCAGGCGTGGTCGATCCGCACATCCGCCAGGTGCGGGAAGATCCGCGTCATCGGCTTGCGCACCACCGCGGCGATATCGGCCGGGAAGCGGTAGCCGTAGCTCTCGCCCCCGCCGAAAAGCAGCCGCCCGTCCGGGCTGAGGCGGAAGTAGTTGACCACGAAATTCGTGTCCGCCACCGCCACGTCGCGCGTCAGCACCTCGGTGCGGCGCGCGCCCAGCGGCTCGGTCGCCACGATGAAGTTGTTGATCGGCATCACCCGCGCGGCCACTTTCGGGCTCAGCCCTCCCAGGTAGCCGTTGCAGGCCAGCACCAGGTGATCGCAGCTCACCTCGCCCGCGGCGCTGCGCAGCACCGGGCGCGCGCCTTCCTCGATCGCGGTGACGCGGCTGCCCTCGAAGATGCGCGCCCCGGCCGCCTCGGCCGCCCGCGCCAACCCCAGCGCATAGGCCAGCGGGTTCAGATGGGCGGCGCCCATGTCCAGCACCCCGCCGTGATAGGCGGGCGAGGGGCAGAGCGCGCGGCCCGCCTCGCGGTTCAGGGGTTGTGCCAGGGCATAGCCATGCCGCTCGGCCATCCTTCCGGCACTTGCATGCAATTCGGCCATTTCGCGGGCGTTGCGCGCCATCTCGGCCACGCCCGGGCGCAGATCGCAGTCGATCCCGTGCCGGGCGATCAGCTCCTTGACCAGCGCCTTGGCCTCCTCGGCCATGTCCCACAGCCGGTCGGCCCCGGCCTGTCCCACCAGCCGCGCCAGCGCCTCCTGGTCCATCCTCTGCCCGCTGCCGAGCTGCCCGCCATTGCGGCCCGACGCGCCGAAACCCGCCCGGTGCGCCTCCAACACCACCACGTCATAGCCGCGCTCGGCCAGGTGCAGCGCCGCCGACAGCCCGGTATAGCCCGCGCCCACCACGCAGACATCCGCGCGGACCTTGCCCGCCAGCGGCGCGCGGCGCTCCGGGATGTCCACCGTGGCGGCATACCAACTCTCCGGATAGGCGCCGGGGCGGTCGTTGGCGGTGAGCAGGTCCATGGTCTTCTTCCGGCTCGAAATATCCTCGGGAGGAGAATGGCGCCGCAGGCGCCGGAGGGGGGCAGACAGCCCCCTGGCCCCGGTTCAGACGTTCAGCAGCAGGTGTTCGCGTTCCCAAGGGCTGATGACTTGAAGGAATTCCTCGTATTCGGTGCGCTTGACGATGGAATAGACGCGGCAGAACTCCGCCCCCAGCACCTCGTGCAGCGCCTCGGCCTCCTCGAAGACGTCCAGCGCCTCGCCGAGGACGCGCGGAATGTCGCCCTCGCCCTCGTAGGCGTCGCCGCGGAACTGCTTGGAGGGCCATTCCTCGTTCACCAGCCCCAGGTAGCCGCAGGCCAGCGACGCGGCGATCCCCAGGTAGGGGTTGCAGTCCATCCCGGCGAGCCGGTTCTCCACCCGCCGCGCCTGCGGCTCGGCGATGGGGATGCGGATGCCCGTGGTGCGGTTGTCCCGGCCCCATTCGAGGTTGATGGGCGCGGCGTGGTCCTTCACGTAGCGCCGGTAGCTGTTCACATAGGGCGCCATGATCGCGATCGCCTCGGGCAGGTGCTTCTGCAAACCGCCGATGAAGTTGAAGAACGCGTCCGTCTCGCCGCCCTGTGGCCCGGAGAAGATGTTGCGCCCGGTCTCCTCGTCGATCACCGAATGATGGATATGCATGGCGCTGCCGGGCTCGTCCTCGATCGGCTTGGCCATGAAGGTGGCGAAACAGTCGTGACGCAGCGCCGCCTCGCGGATCAGCCGCTTGAAGTAGAACACCTCGTCGGCCAGCTTCACCGGGTCGCCGTGGCGCAGGTTGATCTCGACCTGGCCGGCGCCGCCCTCCTGGGTGATGCCGTCGATCTCGAAGCCCTGCGCCTCGGCGAAATCGTAGATGTCGTCGATGACGGGGCCGTATTCGTCCACCGCGCTCATGGAATAGGCCTGGCGCGCGGCGGCGGGGCGCCCGGTGCGCCCCATCATCGCCTCGATCGGCTTCGCCGGGTCGATGTTGCGCGCTACCAGGAAGAACTCCATCTCCGGTGCCACCACCGGTTTCCAGCCCTTGTCATGGTAGAGTTTCACCACCCGCTTGAGCACGTTGCGCGGCGCGTAGGGCACCGGCGCGCCCGCCCGGTCGAAGGCGTCATGGATCACCTGCAGCGTCCAGTCCCCGGTCCAGGGCGCGGCGGTGGCGGTGGACATGTCGGGCCTGAGGATCATGTCGGGCTCGATGAATCCCTCCTCGCCCGCGGCCTCGGACCAGTCGCCGGTGATGGTCTGGAAGAAGATCGAGTTGGGCAGGTGAAAGCTCTGCTGGCGCGCGAACTTGGGCGCGGGCACGGCCTTGCCCCGGGCGATGCCCGGCAGGTCGGCGATGATGCATTCCACCTCGTCGAGGCGGCGGCCCTCCAGGTAGGCGCGGGCGGCCTCGGGCAGGCTGTCGGTCCAGTCGCTCATGCGAGCCTCCGCTCGGTCAGGAAACGGGCGAACTGCTCGGCCAGCAACGGCTGGTCGATCGGGCGCTCCAGCGTGGCGCGGGCCTCGTCCAGCTGCGCGTCGGGCACCACGCCGCGCCCGCGGGTGCGGATCAGACCGTCGATCACGGCGGAGTCGAACTCCGGATGGGGCTGAACCGTGAAGATGCGCCCGTCATACAGCAGGGCCGCGTTCTCGCAGAACGGGTGCGAGGCCACCACCTCGGCGCCCTCGGGGCGTCGGATCACCTGGTCCTGGTGCCAGGCGTTCAGCGCCACCTGCCGGCCCCGCCAGTCGTAGACCTGCCGGCCCACGGCCCAGCCGCCGGCGAATTTCGCCACCTCGCCGCCCAGCGCCTGCGCGATGATCTGGTGGCCGAAGCACACCCCGATCATGGGCAGGTCCGCGGCGTGGATCCGGCGGATCAGCGCCTCCAGCGGCGGGATCCAGGGGTGATCCTCGTAGGCGCCGTGGCGCGAGCCGGTCACCAGCCAGCCCTCGGCCGCGTGGGGACTGTCGGGGAAGTCGCCGTCCACCACCGACCAGGTGCGGAACTCGAATCCGCGCCCGCTCAGCAGGCGCTCGAACATGAAGGGATAGTCGCCCGTCTCAGGCTGGATTTCAGCCGGGGCGTGGCCTGTCTGCAAGATGCCGATTTTCATGGAACACCGGGGTTTGATCAAATTGGAAGGTAGTGGAGCCGCCTTGCGCCTGCAAGGGGGTCAGACCGCCTCCAGGTAGACCTGCCAGTGCCGGTCGGGCGGCAGCGCGGCGAGCCGGACGAGTTCCTGCCGCTTGGTCATGCACAGGTTCTCGATCAGCGCGGGCGGCAGCAGCCTGGCCATCAGCGGCTCCGCTTCGAGCCGGTCGATCGCGCCCTGCCAGTCCGGCGCGAGCTGCGGCAGGTCCAGCTCGTAGGCGTTGCCGGTGATCGGGGCGGGGGGCGTGAGCGCATCCTCCACCCCGGTCAGCGCGGCCCCCAGCACGGCGGCCAGCAGCAGGTAGGGGTTGATGTCGCCGCAGGCCACGCGATGCTCGATCCGTCGCGCGCGGGGTGGCCCGCCGGGAATGCGGATCGCGGCGGTGCGGTTCTCATAGGCCCAGCCCGCGCCGGTGGGGGCATGTGCGCCCGGCACCATCCGGTCGAAGCTGGGCCCGTGCGGCGCGAAGATCAGCGTGGAGGCGGGCATCGCCCGAAGGCAGCCCGCAACCGCCTGGAGCAGCGTGGCGGTGCCCTCGGGGCCGCCATCGTCGAACACGTTGCGCCCGTCTTCGTCCAGCACCGAGAAATGCGTGTGCATCCCGTTGCCCGCATCCTCGGCGAAGGGCTTGGCCATGAAGGTGGCGGCCATGCCGTGATGGCGCGCAAGCCCCTTGACCAGCGCCTTGAAGAGCCAGGCATCGTCCGCCGCATCCATCGCGTCGCGGTGGTTGAGTGAGATCTCGAACTGGCCCAGCCCGGCCTCGGAGATCGCCGATTGGGCGGGGATCTCCATCGCGGCGCAAGCCTCGTAGAGATCGGTGAAGAAGGCGTCGAACGCGTCGAGCTGGCGGATCGACAGGATCGCGTGGCCCTGCACCGGGCGTCCGGTGAGCGGGTTGACCGGCGGCGCCAGCGCCGCGCCGCTGTCATCGACCAGGTAGAATTCCATCTCGGTGGCGCAGACCGCGCGCCAGCCGCGGGCGGCGTAGCGGTCGAGCACCGCGCGCAGCGCATGGCGGGGATCGCCGTCGAAGGGCGCGCCCTCCTCGGTGAACATCCACATCGGGATCAGCGCCGATCCGGTGGCGAGCCACGGCATCGGCACCGGCCCGCGCCCGGTGGGGAAGAGCACCCCGTCGCGGTCGCCGGTCTCGAAGACCAGCGGGCTGCCGGCGATATCGCTGCCCCAGATATCCACGTTCAGCGCCGAGAGTGGCATGCGCTGGCCGTCGGTTTCGATCTTGTTCGCCTCGGCGGCGGAGATGCGCTTGCCGCGCATCTGGCCGTTGAGGTCGCATGCCGCCACGCGGAGGGTTCGGTAGTGGGAGAGGTCCATCGGATCGGTCCGTTCTGGATTTTTGATCAAATTATGCCCGGGTGCGGGAAGGAGTCCAGAGCTGTCCGCAACGTCGTGTCGTGCCGTGCCCCGCAAGGATCTTGCAGGAAGATCCTTGCGGGGGCTGCGCCCCCGCGCGGCTGCGCCCCGGCCCTCCGCGACATTTCCGCCCGCAAGAAGGCTGGCTCAGCGGATCAGGTTGGGGCGGAAGCGCAGGCGGGCGCGGGCCTCCTGCGGCAGGTGCCGGTTGAGGCGGCGGTTCGCAGCGCCGAACAGGCCGATGATCGCCAGCGTCAGGAGGATGAAATAGACCGCCAGGATCGGGTAGGGGACGAAGGGGTTGAACGTCTTGTCGGCGAAGTAGTTGGCGTAGTAGAGCGCGTCGCCGCGCTGCTGCCAGGCTGGAAAGCCCGAGAAGAACACGAGCACCGTGGCGTGGAAAAGAAAGATCGCCTCGTTGGTATAGGCGGGCCAGGCCAGCCGCAGCATGGTGGGCCAGACGATGCGGCGGAAGCGTTTCCAGCCCGAGAAGCCGTAGGCGTCGGCGGCCTCGAGCTGGCCGCGGGGAATGGAGCGCAGCGCGCCGAAGAAGATCTCTCCGGAATAGGCGGCGGTGTTCAGGAACAGCACGATCAGCGCGCCCAGCCAGGCCGCGGTGAACGGGTCGAAGACCGGGGAGACGGGTTTGAGCGACAGGAACAGGAAATAGGCGAAGAAGAACTGGATGAAGAGCGGCGAGCCGCGGAACAGGAAGATGAACCATTCCGAGGGCTTGCGGATCCAGCGCGTGCGCGAGGCCTTGCCCAGCGCCACCGCGGTGGCCAGGAAGAACCCCGATGCCAGCGCCAGCGTGCCGAAATAGATGTTCCAGATCATGCCCGAGCCGATCAGCACCACCTGCTGGCAGAAGGTGAACCCTTCGCGCGGCAGCAGCCTTTCGCCGATGCCCAGCGAGCGCAGCCCGTAATCCGCAAGCGTGTCCCAGCAGCTCATGCGCCCGCCCTTCGCAGCGCCTCGCCCTGCGCCGTTGCCTGCCCGCGGCTGAGGCGCACGCTGATCCTTTCCAGCACGATCTCGGAGACGCGGGTGAACGCGAGGTAGAACACCAGCAGCGCCAGGAAATACCACATCCGCCAGTCGCCATGCGGGTAGTCGGTGAAGCGCGGCGTTTTCGACCCGCCCAGCTCGCGCGCCCAGTAGACGATATCCTCCACCCCCAGCAGGAACAGCAGGGGCGTCGCCTTGATCAGCACCATCCACAGGTTGCCGAGGCCGGGCAGGGCATAGATCCACATCTGCGGCACCAGGATGCGCCAGAAGGCCTGGCGGCGGGTCATGCCATAGGCCTCGGCGGTCTCGATCTGGGCGCGCGGGACCGCGCGCATCGCACCGTAGAGCACGTTGGCGGCGAAGGCGCCGAACACGATGGCAAAGGTGAGCACCGCGAGGAAGAAGCCGTAGACCTCGTGCATCCATTGCGGGGCGCTGTTGAGCGGCAGCTTGGCGGCCTGGCAGACCACGAAATCGTTGCCTTGGCGGATCGGGTCGGTCCAGTCCGGGCACAGCACCTTGTGCCGGGCCCATTCGAAGGCCTGGTCCAGCGCCAGCACGAAGAACAAGAAGAAGGCGATGTCGGGCACGCCGCGCACCACGGAGATGTAGCCGCGGCCCAAGAGCGCCACGGGCAGAAGCCGCGCGCGCGCCGCGATCGCGCCCATGAAGCCGAAGCCCATGGCGAGCGGCGCCGTCACCGCCAGCAGGACCAGCACGGTGCCGAAGGAGGCGTAGAAGGCCATGTGCTTGCCCGTGGTCAGGTAGCAGGCCATCCATTGCCATTGCGGCAGGGCGCCGGGATCTGTGCAGAAGCTGAACATCGGCATCTCCGAAGGGGGCGCCCCGCGGGCGCGCCCCTTCCCGAGGCGGGGCGGTTACTCGCCGCTTTCGTCCACCATGGCCCAGGTGATCGCGCCGTCGCCGAACCACTTGACGATCATCTGGTCGAGCGTGCCGTCGGCCTTCATCGAGTCGATCGCCGCGTCGAAACGGGCCTTCAGTTCGCCGTCGCTCTCGCGCACGCCCATGCCGATCCCGCCGCCCAAGGGCACCGGGTCGCCGATGATCATCAGGTTCGGATCCTCTTCCGCGATGGGCAGCAGGAAGTCGCCATCGGCCAGTACCGCGTCGGCCTCGCCCGCGCGGACGGCGGCGACGGTTTCCTCGGGGGTGGCGAATTCCACCAGCGTCGCGCCACTGGAGGCCACATGCGCCGCCTGGATCGTGCCGGTCTGCGCGGCGATCACCGCCTCGGACAGATCCATCTCGGCCATGCCGAGGTAGAGCGAGGCGGAGGGCGGGTAGTAGGGCTGGGTGAAGTCGATGACCTGGTCACGCTCCTCGGTGATCGACATGCCCGCGATGATGGTGTCGTAATTGCCCGACACGAGGTTGGGGATGATCGAATCCCAGTCGTTGGTGACCCATTCGCAGGTCAGTTCGGCCCGGGTGCAGAGCTCGTCGCCCACCTCGCGCTCGAACCCGTCCACCTCGCCGTCGTCATTGAGGAAGTTGTACGGAGGATAGGCGCCCTCGGTGCCCATGCGCACCATGTCCTGCGCCAGTGCGGTGCCGGCGGTAAGCGCCAGCACGACGGTTCCCAGGATCAGCTTGTTCATGTCTCTGTCTCCTTTGGTTGAGTGGTCTTCAATCATGCCGGGTGGAGGAGAGAAAGCCCCGCAGACGCTCGGATTTCGGCGATGCGAACAGGGTTTCCGGGGGGCCTTCCTCCTCGATCCGGCCCAGGTGCAGGAACACGACGTGATCCGACACGTCGGCCGCCATCTTCATGTCGTGGGTGACGATCAGCATGGTGCGCCCCTCGGCGGCGAGGTCCCTGATGACGCGCACCACCTCCTGTTCCAGCTCCGGGTCCAGCGCGCTGGTTGGCTCGTCGAACAGCAGCGCCTCGGGCTCCATCGCCAGGGCGCGGGCGATGGCGGCGCGCTGCTGCTGGCCGCCGGACAACTGTCCGGGCCAGGCATCGGCCTTGTCGCCGATCCCCACCTTGTCGAGATAGGCGCGCGCGGCGGCCTCGACCTCGTCGCGGTCGCGGCCCAGCACGGTGACCGGCGCTTCCATCACGTTCTGGAGCACCGTCATGTGCGCCCACAGGTTGAACTGCTGGAAGACCATGGACAGGTTGGTCCGGATGCGGATCACCTGCTTGGGATCCGCCGGATGGCGGTGCGCGCCCGTGCCCCTCCAGCTGACCGGCTCGCCCTTGAACAGGATTTCGCCCTGCTGGCTGTCCTCGAGCAGGTTGGCGCAGCGCAGCAGCGTGGACTTGCCCGACCCCGACGACCCGATCAGCGAGACCACGTCGCCCCGGCGGGCGGTGATGTCCACGCCCTTGATCACCTCGAGCTCGCCATAGCTCTTGTGCAGGTCTCGGATCTCGATGACGGGTGTGGAATCCGGCAAGACGGGGCCTTGTTCATGTTGCTGATCGGTCTGACCAGACAATAGGGCCGAAATGTCTCTTTGATGCAATCCGCATTTGGCGCCCTTCGCGCCCCGCAGCCCGCGATTGACCCTTGGTCAGGCAGGTTGCGCCGGTTCCGGAGGCATCGGCACCGCGAGATAGGCCGCCTCGGGAATGGTGACGAGGCCCTGAAGGCCAAGCGCCGCGCGATGCTCGGCGGGCAGGTCGCGGATCGCGCCGGAGATGGCTGTGCGCAACTCCTCCACCGGGCCGTCCAGCGCGCAGATGTAGGGAAGGCCGGGCGTGGGCAGCGTGGTGGCCACCTCGCGCAGTTGGGCGGCGAAGGGATCGTGACGCCGGATCAGCCGCCAGGTCATCGCGTCGATCGCCGCCAGGTCGGCGCGGCCTTCGGCCACCGCGCGGGCCGAGGCGGCATGTACGCCGGTCCAGACCAGCGGGCCGAACTCCAGCCCCGCCGCGGCGAAATGGATCGCGGGCGCCGCCCAGCCCGATTGCGAAAGCGCCTCGTTGCAGGCGAAGGGCCGGCCCGAAAAATCGGCCAGCGCGCCGGGGGCGTCGGCGCGCGCCACGAAGATGCTGCGGTAATAGCCCGGCGGGCAGCCGTCGAGCCCGAAATCGGGCGTGCCCACCAGCGCCACGCGCCCGTGCAGCCGGCTGCGGAAGGGCAACCCGCAGGTCTGGCTCAGCAGCAGGTCCGGCGATTGCCAGGCCGCCCAGGGATCGCCGCTGCGGTCCAGCGCCTCGGGCCCGCGCCCGAGCCGGGCCCGGATCGCCCGCCAATAGGCGTCATGCGCCGCGGCGGTCTCGGGGCGGTCATACATCGGCAGGCTCGCGATCACTCGCCGCGCTCCACCCTCTGGCGGGCCAGCGCGCTGTCGCGGTCGTTCACGCCCAGCAGGTTGGAGACCAGCCGCAACAGCGCGTCCTCGTCCTGGTCGCGCTTGCCGTCGGCCAGCACCACCTGCCAGAGCGCCTCGATCACGCCCAGCCGCTCGTCATAGGCCACCGCCTCCTTGATCGCGCGGGTGAAGCGCACCGTATCGGGCGCTTCGGCCTCCAGCGCCTCGGCCTGGCGGCGCAGCGTGGTCGCCTCGAAGGGGGACAGCGCGAAGCGGGTGGCGGCGATCCGGTCGATCCGGTCGATCTCGTCCCGCGCGTAATCGCCATCGGTGCGCGCGACGCGCACCAGCAGCGCGGCCAGCGCCAGGCGCGCATCCGTATCGGGCAAGGGAGCGGGCTGGGGACGGGTCAGCCTCTTGAGGAAATCTGCGAACATGGGGGGCATATAGCGGCTGGCAGGCGCCGGGCCAATGGGCGGATGCTCAGCGGATCACCTGCGCGGCCGCCCGGGCGGCCCGTGAATCGTATTCCGAGACGCCGAGCGCCGTCTCGATGGCGCGAATCGCCGCCTCCTCCTCGGGGCCGGCATTGCCGTCGGCCATCATCACCTCCCACAGCGCGCCCACCACGCCCAGCCGCTCGGGGTAGTCCACGCTGTCGCGGATCACCTGGGCGAAGCGGTCGGTCTCGGGGGCCTCGTGCTCCAGCTTCTCGCAGGTGGCGCGCATCTTGGCGGCCTCCACCGGGTTCAGCCCGAAGCGGGCGGCGAGGATGCGGTCGATCCGGCTGATCTCCTCGAAGAGATAGGCGTGATCGGATTTCGCCACCCGCACCAGCAGGGCGCCCAGCGCCAGCCGGGCGTCCGGCTCGGGCAGCGGCGCCTCGGGCGTCGCATGGGGGTGGAACAGGTCGAGAATGGCGCGGAACACGGTCATTCGTAGCCCTCGACGATGGCGAGGCTCGCCTCGGCCGCGCCGTCGCGCAAGGCCTTGGCGCGGGCGTATTCGGGGCTGTCGTAGCACGCCTTCGCGGCCTGGAGACTGGGAAACTCGATCACCACGATGCGCGGGCGCAGGCTGCCCTCGCGCACCTCCTGCGGGCCGCCGCGCACGAGGAAGCGGCCGCCGTATTTCCCGAAGGCGGCGGCATTGGCGGCGCGGTAGGCCTCGTAGGCGGCGGTGTCATGCACCTCCACATGGGCCACCCAGTATCCTTTGGGCATGTGTGCTCCCCTGTATCCTGGGCTCCTCGGTCCCTTGGGGGCCCTCCTCGCGAGACCGCCCGCACCAGCGGGAAGAGCGCTCCCGGCGTCAGCCTGCGCCCGCCCGCGCCCGGCGTCAAGCGCTTGCCCGTTTCAGCCAACCGGGCGGGGGCAGCCGAAGCGGATATCGTCCAGCGAGATCCCGCCCGGATCGCGATTCTCGATCGTCACGGCCGCGATCCGCCCGCCCGAATCGGCGAATCCGTGCTCCGTTATCCCCTCGGGCGGCTCCAGCCGCAGCCGGGCCAGCAGCGTCCCGTCGCGCCCGTAGAACGCCACATCCACAAGCCCGGAATGACCCGCGTTCAGCCCCAACGCGTTGGTGTATTCCGTATGCACCCGGAAACCGAAGCCGCAGGCATCCTCGGCGAAAAGCAGCGCCACCGCGCCCTCGCCACGGGCCTGCGGGTGCGGTTGACCCAGCGGGCCCAGCGGATAGAGCGCCATGCTCCGGAACGCCTGGTGCAGCGACAGGCTTACCCCTTGGCCCGGCGCACCGGGCTCGATGGCAAGCGGCAGCGCGGGCGCGCCCGTCAGCACGTCATGCGGCCCGCCCTCGTCCAGCGTCACGCTGTCCAGCCCCTGGCCCGCCAGCCGCTCTCCCAGCCGCCCGCCGGGAAAGGCGATGCCCTGGTCGAAGGCGTAGCCGGGGTAGCGCTTCGGCGGCAGCCGGTCGAAATCCAGCAGGTTGGGGGCGAGCGCGGGCAGCTCGTCATAGGGCAGGGGGACGATCTCCTGCGCAAGGGCCGGCGCGGGGACGGCCAGCAGCGCGCAGGCCAGCAGCGCCGCCGTCCGCCGCATCACACCAGCCGGCTCATCTCCTTCGCGGCGCGCACGAAATCCGCGAAAAGCGGGTGCGGAGCGAAGGGCTTGGATTTCAGCTCGGGGTGGAACTGCACGCCGATAAACCACGGGTGATCGCGCCATTCGACGATCTCGGGCAGGCGGCCGTCGGGCGACATGCCGGAGAAACACAGGCCCGCCTCTTCCAGCGCCTCGCGATACTTGATGTCCACCTCGTAGCGGTGGCGGTGGCGCTCCTCGATGCGGGCGGTGCCGTAGATGCCCGCCACGCGCGAGCCCTCGGCCAGCACCGCGTCATAGCTGCCCAGCCGCATGGTGCCGCCCTTGTCGTCATCGACCTTGCGTTCGACCGTGGCGTTGCCCTGCACCCATTCCTTGAGGTGGTAGACGACCGGCGTGAACCGCTTCTTGCCGGCCTCGTGGTCGAACTCCTCGGATCCCGCGTCGGGCAGGTGCGCCACGTTGCGCGCCGCCTCGATCACCGCCATCTGCATGCCGAGGCAGATGCCGAGATAGGGCACCTTGTGCTCGCGGGCGAATTGCGCGGCCTTGATCTTGCCCTCGGTGCCGCGCTCGCCGAAGCCGCCGGGCACTAGGATCGCGTGGAAGCCCTCCAGGTGCGGGGCTGGGTCCTCGCGGTCGAAGATCTCGGCATCCACCCAGTCCACGTTCACCTTGACCCGGTTGGCCATGCCGCCATGGGTCAGCGCCTCGGCGATGGATTTGTAGGCGTCCTCCAGCTGGGTGTACTTGCCCACGATGGCCACGTTCACCTGGCCCTCGGGGTTGTAGATGCGGTCGGCCACATCCTCCCAGCGGGTCAGGTCGGGCCGCGGCGCGGGGCTGATCTGGAACGCGTCCAGCACCGCCTGGTCCAGCCCCTCGCGGTGATAGGCCAGCGGCGCCTCGTAGATGGATTTCAGATCCTGTGCCGCGATCACGGCGTCGGGCCGCACGTTGCAGAACAGCGCCAGCTTCTCGCGCTCCTTCTGCGGGATCGGCCCCTCCGAGCGGCACACCAGGATGTCCGGCGCGATGCCGATCGAGCGCAGCTCCTTCACCGAGTGCTGGGTCGGCTTGGTCTTCAGCTCGCCGGAGGCGCGGATATAGGGCAGCAGCGTCAGATGCATGAAGATGCATTGCCCGCGCGGCTTGTCCTGGCTGAACTGACGGATCGCCTCGAAGAAGGGCAGCCCCTCGATATCGCCGACCGTGCCGCCGATCTCGCACAGCATGAAATCGACCTCGTCCTCGCCGATGCGCAGGAAGTCCTTAATTTCATTCGTGACATGGGGGATCACCTGGATGGTCTTGCCGAGGTAGTCGCCCCGGCGCTCCTTCTCCAGCACGTTGGAATAGATCCGGCCCGACGACACGCTGTCGGTCTTGCGCGCGGCCACGCCGGTGAAGCGCTCGTAATGGCCCAGGTCCAGGTCGGTCTCGGCGCCGTCATCGGTGACGAAGACCTCGCCATGCTCGAACGGGCTCATCGTGCCGGGATCGACGTTGAGATAAGGATCGAGCTTGCGCAGCCGCACGGAGAAACCGCGCGCTTGCAACAGAGCGCCCAGCGCCGCCGAGGCCAAGCCCTTGCCAAGGCTGGAAACCACCCCGCCGGTGATGAAGATGAACCGTGCCATGCGCCGCTGTCTCCCGTGTCGTCGCGTTGCGCCTCGCTGCAACAGCCACACCCTGACGCGGCCTTGGGGCCGCCTCGCCACGGGGTTTGAGCATAACAGGATTCGCAGGTTTTGTTCAAGCGGGCCGCAACATGATGTTGCAGCCCGGTGTCATCCCTCAAGCCATTGTGGGCCGATAGATGCCGGTCAGTCCGCGCGCGGTACCAGCGGCGTGTCGTCATCCGATGCCGGGGGCGGCAGGAAGCCGTCCACGCCAGGCAGGACCGGGTCGTCGTTTTCGCTTTCCTCCGAGGCATCGCCGCCGATGCCCAGGCGATCGACCACCGAACTGCCGGCGGATTTCTGCGCGGCGATGATCGTCAGGGTGAGCGAGGTGATGATGAAGGCGATCGCCAGGATCCAGGTGACCTTGCCCAGCGCCGTCGCCGCCGCCCGGCCGGTGACCACGCCGCCCCCGCCACCGCCCATGCCGAGCCCGCCGCCTTCGGAGCGCTGCATCAGCACCACGCCGATCAGGGCGAGCGCGAGCAGCAGGTGGATGATCAGGACGACGTTTTCCATGCGGTGAGCCTCGCGTTCGGATTGGGGGCTATCTAGAAGCTGCGGGCGGGTTCCGCAACCCCCGCACCGCGTGGCTCACTCGTCCACATCGTCCATGTCGGCCTGGCCCGACAGGCGGCGGCGGATATGCGACCAGCTCAGCCCCACGCCCAGCACCAGCGACAGTGCCACGAGGCCGAGCCAGAGGTTCATGGTCGGGTCGTCCAGCCGCAGGAGCCCGAAATCGTGCAGCACCCAGAGCAGCGCGCCCACCAGCGCCAGCACCAGCGCCATCCCCACCGCCCCGATCGAGCGCAGCGTCGCGCGCAGGTAGATGATGTAGCCGATCAGCAGCAGCAGCCCCGCGAGCACCGCCACCGACATCCGTTCGGGCCAGTTGGCATCGACCCAGCGGACATAGTTCCACTCGGTCGGGTTGTAGGTCGCCGTCAGCAGCGCGAAGGCCACCGCCCAGCGCACAAGGATTCCGCTCATCCGCCAGGCTCCCCGATTGTCCTCGCCTCGCTTTTTCCTAGGCGGAAGGGCAATGCGCTGTCCAGCGCGGGGCGCGTCGGATTTGCGGTTTTCCCGGGCGCGTGGCCTCGCTATACCGGCGCGGGTTCTGCGCACGCCTCGGGGCGGCGCCGACAGGATGCCGAGCGGCAGAAAGGGTCCGGCAATGGCGAATGTGGTCGTCGTGGGCGCCCAGTGGGGCGACGAGGGCAAGGGCAAGATCGTGGACTGGCTGTCCGAGCGCGCGGATGTGATCTGCCGCTTTCAGGGGGGGCACAATGCGGGCCACACGCTGGTGGTGGACGGCACGGTCTACAAGCTGCATGCGCTGCCCTCGGGCGTGGTGCGCGGCGGAAAGCTGTCGGTGATCGGCAGTGGCGTGGTGCTTGATCCCTGGCATCTCGTGAAGGAGATCGAGACGATCCGCGCGCAGGGGGTGGAGATCACGCCCGAGACGCTGATGATCGCCGAGAACACCCCGCTGATCCTGCCGATTCATGGCGAGCTTGATCGCGCCCGCGAAGAGGCCGCCAGCAAGGGCGCCAAGATCGGCACCACCGGGCGCGGCATCGGGCCGGCCTACGAGGACAAGGTGGGGCGCCGCTCGGTCCGGGTGGCCGATCTGGCCGACCGCGCGACGCTCGAGGCGCGGGTGGACCGGGCGCTGACCCACCATGACGCGCTGCGCCGCGGGCTGGGCCTGGAGCCGGTGGACCGCGTCGCGCTGCTCGCGCAACTCGCCGAGGTCGCCCCGGCCATCCTGCCCCATGCCGGGCCGGTCTGGAAGGTGCTGAACGAAAAGCGCCGCGCCGGCCGCCGTATCCTGTTCGAGGGCGCGCAGGGGGCGCTGCTGGACATCGATTTCGGCACCTATCCCTTCGTCACCTCCTCGAACGTGATCGCGGGGCAGGCGGCCACCGGCACCGGCATCGGCCCGGGCGGGATCGATTTCGTCCTCGGGATCGTGAAGGCCTACACCACGCGCGTGGGCGAGGGGCCCTTCCCGACCGAGCTGCACGACGCCGACGGCCAGCGCCTGGGCGAGCGGGGCCACGAATTCGGCACCACCACGGGCCGCAAGCGCCGCTGCGGCTGGTTCGATGCCTGCCTGGTCCGTCAGACCTGCGTGACCTCGGGTGTGAACGGAATCGCGCTGACCAAGCTCGACGTGCTGGACGGGTTCGAGGAGCTGAAGATCTGCATCGGATACGAGCTTGACGGCACGCGGCTCGATCACCTGCCCATCGCCGCCGAGGCGCAGGCGCGCTGCGTTCCGGTCTACGAGACGATGCCCGGCTGGTCCGAGAGCACCGAGGGCGCGCGCAGCTGGGCCGATCTGCCGGCGAACGCGATCAAGTATGTCCGGCGGGTGGAGGAGTTGATCGACTGCCCGGTGGCGCTACTGTCCACCTCGCCCGAGCGCGAGGACACGATCCTCGTCACCGATCCGTTCGCCGACTGATCCGGCGGAGGGGGGGGCGCGCGGGCGGCACGCGAGGAAAGGCAGACGCGATGGAATTGAGCTACAAGGCGCGGCGGCGCTGGTCGCTGGTGGTGCTGGTGATCGGACTGCCGCTCTATATCGTCGCGGCGGTGACGCTGATGAACGTCTTGTTCCCCGATCCGCTGAACAAGCCGCCGGTGCTGGTCGAGCTGCTGATCTACGTGGCGCTGGGCGTGGTCTGGGCGCTGCCGCTGCGGTTCGTGTTCAAGGGCGTTGGCCAGCGCGATCCCGACGCGGGCGATTGAGGTGCGTAGGGTGGGTCTCGACCCACCCTACCTGTCGCGCCTTCGCAACGAGAAAGGGGCGGGCCATCGGCCCGCCCCTTTTCCCGTTCGCGCCTGCGGCCGCTCAGCCTGCCGCGCGGGCGTCGGGGCGGAAGCCGATGCGGTCGGACACCGTGAAGCGCCCGCCGCGGATCTTCTCGATCTTGCCCTCGCGCAGGAGCTGTCCGAACGAGCGCAGCCCGTCCTCGCGGCTGAACTCCTCGTTCTCGACCTGGCGGACCTTGGTCATCAGCTGCGGGCGCGAAAATTCGTCGCGGCCTTCCACGAAGGAAAGATAGGCCGCGGCAGCCTCCAGCAGGTCGGGCAACTCGGTGGCGCCCATCTCGCGGGCGAAATCCGAGAAACCGCCCTCCGTTGCGGTCTCGACCGCCTCGTCGAGATCCGCGGTGACCCGCCGCGGCTGCACCGGTCGGCGTGCGGCGGCGGCCTCGGCGTCCACACGCTGTTCGGCCACCAGCTTGAGCGGCGCAGGGCGCATCTCCGCCGGGCGCGCGGTGCGGGATGCGGGCGCTTCGGGGCGGCGCGGGCGCACCGCCTGCGCGAGATCGTCGCGATAGCGCTCGGCCTCGTCCCGGCGTGCCCCGCGGCCTCCAAGCAGTCGATCGGCGCGGGTGGCGGCGACGGCGGCCCGCAGATGCGCGATCGCGCTGCGGCGGCGGCTTGCCTCGGGCTCGTCCATCTGGGTGTTGGTCTCGTCCAGCAGGCGCGACACGTCGCCGTTGCCCTGTTCCACGGGCCGGGAGGTCAGCATCGCGTGCGCCTCGCTGCCCAGCCGGACCGTCCGCCGCGCGGCGGCGAGGGTTTCGGGGGCGAGCGGCGCCTCCTCTTCCCCGGTTTCGGCGTGCTCGTCCTCGTAGGGGTCGTCCTGCGCGTCCTCGGCCCGGTCGTCCTGCTCCTGTGCGGCGGCGAGGATCTCGGCGAGCGGGTCCTCGGCGGTTTCGTCGATCGCGGAGCGCTCCTCGGCGAATTCGTCCCAGGCCTCGGGTTCGGCCGCCTCGATCTCGGCCCGGCTCTCCGGCTCGATTTCCGGACCGTCGCGCTCTTCGGTCTCCGCTTCCGCCTCCTCGATCGCGGCAGGCGTCAGGTCGTCCCCGGCCCGGCTGCGCGGGGCGTCGTCCAGGGCGGCCTCGGCCCCGAACGCGTCCGCATCCAGGCCGTGCCGCACCGCGGCGAGGACCGCCTCCTGCGGGTCCTCTTCGTCCCAGCCGTCATCGGCCCAGTCGAAAGCGGCCTCGGTGGTCTCGTCCTTCGCGTCCTCGGTGTCGAATGCCTCGTCCGTCTCGTCGAAGGCGCCCAGCGCGGCGGCCAGTTCGCGCTGCAGGTCGGCCTCCTGTTCCGGCGTCAACGCGGTGCCGGGCAGATCCGCCGCATCCTCGGAGCGGGTTTCGGCCATGTGCGGTGCCTCGGGCTCCGCCGGTTCCGCGAACGCGCCGTCGTCGGCCGCCTCGAGCGGTTCCGCATCTGCCTGTTCCGCCGCGTCGGGCGCGGTGGCGGGCTGGAAGCCGTCACCGGCTGTTTCGACAAGTTCCTCCCGGGGGGCGGGCCGGGCCTCGCCGTCTTGCGCCGACATGTCGCGCCCGGTCACCGAGGCCACGAGCGCGGCCAGCGCGGACTGGCCGCCGACTGCGGCCTCCAGGTCGCTGCGCTTCACGCGCAGAACGCGGGTCCGGCGGGGTGCCTCGGCCTCGGCTTCCGGATTCTCGCCCGCAGCCTCGTCGAGGAAGAGGTTGACCTCTTCGCGGGGGGCCGGCTCGATCTCTTCGGCGTGCTGGTCTTCCGCGTAGCGGCCTTCGGTGACGGCGGCGCCGCGCGACACCACGGCGCGAATGCGCTGAAGCTTGGCGGCGATGCTCTCGGGGACGGAGGGACGGGGCGCGTCGATCGCCTCGGCGCCGACCTCTTCCGCAAGCTCGGCCACCGGTTCCGGCGCGGGCTCGGACGGCGCGGGTTCGGAGGGCGCGGAGTCGCCCGCGGGGGCTTCCACCTCGACGGTTTCCACGATTTCCGAAACGGCATGCGCCACGGCTCCCGCTTGATCCGCGACCGTGTCGGCCGCGTCCTGCTCGGTGCCGGATGTCTCCCGGGTCATGCGCGGCTCGACGGGTTCGGCCGTTTCGGCGGCCTCGACACCCTGGGCCGGTGCGGCCATCGCTTCCGTTTCCGGCTGCTCGGGCGCCGCGGGAAGAGCCGCATCGGATCGGGCCGCCGCGGTGTCGTCCTCCGGCGTGGCGGGCGCTGCGACGACGTCGGTCGGCGTCGGGTCGGAACTCGCGACAGCTGAGCTGGGCTCTGCCTGCTGCGGCTCTGCCTGCTGCGGCTCTGCCTGCTGCGGCTCGGTCCGGGCGTTCGACACGGAGGGTTCGTGCGCGGGCTCCTGCAATGCTTGCGGCGCGGCGTCCCGCATTGCCGTGGTTGCGGCATGCGCCGGCGCCGCTTCGGGGGCTGCAAGCGAGGCGCGCAGGATGATCCCGCTTTCATCCTGGCGTGCCTCGACGCGCCGCGATATCTCGCGTTCGGCGATCCGGGCCAGCATCTCCGCGTCCGGCGTGGGCGGTTCCGCCCCGAAATACCGGTCGTCGGCGGCCAGGTCGCGGAAATACTCCGCGATCGCCTTCATCGTGTCGAAGGAGTCGTCGAACCCCTCCAGGGTACACGAGAACGTGCCATAGGACACGGTCAGGATCTTGTTACTGCTCACCATCGGATGCTCGCTTTCGATTTCCTGCAACAGAGTGTTTACCACCCGATGCCGGACCAAAACTGCCCGAATCTGTGCCGGGCAGGGTATCATTTCGTGACCAGATTGTGATCTGTTTCCAAATCGGGCGATAATCCGCGCATGAAACGCGCCAGTGTTGAAGCAATCGTGAACAGTGATCGCCCGCTGACGCTGATCGGGGGCGGTTTTGCCACGCAAGACGACTTGACGGCGGCGCGCGCCCATGCCCCCGAGGTGGTGGCCGCCGACAGCGGGGCGGCGCTGGCGTTGCGTTGCGGGATCATGCCGCGCGCGGTGATCGGGGATTTCGACAGCCTCGCGCCCGAACTGCGCGCGCAGATTCCCGATGACCGGCTGCATCCCGTCGCCGAGCAGGACAGCACCGATTTCGACAAGGCCCTGCGCGCGATCGAGGCGCCTTTGGTGCTGGGTATCGGCTTCCTGGGCGATCGGGTGGATCACCTGCTGGCCTGCCAGACCACGCTGGTGCGCCGGGCAGAGCGGCGCTGCATCCTGATGGGACGCAAGGATGTGCTGTTTCTCTGCCCGCCCGCGCTCGACCTGCCGCTGGCCCCGGGCACACGGGTCTCGCTCTTCCCGATGGGTGCGGTGGAGGGCTGGTCGGAGGGGTTGACCTGGCCGATCCAGGGGCTGAACTTCGCGCCCGACGGGGTGGTGGGCACCTCGAACCGGGCCCTCGGGCCGGTGCGGCTGGAACTGACCGCGCCGCGGATGCTGGTGATCCTGCCGCGGTCGTGCCTTGGCGAGGCCGTCAGGGCGCTTGCGGGCGCGGCGCCGCGATGGCCCGCTCCCTGAACACGACGTAGAGCCCCGCGGCGATGGTGACGGCGATGCCGGCCGACGCCATGCCGTCGGGCAGGTCGGCGAAGACGGCCCAGCCGATCAGGGTGGCGACGGGGATTTCCAGGTATTGCATCGGGGCCAGCGTCGAGGCGGGGGCGAAGCGCAGCGACCAGGTCATCAGCAGATGCGCCACCGTGCCCAGTACGCCCACCAGCATCAGCATCGCCCAGTCCGGCCCGTCGGGCCATGCCAGCCCCAGATCCGGGACATCGGGGCCGGCCAGCACGATCACCGGCACGAGGAGCGCGCTGGCCATGACACCGTTGACCGCCTGAAGCGCCACCGGGTCCACCTCGCGCACGATCTGGCGGGTGACGAGGATGAAGAGCGCAAAGGCCACCGCCACGCCGAGCGGCAGCAGCGCGGCCCAGCCCACTTCCTGGAAGCTGGGCCGGATCACCATCAGCGTGCCGACGAAGCCCACGCCGCAGGCGGCCAGCCGGCGCCAGCCCACCTCCTCGCCCAGCACGGTATGGCCCAGCAGCAGCATGATGAACGGCATGACGAAGGCGATGGCGATCGCGTCGGCCAGCGGCAGCACCCGCAGCGCGGCGAACATCATGCAGATGCCGGCGATGTGCAGCACCGCGCGCAGCCAGGCCAGCCGCAGCACAGGGCCGCGCATCCGCCAGGCGCGGCGGGTCAGGATCACCAGCGGCACCAGGATCGCCGCCTGCAGGCCGAAGCGCGCCAGCAGCAGCTGCGCCATGGGCAACCGCTCGCCCAGCAACTTGGCCAGCGCGTCGGCCATGGGCGCCATGACGCAGAAGCCAAGCATCAACGCGATGCCGAGAAGGGGACGGTCGACAGGCATTGGCAAAGGGTAGGCCGGGGCGCCTGCGCCCGCAATCACCTCTCGCGCAGGGCCACGATGCGGCAGGGAATGCCCGGTTCCTGCAGCGCGCGTTTCAACATGTGGTAGTCCCGGCCCCGGCCGGTGGCGTGGTGGCACCAGTCGGCCGCGTGCTGCATGGCGGCGGCCGGGTCGTCGAACCCGTGCGCGCTGCCCCAGGCGCCCAGCGGCCCGATGGCGAAGGCGCCCGCGCCGTCGGTGGTCTGCCAGTCGCGGAAGGCGGCGAAGGCGGCCTCGCTGACCGCAAGCGCGCCGGCGGGAAGATCCCCAGCAGGGCTGCGGAGGAAGGAGGGCCGGCAGGGTGCGTCGTCCAGGCGGCGATCCAGTTCGCACATCCGCAGGGCGAGAGCCATGCCGGCCTCGGGCCAGCCGGCCCGGTCGATCACCCCGCTCGCGCCCCGCGCACCGCCGGACGCGCGCGCGCCGTGCAGATGCTCGGGCTGGCGCAGGGCGTGGCGCTCGGGCGCGTCCGGGCGGCGTTGCAGCACCGTTTGCGTGACCGGCATCAACTGCACGGGCGCCACGGTATAGGGGGCGGGGTAGAGCGCGCGCGGCGGGCGCATGTCCTCCAGATCCACCAGCCGCATCGCCCGGCACGGCGGCGAGACGGCGCCCGGTGGCGGGGTCTCTGCCGCGCGGCGGGCCTCGCATTCGTCCAGCGCCTTGCGCCGCGCGGCCGTGTCGGCGAACCTGCCGGTGTCCTTGCCGACACCCCAGGCGCCCGCGCCGCCGCGCGCCAGCCACTCGCTGCCGTTGTAGGGCCACCGGTGGGCAACGCGCTGGGCGATGGCGTGCGACAGCGCGGTATCGCCCGGCACCTCCTGCCGATGCAGGGGCAGGCGCTCGGCCACGATCCGGCAGCCCGTGCCGCAGGCGGCCAGCGCGTGATCGCGCGCGACGGGCAGGCTGTGCGCCCCGCTCCAGAGGCCCTCGCGCCCGCCCGGGCCCGCGGCGAAGGCCCCGTGATAAGGCATATCGGCCAGCGCGACCCGCGCCTGGGCGGCCTCGGCCTCCGTCACGTCGGAGGCAAGCACCGTCTCGGCCTCCGGGCCGAAGACATAAAGATGGCGTCCGGGATCGGCCTTGGCGCGCTGCTGGGTCCATACCGACAGACCCGCGGCGCCGGACGCAAGCGCCACGGCGAAGGCCAGAAGCCACCATCCCGTCTTGCGTCGTGTCGTCCGGGTCAGGTCCATGGCGCCGGGATAGGCGGCAATCCCGGCGAAATCTTGATCCGGTCGCGGCGCTTGGGTGGCGGTTCAGGCGGGGGGCGTGGGGCGGGGCTGGCGGGACAGCCGGCGCTCGCGCGCGATGATGTAGAGACCCGAGGCCACGATGATCGCGATGCCGGCCCAGGTCAGCGGGGCGGGGAAGTCGCCGAACAGCCAGTAGCCCAGGATCGTGGCGGCCACGATCTCCAGGTATTGCAGCGGCGCCAGGGTCGCGGCGGGCGCCAGTTTCAGCGCCTGGCTGATGAACAGATGCGAGATGGTGGCCGTGACGCCCACGCCCAGAAGGGTCCAGACCGCCAGGCCGTCGGGCGTCACCGGGTCGAGCGCGGGCAGGCCCGAGCCGTTGAACACCACCAGCACCGGCGCCACGATCACGGTGGCCGCCACCGCCGTCCAGGCCTGCAACGAGATCGGGTGCATCCGCTGCGCCATGCTGCGGGTCATCACCATGTAGGCCGCGAAACAGCAGGCCGTGCCCAGCGGCATCAGCGCGACCGCGCCCAGTTCGGTGAAGCTGGGGCGGATCACAAGCAGCGCGCCGCCGAAGCCCACGGCGCAGGCCATCAGGCGGCGCCAGCCCACCTCTTCCTTGAGGAAAAGCGCGCCTGCCAGTGTCAGGATGAAGGGCGAGACGAAGAAGATCGCGAGCCCGTTGGCGATGGGCATGAAGCGGATCGCCCCGAAGAACAGCGCCGTTCCCGTCAGCAGCAGCGCGCCCCGCGCCAGGTGCAGCGCGGCCTCGCGCGGGCCGGGCAGCCGGGCCATGCCCAGCGCCCAGGCCAGCGGCAGCAGCGTCACCACCTGGAAGCCGAAGCGCACCAGCACGATCTGCAGCACCGGGATCTCGGCCGGCGTCATCTTGGCGAAGGAATCCATGATCGGCGCCGTGGCGGCGAAACCCGTCATGAACAGGATGCCCGCAAGCGTGCGGTCGGGGCTGGCAGAGGACGAGACGGCGCCGGACATGATCTGCCGTTAGCAGTTGGGCACGTTCACGGCCAGCCCGCCGAGCGAGGTCTCCTTGTATTTCTCGCTCATGTCGGCGCCGGTCTGGCGCATGGTCTCGATGCAGGCGTCCAGCGGCACCAGGTGCGTGCCGTCGCCCCGCAGCGCGAGGCTGGCTGCCGAGACCGCCTTGATCGCGCCCAGCCCGTTGCGCTCGATACAGGGCACCTGCACCAGCCCCTTCACCGGGTCGCAGGTCATGCCCAGGTGATGCTCCAGCGCGATCTCGGCGGCGTTCTCCACCTGCTCGGGCGTGCCGCCCATGACGGCGCAAAGCCCCGCCGCCGCCATCGCCGCGGCGCTGCCAACTTCGGCCTGGCAGCCGGCCTCGGCGCCGCTGATCGAGGCGTTGTATTTCACCAGCCCGCCGATCGCGGCCGCGGTCAGCAGGAATTCCTCCACCCGGGTGCGGCTGGCGCCGGGGACGTGATCCAGCCAGTAGCGGATCACCGCGGGCACCACGCCCGCCGCGCCGTTGGTGGGCGCGGTGACGACCTGCCCGCCGGCGGCGTTCTCCTCGTTCACCGCCATGGCGTAGACGCTCATCCAGTCGTTGATCGTGTGCGGCGGGGTCAGGTTCATGCCGCGCTCGGCCAACAGCGCGTCACGGATGCCCTTGGCGCGGCGCTTCACGCCCAGCCCGCCCGGCAGGATGCCCTCGGCGGACATGCCGCGCTCGATGCAGTCGTTCATCACCTGCCAGAGCCGCGCGGTGCCCTCATCCAGCTCGGCGCGGGTTCTGCGGGTCAGCTCGTTGGCGCGCTTCATCTCGGCGATGGTCTTGCCCGAGGTCTCGGCCATGCGCAGCATCTCGGCGGCTGACTTGAACGGGTAGGGCACCGGCGCGCCCTCGGCGGTATCCTTGCCGGCGGCCAGCTCCGCCTCGGTCAGCACGAAGCCGCCGCCCACGGAATAATAGGTCTCCTGCAGGATCACGTCGCCCTGCGGGTCGGTGGCCATCAGGATCATCCCGTTGGCATGGCCGGGCAGCGCCGGGCCAAAATCGAAGCGCAGATCCTCGCGCGGGTCGAAGCGCAGCGGCGGCAGGCCCGGCGGCGTCACGGTGCAGGTGGCGCGGATGCGCTCCAGTGCCGCATCCGCCTTGTCGCGGTCGTAGGTCTCGGGGGCGAAGCCCGCGAGGCCGAGGATCGTGGCCCGGTCGGTGGCGTGGCCCACCCCGGTGAAGGCGAGACTGCCATGCAGCGAGCCCTTCAGTCCCGCCGCCTCGAAGGGCGCGGCGCGCAGCTTGTCGAGAAAGCGCGCGGCGGCCACCATCGGCCCCATCGTATGCGACGACGAGGGGCCGACGCCCACCTTGAACATCTCGAAGACGGACAGGAACATCAGGTGGCACTTCCTTCGGGAGGGTCGGGGAGGACGGGCGCGGTGAAGGGGCGCGGCCCAAGCCCCTCGGCCAGGCTCGCCGCGCGGGTGCTGGCGCGCGCCTCCAGCCGGGCGCAGAGTCCGGCAAGGGCGGGGTAGCGCGCAAGCGCGAACCAGCCGGTCTGCCCGGCCGGGTAAAGCGCGCACCAGCGCAGGCAGGGCGCGAGGTAGAGCTCCAGCGCCGAGGGCTGCGTGCCGCCCAGCCAGGACGGCCGTTCTGCCGCGGCGCTGTCGAGTTTCCGCAAATGCCGGTCCAGTTCCTGCGTCATCGTCTTGCGCAGATGCGCCTGCGCACCTGTGTCCTGTCCCACATAGCTGTGCGGGTAGAACAGCATCCGCAACCCCGGATGCACCGTGTTCGCGGTGAAGAGCAGCCATTTCAGGAAGGCCCCGCGCCCGGGGCTGTCAGGGGCGGGGGCCAGCGCGCCGTGCCGGTCGGCCAGCCAGAGCAGGATCGCGGCGGTCTCGAAGATCGGGCCGTCGGGAGTTTCCAGCACCGGGATCAGCCCGTTGGGATTGAGCGCGAGATAATCGGGCGCGCGCTGGCCCTGCGCCGCGCGGTCCACCAGCCTGGTCCGATAGGGCTGGCCCAGCTCCTCCAGCGCCAGCCGCACGATGAGTGAGGCGTTGTCGGGCGCGTAATGCAGGCGGTAGGGCGGTATCATGCGCAGAGGCATAAGGCGCGCGCGGCGCGCCCGCCCGCCCGAAAACGACCCTTCCCGCGCGATTCCGCGCCGACTGCGCGGACATGTCGGATGCGCGGCAATTCGCGCTCGCACCCAGGGGGCAAACTCCCTATAACCGGCTCCGCAACCGCAGGAGCCGCCCATGACCGGAGAGTTGTCGCCCATCGACAAGGCCAAGTTCGTCGCCGCCCGCCGCGCCGCCGATTTCGTCGAGGACGGGATGCGCGTTGGCCTCGGCACGGGATCCACCGCCGCCTGGCTGGTGCGCTGCCTGGGCGAGATGGTGCGCGAGGACGGGCTGCGGATCCGGGGCGTGCCCACCTCGACCCGCACCGCCGAGCTGGCCCGGGAGGTGGGAATCGAGGTGATCTCGCTTGACGAGGCGCGCTGGCTCGACATCACGATCGATGGCGCGGACGAGTTCGATGGCGATCTGAACCTGATCAAGGGCGGGGGCGGCGCGCTGTTGCAGGAGAAGATCGTGGCCACCGCCTCGGACCAGATGATCGTGATCGCGGATATCGGCAAGCAGGTGGAGACGCTGGGCGCCTTCCCGCTGCCGATCGAGGTCATTCCCTTCGGCTGGCAGACCACCCGCGCGCTGGTGGAGGAGACGCTGGTGGGCATGGACGTGCTGGGCCGCGAGGTGACGCTGCGGATGAACGGAAACGTGCCTTTCATCACCGACGAGGGCAATCACATCCTGGACCTGCACCTGCGCCGGATCGGCAACCCGCGCCAGTTGAGCCTGGTGCTGAACCAGATGCCCGGCGTGGTGGAGAACGGGCTGTTCCTGGATATCTGCGACACGGTGGTGGTGGGGTTTGGCGACGGCCGCGTGGAGGTGCGCGACATCAACGATGGCACGGTGGAGACCGACCGGCTGGACTTCGTGGACAGCGACAACCTGTTCACCGACCTGAGCGATTGAGCCGGCGGGAGTAGGGGGGGGCGGCCCCCCGGCCAGGCTTCCTCCCCTCGGGATATCCGGGGCCAGAAGAAGCGGCGGGGCAGGCGCGCCCGGCCCGGCGCGGGTGCCTCTGGTCAAGCCTGCGCTCATGTGAAATACCCCGCGCGGGACGCACGGAGGCAGGCGATGAGCACGTTCGACTATGATCTCTTCGTGATCGGTGGCGGTTCGGGCGGGGTGCGCGCGGCACGCGTCGCCGCGGGCGAGACCGGCGCGAAAGTGGCACTTGCGGAGGAGGACCGCTATGGCGGGACCTGCGTGATCCGCGGCTGCGTGCCCAAGAAGCTGATGGTCTTCGCCTCGGAATACGCGCCCATGGTGGAGGATGCCTGCGCCTATGGCTGGGACATCGCGGCCGGCGGGTTCGACTGGGGCACCTTCCACGGCAAGCTTTCGGCCGAGCTGGACCGGCTGGAGGGGATCTATCGCAGGCTTCTGGCCAATAGCGGGGTCGAGACTTTCGACCAGCGCGCGCGGTTGGTGGATCCGCACACGGTGGAGCTGGCCGACGGCACCCGCAAGACCGCGCGGCACATCCTGCTGGCGATGGGCGGTCGGCCCGTCCGGCCCGAGATGACCCATGCCGAGAAGGCGATCACCTCGAACGAGATCTTCCACCTCGAGACGCTGCCCAAATCGATCCTGATCGTGGGGGGCGGCTACATCGCCTGCGAGTTCGCCTGCATCCTCAACGGGCTGGGCGTTGAGGTCACGCAGTATTACCGCGGCGCGCAGATCCTGCGCGGCTTCGACGGCGAGGCGCGCGGCCTGATCGCCGAGGAGATGGAGCAGGGCGGGATCGACATTCACACCGGGACCAACGTGCTCGAGATGCGCCCCGAGACTGGCGGGCTGTGGGTCAAGGCCACCAACGGCTCGGAGCGGGTGTTCGAGCAGGTGATGTTCGCCACCGGGCGCGCGCCCAACACCGACGCCATGGGTCTGGAGGCGGCCGGCGTGAAGCTGGGGCGGCGCGGCGAGGTGCTGGTGGACGCGTATTCGCAGACCTCCGTGCCCTCGGTCTACGCCATCGGCGACGTGACCGACCGGCTCAACCTGACGCCGGTGGCGATTCGCGAGGGCATGGCCTTCGTCGAGACGGTGTTCCGCGGCAATCCCACGCCGGTCGATCACGATCTCGTGCCCACGGCGATCTTCACCCAGCCCGAGATGGGCACGGTGGGCCTGTCGGAAGAGGAGGCGCGGGACCGCGGGCCGATCGAGGTCTACTGCACCTCGTTCAAGCCGATGCAGACCGCGTTCGCCGGCCGGCCGGACCGCGTGATGATGAAACTGGTGATTTGCGCCGACACGCGCCGGGTGCTGGGCTGTCACATCGTCGCGCCCGGCGCGGGCGAGATGATCCAGCTGGCCGGGATCGCGGTGAAGATGGGCGCCACGAAAGAGGATTTCGACCGAACCGTGGCGGTGCATCCGACCATGTCGGAGGAAATCGTGACGATGCGCGCGCCGGTGCGCAAAGCTTGAAATCCAGGCGCGATTGCACAGTTTAAGGACAACGGGTGCGCCCCGACTGGTGTCAACGGAGAGGAACGATCTGAATGGCTGGGAACAACGGCGGCCCCTGGGGGGGCGGCGGCGGTCAACGAGGCGGTGACGGCGGAAACCGAGGAAACCAGGGCGGCGGTCGCCGGCCCGGCCAGGAGGACGGCCCGCAGATCCCCGAGATCGACGACCTGGTCAAGAAGGGCCAGGAGCAGCTGCGCGTCCTGATGGGGGGCCGTGGCGGCGATGGCAACCGTACCGGCGGCGGCGGTTTCGGCGGCGGCGGCGGCCCGGCCCTCAACCGCACGACGATCGGGATCGGGGTGCTTGCGGCGCTCGGCCTCTGGGCGTTCTCCAGCTTCTACACCGTGCGGCCGGAGGAGCAGTCGGTCGAACTGTTCCTGGGCCAGTATTCCGCAACCGGCAGCCCGGGTCTGAATTTCGCGCCCTGGCCGTTTGTCACCTACGAGGTGGTCAACGTGACCTCGGAACGGACGGAGGCGATCGGCACGCGGCGCGGCACTGGAGACGGGCTGATGCTGACCACCGACGCCAATATCGTGGATATCGAGTTCCAGGTGGTCTGGAACATCAACGATCCCGCCAAGCTGCTGTTCAACGTGCGCGATCCGCAGCTCACCGTGCAGGCGGTGTCGGAATCGGTGATGCGCGAGATCATCGCGGCCTCGAACCTGGCGCCGATCCTCAACCGGGACCGGGGGATCATCGCCGATACCGCGCGGGAGAACATCCAGGCCACGCTGGACGAGTATGACAGCGGCATCAACATCGTGCGGATCAACCTGGATACGGCCGACCCGCCGCAGGAGGTGATCGACGCCTTCCGCGAGGTGCAGGCCGCCGAGCAGGAACGTGACCGGCTCCAGCGCCAGGCCGACGCCTATGCCAACCGCGTGCTGGCGGAGGCCCGCGGCCAGGCCGCGCAGATCGTCGAGGACTCGGAGGGCTACCGCGCCCGCGTCGTGAACGACGCGCTCGGCGAGGCCAGCCGCTTCTCCTCGGTTCTCGAGGAATACGCCAAGGCGCCCGACGTCACGCGCAAGCGCCTCTATCTCGAGACGATGGAGCGGGTGCTGGGCGATGTGGACAAGATGATCCTTGACGAATCCATCGCCGGGGCCGACGGGCAGGGCAGCGTCGTGCCCTACCTCCCCCTGAACGAGCTGCGCCGCAGCCCTGCCGGAGGAAACTGAGCCGTGCGCAAGACAACCTTCATCATTCCCGTCATCGTCGTGGCCGTCGCCGCGCTGCTGTCCTCGATCTTCGTGGTGGACGAGCGCGAGAAGGCGCTGGTGCTGCAATTCGGCCAGATCAAGGCGGTCGAGGAAGAGCCCGGGCTCAAGTTCAAGATCCCGCTGATCCAGGAAGTGGTGCGCTACGACGCGCGCATCCTGTCGCTGGATACCGATACGATCGAGGTGACGCCCTCTGACGATCGCCGCCTCGTGGTCGACGCCTTCGCGCGCTACCGCATCACCGACGTGGTGCGGTTCCGTCAGGCCGTGGGCGTGGGCGGCGTGCGGGCCGCCGAGGACCGGCTGTCGTCGATCCTGAACGCGACGATCCGCGAGGTGCTGGGTGCCGATCAGGTGACCTCGGACACGATCCTGTCGGAAGATCGGCGCGACCTGATGAACCGCATCCGCGACAATGCCCGCCGCGAGGCGCGGTCGCTGGGCCTCGATGTGGTGGACGTGCGGCTGAAGCAGACCAACCTGCCCGCGCAGAACCTCGAAGCGACCTTCGCCCGGATGCGCGCCGAGCGCGAGCGGGAAGCCGCCGACGAGATCGCCCGTGGTAACGAGGCCGCGCAGCGTGTGCGCGCGCTGGCCGACCGGACCGTGACGGAGACCCTCTCGGAGGCCGAGCGCGAGGCGCAGGTCATCCGCGGTGAAGCGGATGCCCGCCGCAACGGGATCTTCGCCGAGGCCTATGGCGCCGATCCGGAATTCTTCGCCTTCTACCGCTCGCTTCAGGCCTACGAGATCGCGTTGCAGGGCGAGCGCTCGACCATGGTGATGACGCCGGACAGCGAGTTCTTCACCTATCTGCGCAGCGGCAGCGGCCTGCCCGCGTCCGCGGTGCCGAACGGCGCCGGTTCCGGCGGTGCTCCGGACGAGCAGCAGGCACCTGAAAGCGACGAGCAGGCTGGCGCCCTGCCGGCACCGCAGCCCGCTCCCGAGCAGGTGGTGCCGACGCAGGCCGCACCCGGGGCTGCCGTCGCCGCCGAGTGATGGCGACGGTTCTCCTCGCCATCGGCCTCGTGCTTCTGGTCGAGGGGCTGGTCTATGCGCTGGCCCCTCGACTCGTCGAGCAGATGCTCGAAACATTCCGCGCGCTCCCGGAAGAGGCGCGGCGACTGCTCGGGCTGACGGCCATGGCGCTGGGCCTTGCCCTGGTGTGGCTGGCCCACGCGCTCGGGGCCTGACAAGGGCCTTTCTCCGGCGCGGGAACCCGGCGCGCCCCGACCGCGTTTGCGGAATACGCGCCCCGGGGGGCCTCACGGAACTGTCACGCGCGGCTCACCGCCATGTGCGCACAATGCCCGTTGTCACTGTGGGCACAGGACATACATTGTTTCCAGAGAGGCGGTCGCTCCGCCAACCGCGAACAAGGGAGACCCTCCGTGCAATCTCAGGCAATTTCACATCCGCAAAGGGTGACGGCGTCGCTCCGCGCGGCCTGGCTTACGGGGCTTGCGCTTTTGGCCATGATCGCGCTGTCCGTGGCCGCGCCGGTGCGCGCCGCACCCGAAAGCTTTGCCGGACTGGCCGAACAGGTCAGCCCGTCGGTCGTGAACATTACCACCACCACCAGTGTCGCCCAGCGGGACGGGCCACGCGGCATCGTGCCCGAAGGCTCGCCCTTCGAGGATTTCTTCCGCGAGTTCCAGGACCGCAACGGCCCGCAAGTCCCGCGGCGCGGCTCTGCGCTGGGGTCCGGCTTCGTGATCTCCGAGGATGGCTACATCGTCACCAACAACCATGTCATCGAGGGTGCCGACGAGATCCGGGTGGAATTCTTCGAGGGGTTCGAGCTGGAGGCCGAGGTGGTGGGCACCGACCCCAACACCGATATCGCACTTCTCAAGGTCGACCCGGAACGCTCGCTTGATTTCGTCCGGTTCGGCGACAGCGACACGGCCCGCGTGGGCGAGTGGGTCATGGCCATGGGCAACCCGCTGGGTCAGGGCTTCTCGGTCTCCGCCGGGATCGTGTCCGCCCGCAACCGCGCGCTCAGCGGTACCTATGACGACTACATCCAGACCGACGCGGCGATCAACCGGGGCAACTCGGGCGGCCCGCTGTTCAACATGGACGGCGAGGTGATCGGCGTGAACACCGCGATCCTGTCGCCCGACGGCGGCTCCATCGGGATCGGCTTCGCGATGGCGTCGAACGTGGTCAGAGGCGTGGTCGACCAGCTTCAGGAGTTTGGCGAGACGCGCCGCGGCTGGCTGGGCGTGCGCATCCAGGATGTGACCCCGGATCTGGCCGAGGGTATCGATGGCATGGACGAGGCGCGCGGCGCGCTGGTGACGGACGTGCCCGAGGGCCCCGCGCGCGAGGCCGGCATGGAAGCGGGCGACGTGATCCTCGTCTTCGACGGGACCGACGTGCAGGACACCCGCCAGCTGGTGCGCATCGTGGGCGCCACCGCGGTCGGCAAGTCGGTGCGCGTGATGGTGCTGCGCGACGGCGAGACCCGGACGCTCCTTGTGACGCTGGCCCGCCGCGAGACGGCGGAGGGCGCGGTACCGGCGGCGCAGCCGGGCACCTCGGAAGAGCCTGCCGAGGCGGAGATCCTGGGCATGACCGTGCAGCCGATGACCGACGAGTTGCGCGAGCAGCTCGAGCTTGGGGCGGGTGTCTCGGGCCTTGTCGTGACGGCGGTGGAGGAAAGCTCGGGCGCCTTCGAGAAGGGCCTGCGCGCGGGCGACGTGATCGCCGAGGCCGGCCAGGAGACCCTCGAGACGGTCGCCGAACTCGAGGATCGAATCGCCGAGGCGCGGGACGCGGGGCGCAGGTCGCTGCTGCTTCTGGTGCGCCGGAGCGGCGAGCCGCGCTTCGTCGCGCTGGGCCTCGAGGACGAATAGGCCGTCCGCTGCGAGCGACTTTCCGGCAAGAGCGCCCCCGGCAGGGGGCGCTCTTCGTCATTCCAGGCTGTCGCGCGGGACCTCCACCAGCCCCAGGGCGCGCGCGGCCGAGAGCGACAGCGCGCCGCTGTCCGGCCCGCCCATGTCGCGCTGAAAGCGCCGGATCGCCGCGGCGGTGGCCGTGTCCATCCGCCCCGTTGCGGGCATGTCCAGATAGCCCCGTACCGAAAGCGCCCGTTGCAGCGAGGCGATGAACTCGGGCGTCGCCTGGTCGGGGCAGGGAGTTTCGAACCAGCGTGTCTCGCGCTCGCGCAGGATGCGCTGGCGGGTCTCGGTGCTGAACTGCGCGGCTTCCAGCGGCCGGCCCTGCGCATCGCGCCGTTCGGGGCGGAGCAGGACCTGTTCGGTCACCGTTTCGAACACCGCGGGCGTGGTCTGTGGTGCCCAGCACGTGCCGGGCGGCGCGTCGGTGGGGCCGGTCGCGGCCCCGGCCCGCGGGGGGGCCGGATCGGGCGCCTGCATCGTGCAGGCCGCCAGAAGCAGAACGGCGGCAAGGGGGCCGGTTCGGACCGCGGCGGCGGTGATGCGCATCTGCTCTGCCTCTTCGGACTGCCTGTTGCGGCGCAGTCTACGGCGGGCGGGGGCCGCGGGGCAACGCCGCCGTCACTGTCCGCCGTCGCCGCCCCGGATCACCGCCCGTTACGGCCGCGTCCGCCATCGCCTGTGCGCGGATCGGGCCAGGTGCTGCCGGGCTGGTCGGCGGCCCGGCAGATCTCGGGACGCAGCAGGTCGTCCAGCATTTCCGAGATATCCTCGATCCGCTCGGCGATGACATGGGTGACCCCCTGCGCGCGCTGCAGTCGCCCGGTCACCCGCAAGAGCCGCCCCGCGATGACCGCGCGGCGGAACTGCTCGTAGACATGCCGCCAGACGATCACGTTGACCACGCCGGTCTCGTCCTCGAGCGTGACGAAGATCACGCCCTTGGCGGTGCCGGGCCGTTGCCGCAGGATCACCAGCCCCGCCACCGCGATCCGCGCGCCGGAGGGGGGCTCTTCCAGCCTGGCGGCCGTCATCGCCGCGGGTGGGCGCGGCCAGGCGCCGCGGGAGGGGGCGGTCAAGGTCTGCATGGGAACAATAGTAGAACATTTGCCCGCCGCCGCAACCCCGCCTTGCCTGTGGGCCGCGCCTGACCCAAATGGGGCTGGCAAGGCCCCGCGGCCTTGGCTAGGAAGTGACCGACCATCATCAACGGAGCGCGAGGCATGGCGAAGATCACCTACATCGAGCATAATGGCACCGAGCATGTCGTCGAGGTTCAGAACGGGATGACCGTGATGGAGGGCGCGCGCGACAACAACATCCCCGGCATCGAGGCCGATTGCGGCGGTGCCTGTGCCTGCTCCACCTGCCATGTCTACGTCCATCCCGACTGGGTGCCGAAGCTTCCGGCCAAGGAGGACATGGAGGAAGACATGCTCGACTTCGCCTACGAGCCGGATCCGGCACGTTCGCGTCTGACCTGCCAGCTCAAGGTCACCGACGCGCTGGACGGGCTGGTGGTGCAGATGCCCGAGAAGCAGATCTGATCGCGATGGCCGTCGCGCACACCGCCCGGGTCCTGGCCGCGCTGCTGGCGCTGGCGGCCCCGGCGGCGGCGCAGCAGATCGTGGGCGCGGCCTACGAGGCCCCCAGCACGCGCTACCCGCATGGCGTGCTGGGCGATACCGAGGAATGGGGCACGCTCGCGCTCGCGCTCTCCGACGGTCGCCTTCGCCGGATCGTGCTCCCCGAGACGCGGGTGTTCGAGGATACCGGGCCCCGGCTCGTCGATCTGGACGGCGACGGCGCGCCCGAGGTGATCGCGGTCGAGAGCCACCGGGATCTGGGCGCGCGGCTGGTGATCCACGGACCGGAGGGCGAGATCGCCGCAAGCCCGCATATCGGCACCCGTTTCCGCTGGCTCGCGCCGCTGGGTGCGGCGGATCTCGACGGCGACGGCCGGATCGAGATCGCCTGGATCGATCGGCCGCATCTCGCCCGGATCCTGCGGGTCTGGCGCTTCGAGAGCGGCACCCTGGCGCCGGTGGCCGAACTCCCTGGCCTGACCAATCACCGCATCGGCGAACGCGACATCGCCGGTGGCATCCGCGATTGCGGCACGGGCCCCGAGATCGTCGTCGCCTCCGCCGACTGGACCCGCCTTCGGGCCGTCAGCCTGACCGGCACCACGCTCCGGGCGCGCGACATCGGCGCGCATGACAACCGTGAAAGCTTTGCCCGGGCGCTCGCCTGCGCCGACCGCTGAGCGCTTGCGCGGCATTCTTCTGGCCGAAACATCCCGGGGGAGTCGCCCGGAACGGGCGACGGGGGCGGAGCCCCCCGCGCCGGGTCACCCGGCGCCCGCCATTGGCCGCGCCGGGTCACCCGGCGCCCGCCGAAACGCTCACCGGGTCAGCCTAGTGCGCGCCAGCCGATGTCGCGGCGGCAGAACCCCTCGGGCCAGTCCACCGCGTCGACCATGGCATAGGCGCGCTCCCGCGCCTGGGCCAGCGTGGCGCCGCGCGCGGTCAGGTTCAGGACCCGCCCGCCGGTGGCCAGGATCCGCCCCTCTTCCAGCGTCGTGCCGGCATGGAAGCACTGGTGGAAACTGTCCTCCGGCATCGCCTCCAGCCCGCGGATCTCGCTGCCTTTCGCATAAGCGCCCGGATAGCCCCGGGCCGCCATCACCACGGTCATGGCATGATCGTCGCCCCAGTTCACCCGGGCGCCCGCCAGCCGCCCTTTGGCGGCGGCGTGCATCAGGTCCAGCGCCTGAGCGCCCAGCCGCATCATCAGCACCTGCGCCTCCGGGTCGCCGAAGCGCACGTTGAACTCCACCAGCCGGGGCTCGCCGTCCTCGATCATCAGCCCGACATAGAGCACACCCCGGTAGGGCGTGCCGCGCCGCGCCATCTCGGCCACCACGGGGCGCACGATCCGCTCCAGCGCGCGGGCCTCGACCTCGGGCGTCATCACCGGGGCCGGGGAATAGGCCCCCATCCCGCCGGTATTCGGCCCGGTATCGCCCGCGCCCACGCGCTTGTGGTCCTGCGCGGTGCCGATGGGCAGCACCTCCTCGCCATCCACCAGCACGAAGAACGAGGCCTCCTCGCCGGTCATGAACTCCTCGATCACCACCTCGGCGCCGGCCTGGCCGAACGCGCCGCCGAACATCTCGTCCACGGCCTCCAGCGCCTGGGCCTCGGTCTCGGCCACGATCACGCCCTTGCCCGCGGCCAGCCCGTCGGCCTTGACCACGATGGGCGCGCCCTGCGCCCGGACATGCGCCTTCGCGGCCTCGGCATCGGCAAAGCGCGCCCAGGCCGCGGTGGGGGCGCCGCAGGCGTCGCAGATCTCCTTGGTGAAGGCCTTGGACGCCTCCAGCCGGGCCGCCTCGCGCGAGGGGCCGAACACCGCGAAGCCGCCGTCGCGCAGCCGGTCCGAGATGCCTTCGGCCAGCGGCGCCTCGGGGCCCACGATCACCAGGTCGATCGCCTCGGCCTCGCAGAAATTCACCACCGCCGCGCCCTCCAGGATGTCGAGATCGGCGCAGGTCGCGATCTGGGCGATGCCCGCATTGCCCGGCGCCACGATCAGCTTGTCGCATTTCGGGTTCTGCATCGCGGCCCAGGCCAGCGCGTGCTCGCGGCCGCCGCCGCCCAGGATCAGGATGTTCATGGCGCTCTCCCGCTTGGCCTCGCCCCGCCGCCGTTCTAGGCTGGGGGGAGGCAAGGCACAAGGCGGCGCGATGGACCTGATCGAGGACGAAAAGCCGGGCGGGAACGCCCCGGAATTCACCGTATCCGAGCTCTCGGGTGCGGTGAAACGGGTGATCGAGGGCGAGTTCGCCTTCGTGCGGGTGCGGGGCGAGCTGGGCCGCATCAGCCGCCCGCGCTCGGGCCATGTCTATCTCGACCTCAAGGACGAGCGCGCGGTGCTGTCGGGAGTGATCTGGAAGGGCGTGGCGGCGCGCCTGGCCACCCAGCCCGAGGAGGGGCTGGAGGTCGTGGCCACCGGCCGGCTGACCACCTTCCCGGGCCAGTCGCGCTACCAGATCGTCATCGAGGACATCCGGCCCGCGGGCCAGGGCGCGCTGATGGCGCTGCTGGAAAAGCGCAGGAAGATGCTCGAGGCCGAAGGGCTGTTCGAGCAGGCCCGCAAGAGGCCCTTGCCCTACCTGCCCGAGGTGATCGGGGTGGTCACCTCGCCTTCGGGGGCGGTGATCCGCGATATCCTGCACCGTCTGCGCGACCGTTTTCCGCGCAAGGTGCTGATCTGGCCCGTGGCGGTGCAGGGCGAGCGCTGCGCCGCCGAGGTGGCCGCGGCGATCGCCGGGTTCAACCGTCTGAGCCCGGGCGGCGCGTTGCCCCGGCCCGACCTGCTGATCGTGGCGCGCGGCGGCGGCAGCATCGAGGACCTGTGGGGCTTCAACGAGGAGATCGTGGCGCGCGCGGCGGCTGCCTCGGAGATCCCGCTGATCTCGGCCGTGGGACACGAGACCGACACCACGCTGATCGATTTCGTCTCGGACCGGCGCGCGCCCACGCCCACCGCCGCGGCGGAGCTGGCGGTGCCGGTGCGGATGGAGCTGCTGGCCTGGCTGGAGACGCAATCCATGCGCCTGACCCATGCGGCCGGATCGGGGCTGGAACGGCGCGGCCAGCGCCTGCGCGACCTGGCGCGTGCACTGCCCCGGCCCGAGGCGCTGCTGGAAAGCCCGCGCCAGCGGCTGGACACGCTGTCCGACCGGCTGCCCGCCGCGCTGTCGCGGGCGATCCAGGGCCGGCGGCTGCGGCTGTCGGAGGCGTCGGGCGGGTTGCGCCCTTCCGCCCTGCGCCGGTCTGTCGAGGCCGAGGGGCGCCGGCTGGCGGCCCTGGCGCCGCGCCTGGGGTCCGCGCTGGAGCGCGGGCTGGAGGCGCGGCGCGAGGCGCTGGGCCGGCGCGCGGACCGGCTCAGCCTGCGGCCGCTGCACGACAGTATCCGGCGAGAGAAGGACCGGCTTGCCGACCTGTCGCGCCGGCTGGACGAGGCGCGGGAGCGCCGCATGGCGGCCTGGCGCGACCGGCTCGACGCGCTGGAGCGACTGCGCGAGACGCTGGGCTACGAGGCGACCTTGCAGCGCGGCTTCGCGGTGGTGCGCGGGGACGGGAACGTGGTCACGCGCAAGGCCGCGGCGCAGGGCGCGCGGGTTCTGGAGATCGAGTTTTCGGACGGGCGGCTGGTGGTGGGTGCAAGGCCCCGCAAGGCCGGCGGCACGGACGATCCGCCGGAACAGGGCTCGCTGTTCTAGCCGGGGGCGCGTTCCGGCAAGGGTTCATCGAGGCCCCGCCGGGCGGTCCTCGCCAAGGCCGACGCCCGTGAGGGCGCGGAAGCGCCCGCGGCCCGGTCAGCGCCGGGCGGTGACCACCGGTTCGCCGGCCGCGAACAGGCGCAGCCCGCCGCTTTCGTCGATGTCGAATCGGTCCACCGTTTCCAGCGTGGCGAGAAACCGGTTTTCCTGCGCCATCAGCGCCTCGGGGCAGGCCATCATCGTGGCGGCGACCGGACCCACCCGCAGCCCCTCGCCGGACATCTCCACCGTGCCGGTATAGCGGTTGCAGGTCGCGCGCCCGCTGACCCGGCCATCGCGGTCGAAGGCGATCGTGACCCGCGACGAATCGACGATCCCGGCCCCGCCGATATCCTCGACCACCCATTCCGGTCCGGTCAGCAGCGCCATCGGGTCGCCGCCGCAGCCCCGCAGCGTGGGGCCGTCACGCTCGAGGGTCACGGATTGCGGATAGGGCATCCCGGTCATGCCGTCATGGCACAGCCTTTCCACGACATGTATCCGCAAACCTCGCGCGGGCAGGTCATACACGAAGGCGCCGTCGGTGATTCCGGGGGTGGGCAAGGAGGCCTCGATCGTCTCGGTGCCGTAATCGAGGCTGGCCCGAACCCGCCCTTCGCGGAATTCCAGCGTCCAGCCCGGCTCGTTGCCCCGCGCGGTCCAGGCCGCCTCGGTTTCGGGTGGAATCATCACGCAGTCGGGCAGGGCGGTTCCATCCAACTCCACCTGCGCCGTGTCTCCCTTGGTCCAGACCGAGCTGCGGCCGTCCGCGCTGACGAATTTCGCCCCCGAGGCGGTGCGCTCCTGCGCCAGTTCGATCACCTGCGTTCCGGTGTCCAGCAGGGCCTTCTCGCCGGCGAAGCCCAGCCGCAGCCGCATGTCGCCGCAACGCAGCGCCGAGGCGAAGCCCATGGGCCTGTGCGGGCGCAGGATCACCTCGCCCAGCGCCACGTCCTCCGCGCCGGATCGCACCTGCAATGTCTCGCTCAGCCAGCGTGCCGAGCCGCCTGTAAAGATCCCCGCGCGCAAGTCCGCCCCGACGCCATCGGGAATCTCGAGCGTGAAGGGCAGCGGCACTTGCCGGCCTTCGGTGGCGAACCGCGTCTCGCCCAGCAGCGCGCCGGTGGCGCCGCGCGCCTCGACCACCACGCTGGCCTCGGGCGGCAGGGCGATGCGCGCGAGATAGGTCAGGCTGCCGTCGAGGGTGCGGCTGTCCCGGGCCGTGGCGGGCAGCGCGGTCATGGCGAGTGCGAGGCCGGCGAGGAGGCGAAAGGCGGGCATTACAGGTCCATTGACAAAGGAATGCAGATCAAGTGTGCGAAGCTTGCCCCCGCAACACAAGCCCCACCTTGCGGCACGGCCCCTGGCGTGCTCAGACTCCCACCTCCGGGCCCAGGCACTGCATGGGCTCCTCGCTCTGATCCGCCTCGTAGAGCGGCACCGTGCTTTCATCCTCGAAGATCGCCAGAAGGCCGCCGCCGGGCGCGCGGAAGAACTGCCAGCATTGCGGGCCGATCCCGTCCTCGTAGACGAAGCAGATGTAGCCGCGGTCGTCCTCGTACCAGCTGCCCTCGATGCAGCGCCCGTCCAGGAAGGACCAGGTAACGCGGCGGTCCGGCTTGTAGCGCTCCACGCCGTAGGGCTCGCCGGCCTGGCCGAAATAGAGCGTCTTGCCTTGCGTGTAGGCGTCGAACTCCTCTGGGGTCAAGGGATCCTGCGCGGCCAGTGGCGCGGCGATAAGCAGGGCGAACAGGGCAGCGAGCAGGGCGCGGATCATGGGCCGACTGTGCCACGCCGGGCGGCCGGTGTTAACCGGTTTTCGCGGATGCGGCGCCGGGGTGGCGGCGGTCCGCGACGCGGCGGGCGCGGTGGTCCATCAGGGCGCGCCAGGCCGGCGGCCAGAGCGCGATCACCGCCATCACCGGCAGGCTTTGCGGCAGGCGTGGCATGGCGGCGTCCAGCTCCAGCGCGGGCCAAGGCCGCGCGGGGTGGGCGTGGTGGTCGGAATGGCGCGGCGCGTTCAGCATCATGGCGGAGGATTGCCGGTGCGGCGCGTTCCAGGAATGCTGCGGGCCCACCGGCTCGGGGCTACCATCCGGCCGCAGGGCGCGGCGCAGCCCGTAATGCTGCACGTAGTCCGACAGCAGCAGTTGCGCCTGCGCGTAGGCGGCAAGTCCCAGAAGGGCCAGCAGTCCGGGCAGTCCCGCGATCGCCCAGGCCAGAGCAAGCGCCAGCGTGGCCCCGCCGATCCATAGCGCGTAAGGGTGCATGCCACGCGGGTTGCGCGCGTGGCGGGCATTCTCCGCCGCAAGCCCCGCACGGAACGACCCGGCCCAGGCTCGCGGCAGGAACCGCCAGAAGCTCTCGCCCGGCCTTGCGCTGTTGGGATCGGCTTCGGTGGCCACGTGGACATGATGCACCAGCCGGTGCGCCGAGACGTGATGCCCGAACAGCAGCGAGACATAGACCAGCGCGCCCAGCCTGCGCGGCCCGCGCGGGCTTGCATGTATCAGTTCGTGGGCGTTGGAATTGCTGATCTGCCCGAAAAACAGCCCGAAGGCGAAGAAGGCGACCACCCGTTCCGCCGTGCCCAGCCCGCTGTCTCCGCCGATTCCGTGGATCGCCAGGGGCCAGAGCGCCAGATGCGCCCCGGCCAGCGTCAGCGACAGGGCCTGCCCCGCGGGGAACTCCGCGCCGGGCATGGCGGTGGGGGCGGCCTCGCGGCCCAGCCGGTCGAGCGCGAAGGTCAGCACCGTCATCCAGGCAAGCGCCGCCGCGCCCCAGGCACCGCCCGTCAGGACGGCAAGGGCAAGCAGCGCCGCGGGGGCGAGCGTGGCGATGGCGAAGCGGGTCATCTTGCGCCCATCGTGCCGCGAAATTGCGCGGATCGTAAGGCAGAACCGGGGCGAGCCCGGGGTTTGCAAACCCTTCCATCCCGCGCGCGCAGGCATTAGGTGGAACGTGACCAGCGTGGAGGCAGCGCCCATGGCATTCTTCAGCAAGCTCAAGGACCGGTTGTTCAAGTCCTCGTCGAAGATCGACGAAGGGTTGGAAGCCATCGTGGATGAGGGCGGCACGCGCGAGGCGCCCGAACCGGAAACGCCCGAACCGGAAACGCCCGAGCAGGAGAGCCCGCAACCAGAGCGCCCCCGGCGCGACCCCGAGGTGCCGCCGCAGCCCGAGCCTTCGCCCGAGCCCGAGCCGTCGCCAGTGCCCGAGCCCGAACCGGAACACACCCCCGAGCCCGAACCGCAGCCCGAACCCGAACCGCAGCCCGAACCCGAACCGCTGCCCGTGCCCGATCCGGCGCCGCGCCCCGGCCCGGGCCCCGAACAGCCCCAGCCCGTCGATCCGACGCCCGCGCCCACCCCTCAGGAGGTGCCCCAACCGGAGCGCGAGCCCGGCCCCGCGCCCGCGCCGCTGGAGATCCCGCAGCCGGACATCCCGCAGGAACTGCCCGAGCAGTCCGCGAACCCGGGCTTTCTGGGCAGGCTCTTGGGCCGCCGCGCCGCCGCGCCGGTGATGCGCCGCACGCTGGACGACGCGATGCTGGAAAGCTTGGAAGAGCTGCTGATCTCGGCCGACATGGGGGTGGATACCGCGCTGCGCGTCACCGCGAACATGGCCGAGGGGCGGATGGGCCGGAAACTCTCGGTCGAGGAGATCAAGCACCTGCTGGCGGACGAGATCACCCGGGTGCTGGAGCCCGTCGCGCGGCCGCTGCCGATCTACCCCAAGCGCCCGCAGGTCGTGCTGGTGGTGGGGGTCAACGGCTCGGGCAAGACCACGACGATCGGGAAACTCGCCTCGCAGTTTCGCGCCGCGGGCAAGAAGGTGGTGATCGCCGCGGGCGACACGTTCCGCGCGGCCGCGGTGGAACAGCTGCAGATCTGGGGCGAGCGGGCCGGCGTGCCGGTGCTGACCGCGCCCGAGGGATCCGACCCGGCCAGCCTCGCCTTCGACGCCATGACCAAGGCCGAGGCCGATGGCGCCGACCTGCTGCTGATCGACACCGCAGGGCGGCTTCAGAACCGCCAGGACCTGATGGAGGAGCTGGCCAAGATCGTTCGGGTGATCCGCAAGAAGGATCCCGAGGCCCCGCACAACACGCTGCTGGTGCTGGATGCCACCACCGGCCAGAACGCGCTGAGCCAGGTGGAGATCTTCCGCAAGATCGCCGATGTCTCGGGGCTGGTGATGACCAAGCTCGACGGCACCGCCAAGGGCGGGGTGCTCGTGGCGCTGGCCGACAAGTTCGGCCTGCCGATCCATGCCATCGGCGTGGGCGAGCAGATCGACGACCTCGCCCCTTTCGATCCCGAGGACTTCGCCGCCGCCCTCACCGGGCTGGACCGCGCCGCATGATCCTGTCCGCCCGGCTCACGGCCCGCCGTCGCGATCCCCGTGCCGGCCGGACCTGGCGATCAGCCGCAGCAACCACAGCACGAACAGGGCCAGGATCGCGGCCGTGACCGCCAGCACCAGGTTGCCGATGCCGCATGCCAGGCCGATCGCGCCGGCCAGCCACATGCCCGCGCCCGTTGTCAGGCCCCGCACCTTGTCGCCCTGCAGGATGATCGTGCCCGCCGCGAGGAAGGCCACGCCCGCCGTCACCGCCTCGACCAGCCGGATCGGGTCGAGCCGGAGCGGCACGTCGCTCTCGCCGCCCAGCGTCATCAGGTCGAAGGTGACCAGCGTGAAGATGCAGGCGGCCAGCGCGATCATCATGTGGGTGCGCAGCCCGGCCGACTTGTCTTGCTGCTCGCGCTCCCAGCCGATCACGCCCCCCAGGATCAGCGCGGCGGCCATCCGCAGCGCCGCCGCCTCCCAGGGCACGTTGCCGAAAGGCGTGAGCGTGGTATCGGCGCCAAGCGCGCGGGCCAGCCAGCCGGGGAGCTCGTCCATCATGGGCGCCAGTGTCGGCCGGCGCCGCCCGGCAGGCAAGCCCCGCCCTGCGGAAACCCGCCGATGAGCGACTGGCTGATCGCGCTGGAGGGCACGCCACGGGGCGAGACGCTCGCCATGCTTCTGGCGCTTTCGGCGGCGTTCCTGCACGCGGTGTTCGGCGCGCTTCAGAAGGGCCGGCACGATCCCTGGCTCGTGCGGGGCGCGGTGGATGCCAGCTACGGCAGCATGGCCGCGCCGGTGGCGCTGTTCCTGGTACCCTGGCCGGAACCGCACATGTGGCCGATCTTCGCGGTGATGCTGGTGATCCACACCGCCTACAAGCTGCTGCAATCCTGGGCCTATACCAAGGGCGCCTACACGGTGGTCTACCCGGTGGTGCGCGGCACCGCGCCGCTCTTCACGGTGCTGGGGGCCTGGGTGCTGTTCGGAGAGGTCTTCACCGGCGTCCAGTGGCTGGGCGTGGCGGTGCTGCTGACGGGGATTTTCGGGCTGGCGGCCTACAACCTTGCCTTCCTCGTGCCCGCGCGCGAAACGCTGCCCGCCGCGCTGGGGCTGGCGGTGCTGACCGGGCTTTTCGTGGCGCTCTACACCACTTGGGACGCCTACGGCATCCGCGCCACCGCCGATCCGTTCACCTTTCTCGCCTGGTTCTTCTTCCTCGATGGAATCCTGCTGCCGGGGTTCATATATCGGTACTGGCGCCGGTTGCCCGACCGGCCCGCGCCCGGGCCGCTGATGCGCGTGGGCGTGACCGGGGCGCTGGTCGGGATCGCGAGCTTCGGTTCGATCATGCTGGCCACCCGGCTCGGCAAGGTCGGCGAGGTGGCGGTGCTGCGCGAGACTTCCACGGTCTTCGCCGCGCTGATCGGCTGGCTGGTGCTGAAGGAGACGGTGGGCCCGCGCCGCATCCTTCTCATGGTCTTGATCGCGCTGGGTGCGGTGATAGTTGAAGCGGGCGGATGAGGAGCCAGCGCATGGACGAGTCGAAACAGATCAATCCCTTCCTGAAATCGGCGCTCGAGCTCGGCCCCGTGCTGGTCTTCTTCGCGGCCTACCTGCTGCTGCGCGACGGCAGCTACACGGTCGCCGGACGGGAGTATGACGGCTTCATCCTCGTGACCGCCGGCTTCGTGCCGCTCATGATGTTGTCCACCGGGCTGTTGTGGAAGCTCACCGGAAACCTGTCGCGGATGCAGGTCGCCACGCTGGTGCTGGTGGTGGTGTTCGGCGGGCTGTCGGTCTGGCTCAACGACGACCGGTTCTTCAAGATGAAGCCGACGATGATCTACCTGCTCTTCGCGGCGATCCTCGGGATCGGGCTGATGCGGGGGCAGAGCTACCTGCAATACGTGATGGAAGGGCTGATGCCGCTGGCGCAGGAGGGCTGGATGATTCTGACCCGGCGCCTCGCGGGGTTCTTCTTCGGCCTGGCGGTGCTGAACGAGGTGATCTGGCGCACGATGAGCACGGACGCCTGGGTCTGGTTCAAGACCTTCGGCCTGACGGCGGCGATCTTCGCCTTCTTCATGCTGCAGGGCCGGCTGTTCAAGACCTATGGCGAGGAGGCCGGGGACAGCGAGGGCTGAGCCTGCGCGTTCTAATTGCTCCTGCCGTCCTTCGGCTTGATCGTACGCGATGCCGGCCGGGCGGGGTGCTGCGCGGCGCGCCGCAGGCGCGGCGCAAGGATTTTCCGGAAAAATCCTTGCGCGGCCCGTGCACGGGCCGCCGCGCCCCGGGCCGGCGGCGCGCTCAGCCTTTCTGCCTGAACAGCATCTTCCGCCCCTCCGGCGTGGTGCCCGCCGGGCCGCGCAGCTCCGCATGCAGCGCCCGTCCGCGTTGCACCCCCTCGCGCGCGCCCACCGTCTCCAGCCAGCGCGCCATGTGGGGCTTGTCCGACAGATCCTGCTGCTGGCCTTCCCAGAGCGAGGCCCAGGGCCAGATCGCCATGTCGGCGATGGAATAGAAGTTCCCGGCCACGAAGCCGTGCCGCGCCAGCTGCGTGTCCAGCACCCTATAGAGCCGTGCGGTCTCGTTGCGATAACGCTCCTTGGCGTAGGGCAGGTCCTGCGGCGGGTCCATGCCGGGGGCGTATTTCAGAAAGTGATGCGCCTGGCCCGCCATCGGGCCCAGCCCGCCCATCTGCCACATCAGCCACTGGTCGACCGCGATCCGGTCGCGCTCGGTCGGGCCGCCGAACAGCCCGGTCTTGCGCGCCAGATATTGCAGGATCGCCCCGGATTCGAACAGCGCGAGCGGCGCCCCGTCCGGCCCTTCGGGATCGACGATGGCGGGCATGCGGTTGTTGGGGGCGATCTTCAGGAACGCGGGCTCGAACTGCTCGCCCTTGCCGATATTCACCAGCCGCACCGTGTGGGGCAGTCCCATCTCCTCCAGCGCGATCGAGATTTTCCAGCCGTTGGGGGTGGGCCAGTAGTAAAGCTCTATCGGGTCCTGCGTCATGATGCCCTCCTGTCCTCAAGGGCCTCAGGATGACGCACGGGCGGGCGAAAGCAAGCGATCCCGCCCGGAGGGCCGCGCAAGAAGCCGTGACCAGCGCGGCTCCGGCGCGGCCGGCAGCGCCGCGCGCAGGACGGCCAGCGTCAGCGCCTCGGGCCTGCGCAGCAGGTCGGCATGAAGGTCGAACACGCCGGGCCGCAGGTAGCCCGACCAGTGGCAGATCCGCCGCCCCGGCGGCGCCACCCGGTAGCCGCGCGCGGCCAGCGCCGCCAGCGTGCGCGGATCGTCCAGTTGCAGCGTCAGCGCATTGCGCCGGGGCGTCAGGCCCTGGCCCAGGCTGCGGTCGCCGGGCCGTGCGGGCGCGATCAGCCGCTCCAGCAGCATGTCGAACAGGTCGTTCTCGCGGCTGGTGACGTTGACGATCTCGACGGCGCGCCCGGCAGGCGTGGCAAGCGCGGTCTCGGCCCGGCTGGCATATTCCGCGCCTGCCAGCAGGATCGCCCGCGACAGCGCCGCCTCGGGCAGGTGCGGCAGGGCCTGCAATCCCACCCGTGCGCCCAGCGAATGGCCGATGAGGTGGACCGGCCGGTGCGGCGCGGCGTCCCGCAGCGCGCGGACCAGCACGGCGAGGCCCCGTCCCGCAAGGGCCGCGCGGCCATAGGCGGCCCAGATCGAGCCCCGTGCGGGCCAGCCGAAGGCGATGCCCAGCCCCTCGTCCGCGCCGCCCGCGCCGAAGCCCAGCGCGCGCGGCCAGCTCAGCGCCTTGCGGCCGCCGCGGGCCGGGTCCAGCGCCAGGATGTGACGGTGCGGACAGTGCCGCGGATCGCCTGGGCTGAACCGGTAGCCGTGGATCATGACGATCACCGGCCCGGTGCCCCTTGCGGCTTCCCGCGCCGCCATCTGCAGGCCGGCCAGCCCGCCGGTTTCCGAGAAATCGACCCGAACCAGTGGCATTCCCCGCCTCCGCCACAACATCTTGTGGTGCAGGGGATAGGCGAGACCTGCGAAATCCCGATGACGGGTCCGTGACGCGCGCGTGACGGTGTTGACGGGCCACAGGCGCTTGCGTATCAGGCGGCACGTGGCGATTTGTTGCCGGATTGCGGGCCACGTTAAACATGCCGCTAAAGAGGTCGAGACCGGGACACCCCGTTCGCTTGACCGCGGCGGGGTCTTTTCTTGCGGGCATGCGCCCGGGGAGGTTTCGGAGATGACGCAGGGCTGGAAGCCGCGCACGCGGCTGGTGCATGGCGGGACGCGGCGCTCGCAATACGGCGAGGTCAGCGAGGCGCTCTTTCTCACACAGGGGTTCGTCTACGACAGCGCCGAGGCCGCCGAGGCCCGGTTCCTGAAGGCCGGCGAGGACGAATTCATCTATGCCCGCTACGGCAACCCCACCGTGGCGATGTTCGAGGAGCGGATCGCGGCGCTGGAAGGCGCCGAGGACGGGTTCGCCACCGCCTCGGGCATGGCGGCGGTGTCGGGCGCGCTGATGTCGATGCTGCGGGCAGGCGATCACGTGGTCGCGGCGCGGGCGCTGTTCGGCTCCTGCCTCTACGTGCTGGAGGAGGTGCTGGCGCGCTACGGGGTCGAGGTGACGCTGGTGGACGGGACCGACCTCGCGCAGTGGCGCGACGCGATCCATCCGGGCACGCGGGCGGTGTTCTTCGAGTCGGTGTCGAACCCCACCTTGGAAATCGTTGATATCGAGCGCGTTTCGGAGCTGGCCCACGGGGTCGGCGCGCTGGTTCTGGTGGACAATGTCTTTACCACGCCGGTCTTCTCGGACGCGATCGCGCAGGGGGCCGACGTGGTGATCTATTCGGCCACGAAGCATATCGACGGGCAGGGCCGGGTGCTGGGCGGGGTGATCCTGGGCACGCGGGAGTTCATCCGCGGCACGGTCGAGCCCTACATGAAGCATACTGGCGGGGCGCTGTCGCCCTTCAACGCCTGGGTCATGTTGAAGGGGCTGGAGACGATGGAGCTGCGGGTGCGCGCCCAGGCCGAGACGTCGCTGGCGCTGGCCCACGGGCTCGAGGGGCATCCGAAGCTGTCGCGGGTCATCCATCCGGGGCTGGCCTCGCATCCGCAGTATGCGCTGGCCATGGCGCAGATGGGCGGGCAGGGCGGCACGATGCTGGCGCTGGATTTGGCGGGCGGGCAGGCGGCGGCGTTCCGGTTTCTGAACGCGCTCGAGATCGTGGTGATCTCGAACAACCTGGGCGATGCAAAATCCATCGTCACCCACCCCGCCACCACGACGCATCAGCGCCTGCCTGAGGCGCAGAAGACGGCGCTGGGGATCACGCCGGGGCTGGTGCGGCTGTCGGCGGGGCTGGAGGATCCCGAGGACCTGTTGGCCGACCTGCTTGGGGCGCTGGAGGCGGCCTGAACCGGGCAGGGGCGCCGCGCGCCCTTCGGGCGCGCCCCGCGAGGAGCCCCCGCACGGGGGCGAGGAGCGCCCCGCCCCGAATTGCGCAAATTGTTGATCCGGAACGTCGTTTCCGGCGTAAGACCTTTCGCGATTGGAAATTCGAGGTGCCGCGTACTAGGTTAGGCGGGCACCGACAGGCGAGAGGCTGATGCGATGAACATTCACATGCCGGAAATCGACCGGACACCGGACCGCGACGCCGCGCAAAGCGCGCTCGATACCCTGCGCAGCTGGGTGGCCCGTGCCTCCGATGCCGAAATCGCCGCGCTCGACCCGGCGGTGCTGCGCCTGCTGCCCGAGGCAGAGACCTACCCGGTGCTCAACCGCGTCTATCCCGACGGCTTCGAGGCGGATACCGCCTACAAGGCCACCATGCCCGATCTGCAGAACGGCCCCGCGGCGCTGATCCGTGGCGCGCGCCGGCCGATCCAGCATGTGGGCATCTCGAATTTCCGCCTGCCGATCCGGTTCCACACCCGCGACAACGGCGACCTGACGCTGGAGACCTCGGTCACCGGCACCGTCAGCCTGGAGGCCGAGAAGAAGGGCATCAACATGTCGCGTATCATGCGCAGCTTCTACGGCCACGCGGAGCGCACCTTCAGCTTCGACGTGATCGAGGCGGCGCTGGACGACTACAAGAGCGACCTGGAAAGCCTGGATGCCCGCATCCAGATGCGGTTCTCGTTTCCCGTCAAGGTGGGCAGCCTGCGCTCGGGCCTGTCGGGCTACCAGTATTACGACATCGCGCTGGAACTGATCGAGCGTCAGGGCGTGCGCCGCCGGATCATGCATCTCGACTATGTCTATTCCTCGACCTGCCCCTGCTCGCTGGAATTGAGCGAGCACGCGCGTCGCGAGCGCGGGCAGCTTGCTACGCCGCATTCGCAGCGGTCGGTCGCGCGCCTGTCGGTGGAGCTGACCGGGGCGGGTTGCCTGTGGTTCGAGGACCTGATCGAGATGTGCCGCGCGGCCGTGCCCACCGAGACCCAGGTGATGGTCAAGCGCGAGGACGAGCAGGCCTTCGCCGAGCTCAACGCCGCCAATCCGATCTTCGTGGAGGATGCGGCGCGGCTGTTCTCGGAGCAGTTGCAGGACGATCCGCGCGTGGGTGATTTCCGCGTGATCGCCAGCCACCAGGAAAGTCTGCACAGCCATGACGCGGTGTCGGTGCTGACCGAGGGTGCCACCTTCGCCTCCGACAGCCTCGACCCGAAGCTGTTCAACACGCTGTTCCACGTGGGTTGAGCCGTCCGGGCCGGCGCCGCGCCGGCCCGCGTCCCGCTCAGGTGGCCCTGCTCAGGTGGCGTAATCCGCGCTCAGCCGGTCCAGCCGGCGCTTGAGCGCGGCGAATTCCATCTCCCCCAGCCCCGCACCGAAGCCGCGCATCGCCTGCTTGTGCGCGAGGTCCTGCACCTCGCCGGGCGGCAGGTGCAGCGCGCCGCCCGCCTGCGCCGCGATCTGGATCCGGCAGGCCTGTTCCAGGTAGAACATCATGATGAAGGCCTCGGGGATCGTGCGCCCCCCGGCCAGAAGCCCGTGGTTGCGCAGGATCAGCAACTGCTTGTCCTGGCCCAGATCGGCCAGCAGGCGCTTCTGCTCGTCTAGGTTCAGCGCCAGCCCCTCGAACTCGTGATACCCGATCAGATCCTTGTAGAGCAGGGCGGTCTGGCTGGCGGGCAGCAGCCCCTCCGCCTGGGCCGAGACGCCCACGCCCGCGGTGGTGTGGGTATGGATCACGCAGGTGAGGTCCGGCCGCTCGCGGTGGACGCAGGAATGGATCACGAATCCCGCCGGGTTGATGCGGTGTCCTGTCTCAGAGACGACATTTCCGTCGAGGTCCACCTTGACCAGGTTCGACGCCGTCACCTCCTCGTAAAGCAGGCCGAACGGATTGAGCAGAAAGTGCTCCTCGGGGCCGGGCACGCGGGCCGAGATGTGGTTGTAGACCAGGTCGTCCATCCCGAAATGCGCCACCATCCGGTAGCAGGCGGCAAGGTCCACGCGGGTCTGCCATTCCTCCGGGCTCATCGCGGCGCCCGGGGCATCTGCGCGGCGTGCAGTCTTTGTCATGGCCGGGTTTCCTCCCTTCATTGCCGTGCCGGATCGGGATTTTCGCCTTTCCGGCGGCGGCGCGTCATTTCCTGTTGCGAGGCTAGTGTTTTTTGGTCAATTTGAACAGGTGTTTGTTTGGCTGAAAGACCGGGCTCACCCGGCACCCCGCCAGGCGACAGGGCGGCGCGAGCCCCCCGAATGTCAGACCGGCCCGCCGCGAGAGCGGGCCCGGTGTCCAAGGGAGGAGACGACATGACGATGAACCGACGCAAGTTCTTCCGGCATTCCGCGGTGGCGGGCGCCGGCGCAGCGGCGATGGCGGGCGGCCTCGCCGCACCGGCGCTGTCGCAGGGCCGGCGCGAGCTGACCATGGTGATGGCCTGGCCCCACAATTTCCCGGGTCTCGCCTCCATCGCCTACAATTTCGCCAAGTTCACCGAAGAGCTGTCCGACGGCAAGATCACCATCAAGGTGAACGCCGCGGGCGAGCTGGTGGGCGCCTTCGAGGTGTTCGACGCGGTGGGGCAGGGCACGGCCGATTGCTACCATGCCTCGCCGATGTTCCTTGCGGGCAAGTGGCAGGCGGCCACCTTCTTCGGGCTGGTGCCGTTCGGGCTGAACGCGATGGAGCATTGCGCCTGGATGTATTTCGGCGGCGGGCAGGAGTTGCAGCACAAGGCCTATCGCGATCTGTTCAACATGGTGGCCTTCACCTGTGGCCATACCGGCACCCAGATGGCGGGTTGGTTCAACGTGGACATCCAGAGCCTCGACGATTTCCGCGGCGTTAAGATGCGCAGCTCGGGCATCGCGGGCGAGGTGATGCGCCGCGTCGGCGCCAGCGCCGTGATGATCCCCCCGCAGGAGATCTTCACCTCGCTGCAATCGGGCGCGATCGACGCGACGGAGCTGTGCTGCGCCTGGCTGGACAGCGCCAACGGCTTCCACCAGCACGCCAAATACTACTACACACCGGGCTGGCAGGAGGTGAACAGCGCCGGCGAGATCGGCATCAATGCCGAGGTGTTCGACAGCTTCACCGACCACGAGAAGAAGATCGTCCAGCACGCGGCGCAATCGGCCAACTCGATCAATATCGGCGAATGGCCCTACTACAACGCCAAGGCGATGGAGACGCTGCGCAAGGAGCACGGCGTGGAGGTGCGCAACTATCCCGATGACGTGGTGATCGCGCTGGCCAAGACCTCGCAGGAGGTGGTGGCGGAACTGGCGGAATCCGACGACTACGCCCAGGAGATCTATACCAGCTGGAAGACCTATCGCGACCAGGCGATGCAGTATTCCGCGCTGGTGGATTTCCCGCTCTACAACGCGCGCCGGCTGGCCTTCGAGAACGGCGCCTGATCTACTCGAGGCATGTTTCGTCCCCGGCCCCTCGCGGGCCGGGGGCCATTCATCGGCGGAGCGGAAGCCCTTGCGAGCCCTGGACCTTTCCATAGCGCTGCTTGACGGCGTCACCAGTCTGTTCGGGCGGATCATGTCCTGGCTGGTGCTCTACATGGTGCTGATGACGTTCCTGAACGTGGTCTTGCGCTACGTCTACGGCTATTCGAACGTGGCGATGATCGAGACGGTGCTCTATGCCTTCGCGATCGTGCTGGCCTCCACCCCGGGCTGGACGCTGCGCCATGACGAGCATGTGCGGATCGACGTGTTCTACGGCCGTTTCACCGCGCGCGGGCGCGCCATGGTGAACGTGCTGGGCACGGTCTTCCTGCTGGCGCCGGTGCTGTGGGTGCTTGGCACCCGCTCGGTGCCCTATGTGGAACGCTCCTGGAAGCTCAGGGAGACCTCGAACGAGGTTGCGGGGCTCGATTACATCTACTTTCTCAAGAGCTTTCTTCTGGTCTTCGTGGCGGTCATGGTCATCCAGGGGCTGTCCTTCCTGTTGCGCAACCTGCGCACGCTGATCCTGGGCCATGACCCGGATGCCGTGCCCGAACCCGTTTCCGGAGGGCCCGCGGCATGAACGAGTATCTCGAACTCGCCATGTTCTTCAGCGTCCTGGTGCTGATGCTGCTGGGCTTCCCGGTGGCCTTCACCCTGGCGGGCGTCGCGCTGGCCTTCGCGGTGCTCGGTGATCTGCTTGGGGTGTTCCAGTTCCGGCAGTTGAACTTCCTGCCGCAGCGCATGTTCGGCATTCTCGCCAACGAGGTGCTGATCGCCGCGCCGCTCTTCATCTTCATGGGCTTGATGCTGGAACGCTCGCGGGTGGCCGAGGACCTGCTGACGTCGATGGCCAAGCTGTTCCGGGGCATGCGCGGGGGGCTGGCGCTGTCGGTGGTCGTGGTGGGGATGCTGATGGCGGCCTCCACCGGCATCGTGGGCGCGACGGTGGTCACGATGGGGCTGATCGCGCTGCCGGTGATGCTGCGCAACGGTTATGATCCGCGGCTTGCCACCGGCACGATCTGCGCCTCCGGAACGCTGGGTCAGGTGATCCCGCCCTCCATCGTGCTGGTCTTCCTGGGCGACATCCTGACCTATGCCAACCAGCAGGCCAACCTGGAGGCGGGCAATTTCGCGGGCAAGTCCGTTGGCGTGGGCGATCTGTTCGCGGGCTCGCTGATCCCCGGCCTGATCCTGGTCGGGCTCTACATGCTCTACATCCTCGTGCTGGCCTGGCTGCGCCCCGAGATGGCGCCCGCCGTCACCCGCACCGATGCGGAGCTGGCGATGAACCGGGGCGACCGGACGCGTCTGCTGCTCAACGGGCTGCTGGCGCCGGCGGCGCTGATCGTGGCGGTGCTGGGCTCGATCCTCGGCGGTATCGCCACGCCGACCGAGGCGGCGGGCGTGGGGGCGGTGGGCGCGGTGATCCTGGCGGGGATGCGGGCGCGGCCCGGACTGGCCTGGCTGCTGCTGTCGGGCGTGGCCGCGGCGGTGGGGCTGATGCTGATCAACGGCTGGTTCGATCTGCTGATCCAGCGCGACGACTTCTCGCCCGTCGAACAGGCGATGCTGTGGCTGTCCATGGTGCTCTTCGCGCTGGTGGCCCTGTCGCTTCTGGCGGCGTTGTGGTTCGTGCTCCGGCAGGGCGTGCTGCGGCCGGTGGTGGAAAGCACCGCGCGCATCAGCGGGATGATCTTCGCGATCCTCGTGGGCGCCAGCCTGTTCTCGTTGACCTTCCGGGGCCTCGGCGGCGAGGAGACGGTGCATCGCATGCTCGAAAGCCTGCCCGGCGGGCTGACCGGCGCGATGATCTTCGTGATGCTGCTGATGTTCGTGATGGGGTTCTTTCTCGACTTCCTGGAGATCATCTTCATCCTGGTGCCCATCGTCGGGCCGGTGCTGATCATGATGGGGGCGGATCCGGTCTGGCTGGGCGTGATGATCGCGGTGAACCTGCAGACCTCGTTCCTGACCCCGCCCTTCGGATTCGCGCTGTTCTTCCTGCGCGGGGTTGCGCCGAACTCGGTGCGCACCCAGCACATCTATTCGGGCGTGATGCCCTTCATCGCGCTGCAGCTGTCGGGGCTCGTGCTGATCGCAATGTTTCCGGCGCTGGCCACCTGGCTGCCGGATTACCTTTTCCGCTGAGGCGCCGCGGGGAGGGCGCGCGCGTGCTCGATGGCCGCCGACAGCAGGTCGGCTTCGGCGGGCAGGTCGCGGGTCGCGCAGCGCAGCTCGATCCATTCCGTCATCGGCTTGCGGTTGTAGGGGGTGAAACGGATGGCGCAGCCTGCCTCGATCGCCTGCGCCGCAAGGCTGGCCGGGAACTTGAGCCCGATCCCCTGCCCGAAGACGCAGCCCACCATCGGCCGCCCGAGATAGACCGCCGGTGCGCCGAACATGGCCCCGCGGCGGATCTCCGGCTCCATCGCCTGCATGGCGGAGACAAGCGCCTCGAACAGCGCGGCATCATGGGCGGGGCGCGGTGCGGCCATGGCAGCAGCCTATCCGGCGCGGATGGACCGTCAAGTCGGAGGAACGGTCCGCAAGAAGCACTATCTTGCACATCCCGCAATTTAATGCAGTATATAGCACACACGATTCCGGCATCTTGAGGGAGCAAGCCATGTCCGAAGCGCAGTTCACCGAGCTCGTGGGTCAGATCGCCGCCGATATCGGCGATCGTCCCGTGGACGCCACGTTGGAAAGCTACCTGAACGCATCCTATCCCGCCAATGGCGACGCCTTCGCCCGGCTGAAAGCGCTGTGCGCCGAAGGTGAGCGCGAAGGCTGGCTGATGGCGCGCGAGGCGGGCGGCATCAAGTTCGGCCGCGCCGTCAAGCCCGGCGCCGAGGCCGGGCGCTTCAGCGTGGACGTGGTGCGCATGAAGGACGTCAAGGGCCCGCATCACGTGCATACCAATGGCGAGATCGGCGCGATCATGGCGCTGGACGGCGCGCCCGAATTCGACGGCAAGCTCGAGGGCTGGTATGTCTACCCCGCGGGCAGCGATCATCACCCCACCGTCGCGGGGGGCGATGCCTACGTGCTCTACCTGCTGCCCGAGGGCGCGATCGAGTTCACCGGCAAGTAAGACTTTCGCCCGCCCCGGGGCGGGCCTGACGGCAGGGGAGGGCCGCAGGATGAGTGCAGAGGCAAACGCCGCAAGCTGGTTCGTGGACCGGCATCCACGCGAGGGGCGGGCGGACAAGACCGCGTTCCGCGAGGCCGGGGGCGGGCGCAGCCTGACCTATGGCGCGCTGGCGGACGGGGCGGCGCGGGTCGCGGGTGCCATGGCGCGGGCCGGCCACCGCCGCGAGGAGCGCGCGGTGATGATCGTGCTCGACACGATCGAGTTCCCGCAGGTCTTCTGGGGCTGCATCAAGGCCGGGATCGTCCCGATCCCGCTGAACACGCTGCTTTCGGCGGATATCTACAACGTCATCCTGCGCGACTGCCGGGCCTCGTGCCTGTTCGTCTCGGAGGCCTTGCTGGACGCGGTGCGCCCCGCGCTGGAAGGCAACCCCTACCTGCGGCATGTCGTGGTGATCGGCGCCACGACACCCGAAGTGCCCGGCTGCGGCGCGGGCTGCGAAAGCTGGGACGCCTTCATGCAGGGCGCCGCGCCCGCCGAGACGGTCGAGGCCGACGAGGACGAGGTGGCCTTCTGGCTCTATTCCTCCGGCTCCACCGGCCAGCCCAAGGGGGTGCGGCATGTCCATGCCAGCCTGCGCTGCACCGCCGATACCTACGGTGCGCAGGTGCTGGGCATCCGCGAGGACGACATCGTCTATTCCGTGGCCAAGATGTTCTTCGCCTACGGGCTGGGCAACGCCATGACCTTCCCGATGTCGGTGGGCGCGACGACGGTGCTCTACCCGGGCCGGCCCACACCCGAGGCGGCGGTCGAGATCCTCGCGGCCGAGAAACCCACGATCTTCTGCGGGGTTCCCACGCTCTACGCTGCGACGGTCGCGCATCTGGAGGCCGCGGGTGGCGCGCCCGCAACCGCGCTGCGCAGCTGCATCTCGGCGGGCGAGGCGCTGCCCGAGGAGGTGGGCAAGCGCTGGACGGGGCTGTTCGGGGTGGATATCCTCGATGGCGTGGGCAGCACCGAGATGCTGCACATCTTCCTGTCCAACCGTCCGGGCGACGTGGTCTACGGCACCTCGGGCACCGCCGTTCCGGGCTATGACGTGCGGCTGGTGGACGAAGAGGGCAACGACCTGGGCCCCGGCGGGCTGGGCGAGTTGCTGGTGCGCGGCCATTCCGCGGCCGAGGGCTACTGGAACAAGCGCCACAAGACCCGCAACACCTTCGAGGGCGAGTGGACGCGCACCGGCGACAAGTACGAGATGACCGAGGCGGGCCGCTTCATCTATTGTGGCCGCACCGACGACATGTTCAAGGTATCGGGCATCTGGGTCTCGCCCTTCGAGGTGGAACAGGCCCTGATTGCCCATCCCGGCGTTCTGGAGGCGGCGGTTGTTGCCGCGCGCGACGAGTCGGGGCTGGAAAAGCCCATGGCCTTCATCGTGCCCAAGGCCGGGCAGGACGGCGAGGCGCTGGCGGCCGAGCTCAAGGAGTTCGTCAAGTCGCGCATCGGAAAGTGGAAATATCCCCGCTGGATCAAGGTCGTGGACGACCTGCCCAAGACGGCGACGGGCAAGATCCAGCGCTTCAAGCTGCGGGAGGTGGCGTGATGGCAGACTGGACCAACGAAACGGCATATCTGGATGCGGGCGGTAAGCGGCTGGAATACCGTTGCTGGGGCCCTGCGCCCGACGTGGCGCCCACCATCGTGATGCTGCACGAGGGGCTGGGCTGCCTCGCACTGTGGCGCGATTTCCCCGAAAAGCTGGCAGAGGCCACCGGCTGGGGCGTGCTGGCCTTTTCGCGGGCGGGCTATGGCCAGTCGGACCCGGCGGATCTGCCGCGCCCGCTGGACTACATGACGCGCGAGGCCCATGATGTGCTGCCGCAGGTGCTGGATGCAGCGGGCTTCCGGAACGGCATCTTGCTGGGCCATTCGGACGGGGCGACCATCGCCGCCGAATATGCCGGCGGGGTCGAGGATTTCCGCGTGCGCGGGCTGGTGCTGATGGCGCCGCATTTCTTCACCGAGGAGATGGGCCTGGCCGAGATCGCCCGCGCGCGCGACGCCTTCGAGACGGGCGACCTGAAGGCGCGGATGGCCAAGTATCACCGTGATGCGGAGCACACGTTCCGGGGCTGGAACGACAGCTGGCTGAACCCCGACTTCAAGGACTGGAACGTGGCCGAGGTGATCGACTACCTGCGCATTCCCGTTCTGGCGGTGCAGGGGCGCGACGATCCCTACGGCACGCTCGCCCAGATCGAGGAGGTGGAGACCCGCGCCTACTCGCCGGTCGACGTCGAGATTCTCGAGGGCTGCGGCCATGCCCCGCACCTGGAGAAACCCGCCGGGACGCTGGCTGCCGTGGCGGAGTTCTGCGCCCGGCTGGAGCGGATCGAGGCCGCCGAGGTCGAAACCGCGTGAGTCCGCGCCCGCCGCACGCCTATGTGCCGGGCCGCACCCCGCGCCACCCGGAGGGCGCCTTCGACGCGATCCGCGGCAGCGTGACCGAGGGCATGGCCCCCGAGGCGCTGCCTGCCACCGCGGCCTGGCGCACCGGGCTGCGCTGGCTGGAGGAGGGCTATTACTGGGAGGCGCACGAGGTGCTGGAGCCGGTCTGGATGGCCGCGCCTCCGAACGCGCCCGAAAGGCACATGGTGCAGGCGGTGATCCAGGCCGCCAATGCGCGCCTAAAGCGCCGGATGGAGCGCCCCCGCGCCGCCGAGCGGCTGGAGGCGCGCGTCGCGGCGCTCTTGCGGGAATGCGCGCTGTCGGGCCGGGACCGGGTGATGGGTATCGCCTTGGCGGAGGCGCCGGGCTGGTTGCTGGATGGCGAATCCGTTGTCGGGCAGGATGATCCGGAATGTGCAAAATAATGCACAACCAAACCGTGAAAATTCAAGTATTTGCTAAAACACTGGCATCAAATAGATCTTTAAGGCGCACTATAACGCATAAAAATGGTTTACCCGGCGCGATCCGGGCGGTATAGTGCGCGCAACGACCGAGGAGACAGGACCGTGACCAAGGTGATCGACTTCCAGACCGACCCCTCCCGCTACCGCCACTGGCGGGTGGAGTATGATGGCGACGTCGCCAATCTCTACATGGATGTGGACGAGAAGGGCGGCCTGTTCGAGGGATACGACCTCAAGCTCAACTCCTACGATCTGGGCGTGGACATCGAGCTGGCGGACATCGTGCAGCGGATGCGTTTCGAGCATCCCGAGGTCCGCGCCGTGGTGATGCAGTCGGGCAAGCCCAACGTGTTCTGCGCCGGCGCCAACATCCGCATGCTGGGCGGCGCGAGCCACGCGCACAAGGTGAATTTCTGCAAGTTCACCAACGAGACCCGCAACACCTTCGAGGCGGCGGAGGCCGATTCCGGCCAGACCTACATCGCCGCGGTGCGGGGCGCCTGCGCGGGCGGCGGCTACGAGCTGGCGCTGGCCTGCAACCACATCATGCTGACCGATGACAGCACGTCGTCGGTGGCGCTGCCCGAGGTGCCGCTGCTGGCGGTGCTGCCCGGCACCGGCGGGCTGACCCGCGTGACCGACAAGCGCAGGGTCCGCCGCGACCTGGCGGACGTGTTCTGCTCGATCGAGGAGGGCGTGAAGGGCAAGCGCGCCAAGGACTGGCGGCTGGTGGACGAGGTGATCCCCAACTCCAAGTTCGACGAGGCGGTGCGCGAGCGCGCCCACGAGATCGCCGCGACCCGTGCCCGCCCCGACGCCAGGGGGATCGCGCTGACGCCGCTGGAGCGCAGCTTCGCCGAGGATGGCTCCGTCAGCTATTCCTGCGTCGAGGTGGAGCTGGACCGCGCGGGCCGCAAGGCCACCATCACGATCAGCGGCCCCGACGAGGACGCGCCCGCCGACATGGCGGCCTTCCACGCGCAGGGCGCGGACGCCTGGGCGCTTCGCGCCGCGCGCGAGCTGGACGACGCCATCCTGCACCTGCGGCTCAACGAGATGGAGCTGGGGCTGCTGGTGCTGCGCACCCAGGGCGACCCCGAGAAGGTGCTGGCCCACGAGGCGCTGCTGCTGGACAACGAGGATCACTGGCTGGCCGTCGAGGTGCTGCACTACTGGAAGCGCGTGCTCAAGCGGGTGGACATGACGTCGCGCAGCCTGGTGGCACTGGTCGAGCACGGCTCGTGTTTCGCGGGGATGCTGGCCGAGCTGCTCTGGGCGGTGGACCGTTCCTACATGATGGAGGACGAGTTCGAGGGTGACAATCGTCCGATCGCCACCCTCACCCTGTCGGAGGCCAATTTCGGCCGCTACCCGATGGGCAACGACCTGACCCGCCTGCAGACGCGCTTCTACGGCACGCCGGAACAGGTGGACGCGGTCAGGGAGAGGATCGGCGAACCGCTCGAGGCCGAGGAGGCCGAGGAGCTGGGCCTGGTCACCTACATCCTGGACGATATCGACTGGGAGGACGAGGTGCGCATCTTCATGGAGGAGCGCGCGAGCTTCAGCCCCGATGCCATGACCGGGATGGAGGCGAACCTGCGTTTCGCCGGCCCCGAGACGATGGAGACCCGGATCTTCGGGCGGCTCACCGCCTGGCAGAACTGGATCTTCCAGCGCCCCAACGCCGTGGGCGAGACCGGCGCGCTCAAGCGCTACGGATCGGGTGTGCGCGGCGAGTACGACATGCAGCGCGTCTGACGATGCGCCCAAGGCGGGGCCGGCCCCGCCCTGCGGGTTCCGGCCCCGGTCGGTCCCGGTCAATTCTGTAGGGTGGGTGCAACCCACCGCTCGTGGAGGAAGAAAGCGATGCTCGATCTCATCAATGTCAGCTACGACACGCAGATCCCCAACAATGTGGGGCTCAGCTCGGACAAGCGGGTGCTCAAGGCGCTCGAGAAATGGCACCCCGGTTACATCAACTGGTGGAACGACCTGATCCCGCAGAATTTCCAGAAGTCGATGGTCTACCTGCGCACCGCCGTCTCCGTCGATCCGAAGGGCTGGGCCAAGTTCGACTACGTGAAGATGCCCGAATACCGCTGGGGCGTCCTGCTGGCGCCGCAGGTCGAGGGCCGCACCATTCCCTGCGGCGAGCACGCGGGAGAGCCGGCCTGGCAGGAAGTGCCGGGCGAATACCGCAACATGCTGAAGCGCCTGATCGTGATCCAGGGCGACACCGAGCCGGGCTCTGTCGAGCAGCAGCGCTTTCTCGGCCTGACCGCACCGTCGCTCTACGACATGCGCAACCTGTTCCAGGTCAACGTGGAGGAGGGCCGCCATCTCTGGGCGATGGTCTACCTGCTGCAGAAGTATTTCGGCCGCGACGGGCGCGAGGAGGCGGATGACCTGCTGCGCCGTTCCTCGGGGTCCGAAGAGGCGCCGCGGATGCTGGGCGCGTTCAACGAGGAAACGCCGGACTGGCTGTCCTTCTTCATGTTCACCTACTTCACCGACCGTGACGGCAAGATGCAGCTGGAAAGCCTGGCGCAGTCGGGCTTCGACCCGCTGTCGCGCACCTGCCGTTTCATGCTGACCGAAGAGGCCCACCACATGTTTGTCGGCGAGACCGGCGTGGGCCGCGTCATACAGCGCACCTGCGAGGCGATGAAGGAGGCCGGAATCGAGGATCCTCACGAGGTGGACAAGATCCGCAGCCTCGGGGTGATCGACCTGCCGACGATCCAGAAGAAGCTGAACATGCACTACACGCTCAGCCTCGACCTGTTCGGGCAGGAGGTGTCCACCAACGCGGCGAATGCCTTCAACGCGGGCATCAAGGGTCGTTACATGGAGCACCGGATCGACGACGATCACCGGCTCCAGGACGCCACCTACGAGGTCACGCAGATCGTGGACGGGGAAATCAAGACGATCTCCGTGCCGGCCCTGACGGCGATCAACATGCGTCTGCGCGACGACTACACCCGCGACGCGGCCGGGGGCATCAAGCGCTGGAACAAGATCATCGAGAAGACCGGCATCCAGTTCGAGCTGAAACTGCCGCATGAAGGCTTCAACCGGAAGATCGGCGTCTTCGCCAACCAGCAGATCGATCCGGAGGGCAGGTTCGTGTCGGGCGAGGAGTACGACAAGGGCCTGCCGAACTGGCTGCCGACCCATGCCGATGGCGATTTCATCCAGTCGCTGATGAAGCCGTGCTACGAGCCGGGCCAGTATGCCGGCTGGATCGCCCCGCCGAAGGTCGGGATCGACAACAAGCCGGGCGATTTCGAATACGTCAAGCTGCACATGGCCTGAGGGCCGGACCTCTCTCGCCGGGGGCCTCACGGCCTCCGGCAGGCGCGAACGGGGAGAGACCCATGAAGATCGAACGCAAGGCGGGTGCCGCGCCCCGGGTGGCGCAACTGGCCCGCGAAATATCCCGTCTTGACGGCCCCTGCATGGGGTGCGAGGGCTGCCGCGGCCTGTGCGTCGCGATCATCGAGGCGATGACCCTGCCCGATGTCGTGCTGGACCGCGCCGGGGGGCGGCCGGGATGAACAAGCCTCTCAAGCAGCATCTGATCGACCCGGAAATCTGCATCCGCTGCTACACCTGCGAGATGACCTGCCCGATCGGGGCGATCGAGCACAACGACGACAATGTCGTGGTGGACGCCGACAAGTGCAATTTCTGCATGGATTGCATTCCCGTCTGCCCCACCGGATCGATCGACGAATGGCGGGTTGTCGAGACCCCCTATACCCTCGAAGACCAATACGAGTGGATGGAATTGCCCGAGCAGGCCGACATCGCGCTGGACGACGGCGCGGGCGAGGCCGGCATGGAGGCGCTCGACGAGGCCATGGCGGCGCTGCTGGCCGAGGCGCATCGCGGCACCGGCGGCAAGCCGAAGGCGCCCGCGTCGGCGGCCAAGCCCACCATCAACCTCTACAACTTGGGCAAGCCCGCCGAGGCCACGGTGCAGGGCAACTACCGCCTCACCTCCGAGACCAGCGACAGCGATGTGCGCCACATCGTGCTGGATTTCGGCGGCCAGCCCATGCCGGCGCTCGAAGGCCAGTCCATCGGGATCATCCCTCCGGGCGAGGACGCCGCGGGCAAGCCGCACCTGCCGCGGCTCTACTCCATCTCCAGCCCGCGCGACGGCGAACGGCCCGGGTACAACAATATCTCGCTGACGGTGAAGCGCGAAGAGCAGGGCCTCTGCTCGAACTATGTCTGCGACCTGAAACCGGGCGACAAGGTCAGGGTCACCGGGCCGTTCGGCGCCACCTTCCTGCTGCCCTCCGATCCGGGCGCGCATCTGCTGATGATCTGCACCGGCACCGGCTCGGCGCCGTTCCGCGCCTTCACCATGCGCCGCCAGCGCGAGCACCCGAAGCTGGAGGGCTCGCTGACCCTGGTGTTCGGCGCCCGCCGGCCCGAGGAACTGCCTTATTTCGGCCCGCTCAAGAAGGTGCCCGACAGCTTCATGCGCAAGCATTATGCCTTCTCCCGGCAGGACGGCGCGCCCAAGACCTATGTGCAGGATCGCCTGCGCGAGAATGCCGCGGATGTGGTGGGTCTCATGAAAGACCCGCAGGGCTATATCTACATCTGCGGTCTCAAGGCGATGGAGCATGGCGTGGAAGCGGCGCTTTCGGACATCGCGCGCGAGGCGGGGCTTGACTGGCCCGCGCTGCGCGACGAGATGCGCGAAGGCGGCAGATACCACGTGGAAACATATTGATGAAAGACCAGACCGGGGCGGGCAGCCCAGCGAAGGACGGCACGGACGTCTTCGAACATGAAATCGCGGTGCGCTGGGGCGATTGCGACCCGGCGCTGATCGCCTATACCGCGCGCCTGCCCTGGTTCGCGCTGGACGCCATCGACGCCTGGTGGGAAGACCGGATGGGCGGCGAGGGGTGGTTCCAGCTCAATACCGACCGCAATGTCGGCACGCCCTTCGTGCATATGAGCCTGGACTTCCGCTCGCCCGTCACGCCGCGGCACCGGCTGATCTGCCGCACCTGGCCCTCGCGGCTGGGCGACAGCTCCATCGCCTTCCGGGTCGATGGCTACCAGGGCGGCAAGCTGTGCTTCGAGGGGCGCTTCGTCTGCGTTTTCGTGGTGGCCGACCGCTTCGAGAAGACGGCGCCGCCGCCCGATATCCGCGCCATCGTCGAACCGCATCTCCGGCCCGATGACGCATCATAGTGCAGCGCGGCCGCGCGGCTGATCCTTAGCGGTTGAATTTCCGCCCGGTCTGGCTAAGCTTTGTGCAATATTTTTCATAGCGGCCGGGCGCATGGGTGAGATCACCAATTTCAGGGGCGAAGCCACCGCGAGCGACAGCGGCTCGCCGGCCGATCAGGCCGTGGCAGAGCTGATCCTGCGGGTGGGCGACCGGGTGCGCAAGGCGCGCGAGCGCAAGGGCATCCCGCGCCGCGTGCTGTCCGAGATCTCGGGCGTCTCGCCGCGCTACCTGGCGCAACTGGAGGCCGGAGCGGGCAATATCTCGATCGGGCTTCTGCAACGGGTGGCGCTGGCGCTCGATCACCGGATCGAATGGCTGATCGGCGAGGATGATCCCTGGACATCGGATGTGCTGCGCGCGGCAGAGCTGTTCCGCCGGGCCGACAGCGCGACACGGCAGAAGGCGCTCGACACGCTGACGCCCGCGCCGCAGGCGGCCATGCGCGCGCGCCGCGTCTGCCTGATCGGGCTGCGGGGCGCGGGCAAGTCGACGCTGGGCCGCAGGGCCGGAGCCGCGCTGGACATCCCCTTCGTCGAGCTCAACCGCGAGATCGAGGAACAATCCGGCATGCCGGTCGAGGAGGTGATGGCGCTCTACGGCCAGGAAGGCTACCGCGATCTGGAGGCGCAGGCGCTGAACCGGGTGATTGCCACCCATGACACGATGATCCTGGCCGTGGCGGGCGGTATCGTGGCAGAGCCCGACACCTACCAGACGCTGCTCGGGCACTTCCACACGATCTGGGTGCGCGCCTCGGCGGAGGAACACATGGCCCGGGTGCGCGCACAGGGCGACGAACGCCCCATGGCCGGCAACCCCGAGGCGATGGCGCAGCTGAAATCGCTGCTCACCAGCCGCGAGCCGCTTTACGAGAAGGCGCAGGCGCAGGTGAACACCACCGGCAAGCCGCTCGATGCCTCGCTCGACGAGTTGCTGGAGCTGATCCGCGAGCGCGGCTTTCTGGACTGAACTGTCTCCACCGATGCCCCGATCCCGATCCGCCCCAGATGCCGATCCGTTCGGCCCCTGCGCCGCCGACGCCGCCCGCGAGGTGGCGCTGGCGCATCTGCGCCGGGCCGAGGCCCGCGCCGGTGCGCCGGAGGGCCTGCCGGGCGTTCCGGGTGCCGCGGTCACGTCGGTCGCGGTGATCGGGGGCGGGCCTGCGGGTGTCTCCACCGCGGCAGCCGTGGCGCAGGCGGGCCTGGAGGTGACGCTGCTGGAGCCCGATGCGCATGATCGGCAGCGCGCCTCGGACCTGCTGGAGCGTCTGATCGCCCGGCTCGGCGTGGACGGCGCCGTCTGGCGCGCCAGCGGCGATCCCGCGGCGCTGGGCGGGGCCGGGCTGGTGATCGACACCGGCGAGGCCGAAGACCGCGCCGCGCTGCTGGGCGCGGTGCCGCCGGAAAGCCTGCTGGCGGTAACGGAACTGGGGCCGGGGCTTTCGGCGCTGGCCGCATCGGTTCGCGCGCCCGAGCGCCTGCTGGGGCTGTTGCTGGAACCGCCCGCCCATGCCACGCGCCTGGCCGAGATCGGCGGGCATGCGGGCACCTCCCCCGGGGCGCTGGCCACCGCCTTCGCCTTCGCGCAAAGGCTGGGGCGGATGGCGGTGCCCTCCGGCGGGATCGGCGCGCGGCTCACGCTGCGGCTGATGGACGAGATCGACGCGATGCTGATCGAGGGCGCGGTGCCCTGGGAGATCGACGAGGCGATGCGGGCCTTCGGCTACGACCAGGGCCCGCTGGAGGCGCAGGACCAGGGCGGGCTGCTGCGGGTGCAGGCGCTGCGCCGCGCGCGCAACCGTCGCAAGGCCGACGTGATCCAGGCCCGGATGGTCGCCGAGGGGCGGCTGGGGCGGCCCGCCGGTGTGGGCTGGTATCGCTACCCGGGCGGGGGCGGCGCGGTGATCGATCCCCTGATAGAGGATCTGGTGCGCGAAGAGGCGCATTTCGCCGCCGTTCCGCAGCGCGACATGTCCGAGCCCGAGATCCGGCGTCGCCTGCTGCTGGCGCAGGTGGACGAGGCCGCCCGCCTGCTGGAAGACGGCGCCGCCCGCCGGCCCTCGGATATCGACCTCGTTTCGGTCCACGGACTGGGCTTTCCGGCCGCGCGGGGTGGGCTGCTGTGCTGGGCGGATCGTGTGGGCGCAGGGCGGTTGCTGGCCGCGTGGCGCGAGGCGGAACTGGGCCCGCCCGCGGGGATGCTGGCGCGACTGGCGCGCGAGGGCGGACGCTTCGGCGAGGCGTGAACGGCGCGCCGAACCGCCCTCCCGGATCAGGCCACCACCGATTGCAGGTCGAAGATCGGCAGCAGGATCGCCAGCACGATCACCAGCACCAGCACCCCCACCAGCATCATCAGCAGCGGATCGAGGATGGTCGCCACGCGCTTGCGCTCGTCGTTGAGCCAGGTCTCCACCAGCAGCGCGGCGCGATCGGTCATCCGGGGCAGGCGCGCGGATTCCTCGCCCGCCTGCACCAGCTGCCGCGCCACCGGAGGCAGGGGGCTCAGCCGGGTGAGAGCGCGCGACAGGCTTTCGCCGGTGCGCACCGCCTCCTCCACGGCCTCGGCCTCGCGGCGGAAGCGGGCCACCGACAACACGTCGGCGGCGCTTTTCACCCCGTCCACCACGGTCTGGCGGCTGGACAGCACCAGCGCCAGCGTGCGCAGGTATTGCGCCGCCGCCGCCAGCCGCATGAAGCGGCCCACCAGCGGAAGGCGGAGCATCGCGCGGTCCCAGCGGTCGCGGAAGGCCGGCTGGCGCAGCGCCAGTGCCAACGCCACCGCGCTGCCCAGCAGCCCGCCCGAGAGCCAGACCCAATGCCCGAAGATCCAGTCCGAGATCGCCAGGACCGTTCGCGTCAGGTCCGGCAGCGGTTGGCCCGAGACCTCGAACATCTCGACGATCTGCGGCGCCACGCTGGTCAGCAGGATGGCGCAGACCACGAGCGAGACCGCGGCCACGAAGCCGGGATAGATCAGCGCCGAGGCGATCTGCGCGCGGTTCTGGCCGCGCGTTTCCAGGTAGTCGGCCAGCTGCTCGAACACGACGCCCAGATCGCCCGAGGTCTCGCCCGCGCGCAGCGCGGAGGTGTAGTAGCGTTCGAACCCGCCGCCGCAGCGTTCCATCGCCTGGCTGAGCGGGTAGCCGTCCATCACCTCGGCCTTCACGCGGGTTGCGTAGGATTGCAGCCGGGCGGAGCCTTCGGATTGCAGCACCACGTCCAGCGCCGCCTCGGCCGAAAGCTCCGAGCCCAGGAGCACCGCCATCTGCCGGGTGAAGACGGCGCGGGTATCGGGATCGAGCCGCACCCGGCGGCCCGCCGCCTTGTCGCGCGTGCCGGCGCCGGCCTGGGCCGAGATGTCGGAGGCGAACAGACCCCTGGCCTCCAGCTGGGCGGAGGCGTCGCGCTCGCTTTCGGCCACCAGCGTGCCGGACTTGCGCTGCCCCTTGGCGGTATAGGCGGTGTAGGAATAGGCCCTCATGCCCGGCTCACCGCACGTCGCCGATCACCCGGATCACCTCGGCCACGGAGGTCTGGCCCGAGACCACCCGCTCCAGCCCCTGCGCCAGCAGGCTGCCCGCGGCGGGCACGGCAAGATCCCGCAGGCGGGATTCGGTGGCGCCCTCGTTGATCGCCTCGCGCACTGGCTCGGTGATCTCGGCTATCTCGAACACGCCCATCCGGCCGGAATAGCCGGTGCCGGCGCAGTCGGCGCAGCCCTTCGCGTGGTAGAGCGTCTCGGGCACCTCCAGCCCCGCGCCCTGCAACAGCGCACGGGCCTCCGCATCGGGCGTGCCGGCCTGCTTGCACGAGGGGCAGAGCCGGCGCAGCAGGCGCTGCGCGATCACCCCGCGCAGGGTGGAGGCGATCAGGAAATCGTCGAGCCCCAGGTCGCGCAGCCGCACCACCGCCGCGACCGAGCCGTTGGCGTGCAGGGTGGAAAATACCAGGTGCCCGGTCAGCGCGGCCTGCGCGGCGGTGCGGGCGGTTTCCGTATCGCGGATCTCGCCCACCAGGATCACGTCCGGGTCCTGGCGCAGCGTGGCGCGCAGCCCGGCGGCGAAGGTCATCCCGATCTCGGCGTTGATCTGCGACTGGCTGATGCCGGGCAGGTCGTATTCGATGGGGTCTTCCACGGTGACGATATTGCGCTCTTCGCGGTTGGCGATCTGGAGCATGGAATAGAGCGTCGTGGTCTTGCCGCTGCCGGTGGGGCCGGTGGACAGGATGATGCCGTTGGGCAGTTCCGCCAACCGCGACAGCTGCGCCACCTGGGCCTCGGAAATGCCCAGCTGTTCCAGCGGGCGCAGCCCGGCGGAACGGTCGAGCACCCGCAGCACCACCCGCTCGCCGTAATTGCCCGGCAGGGTGGAGACGCGCACGTCGATCGCCCGGCCCCCCAGCCGCAGCGCGATGCGCCCGTCCTGCGGCAGGCGCGTCTCGGCGATGTCGAGCCCGGCCATCACCTTGAGCCGCGAGACCACCCGGCGCACCGGCACGTCGGAGCGGTCGAGCACCGTTTGCAACGTGCCGTCCACCCGCATCCGGGCGCGCAGCCCGCCCTCGTGCGGCTCCACATGCAGGTCCGAGGCGCCCGCCCGCACGGTGCGGCGCAGAAGCTGGTTCACCAGTTCGATTACCGGCGCCTCGGTCTTGTCCTCGAGCAGGTCGCGGGGCCGCCCGCCGGTGTCGTCCTGCGCCTCCACGTCGAAGACGAGCGCGTCATCGGCCTCGTCCGTCCCCGCGCCGCCATCCTGGAACGCGGTGTTGAGCGCGCGCTCGAACCCGTCGGCGTCCACCTCGCGCAACTCCACCGGGCGGCCGGCGCGCCTGCGCGCCTCGCGCAGGCCGGTCAGCGTGGCCTCGGGTCCGGCGATCAGCTGCTCGCCCTGCAACACGACTTGCTGGTCGTGGCAGAAGGCGAAGGATAACGGCGTGCCGGCCATGCGGTCCCCCTTGTGCGTCTACTCCCGGAAGCTGAGCGGCCCCGGCAGCGGCGGGAAGGTGCGGTCGCGTGCGACACGGTCCAGCACCTCCACCTCGAAGGGCATATTGAGGTTCACGCCGTCGAAGGGAAAGCCCGTATCGGGCATCTGCGGGAACCGGCCGTCGCGTTCGGGCGACAGGGCTAGGCTGGCCTGGCGGGTCTCGTTGGCCACCTCGCGCGTCAGCCGCTCGGCATCGGTGTCATTGCCCACGATGCGCGGGCGCATCAGCACCAGCAGCACCTTCTGCGACTGGTTCACGTTGCGCCCGCGGAACAGCCCGCCCACCAACGGCAGGCGGCTGAGCCCCGGCACCCGCTGGTTGACCGCGCCCGAGCCGTTCTCCAGCAGGCCGCCCAGCATGATGACCCGCCCGTCGCGCACCAGCACGTTGGTGCGCAACTCGCGCTTGTTGGTGATCTCGCCGCCCGCGGCGGAGGCCGCGTTGGTCAGGCTGGAGACCTGCTGCGCGATCTCCATCCGCACGGTGCCCTCCGCGGTGATCTGGGGGGTGACGGTGAGCGTCAGGCCCACATCCTCGCGGTTGATGGTCTGGAACGGCTGGTCGGGCACCGCGCTCTCGCCCACCGTGGCGAAGCTGCCGGTGACGAAGGGCACGTTCTGGGCCACGACGATCTCGGCCTCGGTGTTGTTCAGCGTCATGATCGACGGGGTCGAGAGCAGCCGGGTCGAGCTCTGGCTGATGAGCGCCGAGAGGAACCCGGCGAAGGCGTCGTTGCCGCTGTCGCGGTAGCCGCCCAACGTGCCGCCCGTTCCCGGCCCCTGCGGCTGGTTGGCCACTGCGGAGCTGATCACGCTGGACAGGGTGGGCCGACCGGCGAGATTGAATTCCACCCCGCCGGCGATGGCGTTGTTGAGCACCGCGGCGAATTGCACCGACAGGTCCGAGAAATTCTCGACCGACAACTCGAAGATCACCGCCTCGATCAGCACCTGGTCGGGCCGGCTGTCGAGCGAGCGGATCGACTGCACGATCGTCGAAAGCCGGTCGCTGGGCGCGGTCACGATCAGCGCGTTGGATTGCGGATCGGCCACCACCGAAAGCGGGTTCTGCGCCTCGCCCACCGCGCCGGTGGAGGCCCCGAACGAGCCCGCCACGATCGGTTGCAGCGCGTCCGCATCGGCGTAGTTCAGCCGCACCACGGCGGTTTGCAGGTTGCGCTGGGGGGTGTCCAACTGGACCACCACGCTGCGCACCCGGTCACGGAACCGCGCATCGCCCGACACCACGATGGCATTGGCGCGCGCATCGGCCGACAGGTTGGAGCCGGCCGGGGTGATGTCCAGCGCCTGGAGCGTCTGCAACAGGTCCACCGCGCTGCCGTTGCGCAGGCGGATCGTCTCGATCGTCTCCTGGCGTGGGCGGTCCAGCCGGTCCAGCAGCCGCGCGATGCGGGCGTGGTTCTCGCGCCGGTCCGACAGGATCAGCAGCCCCGCGTCGGGCACCGTGCTCACCACCGCCTCGGGCGGCAGCAGCGGGCGGATCACCTCCACCGCCTCGGCCAGGTCGATGTCGCGCAGCTCGATCACCCGCGTCTCGTAGGCGCCGCCCCGGCCCGGCGCGCCCGGCGTGCCCGACAGGATGCGCGCGGCGTCCATCGGGACGATGCGGTCGGCCTCCGCCCCCTCGACGATGGTGAGGTTGTTCAGCTCCAGCACGTTGAGGAAGATCTCGTAGAGCGCGGCGTCGCTGATCTGGGCCGGGGCGTAGACCGTCACCGAGCCGCGCACGCGCGGATCCAGGATGAAGTTGCGGCCCGTGGTCTCCGAGACGATCTCCACGAAGGAGCGCAGTTCGGCGTCGCGCAGGTTCAGGGCGACCTGCGCACGGGCGGTGGTAACGAGGGCGCTGGACAGGGCCAACGCCAGAAGGGCTGCTCTAATCATCTTTTTCCAAGGTTACCTCGATGTCCTGCCTCTGGTCGTTTCTTATGATTTCAAGGCGGTAGCTGTCGGTCTGCAAGAGCGTCCCCGCCGCTTTCATCAGCGCCTCGTTGTCGCCCGCCGAGATCCCGTTGATCGTCAGCACCCGGTCGCCGGCCCGAAGGCCCAGCCGGTCGTAGAGTTGTCCGTTGCGCACCCAGGAGACTTCCAGCACCTGCGTGCCGTCCTCCAGCGCCACGCTGGCCACCGCGCCGCCGCGCGCCAGCATGCGCCTGAAATCGCGCCGGTCCAGGTCGGCCACGTCGAGCGCGACCTCCTCCACCCGGACGGGGCCGCCCTCGGGCACGGGCGTCGTGGCGGCGGGGGCGGCCACGGAGGACAGGTCGGCCTCTCCGAAAACCACGCGCAGCCGGCGCGTGCCGGCCTCCAGCGTGACGCCGCCGCGGTCGATGGCGGTGACGGTGGCGCCGTCTTCCAGCGTGTCGCCGGGCCGGACCAGAAGTTCGGTGTCCCCGCTGCCAAGGATCGCCCAGCCGCCCTCGCCCCCCGCGATCAGACCTTTGAGAACATAATCGGTGCTTATCTCGGGCTCTGCGTCCGGAGCGGGGGCGTCGCGCGGCGGCGGGGTGCCGAAGACGGCGGGCCAGCTGCGCGGCGCGGCGTTGTCGCCATCGGCCTCGGCCTCGGCCGGCGGGGCGGGCAGGGCGGACGCCGTGGCCTCCGGGTCGGGCAGGGTCACGGCAAAGCCCAGATGCGCCGCGGCATAAGCCGCAGCGCCGGCTGCGAGCATCGTCGCGAGTGTGCCTGCCTCGGCCATGCCTGCGCATCCCTTCGGGGCGGCGCCGGCCTGTCTGCATCATGCAACAGGCCGGCGACTTCATTTTCAGGCATTCTAGACCAATGCCGGGGTCGATGATAGCTTTGCCCAAAAACAAGAGCATCAGAGGCAGCACCATGTCACAAAAAGGACTCAGGCCCGTGCCGGCGTTGGCGCTGGCAATCGCGCTGCTGGCCGGGTGCGGCGCGACGCTTGGCGGCAGCAATCCCGACGCGGTGACGCGCGGGGCGTTCAAGGCGGATTACCTCTCGGCGCGCGGATCGCTGGAGCGGGGGCGTTTCGAGCAGGCCACGCGCGGCTACGAGGCGCTTCTTGACAGGGGCGGTCCGGCCACCCCGCGCATTCGGCTTGAATATGCCCATGCGCTTTTGCGGGCCGACAGGTTCGAGGCGGCCTCGCGCACCGCGCAGAAGGCGGCCAGCGAACACGAGGGGCTTGCGCGGGCCTCGGCGCTGTCGGTGCAGGCCACCGCGGATCACGAGATCGCCCGCGCCGCGCTTTCCCGCGGCCAGGCGGATGCGGAGACGCAGGCGCGGCTGGTTTCGGCGCGCGATGCGTTCGACGCCATCCTCAAGGAACACCCGGAACTCGACCCGATGGGTGGGCTGGCCGCGCGCCGCGACGAGGCGGCCCGCGCCGAGGCGCAGCTGCGCCGCCGATTGGGCCAGTAGCGGATCAGAGGCCCGGGATCGGCACGGTCTGGCGCAGGGTCCAGCCGCTCTCGTCCCGGTCGGCGGCAAGCGACAGCAGGTCGCGCCAGTCCTGCGGGAGGTCGGGCCCGTCGGCCACGCTCAGGTCCAGCCCGGCGGTGCGGGCGGGCAGCCGCCCGGTCAGCCGCGCCGTGATCTCGGCCACCCCGCCCGACAGCGCGCCGCGCGCCCGCCAGCTGAGCAGCGGGTCAAGCTGTGCCTCGAACGGGCCGTCCCCCAGCGCCCTGTCCTCGAATTGCGCGCGACGGATCGCGCCCAACACCCGCAACGCGGGGCGGGGCGTGCCGCGCAGGTCGTCCACCGTGCCGCTCAGCCGGTTGACCTGCACCAGCCCGGACACCGGCATCTGCGTCACCCGCGCCAGCTCCACCTGGCCGCCGCCGCCGTCGATCGCGGCGCGGTCGAGCGCCCAGGACAGGGTCAGCGTTCCGGCCAGCGCGATGCCTTCGCCCGTCACCGTCACGCGCCAGCGCAGCCCCTCGGCCACCGGCATCCGTGCCTCCCAGCCCAGCATCAGCGCGCGCTCCGTCCCGGGCAGCGCCGCGCGGCCCGACAGCAGCCCGGCCTCGGCCTCCACCATGTCGGTCCAGCCGGGCAGGGCGGCGGGCAGCGCAAGGCGCAGGTGATGCATCCGGCCCTGCGTCACCGTTGCGGCGGCCAGCCCGGCCAGAACCGCCACGAGGACCAGGAGCGCGCGGATCATCGCCGTGGCTCCAGCACCAGTTCGGCGGTGACGTGGCCCGGGGTCTCGGCCCGTTCCACGCGCAGCGCCGCGATGTCGTAGCCCCAGTCGCGCGAAGCTGCGTCCAGCCAGCCGGTGAAGGCGTCGAAGCGCAGCGGCTGGAAGGCGATCTCGATCCCGCCACCGCGCCGGTTCGCCAGCCGGTCGATGCCGGGGCGCAGCCCCGCCGCGACCAGCGTCTGCTCGATGCCGCTGATGCCGATCGGCCCGGTGCCGGCGGTCTCGGCATCTTGCGGCGCCTGCCGGAACGCCTCGGGCGGCAGGGCGGCGGCCTGGGTCTCGACCCAGGCGCGCAGGGCGCGCGCATCCGCCACCTCGGCCTCTGCCGCGCGGCGCGCCTCCTGCAAGGGCACGATCAGCCCGAACACCGCCGCCAGTGGCAGGCAGACCACCAGCAACACCGCCAGCAGCGTGCGTTCGCGCCGTGTGAGCTGCGACAGCCGGTAGAGCAGCGCCTCGGTCATGTGCCCGCCTCCAGCCGCAGCCGGGCGCGCACCGCCCCGTCATCGTCGGTCAGCGACTCGACCACCTCGGCGGCAAGGCCCTCGGCGCGCAGCGCCTCGGCCAGCGCGTCCACCGCGGCGAAATCCTCCGCCGTCAGCTCCGCCTCCAGCCCGATCCCCTGCCGGTAGGTCACGTCGCGCAGCGTGATGCCGGGCGCGGCGAAGGCCGGGGCGGCCTGCCGGAACAGCTCCAGCGGGCCGCCACCCCGGTCGGTCTCCTGCG